>Ga0208251_1000001_pt1 | contig 565587 bp, 531 predicted proteins | sample CryBogCBE15Jun09_FD_184560 | JGI IMG/M metagenome (GOLD analysis project Ga0208251, IMG submission 184560) | Freshwater microbial communities from Crystal Bog, Wisconsin, USA - CBE15Jun09 (SPAdes) (version 2) | ecosystem: Environmental > Aquatic > Freshwater > Lake | place: Crystal Bog...
TACTTCAGAAATCACATTGGAGTAAAACTCCAATATTGAAACTTGTTTCAATGTGATTTCTGAAGTAAGATCCGAAAATAAATTTATTCTCGGCAAAAATCAAACAAAAAAGACAATAATATTTTTATGTCATAATATGATATAAAAATAAATGTATCTTGAAAATTTCGCATTACAAAAGAGCCCTTTCGCAAATTATTTTTATCTCATATATGCCGACATTATTATCGTCATTTATCTTTATTAGGTACTAATGATTTTTGCCGAGAATAAATTTATTTTCGGATCTTACTTCAGAAATCACATTGGAGTAAAACTCCAATATTGAAACTTGTTTCAATGTGATTTCAATTGTATATTTAAAATCTAATATATATACATATAACATGGACATTGACTTTCTAAAAACGCACGTGATCAAGTCAATTGATAATGCATATAATAATATTTCTCCTTTGACAGAAAGTATCCTAGAAATGGAGGGGATGTGCGGTATCAAAACAAGGCATCTATATAATAACATGTGCTCTTTACCAAATGCTAAGTATTTAGAAGTAGGAACATATGTTGGTTGTGGTGTTATATCTGCATTATATAATAATTCTACTGCCGAGGCTTATTGTATAGATGATTGGTCTTTTAATTGCAAGGACAGATTTTATAATAATATTGATCGATTCGTCCCTGCAGAAAAGGAAAAGATTACGATAATTGAAAAGGACTGTTTTACCGTTTCTCCAGATGAAGTTAAATATCCAATTGATATATTTATGTATGATGCTGGTCATACATTTGATGATCAAAAAAAAGCAGTAACTCATTTTTATCCTTTTTTTTCAAAATATGTAATTATAATGATAGATGATTGGGTATGCAATTTTGTTAAAGATGGTACATTGGCTGGTTTTAGCGAAGTACCACTTAAGATCCATTATAGTAATGAAATTGAACTTGTAAATACTGCAAATTTACATACGGTTGGTGATGCATTCTGGAATGGATGTGGTATTTTTCTTTGTGAAAGAACCGATATCTAAGTATAGATTTACTCATTATTAAGACGATCTTTAGGTATTAAATTCCACCAATATGGATTTTCATCTAAACGCGAATTATCCTTTAATAGATGATTACGTGAAATATTTAATGGTATACTCCAAATCATTGGTTCAATTTTTAAGATCTTTGCGGTATAGTATATCCATATACAATCAATTTGCATATTAAGTCCTTTTATTAAACTGCGGTATGCTAATTCATTATTATATATATAAAATGCCATTACTTGTGGATTTCCATAAAAAGCACGATTATCATATTTATCAAAGCCATATCGTCTTCCATCTGCAAACCATATATTATTTTTTTTTATATCTTCTTTTATTATATCAAAATTATATATATCATCTAAAAATAAATCACTACGTGTTTTTATTATCAAATCGTATTGATATATATCATCAATTAATTCTAAACATCTTTTAGTACTTAATAACCCAGATAATGCAGTAAAATACGATGATTCTCGTAATTGTATTTTTCTATTTATATTTGGTTCTTTTATTATAGTATTATATGGTAAATCACTCATATCAATTTCGGCCTGTTTTTCAACCTTCATTTTTTTTATAACTAGTTTGTCTTTTAAAAGTTCACGAGGATCCCCTTCCATTAAATATGCATTGCCACATATAGTTGTTCTTTTATTTACATACTCTGGATCCCACCAAGTATGTATATAAATATCTACGTTATCTATGTTTTCTTCTGATTCTAACCACTTAATAAAATCTACTATAAGAGATGTTCCATTTCTAAATAATCCGCAGAATAATACTGCAATTTTCATATTATAATTATTTATGTTTAAATTTCTTTAAATTACAATATAAAATAACAACCTGTTTTTATTAGATAACTCTAATATTTGTTAAACTTATAAGGGCATCATCTAGTAAAGGAACTTCAAGATACTTTTCTAGTTTATCTGTAGATAACTCATATCCTGGAGAATAAACACCTACTACAAAATTCTTTGATACATATTTTTCCATTAATATTGGCTGTGTAATAATTCCTTTATTAACAAAATTATAGACCCCTGTTATTGATTTATTACAAAGTTCTGAAATTTTTGGAAATAGACTCGGTATAACACTTATATTCACTATATTCTCATATATATCTGCGCCAAAAACTCCCTGTAAGGCTCTACTTATCATTTTTTCTGGAGATGTTATATTCTCTACAATAGTTAATGCAGAATCTACTGCCTTTTCACTTATTGTTTTTTCTGTATAAATCTGTGATGGCATCGCATTAAGAATATCTGTAACAACTATAGGTATATCTTCTAGTACAGGGGGAGGGTAATATCTTGGTAAAAAATACTTCCACTTAGACCAATTTTCATTTAAGAATTTAAGATATGAATGACCTTCAACTAGCATAGGAATACCAGATTTAAAATCAGTATTTACCTCTTCTGCTATTTCTTCAAGTGTTTCTATATTTTTTACAGCTCTCGCCTGTGATGCAATAGAAAGTGCATTACAAAAGAGCCATTTCGTAAATTATTTTTATCTCATATGAACTGACATTAATATCGTCATTTATCTTTATTAGGAACTAATGATTTTTGCCGAGAATAAATTTATTTTCGGATCTTACTTCAGAAATCACATTGAAACAAGTTTCAATATTGGAGTTTTACTCCAATGTGATTTCATAGACTTAAATATAAAGATCTGTTACTAAATATAATGTTTGACCTATTATCTTTTTGGAAATCTAAAGGTATGGATCCAAAAGTTATTTACGATATAGGAGGGTGTGAAGGCTCATGGGCTTATAATATAACAAGGCTTTTTCCAGATGCACATCTTGAAGTATTTGAGGCAAATCCTGATATGAAAAGTAAAATAGAACAATATAATCATCACATTGTTCTATTAGGGAATGAGTCAAAAAAAGACGTTCAGTTCTTTAAAAATACAGTAGGATGTAATACAGGAAATTCAATCTATTTAGAACAAACAGTCTATTTTACACCTCAAACCGCAGTTATTCAATTAATGAATATGTATACATTAACTGAGTTTGTAAAGGATAATAATTTGAAAAAGCCAGACTTTATAAAGTTAGATGTTCAAGGTGCAGAGCTTGATATTCTTAAGGGAATGACAGATCTAATGGAATCTGTCAAATATTTTGTAATTGAATGCTCATTACATAAGTATAATAAAGATTCCCCAATGATTGAAGAAATAATAGCATATCTACATAAGTATAATTTTAACATGATAGATATAGTTGAACTTCATAGAATTCACGGAGTTCTAGTTCAAGTTGATATTCTTTTTGCACATAACTCTACAGGGATGAGAAAAGAACATTTTTATGACGTAGGTATGTTTTAAATATACTCATTTAGATTTCATTAAATTTTTAAGTGCATCATCAATGAAGTCTACATCTATAAAACATTCCAATTTATTTGTAGATAATTCATATCCTGGAGAACTAGTACCTAATGTAAAATTATTTTTAGTATACTTCTCTACTAACATAGGTTGCTCAATCACTCCTTTATTGACAAAGTTATAGATCCCTGTTATAGATTTATTACAGAGTTCTGAAACTTTAGGAAATAGACTTGGCACAATAGTTAGACTTACTGTAGTATCAACAATACTCGAACGCTGAGACATTTTTGTTAAAAAACATTTAGGATGTCCATCTCCTGTAATTGGATATATGATTCGTAGATATAATACATTTTTATAGAATAACACCATCTTTTCTAGTTCACATCGCCACCGACAATATACGCGCGAAGTTAAATTTGGAGTATCTTCTTCTGTATATTTATTCTTATCTGCATTATACACTAAGCCTGAACCAAAATATGTACAATGAATATCAAGTTCCTCTGTTAAAGTAAAAAGACCAATAACATCGATATAGTTTATTTTAATAGTTTCTTTTTCATGTGTTTCACACCATTCAACTGTTGGCCTTCCTGATATTCCTGCCGCACAGATTAGTTTTGTTGCCCTGCTTTTAACTATATCTTGGCGAATCTGTACTATATTATCTAAACGAGAATTACACTCAAAGACTATATATCCTTGTTCTCTTAAAATCCTAACACAATTTGAACCCAAAAATCCTTTAGCACCTAATACAATGAAATCATATTTAATAGAATAAAATGCAAGAGAGTCCTTCTCAGATATAATTAAATTATTCTGTGGGAACTTTCTCTCTAGTATAAGTTCTGGATCATTCCAAAAAATATTCTTATCTAGACTTGGATCAAACTTATTCTCCAATAAATAGATAATCTCAGATTTATCTACAGAATAAAATCCATGCGCCCACCCCTTAGGAATATCTACAAAATCTCCTGCGGATAGAGTTATTTCTTTCTTATTACCTGTTTCTGGATCAATATAAAAATCATATATAGTACCTTTAATAACAAAAACACGTTTTCTATAAGGACTTAGATGAAGCCCTCTTAGAACATTTTTTTCATTCTTTGAAACCAAAATTTCCTTTACTTCAAAAGGAATATCCTTAATTGAAGTAAGTGAACCACGATGATCTGTAAATTGCTGCATTCTATATATAGAATATCTAATTCTTTAAGATATAGAATTCCTTAATCTTATTACAAACATACTCTACATCATCTAGTGTCATTCCATGATGACATCCTAATAATATACCATCCTTCATAATACGATCAGCATTTGTATAATCTGTTAGAAACTCACGAAATGCTGGATGGCGTGTAATATTTCCTGAAAAAATAACGCGTGTCTGTATATTATTTTGTTCTAAATAAGTAACAAGTCCTAGACGATTTTCTGCAAGAAGAGGAAATGCTAACCAATTTGGATCTATAGTCTCATCTGGTAGTATAACATTAGGAAGATCTTTTAGAAGTTCCAAATATCGTTTCTTATTATTTCTACGAATAGTGAAAAAATCTTCTAGACGATCAAGTTGTACAAGGCCAAATGCTGCATTTACTTCAGATGATTTGAAATTATACCCAAGGCACCCATAGAGGAATTTAAAATCATATGGAATATCATCAACCTTATGATTGAATCTCTCTGATATTTCCTCTAGGTTATTACCAATTCTACCCCAATCGCGAAACATCGTTGCGCGCTTTAAATATTTGTCACTATTAAACATTACCATTCCTCCAGAACCACACGCCGTAATAACGTGACTAGAATAAAAACTTGTAGTTGAGATATCACTATATTCTGTGTAGGTCAGTGTATCTGCAGAATCTTCAATTAGTATAATATCTTGACGACCAATAATTTGTAGACGCTCATAAATGGTTTTCCAATCTGGTTTGTTACCAATCAGATTTGGCAGCATAATAACTCTTGTCTCAGGAGTTATTTTCTCAAAAACTTGTTCTGGGCTTGGAACATAAGTATTTAATCCTACATCACAAAATACAGGAACATGACCTGCTTGTAAAATAGGAGCAACTGTAGTAGCAAATGTGCATGCGGGTGTAATAAATATAGAGCCTTTGGGTAAATCAAGCGCTTCAATTGCTAATGTATTTGCTGAGGAGCCAGAATTAACAAAGACTCCATATTTTTTACCAAAATAGACTGCAATTTTCCGTTCAAACTCAATTGTATACTTTCCAAATCCTGCTAGCCATCCATCACGCAAACATGTTTCAACTGCTTTAATTTCTTTTTCTCCATAGGCTTCAAACCCATTAGGGGCATACCATACTTTTTTCATATTCTATAAGAATAGATAGTATTGCTTTAAATATCATCATATACCTTAGATAAGATGCTCCAGATGATTGGATCAAGGTTACGATTTGCTTCATTTTTTACACGGAAGAAAACATGTTGCTGCCTAATTTTTGAAAAAAATTCTTGGAAATTGGGAACTTCTGTATATCTTTCTACCCATTTATAAAAGTAATCAATATCTTGAAGATGATAGTACTTAGAAAGTGACCATGAGATTGCTACATCATCTGGTTTCTTACATAATTCTTTATCTAAGATTAACTCATTTGCATAGAACTTTGCAACATCTTTTGATAATATAATTGCGGTACCATTACAAAAGAGTTTATTATCTAATAAAAAATATGGCCCACCTACATAATTTGTTTTTGGCATAAGACTTAGCATCCACGGAAGGCTATTATAATTAATAAATACAGTCATTGTTATTCTCATTATATAATCATACTTATCTGAATCAGAATTCTTATAAAACTCATGTAGATAAGATTGTAGTGCCTGTGTAGCCCATGTTAGTTCCTTTTCCAATGTTGTTTCTATACAATACTCACCTTCGCGCAAATCAATTTCATCTGGTTTAGGACCATTTACAAAAAAGAAAAATTTTAAATTTCTCTTTCTCATCTGAGCAATTCGACTTTTTCCTATTTCAATATAATAAGGTGTGTTAAATGAAGCAAATACAATTGAAAATACCTTTTCCATTCTATTTGTATAAATCTATATTATTTTAAGTATTACATAAATAAATCATCGAGTATCTTATTAAATGTGAGTTTTACGCTATTCATATGATATTCAGAATCAAGTCTCTGTTGTTGTAACAGTTTCTCTCGTTTTTCAGGTGTAAATTCTTTTAATTTTTTAACCAATTCTTCCATTGAATCAAAATAAACCTTAGACATATGATATCTATACCATTCACAGTATGGAACATGTTCTTGGGGAACAATATTTCCATCAACTGTAAACTTGTATGTTTCAATCTGACCATTTGGCATAGATCTACCCATACGATTCAGTTCTTGAAAAAATCGTTCACTTGGAATAAATACAGGTATTTCATTTACAAGAAACTCTAGTGCACAGAATTTACTATATGCATCTGGTAAATGTACAATACACTTATATTTCTTTATTTCATCAACGCTATCAAATTGATCTGTTGCAACAGAAATATTTGCATTCTTTAACAAGTGCACAAGTGGCATAAATACAGTATCATTTCCATAATACATAATAAATACAGTCTCTTCTGGACCCTTTGTCATACCTGAAAAATCAGGTGCTCCGTATGTAGGGTTTGGTATTATGGATAATTTCTTTCCATAGGGAAGAAGTACAGGTTCTTTAAGATAAACACCTCGTTTTGCTGCATAAAGTCTTTCATATTCTGTATATGGGACAAACTTTACTTTATTTACATATTTTTCATTTGTTAATCTATCATTAAAAAGAGAATAGAAATCAGGTACAGTATTCATATTATAATCAAAACGATTCATAATCCATACAAGCAGTTTAGGTTTCATTTCATCTATTTTTCTTAGAAAAATATATGCAAGGCTTATCGAATCGCCTGTTACAATCAAATCATATGAGTTCCAGACTATCTTATTTTCCTCCCACAATGTTTCTGCCTCTGCCTCATTTATTCTATAAGAGGCTTTTCCATACATATATACACTATCTACACTACACCGTGTTGTTTTTAAAAGTGCTTCCATATTTAAAAGAGCACCAGTATGATGAGATAAATTTAATACTTTCATTGCTAATGTATATATAAATATAGTATTCTCTTTAAATATATAAATAATTATACCTAAAGAATAAGTATTTAGTTGAACAGTATGCATCTTGTAATTGTAACATGTGCTGTAGAAACTACAACAAGTTCTTCTTGTTTTTCTGTCCCTGATAGGATCCTTCAAATTAAAAATACTATTTATACTATACAGCATAGAATACCTAATCCATATATTGTTATATTAGAAACAGGCTCTGCAACAGAAGAACAAAAGAAAGAACTACAGGCATTCGTACATGAAATTCATTCAAATGTTCTTACAACTGTAAATAAGAATACAGGTGAAGCAACTATGATGTATAATTATTTACAGTCTGATGCATTTAAAAAAATCTTTGATACTATTGAAACAATTAACAAGGTATCAGGTCGTTATTTCTTAAATGATAAGTTTAATTTTAATAGATATCCTCTTGATACACTCATTATAAAGCACCGTCGCGGTGATATTGGAGAACACTTATACGAAACACGCTATTATCGTTTCCCTATATCCCACTTTAAGTATTTCTTTGAAAAACTCCACTATATTATTACAAGTGAAAATAATTACCTGGCTGCGGGTGATGTAGAACATTTATTTTATGATCACGTATTTTTTCCAATGGATAAAACACAATATATTTTGGGATTTACAGATACAGATAAAATTGGCGTAGCAGGATGGGTTTCTGGAGATGGCACTTACATTGAGGATTAGGTTTAAAGTGAAAAATACTCTATAATAAAGATGATTCAACTTGAATTTATTACAGAATCAATCATTAATAATAAAGTTATCCGATTTGCAAAATTTGGAGATGGTGAATACGGAAGCAGTATTGGAAATTCAGGTGCAAATTGTGATGGCGATGTATTATTTCCAGAATTAGGTGTTGCTCTTAATAAAGCATTTGTTATATTGGCCAAGACTTCAAATACATATATAGGAATGTGGCCCTTAAAAAGGAATATTGAGTTTTATGAAAATCTTTATAAACCTGTACCATGGGTACAATATATGATACTACTACGTAGTAATCCGGAAAATGATGTTGAAGATTATAAACGCGCACATGAAGCCCATATGTATAATTTTGTAAAGGCAATTCAAGATTGTCCACGAAAGAAAATATATGTTTGCAATCAAAAAAATGCCAGACTCTGTAGTGTATTTCGTTCTGAACATGTACTTATCCCGAAGAATTGTTGGTTCCTAAAATATAATGAAATAATGAAAACGATCCTTCGGATGTGCACACCTGATACGATTGTACTTTTTTCAGGAGGTATTTGTTCTAAGGTAGCAATTGCAGAATTGGCTGAAAAAATGCCGACAGTATCTGCATTAGATATTGGTTCATCATTTGATTGCTTAGCAAGAGGAAAAGAAACTCGCTCTTATCAATTTAATTATCAACAAGAAATTGCATATTATAACGATCTTCTTCCAAATAATTGGCTAGATACAATACCTTTATAAATAGAAAATTGCGTTATATAAGCCTAAATAAAACGAATGATCTATATAAAATGATTAAAGCAATCTTCTTTGATCTAGATGGAGTCCTTTTTGATGGACGCACATTTCACAGAGATCTTTTTTTAATGACCATAGAACGATTTGGAATAAAAGATGTTGATGCGATTTTTCATGAGAAATACTTAGACGGACTTTCAACAAAGCAGAAGGTTGATATTTTAATTAAAAAAGGACTATTGTCTCTTCAAAGCAAGATGGATTTCTTTGACATTAAACAGAATCTAACTGAAATTGCACTCTGTAGTAAACAGAAACCTAATCAATACCTTATCTCAATTCTCCAGATATTAAAAGAAAAAGGATACAGGCTTGTCTGTGTAAGTAATTCAATTACAGCTACAGTAAGGAGGTCACTCTATTTAACAGGTATTCTTGAATTATTTGATTCACTCTATGGAAATGAATCATGCGCACAACCCAAACCTTCACCTGACCCATATCTAAATGCCTTTCAGAAAGAGGGAATTGCGCCGAACGAGGTTCTTATTCTTGAAGATAGTGTCTATGGTCGCACGGCAGCCTATACATCTGCAGCCCATGTGCTCCCTATTGTAGATCCTATGGATGTAAGTCTTGATAAGATACTAAAGGCAATTCACTTGGTTAATCGAGGACAGATGTCTGAAGAAAAGAAGACAATTCATGTGGTTGTACCTATGGCTGGACTTGGTTCACGATTCTCAAAGGCAGGCTACACAGTTCCCAAACCCTTTATTCCTGTCTTTGGAAAGCCTATGATTCAGTGGGTAATTGATAATATGAAAGTGCACCCTGAGATCTATGGAGGTGTTTCTGTTGTAAGTCCCTGGGCTCTCAAATTCCATTTTATTGTACAACAAGCGCATCTTGATTCTTATAACTTTGATGCCCTATGTAAATCATGTGGCCTCGACTATACAATTACACCGATTACATCAGTAACTGAGGGTGCAGCCTGTTCAGTACTTCTTGCAAAGCAGCATATTAACAATAACGAACCACTAGTGACTGTAAATTCAGACCAGTTTCTTGAATGGGACCAGAACGAATTCTATCGCGCACTCTGTAATGAAGAGTTTGATGGCTGTATTTCAGTGTTTGAACAGAATAACCCCAATGATATAAAATGGTCGTATTCAAAGACTGATTTAAAGGGTATTGTAACTGAAGTTGCTGAGAAGAAATATATTAGCAACTGGGCAACCACTGGAATCTATGGTTGGAAGCATGGGTCAGATTATGTACGATATGCCGAAGAGATGATTGCAAAGAATATTCGTGTAAATAATGAATTCTATGTCTGTCCTGTCTATAATGAGGCTATTGGAGCTGGAGGTGTGTTTAGAAATCTAGTGTGTAAGAAGATCTGGGGCCTTGGTGTACCTGAGGACTTAGAGGTTTTTCTCAAGAACTATTCAAATGGATCTGCGACCGAGAACTCTTGAGGAACTTGAAGAGGTGTATTTGAGTATGAAGAAACACTTACATACACCTGAATCCTGGACGGGGCAATCAAGCCTTGGAGAATCTTCTATAGATACATCTACTTGTTTGGCGATCTATACAATGGGACCTTGGAAACTTCATGCACCAAGTTGGGGACGACTTATTGAATGGATGAGGCCTTTATCTAAGGCTGGTATTCTCTATTCTGTAGGTGATGGTCCAGTAGAGGGTCGCGGAATCTTACATTTCACTTTACATCAGTGCAGTGCATTTGGTAGTGAAAAGAAGGTCTATAATGGAGCCTTCTTAGAACCTCTTCTAAAGGACCTTGCTGGCCTTCGTATTCTTTTCCGCGGACTCATTGTTACACCCACTGGAATTGCACTTCGTGGTTATCCGAGCACTCATCAAGGCCTCCAGAAACTCATGGGTGTTCGAAATCGACTCCGTGGAACCTTTGAGGCCGCTGGAGTACCATTTGAACCTCCTTATATGAATGATATCTGTCATGCCACTCTCTTTCGCTGGACCACTGCGCCTACTCAGGAGATGATAGACCATATTCAGAAAGAAATTGACAACTGGTCAGAATGTATTCTTGCAGAACTTACTCCGTATCAGTGGTCGCTCGGTCATGCAAGTCTTCGTATGTTTACTCAAGAACTTACAGAACTTACTAGTTTCTGGACACCTCAGAAGATTGCACACCGTGGACTTATTGATGGACCCAATTATCAAGCAGAAAACTCAATGACAACAATCACAGAATGGTGTCGTCAGGGCCGCGCAAGCGAGATTGATATCTGGTGGCACCGCGAAGCCTTCTGGGTTGGTCATGATGAACCTCGCGAACCTGTAAGCCCTGAATTTCTCCGTTCTGAGTATTTATGGATTCATGCTAAGAATCCTGCTGGTTTCTATCATCTACAGAAACTTTCGAATGAAAAGGGGTGGGGACTCAGAATCTTTTATCATACTAATGAAGACTATGTACTAACAACAACTGGAGATACAATTATCTATCCAGGACTTCCTGATATGGAGGGATGGACTTATATGATGCCAGAAATGGCCAATATGATTCCTACAGTTGCTGGCAAGATCTGTTCAGATTATCAAGCATAAAGACAAATTCATATCTTTTTAAAAGATGAAGATCTGTTTTCTTTTTAGAGGAGAAACAGTACGAGGATCTGCAAATTCTCTCAATAACGTGGGAAATTGGCAAACAATGTTATTCAAAGATCTCCCTCCTCAAGACTATGATATTACTTTTATAACGTATGAATCATCTATTCTTGAACTACTGACAAGTTTTCTCAAGCCCAAGACACTTCTGATCAAGCCATCCATTTCACAGATTCAGAATATGCGCGATGTTGCAGATTATTGTCTTGAAAATAAAGATATCTATGATCGATTTATTATTCTTCGTTTTGATGTACTCTACCGTATTCCACTCTTATCTTGGAACATATGGGAAGAACCAGGCATAACTCTAGTAAATCGTGATGCTCATTGGTATGATGAAAAACTCTATTCTGACCATGTCTTTATTGTTGATAGGGGGTTTATTGAGCCCTTTCGAAAGGGTGTCTATCATACTACACGACAGCCCCATCAAGTAGGACAGTATCTGGCCCTCCATAAAGTACGTATTAATCTTATGTATGATACTTTTCATAATAATGATTCTCATCCGCTCTATACGATGTCAATAGAATCTGCAAATGATACATCCTTTAAAGCAGCAGAGATTAAATCACCTCTTTCCTATAATCCTACCTATATGTCATTCATAGAAAGAGGATTAAAAGATACCAATTGTTGTAAAATTCAGGTAACTTCAAAAGAGGTCTTCTTTACAAAAATTCCAGAGATAAACTATCTCACAACAGTCTTTAGAAAGATAATTTTTATTAGTGAACTTATAGATTTTATTCGTCCTATCTATTCAGACTCACAGTTTGCATTTAATGAAATGGGTGAATTCTTTACAATTGATCTAGAGTCATTTACACTTCATCATGACTACTCGCGCAAAGATTTTGCATTTGAGCCAATGACATATAAGACGACAGGTCTTCTTGGTGACTTTGTCTATCAATTATCTGTGGTTGCTGAAAACTTCTACAAAACTGGACGGCAAGGTGAAGTCTATCTATCGAATGATATTGCGTTTCGTTTTGGCTTAGAAACAGCATTTAATGATACATCTCGGTTTGTAAAAGAACAGATTTATATAAAAGAATATAGTATATGGCAAAATCAATCATATGAGATTGACTTAAGTTATTGGAGACAGTCTCCTCTTCTCTATAAAACAAATTGGAGAGAGATTTTTCAGTCTGTCTATACTGTTCAATGGGGTTCCCATCAATGGATTGATATTCCTAGACTTGAAAAATGGAAAGATAAGGTTATTATAAATGCACCACCTTATAGAAATATAAGTCCCAATATAAACTATAAAGATATCTATAAACAATTTGGAACTAATGTTATTTTTATGTCATTTAATCAAGCAGATTATTTTACATTCTTGGAGAGAACAGGCCTTTCAATTGAGTACCATTGTCCTGGTTCACTCTATGAATTTATCCAGGCCATTGCATCCTGTAAACTATATGTAGGTGAATTATCTGCACCTCTAGCCATTTCATTTGCATGTCATACAGAAACAATCATTCCATATGTAGAAGGTGACGGAGATAGCATTCATAATTATAAATTTAATCTATTTTGGAATCATGTCTACTATTCATTTGAAGAGTATCAAAAAGTTCAAGGGCATTAAGTATTGCATCATCCATATTAAAATACTTATAATTTGCCAACCGACCTACAAAATAGATATTCTTTTCTTGTAGGGCAAGTTGCCTATACTTTTCATAGAGTGCCTGATTTTCTGGATTCGGTATTGGATAATACGGCTCACCTACATCTGATGAATACTCCTTAACAATTGTAGTGGTTGGTGTCTGTTGATTTAAAAAATGTTTGTATTCTATGATTCGTGTATAAGGCACCTCCTTATCTGTATAGTTGATAACAGAGTTCTCTTGAAAATAGGCTATCGGTAATTGCTCAATTTCAAATCGTAGGGATCTATACTCTAATTTAGGTAAATTGCTATCTTGAAAATAAGCATCAATTGGACCTGTGTAGAAAATCTTCTCATAGTCTCTGAGCTCCTTTTGAAAGTCTGTATTGAGTTTTACTGTAATATTTGGATGGTCTAGCATGGCTGCACAAAAAGCAGTGTATCCACCTTCAGGAAGTGCCTGATGAGGGTCATCAAAATACCCCTCTTCAAATGAATATCGAATCGGTATACGAGATAAGACACTGGCATCAAGTTCCCGCGGACTTTTATTCCATTGTTTCACTGTATAGCCCTCAAGTACTTTCTCATAGATCTCCTTTCCAAATCGTGCAAGGCCGAGTTCCTCTGAATTTTGTGGAGACTCATTTGCCACTTGTTTCGATTCAAGAAATGCCCGCATTTCATCGGCTGTTTGAAGAGTAGTATCATATAGTCTGTTCACTGTAGTAATATTAATTGGTACAGGAAAGACCTTTCCCTTATAGGTACCATAGACTTTATGATGCCATGGGACCCACTTTGCAAATCGATTTACATAGGTCCATACCCTTTCAGATTTTGTATGAAAAATATGTGCACCATACTTATTCATAAGAATCCCATTTGTATCCTTGTAATCGTAACAGTTTCCTGCGATATGGTCTCGTTTTTCAAGTACAAGTACTTTCTTCCCTATACTCGCATATCGTTCAGCAAGTACACATCCTGAAAGACCAGCGCCTACAATAAGGATAGTCATATATATATCTTAAACTTATACTATAATCTTAGGTAGATAAATACTTTAAACTACTTGTAAAATAAGACTAGATACACTTAAATCCCTTGAGTTTCTTAGCTCCCTTCGGCCAAACAGTCTCCTGTAGAATCTTGCGCGCCTCGGTGAGTTCCTTCTCCTTGAAACCGGCATCCTTGAGCTTCTCCTGCAGTTCCTTTGTCTCAATCTCGGCTCGCGAGTCCTCGATACAGTGCTGTTGAAACCAGACGACAAGTTTCTTCTCCTTCTCTGTACAATCGAGAAGATTCTGTTTTGCATAGAGTTCAGGATTGAGCGTGCTTTGCACAACACCCTTCTGTTCCTCCTCTGAAAGAAGTTCTTTGAGAGTCGAAACAAGTTCCATCTCAGCCTGCTTGACTAAGCTCATCTGCTCAGCATAAATCTGGTCCATCTTCTTTTTCTGATTCACTAAACTATTGCGCAGATTCTGTAGGGTTGTCATATGATTCTTCAAAAGATGCTGAATAATCTGCGCCTTTACCTTCATCTGTGAGAGTTCCTCTGAATCTGCACGCTCCTTATGAACACCCATATAGTCTCCAAGTTCGAGCAAGGGGCGAAGTCCCTGTAGATAGAGAACAGGATCCTCATGCTTGTAGAGATTTGACAAATAGACAATAAAGCGACCATCTTCAAGCCGTTCAAGGTCAATATCAGCCGGCTTTGTATGACCAGCAATTCCGTTTGTCAGAGACACCATAAACGCGACCTTTACATCTGGATTTGACCGCATATCACGACGGAGTTTCTCCACTTCATCCTTATTTACAGCGCGACCATAATTCTTGGTTTCCCAGATCACCTTCATATTATTGTACATCATGTGATGATCACCACTCTGAGCCTCCTTGCCCTTTGCAACTAACTCAAATCCAGGCCCCATACCAAAGGCACGTGTAATCAAATCCTCGACACGAAGTTCACCGAGACGCCCCTTCTCCTGTGAACCGACTTGGCGATTGAGGGAATCGGCAAGTTTCTGTAGTCTCTCCTGAAGTGCCTGATTCTCACGGCCTGCACGGTCAATCTGTTTATCTTTCTCAGCCAATAGTTCACGAAAGGTTGCACGACACTCCTCCTGAATCTGTTTACGAAGTTCAGACTTGAGGCTCTCATCCAATGACAACTTTGACTGTAGATGAGTCAGTGATTCCTCGAGACCACGCTTCTCCCGTTCAAGGCGGTCACGAGCTGTAAGATGCTTCTTCTCAAGCTGAGTCACGAGGTCACTATTACACTCCTCGCGAATTGTTTCCTCCGCAGCCTGAGCTGCAATAGCGCCGAGGCGCAGAGCTAACGAAGTTTTATCAGGAGATTCCGTGTGATAGAACTTCGGTAGGGTAAAGGTAGCAGGTAGACGTAGACTGATTTGGATAGGTTCCATTTAAATGAGTTTTGTCAAAAAAGTTTAAACCGTTTGGCAGGGTAGAATGACTCTCCGTATACTCACTTATAATATACGAGGTCTTCCCTGGATATCATGTCCTATTGATGATATCCTGTCATGGATTTTAAAACGGAGCTGTGATATTATTTGTCTACAAGAAGTCTTTACACGAAGGCTTCAGATTGCGATTGAATCACAGGATGAATGGAATGTCTTCTTTTCAAAGGGGAGCACATGTACTGGACAGGCCGCTGGATTTTACTCAGGTGCTGGACTCTGTATCTTAGTTCGTCGTGATTTGAAACTACTTGGAGAGAGTACATTCGTACCCTTTGTAGATGCTGGTGGTGTAGACCGTTTTGTCTCAAAGGGGCTGCTTCATGTACCCCTAGAAATAAATGGCCGACGGATAGATATTATCAATACACATTTTCAATCTGACTTTACAGAATTTCCTTGTTTTCGTATCAATTATCCTGCCGTTCGTTTTAACCAAGAAAAACAGGCGGATATTCTTAGTAAACAGTATCCATTTCCACTTCTCTGCGGTGATTTGAATCAAGAATCATTCCACTATTTTAAAAAATTCGATGATACGGATGAAATCACCTTTCCAGAAACTGGAGAGCATTTAGATCATCTCTTATATTCGACTGATGCAGATGATGCGTTTACGAATAAAAAGACAACCTACTTCCATACGATAACACTGAGTGACCATATTCCTGTACTCTATGAATTTGAACTCAAATCACCTGGCACTCTTCACGGCACACAGGACATGTAGTGTTCTTTTTGAGCCACTCTACAATAGCCTCCCTCTTGAAGACATGTTGGCAAGTAGTAACTGCAGATGTTGTCTCTTGAATCGGTTCAAAGGTGATTGGACAATCTGTACCTACTGCATCCTTTATGATGGCACGGATTGTATGAGGCTTCAAGCTCTGTTGAATGGGATACGGAACAGGAATCTCCTCATCTACAGATTCAGCATCGTCCTCTACAGGAGCCTCCTCTAGAAGTCCAGGAATCTTTTCGTGAAAACTCTTGAGAAAGAGAGTACGAATTCCAACTGCAGTCAATGGAGCCTGTACTCTGAGTGTTGCATGAGAGGCAGGATAGAAACAGGGAGCGGTGGTATCTAAGAAGTCGTAGGAGGCAAGTTGAATCACGGGTAAACAGGTCGTATCAGTAGTTACGTAGAGATTTGTGATTCTCTGAAACGCCTTATTCTCGATAGTACCAAAGAGGTCACGGTCATCCTCTAGAGATGTATGAACCAACACTGGATTCTTCTCACGCAGTGAAAGAGGACCCAATGCACGATTCATAAGGACAAACTTTGGACGCGGATACACTTCCGTACAACTTACAAAGACTGATGGAAACTCATCAGGATCTAAATGGGTAAAACTACCGTTAGAACGCTCGAAGAGATACATTGTATAGGATACTATTACTAAGGTGCAGTAAAAAATTCAATTTTTTTGATTGAGCGGACTCAGTGACTACGCGGCGCATGTAGTATTACAGAAGGGCGGAATAGGGTACAGAGTCTGATTACTCATGTATACGCAGGTGCGATTGAGTAGTGCAGGAAGCAGCTCCGTGTTGTTAAAGGTCGAGTTCAGAAACTGACTGGCATTGTAGAGGAATGCATCCATAAAGGTCGCGTTCATGAGAGTGCTATTGTAGAAGGCCACTGCATTCTCCTGAATCACATTAAGCGCAGCAACTGTCGCCTGCTGAACAACAGAGTTCGTCGTGATGAAGTAGAGGAGAATGAGTTCGGAAAACATTTGATGATGACTATACTTTCATAGTGGAGGGGAGGGCGTTCAAATTTTTGTCACGCTACTATAGTATGAATATTTTCGAAAAACTCTTCTGTTTTCCCTCGTTCTCAATTCTCCGCTTCCTTGTGGCGATTACACTTCTTCAATTCTGGTGGATTGCAATCTGGGGTTTAGCTTACATGGCAATTGAAACAGTTGCTGGTAAGTCAAAGAACACCGAGTTCTGGATTTACATCGCTCTTTTAGTCTGTACGGTTCTTATTATTCAAACAGACCCATCTCTCATCGAGCGGCTATAACGGGTCCGCTTCTTATGACGACGACGCGATTTCTTAGCAGGTCTGCGCCTTTGGCGACGACCACCCTTTGAAGCGGCTGGGAGTGTATCAAGTGCAGTTTCAATGGGTGACCAATTTGTAGTATCTGGTACTTGATGAACATATGGAGGTGTGATTTGAATATAGTGATCTGGAGGAATCTCTCCACGAATTACATGATCTGGCATATCATCAAAAAAATAGACGCGATTTGCTAGATTATCTGTTGAACGGCCTATTTTTCTAAGCATAATCTCAACATCTAGAAGTCGCTTTGGTTGATGCTCGTTAAGCCTTCTTGAAGGATGATTTCGCGTCATTACAAAATCAAAAGGAGTCTCTCCTATATTAAGTTCTTTTTCAATGGCAGAAATAATTAAATTAATAAACTCCTCATCTCCATTATTGGTTAGTATACCTATAACGGAGACACGCCCAGTTGATTTTGCAGCAAGTGCTTTCTTAATAATCTCAAGTGCTTTTGGGTTTAGTATAACATACTGATACACATTCACCGCTGGATTCTTTTTAAACACATTCGGGTCAAAATATTGCCCTGAAAGTGTTTGGTCTACATCCCAGACGAGTACAAGTCCATCGTCCATTCCTAATAATATCCTGTATATTCTCTTAAATCATCTAAGGCTGGCGGAGAGAAGGCACCTACATCACGAGGTGTAGCCTTCGCATCAATTGTAGGCGTACCAGCAAGGCATCTCTGCTGCGCAATATCATAGACATCAACAAGCACTTGGTCAAAGTGTGTATCCATCTTTCCCTTTTCAGCAGGTGTCATATCAGACGCAGAGCAGAGACGACTGATGAGAAAACGGCCACGCATCTTCCACTTATCAAAACTGAGGCTCAGATCGCGTTCAGGAATTGTCTTAGCAAAGCATCTACCCACCGTCTCCGCAACAGGCTCAATATCATGCGCCGTCATGAATGGCTGGTAGAGTGTCGCATTCACTGTGCCATTTACAGCAACAAGATCACGCTTCATACAACAGAGTTTACCCAGAAGAACCTTCAACTCATCTAAATCCGGGTTTCCTTCCTCAACGGCACCCACTCTGTCCTGAAAAGCTCCTATAATAGCAGCCGCCTCATTGCTCTCGTGGAGACAATCGGGTTGTCCTGCACCCACTACAGGCGCACCAAACCCTTCAGCAAACTTAGGCATGGTCTTTGCACGGCAGAGCATAACAAAAGAGATATAGGCCACAATAACGCCAACAACAACTCCTAGAACTGCCCAGACTGAAAAAGAAAATTGACTAAATCCACCTGATGATTCCATTCTTTATTTACCCTATAGTAAGGTCTTTTTTTATTGGGCGGGTGCAAGAAGATGATTCGCCGAGTCCAGAAACCACTTACAGAGTTCCCCCTTCGCTGCCGCCTTATCGTTCATCAACTTGTCAATGCTAATCAACTCTGGCCGAGTCTCCTCCTCAAGATGAATATGGTGAACCTGCACAATACCCTGCTGACCAATTCGTACAGCGCGACCAATTGCCTGGTCCATCAGAGCCTTCGTCCACCAAGGAGACATGAAGATGATTCGGTCGAAGTGCTGGAGATTGAGCCCCACACTCCCAGACTGAAGTTGAAGAATGAGCACTTCAATGGTGTCCCCATCGAGCGGCTCCTTCGTCTTTTCGAGAATTGCGTCTCTCTGTGGTTGTGTCTGCCGTCCACTGTAGGTCTGGACCCTCTTGACCCGGGGCAGAGAGCGCAAGGTAGTCTGAATCATGTCCATCTCATCATAGAAGTTGGCAAAGATAAGCCACTTATGCGGCTCCTCTGATTGCTCGGTAATCAGAGTCTTAATCTTCGAGAACTTTGTACTATCCAGTAACCAGTCTGTACGAGCGTAGTAGGGGATGTTCCGCCGACAGGCATTAATGTAGACCTGCGGATGTACGGAAATCTGACGAAGAACAAGTAGAAGCTTCAGAATAGCCATTCTGCCTGCTCCCTCCTCCTGAAGAGCCGTCCATCTGCGAACTGCAGCACCCTGGATACCTCTGTAGAAATCACGCTCATCCTTTGTACTAAAAGGGAGAGTGTGATAGTGGATGACCTCTTTCTGCGGAAGAGAGGGAATCATCGGTCGCAACTCTGCAACCGTGCGGCAGAGGGTCTTCTCAAAGATAATAGGAGCCAGACGCTTCGTAGACTGCGGAATCTGCGACTTATCCATTCCCAGAAACTGAAAGAGTGCGTTTGCATTGGGCATACCATTGATAATGGGCGTAGCAGTAAGAGCCCACTTATTCTTTGCAGGAATCTGCTGGATAGCCTCAAAGAGTAGAGTCTTATCGTTGCAGATACGATGCGCCTCGTCCAAGATCACACGGTTCCAGACCGTCGTCATCAGTTCATCATTGTGTCTCATTGCGAAGTCATAATGAGTAATGAAGAGGAAACTTGTCTTCTTGGTGTGGGTACCGATGGCCTCCCAGTCTCGCTTGTAACTCATGCGGAAGACATTGATGCCAGAGCGAACTGCTGCCTCAGTCCACTGCTCCAAAACGGCCAAAGGACTAATCAGCAGATTCATCGAGACCTTGGTATTCTTAATGAGACCAAGTACCTCCATGGTTTTACCGAGTCCCATTTCGTCGCAGAGAAGTCCTCCTGGAAGATAGGGGTCTTCTTCCTGTGTACGCATCCATTCGATGGCCGCCGTCTGGTGCGGCCGGTACTCGAACGAGGGCCAGAGTGGAGTGAGAGGAGTGGCATCCATAGTGTTTGCGATGTGAGTATACTCATGAAATCATAGGTGCATAACTTCAAATTTTTAAAAAAAGAGTACGATGCATGAGACATCTTTACTTCTTCTTAGGCTTATCAGCACGCTTCTCCTGGAGACGCTCTGCCTCACGGATGTGACGCGTGGTATTCTTGCCATTTCTGTCAAACTTCTCCTTGGCCTTATCACCCTTCTTGCGACGAGGAGTGTGCTCTGTATCCATGGTAACTGTATATAGTGCGTAGTTATGTCATAACAGCATCCGCCGATTCAATTTTTTCAACCTTCTTACGATGCCAAGAGCCATTTACAAAATGGCTCGTCTCTGGAACATCGCCATCAAAGAATCCGTGCCAGATGGCTGGATTCTGTAGACGAGTCTTATAGCGAGTCTCACACACCTTGCAGAGATAGAGTTCACCCTCATCATCACCATCAAGTGAAATGGCAGAGGTTGCATTCTTATCGCACTGTACAGGTCTGTAAACCTTGTAGGGTGTGCCATTAGGAGCCTTTGTTCCTTCAATATAGAGCGCCTCTCCATAGATACGCGCATCACAGCGCCTTTGTAGCTGAGGCGTAGCCTTTTTGACAATGCGTCGAATAATCTTCTTTGGCTTTGGGGGTTCCTCTATAGAGGTGATTGAGTTCTCATGAATAGAGAGTTCCTTCTTGATTGTATCAAGAGTAAGTGCCTTGAAGCAGTTGTGAAGAGTCGTAAGAACTCCGCTGAGATCCATTGTGTTGACTTACCTACGGTGAAAGCTGGGCTCAATTTTTTGAAAAGGCGGGGGTAAAAATTTGAGTCGCATGCCTTTGATAAAAAATCAGTTAGAAAGCATAAATGTCATCTATCTCTATCCTCATCACTCGCAATAGCAACTCAACCTCAGATGATTCTATCAGGATTGCACCTGTTGCAGATAATACGAAGATGTTTCATGTTACCTACTTGGATGTAGAGAATGATACTGATAATAAGCGGACTAAGTACACTTTCACCACGACTGCAACTGGTGTACAGGAGTACCTTGATACGACAATGAACCTCCTTCTGAAGGACGATGAGCCCTTCAAGCAGCTCCAGTTTAACCTCCCTGCCTACCCGCGAATTATGGTGAACCTGGAGAAGCTTCAGGATGATGAGTTTATGGAGACTCTCTGGCGCGCAATTGCCTCTGTATGCGATGACTGGCCTGAGCGCATCCAGGATAAGCCTGTAGAGTCGCGTGAGCCCACTGCCTCGCAGCGCTATTTCAACAGCTATTAGAATGTGAAGATCTAAGCAAAAATAAGAGTGTAATTAATTAATTATTTTTATTTTATTTTTATGAGAAGAGCTCGTTGAGGCGTGCGCAGATAGCATCGGTAGGAATCGGTGGATTCTCACCCTCCTTGTAATAGATACTGCGGCCAGACTTCCAAGACCTTCGGATCCAATAGGTCTTATCTGCAGAAAGAAAGAACCTATCTAGTGTGCGGTCCTTGCCAATGTGAAGAATATGGAAAGGACGGATCGCAAGAGGTGGTGTCATCTGCTCAATAAAACCGGTAAGAGTCCGTACGCGAGCATCATCATCAAAGTAGATGCCTGGTGTTGCGGTGGCCCAGAGAGACTCCTTGGCAATCTGTGAGAAAGCAAAGCTTGGAATATCTGACTGATCCGTGAAGAAAGATCTAGGGTCCATATTCAGATACTTAGCAGACTCCTCGCCAGTAGGGTCGTAGTAGAGACGGCACTTGGGGCAGTCGCAGTAGACCCAGAGGCCGTAGCTAGCATTATAGTCATGCGGCCAGTAGGTTCCACTATGGAGAAGCTCATTCAGCTCAGCGAGAATCTCTACTGCGGTGATGCGGCGAGGACTAGCCCGCTTCGGTGCCGCGCACGATGCGCACTTCTTGTAGCAGTCAGTGAGCGTCTTGAGTTCAAAGCAAGTACTGCATGTGCTGCAGACCCCGTGACGGCGATCACGCAAGGTCTGTCCATATCTAGACTCCGCCTCATCGCTACTCGCGACATACTCTGCTTCACAACCGGTACAGACCGTCTCGCCTGCATCATAGCCTGGAAAGGCTGGAAGAAGGCCGCGTGCAATGGACTCTGTAGCTGCTGCCACAGTATCATGACCGCACTCTGAGCAGAGGGACGAGACAAGGCCAAGTCGGCGGTCGCATCCGCGGCAGCAGGCACTCTCGCAGTCGCCCTCATGGTGAGTGTTGTGGTTACAGGTGGAGTGAGACATTTTTGCTGGATGGTGATACTGTATTTATATGCGGATACTATTTTCAAATTTTTATTGTCTCTTGACTATACTAATAAAAAGAGGTGGTGCCGGCTGCACCTTTTCTCTTTTTATTTTACCAGTCTAGTCGAGAGCCGGCATCTCATCATCAATCTCACCAGCCTGCAAGGCCACGAAACCAGTCTGAGGCTCAACAGGATCCATCTCACCCTCCTCAATAAGAGGAGTTGAGGGAAGTGTCTCCTCTACATCCTCCAGCGGAGGCATGTCTGCGTAGATCTGGGGATTGTCGCTGCGCATGAAGATGAGAACGAGATTCGCACGAGATTCGTCCGTATCATTGGGCGCGATGAGGTCGGCGAGGGCGATGCTCATGTACATCTTGGCCACGAGAATCTCGCCATCCGTTGCACCCGCCGCCGTCAGACGCTCCAGCTCCGCAATCGTGTCCAGGTAGTTGTTCATGGCGATGGTGCTGAACTGAGAGTTGGAAGACATTTTGGTTGCTATGTTGGCTATACAAATTCAATGGGCCATGTAAACTTCAAATTTTATTTTACAAAAAAGAGGTGGTGCCGGCTGCACCTTGTCTTTTTGTATATAATTACTCATCCTCAGGATTGTGGATGACTCGAGGATTGCGCTGCCTCTTACGGTAACGCGCCTCATAACCGTCAAGGGCGGCCTTCTGCCACTTGGCATGATGCGCAGGTACACCATTAGGCCAGAAGCGAAGGTAGACAGTGTGCTCCTGAGGACGCCAGTACTTGTTTGACTCGCCGCAGGGGCGAGTATAGCGCTCGCAAGTGAAGTGCGGTGTAGTACTTGAGTCCCAGCGGGCAGCAAGCAGATGGAGGATGTCCGTGTACTTGAGGACTGCGTAGATGCTCTGGTGATCGTGATGCGCAACAGAGGACTTAACCGTCTCATGAATGCCCCTGTCAATCACATACTCCTCCACAGTGATGCCAGTGTTACCGCACATCTCAGAACGGCTATCGCGCTGCGGGATGGTTGAGTGAGGCTCGAAGAAGACCTCCTTTGCCAGCCAGAAGAGAACTATCGTATTCGGCTTCTTGAGGAGCTGCGCCTTGATGACACTAGGAGGTGGTAGAGTACGAAGGATGCCCTCAAACAGCATGTCACAGTACTCCTCCTGAAGGATGGTCTGCTTCCTCTCCTTCTCGGCCCTGACTGCAGGCTTACGCATCTCAGCCAGGTCATCCCAGTCAAAGAGAGGCTTCGTAAGGATATGAGTAGGAGAGATGGAGGCCATGGTGGATTGTTCTATGTCAGTACAAACGATAAGGGCCGTTAGCAACTTCAAATTTTAAAAAAAAGGTGGGGGCTTTCGCCCCTCTTTTCTTTTTTTTTGTTGTTGTTTTTTCTTGTTGTTTTTGTCTTTAATTGCGCCCCCTGTAGGCACCGCCACCACGCTTGCCGCAGGTCGCCAGCGTGTGGTTCGTCATCGGCTGGCCACTCGGCAGCACGCAGAGCGGGTTCGTGCAGCCCTGACGAGCAGGCGTGCTCGTGCCAGAGCGCATGGGCGTGCTCGTACCAGAGCGCCAATTGCCCGCAGCAGAAGCCGGTCGAGAGCCCTGCTCGCGCGGCTGCGCCATGGACCAATCGTCGTCATCGATATGCACAAAGCGCTTGCCGAAGAGTGCTGTGCCCTCATGCGTGCCGACGCAAGGCAGACCCGCAATGTGTGCAACGCAGCCAGCAGCAAAGCCATTCTCCGCGGGTGCAATAACGCCCTTCTCGCCCCTGTAGGCGTGATTGCGGCAGCACATCTTGCTGCCATTGGCGTTGCGAGCCCAGATGTCCGTGGTGGCCTCCACGACGAGCGGCACGAAGGGCGTGAAGACGACAGGAGCCTCAACGAGTTGCTTGGCGGCCTCCGCGAGAAGCATAGCCGTTGTCATGCCGCCGTTGCGGTGCGCGAAGGCCGCAGCCTCTCGCGACTGCGTGGCCTCGTCTGGCTCGTCCATGTCGCCCCAGTCGGTCTTGTCCCAGGCGAGCATCATGAGGCCGCCGTGCGCGATCTCCAGATGCCGGCACTTCCATGAGCCGTCGTTCTCGATGTGCACGCCCATGTCGCAGTGCGACTCGCACGGGCAGAAGGTGCCGTCCCAGATAGCCCCGTCACTGTTGTGAGACAGTTCGGCCGCCATGATGGGAGAGTCCTCCTCGTCCAGACCTGCGAAGTGGTTCGGCATGGTAGATGGATGTGTGGATGGATGGATAGATGGGTCTTGTTCGCTCTCTACCTACCCTACTATTTGGACCATGCGTTCAATTTTTTTTATTGAATGCTCTTACAGTCTACAAAAAAAAGAGTGGGACCTTAGTCCGTCTTTTTTCTTTTCTTTTGGTGTCTTAAATTTTTTATTTTTTTTTTTGGGTTAGTCTGTAGCGAGTCTCTAGACATCAGCGCTCTCGCTCTCGCTCGCACTGCCACCTGCGGCCTTCTTGGCGACCTTCTTGGGCACCGCGGCTGCCTTCTTTGCCGCAGGCGCAGCGGGCGGCGCGGGCTCCTCTGCAGGCTTGGCCTTCTTCACCAAGGGCGTCTTCTTAGCCGCGGCCGCGGGTGCGGGCTCCTCTGCAGGCTCCTCGGCGACCGGCTTCTTGGCCTTGCCCTCTGGAGCCACATAGGAGAGCGCCTGCTCGAGGATGGTCTCGTCGGTCAGAGACTCGTAGTCTCCGCCGCAGACCTCCTTGAGGTGCGAGCAGAAGGCGAGGCGCGCCTTGCCGACCGCGGCCTTGGCATCTGCATGCTCCTCATCGGCGAGAAGCTTGCTGACGCGCGAAGAGTGCTCGATCCAGGGAGAGGGCTTGCGGACCTTCTTCTCCTCGCCCTCTGCGGGGGCGGCCTTCGCCTTGCGAACCTTCTTGCCCGCAGGGGCGCTCTGCAGCAGGGCAATCTTCGCCTCAATGGCGGCGATGCTTGCAGCGATAGCATCAAACTCGGCGCGAGAGACAGTGTTGGAAGTCTTAGAGGCCATGGTAGATGATGATGCGGATGGATGGTGGTACTAGTTTATTTTGGGGCCCCACGCTTCAAATTTTTTTTATTCTACTCTTGCCTGTACTTGAAGAGACAAAAAAAGAGAAGTGGCCGCTGCCGTCTCTTTTCTTTTCTTTTGGGGTTATGGTGCTTTTTTCTTTGTTTTTCTCTGTGTTGGTCTGCCTACTCGGGCTGCTCGCGTATGGCCTGCTCCACCTCGACGGCGGTGGTGCGGTGAAGATGCCCGACGGCCGCGATGACCGTCATGAAGCGCGTCTCCATCAGCTGGCAGCGGTTCTGCCAGTAGAGGGCAATCTGCTTCCACTGGTCTGCGTCCTCTGGGCGCGCAGGGCGCTGAGCTGCCTCTGCGATCCAGGCAGCATCGTTCACCCGTGCGGGTGCTGGTGCGGGCGCAGGTGCAGGTGCGGGCGCGGGCTCTGCAGCGGGCGCGGGCGCCGCGGCGCGAGCAGCATCCTCTGCCTCCCAGCGGGCCCTCTCGCGCGCAAAGCGGCGGTCACGGATGGCCTTGTTCTTGCAGACGCGCGCCAGGTAGGCCTTGTCGCTCTCTTCCTTGCGCCGGTTGCACGCCTCGCCCTCGATGAACCAGAAGCCAGGCATGTAGACCCAGTCCTTCTCGCCCAGCTCTTCGGGCACCGCGAGGGTGGGCTTGGGCGTGGGCGCGGGCGCGGGGATCTGCGAGGAGGCCATGGTGTGCGTAGATGGGTGGAGATGGGTGGAGATAGATGGATGAGATGTATTGCCTTAATTGGCAGTTGGGGCGCCCCGCCGCCTCAATTTTTTTTTTGCGCGCCCTCTTGCGCGGGACACGGCGCGCGCAACAGACATAAAAAAAGAGGCAAAAAGAGGGGGCGCGCGTCCGCGTTCTCCTTTTGGGTGACTCTCTCGAGGCGTCCCCCAAGATATAGAGGTCTGTCACCAACCCCTTAACCATCAGTCTAATGGCCCCCCTTTCTTCAAATTTTTTCTATAGTTGAGTCTGCGGGCCATCTTGCACGCGTGCGCGCGCACACAGGCGGGCGGGCGCGCGCGCCCGTATAGGCCTCTTTCAAATTTTTTTAAGAGGTGAAATGGAGAGTAAATCTCTGCGCGCCCGCCTCTGCAAATTTACTGTATCTCTCAAAATAAAAAAAAATTTGAACAGAGGGGGCCATTTTATCTGATTGGTTAGAGAGAATAAGCCATCCATCTCTCCATCCACCACCATCAGCACCACCGCATCCACCATGCCTTCCACCAAGGACAAGCAGATCGCGCAGCTGTCGGCGCAGGTTGCCGCGCTGACTGCTCTCGTCGCACAGACGATTGAGCAGCAGCAGGCGCCCGCGCCGAAGGGCGGCAAGGCGAAGAAGGCGGCGCCGAAGAAGACGGGCAACGCCTGGTCCGCGTGTTCGGGCGCACTCTCAAAGCGCATCACGGCCATCCTCAAGGACGGCTACGCCGACGACGAGCGCTGGGAGTCCGAGAAGGGCGCCGAGGACGGCTGCAAGCGCGCGGGCTTCCAGCTGCGCTGCGCAGGCTGGCTCAAGCGTGAGTACGAGCTCGACGACGGCGAGGGCGGCTACCTCGAGCCAGAGGACGAGCAGCTCATCGAGGCCATCGAGCACCTGCTTGACAACCCTGATGAGCAGTCGGCCACGGCAGAGGCGCGCGGCGGCATGAGCGTGACGGAGCTGAAGGCGGCGGGTCTGAAGATCGCCAAGCCCTCTGCCGCGAAGCCCGTCGCCAAGCCCGCGCCCGCCAAGAAGCCCGTCGCGAAGCCAGAGCCAGAGCCAGAGGCCGAGGAGGAGCCCGAGTCAGAGGCCGAGGAGGCGCCCGCGCCCGCACCCAAGCCCGCACCCAAGGCCGCCAAGAAGTCGCCCTCGCCCGCGCCCGCACCCGCCAAGAGCGCGGTGCTGGAGGCCGCGGCAGAGGTGGCCGAGGAGGCCGAGGAGGCCGCAGCAGAGCTTGAGGTGCCCACAGCCTCGATGCTCGAGGATGCCGGTCTGCTGAAGTTCAAGCACCCCAAGACCAGGGAGTGGTACTTGCGCACCGTCGAAGAGCCCAAGTACTGCTACTATGGTGGCCTTGGTGCCTCTGAGAAGGAGAAGGAGATCAGCATCGCGCAGGCCTGGGCGAACTTCAAGAAGCGCAACTGCGCGGGCATCTGGGAGAAGGGCGAGCTTCAGCCTGAGAAGCGCACTAACGCGGCCGCGAGCGCGGGCGGCGAGTAAAGACAAAAAAAACACCCTAAAAACAAAAGAAAAGAAAAAAGAACCGAAAGACAAAAACAAAAGAGAAAAACGGCGAAAGCCAAATCTCTTTTGTTCTCTTTTTTTATGCACGGGTAAGAGGGCCTCTGTAAACGGAAAATTTGAAGCGGGGCCTTCTGTGCTGTAATTGCCACGGCAAAGACACCATTCATCTCCACCATCTACCTACAGACACCATGGCCACTCTCACCATCCCGCTCGCAGACCAGTACACGATCGGCGGCCAAGAGTACTTTCAGTTTGCCCAGTACAACGGCGAGGGACACCAGCGTCTCGTGCACCGCGACTGCAAGCGCGAGATTGGCTCCAATCTGCTCGCCAATCTCAAGCCTCTGGCTCGCCATGTCCTGGTCGAGACCGGCGCCATTCTGCCCAAGGCGCTGAGCAAGATGCGCAAGCAGGAGCTCGTCGACTTCTGCATGGAGAACATCGTCTTCGAGCAGCCCGCGCCGCCTCCGCAGCCCGTACCGCGCCTCTACATCGTCACGCTCAACCTCTCCTACCACCAGAATCCTGAGCCCGAGCAGGAGCCGTGGGAGAAGCCTGCGAAGTACGCCGAGCACCTGCGCCTCTTCCAGCAGATGGAGGAGTACCTCGATACGCACGCAATTGAGGAGCATGTCAAGAGGAACGACCCGAAGGAGTATGTCGAGAACCTCGTCGACGGCACGCGCTCAGAGGTCGTCACGGCCGAGTGGCTCGACGACTTCCGCATCTCCTTCACCGTGGACACCACGATGACCGCAGATGAGCTACGCGATAATCTGCAAGATAATTCCCTCGAAGATGGTGAGTACGAGTCTGGCGACGACAACGGCTGGACCATCAAGACGCTCACGGGCAACTGGGAGGTCGGTCTCGTCGACTACCGCCGCAACCGCATCGAGGTTGAGCAGATTATCATGTAAAAGAACAAAAACAAAAACAGAAATAACAACAAAAAAAGAACAAAAAAAGGTGCACCACACCACCTCTTTTGTTTTTTGGTCAAATAAAAAAAATTGAACGCGCGGCGTCGCCCGTTGGATAGTACGGCACCCAACACTATCCGCTCTTCATCCATCATAAAATGTCTTCACTCGCCATCAAGCAGGAGATCATGACCCTCGAGGAGCAGAACCAGACCCCGCAGACTAAGGCGCGCCTCACCACCCTCTACGCTCAGCGTGACGCGGCAAACGGCGCAGTTGCCGCGGTTGCACAGAAGAAGCAGGCCGAGGCTGACGCCGCTCTCGCCAAGGTGGCCAAGAAGTCGCGTGGCGGCGGTGGCGGCGGCGGAGAGGCAAAGGAGGTCCACAGTGGCCAGCTTCTCACCTGTCGCGACTGCGAGGCCAACTTCTTCTTCTCAGACAAGGACAAGGCCTTCTTCACGGAGAAGGGCCTCACCACGCCGACGCGCTGCTACCCGTGCCGCCAGGAGAAGAAGGCGCAACGACAGGGCCCGCAGCCTCAGCACATCTCCTGCGCTGACTGTCAGGCGGACTTCGTCCACTCTGTAGGTGCACAGCAGCACTACGAGGAGAACGGCTGGGAGGCTCCTGTCCGCTGCGTCGACTGTCGCGCAGCCAAGAAGGCGAAGAAGCTGGCACCCTTCGCCATCAATTGCAAGGACTGCCACACCGACTTCAACTTCTCCGTGGGCTCGCAGATCCACTTCAAGCAGGCGGGCTGGGCTGCACCGAGCCGCTGCGCGGCCTGCCGCAAGACCAATAAGGCGAAGGTTGCCGCAGAGGTGGCCGCTGGCGGCATCGAGCCAGCAGAGTTGATTGCTGCAGCTAGGGAGATGGTCAATGGTGACGGCACCTTCAAGACGGAGACCGAGTAGAGAAAAAAAAATCAAGACCCCAAAAGAAAAGAGAAGAGACGGCGGCGGCCACTTCTCTTTTTTTCTTTATGAAGAGGCTGCTAGTCAAATAAAATTGAAAACCACCGCCCGCCATAGCGGATAGGTACGACAAAGACATCATCTATCTCCACCATCTATCTCCACCATCTACATACACCATGGCCTCCACTTTCATCTGCAGCAGCGCCATCACGCATTGCGAGTGGTGCTACGGGCGTGATGAGCCGCATAGCGGCGTGCGCCCCTGCATGGGCGGCGGCATGCTGCCGATTGACCGCTACGGCGTCATCAATCGCGTCCAAGACCGCTTCTGCTGCGTGGACTGCGTGAACGAGTGGCTCGCAGACCACAACTGCAACGGTCCCTATGACGAGAAGCTTGAGGTCTACCGCTGCCAGCACTGCAGCGACTGCTACGACCTCGCCTCGGAGCACATCTGCATCGGCGAGTGGCACCCAGAGCACGGCTACAGGATCTGCGTCAACCGCGATGACGAGGACTGCCCGCAGCACAACCTGTGGCGCGCCGAGACGGACGCAGACGAGGCTGAGACCTACTGCAGCTGCGACTCCGAGGACGACGCCGACGCCGAGTGCGACTACTGCGTGCAGTACAGGGCCGATAAGGCTATGGAGGCCACTTCGTGCGGCACGCACGAGGGCTGCGTGGACTGCGGCAAGGAGTATTCCGTTGGCCTCGGACAAGACCCAACGCGCTGCCCGAGCTGCGTACTGTCCGCGCAGTTCCAGTGCACGGGTCGCCAGAGCTCCGTGCTGTCTCCGCTTACGGAACCGCCCGTGGTGGATTGGACGCGCAGACGTACCTCCGTGACATCTCCGATACTGGCAAAGAAAAACTAAAAAAATTGAAATAGCGACACCGTGCCATGAAAGGCAGGCATCTACTAAACACAAAAATGAATCCCATCTTGTACACACTCGCAATTGTCGGCGCCGGCGTCTACACTGTCGGCATCGGCACATGCTGGGCGGCCATCATTCTCGGTGGCGTAAACTACCTTCTCGGCTAAAAAACAACAAAAAGACGGCGGCGGCGCCAATTTTTGTTATTTTTAAAAATTGAATCCTGTATGGCTTGTATTCATTGTATACAATACATCAAAACCATGGCATCCAAAGAAGAGTTTGAAGAACTTAGAAAGCGTGTTGTACGTATAGAAGCGCAGTTAGCCACATTAGTAAAGCCCTCCAAGGCTGAGAAGTCTGTAGAGAGTATACATACAATCTCAGATATTACTTATTTCTTTGTGTCAAACACTCGCGCAGAAAATGATGCGTCAAATCGTATTCGTGAACAGACACTATTGGTTCTGAATGACCCAACTCATGTATTCTTCTCTGATCCGACATATGGTGCGCAATGGACACAACTTCGCACAGAGTTTATCAGTTACATTAAGAATCACCTGAAGTGTACTGCCTTTACTCGCTTTGTTCTTGAAAAAAAGGCCGGCCTTGGAAACCATCACGATTTCAACCTAACACTCTATAGAAACGATACTGTTCTACAGACAGTAACACTTGAGTTCAAGAATAATTCTGTACCACAGTTTATGCAGGAGTTTGACAAGAATGAGTGGACCACTACTACTCTTGCTGAGTTCTGGTATGATAATGGTTGGCTTGATCGCATCATCGCCCTGTATCCACAGCCGCTTGCGTTTCCCAAGCCTTCTCGTGAAGTCTATCTTAAGGAGGCACATAAGATGATGACTAGCAAATTTCCCCCATCCTTCTTCAAGCAGTTCTATGACTTCGATCACGATGATGCTTACTCTGAACAATCAAAGCAAAAGGCTAAAATAACTCAAGAAGGAATCACTGCATTTCTCACCAAGCATGGAAACTCCTTCAAAGTTGATAAACTCAGGGCAAAGTGCCAGGCAGAACAAAAATCAAAGAAGTACTGTATTTGGAGAGGTGGTCACTTTGACTTTGAGGAGATCACCGATGCTGAGTTAAGCCCATCGGCGATTCACTCTGTAACAAAGAATACAGTTATTCTAACCGCAGGACCTTCCACTCTCCATTGCCTCCTTCGCTGGAAGAATACACTTGGCATTTGCTGTCCAGCATGGCAGATTAGCCTTCACCGCTGAATAACCAATACGCCAAAAAAAATTTGAACACTATTTTTGTTATGCTACCAATTAGCACTATACATTAACCATGGCATCCCGCGTCCGTTTCAGCATCAGTTCTAAGACCGCCTACGATCTCGTCTCTCAGTTGGAGAGTGGAGAACTTCAGATTCCTGCCCATCAGCGTGGTGAAGTGTGGCCATTGAAGCGCCAGATCGCCTTCATCCGCTCTGTGATTGAGGGCATTCCCACACAGGCAATCATCGTGCGAAAGATTGACCGCAACGGAGATACTACAAGCCTGGAGGATGGTCAGCAGCGCCTCAGTACACTGAAGAAGTTCATGAACGACGAGATCCCTGGTCCAACTGGGAAGTTCAGTGAACTGACTGGCACCATGCAGAATAATATTCGCATGTATGCGTTCGCAGTCACCATCTACAACAACGCAACTCTGCCTCAGACAATCACCATCTTCGACCACTTCCAGAATGGTGTTGCTCTCACTGCTGGCGAGCGCATTCATTCCATGAGTGCTATCTCTCCTCTAGTCCGCTTTGTGAAGAGGGCGCTGATGACATCTGGGACGGGTCTTCATGACCGTGCCGCACTTGTCTGGGGCGTTCGTAGTGGAGAGGACAAGCGTCGTAAGAATCTTCTGATGGCATCCGCACTTTGTGCTGGCCTCGCATTTGGTGTGGAAGCAATCACGAAGAAGTGGACTGATTGGCAGAACAATTCGTGGTTCTCTGACGAGATTGATGATGATGCTCTAATAAATATGCTTGAGACTATTATTACCATCTACGAGCGTGTTGAGCAGAGGAGGCCTCTTCGTGGCAAGAAGATCCTGAACACACAATGGCAGGTGGGTAAGTTCAGTGGCTACATTGCGTACAGTCTCATCACCTTTCCTGACAACACTGCAGGACTCATCCGCGGTTGGGTGAACTTCCTTGCAAATGCGAGGGACCATCCTGAGAACATCAAGAACACCCTCCACAAGGATGTGAAGAAGACTCGAAGCTGGAACAGTGAGCGCTGGGAACTCGGCTACCTGCGCGTATTCAATCCTGAGGAGGCCGAGCGCCGTGAGGCTGCAGAAGCAGCTCGTCGCGGTAATGATGATGATGATGACGACGATGATGACGAGAGCGATTTGTAAAGAGAAAAAAATCCACTTACTTACTAATTTATTTTTGCACTTCCGGATTTGCCGAATTTGTGCCAAAATTTGATTGCATATTTTTTAATCTCGAAGAGGTAGAATGTCTCCCCATATCTGTGAACGTTGTGGAAAGGAATTTGCGAGGAAGACAGGTATTACTGCTCACATGAAAAGGAAGAATCCTTGTAAGCCCCCTACTACACTTGTACAGAAACAGGTGAATGAAGTGCTTGTAAAGGTCGCACCGCATCTTGAAGTACCTATCGCAGAATTTCGTGATGTCTCTACTAAATTTCATGAGACCCTAACAAAGGATCAGCGACAGCAGGAGGGCATCTTCTTTACACCCAAAAAGGTGCGTGAAGTTCTCTTTGAAGAACTCAAGAAGTTACATGTAAAGCCAGAAAGTATTCTGGAGCCATCCTTTGGTTCAGGCGAATTCTTACTTGATGCGCGCAGACTCTATCCTGATGCGACTGTCACAGGAGTTGAAAAGAATAAAACTCTCTTTGATTCTCTTAAACAGCCAAATCTATTCTGTGAAGATTTTATGACATGGAAGGGAGAGCCTGTAGATCTTATTGTTGGAAATCCTCCCTACTTTGTAATTAAGGAAAAGAATCCACTCTGTATGACTGGACGACCCAATATCTTTGTAGCCTTTCTATACAAGTGCTTAACTGAACATCTCAAAGAGGGCGGCTTCCTAGCATTCATTCTACCAACCTCACTGATGAACTGCTCCTATTATCAACCAATGCGTAAGTATATTGCGGAGAACACAACTGTTCACGCTGCAACTCTACTTACAAAGGCAGGATTCTATGATACAACTCAGGAGACAATGTTGCTCATACTGGAGAACAAAAAGACAAATAATAACTTTATCTTGAATACACCAAATGGTAATCTCTATCTCACTCCCAAATACAACGAACTTCACACACTTCTCAAGGGAACTACAACTCTAGAAGCCCTTGGACTTGCTGTAAAAACAGGTTCAGTTGTGTGGAACCAAGTAAAAGACCAGCTTGTAGATGATGGTATAGTTCTCATTTATGCTAATAATATCCATAATGGGAAACTCGATATTGGTCGCGTGGATGGAGAAACAAAGAAACAGTATATCAAAGAGAACTTTGTAAAGAAGCACTATGAGGACAAGGAGGATCTCTGCGTTGCTCCTCTGAGTGGACCTGCTATTCTTGTAAATCGCGGTTATGGAAATAGTGGTAGCAATTATGCATTTAACTTTGTAAAGATTGACATGGAGAAGTACTATGTAGAGAATCATGTAAATATCATCTATGCGACAAGTAAAAAGGCAGAAAAGATGCTGGATCGTAGTGTAAAGAGTTTTCAGGATCCGAGGACTGCGCAGTTTATTGAGTGGTTTGTAGGAAATGGCGCACTAAGCGCAAAGGAGCTTGAACAGGTGCTACCAATCTTCTAAAAGGAAAATTTGACTGCCAATCAACCTGCGAACCAAGTACAGATACTCATGGACCCCCGTATGCGAAATGGCTCTCACCTACTGCAGATGCTCTGGTACTTTACCGCACAGCGCATTGTAGATACTGCCATCACAGTCTACAAACTAGATGCTGAACGAGCAGAGGCGCTCCGTCAAGTCTATCTACGCCCTGGAGACTATACTGTGCGTATTAAGTGATCTACGCTTTGGTCTGTTAATAGTAAAGTCTGTCAGATACTTCAGAGTGATTTCACGCACCAGGTCCCTAGGTAACCAGAGGTCATTTGGCGTTGATCCAGTAAGCCCGCGTTCATACTGGCGCCGTTCATGAAGCACTGCACGCACCTGAATCTCTTTTTTTTCTTTGGCGCTAAATCGAGAGGTTCGATAGTATCTGTAGGATTGTGGTCCAGCTTCCCATACACGCCAATAAAGACCAAGAGGGTTCGTTGCAGGAACAGGTAACATCTCTCCATAATACTCTTGAATCGCCGGATAAAACCGAACCATCAGATATCCTGCTGAATTGTGATAGTACTCAACAAGACGACCACGAAACCGTTTCCCACTAACTGATTTGACTCGCGTATTATATGCATCATACTCTTCTCCTGGAACAAGTTCGTAGATACTTACTTCAGGGCCGTGTGGAACCTCCATTCTTGCAGTGTTGTCACGACAACCAAGCTTCAATTTTAGCCGTCGTTAAATTTGATTCTGCACAGGGGATATAGCCTTTGTAGAACAATGCAACGAAAGGTCTTTCAGGGAGTTCCATACTGGGTAGATTCTGCACAAAAGGTCTATGCATACGACCCAAAGGAGACAACAGGTACTCTATGGCTTGGTACGGTAAAGGATGAGAAGGTTACACTGCGTGATGACTGGCAGGCCGCCTATCAGCCTGCACTTGAGCAGTATCGTGGTGCGAATACCCAGCGAGCGCGTGTAGTGCCTCAGGCCAAGTAAAAACTTGAATTCTGTTCTTCCATTTTTAATGACATACAAATGGATGAACATATGCCCTCCGCCGAAGCAATTCTTGAACGGACTAAGAAGGAGCGGCCTCTAACAGTGGACGCATCAGTAGTTGCCTCCTTCGGAGACCTCTGCGAATCACTTCGAGCCTATTTACAGAATCTCTGCAAACATAAGACAACTATGAATTGGGGGCCTGTTGATAGCGGCCGATCAAAGCCAGAATCCGATCCTGTTGACTCTGGAACTGAAATGTCTTCCCTGTTACGGCCGCATTCGTAGCCGCTTCATACTGCACTTTTTGCTGGTAGATCATATTTGCCTGATTCTGTACAGCAGGTGACTTGTAAGTAAAGATTGTACTCACATAATTACCATCAGGCATTATGATCACATTCGGTGAATGGTCGTTATTGTTCTTTGTTGGGCGGATATACTGTTGTAGTGCGGGGGCTTGTTGTCCTGGCATTCTATACTAGACTCTTTTTTATTGATATCTTGGATCAATCGATACCCAGTTTGAGTTTGGATACCTCTGTTGATGTAGATACTGGCCCTGCTTGTAATTATTCTTGTCTGCATAACTTGTGAACTCGTAATAATTGACTACCGTATTTGTCTGTGCAACTACTGTGCTGAGATTGCTGTTATAGGTCTGAACATTATTAAATGTATCCCAATTTGTCTGATAAATCAGTTTCTGCCCGATGCTCATAAAAGAAAAACCACTGCAATCAAAGAGAACCGTAGTCGCGCTCATCCTACAGTAAAGACAGAAGTGGTATCGTCGCCTTTATACACAGCAAGCCACTCGGCCTGTGTCTTGTAAATAATATTGGTTGCCTTATCTTGGATTCGCCTGTCATGTAGAATCTGTGCTGTCGCAATCCTCACCTTATCTTTACGAATAGTAAGGCGATACTCCAGATAACAATAGTCATGGAGACCAGGGCTCCATCTCTCCCAACAGTGTTCACAGTACTGCTTTGAATTCGTCATGCTAAATTTGAAGTCTACTATAGGCATCAAATTTAGTATAAGGTTACCATGCTCTATGTTGGATATCCCATTGAGTTTGAGACTGCCTGCGAATTAGTTCGAGGGTTGGGAGAGTATGGTTCAAGTACACGAAGCCGACTTCAAAAACACGGCCTTGATCTGTATAATATTGACAAGGGTGTCTATATTATGGGTGTAATCGTTGATGAAATTCATATCTGCGACAAGGCGTACCAATCTGTAGATGCTGGACTCATGCAAATTCTACTTGCCAAGAAGAAGGTTGTGGATGGCCTGAAGGAACTTGGAGTCAACCTCTCACGATTCCAGATTGCGCCAATGGAGGAGGAGCCCATCTGGGTTGAGAATCCTGAGCCGTATCTGATTAGTACTGGCTAATGCAGTGTAAACAGATAGACCAGTTGATTCAAGTCAGCCAGCATCTCATCACGAATTGTAAAGAGGTCGGAGTCCTTCTCCCCAAGTCCCTTCATTAGCGCACCCTGCAGAATCTTGATGCATTCATGAACATAGGCAGACGCTTTTTTATCTGTAAGTTGTTCGAGTTTGTAGGTGAGAGTACGCATCTTGGGCCGCCCATATTTGCCAATATGCACCTCTACGAAGCGGTCAATATTCTTATCTAGACGCTCAATGACTTCATCTGTAGCCTTATGTCTCGCATAGGAGACAGTTTGCCAGTGGTAGAGTTTGATTTGATCACGCATAGTAAAAAAAAATTGTATTGCGGCGGCGCTCATTTCTAAAGTATACAACTAAATAATGAAGGAGTCAGCTGCATCAATTGAAAGAGCATATTACTGCTCCTTTTGTGGTACATATGGACACACAACCACTGGGTGTAATAGAATTTGCAGAGAATCACCCCGCCTAGCACCCGATACAAGTAAGAAGGAACAAGTACATAAAATCTATACTCCAGTTCTTGAAGTAACAGATAAGGAGGAGAATCTTCGAGGCCTCCTCATTGCCTACGGACGGGAGTATTCACAAAAGCAGGATGGTGGAAAGGAGAACAAACGGCGCCTCAAGCAACTTGCGGATGAAGAGGGGCTTCTTCTTGTTATTCTCAATCCGAAGACTGGAGAATCTTATCCTTATATAGATGAAGCGCAGCGTGAGCGTAAAAAGAAGAACGCGGCGGCGGCAGCGCCAGCAAAAAAAGACGCGACGACTTAGCGTGCGTAGAAAGCAGAATGGTGGCGAATCCTCTGTTGATATTCCTGGCGGAATTGTAATTGAACGCGATGCGGGCGATAAGTATTCTCCTTTTTTAGCGGTTGAGCGTGATACAGCTCGTAATGAACTAAGTGCAAGCTCTGTATAAGTCAGCAGTTCTATGACTAGAACAGAGGACTAGGGATTCCTCCGTAAAGCGACTTGTAATTGGAGCCTCAATCGGCTTACTACAGACTTCACATGGTCTGACCCAAGGATGCTCCTTTTCACAGGTCTCACAAAGGGGCTTAATACCCTTCTCATAGTCCCAGTCATAAATTGATTCATTACATTCGCAACAATACTCACGGATGGTTATTCCATGTTCATCCATGAGTATACGCATCTCCTCCTTCAGAACATCATGCTCCTCAATGAGTTTATCATAGAGATTCTGTAGTACTCTCTCCCTGTCCTTGTTATGAAGAGTCAGTGTAGCCTCTGCTATCAAGTGAAATAGCGAATTTGCCGTAAAGAGCAGTTGTTTCTCCATTGTTGTACTTGTAGGGTTATGCTATGTATGTTCAATTTTCCCCAGTTGCGTTTTAACGAAGTGCTTTTGTAAAGGCCACTTCTGTAGAATGGATGGACAGGAGGGATTTATTGCACTTGGATATGCTCCTGCAGATTTTGCAGACTCCGAGATGACACGACCATCTGAAACCTATCTTGAATCAGGAAGTCAGGCTCCCGCAACAATCTTCTCCTCGGCAGTCACCAATACGCAGGCGACTCACTTTAGAGATGTACGCGACCGCCATGTAAATACGGTCACCTATGCACAGAACTGGAAACGCAAGATTCGTGATCTTTTTCATCATGGCAATGAAGAGGTACTTGGATTTCTTGCGAAACCTATATCATCTCACCCTACCCTTGGTCCTGTGGAGCAACTCATCCGTCGTTACAGTAAAGCGGATGATGAGCGGATTCGTGATAAGACTGTTCTATGCAATCTTGTAGCGGACCTCTCTGGGACGAATATGAACACCATGGTGGAGGAGGTGATCGGCGAGAGTCTTCACAGCTTTGTAGGAAAGGTTCACAAAGTCTATGACCTCTACCGTGAAATTCTTCAAGAGACATGTCAGGCGGATATTCGTCTACGAAACAAAGTGCACGCACTCGATAAAATCCAGCCGCGATTGGTGACTTTAATGGAACTCGGTTCGGCAGAAAATACGGCTGAACTTGAGCGCCAGATTGAACTCTATCTAAAATCAATCTATGACCAGAATAATCCTGAAGAGGACTACAAGGCATCGCTACAACTCTATAAAAAATTCTTGGTTGTCAAGGAACTTGTAGATATGTTACGACTCTCTGCAGGTGCGGACCGTGAACCCATTTGCGGAATCTGTCTGAATGATACGGTTCTCTACGCAGTTGTACCGTGTGGACACACCTATTGTGACCCCTGCTCAAAGAAGCAGTATACACAATGCTTCATGTGTCGGCAGACAATTCGCGACCGTATTAAAATCTATTTTACATAGAAGGATATGTTCTCGGCAGCTGGTTGTCTATTTACAGATAAAAAACTGGTTCTTGCAGGCTATCAATTTCGTCACGGAAAGGGAGTTCTAGATGGAATTGGTGGAAGCCGTGAAGGCTCGGAGACTGCCATCGAGACGGCATTTCGTGAAACTCTGGAGGAATTATTTGAGATTTCACCTTCGGATGAAGTGGTCGCCGAGATGCGGCGCAAGTTCAAGCCGCGTTCGAAGTTTCAGTCAGGAGACTATATCTGTTTTGTCTACAACTTCAAGACACTTGAAAAAATGATGGTTTTTCTCAAGGCCCACGGCCTTCGTTCACCCTTGTATAAGATCTTTCCAGTGACAATTACGGAGTTACTCTTTGCACGCAGAATCCGACCCACTGAACTGACACATTTGTCACTTATTCCCTTTGTAGATGACGTATCATTTGAAAGTCATTTTCTAAAGGATTTCTCTAAAGTCTAAAAGTCCGCATTGGTCGCAAAGGTCATCTGTGCAGGGTCCTTGCCAACCGTCGCCTTCGCATAGGTGCTCACACGCTTCTCGAAGAAGTTATCCTTGTTCTCGAGTGACATGTTCTCCATGAAGGGGAACGGGTTCGCACTGCGATAGATCTTCGGATAGCCGACCTGGAGCATGAGGCGGTCCGCGACGAACTCAATGTATTGGCACATGAGCTCCGCATTCATGCCAATCAGTTCACACGGCAGCGCCTTTGTAATGAAGTGCTTCTCAATCTTCACAGCCTCACGCACCATCTTATGCACCTTCTGCTTCGGTAGACGGTTGACAATCTTACTATAGAGGAGGCAGGCAAACTCCGTGTGGAGTCCCTCATCACGCGCAATAAACTCATTACTCAGGGTCAAGCCAGGCATGATACCGCGTTGCTTGAACCAGAAGATGGCGCAGAAGGCTCCACTGAAGAAGATGCCCTCCACGCATGCAAAGGCGAGTAGACGCGTGCCAAAATCAGCGTCGTCACTATCAATCCACTGAAGAGCCCAATCGGCCTTCTTCTTCACAGACGGAATCGTCTGGATCGCATGAAGAAGATCATTCTTCTCCTTCTTGTCCTGGATGTAGTTGTCAATCAGGAGACTGTACGTCTCACTGTGAATGGCCTCAAGCAGATTCTGGCATGAATAGAAGAACTTCGCCTCAGGAAGTTGCACTTCACGCATGAAGCGGGAGGCTAGATTCTCCATGACAATACCGTCAGAGCCAGCGAAGAATCCGAGAATGTGCTTAATAAAGTGACGCTCACCATCACCAAGCTTCTCCCAGTCCTTTAGGTCCTTTGAGAGGTCAATCTCTTCCGGAGTCCAGAAAACGGCCATATGCTGCTTGTACTTAGCCCAGAGGTCGCTGTGCTTGATAGGAAAGATGACAAAGCGCTCTTCTGTAGGAGTCAGAATCGGCTCAGGCAACTTCGGAGCGGCAGTAACGGCTTCTGAATCGGCTTCAGGTGCAGGCTGCTTTGTAGGTGGTTTCGGATCTGTGTTCGTCGATGACTCGTCAACTGGAACAGCCGGCTTCGGAAGTTCAAGTGGGACCATTTGGCCTAGGTCCTCGGGTGACCCAATTGATGCCTTCTTTGCGCGCTTTTGTGCCGTAAGTGTGGGAGATCGCTTTACCTCCATCTTTTTTGGGACCACCGTATTCTTAGGTGAGAAAGATGATTCCATTGAAACTTGTTTCGTAAATTTGTCAAGCAGGTCATTCAACTTTTTGGGTAGCTAGTTGTTCATAGAATTCGTGGACTTTGTCGTGCGTAATAAATGCGGTTTTCTCAAGTTCCCAGATATACAGTGAATCCAGACTCTTTACTCGACTCAGAGCTACGTAGGCCTGGCCACATTCAAAAGTTGCGCTGCCTATATCAATCAGTGCACAATCAAGTGTAGCACCCTGTGATTTATGAATTGTAACAGCATAGGCGAGCGCAAGGGGAACCTGCTGGCGCTTCACGGTTTCAAAATCATCACAAGCCCATTCTGCTGGAGCAATTTCAAGTACTATACCATTGCGAAACTTGACAATCGGATATGCCTCCGTAGTTTTACCAAAGTCTGTTACTACACCACGACTCCCATTCACAAGGCCTTGCTCTTGATTACGATTGGTAAGAAGCATTACCTGTGCACCGACTGCAAGAGTGAGTTCAGGTACGTAGGATGCATCGCGGTCAAGCTTGTCAATGGCAAATTTCACTTCAGGTCTCTCGAGCTCAATGACATGGTCACCACTGGTCACTGTCTTCACTTTGTAGGTGTGTCGGTCACCCTTGAGCTTTTTAAGGTTACTTGCATTCACTTGGTCAACGGTCGCTTTGCGACTAAAGAGAAGAGTCGGTCGGATTTCAAGAGACTTCCAATCAAGGTGTTGACGACTCTTAAGAATTGCAAGGGACTGGTCAGACAGGATACCGCCGCGCGCTTCATTAAGAATTGTATGAAAGACAGGGTCTGTCTGTCGTACAATTTGCGTTAATTCCACTGTGGTCGGCACACACTTTTGCCAAATAGGAGATTCAAAGACAAAGACAGTCTCTTCGGGACCCTTATTCACTGGAGGAAGTTGAAAGAAGTCTCCAACAAAGATGCACTGGATTCCGCCCATTGGACGACTATTTTTACGGAGCGCCTGTGCAATGTCGTTAAGTTTCTCGAGGAGTTCTGGAGTCAGCATACTCACTTCATCAATGATAAGGGTATCCGTATACTTCCAACGGACTGCAAGATTCTTGAATTTCTTCATTTTGGCAATCAGTACAGAGGTTGCCTCGCGACCAAGTCCAATACCAGCCCAACTGTGAAGTGTCTTTGCCTTGCGTCCTAGAAGCAGGGCAGCGCAACCTGTAAGTGCTGTTGTTGCTACTGTTTTATATTTATCATCCAATTCCTTTGATATCTTCTCAATCAGATACGTTTTTCCTACCCCGCCTGGGCCTGTCAGGAAGAAGGATGCACCTTTGAGTGCAAGGTCAAACGCTTTCTGTTGTTCGATGTTTAGTTCGCTCATTCTTGAAGACATATATACAAAAGACACGTATCAAATTTAAACACGTGCTTTTCTAGTTTTACGCTTACCTCTTTTTACACGCTTCCTTCCTCCTGCCTTTGTTACACGTTTCAATCCCGCCTTTGAAAGCCATGCATTATGTTGATGAAATTTTTTAGAATTGGCTAATGCCTCTATTGTAGGAAGAGTATAGGGATATATATTTTCATACATATGTCCCACATATCTATACATTTCCGTACACTTATTGTTTTCAGGTAGACATTGGTGATCATACTCTAAAATTTTACAAATATAGTTTCCTGCTAAAATATATTTAGTGGCAAGACCATAGGGGGTTATATCCGTAGAGGTTGTTAAAAATATAGGTGCAAATTTATATTTTATACTAAGAGGAGCAAAAATATTTTCAGATTTATTAGGGTTTCTCTCTTTAAAACTTGTCTGTAATGAATAGAGTACAAAATAGAGAATAATCTCTTTCTCTTGAAAGGAGCCTAGTTTTATTTTATAAATATCACCTGTCATGGAGATTTTTTCTTCTTTATCAAATGAATACCAACCACCTGGTATAATATATGTATTCAAAAAATTAAAATTATCATAGACAAGTTCAGGTAGTCCTGGACTTGGAAAAGCGGCTTGAACTTCTGAAGAAAGGTGTAAAAGACTTTCATTTCGTGTTGGTTTTTGAACTTCTCCACAACGATTTGTTTTATCTTTAAAATATGAATAGAATGGTTCAATATATTCCATTCGTATTTCATCATCAATATGATTACGAATACTTTCTACGTAGTCTCCACTGGAAAACTTGGAAACTTCTACAGTTCCATTTGCATTTGGCAACGCATCAAAAACATGATTGAAATATTTCTGTAATTCTATATGTATAAATGTCTGTTGAACATAATCAACACCGCCACCCTTTCCCTTATAATATATTGAACCATTTTCAGATAATACAAATAATCTCCAGAATCCTAATTCACTCATTGACTTATATGCCGCAAGCTCCTTTGTCACACCATCTGTAGTCGATACAAAAGTAAGGTGTTGACGAGATTTATACGTCCATTTAGATACTGCTTGAAATGTAATATTCGAAATAACAATTGGTTCGGCCATCTATTTAGTCGTTTTATTCAAATACGGACGGGAGTCGCTGAAGAACATCAAGCCACTTATGCTGACCTGCTTGAAGACCAAAGAGCACTGCCTCCTTTGAATTGAGTGTCATGGTGCGACTATCGAGATGAATATCACCACGCTCAGCAACCCTCGTAAAGAGAAAGGTGAGAAATGTCTCCAGGTCACACGGAGTCTGAAGACCCACTGAGCGAAACCAGGGGACTGCATGAAGTCGCGGGTCCAGCATGAGTTCGCGGAGGTCGCGGTTAGTTAGACGCTTTGAATACGAGCGCATCGTATCACGAAGTGCGGTCGTATCATCGGACATTTGATTAAGAATACTGTAGAGAACTGTAAAGGTGTGCTTTGGCGGTGTCGAATCGAGGCTTGAAAGAGAAGTGGGGGTTGACATTGTACTGGGACTGATTGAATGGCGCCGTATCAATTTTTACTCATGGCTTGAACAAGTTTGCTCAAGGGATGATGAAACTCGGCCCAGATGAACCAAGGGACCTCTGATGCCCCTTGAATATCGACAATCCAATGAGGAGGGACAAAGAGCGCTGAACCGTTGCGCACCTTGATATCCATGAACTTGATTTCACCAATAAGTGGTGCCTCTGCACGCTTAATACTGGCAAACGGCTTACCCTGCCAGACTTTTGGTAGATAGGTTTCAGACGATTCGGGCATTACACTAATGACGAGATCGCCCTCAGTGGGCATAATCATTGTAGAATAAGCCACTGTTTTCCGTAGACCCTTGGCTCCAATGGCCACCTCAGCCCGTGCTGAAAAGAGAAAACGCTTCCATTCGGAGTCAATGATTTTGGGGAGCCAGGTGGTCTCTAACCATGTCTGAATGCCTACATGGTCGGCCAGTTTCTCGGATGAACTCGGAAAGAGTGGTGTAATAGCCACCTTCGGATTTGCCATAATATCGGCAAGTTTGAGGTTACCATACGGGGCATCTTGAATTCGCGGAATCTCACGAATAGTACTAGGATTCCAGAGTTGTGTAGGAGGAAGTGATCTCAAGACAATCAAGTTATATTCGGTTAGAAGATTTGGTAGTTTTTCGAGTTGGTCCGCTTCGATCTGACTTATATCAAAACCTTCAAGGGCCTGTTTATAAAAGAACACAGCGACGAAAAAGAGAAATGCAAGAATGAGACAGATTTCTATTATCATCGGGAACCCTTTTCCTTCTTAAAGGTGCGGGAACGAGATTTGTTATTAAGACGCAGCCCGCGATCATTACGTGCAGACAATGCTGAAAAGAGATTTGGCATAAATTTACGACCCTTAATATTCTTGATTTCGGCAGTGGTTAATTTATGAGTGGAGGCTTTTGATTTAGAGCCGTGAGTCGTAATAACCTTCTTGGTGCCCTTTCCATTCTTCACATTGACCATGGTCTTCTTTGAGTTCCGCTTTCCATTGATAATCGTGTTATGCGACTCAGATGAGTGATAGGAAAAGTGTTCCATTCTACTTGTGGTTTAGAGATTCCTGGCGATAGTATCCTAATGGAGGAGATTCAATTCTCAGGTCGCAAGATTACACTAAATGACGAGCAGTTCAGTGCAGTCATTCGAAGCCCACACTGTCATCAACGCATTCTTGCAGCAGCAGGCTCTGGCAAAACAACAACACTGACGGCTCGTATCTCCTGGCTTGTAGAACGCTGTGGAGTTCCTGCGGACCAGATTGTCCTCGTGACCTTTTCACGAAATGCCGCACATCAGATGAAACAGCGCCTTGACAGTCTAATCGGCCAAACAGATATCTGGGTCGGCACCTTTCACGGCCTCTCTCGGCAACTCCTACAGAGATATGAGCCAGTCGCCCTACAGAAAATGTATTTCATTGATGAACTCGTCATCATGGGAACTCAGTGGTTAACTACACGCCGTGGTCGTGCATGGGTCGGTGGACTCCGTTATATTGTAATTGATGAATTCCAAGACATTAATGCAATTCAGTGGCGGATGATTGAACGGATGCTTCATCCTGGTTGCTGGCTTATTGTAGTCGGTGACGATGCCCAGAATATCTACACCTGGCGTGGCAGTGATGTGAGTTTCATCCTCGACCTTCATAAAAAGATTCCAGGACTTGTTGACGACCAGCTCCGCAAGAATTATCGCTCTATGAGCGCAATTATCAATGTGGCCAATGGAACTCTGAAGAAGATTCCCAGCCTTCCATGGAAGGGCACTATGATTGCACAACGACACGGAGGGACTCGACCTGAGGTGCATTTTTTCTGGCGCGCCTGTGACGAGGTGAAGTGGGTTCTTCGACAGGTGACACTTCTACAGCAGCAACATCCTAAGTGGACGTTTGCTGTACTGAGCCGTACAAATTCGGACCTGTATAGGCTTGAAGAATCCCTACAAATGGAGGGTCGTCAGTATCGTATTCGCGATGTAGCGGATGATGTAGTTCTTAAGCCCGGTCAGGATAGTTGCCTCGATTTAGTGACTCTCCATGCATCGAAGGGCCTTGAATGGGACTGTGTCTTCCTCATTGGCTGTAATGATGAGATGTTTCCATCACGAAAGAAGGCCGAGGATATTATCAGCGAGCGACGACTCTTCTATGTAGGCGTGACTCGTCCTCGTATGATGCTCTATTTCAGTTATACGAAGCAAGAGCAGGCCCTGACACGATTTATTCGGGAGATTCCCTCCGTACACTTACTGTATACTGGCCTTGCACGCTATACCCTGAGTGATGCCGACCGTACGGAGGGTCGTCCGCGACTGATTGATCTTCTCGGAGGACTCGATGGAAACCAACTTCACGAACTCCGAAAGGCGGGGCGGTTCCAAGTTCTTGAACGAGAAAACCAGTTGGTTGAAAAACTTTTTCCAGCGGGTCTCTGGAAAGTTCCCGCATGGGCCCTTGTCTACGATAAAGGTGGCGACTTCCATCGCTTCCTCCGACTCTTTGTCTATCGAGCCATTTGGAAGTACTGCGGACAAGAGGAGGCCTTTCATGAACCGGCACTCGAGCGGTTGATTTTCACATTACGGGTCTATGCAGAGGAGCGTGAGTTCTTTGAAACATGGCGTACAGAGATTATTGAGATTGTTCATACCTGGTTTCGCGCAACAGGGTCCGAACTGCCGGCTGTTGAATATTCGGCGGTAGCTGAGTGGTCCGAACGCCACGGCCTCGGATGGACCGTTCAGGAGATTGTGAAGGCAACGACATTGCTGGCGAAACTCCGAGGACAATTACGGCCATTGCGCTTTGAAAACTACGACCTCAATGATTTTCATATCGGCTCAGCACGGTATATGGTACCTACAGAATGGCGAGCGGGAGCCTTACAATCATGGAGGCGTGTAGGTAACCGAAGGCTGCCGTGGCAGCAGGTTGTGGTCGACCTGTGGCGTCTAGGAGGTTTGAGTCTCTGTGCGGAAGGTCGCAATGCGGCTTTATTTAGGGTCATTGAGATGAGTCAATATCTACTGGGCGAGCAATTACAGGAATTTCTGGAGGACCTCGATCAGCGTATCAGTGCTTGGCTTACAACCTGTGAGCAGGATGAGCCGCAGTTTGGAATTGAGCTCGCAAATCAAGAGATTTTCATGGAACAACTTGACTATGTCAATTGCGGAACCTTTTGGCATGTGTGCAAGGGCGGATCACTTGATGCCGTTCAGATTCTTGAACTCGCCGTGCGAGCATGTTTTGCGCGTCAAGAAGGGATCGGTGTAGCCGCCGTTGGTTGGATACTTCCACTTGAGGGTTCCGTTGTTCAGATAGACTTACCTGAGCAATGGGACAATGATGTAGTAGCTATACTGGAAGCGGCTGGTATCACCAACCCTTTTGCTGAACCTGCTTCCAGCTAACCGACTCTGCACGGCCAAATTTGTGGTAGCGGTCCTGCTTGGTAGCATTATTGAAGAGGCGGTCTGAATAGTGAAGAGTGACACGGTCCGCCTGCTCGCGGCAATCGTAAGGAGCCGTGCGTAGGAGTGCCTTCGGCATAGCGAGTTCTTCAATGAACTGCGTGGAAGGCCCCCTGCGATCCGGGATCAGGACTCTCTGCTGAAACATGTCACCTGTACGAGGAGGGACATACTGATTCGTTTCACATGTACCCAGCGGCCGATCAAGGCGACGAGTCAGAGACTCATTATCAATGTTATTTGACCAACGCTGAGGAGGATAGAACTCACCTCCTGAAGGAAAGACAACCGATTCGGGCACAGGAGGCAGTGCCTCAACCGGTCCTGCAGTTACATACTCCATACAGACCTTCGTCCAGGGACGAAAATCTATAGGGAGCGCTACATGCTGGTTTGGCACAGTCTTCTGATAAATCTGAGTCGGATCCCAGTGGCTCTTGATGCAAACAGGAGGAAAAAAAGGCTGAGTTGTGGATCCCTGGATAGGGTATGCCTCAACAGGCGTTCCCTTTTCACGAGGATAGTTCTTTGGAGGAACAACATCAAAAATAACCGGCACTTGAACTTGAGGCTGGCTCATTTACCGTAGGACGAGATTTTAGTTTGCTTTAGGAATGGTGGATGTAACTGTAGCCTGTGTCACCTGTTCGTTGATTTGTACGACTGCGTTCCACTCACAGTCGGCATTATTGATCTGTGTATCTGTTGTGTCCACCCACTGAAATGTGAGTTTATCCATTGATGTTAAGACAGGATTGAATGTGATTGGATTCTGGACCATTGTCTGTGCATACGCTCCAAATCCAGAGAGAAGAAGTTTTGCAGCATACTGATTTGTCTGTCCTTGGGGTTCATGAGTAATTGAAAGATTCTCTTTTGCACTGGCATCCATGCGATTCATTGTAAATTCTTTATTGAGTTTGAGATAGATATAATCATCAAGAATCTTAAAGAAACTGGGAGCCTTTTGAATTGTATTATAAGGTGTATCTACTTTTGGAAATCCGAGATTCCATCCAAGGCCCCATTCATCTTCAAGTAGCGCATATTGTGGAGTGAGTGCTGATTTGAATAGAATTGAAAAGAGAAGAGGGTCTGTAAATCGTGCTCGTGTCTGTACATAGGCGGGCAAAATAGGTGTTAAATAGTAGTTAATATAGGCTGAAACAGATGCGGTGACATTTGAATTAATCGTTCCAAGTAGAGTTGCAGTTGCTAAATTTGCGTTGTAGATACTTATATAGTTAGCCAAGAAACTCCCAAATCCATTGAAGGTGTAATTGGAGCCAGGGAAACCGGCAATCACATTTGAGCCGTATGTGAAATTACCTATAAAATTAGAATTAAAGGTTCCAAGAACTTGTGCATAGGCTTTATTTACTAGGGGTGAGTTTGAGAGATCGACGAGAACTGTTTGCATCTCATTTGAGAGGTCGCGTAGACTGATAAATCCAAAGTTATACTGATTGGGTAAATAAAAGCGTGTGAGACAGTCGAACTTCTCTGTAGGTGAGTATCCGCGGACTGCTAAGTAGGAATATCCTGTATTTCCACAGATATCATTTGTATTTCCTTTATAGGGTTCAAGTGGAATATTATAGATATAGCTGTTAAATCCGTAGCCTGAACTCACATCATAGTTCTTAAAACGCGCCTTAGATTCTGAGCCAAATTTATTAAAAATATCATTGGAAAGATCAGTATAATTATCATAGTAGAACATTGCAGTGTGTGCATAGGAGGGATAGGTTGTCAAATCAGTTGTATTTGTAATCGGTGAAGTGGAGCTCTGAAGTCTTTTCATAACAATCTTGACCATTGGATACATAATTTGCCACGCATTCGAGGCAGAGAGTGACAAAAAGTCAATTCCTGATTCTGCATAACCGTATGCAGTCAGTTGAGGCCGTGTGAGAATAACCCCTGGTGCAATATACGGTAGAAAGGGTGTATTATAATTACAATTATTAGGTGCGGTTGTAATTGGCCACTGTGTAGGATTTGTGATAGGTGGACTTAAGCTGCTCAGTAGAGTTACATTGGTGGCATCAATTGTAAAAAGACAATTGGCCTGAAGTATAATTGAATAGGCTTTAACAGGATATGTTGCATATATATATGAATAATTAGATCCACTTTCTTGAGATACACCCCTTACAAAATACGGAACATTGTTATTTGCAAATGAAACTGTTAGATAGGGTACAAGCCTTTCAACACCATGTTCTAAATCATATGACAGTGAATAGGTCTGATTCTGATACGTATAATAAAATATGATATTTCCTGTAGCGCTTGTAGGTGCATTACATAAACCAGGTACTAAGTCTGGAGTTGTACTTAAATTAATCACTTGGAATGTGTCTACTTGATTAATATTTCCAAATTCACTAATCTGGAAAAAGAGCGAAGGATTTCCCAGTGTATTTGGTTGATTTCCAAGAATCATGTCACTCACATTTCCTATTGCATATGCATTATTACAAGTGTTTCCAGCAGCTAGAAAATTCTGTTGATTTATAGAAAAAGGCAGGTCATTCACATATCCATTACAGAGTGGATTATTCTGGCCAGCTACAAGAGTTATATAGCTAAATGAATTAATTTTTGCATAGTACCCCCAAAGTCCATTTGATTGTGCTAACCAGGTGTATTGTAATTGTGGATAGGTGAATAAATCATTAGGCATTACACCGTATGTATCACCAGATGAAACAACATTCGGATTTGAAGACCACGGGATATTGCAGTTTTGCGAAACAAGATCATACTGTTGTTGTAGATAGATATTACTATTTGCATCTATTTTGATTTGATTAAAGAGTCCATATCCATACGCCTGGTAAATTCCTGAATTGACAGATATAGAGCCTACAATACGAATACCTGTACCGAAATTGATTCGTGTAGGATACGAGCCTCCTTGATTACTAAAGAGTTTGTAGTAGGAGATATTATAATACTGTGTCGAATTTGTAACTAAATTCAGAACAAACAGATTTCCAGTTGAATCCGTCGTCCAGTCCAAGTAGAGATTAGACGGTGATAGACCATTGCGCACCTGGGCATTAAATGGGTCTCCAATGAAACTTGTATTTGCATAGGTTGGCAAATTAGGATCCATATACTGGCTAAAATAAGTGTAATTGAATGTATTAAAAGGGAAAATGAACCCATTTGTAGGAAAGAAGTTCACAACCTTAGATGTATTCGAATCATACATGCAGAAATAGCTTGTGTTTGAATTTGCGTAGGGAACTTGATTGAGCGAGCCAGTTTGGTATATTGTTTGAAACTGAAAAAAGAGGAGATTCGTATCTGTATACGTAAACTTTACAAGTGCCCTGTGCCGTGCAATTTGCGGCACATCAATTGTATAGCTAAAATTTACAGACGTATTCGTGTTTGAATCATACCATTGATAATTGGGTAGATTTGTTGCAGTCAATGGTGTTCCATTCGAGATTACAGAACTTACAAGAATAGGAGAGTTTGTTGTAGTTGTTGGATTATAAATCAAGGGAGTGAGCTTATCCGTCGAAGAAGTATACTTTGAAAGGATGAATTCAAAGGCATATGCAGTTTTTGTTGCTGCAGGAAGTACTGCATATTGATACACACTGCCAAGTGTGAGAACAAAAAGATTATCTAAGGGCGTAGCACCCTTCGTATTTGTTGTTATTCCGAGAAACTGATTTGATTGAAATCCGTTTGTATTTAGGTTAGATGCAACCGTTGTCGGAATATATGGATCATATTTTAGGCTTGGTAAAATATTTGAGTGTATATTCGAGAATCCACGCACGCCACCTGGCGTATAGACATCATTGCAATAACTACCATTAAAATCTTGATTATAGTTTGAACCAAAATAATAGTGTACATTATAGTCAGCATTCGTACCAGGTGCAATTGTATAACTTCCATTATCTGTCATGAAGAAATAGGGTCCACTATTGAGGAGCATCGTCATACAGTAACCATCTGTGTAGGACATCGTCAACTGTGTTCCTTGAGCGGTTGCCAGATTACTTGTGGTAAAAACCTTGAAGGCATTTGAAACACCAATTGGGTCTGTAAAACTCTGTGTATGTAGAAGGCTTGTTTGAATTGGTTCAGATTGTTCATACCATGACTGAAACAGATTTGAATCAGGTGGATAATAGGAGCCAGATTTGAATGTTGGAAGTTGCTGAGGAATATAGAAGTCCTGATTTCCTGGAGGTGGTGCGGTGTAGTAATTCGATGAAGCGGGCACTGTTGAAGCGAGGACAGGTTTTGAAACATTTGGATAGGGTACATAAGAGCCCATAAGTGTATAGAACTCTACTACTTTTCCAGTACTATCAAAGGGTATAATCGAATAATAGGCATTTGAATCAAAAAGATATGTATTTGATGGTGTAAATCCTGTTATCTTTTGTGTGAGTGGTGATACAAAATTAGAGTTTATCTTAAATTGCCAGTAGGTTCCACCCACTGTATCAAACCCTCCATAGAGTTTTTCAAGTGCTTGAGTATATTGAATTGTAGAGACGTAGTCAAGCATATAGATAGACTGATTCATTGAAAGATCACTCAACAAATTACCCGTCACAGAGGTTGTAGGAAAGACAGCCAGATGTTTAATTGCGGAATTTGGATCTGTAAATGAATCACCGCCCGCACCAGGAGTATATGCAGTTTTAAAGATGACTTGGTCAATTTCCCATGTGCCCTGAGAGGGTAAGAAGCCCAGTCCAACTACGCCCTGATTTAGATTAATACCTGTCGAAATTTTTGTAGTAATTCCATTAACAAGTGCAAGAGTAGATGCTGTATAGGTATATGTATTGATAGCTCCATAGCTCAGATCAATTGCTCTGGAGAAGGACGGAATACTCTTAACACTTGTAAATGTCGACTGAAACACTTGTGGAGGTATATACTGCTGATCGTACCAGTGAACGATCTTATACTGGCGATCACTTACTGTTGTAGGTACATATACAGTATTTGTAATTGGTTTCAAGATTGCATTTGAACCAGTATTATATAAATAGGACTGCGTATTCGAATTATAGGGTGAAAGTTCCTGAAATGTATATTGATTCATAGGATCCACGCGAAATGTTGCGGATGGGCGATTTCCTGGAGAATTCGATTGATATCCGCGATAATCAGTTAAATCTGTACTCACTCCATTTGTATCATATCCGATTGGATTTGCTGTTATTGGAAGATACTGGTTGAAGGACTGAGAACTAGGATCTGCACCCTGTAGATTAGAAGAGGAGGGGAGTTTCATGAGATCAGTATCATAGAGAGATGCCCAGATTTGATTATACGATGCACTATATGTAACTGGAAAGGAGAGTGTTGGGACATCATATGGACTTACACTACTGTTATATTGATATCTGGCAAATGGCGTAGAGGTTAGCTGTGGATAGTAAGCCAGCACTTTAATGCGAGTATTTGTAAAGGAGATATTCTGTGAACGCACAATTAAGTAATATGTATCACCTGCGATTACATTGTTTGTAAAAAATACACCTGATACATCTGTACTTGCTGTAACAGTTTGTAGATAATTATAGGGATTTTCATTGCGATACCCGCTAATATCTGCAAAAAATGCTCCTTGATCGTGATAGAAAAATGCTGCAATTGGTGAAACAAACTTACTACTAACACCTGTTGCCGTATCAGACAGTATTCCTATTGTTAAATTGTATTTATAACCACTTGCATCATAGGGAGGTGAGACTGGATAGGGTGCAACAAACTGATAGTACTTGATTGGATTTTGAACCGTGAGAATATAATCATGAGAAGTATTCGACGCATCCGCATAGCTCATGGCATAGTTGAGCGTAACAGAAGAGATATCGCTTCGTACAAGCTGGCGATTATTAATAAAGTTATAACTGAGATCATAGTATGTAGAGATAGGTGGCCCAAATACATTTGAATTGAGCACAGGTGTTCTGTAATAATAAGGAAGAGGAAGAGTCTCTACTTGTAGTGTTTGCCGTACAAAAGAGCGGAAACGGAATACTGTGTATCCACTATTATAAATTGGTGTTACACAGTCACCTGCACCAAAGGAGGGATTAATATAGATATTTCCAGAATTGTCAATAAAATTGGTGCCTGTTTGCATTGTTTGTGTAAGAGTATTATAGGGAACATTCAGATTAGTTCCACTAATGTCACTATAGTTTATAAACGAATTTAATGACTTTGAATAGTCATTACACCTATTTTTAACTCCAGAGCCAATAAAAATAATATTATATGAATTATCAGTACTGTGTTCTGGTGTTTGTGTATAAATCTGAGGCCAGTATCCAGGTGAACTCTGTAAGTTCTGAGTGGAGGAATTAATCTGTGCAGTACCTGACTGTAGAAGAGCAAGTGAATATCCTGTTGTCACACCAGTAGCTCCTATGCCATTTTGTAGAAACATAACATTGTTAACATTCGTAAAAAAGGTTGCAGAGTAGGTGCCAAAATTTACGGCAAAGTTGGTAGCAAGAGACTTCTGTAGGCGGTTATACATGTCAGTGAAAACAGCATTAAATCGTAGATTTGATGCCTGAAGATTAGAATACTGTTGTGTAGTGAGTCCATATGTATTGAGTTGATTTGCGAGTGCGATTGTTGTCTGATTCGTAATCAGATTATACAGTGATGTATTGAGTCGATTTGTAGAGATGCTGATATTATTGTTGTTTGTTGCATATGTACAGGAATACTCATTTACAAGAGAATTGAGAAATGTATTAAGTGTACGATATGCATCAAGTAAAGCAGTATTTTGATTAATAAGTTCTAAAATAACAGGGTCATTGAGACCCTGAAATGTATAGAGAATACGTGATGTGACTGTTTCACCTGGTAGTAGAGTAGTTGTGGTAAGAACAAGATTGAGTTGTGAACTGTATTGCGGATCGTTGACCTGTTCGTAGAGAACAGGATAATAATACGCGATCAGCACATTGCCATACGTGTAGGTAGTCAGACCAGCATTCGTCGACGGAAAAAAGGTTGTCACAATCTGCGTCATCGTAGGATTTGCGATATAGGTGCCTTGAAGAGAATTATAGAAATTGTCACCAGGTTGATTAAATCCAACAGAGAGGTCGCCAGCCGCTGTAAAGAGACTAATAAAGTCATTAATACCATTAGGAAAATAGAAGAAGAGGGGTGTGCGATTGAGTTGGAGTTGGAGCTCTGCAAGAAGTGCATTAATATCATAGGAACCCGTTCGTATAGTTACAGTAATCACATTATCAACTGTTTGTCCATTACTAACAATTGTACGACCCTGTTCAACAACCTGAAGGCTGACATTCTCCTTACCAGGTCTGAAATAGTAGAAAGAGGAGAGAAGTTTCATCTGTGTAATGGAGAACTGGCTGACATTACGATAGGTGCGAGGTAGGCGAATTGTTAAAAAGGTTGGTTGTGCGTAGACATTGCGGTCACGGTCGAGACTATTAATCATAAGAATCGAGGTATATGTACCTGCACTTGTATCAAACTTTGTGCCTGTAGGAACATTCAGAACACCACTAATATCATAGACGCTGTATTCGAGTCCAGCCTTGCTATTTCCTGTGCGTGGCTGGATACGATTTGTAATGACAGTCACTGTATTTTCTGAAACGGCTCCTGCCTGTCTGACACCGTCCGATGAGCCGATGGGATAGATGCCGTCGGTTGATGTATCAGATGAGGTAATACTGGAAGAATCGCTATCATCCGAATCTGAAAGATAAGGTTGATAGTATGATTGATGCGCCTGTTGCATCCCTTGCTATTAGTTTGACATGTATTTTAGACCGAAGAAGGCCAGGCCGCGCCATTTAAGAAAATAGTCGTAGACAAGAGTAATGAATAACGGAGGTGGTGTTGCCGGCTATGTGCCCAATCCGTATGTACTCAATCTGATTGGCTTACAGAACGTACAATCAAATACATCTGGCGTAAATACAACAGCAACACTAACAAATGCCTTGTGTAATCTTCAACAGATGGTTGATTTTGATACAAAGACGATCTATGCAAATAATCTGAGTAATTTTGATACAACGCCGCTGCAAGTGTTGACGGATCTGAATTTGAGTAATACCAACCTCTACCAGAATAGTAATCTTGTAATTTTGCCGACGACAAGTAACACGGCCGGAAACACGACTCTTACAGATGGAACCAATACAGCGTATGTCAGCACAGGTGGACTCTTTGTAAATGGCGCAGTCACCGCTACGAATTTTGTTACACCATCTGATTCACGGCTCAAGATGAAGATTGAGACGCTAGCAAATTCAGAATGGGCTATCGGTCAACTGAGAGGTGTCCGATTTGAATGGCGTGATACAGGTTCCCGTGATATAGGGTTTATTGCACAAGAACTGGAAAAGGTGATTCCCGAGGCAGTTGTGAAACGCAGTGGAGAACTCTATGTCGCTTATGACAAGGTTGTTCCATACTTAGTGGAATCTGTAAAGACACTTCTTGAGCGGGTGAATCGCCTGGAACAAATCGTCGGTTGGGAGAAGGAGGAGGAATGAGCGGGGCAAATCCTTTGGAACTGTTCTACATGATATGGCCATTGACAATTACATGTATAACATTTTGCTTTCTTGGGGCATTCTTGGCGACAGTTGCGGCTTCAGGTGCTGCGGCGGGGCTTGCGGTTGTCGCATACTATGGATTTCATTGGTTGCGGGACCATGGATATATTGAGTGGATACTTGCTGAACTCCGTGGGCGAGCGGAACGCTTGCGCGGCAATCTGCGTGCCACCTTTTTACTACGGGGACATTTGAAGGAGATTCCTGCGGAACCGGTTCTCTATATTGCGCATCCGCATGGGCTTTTCTTCATGGCGCCCTTTTTTCATTGGGCTGCGCGAATTACAGACTGGCCTGAAGGGCTGGCGCGAGTTAGACCAGCAGTTCATAGTATTTTTTTCAAGATTCCTGGTGTTCGAGAACTGATGGAAGCTCATGGAGCGATTGAGGCGACGGAGCGAGAGATCGAGGCTACGCTGCGATCTGGCGATTCTGTTATCTTGATGCCTGGAGGTGTTCAGGAGATTGGTTGTAAGGGGCTTACAGTAGTTATACGACAGCGGCGCGGATATTTACGAATCGCGCAACGGGTCGGATGTCCGATTGTACCGGTCTTGACTTTTGGCGAAGCGGAACTCTTTCAGCCCATGGGCGGCCTCGACTGGTTTCATCGGTACTGCAAGGCGTGGTTTGGACTTGCGGTGCCCATTCCGAGTCTAGCAAGTCTAGGGCGGTGGTTTGAACTTTTTGAGAGGCCGTTAAAGCCAGTGGAGACCTGGATTGGAGAGAGTATACGGTCGCCAACGCAAAAAAAAGTGGTTAATGCACTACAGGCACTTTTTAAAGAGGGTCGGCGTGAGGGTGATACGATTACGATTGTTTAATTATTTCGATTCAGAGGAGCATTGAGGGGCATATTGTGCTCATTCTGGTGGCGGAGGCGAATCACCAGATGGTAGAGGAAGATCACTAGATTAATGTAGACTAGGCGCTCATGAAACTCAAGGTCTTCAAAGGGGCGCACGATGATGTCAGGGATATCGCGCTCTACAAGATTATAGGTGCTCCGCGCAGTAGCTGTAACCATATTCTCATGAAGAACTGCATTTTCTAGTAGGAAACCATCATCACGATCTGCATCCATCATACGGAAGATATGGCGCACAGCGGAGGAGAGGAAGCGTTGTAGATTTACGGGAAGCTGGCCATAGAGTGGCACAAAGACCCGATTTACCTCAACTACGGCCGCAGCAATGCCCGCCTCCTCTGCAGCATTCAGATGCTCGATGGCATTTGGATTAGGATTGCGATTGCGATTCATGTTATTGTTGGCACGAAGGACGCGATTGTTATTCATGTTATCTCTCATTCTAGGATTATAAACGGGGTAAAGCGGGTTCAAATTTTTTGGCGCGGAGGTTAAAAATATAGCAAAAAAAACATCATATGTCTAGAAAAATGAGTACGCCCACATATTCGGAGAAGGAACTCGCAGATCAGAAGATGTTAGTTGATACGTTAATTACCCCATATGGGGCAAATGTAGGAATCTGTACTCCTGGAGCAGGATTAATGCTTGCTTTAACGATCACGCCACCAAGCCGTTGCAGCGATGGAGTACGTCGTCAGCAGATCCTCGACTACATTGACTTTCTATTTCCATCACCAACCATTGAAGAGATGATTGCAACAGCAGCGGCGGCATACCCTGGAACCACTGGAACAATAAAAATAGAGGCAAGTAATCTGGTGTTCACACTCACTACTTAAATCAGTATCCGAATCATTACTGACCATGATACATTGAAGCTACCACCTGTATTATTACCAAATGCAACACCACCAGTTGAACCATTGATAAATGCAACATACGGCGTGCCAGTATAAGCATAGAGCGTAGTTACATAGCTATTATTATTTACAAAGCCTCCGCCTACTATCGAGGCATACCCATTGCTGTTTCGCATAGTCCATTCAACTACATAGATAAGATTTGGGTAGTTTATAGTATAAAGTTGAGTAATTGCACTATTTGGACAATATGTAACTCCCGTTTGAGTCATATAGTTATTTCCACGAATAGTACCATTTACATCCAATGGAAAACTAGGTGTAGTATTTACTCCATATGATATTCCAATATTATTTGTAAAAATAATATTACCATTTGAATTAATATCCCAAACACTAACTGCACTACCAGCAGGATAAGTAAATAACTGATAATGGTTCGCATATAATCCTCCTGAATTACAACCTGAAGCACCACTAGTATAATAATGAACAAAGTTATTAGAATTACCCGCACCAGGACTACAAAAATAAGTTTGGGCAAAATTAGATGTTGTACCACCAACACCATAACCAATTGGAGATAATGCCATAAAAGTTGCACCTACATTTGGATTTGTAAAATAGAGAGGACCATAGGAAGTATTTACATTATTGCTTCCCCATTGAATATATGAATTACCTCCTGATGTAGTAAATCGCATGACTCCATTCGCTGCTGTAGAATTAGTTGTAAGAAGCGCCGCGCTTGAATTTATGCTACCAACTACATCAAGTTGAAAAGATGGCGCATTACAATTAATGCCAACTCGACCTGTAGGTTGACTTCCAATTGCCCACATTGTCATTACATTATACATCTGTCCAGAAGCATTAACGTCAAAGTTTAATGTTCCCTGGTCTCCTCCTGCGGGTGTATAGGTTGTTGGAGTTCCTGTAATACGACCTTGTAGTGTTTGTACGCCATTTATATTGTTAGCACCAAATCCTAAACTTGGACCACGACCTGGTGCATATTGATCAAAGGTTCCAAGATACATTGTAGTGTATGTTGAAACTGAACTTACGCTTATAGAAGCAGATTGACCAAGTGGAGATTGTATAGAACTGCCAAAGAATTTGAAGCCTAATCCTGCTTGATTTGTACCACCATATACATTAAAAGATGAAATAGCATTAATTCCTGCATTCAGAAGATTTGTAGTTGTTAAGATTGTACTAACAGATGTTGTTATAATATCACCCATTTGAATAAACCCTGGGGTTAATCCAATTTGTAGAGTATTTATCACCATAGATGAAACATACGTTGTTGCTGCACTTACGTTATTTGCCTTTAATGAAGATGTTTTAAAATCTAGACTTATGCCATTAAAACTACTTAGAAATTGAGCCGACGAAATATAGCCAGCAGTACCGAGGCCTATTACAGTGGAGCCAAGCTGAGTTGCTAGATAGGAAGTTGACACTAAGTTTACAAGATTTGCTGTTGAGACCAAGTTGGCTAAGTTGGCCGTGGAAACAATTGAACCAAAGACTATAGTAGAAAGATATCCTGCTGTTCCTAGACCTATTACAGTTGATGCAATAGGACCTCCAAAGGTTTGACCGTTAATAGAAGATATATTTAATTGCTGTGTTGATACAATCGTTGCTTGATTACTTGTAGTAAAGACTCCACCCGCATAGATTTGGAGTGTAGATAAACTCGTTCCTATTACATCTCCCATATTCACAAAACCTTGATTGGAGCCAATAAAGAGTCCATTCACAGTGAGTGAACTAATGAATCCTGTTGTACCAGTGAAACTGAAGGTTGAGATACTCGATGTATTCAAACTCGATGGAATACCTGCAATACCACCTGATCCAATATTAGCAAAGGAAACACCGTTAATGGATGACAGGAAGGCTTGCTGGGTAGAGTTACTTGTTGAATACATGCCACCTGCATAGACAACAAGCGTGGACAAACTTGTTCCAATCACATCTCCCATATTCACAAAGCCTTGATTCGAACCAATAAAGAGTCCATTCACAGTAAGTGAACTTATGAACGCGGTTGCTCCTTGTATATTAATAGTGGAAAGTGAAGAGACTGTAAGAGTTGCAAAGGTACTTCCAAGTTGTGTAGAGAGATATGTGGTACTGACAAAGTTGGCTAAGTTGGCAGTGGAGATATGGCCTGCTAAATTGGCGGTGGAGATATGGCCTGCTAAATTGGCTGTAGAGACTAAATTGGCTAAGTTAGCAGTTGATACTACCGAACCCCACTGTAGTGTAGAGAGATAGCCTGCTGTACCTAAGCCAATAACTGTTGAGCCAAGTTGTGTTGCTAGATATGTAGTGGAGACTAAGTTAGCTAAGTTTGCTGTGGAGATTAAATTGGCTAGGTTGGCGGTGGAGATTAGATTAGCCAAATTGGCTGTTGAGACTAGATTGGCTAAGTTGGCTGTTGATACTACCGAACCCCATTGGACTGTAGAGAGATAGCCCACTGTACCTAATCCGATTACAGTTGATGCAATAGGACCTCCAAAGGTTTGTCCATTAATTGATGAAATATTCAATTGAAGTGTTGAAAGAATATTTGTTTGGACAGTAGATGCAGTTAATGAAGAAGTTGCAATGGCAGTGGCAATCTCTTGACCTGTGTACAGTAAGAGAGTACTCAGGGTCGTTGCAATCACATCGCCCATATTAATGAAGCCGCTATTGGAACCGATTGTGAGTGAATTTGTTGTAAGTGAACTGATAAATGCAGTGGTACCTTGTAAACTAAATGTAGAAAGTGAAATAGCACTTATATTTAGTGGAATACTTGTTATGCCGCCAGAGCCAATATTTGCAAAAGCAACCCCATTTAATGATGATACAAAGAGCTGCTGAGTTGAAAGGACAACGGACTGGTTACTTGTGATATATCCAGAACCTGCATTTAGTTGTAGAGTACTCAGCGTAGTCGCAATTACATCACCCATATTAATGAAGCCACTATTAGAGCCGATGGTTAGGGAATTTGTGGTAAGGGAACTAATAAATGCAGTAGTGCCTTGTAAACTAAAGGTTGAAAGAGAAGATACATTGAGAACTGCAAAGGTACTTCCTAGTTGTGTGGAGAGATAGGTAGTACTTACAAAGTTGGCTAAGTTTGCTGTTGAGATTAAGTTCGCCAAGTTTGCTGTGGAGATATGATTAGCTAAGTTTGCTGTTGAGATTAAGTTCGCCAAGTTGGCTGTTGAGATTAAGTTCGCCAAGTTTGCTGTGGAGATATGATTAGCTAAGTTTGCTGTTGAGATTAAGTTCGCCAAGTTGGCTGTACTGACAACTGAACCCCAGACAATTGTAGAAATATATCCAAAGGTTCCAAGGCCAGTAATCGTGCTTGTAACATCCGTTTGAACAATATTTGTTGCTGAAGTCTGTATCTGTTGATAGAGACCCAGAGATGTTGAAAGGAGCTGTGATGTACTTGTATAGCCAAATGTACCAAGGCCCTGTGCAGTCGATGCAACTGCATAAGTGAGCCCAAGCGTGGAGACAAAACCTTGTGTACCAAGGCCAATCACTGTGCTTGTTAGCTCAGTGGGGTCAATAAAACTACTAATATATTGACTGAGACCAATACTCGTTGACAAGAGTTGACTGCTTGAAATATAACCGGCTGTACCAAGGCCAATTACAGTTGAACCAAGTTGAGTAGCTAAATAGGTTGTGGAGACTAGATTAGCTAAGTTAGCTGTGGAGACTAGGCCCGCCAAGTTGGCTGTGGAGACTAGGCCCGCCAAGTTGGCTGTGGAGACTAGGCCCGCCAAGTTGGCTGTGGAGACTAGGCCCGCCAAGTTAGCTGTGGAGACTAGGCCCGCCAAGTTGGCTGTGGAGACTAGGCCCGCCAAGTTAGCTGTGGAGACTAGGCCCGCCAAGTTAGCTGTTGAAATAACCGAACCCCATGCAATACTTGAAAGATAACCAGTTGTTCCAAGGCCTATTACTGTACTATTTAAATTTGTCATTGTAAGTGCACCAATAATATTTGTTGCTTGAATGGAGGATACATAGAGTTGCTGCGCACTTAGTGAAACAATTGTAGCGCTTCCTGTAGCAACATAGACTGTGCTGAGAGAAGTAGCAATTACATCACCCATGTAGATATAGGCAGTATTGGAGCCGAGTTGAAGAGAATCAACTACAAGTGATGAAATATAGCCTTGTATGGAAATTAAATTCTGGGCGGTTAATGAGGATAGAACTACAGTACTATAATTGATACTTGAGAGGTAACCGGTTGTTCCTAAACCACGCACAGTCGAGTTGAGTTGAGTAGCAAGATAGGTTGTGCTAACAAAATTGGCTAAATTGGCTGTAGAGACCAGATTAGCTAGATTGGCAGTTGAGACTAGGTTGGCCAAATTAGCTGTTGAGACTAAGTTAGCTAAGTTAGCAGTTGATACTACCGAACCCCATTGTATTGTAGAGAGATATCCTGCTGTACCAAGACCAATAACTGTTGAGCCAAGTTGTGTTGCTAGATATGTAGTGGAGACCAAGTTAGCTAAGTTAGCTGTTGAGACTAGGTTGACCAAATTAGCTGTTGAGATCAGATTGGCTAGATTTGCAGTTGAGACTAAGTTAGCTAAGTTAGCAGTTGATACTACCGAACCCCATTGTATTGTAGAGAGATAGCCTGCTGTACCAAGACCAATAACTGTTGAGCCAAGTTGTGTTGCTAGATATGTAGTGGAGACCAAGTTAGCTAAGTTAGCTGTTGAGACTAGGTTGACCAAATTAGCTGTTGAGATCAGATTGGCTAGATTTGCAGTTGAGACTAGGTTGACCAAATTAGCTGTTGATACTACCGAACCCCATTGTATTGTAGAGAGATAGCCTGCTGTACCTAAGCCAATAACTGTTGAGCCAAGTTGTGTTGCTAGATATGTAGTGGAGACTAAGTTAGCTAAATTGGCTGTTGAGACTAGATTGGCAAGATTAGCTGTTGAGACTAAATTGGCTAAATTGGCTGTAGAGACTAAATTGGCTAGATTTGCAGTTGATACTACCGAACCCCATTGTACTGTAGAGAGATAGCCTGCTGTACCTAAGCCAATAACTGTTGAGCCAAGTTGTATTGCTAGATATGTAGTGGAGACTAAGTTAGCTAAATTGGCGGTTGAGACTAGATTAGCTAGATTAGCTGTTGAGACTAGATTTCCAAGATTTGCCGCTGTAACACTTGAGAGATATCCAACTGTTCCAAGACCAATCACAGTACTCGTCAAGTTACTCTGAGCAAGGTAATTCACACCAATAATTTGACTTGTTGAAACAGTTGTTGCATAGAGTATTCCTGTATTCACTACAACTGTACTGATTGCCAAGGCTCGCAAGACACCAAAATCGGCCCAACCATTTCCATCACCAAAAGTGAGTTGGTCAATTGTTAAAGAAGAGATATATGCATTATTTGCAGTGGCAGTTGAAAATCTGAGAGAACTCACTGATTCAACTTGTGTGGTAAAATTCAGTGAATATCCATAGGTCGTCGAGAGAAGTTGCGCACTTGAAATATATCCAACTGTACCTAAACCAATGACGGTTGAACCGAGTTGAGTGGCTAAATAGGTGGTTGACACTAGATTGGCTAAATTGGCTGTTGAGACTAAGTTTGCTAAGTTTGCACTTGAGACTAAGTTTGCTAAGTTTGCACTTGAGACTAAGTTTGCTAAGTTTGCACTTGAGACTAAATTTGCTAAGTTTGCACTTGAGACTAAAGTGGCAAGGTTGGCCGTTGAGATAACTGAACCCCAGAAGACTGTAGAGAGATAACCTGCTGTACCAAGGCCTATTACAGTGGAGCCAAGTTGAGTGGCCAAATAGCTAGTTGAGACTAAAGTAGCAAGGTTGGCTGTGGAGACTAGACTAGCAAGATTGGCTGTGGAGACTAGACTAGCAAGGTTAGCTGTTGACACATGATTTGCTAAGTTAGCAGTAGATACGAAACCAAATCCACCCAAAGGTGTAGAAATATACCCAGCCGTTCCCAAACCAATGACAGTACTTGTGAGATTTGTAGTAGTTAAGGCTCCAATAATATTTGTTGCCTGGATTGAAGAGACATAGAGTTGTTGCGCACTTAGTGAAACAATTGTAGCGCTTCCTGCTGCAACATAGACTGTGCTGAGAGAAGTAGCAATTACATCACCCATATAGATATAGGCAGTATTGGAGCCGAGTTGAAGAGAATCAACTACAAGTGATGAAATATACCCTTGTACGGAAGTTAAATTCTGGGCAGTTAAGGATGATAGGGTCACACTACTATAATTGATACTTGAGAGGTAACCAGTTGTTCCTAAACCACGCACAGTTGAGTTGAGTTGAGTAGCAAGATAATTTGTGCTAACTAAATTTGCAAGATTGGCTGTTGATACCAAACCAACTAGGTTGGCTGTGGAAATATGATTCGCTAAGTTGGCTGTACTAACGACTGAACCCCACACAATAGTAGAAATATATCCAAAGGTACCGAGTCCAATAATTGTACTGGTTACATCCTGTTGTACAATATTTGTTGCAGATGTCTGAATCTGTTGATAGAGACCTAGAGATGTAGAGAGTAATTGACTCGTACTTGTGTAACCAAATGTGCCGAGGCCTTGTGCTGTGCTTGCCACAGCATAGGTGAGTCCTAGAGAGGAGACAAAGCCTGTTGTACCAAGGCCAATCACAGTACTCGTAAGTTCGGTAGGATCAATAAAACTGCTGATATATTGACTGAGGCCAACACTCGTTGACAAGAGTTGGGCGCTTGAAATATACCCAGCCGTACCAAGACCTATTACAGTGGAACCGAGTTGTGTTGCTAAGTAGGTAGTTGAGACTAGGCCCGCCAAATTAGCAGTTGAGACTAGGCCCGCCAAATTAGCAGTTGAGACTAGGCCCGCTAAATTTGCTGTTGAGACTAGGCCCGCCAAATTAGCTGTTGAGACTAGGCCCGCTAAATTTGCTGTTGAGACAAATCCGCCAATGGAGGGAATACTTGAAATATACCCAGCCGTACCAAGACCTATTACAGTGGAACCGAGTTGTGTTGCTAAGTAGGTAGTTGAGACTAGGCCCGCTAAATTAGCTGTTGAGACTAGGCCCGCTAAATTAGCTGTTGAGACAAATCCGCCAATGGAGGGAATACTTGAAATATAACCGGCTGTTCCTAGGCCTATAACAGTAGAAGCGAGTTGCGTTGCTAAGTAGGTAGTTGAGACTAGGCCCGTTAAATTTGCTGTTGAGACAAAGCCAAACCCACCCAAACCTGTTGAAATATAACCGACTGTTCCTAAACCAATCACAGTACTTGTCAAATTAGATGTAGTTAGAGCTCCAATTATATTCGTAGCCTGGATTGAAGAGACATAGAGTTGCTGGCTGCTGATTGTAATGGCATATTGAGTTCCTACATTGATTTGCATTGTACTCAAACTCGTAGCAATCACATCGCCCATATCAACAAAGGCGCTGTTTGAACCTAGGAAGAGTGAATCCACTGTAAGGGATGAAATATATCCTTGGACTGATGTTAGATTCTGAGCTGTTAATGAAGATAGCACCACAGTACTGTAGTTAATTGAAGAGAGATAGCCTGCTGTTCCAAGGCCACGCACTGTAGAGTTGAGTTGACTTGCTAAATAGGTAGTGGAGACTAGAGTAGCAAGATTGGCGGTTGAGACTACATTGGCAAGATTGGCTGTTGAGACCAAGTTAGCCAAATTGGCAGTTGAGACTAAATTGACAAGATTAGCAGTTGAGACAACTGAGCCCCAAACAATCGTAGAGACATATCCAGCAGTACCAAGGCCAACAACAGTTGAGCCAACCTGTGTAGCTAAGTATGAAGTACTTACTAGGGTCGCCAAATTGGCTGTTGAGACCAAGTTAGCTAAATTTGCTGTTGAGACCAAGTTAGTCAAATTGGCTGTTGAGACTAAATTGGCTAAATTTGCTGTTGAGACAACTGAGCCCCAAACAATCGTAGAGACATATCCAGCACTACCAAGACCAATAACAGTTGAGCCAACTTGTGTAGCTAAGTACGAAGTACTTACTAGGGTCGCCAAATTGGCAGTGGAGACTAAGCCCGCCAAGTTAGCCGTTGAAACAAATCCTCCAATGCTTGGAATACTTGAAATATACCCTGCTGTTCCTAGACCAATTACTGTAGAGCCTAATTGTGTCGCTAAGTACGGTGTACTCACAAAATTTGTCAGGCCAAAAATAGATGATACAGTTAGCGAACTGATACTTGCAGTCGTTAAGATACTTCCTCCAATTGTATACCACGTACCCGCTTTTCCTGCATACAGAGTTGTCATTCCCCAGGCCGCATTAATTGATCGAGTCGTAGTACCATCTTCAAAGGTATCACCTGTTTGTGTTGAAATTGTAACTGTAGAAAAACTCGTCGCACCGTACACATCTTTCAGCGTTAAAATACGAAATGGAATACTGGTTGTAGTGGGCAATGTAATTGCTCCCGTTTTTAATCGGGCATCAATCATGCCCACTTCAGTAAACGTACTGAAGGTTTGCCCTGACATCTAGAATGTCTTCCTTCTTTGATGCGAGATGATTTATGGGGTATCAACTACGCAGAGTATATGGGTAATTTTGCTGGTATGGCAGTGATTTTATTTGTAAATGGATCTCTGAAATACCCATGCGGAACAACTGGAATAAGTGGATCAATAGGAGGAGGTGACGGAATAATATAGGAAGGGTCGAGTCGCAGATGATTACGATAAGTCCAATCAAGGGTAGTTTCACCTTCTTTTGGTTCATCAAAAAACCCACCCCTACATGTATCACATGGATAGGTTGTATTAAATTGCTTCAAAAATTCCATTGAATTTGCCTGTTCAGCAACCGAATGAATAAAGCCCCATGGAAACCGGTAAACAAGATTATTTACACATAGATCACAGGTTGGTTTATGTGCAATCGCAAAATCTCTGGAATCCCATTTATCATATTTGCCACTCAGCGTATTCATCTTATTATGTAGAATGCGCGACCATTCAACCAAATCATCTGTAGGTTCTGGGTCGTACCAGACTCCGCTCAAATCTCCAAATGGAAAAAAATTTTTGACTTGGAGAATAAAATCTCGTTGACCATAAAGTGCAAAATAATGAATAAACCTCCAGTAAGGTGTAGACATTTACTTAATAAAATGAAACTTTATTAAATAAATATACGAACGCTTAGCCATTAAACAATTGTAACAGTGCCATTTCCACCAGCTGTATAATTAGCACCACCAGCACCACCACCGCCTGTTGTCACTGTAACACCCGTAAGATTAGTCGTTAATGATGAACCACCACCGCCACCACCGCGTGAAGAAGGCGATGTTCCACCACCCAAACCTCCATAATATCCACCCCCACCCCCACCTGACAATCCTGCGAAACCATTTGTACCAGTATAATTTGCTCCCCCAGAAGACTGTGTTCCACCAGCCCCACCTGCAGTAGAATTATCTGAATTAATACCAGCAGAACCATTCGCACCACCTGCACCACCAGCTCCATACCCGCTTCCACCTCCACCCCCTGCATCAACATAATCTGTTCCAAGCGTGGCCTGAATAGCGGAACGACCACCCCCATTTCCACCATAAGTACTACCAGGAGTTGCAATACCACCTCCACCATAAGCATAGACACTTGATTGTGTAGAACCAGTTGATCCATTTCCTCCAGCGCCAACAATAATATAATAGGTTGTCCCCGCTGTAACTGCCATCGTACCAGATACATATGCACCAGCACCTCCAGAACTATATCCACCTCCACCACCACCTCCTCCTGTTAATGTAACTGTTACAGTTGATCGACCAGAAGGTACTGTATACGCTTGTATATATCCTACAGATGTATATGAAACTGTACCAGATGTCTGCGTAGCTCCTGTAACATAAGTTTTACCTGTTATGCTTGCCGAAGAGGGTATTACACGACCATAATAATTAGTACCTGCTGATAAAGTGACAGAAGTTGCTCCACTTGTTAAAGATGCTGTTGTCCCTGATGCTAATACAGTTCCACCAGATGCTGCTGTAGAGACAGACCATGCATAAGAAGTTGCATTCGTTGATGCAGTCCAAGTTAATGTGATACTTGAAGTTGATATGCTTGAAAATCCAACAATTGTATCTCCAGGAAAAGCATATGCGCTAGTAAAAATGGTTGCTCCAGAACCAACTAGATTATTTAGAACAAGTGCACCATAATAGGTAGTTCCTGGTGAAAAACTTAGTGAAATTGTAATAGGGGTGCCCGTTGTTGTTGCTGTTCCAGAATAAATGGGCGATGCTATACTCGACCCTGATGTAGTTATATAATAGTTATATGTAAGTGCATTTGTTCCCGCAGTGAGTGTGATAGTAACTCCAGTTGCAGTAAAAGAAGTAAGTGAAATCGAGCCACCTGTTGGGACTGAACTATAGGTACCTGCATACACATAGACAAATCCCTGTCCTTGATTATATCCCAAAAATGTAGCACCAGAGGGAAAAGAACCACCTCCGCCTCCTGAACCACCATTAGTAGCTCCTGCACTACCGCCACCCGAATAACCACCTCCACCACCACCAGCCCCATAGCCAAAGTTTGGGCCACCGCCACCACCAAATGAACCAACGCTACCATAGGTGGAATCATATGAACCAATAGCACCATTTATAAAGGATAACGATACACTTGAACTTGGGCCAAAATTTACAGAAATTAAACCATTTCCAATAAATCCCGCACCACTAAATGACCAATTAGATGGAACTGCTCCTCCATTACCATTTGTACCTCCAGAATATCCATCACTTGATGCATTTCCACTTGTAGTAGAAGAACCATTTTGATTTGAACCACTACCCGTACCAGACCAACCACCCGCACCTCCACCTGCAACAAGACAAGAACCTCCAGCAGGAACAATTCCAGAAGCAAAAAAAGTACCACCTCCTCCTGATGACTCACTATAATATGTAATACCCATATGTCCTACAAGAATTTGTACCTGTTGTCCTACAATTAATGATACTGTTGCTCCTATAATTGCACCATACCCATAAAAGGCCAATGAATTTACCGATGTCGCAGCACCTGCACACATAATTGTATAGGTTCCTGTAGCAGGTGCAGTCCATAATTGATATCCTTGTGTTGTCATTGTAAGATAAGTTCCACCTGTAGCCCAGGAAGTTCCTGCATAGGCACTTTGACATTGTGTAAGAGTTGGTCCATAGCGACCTGTTGCTCCAGCATTTGTAAAGGTAAAACTCGTAAATGCGTAGAGCGTACCTGTTGCAGTTGAATAATATTGATTGGGTGAATAGGTTATACTTCCTAGTGCTGATCCACCACCCGTTGTTGGTTGAACCCAACCATAATAATACGAATTTGTTAAATTATATAAAAAATTAACACTTGTTATGGATGAAGAGACTGTTGCTGAAGCAATAACTCCAGTTCCATAGCCAGTCCCAACATACCAATTGTATCCAGTAGCAAGAGTTGAAGTCGTCCATGTAAGTGTACCTCCTGTTGATGAAAGGCCTGAGAGTGTGACCGTAGCAATTATCCCTGGAAATATATATGCGCTTGAAAAAATAGTAGAACTTGATCCAACTGAATTCAATCCAACCACCGCAGCATAATAGGTTGTACCAGCAGCTATTGTAAGTGTTATAGAATATGTTCCAGGAGATGTAGTAGATGCAGTATATAATGGGGATGCTATACTTGATCCAGATGTTGTTAAATAATAAGTATAATAAATAGCATTTGTCATTCCAGTAAATATAATTGTACCTCCTGTTGAACTAAGTGTTGAGATTGAAATAGAACCACCTGTTGGAACTACAGTATACGTAGTTGCATAGATAGAAACAAACCCTTGCCCTGTATTATACCCGAATAAAGTAGCTCCAGCAGGAAACGAACCGCCACCACCTCCATAGTCAGCATAAGGACCAGCACCACCTGAATAGCCTCCTCCACCACCACCACCTGTACTTGAATTAATTGCTCCTCCACCACCAAACCCGCCATTTTTGCTGGCACTTCCTAATCCTCCTGTTCCGCCATTTATAAAGGATAAAGGAGCGCTTGGATCAGGATAATTTGTGGGTTGTCCTCCATTTCCTATAAATCCCGCACCACCTTGTGTATAATATATACCTCCCGTACCGCCACCTCCTGCGGTACCCCCCGCAGTACTACCCACTGTATTTCCACTCGTACTTATTGTTCCATTTTGAAGACTAGTGCCTGCAGTAGTAATATAGTTAAATCCACCACCTCCACCCGCGGCTACAAGGCATACACCTGTAGAAGGTGTTAGTCCAGTGGCAACAAAAGAACCACCTCCTCCACAACTTGAAAAATTTGTATATAGATCTCCCATTTGTCCAATAAGAATCTGTATTATTTGTCCTCTTGTTAATGCAATCGCTGTTCCAATAATGACACCATATCCATAGCCATTTGTGGGATTATTATTAGCTGCACCTGCACACACAATTGTATATGTTATTGTGTCTGGAACCGTCCATAATTGATATCCTTGAGTAGTCATTGTAAAATAGTTTGAAAGCCACGGTGTTCCTGCATATGCGGTAAGGCATTGGGACAGTATTGGGCCTGTCTGTAGTGTTGCAGTGGCATTTGTAAATGTGAAACTCGTAAATGCGTAGAGTGGTGGAGAGCGTGAAATATAAATAGTTATCGTGGGTGAAGGAGTTGATGCAGGCATACCTGCGGGAGCCGTGAAGTTCAAATGATTGGCTGGAAGACTTGTTGTGAGGCCCCATTTCTGTGCGAGATAGGACTCGACAGTTTGAAATTCCGTTTGTGTTAGTGCAGTTGTATAAACAAGTGCTTCTGCCAAGTAAAAATTAGCATTATATGTAGTATAACTTGATGTACTATTATAGGAACCAATTGTAAGGCCACTTGAATTTGTACCAGTACCTGAGCCAGAATAGGTAGAGATAATACCATTATAAGAGAGTGTAATTGAACTTGTTCCATTAAATACAACAGTAACAATATACCATGTTGAAGCGTTTGTTGTGATTGAAGTTGCTGCATATCCACTATAATATTCTATTTGAAAAACCATATTATTTAGGGCAATTGATCTTCCATATAATCCAACCGTATCTGTACTAAGTAGACCACAATTACCACCTGTATTTGCTGAAGTTGGTTGCATTACAAAGATATAGGTAAGAGAAGTTGAATTAAGATTATTTGCAACTGTGAAATAATCTGCTGGATTTGTTAATCCAACTACGCCTAAATTGTTTAAAAAAGATTGGGTAAATTGTGGATATACAGACGTTCCAGCTGTGGCATTCGTTCCACTTGTTGATTTATCAACCCAAGTTGCTAAGTTACCAGATGCAGGCTGTACTCCTGTGCCCGCAGGATCATTTCCATCAAGCCAGAGGGAACAATTGCGGATTGAGCGTGGTGAAAATGCTGTATAATACGGGATAAATTTAAATATTGGATTATTATTTCCAGTATATCCAACACCCGAATTCACGACAAACATAGCTCTTCTTTATAAAGATGATTTTTATAGAGTTTGAGGCGCGCATTTGTATAGAGTATCCGTAGGGGGTGTCCTTAGAGGATTTGTCGAAGTAAAACTGGTTTTGTTCCGCCTGGCCTGAATATGAAAGGCATACCTGTTGTGGTGTAAGATGATTTAGGACGTATTCAATGCTCCCCATATGGTCACAGAAGGCTCTGGACTTACATAGTTGCGAACAAAGACATAGTCAAGAGTTGTGGCATCCGCACCATCAAGCCAGAGTTGACATATGACGCCTGGCAACGAGACAGGCCCATAGATCGCAGTGTAGGGTATAAATGAAATCGGCATTTCTCTTGGCGCAGAAATAACTGCGTGCCGTATGGACTCATGATGTACTAAAGGAAACAATACACACACCAGAACCACCTATTGCTCCAGTACCACCATTATAACCCATACCGCCACCACCTCCACCTGTATTTGGTGTACCTGGAGTGGGAACAGGTAAAGCAGTAATATTTGAACCACCTCCAGCGCCGCCGCCTCCAATACCGCCTGTTCCAGGAGAACCTTGATTACCGCCGCCGCCTCCACCACCGCCATAATACGCTCCATAATATGCTGTACCTGGGCCACCATTATTATTTGTCGCTGACCCAGATGCACCACCACCACCACCACCCCATAATAAAGAAGCATCTGCAACGGCTCCATTTCCACCAGGCGAACCTGTACCATAACTCTGACTATAGGCACCACCGCCACCAGAAGCGCCATTTGAAGGACCGCTGCCAAATGAACTTCCACCACCACCTCCTCCTGCTGCTGTTACAAGAGCACCAAATGTTGTTGTACCCCCAACACCTCCTGCAGCACCACTTCCAACACCAGCCGTTCCTCCATTACCAAGTGTAATAGTATAGGAACCAAATGCCAAATTTGTAGTAAGTAAGGTAAATCCACCACCACCACCTCCACCACCTTCAAATCCACCTCCGCCACCACCACCGCCTACGCAGAGAATATCTATTTGACGAGACTTTGTATTTGTAGTGATTGTAAATGTTCCATTTGAAGTAAATGTATGAAATTCGCGACCGAAGGCAAAGGTCACTGTTCCACCTGTAGCAATTATATAAGGAATATTTCCTACTGTTTTTGTTAAACTCGGATCCACGGCCGGCAGACCCGCTGGATTCGTAAAATTTAAATGATTTCGTGGCAAGGAATCTTGTAGACCCCATTTCTGGGCGAGATAGGACTCAATCAGTTGTGTTTGTACATTTGTAATTTCACCATTAATTAAAATAAGTTCGGCAATATCTGCGCTAGGAAGATATCCATTCATTATACTGTATGTTATACTGCCTGTAGAATATCCTGATGCAAGTGAACTACCTGTTAGAGTAAGCGGGGTTCCATTAATGGCAATACGGTTATTAGCAGTTGACACCGCACTATTTGTCCAATTGTAGATTTTAAATACATTATATCCATTGGTTGCACTTATTGTATCCACCATACCTGCTATACCATTCCTAAACTCATCCATATTATAATTACCTGTGCTTGAATTATATTCAGGGCCAGATATCTGATCATACCCAGTAATAAATGCTCCAAAAATCTGAAAAGCTGCATTTGAAACATTAAGTTGATATGTTTGGCGAAAAACAGCAAACCATGCACGTGGCTGATTTGGAATCGCTAGTGTAATATTCAATTTGGTAGATGCTGCAAACTGAATTATATTATTAGAATTATAAGTTGCCACATTTGTTGTAGTTGTACCAGTTCCAGGAGTTGCAGAAGATCCAATACTTCCTTTATTAACCCATGTCGCTAAAGTAGTTCCTCCAGTTGTTGTTATTGTTGTTGTATCAGCAGCATCCAACCAAATAGCACAGTTAGGAATTGTTGTAAGAAGATTGAAATTTTTATAATAGGTCGACTGTAGGGCCAGTGAAGGTGCAGGCGCATAGAATTTATAATTATAATTGCTTGTGTAAATTGTCTGTGTTAGTCCTGGATGGCCTGCAGGCAATTGCGATGTCAATCCCCATTTTTGTGCTAGGTATCCTTCAACTTGCTGGCGCTGAGTTTGAGTGAGGACAGAAGTATACACAACTACTTCAGATACATATCCAGGCCATGAATTTACACCAGGAATATCTCCAGGTTCTGTTCCTAAATAGAAATATGCAGCATTACAGCCAGGAGAACTAGCAGCAGTTGAATTAGCAGTATTGCTGCCATTATAATATAAATAGGCACTTGTTGAACCATTATATGTTGTTGACCATAAAAAGGGAGTTGTTAATGATGCTGTTGTCGATAGACCGAAGCCTCCTGTCAAAAAATTATAATATCTAAATGCACCAGCATAATCAAGTACACGCAAAAATGATCCTGAAGGTGTATTTTGAAACGCAAGACACGGATACCCACCTGTAGGATATGAATTTAAACTTGTAATAATGAATGCAGTTGAAGTAAAATTCGACAGAGTATTTGTAAAAATACCACTAAAACGACCATTTGTTAAATTAACTGATGGAGAACTATTGAGCGTAGTTGAATTCCAGACAGGAGTACCTGCGACAGTAATCGATTGACCGACGCCACTTTTATCATTCCATTGGGTAATCGTTGTACCATTTGTAATAGTTCCTGAATTGAAAGAGGCTGGATCAGCAGCATCCAGCCAAACACAACAGCCTGGAATGGCTTGTGGATTGAAATAGACTGCCGAATACGGCGTACATGTAATCGGCATTTATCTTGAGGTAGAAGATAATCTCAAGATAATTGCCGTATTGTATCTTTTTACGGGTAAGGATATGAGATAATAACAATGCCTGAACCGCCATTAGTGGCATTAGTATTCCATGTAGAATTACCAGCACCCGCACCACCACTTCCAGTATTAGCAATTCCAGGTGTCGCAGCAGTGGTCGATGTTTGGTCAGCATTTCCACCACCGCCAAAATACACATTTTGAAAGCCATTTCCAATCCATACCATTCCAGAGTTTAGATAATAGGTTGAGCCAGAGGAGACTGCTACAGTTCGTAAAACGGTTCCATCTTTATAGTATTTCATATTTGTTCCATCATAAGTTAACATAAACACAGTTGATGTAGTATACGTATTTCCAATATTTGTCAATGTACCGCCTTCATCAGAATATATATTACTACCTGCATCAAGATAAAATCCATATTGAACATTTGTATAGTTTCCACCTGCCAACTGATTTGTACTGAATCCAATCATTTTATTATTAGTGCCTCCAGTACTATAGACTGAAAAACTTAATAAAATATTTGATGTAAATCCATATGTTGAATAGACTGCGGTATCATATGTACCATCACTTAATCCAGCAGATTTATAATATGTATAAGGACCTGTTCCTGTAAGAGTACAATTACTAAGTACATTTATAATAGGTGTCCAGGTAGCAGTAGAACCACTCCTACCTCCTATAGCAGCACCATAATCTTGCGCAGCAGCACCACCGCCACCTGCTGCATAGTATCCTGTAATTCCACCAATTGTAATAAATACACCAGGACCACCATTACCACCCCCACTTGTTGTAGCATTTGATCCAGTACCACCAGCACCACCACCACCACCAGCTGAACAAATACTTCCATTATAATATCCTGTTCCACCTCCATATCCTTGTCCAGACGTTCCTGTACCACCTGCAGCAGTTGGAGTTCCTGGGCCTGGCGCAGCACCACCTCCACCAGAACCACCAGTATTACCAATATATGCACCTTGATAGTGAGAACCACCTGATCCACCACCAATCGCAACTTGCCCATTAAAACTACTATTTGAACCATCCGTTCCGTGTACATTTCCTGTTCCAACTGTTCCTCCAGCACCCACAACCGCAGCATATGTACCTTGTGTAACTGATGTAGTGGTAAAAATCAGACCACCTGCTCCACCACCTGCTGCACGATCGCCACTTCCAGAACCACCTCCTGCAACAATGAGAACTTGTACAGTTGTGCCTGTTTGTAGTGCTTGGGTGACTACAAAGTTTGTCGTGCCCACTGTAGTAAATGTGTGTGTTCTAAATCCGTTAGCAGTTACAATCGTACCCCCTGTAGCAGTAATTGCAGTGAGACGAGTGATTCCACGCGTAACAGTCGATTCCCATGGCGGCAGACCTGCTGGGGCTGTGTTATTTATATTGCCTGGTGGCAGAGAACCCTGTAGGCCCCATTTCTGGGCGAGATAGGACTCGACAAGTTGGCGCTGGGGCGTTGTGATTTCACCATTATACATAAGTATTTCACCCACATCAAATCCAACATATGCTGAGGCTAAAGAAGATCCTATCGTTTTTGTGTAACTACTTGTAATATAATTACTTGCTAAGGAACTTGTAGCTAGTGTTTGAAGAGTTCCATTAATAGTAAGGGCATTACTACTTGTTGAGGTGGCAGAATTAACCCAACTATATACACACCAAATATTTGTATAATCGGGTAATGAAAATGGTGTTTTTACAATATCAGCAACACCAGTTTGAGTAATTGCCATAGCAAATCCACCAGAAATAGGATAACATGGAGCAGTAATTGACTCTTGTCCAATTCCGTTAGTAGTTTGTGATATAATACTAGCAACTTGTCCACCGTTATTTATTTGCGGCGTAGTAAGTCTTACAACGCTGAACCATGCCCTTGCTTGATTTGGTTCTGCTAAGGTAAAAGATAAAGATGACTGTGATGAAAATCTAATTACATTAAGTGAATTTTGTGTAATTGTTCCAGAAATTACTGTTCCTGATGGTGATGTAGCAGAGCCTGTAAAACTTGCCTTTGAAGTCCAACTATTTACAGTCGTTCCAGTAAGACTTAACTTAGTAGAATCTGCCGCATCAAACCAAATTAGACAATTAGGAATCGTTACAGGATTAAAATTCAGATAATAGGTCGCTTGTAGGGACAAAGGAATCCTCGATTGATATACGCGGCCATTATACAAGGTCTGTGTAAGCCCAGGGTGACCAGGTGGGAGCGACGCGGTCAATCCCCATTTCTGCGCGAGATAGCCTTCAATTTGTTGGCGCTGTGGATCACTGAGTGCATTATTAAAAGCAATTAGTTCTCCAACATATCCCGTCCAATAGTAATTTTGTGATAAAATTCCGCTTAGTTGATATGTTTGGCTTCCAATATTATAAAAAGTATATCCAAAATTACCTGAAGATGAAATAGTTCCTAGAGATGAACCATTACCATATCCAGCCATAGTAGTTCCATTTATAACAGCAGTGTGCATAAAGGCGGTATTATAATTTGGTGCAGTAAAGGTAGGTCCATTAAAAGTATTTCGTTGTGGAAAAAGTGCAAGTGAAGTAGCAGCATTTGCACAGGCAAGCCCACAAATGGATTGAGCTTCACTACCACATGAAGTTCCATTTAGAGGACGACTAAATGCATATACATTTGTGAATTGTTGACCTGCACCTTGCCCTGATGCAAGACTTGCAATTACAAAAAAAGTACCTGTTGTAGTTGTATTTGCATTCGGCCCTAATATATAAGAACTGCCATTAAAAGAAATCGCTGAAAGTCCATTCAATGCATTTGCAGTGAGCGCGGGAGTACCACCAATTGTTGTTGAATTATATCCATTTCCAGATTTATCATTCATTCTTGTAATGGTTGTACCTGATGTTGTCATTGTTGTTGTATCTGCACCATCCATCCATAAGGCGCATGTTACTCCTGGCAAACTCAAAGGACCATACACCGCTGTATACGGTGTCGCCGTGATGGGCATCTACTGAGGAAAGAGGAACTGTCCAACTCCTGTACGCGCACCTGCAAAGACAAGTGTGTTGAAATACATAAGATTATTTTTCTCGTAGACATTGCCAACCGCCGAGGTGACCTGGTCTAAGAAATTCACTGAACTGAGGGTGATGAATCCTGTACTGAGTGAATTGAGCGAGGCGTTATTGCCTGTTATTGTGCTGGCGGTAAGGATACCCGTACTCACTGTGAAGAAGGAACTGAGCACTGTACTGAGATAGCCTGCTGTACCGAGGCCAATCACCGTAGAACCGAGTTGTGTTGCCAGGTAGGTGGTGGAGATTAAATTGGCCAAGTTTGCAGTCGAGATGTGACCTGCTAGATTGGCTGTGGAGACTAGATTGGCCAAGTTTGCTGTAGACACTAAGTTGACCAGATTAGCAGTTGAGACTAAGTTTGCTAGATTGGCTGTTGACACTAGATTCGCCAAGTTGGCCGTGGACACTAAGTTTGCTAGATTTACTGCGGTAACACTTGACAGATAGCCTACTGTTCCAAGACCTATGACTGTACTTGTCAAGTTACTCTGTGCAAGATAATTCACACCTATAAGTTGGCTTGTTGATACAGTTGTCGCATAGATAATTCCTGTATTGATTTGGAGTGTACTAACAGCAACCGCGCGTAGAACCGCAAAATCCGCCCAGCCATTTCCATCTCCAAAAATCAATTGATCGATTGTAAGAGTTGAAATATAGGCATTGTTTCCTGTAGCCGTTGAAAATCGCAAACTCGATACACTCGCATTCTGTGTAATGAAGTTCTGTGAATACCCATAGGTTGTTGATAAGAGTTGTCCACTTGAAATATATCCTGCTGTACCTAAACCAATTACTGTTGAAGTAAGACTACCCGTGCTAACTAAACCTGCCAGATTGGCCGTGGAGACTAAGTTAGCCAGATTGGCAGTGGAGACTAAGTTAGCCAGATTGGCAGTGGAAACTAAGTTGACTAGGTTGGCAGTGGAGATCACTGAACCCCATTGAACGGTAGAGAGATAGCCGGCTGTTCCTAATCCAATTACTGTAGATGCAAGTTGAGTAGCAAGATAATTTGTACTAACTAAATTGGCAAGATTGGCTGTGGAGACTAGGCCCGTCAAGTTAGCTGTGGAGACTAGATTGGCAAGATTGGCTGTGCTTATAAAACCAAATCCTCCTACATTTGTAATAGCACTCGACAAATAACCTGCTGTTCCAAGACCAATTACTGTTGAAGCAAGTTGTGTAGCAAAATACGATGTACTAACTAAATTGGCTAAATTGGCGGTTGATACCAATCCAACTAGGTTTGCAGTGCTAACATGTCCTGCTAAGTTAGCCGTGCTTACAACTGACCCCCATACAATCGTAGAGAGGTAACCAAAGGTGCCAAGGCCTGTAATTGTACTGGTCACATCCTGTTGAACAATATTCGTCGCAGAGGTCTGAATCTGTTGGTAGAGACCCAGTGAAGTGGAGAGTAATTGACTCGTACTTGTGTAGCCAAAGGTTCCAAGACCCTGAGCCGTTGATGCAACTGCATAGGTGAGTCCAAGAGAAGAGACAAAACCTTGAGTACCGAGGCCAATTACAGTGCTCGTGAGTTCGGTTGGATCAATGAAACTACTAATATATTGGCTGAGGCCAACGCTTGTTGACAGGAGTTGGGCGCTTGAAATATAGCCAGCTGTACCGAGGCCTATGACTGTGGAGCCGATTTGTGTCGCTAAATAGCTTGTTGAGACCAAATTGGCCAAGTTGGCAGTAGAGACTAGAGTAGCCAAGTTGGCAGTAGAAACTAAATTGGCTAGATTGGCAGTAGAGACTAGAGTAGCCAAGTTGGCAGTAGAAACTAGATTGGCTAGATTGGCAGTAGAGACTAGATTAGCTAGATTATGTGTACTCACTAATGGACCAAAAATAATCGAAGAGAGATAACCTGCTGTTCCAAGCCCTATTACTGTTGAACCAAGTTGAGTCGCCAGATAGGTTGTGCTAACTAAGTTAGCAAGATTGGCTGTGCTGATAAAACCAAATCCTCCTACATTCGTAATTGCACTTGAAAGATAACCTGCTGTTCCTAAGCCTATTACAGTACTTGTTAGATTCGCTGTTGTAAGAGCTCCAATAATATTTGTCGCCTGGATTGAGGAGACATAGAGTTGTTGTGCAGATAGAGTAATTCCAAGTAGGCTTCCAGTATTTGTTTGTATTGTACTAATTGAAGTAGCAACTACATCACCCATTTCAATAAAAGCATTATTGGATCCAAGATAGAGACTATCAACATAGAGAGAAGAGATATACCCTTGAACGGATGTTAAATTCTGGGCAGTTAGCGATGATAAGACGACAGTACTGTAATTAATACTTGATAGATAGCCTGCGGTACCGAGACCACGCACCGTGGAGCCGAGTTGTGTGGCAAGGTAAGTGGTTGATACCAAGGCAGCAAGATTCGCAGTGGAGACTAGATTTGCTAAGCTGGCAGTGGAGACCAAGTTGGCAAGATTAGCAGTGCTAACGACTGAACCCCATTGTACTGTAGAAAGATATCCAGCAGTACCAAGACCTATTACTGTAGAGCCAAGTTGAGTGGCTAAGTAGGTTGTGCTAACTAAGTTAGCAAGGTTGGCTGTTGATACCATGTTAGCAAGATTTGCTGTTGATACCAAGCCAACTAAGTTGGCTGTAGACACTAAGTTAGCTAAGTTAGCTGTTGAGATCACTGAACCCCATATGATTGTAGAAAGATATCCAGTAGTACCAAGGCCTATTACTGTAGAGCCAAGTTGAGTGGCTAAGTAGGTTGTGCTAACTAGATTAGCAAGGTTTGCGGTTGATACCAGGTTAGCAAGATTTGCTGTTGATACCAAGCCAACTAAGTTGGCTGTAGACACTAAGTTAGCTAAGTTAGCTGTTGAGATCACTGAACCCCATATGATTGTAGAGAGATAACCTGCTGTACCAAGACCTATTACTGTAGAGCCAAGTTGAGTGGCTAAGTAGGTTGTGCTAACTAGATTAGCAAGGTTTGCGGTTGATACCAGGTTAGCAAGATTTGCTGTTGATACCAAGCCAACTAAGTTGGCTGTAGACACTAAGTTAGCTAAGTTAGCTGTTGAGATCACTGAACCCCATATGATTGTAGAGAGATAACCTGCTGTACCAAGACCTATTACTGTAGAGCCAAGTTGAGTGGCAAAGTAGGTTGTGCTAACTAGATTGGCCAAGTTAGCAGTTGATACCAGGTTAGCAAGGTTTGCAGTACTTACAAATCCTCCCAAACTAGGAATACTAGAGAGATATCCAGCAGTACCAAGACCTATTACTGTAGAGCCAAGTTGAGTGGCCAAGTAGTTTGTACTGACTAGATTAGCCAAGTTAGCAGTTGATACCAGATTAGCAAGATTTGCGGTACTTACAAATCCTCCCAAACTAGGAATACTAGAGAGATATCCAGCAGTACCAAGACCTATTACTGTAGAGGCAAGTTGAGTGGCTAAGTAGGTTGTACTGACTAGATTGGCCAAGTTAGCAGTTGATACCAATCCAACTAGGTTGGCTGTGGACACTAGGTTAGCTAAGTTGGCGGTTGAGATCACTGAACCCCATATGATTGTAGAAAGATAGCCTGCAGTACCAAGACCTATTACAGTTGAGCCGAGTTGAGTAGCCAAGTAAGTTGTTGAGACTAGAGTAGCGAGGTTGGCACTTGATACCAACCCAACTAGATTGGCTGTTGAGATATGGCCCGCAAGATTAGCAGTGGACACTAGATTTGCTAAGTTGGCTGTACTGACAAATCCAAATCCTCCTAGATTGGTAACAGCGCTTGAAAGATAACCTGCTGTTCCTAAGCCAATGACAGTACTTGTAAGATTTGCTGTAGTTAGAGCTCCAATAATATTTGTTGCCTGAATGGAGGAGACATAGAGTTGCTGAGCACTTATTGTAACTGCATATTGAGTTCCTACATTAATTTGTATTGTACTCAAACTTGTAGCAATCACATCGCCCATATTAAAAAAAGCACTATTCGAACCCAAGTATAAAGCATCCACTGTAAGTGATGAAATATACCCTTGGACTGATGTTAGATTCTGAGCTGTTAAGGAGGAGAGGACTACAGTACTGTAATTAATACTTGATAGATAGCCAGCTGTTCCGAGGCCACGCACTGTAGAGCCGAGTTGACTTGCTAAATAGCTAGTAGAGACTAGAGTGGCAAGATTCGCTGTTGAGACTAGATTGACAAGGTTAGCTGTTGAGACTAGATTGGCAAGATTGGCTGTTGAGACTAGATTGGCAAGATTGGCTGTTGAGACTAGATTGGCAAGATTAGCTGTTGAGACTAGATTGACAAGATTAGCTGTTGAGACTAGATTGACAAGATTAGCTGTTGAGATCACAGAACCCCATATAACTGTAGAGAGATAGCCTGCTGTTCCAAGTCCTACAACAGTAGAGCCGAGTTGAGTAGCCAAGTAAGTCGTTGAGACTAAATTGGCAAGATTGGCAGTTGAGACTAGAGTCGCGAGATTGGCTGTTGAGATCACCGAACCCCATATGACTGTAGAGAGATAGCCAGCTGTTCCAAGACCTATGACTGTTGAGCCAAGTTGAGTGGCCAAGTAGGAAGTACTGACTAGATTAGCCAAATTTGCAGTACTAACGAAGCTATATGCGCCAAGATTAGGAATACTTGATATATAACCTGCTGTTCCAAGGCCTATGACTGTTGAGCCAAGTTGAGTGGCAAAATAGGTAGTACTCACTAGGCCCGCTAGATTTGCTGTTGAGACTAAAGTAGCCAAATTTGCAGTGCTCACAACGGAACCCCACACAATTGTAGACAAATAACCAAATGTTCCAAGGCCAGTAATTGTACTGGTTACATCCTGTTGAACAATATTTGTTGCTGAAGTCTGTATCTGTTGATAGAGACCCAGACTCGTACTCAGTAATTGACTTGTACTTGTGTAGCCAAAAGTTCCAAGGCCCTGCGCCGTGCTTGCAACAGCATAGGTGAGTCCAAGTGAAGAGACAAACCCTTGTGTACCAAGACCAATCACAGTACTTGTGAGTTCTGTAGGGTCAATAAAACTACTGATATATTGGCTGAGACCAACACTTGTTGAGAGAAGTTGGCCGCTTGAAATATAGCCGGCTGTTCCAAGGCCAATCACGGTAGAACCTAGCTGTGTGGCTAAGTAGGTGGTACTGACTAGATTGGCTAGATTAGCTGTTGATACTAAGTTTGCTAGATTGGCTGTGGAGACTAGATTAGCTAGATTTACTGGTGTAATACTTGAAATATAGCCGGCTGTTCCAAGACCAATTACAGTAGAGCCGAGTTGTGTGGCTAGATAGGAGCTTGAGACTAGATTGGCTAGGTTGGCCGTTGATACCAGATTGGCTAGGTTGGCTATGGAGACTAGATTGACTAGATTGGCTGTTGATACCAAGCCAACTAGGTTGGCTGTGGAGACTATATTGGCTAGATTAGCTGTTGACACTAAGTTTGCTAAATTGGCTGTGGAGACTAAATTTGCTAGATTGGCTGTTGAGACTAGATTCCCAAGATTTACTGCTGTAATACTTGAAATATAACCAGCTGTTCCAAGACCAATAACAGTAGACCCGAGTTGTGTGGCTAGATAGGAAGTTGATACCAAGCCAACTAGGTTGGCTGTGGAGACTATATTGGCTAGATTAGCTGTTGACACTAAGTTTGCTAAATTGGCTGTGGAGACTAAATTTGCTAGATTTACTGGTGTAATACTTGAAATATAACCAGCTGTTCCAAGACCAATAACAGTAGACCCGAGTTGTGTGGCTAGATAGGAGGTTGAGACTAGATTGGCTAGATTGGCCGTTGAGACTAGATTGGCTAGATTTACTGGTGTAATACTTGAAATATAACCAGCTGTTCCAAGACCAATAACAGTAGACCCAAGTTGTGTGGCTAGATAGGAGGTTGATACCAAGCTAACTAGGTTGGCTGTGGAGACTAGATTGGCTAGATTGGCCGTTGAGACTACATTTGCTAGGTTGGCTGTGGAGACTAGATTTGCTAGATTTACTGGTGTAATACTTGAAATATAGCCTGCAGTACCAAGACCAATTACTGTAGAACCGAGTTGAGTTGCTAGATAGTTTGTGCTAACTAGAGTGGCCAAATTAGCAGTTGATACCAAGCCAACTAGGTTAGCTGTTGAGACTAGGCCATTCAGATTAGCAGTTGATACCAAGCCAACTAGGTTGGCCGTTGAAACCAGATTAGCCAGATTAGCCGTTGACACTAGGCTGGCCAAGTTAGCCGTTGAGACTAGATTGGCCAAATTTACCGCTGTAACACTTGATAGATATCCTGCTGTTCCAAGACCAATTACAGTACTCGTCAAGTTGCTCTGAGTAAGGTAATTTACACCTACAAGTTGGCTTGTTGAGACAGTTGTTGCATAGATGATTCCAGTATTCACTACAACTGTACTGATAGCTAAGGCTCGCAGAACTCCAAAATCAGCCCAACCGTTTCCATCACCAAAAGTCAGTTGGTCAATGGTCAGAGACGAGATATAGGCATTGTTTGCAGTCGCAGTTGAAAATCGAAGACTAGAAATACTTGCATTTTGTGTGGTAAAGTTCTGTGAATAACTATAGGTTGTTGACAAGAGTTGTGCACTTGAAATATAGCCGGCTGTACCTAGACCAATCACTGTTGAGGCAAGCTGGGTTGCCAAGTAGCTCGTGGATACGAGCGTAGCAAGATTGGCAGTGGAGACGAGGTTGGTCAGGTTAGCTGTAGAAACAAGATTGGCTAAATTGGCTGTACTTACCACCGAACCCCATGCAACTGTAGAGAGATAGCCTGCTGTTCCAAGCCCTATAACGGTTGAGCCGAGTTGAGAGGCCAAGTAGGTCGTCGAAACTAGATTGGTCAGATTGGCTGTGGAGACTAGATTGACAAGGTTGGCTGTACTGACCACCGAACCCCATGCAACTGTAGAGAGATATCCTGCTGTACCCAAGCCTATTACAGTGGAGCCGAGTTGAGAGGCCAAGTAGGTCGTCGAAACTAGATTGGTCAGATTAGCTGTGGAGACTAGATTGGTCAGATTAGCTGTGGAGACTAGATTTGCCAAATTAGCGGTACTCACAACTGAACCCCATTGGACTGTAGAAAGATAGCCAAATGTTCCAAGACCAATGATAGTACTTGTTACATCCTGTTGTACGATACTTGTTGCGGATGTCTGTATCTGTTGATAGAGACCCAAACTCGTACTTAGTAACTGGCTTGTACTTGTGTAGCCGAAGGTACCAAGGCCCTGAGCCGTTGATGCTACTGCGTAAGTGAGTCCAAGTGAGGAGACAAAGCCCTGAGTTCCCAGGCCAATCACTGTGCTTGTTAGTTCAGTTGGATCAATAAAACTGCTGATATATTGACTGAGACCAACACTTGTTGACAAAAGTTGCCCGCTTGAAATATAACCTGCTGTACCGAGGCCAATAACAGTTGATCCAAGTTGTGTTTGGAGATAAGAGGTTGATACTAAGTTAACCAGATTTGCTGTGGAGATTAAGTTGGCCAAGTTAGCAGTGGAAACTAAGTTAGCCAGATTTGCTGTGGAGATTAAGTTGGCCAAATTAGCAGTGGAGACCAAGTTAGCAAGATTTGCAGTTGATACTAAGTTTGCTAGATTATGTGTGCTAACTATTGGACCAAAAATAATTGAAGAGATATAACCCGCTGTACCAAGACCAATGACGGTAGAGGTGAGTTGTGTTGCTAAATAGGTTGTGCTAACTAGATTGGCCAAATTGGCTGTGGAGACTAGATTGGCCAGATTGGCTGTGGAGACTAGATTAGCCAGATTGGCTGTGGAGACTAGATTGGCCAAATTGGCTGTGGAGACTAGATTTCCAAGATTTGCTGCGGTAACACTTGATAGATATCCTACTGTTCCAAGTCCTATGACTGTACTTGTCAAGTTACTCTGTGCAAGATAATTCACACCTATAAGTTGGCTTGTAGAGACAGTGGTCGCATAGATAATTCCAGTATTGATTTGGAGTGTACTAACAGCAACCGCGCGTAAAACAGCAAAATCAGCCCACCCATTTCCATCTCCAAAGATCAATTGGTCAATTGTAAGTGTTGAAATGTAGGCATTACCGCCTGTAGCTGTTGAAAAGCGCAAACTGGAGACACTTGCATTCTGTGTAATAAAGTTCTGTGAATATCCGTAGGTTGTCGACAAGAATTGAGAACTTGAAATATATCCAGCTGTACCAAGACCTACAACAGTACTTGTAAGATTTGCACTACTGATTAAGCCAGCAAGATTAGCAGTGGACACTAAGTTTGCTAAATTTGCTGTACTGATATGCCCTGTTAGATTTGCAGTTGAGATTAGATTGGTAAGATTGGCAGTTGAGACTACCGAACCCCATGAAACTGTAGAGAGGTACCCTGCTGTTCCAAGACCTATAACAGTGGAACCGAGTTGCGTTTGTAGATATGAGGTACTCACTAGATTGGTAAGATTGGCAGTTGAGATTAGATTGGTGAGATTGGCAGTTGAGATTAGATTGGTGAGATTGGCAGTTGAGACTACCGAACCCCATGAAACTGTAGAGAGGTACCCTGCTGTTCCAAGACCTATAACAGTGGAACCGAGTTGCGTTTGTAGATATGAGGTACTCACTAGATTGGTGAGATTTGCTGTGCTAACAACTGAACCCCAGACAATCGTAGAGAGATATCCAAAGGTTCCAAGGCCAATGATAGTACTTGTTACATCCTGTTGAACAATATTCGTTGCCGAAGTCTGTATCTGTTGATAGAGACCCAAGCTCGTACTCAGTAACTGGCTTGTACTTGTGTAGCCGAAGGTACCAAGACCCTGAGCCGTTGATGCCACTGCATAAGTGAGTCCAAGTGAGGAGACAAACCCTGCTGTACCTAAACCAATGATAGTGCTGGTCAGTTCAGTTGGATCAATAAAACTGCTGATATATTGACTGAGACCAACACTTGTTGATAGAAGTTGGCCACTTGAAATATAACCGGCTGTACCGAGACCAATAACAGTTGAACCGAGTTGAGTGGCTAGATAGTTTGTTGAGACTAGAGTGGCAAGATTGGCTGTTGAAACCAGGTTGGCCAGATTCGCAGTAGAGACTAGAGTTGCCAGATTGGCTGTTGAAACCAAGTTGGCAAGATTCGCAGTACTTACAAATCCAAACCCCCCTACATTGGCGATAGCACTTGATAGATAGCCTGCTGTTCCTAAGCCAATTACAGTACTTGTCAAATTAGCAGTAGTTAGGGCTCCAATAATATTCGTGGCCTGAATGGAGGAGACATAGAGTTGTTGTGCACTGATTGTAATGGCATATTGAGTTCCTACGTTGATTTGTATTGTGCTTAAACTTGTGGCAATTATATCACCCATATCGACAAATGCACTGTTTGAACCCAGGAACAGTGAATCCACTGTAAGTGAAGAAATATAGCCTTGGACGGATGTGATATTCTGGGCTGTTAATGACGATAGGGTAACAGTACTATAATTTATACTAGAAAGATAACCAGCCGTTCCTAAACCGCGTACAGTAGAGCCGAGTTGACTTGCTAAATAGCTAGTAGAGACTAGAGTGGCAAGATTTGCAGTTGAGACTAAATTGGCTAAATTTGCAGTTGACACTAAATTGGCAAGATTAGCTGTGCTCACCACTGAACCCCAGACAATTGTAGAGATATATCCAAATGTGCCAAGGCCAATGATAGTACTTGTTACATCCTGTTGCACAATATTTGTAGCGGATGTCTGTATCTGTTGATAGAGACCCAAGCTTGTACTTAGCAGTTGGCTTGTGCTTGTATAGCCGAAGGTTCCAAGGCCCTGGGCGGTTGAAGCGACTGCATAGGTAAGTCCAAGTGTGGAGACAAAGCCTGCTGTTCCTAGACCAATTACAGTGCTAGTGAGTTCAGTCGGATCAATAAAACTACTAATATATTGACTGAGCCCAATGCTTGTTGATAGAAGCTGGCTACTTGAAATGTATCCAGCTGTACCAAGACCAATCACTGTAGAGGTAAGTTGACTTGTTAAATAGTTTGTTGAAACTAAGTTTGCAAGATTGGCTGTGCTGACTAAAGTGGCCAGATTGGCAGTTGAGACCAAGTTAGTTAGATTGGCCGTACTAACAAGACCATAGGCCGCAAGGCTAGGAATACTTGAGAGATAACCCGCTGTTCCTAAGCCAATTACAGTTGAGCCGAGCTGTGTTGCTAGATAGGTAGTTGAGACTAAGTTAGTTAGATTTGCAGTCGAGACTAAGTTAGCTAGATTGGCCGTACTGACAAGTCCATAGGCTGCAAGGCTAGGAATACTTGAGAGATAGCCTGCTGTTCCGAGCCCTATTACAGTTGAACCGAGTTGTGTTTGGAGATAGGAGGTTGAGACTAGAGTGGCTAGATTTGCACTAGAGACCAAGTTGGCCAGATTTGCTGTTGACACAAGATTCGCAAGATTTACTATGATTTGTGATGATAGATAGCCTGCTGTACCAAGGCCAATTACCGTCGATCCAAGTTGTGTTTGGAGATATGAGGTTGACACTAGAGTGGCTAGGTTGGCTGTTGAGACCAAATTGGCTAAATTTGCTGTTGAAACCAGATTGGCCAGATTTGCAGTTGAGACTAGATTTCCAAGATTCACTGCAGTGACACTTGACAAATATCCAACTGTTCCTAAGCCAATCACAGTACTTGTAAGATTGGCAGTTGTAAGTGCTCCAATGATATTTATTGCCTGGATGGAAGAGACATAGAGTTGCTGAGCAGATAGAGTAATTCCAACTAGGCTTCCAGTATTCAATTGAATTGTACTTACACTTGTTGCAACAACATCGCCCATTTCAATGAAGGCATTATTTGATCCAAGATAGAGACTATCAACATAGAGAGAAGAGATATATCCTTGAACTGAAGTTAGATTCTGAGCCGTTAATGATGATAGCACGACAGTACTATAATTAATACTTGAAAGATAGCCTGCTGTACCAAGGCCTCTTACAGTTGAGCCGAGTTGTGTAGCAAAGTAGGTTGTGGAGACTAAAGTGGCTAGATTTGCAGTAGAAACTAGATTTGCAAGATTTGCTGTTGACACTAGGCCTGCTAGATTGGCTGTTGACACTAGATTCGCAAGATTTGTTGTTGAAATTAAGTTGGCAAAATTAACTGAAGAGAGATATCCTGCTGTACCGAGTCCAATCACAGTGGAGCCGAGTTGAGTTTGAAGATAGGAGGTACTCACTAGATTAGCCAAATTGGCTGTGGAGACTAGATTAGCCAAATTGGCTGTGGAAACTAGATTCGCCAAATTAGCAGTAGAGACTAGGTTAACTAAGTTGGCAGTAGAGACAACCGACCTCCACACAATTGTAGAGAGATAACCAAACGTACCTAACCCTGTAATAGTCGATGTTACATCTGCCTGTACAATATTTGTTGCTGAATTCTGTATCTCTTGATAGAGACCCAAACTTGTACTCAGAAGTTGGGAAGTACTCGTATAGCCAAATGTACCGAGGCCCTGTGCAGTCGATGCAACTGCGTAGGTGAGTCCAAGAGAGGAGACGAAGCCTTGAGTTCCAAGTCCAATTACAGTACTGGTGAGTTCTGTAGGATCAATAAAACTGCTGATATATTGACTGAGACCAATGCTTGTTGATAAGAGTTGACCACTTGAAATATAACCAGCCGTACCGAGTCCAATTACAGTGGAGCCGAGTTGAGTTGCCAAGTAGCTCGTGGATACGAGCGTAGCAAGGTTGGCTGTGGAGACTACGTTGGCTAGATTGGCCGTTGAGATATGATTTGCAAGGTTGGCTGTTGAGACCAAGTTAGCCAGATTCGCTGTACTGACAAAGCCTCCTAAACTAGGAATACTTGAGAGATAGCCTGCTGTACCGAGACCAATTACCGTCGATCCCAGTTGCGTTTGGAGATAGGAGGTTGAGACTAGAGTGGCTAGATTTGCAGTGGAGACCAAGTTGGCTATATTGGCTGTACTGACAAACCCTCCCAAACTAGGAATACTTGAGAGATAGCCTGCTGTACCGAGACCAATTACCGTCGATCCCAGTTGCGTTTGGAGATAAGAGGTTGAGACTAGAGTGGCTAGATTTGCAGTGGAGACCAAGTTGGCTAGATTTGCAGTCGACACTATATTTGCCAAGTTAGCCGTTGAGACTAGATTCACAAGGTTAGCAGTCGAGACAAATCCTCCAATGCCAGGAATACTTGAAAGATAGCCAGCCGTTCCAAGACCTATAACCGTGGAGCCGAGTTGCGTCGCCAAATAAGAAGTACTTACAAGATTCTGGAGACCATTGACGGTTGATACATTGAGAGTTCCAATTGTGGCGGCGGTGATTTTAGTTCCACCAGTAATATACCATCTGCCCGCTTGGCCTGCGTAGACTGTGAAGGTTTCATAGGAATCTGTTAAAAGTTTACTCGTGGTTCCATCTTCAAAGACATCGGGCCCCTGCGTCTGAACGGTAATTGTTGAGAAGTTCGCTGCGCCGTAAATGTCTTTTATCGTGAGAGTTCGATATGGAATCTGTGTTGTCAATGGTAAGGTCAGCGTGCCAGGTCTATTCCTGGCATCGACCATGCCGACTTCAGTGAAGGTGCTGAAGAGCGCCGACATCCCTACTGTGGTCTTCTACATTTCTGAAGTCTGTGACCGCAGAGTCTAGAAGGATTTTTAAGAATAGTAAGTGAGGACGACAAGACCATTACCGCCTGTTGCATTTCCTCCTATACCACCCGCTGCAATATTTGATTGGTAGTAAGGAGATCCAGTGTTTGGTGCACCAAACAAATTTGTACTATTGAATCCAAAAACACTTTGTCCTGGTATCAGAGTTAAATTATCAATTAATGATGAGCCTCCAGCTGCTGGAAGCCAACCAGCAGCACCAGCTCCTGAACCACCCCCACCATAATATCCACCACCACCACAGGCGCGCGACATCTAGTCTTGGGGGATGATTATTTTTATGAAAGACCAAAGCGTGCTTTACTTAGCTGATAATTTGTATTAATTTCATCTGCTGAAAGAGCTCTATTATAAATACGAACAATGGCTAAATAGCCGCCCCAATAATCACCAAGATCCCAACGACGCATTAAACGAATTCCTAGACCGCTTGATGCAGGTGTAGTCGAGGATGCTTGCGTTTGTGTTAGTACATTATTAACATAGAGTTTTAGATTTGCCCCATCATAAGTACCTACAATATGGTACCAGCCAACAGAAGGTAATGAATAGGATGTTGTTGTTGCATACCAAGACCCATTAAAATAGCCTGCTTGTAAACAAGTATTCGCACCCGTTGCAGCTCCAATGGTAAAGTTAATAGGTGTGCTACTCCAGACCTCAGATAAAATACAGGGTGACCCAGAACTATTTGTCCCCTTATAATAATGCCAGACTTCAACTGTCCATGTTGTTATTAGAGAGAGAGAAGCCGATGTTTGAGCATACTGTGAACTAGCTGGAGCGAAGCTGAGATATCCTCCATTCGCCGAGGAATACGTAGGTGAATTGTAGAGTGTTGTCGTAAGACCTGACCCTGCTAAATCTGTCCATGTAGACCCTGTACCAGGATAGGAGGCAGAATTACCTGCATCTAGATGAAAGACTGAGCCTGGTGTAATTACTAAAACCCTTGTTGAGCGAATAAAGGGTGGTAGAGTTGCTTGGCCGGTAGCAAGACTATAGAGTTGTAGGTTGTGCGGATATATCACGCCTGTTCGGCCAGGACTGTTCACGGGCAGATAGGAAACCAATCCCCATTTCTGTGCGAGATAGCCTTCAATTTGCTGTTGGTCTCTGCTTGCAAGAATAGTATTATAATGAATAATTTCACATACATAGGCGTTAGTACTATATCCTCCATCAGGACGTAATCCAAGATACCAAGGTGTAGCACTTGTATTCAGAGTAGTTGAATTTGAAGCGGTTAATTGAAAATTAACAATACCTCCCACTGTACTTGTGGTTGCATTATAATATGAATAGAGTGAATACATGTTTGTAGTTGGTGTTCCATATGCAGTTACATCACTGCCCGTATAGACATATGGGCAAAAAAGAATGCCTGCTCCTAAATCAATACCATAGGTATTAGGAGGAGATGCTCCACTTTGCGGACCTGTTCCAAGGCGTGAGTCACCACTCACACCTATTTGTGAAATCATAATAACAGTTCGTGCTGTATTGCCAGTTGTTGTATTATTTGATACACTTGTCATTTGACATGTCGCACCATTTACATATACGCACGGATATCCTCCTGGCGTGGTTGATTGTAATGGATATGTTGAGTTCGTGCTTGTAAAATTATTCGCCAAACTACTTTTATCTTTCCAAGTACTTATGTTTTGACCCGAACTGAATGTAAATGAGGATACATCTGCTCCATCCATCCACAGTTGACAACCGCCAATATCTGTCGGTTTGAAGGCCGCTTTTTTCATCATAAATGGCAGCGGCATCTATCTTATAGTCTGATATTATCCATTATTGGCAACAATCTGGCTAATTTCTGTTGCAGTTAGAGCACGATTATACACTCTCATATCGCTTAAATACATATTAACACCAAATGCTGGAATTTGATAGGCACCAATATATGTAATACTTGAAGGGGCGAGTGTTCGCGCAGTATATGTACCCGTGGTAATTGAAGTACCATTAATGTATGAAGTAACCGTACCATTGGAACATGTAAGCGTTACTTGACTCCATACATTGAGTGATACACCTGTTCCAGCAGCATTTAGTACTGAGGTGCCCATACTATTACTATATATAGCTAACTGGCCTGAAGCAGTTCCTAAATATATATCCAAATAGTTACCAACACCAAAAAACACATCCGCTGATTCAAGAAGATATGTAAGAGGATACATCCAGACTGCTAATGACCAGTTTGTTGTTGCAAATATAGAAGCAGGCTGTCCGCCAGTAGTTGTTCCATATTGAGTTGCATTATTTCCAGGTATTGTATTTGCTAAATAAACTGCGGACCTACCACCCACATTTACATAGGCGGGTGAACCAGCCCAAGTTCCATTTTGACCACCAACTGAATCGATGAAGGTAGTTCCAGACCCTTCATTAAAAAGCCAGCGATTCGTAAGGCCATTTGTAATTACATACAGTATCTTTGTAATTTGCTTCACTAAAGGCAGGCCAGCGACTTGTGTCGGCCGTCCAAATTCGATAGGAGGAGTCGAATAGTAGGGATGTGTATTAATTAAGGTTGATTGTGTGCCCCATTTCCAGGCGAGATAGCCTTCAACTTGCTGACGCTGCGATGTAGTTAGAGCAGGAACATAGACTACCATTTCAAAGAGATTGAAGTCGTGGTAGGTGCAGTACATTGTATTACCATATCGCCTTCCAATTTCTGGAATTGTGAAGGCGGTAACTAAACTTGTAGCACCCGTAATTCCAGTATTAAGTAGAGATCCATTTAATACGTGATCATAATTTGTAGGATTAATATCATATCCATAAATACGGATTGGATCAGGGCTACTATATGCAGTGATTGCGGTATTTAAGGATGAACCATATGAACTTATTTGCATATTATCATTATAAAATCCTATCTGTATAGTTTGACTTGGTAGAGCTGCTTGACCTGACATAAAATAGTGATATCCAGAAGCAGCAGTTCGTTGTCCAACACATAAAAATGTAGCCGTATTATTTACAATCGTATTTCCAAATGCCTGAGGAGTTGCAAGGGCATTACTATTTACTGCGACAAATTGTACCGCTTTTGTAGTTGTATTATACACAGGAGCTGTAGCATTAGATCCTACAGCAATACCACAAGTATATGCATTACTGCTTTTATCAATCCATGTATTTAGATTATTTCCACTTAAAACCATTGATGCTGCGCTAGAATCTGCTCCATCCAACCAGAGTTGACATCCAGCAATTGACAATGGAAAATAATTCGTATAGGGAACATTTGTCATTGTAAAGGAGGGCACAGCTGTTATGCCTGGATTTTTACCTGGTGTATAAAAAGTCTGTGAGCGGCCTAGATGATTTGCTGGTAGATTCGCAGTTAAACCCCATTTCTGGGCGAGATATCCCTCTATAGATTGTTGCTGTGTCTGAGTTGGATAGGATGAATACCCAACAAATTCATTTAATGTATATGTTCCATTCTGTAGATTGCTTGGAGCAAGTGTTCCTGCCGAGGCCGCAACTGAGCCTAATACTAACCAAGCACTGTTACCTTTTGTATAAGGACCATTTGTATATGTAGATGTTCCATTTTTATAAATAGTAAAGGTTGTTCCAGTCCAACCAAAACTTACAATAAGAACTGAACCCGATGCAGGACTATTAAGATTATTTACATTCGCAACACTGTTCTGTTGAATTTCTACATATCCAGGACTGGTAGGATTTGTATAACTAAGAGCAAATCCACCTGCCTGTTGATAATCTGCGCCACCTGTGGTGTCTGACATTGCAATATAACGATGAGGCGTGTCATTAGGATAAGGACCACATGTAAATACAGCGTAGAAGAAAGAGGTTGTAAGATTTATTACGAGTGCTGTTTGTAAAGTAGTTGGAGTACTGCCAACAAAACTTAAACACTGCTTTGATGATGTATCGGTTGTATAGGTAGGTCCGCCACAACCGCTTGGAACTGTCAGTGTAGAACCAGTTGGACTTTTATCTCTCCATTGTGTAACTGTACTTCCAGCTAATGTAACAGTTGTTGTATCTAATGCATCCAACCATAGTGCACAACCCTTTACAGACAATGGTGTAAAATACCCAATTTTCTGGATAAATGCCCTCGACATTCTACTGAGGTGGCGGAGGATAGTTCTTGTAGGGATGACCCGCAGGCAGCGATGCGACAAGGCCCCATTTCCAGGCGAGATATCCTTCAATAGTCTGACGCTGCTGGTCTGTTGGTGTAGTACTATAGACAATCACTTCCGCTACCGAAGCAGTCAGCCTTGTTACAGAATCTGCACGAGTACCAATGTAAATTGCTGTTCCATTGTCGCCATAATAGACTCCAGTTAAGACACCAGAACTCGGATCGGTAGGCGTGGCAAAGTTAAAGGCATCAAGAAGACCATTTGCAGCCGTCGCATTTGCATAATAGAGACTTGGTGTTGTCACATTTGTAAAATTACTGCCAGATGTCGTATTATAGGCTGATTGCGCGGTGCCATTTCCAATATTACGAGAAAAATTTCCAGTTGATATAGTGGTATTAAAATCAACAGGTGCGGCAAGATTTGATACAGTGCGTGTGACTAATGTGTCATAGGTACCTCCAGACATTCTCTGGTAAATTATGAAAAAAGTGAAGATGCTGGAGAATGTTCCTGCGGCTGCGGCGGAACTCATATTCTGTGTCTGGGTGAAGAGAAATGCGGGTTTATTATTAAAGGCGGTCGGCGAATAGGTGATGGAAGAGCCATTGAACATAGTCGCATGACGGGCGCTACTCGATTTATCAACCCAGCGAGTCAAGGTCAATGGACTCTTCTGCCTACTGCCGTTTCCAAAAGGGTCAAATGCATCGAGCCACAGTTGACAGCCTGCATAATTCGTGGGTTTGAAAATGGAACTTATTGACCGTGTGAATGCGGGTGTTGTGCTTGGAAAAGGATTGTAGTAGTTATTGTTGTTAAGATACGGATGTCCTGCAGGTAGATTAGCTTGTAGACCCCATTTCCATGCGAGATAGCCTTCAATTTGTTGGCGCTGTGCAGCAGTAAGAGATGTAGTATAAAAAATAAGTTCTCCAAATTGGAAATTTGTAACACCACTATCCATTATACTTCCATCTGCTATCCAAGATCCAATTGTAAAGTTTGTTGCATTAGTTTCATTTCCTATTCCATAGGATGCCGAGGACGTTGTAGATAAGACATTTCCATTTCTGTACATTGTTAATGTTGACCCATCATATACGAGTTCAATTAATTGAAGCGTACTTGTTGAAAGAGCCGTTGCTGAGTTAGCGATTGAACCACTATTAGCCCATGAAGTCCAATATAAATAATTAGTAGTTCCTGTATTATTCTGCCAATATCGTGTCATCGATAACATAGTTCTGGAACTGACTCCATTATATTGTTTTTGTAAAATCCAGTTTGTAGATGCAATTGGATTAAATATCATAAAGAGTGAATAGGTTGCCGTATTATTTATTGCGGCTTGTGGAATATTTAGATATTTATTACTCGAAAATGTAATAAGATTTCCTGAATATGAGGGTTGTAATCCTGTTGTACCTTGCGTTAAATTATAAGCATTTGTTGATTTATCATTTAATTGACTAACACCTGTAGAAATAGTTATTGTACTTGAATCTGCCGCATCAAGCCAAAGTCCAAGCCCAGAAATCTGTGTAGGAACAAAATTCCTATTTTTCTGTATGGAGAGTGGAATGGTGCCGACTTGGGCGGAATTAAGTGTTGGTAGAGCCTGGGGTGCCGCAGTTTTATAAGGATTACTAGCATCGAGTGAACTTTGCAAACCCCATTTCCAGGCTAAGTAGCTTTCTACTTGCTGGCGCTGGTTTGTAGAGAGGGCAGTTGAATAGACAATAAACTCACCCATTTGCCCAATAAATTCATAGTTTGCAGAAGGGATTGAGTAATTTCCAATCACCATTCCATTTACTGTTCCAGCTCCAGCTGGAGTTTGACTACCACCCGAACTTCCATTTAACCAATGCGAATAGCCATTTGTTGCGGTTGATGTGAAAACAGCCGAGTAGACAAATGGTGTATTAGAAGGAAATGTAATACCAGCAAGTGAGGCACCAGCACCTGTAGTTCCACCATATAAATTGCCAGTTCCTGGAATTGTATTAACAGGCGATGAAAATAATTCAATATCTAGGGTGCCTCCAGCAGACCATTGTGTAGAGAAAAAGCGAGCATTCTGTGCAACAGCTTGAGTCCAGTTTGCAATTAAAAATATAGAGAATCCAACAGATGATGATAATGTTATTGGAGCCTGTGCAATAAATGCTGTCGCACTAGCTGATGGAAATGTCACGGCAGAGAGACCATTAATAGTTCCCATACTAAATGCAGAACCACCTGCATTAGAGGTTGCAGTATGACTAAGTCCACTTTTATCTAACCAAGTTCCTGATGTAACATTTGCAGTTGAAGTTGAATCTGCTCCATCTAACCATAATTGACAGCCTGTGATAGAAGTCGGCGTAAACGGATAAAAGATATTTTGCCCCACAGCTCCTGTAGCCATCTCTACTGAGGAGGCGGCGGAAATAGTTTGAAAGGATGATTCGCGGGCAAGGAACTGACAATTCCCCATTTCCACGCCAAGTAGCCCTCAACATGTGCCCGCTGCGCATCAGTTATTGATGAATTATAGACCAGAATTTCATACATAGTTCCAACAAATGAGTTTGCGACATTATCTGCTATGGCTCCAATATACACTGGATTACTTGCCTGTGTGCGAACTCCTGTAGGTGCTATCGCGGACACTTGTAAGCCACCATTTAAAAATACATTAATCTGACCCGTCGAACTGACACGGAGGAACTCGCAGATAAAAGGTGTGCCCGTATTAATTAAGGTTGGTGTTGTTGCCGTATAATCCGTTATACCTGTTAGTTCTCCTATTCCCGTTGCGAAGGCTCCATTAATAACAGAAGTTCCATAATCCAATCTTACTTCAGGAACCTCCGCATCATAGAGTCCATACCCAGCCCACCAATTTGGACCCGCTCCTCCAGATGATGTAGTCGTAAGAAGTATAAAAATAGACCAGTCCGTCTGAACAACAAGGGGGCAAGTAAGATAACTTGAGTTGCCGGCAAAAGTAACGCCACTTTTTTTATTTAAAAATGTTGCGTTATAGGTGATAGTTCCGCCTGAGCCACTCGTATTATTATTATTTCCCGATTTATCAAGCCACTGAGTTACCGTGGACCCCGATGTAATTACAGCCTTCGTATCGGCCGCATCAAACCACTCAACTAGACCCAATATCTGCGTCGGAAGCCATTTTGCATTCTGAGCAGGTCGCCTCACTGGGATAGGCACGACAGAAGCAAGTCCAAATGAATTTAGAGTTATTTGATTATAGATATTCGAGGATGCAAGAAGGGCGCCTGTTCCCCATTTTACTGATAAATACGCCTCAACGGCCTGACGTTGTGTGGTTGTAATTGCATTACTGTAAACGATTATCTCGTTTATAATGCTGTTTGTATAACTACTGACCCCATTTCCCCAACGCGCCCCAATGGTAAAACCTGTACAAGTTCCTTGTGTAAAATTGGCTACATTATTTGATGTATTTGTTCCATTCAAAAAACTTCCACCTTGTGTAGCAGTCATACTGTCAAAATATATACTCTTTTGAAGAAGTGTTATATTTCCCATATCTGAATTATATCCTCCACTATTCGCATAGAAGCGAAGACCATTTGTTGTTTCAATACTCATTCCAGTTGTTGTCTGATAATCTGAACCTGTCGTCGGATTTGGAATAAAACAGACAATTCCTGTATAATTTGCGTGCACAACTTCAGACATTACAATAAAAACAGCGCGTTGAGAAAGATTAATTGGACAGGCGATATTTGATAAATAGGCACTTGAACCATTGAAATAGACACCACCTGGAGTTGGACTACCAAAGCCAATAAGACCTGGACTTCCAGACGCCGTTGCATTATATGCATTGCCTGATTTATCACGCCACTGAGTGAGATTTGAACTCGAGGAGAAGGACATTGAACTCTGGTCGGCTCCGTCAAACCAGAATGCACAGCCAGGCACTTGTGTGGGAGTAAAAATAGATGTTGTCGTGCCAAAATTAGGCACCGTAAAGGGATACAGTGGATAGACAGGTGTTTCAGGATTCACAGTTAAATACGGATGCGCATTGGAGAGGGATGCCTGAAGTCCCCATTTCCATCCGAGATAGCCCTCGATACTTTGTCGTTGGGTGGTGGTGAGTGACGCAGAATAGACAATCATCTCGTAAACATAGCCTTGATAGTATTCCAAATTACCAGGTGTATAACGACCAATTGTAAGTGCGGGCGAAGTACCTGATGTAAGTGTCGTTGCCTCAGTCGCCTGCTGTGTACCATTTTTATAGGTGTATTGTACTGTAGGTGCAATATTCGCCATCATAATACTTGCTGTACCGGCAACTGAGTTATCTACAAGAGTTGTATCACCTGCTCCAAGGCCAAAACTGGTAATATAGCCACGGGGTCCATTCGCATAATACGGAAAGACTATATAATTTGCTCCTGTCTGAAATCGGAAGAGACTTGCATTACCACCATAGGTGCCACCCGAGCCGTTCGAGCCGTTTGTATAAGTGGGTGCATGAACTGCGATAAGAGAATGAGATGTTCCAGGAACTGTCGCAGCCGATTCAAGCCACTGTGTGCCCGTAAAGGACATACAGGGGCGACCTTGTGGATCCTGTGTATAGGTGGGACCTGTTGTTGCTGTTGCAGAGTTGCTGAGGCCTGATTTATCTGTCCATTGTGTAATAGGATTTCCTTGAACACTTGAGGGATCACTTGCGTCAAACCATGCGACGAGGCCGCTAACTTGCGGTGGTCTGAAGACAGTGAGTTTTTGTCCCTGGGCCGTGGACATCTATTAAGGAATGGGAAGAGGCGGAATCAAGAAAAACGGATGGCCTGGAGTGAGGGAGGCTTTGAGTCCCCATTTCCAGGCAAAATAGCCTTCAATCTGTTGGCGCTCTATTGTCGATAAAACACGTGTATAGCAAACAATTTCATAGACATTTCCTGTAAAATAATATCCTGCGGGCAATGTCTGGATGGAGCCGATTTTAAGAGTTGGACTTGTTCTATTGGCTGTACCCCCCGTTGTACTCACCTGAAAGGCTCCATTTACAAACATCTGTAAATTTCCAGAAGTCTGAGTTCGGAAAAACTCTCCAATAAATCCAGCACCTGTATTGACTGCGGTAGCAGAAAACTCAGTCGTATCCTTTGCAGTTGCAAGATCTCCTACACCATATCCAAGATATCCTGTCGGTGAGCCACAAAGACTAATTCCCAAATCATTTACAGTTCCTCCTACTTCTCCATCAAATATACCTTGTCCTCCCCACCAATGATTTCCAGATGCGTCTGTATGGGCTTGTCCTGGTCCTGGCGTAGGTGTAGAGTTTGGCCCAGTTTGGGTTGTTGAAAAAACTACGAAGATCGACCAATCACTTGTGACCACACGCGGAACCTGAATATAACTACTGGAAGCGGATGAGAAGGCAACACCTGGTCTTCCATTCAGTGAATTTGCAGTGAGAGTTGGAGTGCCTCCTGATCCTGTACTACTATTTCCAGAACCACTCTTATCTGTCCACGATGTAATCGTTCCTGTGGCAGGATTTGTGCCAGTTCCATTTATATCAGTCGCATCAAGCCATAAAACACAGTTTGAATACTGTGGTGGAAAGAATTTATTCCCCTGTACAGCACGGCGCATAGGAATAGCGGGAATAACTGGAGCATTTACAAAGGTCAAATAGGAACCTGGGGCGTATATATTTTGTGTACTAAGAGTTGCTGTTAGATTCCATTTCTTTGCTAAATACCCTTCGACTTGTTGACGTTGTGTAGTTGATAGAGTTGCGCCATACACAAGAACTTCACCTACATATCCTATATAGATATAACTACCGAGAACACTTCCAATTGTCGCGCCTGTGGTTCCAATATTAAACGTAAACGATGTTGTTCCAAACTGTGCGCCATTTTGCCATCCTGTAAGAGTTGTTGTAGATTGTGATTCTATACATGAAAAGATAACGTTTGAGCCTGTATTTGCTGCAGTAGTTCCACTTATTCCACCAACGCCTGATTTATCTGCTTGAAGATTTCCACCCGCTAAATAGAACTGCCGCAGAGAAGATCCAGAAGATCCTGCAGCAAAAAAAACAACAGTTGAGCTTGTTGTTGTATTAATCACAAAAAACCACGTCGAATCGGCTGTTCCATTTGGAAGTTGAGAAGCACTGAGTGAAAGACCTGTTGTTTGTGTACCTGGAAAATAAACACCAGCTTGGGAATATGTCATTGAAGAGGATGAAGATGATGCATCATTTGCTGTAGATGATTTATCTTTCCATAACTGAACAACTTGACCTGCTGTTGTTACAGGTGTAGTTCCAGATGTATTTTGAAAAAGTGTCGTTAAGTCTTGTCCATCAAGCCAAAGACTACATCCTGGAATAAGGCGCGGGTCAAACTCAGGACTACTCTGTGCATAACTCAAAAAAGGGTACGGAACAACTGGATAGATCGGTGGATCTGGATTCACAGTTGCATAGGGGTGACTTGGATTTAAGGAACCCTGAAGACCCCATTTCCATGCAAGATAGCCCTCAATTTGTTGCTGCTGAGTTGTGCTAATAGTTCCAACATACACAAGCACCTCGGCAATTTCTCCATTGATAGCATATCCACTTCCTACGCTAGTTGCAGATCCAATATTGAAGGTTGTGCTTGTCTGGGGCTGTGAAGAGGTTGCTGCTGTTCCTGAATATCCATTCACACTACAGAGCATTGCATTGCTTCTAATTGTACCCGATTGAACAACATATCTATTAAACGTAATGGATCCAGTGAAGGCATAGTCAGATTCAGCTCCAGCAACACCCCATTCAAAGAAATTATACTGCCCATTGCAACCCATTCCAAGTCCTGGTGTTGTTGTTCCACCAAGAGTCATAACGATACCCGAATTATTTGTATATTGAATCCAAACGGCGAAATAAGATACATCTCCTGATCCAAATGTGCTTGAAAATGTTGTTGTTAACATTGTTGAATTAAATACAATACTCGGTAGGTTTCCAGTTGCTTTTGCTTTATAGGTGGGTGTTCCACTAAAAGAGATTGTTTTTCCTGTTCCACTCTTATCTGACCATGATGTAAGATTTGCTCCTGAAAGTCGATAACTACTCGTATCTGCCGCATCAAGCCAAAGTTGACATCCTGAAATCTGTGTAGGAGTGAATGGAGCGGTGAGTTTTTGCGCAGATGCAGTAAAGGGAATGTTGCTACCCATCTATCTATTAAAATGTAAAAATCTGGGGCTGCTGGACTCGGGTTCCGCCAATGACAAATTGATTGAAGTAAAAGAGAGAAGAACTTACAAATACATTGTTGCCAACTGGGGCACTGCTCGGTGAGTTGAAGGTTATGGAACTTGTAATTAAGTTTCCTGTCGACAGGGTCAAAAAACTGCTGAGTTGTGTCGAGAGGTAACCTACTGTTCCAAGGCCTATCACAGTGGAGCCGAGTTGGGTTTGAAGATAGCTCGTGGAGACTAAATTGGCTAAATTAGCCGTGGAGACTAAATTGGCTAAATTGGCTGTTGAAATTAAGTTGTTGAGATTGGCTGTTGAGACTAAATTGACTAAATTGGCTGTGGAGACTAAATTGGCTAGATTCGCAGTTGAAATTAAGTTGGTGAGATTGGCTGTTGAGACTAAACCATATCCACCAAGATTTGTAATTGCAGCGGACAAGTATCCAACTGTTCCCAAACCAATAACTGTACTTGTAAGATTTGCCTGTGTTACGAAATTCACACCTACAATTAGACTCGTTGATATAATTGGCGCATATACAATTCCTGTATTCACTTGATATGTACTAATTACAGCAGCACGCAATGCTCCAAAATCTGCCCAGCCGTTTCCATCGCCAAATGTGAGTTGGTCAATTGTTAAAGAGGAAATATACGCATTACCACCGGTAGCTGTAGAGAATCTAAGTGAAGATACACTTGCATTAAGTGTTAAAAAGTTTTGCGAATATCCGTAGGTTGTTGATAGGAGTTGCTGACTACTAATATATCCTACTGTTCCAAGGCCAATGACAGTTGATGTAAGAGAGGCATTAAATGCTGCCGTTGAAAGATAGCCTATTGTTCCTAGGCCAATAATACTACTTGTAAGTGCTGTATTCAAATAAGAAGTAGAGACCAAATTAGTTAAGTTCGCAGTGGAGACTAAATTTGTTAAGTTAGCTGTTGAGACCAGGCCATAACCACCAATATTAGTCACTGCGCTTGATAAGTAGCCTGCTGTTCCTAGACCAATTATAGTACTTGTAATTGCTGTATTTAAGAAAGTGGTTGATACTAAATTAGTTAAGTTCGCAGTGGAGATTAAATTGGTGAAGTTAGCTGTTGAGACTAAGTTGGTCAAGTTGGCAGTGGACACTAAATTGGTTAAGTTCGCTGTAGAGACCAGACCATAACCACCAATATTAGTCACTGCGCTTGATAAGTAGCCTGCTGTTCCTAGACCAATTATAGTACTTGTAATTGTTGTATTTAAGAAAGTCGTTGAGACTAAATTGGTTAAATTGGCGGTTGAGACTAGACCATATCCACCAATATTAGTCAGTGCGCTTGATAGGTAGCCTGCTGTTCCTAGACCAATTATAGTACTTGTAATTGCTGTATTTAAGAAAGTGGTAGAGACTAAATTTGTCAAGTTGGCAGTGGACACTAAATTGGTTAAGTTCGCTGTAGAGACCAGACCATAACCACCAATATTAGTCAGTGCGCTTGATAGGTAGCCTGCTGTTCCTAGACCAATTATAGTACTTGTAAGTGCTGTATTTAAGAACGTGGTCGAGACTAAATTGGTCAAGTTGGCAGTGGAGACTAAATTGGCTAAATTCGCAGTGGAGACTAAATTAGTTAGATTAGCTGTTGATACATGTCCTGATAAATTAGCTGTAGAAACTAAATTGACTAAATTTGGTGTACTAACGAGGCCATAACCACCTAGATTAGTAATTGCACTTGATAGATATCCAGCTGTACCTAATCCTATAACAGTTGATGTAAGAGCATTATTAAGGGTTGGTGTACTAATAAATCCAGCTGTATAATTAGCATTTCCTGATAAGATTAACATAGCATTAAAATAAGTTCCATCTCTCAAGAGAGTATTTGTTGCATTTCCATTATAAGCAGTAAAATAAATACCTTCGGTTGTTCCATTGAGTTGAACCATGGTTGCGAGTGACTGACTTGTACCCGTCGTTGGTGTTGAAGGGAAAAAATTTTGTGCAATAGAAATAGACGGGCCTATACCTGTTTGTGTTTTATGTATTTGAATATTAACCTGTTGAGCTTGACCTCCTGTTGTAGGAGTATTCCACCAAACTTGATAATTAACCAAGTAATAACCAGCCACTGTAGGTACTAATGTAGAGGTTATTGGATTCCACCAGTTTTGAGGATCATAGGTTGGAACCTGAGAAGGCGATCCTGAGACTACAAATCCAATTTGGGTATCAATCCCTGTAGAAATTGTTTGACTTACAGCAAGAGTTCCTTGTGCAACATAAGCACTTGGAGCAATTGAACTTGTTGAAATAGAATTTATTTTTTGATACAATCCATAACTTGTAGAGAGTAATTGTGAGCTAGATACATATCCTGCTGTCCCTAGACCTATTACAGTACTTGTTATACTTGTATTAAGAAATGAAGTGCTAACTAAATTAGTTAAGTTTGCCGTGGAAACAAAACCTCCAATATTAGGAATACTTGAAATATAACCAGCTGTACCAAGACCTATTACTGTACTTGTGATACTTGTATTAAGATATGAAGTACTGACTAGATTTGCAAGATTTGCGGTTGAAATATGACCTGCTAAATTAGCGGTGGAGACTAGATTGGCTAGATTGGCTGTACTCACCACTGAACCCCAGACAATTGTAGAGATATACCCAAATGTACCTAACCCTGTGATTGTACTTGTGACATCGGCTTGCACAATATTTGTTGCTGAAGTCTGTATCTGTTGATAGAGTCCCAAGCTTGTGGAGAGAAGCTGTGAGGTACTTGTATAGCCAAATGTACCGAGACCTTGTGCTGTACTTGCAACTGCATATGTTAATCCAAGGGAAGAGACAAATCCTGCTGTTCCTAAGCCAATTATAGTACTAGTTAGTTCAGTTGGGTCAATAAAACTGCTAATATATTGACTGAGACCAACACTTGTTGAGAGGAGTTGGCCACTTGAAATATAGCCGGCTGTACCAAGGCCAATGACTGTAGAGGCGAGTTGCGTTTGTAGATAGCTTGTAGAGACTAGGTTGGCCAAGTTGGCTGTGGAGACTAGGTTAGCTAAGTTGGCTGTGGAGACTAGGTTAGCTAAGTTGGCTGTGGAGACTAGGTTAGCCAAGTTGGCTGTGGAGACTAGGTTAGCCAAGTTGGCTGTACTAATAAATCCTCCAAGACTAGGAATACTGGATAAATAACCGACTGTACCAAGACCTATTACAGTTGAGCCGAGTTGTGTTGCTAGATAGGAGGTACTCACTAGAGTTGCCAGATTAGCAGTCGATACATGACCTGCAAGATTTGCAGTTGATATAAATCCTCCAAAACTAGGAATACTTGATAAATAACCGAGTGTACCAAGACCTATTACAGTTGAACCCAATTGAGTGGCCAAATAACTGGTCGATACAAATGTAGCCAAGTTGGCTGTGGAGACTAAGTTTGCCAAGTTGGCTGTACTAATAAACCCTCCAAGACTAGGAATACTTGATAAATAACCGACTGTACCAAGACCAATAACTGTGGAGGCGAGTTGCGTTTGTAGATAGCTTGTAGATACGAGCGTAGCAAGATTTGCAGTGCTGACTAGATTTGCCAAGTTGGCTGTTGAGACTAAGTTAGCCAGGTTTGCTGTAGAGACTAGATTTGCCAGATTTGCCGTTGAAATATGATTTGCCAAATTGGCTGTGCTTACCACTGATCCCCAGACAATTGTAGAGATATATCCAAATGTTCCAAGACCGGTTATTGTACTTGTTACATCCGCTTGCACAATATTTGTTGCTGAAGTCTGTATCTGCTGATAGAGACCCAGTGAAGTGGAGAGAAGTTGGGATGTACTTGTATAGCCAAAGGTACCGAGGCCTTGCGCAGTTGAGGCTACTGCAAAGGTGAGTCCAAGAGAGGACACAAATCCCGCTGTACCAAGACCAATTATAGTACTTGTAAGTTCAGTTGGGTCAATAAAACTGCTAATATATTGACTCAGACCAGCAGTGGTTGACAGGAGTTGTCCACTTGAAATATAACCCGCTGTACCAAGACCTATAACAGTAGAGCCGAGTTGACTAGCTAAGTAGTTCGTAGATACGAGCGTAGCTAGATTTGCAGTTGAGATGAGACCAGAAAGATTTGCAGTACTCACTAATCCAAACCCTCCAATATTTGTCAATGCACTTGAAAGATAACCGGCCGTTCCTAGACCAATTACAGTTGATGCAAGTTGTGTAGCCAAATAATTTGTTGAGACAAGATTGGCCAAGTTGGCTGTACTCACAAGACCGCTAGGAATAATTGCATTTGTTGCTGAAGACAAATATCCTGCTGTTCCAAGACCAATTACAGTGGATGTAATCGCATAATTCATAAAAGAAGTTGATACAATATTGATTAATGCAGGACCTGTATAAGGAGCCAATCCACCAATCACTTGAATCTCGAACCATGGATAACTGCCGGCCACTGAGAAGTCTGTATTATTTCCTAATTGTGATACAGAGCTATTATTAATAACTGTAAATGCTATAGTTGTTGTTACAGAAGGAGAAAAGATATATTCTGATTCCGAACCACTTGCTGCATAGGCTGCTCCATTTGTAGGAGAATAATAGGATTGGAGGGAGCCTACCACACCTACTCCTATGTTACTCCATTGCATTGCAAGATTTCCAGCTGTCATTTGAGCATTTGGCACAGAGCCAATGAGGCGATAGGTTCGACCAGGTGCAAGTGTAATGACACCAGTTCCTGTATTTAGAGATATATCACCTCCAGCCGATACATCCACTTGTGTAAAGACAACATTACAGCCTACAGAAATATTTGTTGTTTGGGCGGCAGACCTGGAGCCGCGCATAAAACTTGCTTGTAAAAAGGTTGAGACATATCCTGCTGTTCCAAGACCTATGACTGTAGATGTAAGCTGTGATTGGAAATAAGAAGTGCTAACAAGATTTGCTAGATTTGCTGTACTGACTAGATTCGCTAGATTTGCTGTACTGACTAGATTCGCTAGATTTGCTGTACTGACTAGATTCGCTAGATTTGCTGTACTGACTAGATTCGCTAGATTTGCAGTGCTCACCACTGAACCCCAGACAATTGTAGAGATATATCCAAAGGTTCCAAGACCTGTAATTGTCGAGGTGACATCTGCTTGAACAATATTTGTCGCGGAAGTCTGAATCTGTTGATAGAGACCTAGACTCGTACTCAGTAGTTGGGATGTACTTGTATAGCCGAATGTACCGAGGCCTTGTGCAGTCGATGCTACAGCATAGGTGAGTCCAAGAGAAGAGACAAAACCTGCTGTACCAAGTCCAATAACTGTGCTGGTAAGTTCTGTAGGATCAATAAAACTACTGATATATTGACTGAGGCCAGCAGTCGTTGATAAGAGTTGGCCACTTGAAATATAACCCGCTGTTCCAAGGCCTATTACTGTCGAACCGAGTTGCGTTTGGAGATATGTTGTTGAGATTATATTTGCTAAGTTGGCTGTTGACACTAGGTTGGCCAAATTGGCTGTGGAGACAAATCCTCCAAGGCTAGGAATACTTGAAAGGTAACCAGCCGTTCCTAAGCCAATTACTGTAGATGTGAGTTGTGATTGGAAATAAGAAGTACTAACAAAATTAGCTAAATTGGCTGTACTCACTAGACCAAAAAGATTCGCTGTACTTACATGATTTGCTAAATTGGCTGTGCTGACGACTGAACCCAATTGAACTGTAGAAAGATAACCTGCTGTTCCTAAACCTATGACGGTTGAGCCAAGTTGAGTGGCCAAATAGGAAGTCGATACCAAGTTAGCAAGATTTGCTGTACTTACAAGACCACTTGCATTAATGGAAGCACTTGCAGATGAGAGATATCCTACTGTTCCAAGACCAATTACAGTGCTTGTAAGGTTTGCTTGCGTCAGGAAACTGACGCCAATTAACTGACTGGTTGAAACAGTTGTTGCATAGATAATTCCAGTATTGATTTGAAGTGTACTAACAGCAACTGCGCGTAACACCGCAAAATCTGACCAACCATTTCCATCTCCAAAAATCAATTGGTCAATTGTAAGAGTTGAAATGTATGCATTACCACCTGTAGCAGTTGAAAAACGTAGACTGGAAACACTTGCATTCTGTGTAATAAAATTCTGCGAATATCCGTATGTAGTAGATAAGAGTTGAGCACTTGAAATATATCCTGCAGTACCAAGTCCAATAACAGTACTTGTAAGATTTGCACTACTAATAAGGCCTGCTAGATTGGCAGTTGACACTAAATTTGCCAGATTAGCAGTGGACACATGCCCTGCCAAATTGGCGGTTGACACTAGGTTTGCCAAATTGGCAGTAGAAATAAAGCCTCCAAGACTAGGAATACTTGATAAATATCCTACAGTACCAAGGCCAATCACTGTTGAAGTTAGACCTGTAGTAAGATATGAAGTGCTGACTAGATTTGCCAAATTGGCTGTAGAAACGAACCCTCCAAGACTAGGAATACTTGATAAATATCCTGCGGTACCAAGGCCAATTACAGTTGAACCGAGTTGTGTTGTTAGATATGAAGTGCTGACTAGATTTGCCAAATTTGCAGTAGAAACGAATCCTCCAAGACTAGGAATACTTGATAAATATCCTGCTGTACCGAGACCAATCACAGTTGAACCGAGTTGTGTTGCCAAATAGGTGGTTGATACTAGGTTTGCCAAATTGGCTGTAGAAATATGTCCTGCTAGATTTGCTGTACTGACTAGATTTGCCAAATTGGCTGTAGAGACTAAGTTTGCAAGATTGGCAGTCGATACAAACCCTCCAAGACTAGGAATACTTGATAAATATCCTGTTGTTCCTAGACCAATCACTGTACTTGTAACATTTGCCTGAGTGATAAAACTCACACCTACAATCAGACTTGTTGAGACAATGGGTGCATAGACAATTCCTGTGTTCACTTGGTAACTGCTGACGACCGTCGCACGCAGTGCGCCAAAATCAGCCCATCCATTTCCATCACCAAAGGTCAGTTGGTCAATTGTTAGAGAGGAGATATATGCAGTATTTGCAGTTGCACTCGAGAAATATAGGGTTGATATATTTGCACTCAGTGTTGTAAAAGCTCGTGAATAGGCGTATGTTGTTGAGAGGAGTTGGGCACTTGATATATACCCTGCTGTACCAAGTCCAATTACAGTTGAACCAAGCTTAGTATCCATATAGCTCGTTGACACTAGGCCAGCCAAATTAGCCGTTGATACTAGGCCAGCCAAATTAGCTGTTGATATAAGGCCTCCAGGAAGAGAGGTTGCTGTTATCGAAGATAGATAGCCGGCTGTTCCTAGCCCTATTACAGTGGAGGTGAGGGCTGTATTCAAAGCCGAGGTTGAGACTAGGCCCGCCAAATTTGCAGTTGAGATAAGGCCTCCAGGAAGAACAGTTGCTGTTATGGAAGATAGATAGCCGGCTGTTCCTAGGCCTATAACAGTCGAGGTGAGAGCTATATTCAAAGCCGATGTTGAGACTAGGCCCGCTAAATTGGCTGTACTAATAACGGAACCCCATACAATACTAGAGATATATCCAAATGTTCCAAGTCCTATAATTGTACTTGTGACATCTGCTTGAACAATATTTGTAGCCGATGTCTGAATCTCTTGATAGAGACCAAGAGATGTTGAAAGTAACTGACTTGTACTTGTATATCCAAATGTACCCAGGCCCTGAGCCGTTGAAGCAACTGCATAGGTGAGTCCAAGACTAGAGACAAAACCTGCTGTTCCTAAGCCAATTACTGTACTTGTGAGTTCTGTTGGATCAATGAAGCTACTCATATATTGGGTTAAACCAAGAGATGTACTCAGGAGTTGGGCGCTTGAAATATAACCGGCTGTTCCAAGGCCAATCACCGTGGATGTAAGTTGATTGGCAAGATAGGAGGTACTCACTAGATTTGCAAGATTTGCAGTGGAAACTAATCCACCAGGAATGACAGCTGTTGTGGTTCCAGATGAGAGATAGCCAGCTGTTCCGAGGCCAATAATTGTACTTGTAAGATTTGCTTGTGTAATATAATTTCCAAAAAGAGTTGAACCATTGAAATATAATCCACCACTACTTGCTGTCAAGTAATTTGTACTGCGTGTTGTTGCATCAACTAAGTTCAACGAGGATACAAAGAGATTTCCAGAACTGAGTGTTAAATAGTTACTGCTTGTCGTGGCGGTTAAACCAAATGTACCTTCATACCGATAATAGCTAACAGTCGGCGGAGCATTTGCACTTGTTAAATTTGTATAGAATTTGAGAATACCTCCATCAGGATCAAATGTCCATGGATATGAACCTCCAGCAAGTAGAGGAACTGCATTACAGTCATATACATTGATTGTATAGGAACCATCGCCATAGGTTGTAGGAACCGCACTCGACAATATATTAGCTCCAGGATTCGCCAAGGTTGCTGCCGTGTACCAGTACGATTCATATAAGTTAATTGCTGCAAGTTTAATTGAACTGTAATATATAATATACGGATTTGCCTGACTGTAGTAACGCTGTCCATTTGCCGCATTGAATGTAGCATCTTTTACAAAGTCAGTCGGCTTCGTAGTTGGAATCGCTTGGCTAAAAATCTGTTGAGATGGGATAATCCGAGTACGTGACGCAATGGATTCCTGTGAAACCGCATTTGCATCTTGCGTATCACCCACTCCAAAATTTTTTTTGAATAGAAGTGTTACCTGTTGGCTCTGACTAGCCATCTATTCGTCTTGCGGATTTTAGTAGGAGAGTTGGAGCGTAATCGTAGTAAATGCAAAATTCCAGTTCATAGGTATTCCAATACGGCAGAAAATCCTGATTGTTTTACCTGAAGTTGAGAAGGCTGGAATGAATACATTTGGAAATGTGATCGTTCCTGTGGCTAATGTAGCACCGGAAGAGATACCCCCATAGATTTGTGTTTGATTACCTGTTGTATCAGTGTAGTAATTGAAAGCACTCGCAGGGTTTCCTGGAGTTCCATTTGCATCCAGCCAAACAGTCGTTGCTGAAGTTGCATCTGTAGGAAGTTTTGATGCTTGGTCTTCAACACGATAAAAAAAGAAAATCTTATCTGTGGATGCGTTACTATAGCCAGAAAAGACAACTTGATTATTGAGAATAACAGGTGTTGCTGATTTGGACGTCGTATAGTTAATGATAAAAGTGATTTTTGTATAATTTGTTCCTGATGAGGCAGTATTCCATGCAAAGGATGCGAAACGTATTCCTGATGTTGTAATACCCGAATAATCGACTGTATTTGTTGCCGTTGCTGTGTATTGATAGCCATTGTAATTAATGTATCCATCCGTTGTGGTAGCCTTTGAAAGATGTGCACCATTAGCTACCTGGAGTTCCTTCACTGCAGAATATGTCTGTCCACTATCAACAAGAGAGGTCGCATGATTATAGAGATAATCTGTATAGGAGAGAGGAGTTGACGCAGGAGTATAGCAAAAGGGTACAACATAGATATTTGTAGCATCAAAGTTATTATAGGACCAGATTCTACAACCAGCAAGGCCACTTGCTGTAATTGCAGTAGGCAGTGTTTGTGGAAGTGTTGTATAGACAAGTGTAATCGAAGGACCATCTACAATGGATGAAATATAGACATTTGAAGTGGTTGAAGAGCCATCTGTATTATTCACATAGGCTGACATCTGAACCTGTTTAGCAAACCGCGTAGAGAGATTTGATGAGACAATTGTTCCGTTCGACAATTCAATTCGCGAGGCCTGTGGTAAGCGACCTGCACTTAGATTTGTCGTGGCATTTGCAAAGGAGGTTTCCGTTGCCACTGCAACAGTATTACTGATTGTAACGGTATAGTTTTCAATTGGAGATGCGTAGAAATAATTTCCTAAGTTACAGGCTCCTGTAATTGTACTAAAATACGGAGTGCCATAGACAACCTCTACACCTGAAACCCAATTACAACTCGGCGGAGTTGTGCTCGAATAGTTAAATCGCAGATCGGTAATCGTTGCTGTTCCTGGAACACCATCATAATAGTAGGAATTTGTAACGGCTGCACTTGCGGCAATTCCAGCAGAGGTGCTTTGATAGGCAGTTGTCTGAAGTGTATAGATAGTCGAGTTTGCTACAAAGTTTGCTGAACCAATTGTAATTGTATTTGAATTGTTTAGAAAAAATCCCTGATACTGTGCATTTGATGCACTGTATTTATCATAGACATTCGTAGGTGTTATTGTCAGTGCACTTTGACTTACAGAGCCAGGTGTTGTCGCAGGAAATCCATTGTATTTTTGACCCGGTCCAAGAATTGTGGAAGGTGATGTGAAGAGAGTACTCAAGTAGGCTGTACCAATTCCCTGTGTGCCGCGCGCAGCCGTTGTTTGGATTGGATTTATAAACGCAGAACTTGTCCAATCGGTTGCACTATTTACAAGTGTTGTTACACCTGTTACACCTGAACGTACGCGATTATATGTATAGCCACCTGTAGCATAATACCGTGAAGGGAATGTTATCGTTGTAAAGAATGTATCTTGAACAAGATTCAGAGTACTAATTCCAATTGTAGACGCGATAGGTCCAGTAAAGCCCAGCGAGTTCGTAGCACTTACATTAAATTGATAGGTTGAATCTGGATAGAGAGTGGTTGCTGTAGGACCCGCAAGATACCGAATCACTTGTCCAGATAAACCATCTTGTGGACTCACAAATGTAAAGGGAGACCCCACGGTTGCTGATTGTGAATCAAAGACAGCGGTACCATATCTTCTTCCTGGTATTGGTTGCGAGGTCCATGTAAGATTATATTGAGAAATTGTCGCAACAGATGCTGGGTCTGTATTATCAACAAATGTGGGTGTACTAAAATAGAAATAGAGGGAATTTGATGTTACATTTGTACTATAGAGACGCTGCGGTGTAGTAGGGGGGCCGCCCGAATTGTAGGGTGAGAATATGGTTGATGCGACATTTGAACCCGTGTTATAATTTTTATACCATGCTGTGAAAAGTCCTGAAGTGGTTAGTCCTGAAAGAGATGTATTGTAAAAAACATATGCGTTACGTACAAGACCATCTTGTGGAAACACAATTGACTGTACACCCGAAGTACCTGCAGTTTTTGTAAGAACAACTCCTGTTATATAAGATGTGCCATCGTGATAATTGACATATCCTCCAGAAGAGAGATTATTAATAAGGGTTGTTGGATTAATACTCACTACATTGGTTGAGACGACTGCATTAAGTGAAACAATTTCACGCACCCAGTTGCTCTGAAATCCTACATTAATCTGGTCTGGATAAGTCCATGGAATAAAAATCTGCGATGATTTTGATTGCGGAGTTCCAAACAGAATCGTACTTGGGGCACTAATCAGATAATTTGTAATCCAATTTTCACTAATGGTTACAATACCTGTTCCAGAATCTGGAGTTACTGTAATATGTTCTCCAGCAAGTATTTGAGTTACACCACTACCACCTCCTCCTGTGATACCCGAACCGTTCAGATAGAGAGTACCAGAACTTGTTGTTAATGAATTGACTGCACCTGTTTTCTGGTCAATTAGATTAATGGACGATGCAAAGAGATTTCCAGTACTTATACTAAATGTTGAGAGGATTGGTGGTGCTACATTAAAGATATTTGTTGTTCCATTTGTTACTAGATTTGAAATTCCACCATAGATATTTGTGGTCCCACTTGTTGATAAATTTGTAATTGAACTATAAAAATTATAGGTACCGCCAGGTCCACTACCACCTCCACCTGCCCCTGCTGTTGACCAAAAAGTCCCACCTGCACCGTCAGTATAGAGTACTGTTCCTGCACTTGGATATGTTGATGTTATACTTTGTTGAATATTGAGTTGACCTACATAGAGATTGTCTATCTCATAGACTCTGTAGAAACTCATCTAGTCTATGTCCCGGAACTTTTTTGCGCGCTCTTTTTCCGACCTACTTAAGTGATTTCTACGCAGGATGAGTATGAGCACCGGCTCACAGCACGGTGAAGAATGGCCAGGTATGACTCGATTGGCAGCGAGTCCTTCGGATGCCCTTAAAATCTATCAACCGATGCTCAAAATTGCTCCAGTCTTCGAACGAAAGATTGTTCTTCTGGCAACGGCTACGATTACGGATGAGAATATTTTCAATAATGGCCTGTTCCAAAATGTCTTTTTTCTCCTTCGCATGTTCGAAGCCATGGGCATGTTACCTCTCTTTGTAGTGAATGAGAAGCCCAAGGCGCTCGACAAAGTGCCTGAAGTTCTACGGGGCACCCGCGTGGTGAGTGTAGAGGACTTGGTAAAGCAGCCCATACCTGTGGCCTACTATATTGAGATTGGCATGTCAATCGACCAGATGATGCGAAAGTTTCTCAAGATGATTGGTGCAAAAATCTTCAAGCTCTATTTGGGAAATATTCTGAACATTGATGTGGAGACACCGATTTTTTATCCAAATATGAATTTTGCGCACCATGTAATCGGTGAAATCACAGATATCTGGGTCTCGCCTCACTATGCGCAGCACAGTGAATATGCTCGTCAACTCAATCATGTTGACCCGAGTAACCAAAAAACGATGATTGCACCCTATGTCTGGGACTCGGCAATTCTTACAGAGGATGGAAAGCGTAGTCTCACCTGGCGGCCTCGCCTGCCCAATGAAGAAGAGGTACTTGTCATTATGGAGCCGAATATCAGTTTTCAGAAGTCATGTGTAATTCCGCTCATGATTATTGAGACTTGGTTTCGGAAGCATCCTGATTGGAAGGGTAATGTGCTTGTCATCAACGGTGATCGTGTAATGCAGATTCCCTTTTTCAAGGAGAATCTACTCGGTCAGATGGATGTATTCAAGGCGGGGCGTGTTCAGACTGTCGGTCGCCTTGATATGGTCAATGTCATGAAGCATTTCCCCCATGCGACCTTCCTCTGCCACCAAGTGAATAATGAGTTCAATTACATGGTGCTTGAACTTCTGTGGGCCGGTTTCCCTGTACTGCACAATAGCCGTGCATGGGAGCAGTTCGGCTATTATTATCAGCAGTCGGATGTGAAGGATGGTGCTGCTGTCCTTGAAGAGGTCAGGAAAAATCACCAGGACCGTCTTGAGGCCTATAAGTCACATTCGCGTACACTGGCCTGGAAACATTCTCCATATAATCCTGATGTTCACCGTGCATGGAAGGATTTATTGGGCTTTTAAATTTGAATGCTTTGATTCAGAATCTCTCTGAGTAAGCAATGCCCAGCCGAAAGAGTACACTCATTCGAGAAAATGCTCGCGATTTAGGAAAATGGCGAAAACTAACAAAGGCTGAAGAACAGGAAATAGTAGAACTACAGAATCGTATTCTCTACGGAGGAGATTATTCTCAATTTGGTAATTGTATTACTTGTAATAAAAAACCAAATACGAAGACCCGAACAGATCATCTTATTTCGGCCGTTTATCAGGAAAATGCTCGTTTCCGAAATGGGAAAATTCTTGCAACGGAACATCCTATGAATATGGTATGGTGTTGTAGTGGTGCTTGTAATAATGAAATAAATAAGGCAAAGGCTATCGAGAAAAATAAACAACTAAAGGATTATTACGAATATGTTCTTACTCATATTCCTACAAATCCAATTACGGAAGAAGAGTTTACTAAACTAAATAATGAGACTATCGCAAATGAAATAAAACGCATTGAACACATAAAATATCTACGTGGTCGCTGCGCTTAAAAGTCTTCTTCCAACACTCTTAAGAAAGCAGATGAAGGTCGGCGTCACCACCCATATTCAGTATTCCTTCTTTAGTGGAGGGGCGGGTGGAGCCAGTCTCGCCATTGCAGAAGTCTTCCGAAACCTTGGACATGAAGTCTGGCTACTCAACACAAATGGAGATACTGAATGGTGGGATGACTGTAAGTCGATGCGAGAGACATGGAAGAATTTTATGGTAAATGGCCTAACGGTTCGTGAGGGAAAACTGCCTGGTGGAACACCATTTGACCTGATTATCGAAGTGGAGCGCACTTTTTTCATGAGTGCTGCTGAACGGAAGCGGGCTGCTGGCCATTGTATCTGGCTGCACCGCAAGTCGGCCGTCTTTCATGACATTGAGGCGAGCCTCTACCCGTTTGATATGGCCAAGCGCTGTGTAGATGGACTTGCTGCCGTCTGGATGTTTGATGCGACAACAACGGAGGATGATAAGAATTATCTGGAAACTGTGGCTCGTTGCCCAGTCTATCGTGTACCCTTCACATGGACGCCGAGTTATGTAGAGGTTCATCGTGGTGAGACGAAGGCTCCTGAATGGCTACAAGTGACTGAAACACTCGGTGCGGATAAGCCGTGGTCAGTTCATATCTGTGAGACAAACAATACGGCTGCGAGTAGTATTACATTACCTCTTGTCATCCTCCATCATACAAAGGAGAAGACGAGCTTTCCGTTTGTCAAGTGGACGGCGCATAATGCAGATTCTGTGCTGAAGAGCGACTTCTTTAAGAATAATGTGAAGGCGCACTGCGAAATCCAGGGACTCAGTGGAGAGTTTATTGGGCGTCAGCGTCTTATTGATTGGGTCTATGATGCGAAGAGTTGTGTACTCAGTCACATGCGATTTAATACGGTTCGCCCCTTTCTCCTAGACGCAGTCTGGACGGGTGTTCCATTGATTCACAATAGTCCGTGGGTTCGTGATCTTGTAGGGACTGGATATGAGCGACTCTATTATCCTGATAATCAAGTGATTGCTGCGTCGTCGTGCTTTGAGAGGCTAGATGCCGATTTTAAGGCACGAGTGGGCATCTTTTCTGCAGATGTTCGTGCGCAGACAAAGAAGATGCTTTTGGAGAAGGTCAGTCCGTATAGTCTTTCTATCTGTAATGCCTGGAAGGAGGCTGTTGCGATTGTGCAGGGAATTCAGGTGCCTGCTGCAATGCCTTTAGTCGCAACAACCCCTACCCCTGTTATAGTGGCACCTCCAGTAGTCACTGCGCCTTCGGTAGTGGCGCCTTTGGTGCCCGCAACAGAAAATACGATGAAGGTTCTATTTACCGACATGTGGGATGATTTCAATCCCTCCTATAACATGTTCACCCTTATGCTGAATGAGGCTGGTCGTCATCTAAATCCTCCTGTTTCTGTGGAAGGCTATGGGCCCACAGATACGCGCAAGCCTGATGTCTGTATTTTTGGTCCTTTCGGTTCAAAGTGGACAAGTATTGGAAAGGATGTACCCAAGGTGCATTTCACTGGAGAGAATTCCGTGATTATAAGTTGTGATGATGTGAAGCTCAATATTGGCTTTCAACATGCCGATTTCAAGGACCAGGACTATCTTCGTCTTCCTCTCTGGATGCTCGAAATCGATTGGTTTGGATGTGATAAAGAGCTTATTGCAAATCCGAAACCACTATCCATTGATGCATGCACAAAGATAGATCCTGATCTGGCTCGTAAGAAGAAGTTCTGTGCATTCGTAGTGACAAATCCTTGTAATCCTGTGCGCAATAGTTCATTCCATTGGCTAAGTAAGTATAAGCAGGTTGATTCTGCAGGTCGTCTTTTCAACAATGTGGGCGATGTCATCTTTGCAGGCCGTGGTGGTGGAGGTGGTGAGCTGAAGAAGTTCGAGTTTCTTCGCGACTACAAGTTCTGTCTCGCCTATGAGAACAGCAGTTGCCAGGGCTACACAACAGAGAAGTTCCTTCACGCCAAGGCTGCAGGCTGTATTCCGATTTACTGGGGTGATCCGAAGGTGGACCGCGATTTTGATACGAAGGGGTTTATTAATGCACAAGGTTTCACTCGCCCTGAGGAGCTCATTGATGCGGTGCGGGCAATGGATACTAACCAGGATGCATGGCTGAAGGCGTATTCAGTGCCTGCCCTCGATGATACACGTCGTGATCTTGTGAGGCGAACATTGTCTGAATGCGCCCGCCGCATTTTGCGGATTGGACTTGGCCCTGACGCAAATCTTGATGCAATTCCGCGATTTATTGGCGCAACAACGGATGCTGAGGCTGCTGCACTTTCTAAGGTGGTTCCCAAGTCAACAGAAATTAAAAATGTTGTTGTTGTGACTGCAGCCACTGCGCGTTTCCTACCCTCTCTTCATCAACTCCTCGTTTCTATCCATGCACAGAAACAGAACACAAAATCTCTTAACATTGAAGGTGAAATCTGGCTCGGAAAGGATGTAGAGGATTCAACCAAAGATGAACTTGTCAAGGAATTCTCCTGGGTAAAGTTCAATCGGTTTCCCACTGAGACGCCGGCCTCGTTTCCTGATCTCTGGGAATCCAAGCATTTTGCTTGGAAACTCTGGATTTACCAGCATATGGCTACAAAGGCCGAGCATGCTGGTAAACTCTGCCTCTATCTCGACAGCGGTATCTTCATGTGTCGTTGGCCGGTTGAGTGGATGCAGATTGCCAATAATGCCGGTATCTGTCTCATTAATGATACTCACCAGATAAATAAGCACTGGTGCCACGAATACTTCTGTAAGACACTCGCAGTCACCAACGCAGAGAAGGCGGAGAATCAAGTGCTTGGCGGAATCTGCGCCTTTGTAGCAGGTCACGCGGCCTCTAAGGAGTTATTCGGACAGGCATGGAGACTTGCACAGGATAGGGCTCTCATTGTAGGTGAAAAGTGGTCGGGGCTGGCAGCTGATGGCAAGCCCTTCGGTCACCGTCACGATCAGAGCATTCTGAGTATTCTTTCGAGCCGCATGAGTCTCCCGCGTTTTCCAATTGATTCTGTGTATTGTGATGAGTCACTTCGTAGGACATTTATGAGTAAGAAGGCATTCTATGTTCATCGCGGCGCATTTACTGTTCATAAGCAGTTTACTGAAGGAATTGACGATTGCTATGTAATTAATCTGGACCGTCGTGCGGATCGTATGGACAAGTTATATGCAAATATGCCGATGCTTCAGGGACGCATCAACCGTGTAAGTGCAGTGGAAGGTCGTACGCTGCAAATGACACCTGCCATTGCTCGTCTCTTCCGTCCTCATGATTTCAAGTGGAAGAAGCCTGTTCTTGGCTGCGCCTTGTCACATCTTCGAGTCTGGTGGCAACTCGCAAATGAGCGTGATGATATTGGCTCCTATCTAATTCTGGAGGATGATGTCAAGATGTCACCTGACTGGGAGGCGCGCTGGAAGGCTGCAGTGCCGCATATTCCCGATGATTTTGATATTATCTATCTGGGTGGTATCCTGCCACCGAATCGTGAGGGTTTTGAGGCTGCAAAGGAGCCCGTAAATGCACATTTTTCGCGTGTAAAGGAGAATACTTTCTTCGGTCAGACCAAGCCGAATCGCTATTTCCACTGGTGTGCGTACTCCTATGTACTCAGTCGCAAGGGTGCCCGTAAGGTGCTTGAAATTCTCATGGCAAAGGATGGCTACTGGACGAGTGCCGATCATATGCTCTGTAACCCAGTGGAATTTCTGAGTATGTATTTCCTGGATCCTCTTGTCGCTGGTTGCTACCAAGATGAAGATCCTCGCTACCAGGGTGCCGCCTTTAATGATTTCAGTCGTAAGGATGACTTTGATAGTGATCTCTGGAATAACAATGAGCACTTCAACACGGTTGATTGCGAGGCGATGAGCCGTCTTGATGGACCTCCTGATATTGCTCGTGCACTGGCCGATTCTCTTCAACTTAGCTCAGACAGTATTACTACAGAGCAGTCGATAGGGAAGGAGGCTCCTGAGGTTGCTAAGGAGCGACTCCGCGGAGCGCTACCTGCTCATCCTCTCTGGAGACAACTTGAATCCGCAATTACTATGCGAGAGGCGCTTCTCGGTCGCGAGCTTGCCTTTGAGATTATGCGCGCCTGGCAAATGGAGTGGAATGAAAAGACAGATGAGGAGTTTACGGCATTTTTAACTGCCATGCGCGATGAGACATTCGCAGGTCTGCCGTCAAAGAATGAACTGAGCGAACTCTACAAACAATGGGGTATTCTAACAGATTCGGCAAGTCAAGCAGGCAAAACCTGGCCCGAGCAGGTTCGCCGTGCACTCGAACTCTTTATGAATTATCTACCTCGTGCAACGGACCCTCCTAAGAAGATGAAGGGTCGTCGTATTCTGAAACTCAAGGAACAGATACTTGACCTTGGACTTCTCTACGAAGGAAAGTGGCTGAAGGAACTATTTGGAGAAGGACAGGACCTCTGTACAGACGATATTAGTCTCGGCGACCCCCTGCCAAAGGATGAACCGATTCTTCTGCTAATGAAGCCCTGGTGGATGAGCTGGATGCCGATTATTCAACGCTTTGCTGAGACTGGCACAAAGTTCTATGTAATTCATCTGAGTGACGAGTTTGTCTCAGATCCGATCGAGTTTTACGGCCTGGCCCAATGCCTAGGTGTTGTCCGTATGTACTGGCGCAAAGAACTTGAGCAATATGGAGAGAAGGTCACTGTCATTCCACTCGGATATCATTGGACTCGCTTCTCAGGAATCAAGAATCCTCTACTGGATACTCCGCGACTCCCGTTCCGTGAATTCATTTGGTCCTTTGCAGGCACAGATTGGCGCGGACGAAAGGAGGCCATGAAGGGTCTTGAACTGATTAAGCCAAATTATGTGCGCTGGTTTGGACAGTGGAATGATCCTGGTATGCTCTCAGAGGATGCCTATCTAAGTATGCTGCTGAATTCGAAGTTCGTTCCTATTCCCGCAGGAAATAATCATGAGACCTATCGTTTGTATGAGGCATTGGAATGCGGATGCATTCCTGTTTATATCCGCCAACCTGGAGATGAAATGTTAGTGGATAAGCATTTTAAGGCGTGGCTTCCCATTGTTGATCTACCGTCATGGGACCATGCGGCTGCACTCATGTTCCAACTGTCAACGAATCCTGAAGTGATGGAACAATATCGAAATGGAATTTTAGATGGATACGGGCGGTGGAAGCTCGAAGTCGCAAAGAAAGTTCGGTCTACTCTCCGTATTTAGTGGAAAAAGCAAACTCAGGAGAGAGATAGAGATGGGAGGGGGTACATTAATAAATACTGTTCTTGAAAAACATAAACGCTACGGAGATGTTTATGTTAAGAATGACTTTTTCTGGGGAATTGGTATTGAATGTGAGTCGTATTTTGAAATGACAAAACCAGTTACAGTCACAGATAAATTTATCCGTGAGAATCATCGTCCTGAGCGATACAGTGTAAATTACTATAACAGTTATAAACCAGCACTTTTAAAAAGCACACTTGAACTTCTAACCATGAAAAAACCAGACTTTAATCTACCGCTTTTAATTAATGCGCATGCAATTACAAAAACAGATAAATTCTTAGAACACGATACACTCTATAAAAAGGGAACACCACCAAATCCGGCATTTCAGGGAAAGACGATTTTTGATGCACTCAAGAAAAAGGAACCCGCCTTATTTGAGAAACTCTATGAAACGAATTATACCTTTGATGGAGACAGTGTTGAAATTATAACGCAGGATTTTTACAAGGCAACCGTTAAAAAAGTGTTTACGGAATTCACAGAATCACGAAAACGCTTTGAAAAGGCTATACACACAGTCTTTGCTGAACAGTGTCTACTTTTAGAACACGGGCAGATTCAATGGGCTCGGCAGAATCACGGACTCGCTGTTATGGCAACAAATAAGAGTAACTTGGCTATTTTTAACAATGGAACCTATCATATTAACTTGACTCTGCCTACACAATTAAATGAAGAAGGAAAGATTGCGGATTTTCCACTTTTTGAGAAACAACACTGTACACTCATTCGCTATATTCAGTGGCTAGAGCCGCTTCTTATAGGTGTATTTGGTTCAGCGGATTGTTTAGCAGCGGTTCGACCTGACCTCTACGCAGCGGGTACACAGCGTGGAGCGATGTCGCGCTATATTGGTCTCGGTTCCTATGATACGAAGAAAATGGAAAAGGGAAAGATTCTCACCGTTGAACTCGATACAGTTCGGTCAACATGGTATACTGCCTACCATAAGACCTCTGGATATGAACCCTTAAAAACAATTGGCCTCGATATTAATTTTAATAAACACTGGAATCACGGTATTGAGATTCGATTCTTTGACTGGTTTCCTGATGGACGACTTCTTGGCCTTCTACACTTTTTAGTGTTTATCATGGATGTGAGTCTTGATGAATATAGTGCACCGGATCCTTTGGAGAATCCAATCTGGAACGGATGGATGGAACGCGCCGTTCGTCTGGGAGCTGCTGCGGGTGCTACGAGTGCTGAGGCGGAATTACTGACAAAAATTCTCTGTGTGGAGTGCCTAGTGTCTCATGATCTCAGTGTTGTCTTTGCTGACTTATTTCATAAATTGTCGAAGAAATGGCGCGGAAAAGGTCCTTGCTCGGCACTGTTTCTTGAAGATGAACTGAAGGTGGAACCCGCGGTTGTTCCCGTTGCATCTGTTACTGTCATGCCGAGACGGGGTTGGTTTGACTGGGTTTGGTGGCCTTTTCGTCGATGCTAACTGAGCAGCAGCAGAGGTAGCCGAAAGGATTGGGCTTTGCAGGAGTTTTGGGTTTTACTGGTGTATAGAGTGCGGACCACTCCTTCAGTGTGTATTGATTCCCCATTGAAAGATTGCACTTTGGACAGATTGGAAAGAGATTATTAATATCAGTGGGACCGCCCTTTGATTCAGGAACATCGTGGCCGCATTGAAAATCAAAAACAGAGATTTTATTTTGGCACCAGGTCGTTGCACACTTGGCTTCAAAGTTGCGTCCATTGTGTTGTAACCAGACTTGTTCCCGTAGAGCTGCAGAGATTTTAGCCTTTACATAAGGTTTTTTTCTGAAGGAGTTGACAATGGAATTCATCTGGAATCGCGTGGGTCGCATTATTCTTTTAGAGGGGGCGTTCTTAAAACCACAGGGCATGTATGAAACCACTGAACCACTGATTCCTTATTTTTATAGAGATGATAGCCTCCATAGAGATATGGGAATAGGAATGCAACGGGGACTTGTAGGTACTTTTCCCTTTGCGCAGCATATGCCATGCCTGCACCACCTGCAAGTCCAAATGTAACATAATGTACAGTTCCAAAGGTGCGTATCGTTTGAGTTGCTGTTTGGACCAAGTTGTGTTGGAGTAGATTCGATGCCATTTCTAGTTGTTGATTGCTTTTTACACAGAGTCAAATTTTGGATAAACCTATCTAAAGTCAACTGTACTAGGTGTTCTAGATGGCAGATTCATTCCCCGAGTACCTGAAGAGTATCCAGGCGCAGCTTGCAGCCAATGCCCCCGCGCCTTCTGCCACTGCGCAGGCACCTTCTCCTCTTGTAGGTCAAATCAAGAACGCGGCAAGTCTTGTAGATAGTGTTAAGATGGACGCAAAGCCTGTAGATGCCAAGTCTGGTAACCTCCGTTTTATGCTCGTATCCACTCACCTTCAACAGTACACAGGCTACAGCCGTGTAAGTCACAACCTCATTCGTGAACTCACTAAGCAGAAGGATATCTCAGTAACACACTACGGATTCCAGAAGTTCCCCACGGCACCTGCAAACTACCGCCCCTATCCTGCGGATGTCGATGTGATCGACGCTGCGGCTACGGAGAAGCCGGCTCAGCAGGGCTTCGGGTTTGCGGGCCTACCTGATGCAATCCGTAAGAAGAAGCCGCATGTTGTCATGATTTACAATGACATGTCCATTATTGCCAAGTTCCTGGAGGAGATTCGCAAGTCAGGTGTCAAGCGCGACTTCAAGATTTGGCTCTATGTGGACCAGGTCTACACCTGCCAGCTCCAGGGCTACATTGACATTATCAATCGTGATGCGGACCGCGTCTTTGCCTTTACGAGTTTCTGGAAGAAGTGCCTCAAGGACCAGGGTGTAAATCGTCCGATTGACCTGATTCTTCACGGCTTCGACAAGCAGCTCTATTTTACGGTACCGCGTGAAATGGTGCGCAAGCAGATGGGTATTCCTGATGATGCCTTTGTCTATCTGAATCTAAATCGCAACCAGCCGCGCAAGCGCTATGATCTTCTGATTATGGCATTTGTAGAGCTGCTGGTGAAGAATCCGACGAAGCCGATTTTCCTGATGTGCGTGTGCGATAAGGGTGAGAAGGGTGGGTGGTGGCTCTTTGAGATTTTCCAGCGTGAACTGAAGATGCGTGGTGTGGCTGTAGAGATGTTTGCGAATCGTCTCATGATTAGCAGCCAGGATATGACCTTCCGCGATGAGGAGATCAATCTGTTCTACAATGTTGCCAATGTCGGTGTTAGCACGGCAGACGGTGAGGGCTGGGGTCTCTGCAGTTTTGAGCAGATGGGTGTGGGTATTCCGCAGGTTATCCCTGATATCGGCGGCTTCAAGGAGTTCTGCCGGCCGAATAACTCTGTGATGGTCAAGCCGAAGCACCGTTACTATCTACCGATGGTCTATTCGCCGGTTGGTGGTGAGGCGGAGGCGGTTGACCCTCACGATTTCTGCTTGGCGATGGAGGAGTATCTCTTTGACTCCAAGAAGCTGGCTGCGCACGGTGCAGCGGCAAAGGAGATGGTACTCAGTTATACCTGGGAGCGTGCCACGGAGACATTCATCAAGCGCCTGCTTGAGACCAAGAAGGAGCTTGCGGATGATGGGGAACTTTAAAGAAGGGATATAGACTAGAATGGCTGTAGCCGTATTTGATACCAAGGTCGTAGGTGAAGTATTGTTTAGCAATACGCCAAAGGGATGCCGTGTCCATGCGACCTTTACGAAACTACCACCTGGTGAGCATGGATTCCACATTCACAAAGCGGGAGATTTACGAGGAGAGGGTTGTAAGGGAGCCTGTGATCACTATCACATTGGTGCGCCGCAGCATCATGGTGGACCACCTGGTTCTGGTCAAAGGCATACAGGCGACCTTGGAAATATAAGCGGTAAGTGTGAGCGGAGTTACTATTTGGCCGGTGTTCGTGTAGAGGATTTATGGGGGCGGTCAGTCATCGTACATGCGGATGCAGATGATTACGGTCGAGGAGGTGAAGAGGATTCGCATACCACTGGACATTCAGGTGCTCGAATTGCATGTGCTGTAATTGGTCGACTGAAGGGGTGTACCTAAATCAAAAGTAATTTCTTAATAAGATGAAGCATTTGCAACTTTAATTGGAGGTTGCCATATTGTAGATGTGCTGCGAAATGTCCTACTTTCCAAGAATTATGTAGATTGATTTCAACGACTCTCGCACATGTCTGAAAGTTAGGTTGAGGTACAACGATAAATTCATGTCTACAGTCAAACTTGTATAGAAAATTAAAAATATCCTGTTCCCATGAATAACCATTCTTAGAAAGAGGATTCATATCACCTAACTTCCATGCACTATCAAGAATAGTCATTGAATCTGGTGTTGTCTTAAAAAACATAATTCCACAATTGATATGACTACTAATTTCTCCAGGTATATCTGAACTTACAAGAATATTTGCCTTTGATTTACGAAATCCATACAAGTCAATGAAATAAGAGAGAGGTTTTTCCATATCCGTTACATATATATCATCATCCATCCATACAACAAAATCTAGATTAGATTTTTCTGATAGAATTTCATTTCGTAGAACAGGAATCTTATTCCATGACGGATGTCTATCTGTAGGAGGTAAAGTAGTATGTACTGTGCATTTATAATTATGCATTTGTGAATATACTTTAAAACGCATAAATGTTTCTGAATAGAGTGCTTCACGATCTGAATAACTTACAATCGAAATTTTATATTTATTTATATTTCGAATAGCAAAACTCACTATACCATCATCTGCAAATGCATTGATTTCAAGATTATATTTACTGCAAAAAGCATCAATTGCCTCTTTAGTAAAGTGTTTTATTTCAGAATTTCCTTTTTCAGAATTTAGAGCATAATCGTGTCCCATAATCCATCCACCCTCCTTTACAGCATAACGAGCCGCTTCTAAATCGTTCTTAACTGCTTCAAGTGAATGATCTCCATCAATGTATACAGCATCTAAATGACCATCTGGAATACGGTTAAAAAAATCTTCACTTTTCTCACGACAGATGGATACATTTGTATGTACAAGAAATCGATTCTTTACAAATCCATTCAAAAGTTCTAACTCATAAAATTCCATATTATGACCATTCACATCACCACTTCCCATCACACCAATTGTAGAGATATAAGGATCAATGCCATACAGTTGTTTCGGTTTGAGAGTATCAAGCATATACTGTGTAAATTCACCTGTAAATACGCCAATTTCAGCAATTGTTGAATCTTTGGATATAAGATCCTTGACCATCTCTTCACGAGTACTGTAGTGTTTTGTCATACTAGAACAATTCTTCATATAAGCCTTTATACCATTCAATAGATATTAACAGATTTTTTTCCACCATCTACGGGCAGTTGCCGAACGGGCCTTTGCTGTGCGGGCTAAGTCAGAATCTGTTGTTTGATAGGTCTTTCCACAGAGAAGAAAACTGTGTACACGCGCATACCCCCATTGCTGTTCAGTCGCACCAGGGCGGTGACCCGTACGCCAGGCGGCCATACCCCGATTGTAAGAGTCGCGGATTTCTTTAAGGGGAACTCCTGTAGCCTTGGCCTTCTGCTCTAAGGAGGTCGCCTTAGGAAAGAGTTTCCGCCATCGTTGTGTATAGGAGGATGACCGCTTCCTCGTACCGCGGTCTGTTTTGAATCCCGTATAGGCTCTCGGATCTTTCCAATGAAATTGCTTAAAATGCGCAATCTCCTTGGCACGCTGAGTCTTTTTTCGAGTACTGAGGCCTCTGAAATATTTGGGTGGCCAGAGTTTTCCTACCATCTAGTAGATGCAGAGACAAGGTGGTGGCGCAGGCAAGTTACAAGGTGGTGGCTGTGGATGTGGAATGCCTCCTATGTTTGGCGGATACCGTATCACAGCGCGTAATCGCAAGTATCTGAAGAAGTATCGTGCTGGCAAGCCGATCGGCTTTACAATGCGTGCAAGTCTGAAGGCGAAGGGTCTCATTCCCCGCACAAGTCGCAAGTACCGTGGCCGCAAGGTGGTCGGGCCCAAGTATAAGACTCGTAGAAATCGGCGGTAAAACTCTGCCAGTCCATTCTAGATGTCGGTGACGGCGCAGCAGGCCTTGGTCCAAATAGCAAAAGACAAGGAAAAGGAAAAAGAAGTCTTACTTACTCGTTCTGGATATGAAGTAAGTGAGGCTTTCCATGCGTACCAAACTGCGATTAGTGAAACAGGTGTAACGGCGATAGGCAAAGCGCTACATTTTGCTGCAGACCTAGTCTGTAGTGGGGCCATTGACCTCTGGATGAAAGTCGCCTGGGACTATGCCATTTTTCATGTGGGACTCGCTTCACCTCGGGTATTTGTTTATCTGAAGAAACGATTCACTGAATTGCTCGTCTTGACCAAGAAGTTTCCGCAGGAGCAACTCTACAAAGACGAGGAATTCCAAACTCGAATTGGAGAAGTGATTTTTGTTCTGAATGGATGTCCCCGACGCGCCTGTATTAAATGGCCGGCCGTTGGTTCAGAGACTCATGCAGAAGGATGGCTACAGGCTGTTCGACAGGCTCCCGATGTGGCTGCTGTGAGCCGTACATGGAAACATGAGAGTGATTTGATGCCAATGAGAATCGCTGCAAATGAAATTGTGAAGGCGTGTACGGATGGTGCCACGGAGCGTGCCTTTTTCTGGGTCCGATGGCTTCTTGAAGAGGATAGTATCGTCAGGAAAAACAATCTGGGTGCTGGACTGTCAACAATGGAACGAGGGCCCGCGACACAGTCCAGCAAAAAGCGAACGGATATGGGGTATTTTTTATTAGCAGTCTTTGCGGAAGTCTATAAGGATCTGGCTGCTAGGAATCTCACCCGAATGCACGAGGAGTTTCAATGTCTGATTGATATGTGGCGCGGTGAGGTGCCCCTCACGCAGAAAATGAAACGGGAGATTCTCGGAATTTTAGTTCTGATTCTTGCAGAAGTTCCGCGTTGGAAAGTGCCGGCTGCACCGACTCTGGTCAAGGACCCCGTACAATTATCACGAGCCGTTGCGCAGACATACAAATTCTTTTCAGAAGTGCTTGTATATCCACCTGTAAACAAAGCGGCTGTGAAGATTGGTGCAAAGAAGAAATCAACTGGACGGAAAATCACCGATGGTGAGAAGAAGCAGATGAATCTGGAGGAGCATTTAGCTGCCTATGATGCGGTTGTAAACTCGTACTTGGGAATTGATTGACGGATTTCTTTGAAATCCTAAGAGGGTGTCGATTTAACGGCGGCGTGTTGACTTCTTGCCCTTGCGATGCTTTCTGCGTGTCTGGCGACGGCCACCACGACCGGCCTTACTAACATTAATAGTTCCAGTAGGGGCTTTTGCAAATCTGGCTCCTTGTTCTGCAGCTACTTCACGCGCCATTGCAGAAAGAAATCTATTAGTCGCTGTACTACTAGTCGCTGTAGCAGGTATGCTACTTTTTTCTGCCTCAAATCCCTGCTGTAATCTTTGTATTTCAGGATTTCGCATTAATTCTGTAAGAAGATCAACAGAAGCACTTGTAATAGCCTGTGCAGATTGTACAAGTGTTCCGTTGGGATTCACTGGTGTACGACTTGCAAGAAAACTTCTCATTTTTGGAAGTTCTTCCTTTTTAAGACGTTCCCATTCCGCTTTTCTATCAAGCACTCCAGGAATGTCGCGCGCCTTATAATAATTGAGTAGAACTTTAAGATTTGTTATAATCTGCAAGTCTTCTTCAGTTGGACGTAGTTGAGCTCTATCAAATTTATCTAGTTTTTCTTCTACTGCCGCAATGGCTTTTGCTCGTGCATCGCTTCCAATTCGAAATTCATTTGCCTTTTGAATTTCTTGAAAGATAGTTCCGTGACTTACAATTCCAGCAAGCTGCTTTGCAGCTATAGCAAGTTGTTTAGCAAGAGACATCTACTCTGTACATTGAAAATTTGAACCCGCTATTTAAATGTACGGTATACAAAAACATACAGAATGTCCACACTCCCAGAGATTGTCAAGAAGCTACGCAACGCATCAGATGCATATTACAATGGTGATAAGCCTCTGATGACAGACGACGAATATGATGAACTCAGAGATGAACTGGCACAGCGCAGCCCAAACCACCCCTTCTTGAAGATGGTCGGGGCACCTGTTGGCTCAGGAGCAATTGCCCTACCGTTCATCATGGCCTCTCTCAATAAAATCAAACCGGGTACAGGTGCAGTGGAGAACTTTAAGAACAAATCTGTCGCCAAGCATTGGCATCTGAGTGAGAAGCTCGATGGAATCTCCGCACTCTGGTATGAGGGTCGTCTCTATCTCCGCGGCGATGGCCAGATGGGTGTGGAGGTGACGAAGTTTGCTCCGCATATTCAGGGCCTCAAGGTCTGTGAGCACCCTGTTCGCGGAGAGCTCGTCGTACCTCGTGCTGAGCCGTGTGTGGCCGGAACCCTAGCGAGGTCGTGGGTAAATGGCCAACTCCACCAGAAGGAGCCGCAGCCGGAACTTCGCGCAGTAAAATTTATCGCCTACGAGATCATTGGAGAGGGAAAGCCAGCAGAGCAGTTTCGTGCGCTGCGTGAGGCCGGCTTTGAGGTTCCGTGGAATGTGGCCATCGGTGAAGCCGAGTTCACGGAGGAGAATCTGGCAACCTTTCTGCGGCTGCGCCGTGAGAAGTCAGTCTATGACACGGATGGCATTGTAGTTGCTGAGAATACCACAAGTCCTGTACCCAAGGGTGCCGTTAAGAACCCAACAAATAAGATGGCCTTCAAGATGGTGATTGCAGACCAGTGCGCCGAGACAACCATTGTAGAGGTTGAGTGGAATGCAAGTGCCCAGGGCTATCTGATTCCGCGTCTCCAGATTCAGCCGGTCGTGGTTGGAAGTGCACGCATCGAGTTCGTCACAGCGCACAATGCAAAGTTTGTCGTCGAGAACAAGTTGGCTCCTGGAGCCAAGATTGTGATTCGGCGCAGTGGAGATGTGATTCCCGCAGTCGACCATGTAGTTACGGGAGGTGCCGCACCCAAGATGCCTGAAGGTAAGGAGGGACAGGCCTGGAAGTGGGATGCGAATGCGACGCATCTTGTACAGATTGCTGGCACGGCGGTTAGTACCGAGGTGCTCAAGGCGCAGCTCGTTCATTTCGCCAAGACCATGGAGATTGTCGGTATGGGACCAGGCGTTGTGGCAAAGTTGGTCGATGCAGGTGTCGACTCTGTTCGTAAGCTCTTTGGCGCGAAGTCGGCAGACCTGATTCGCATTATCGGTAAGACACTCGGTCCTAAGATTATCGCCGAGCTGGAAGCCATTGCGAGTCGTGCCACTGAAATCCAATTGATGGTGGCAAGTTCTCGCATGCCCCGACTCATTGGTGATACGAAGCTGAAGGTTCTCTTCGACCTGAAGACAGACCCTCGCCAGTGGAGCACACTTCCGGCTCCTCAGGGCTGGTCTGCTGACAAGTTGGCTGAGTTGATGGCAGCTCTACCTGCCTATGAGGCCTGGCGACGCAGTGAGACTCCGCATATTCCGTATCCGATTCTGCCTGCTGCGATGCCTCTGGCGCCTGCACTACCGCAGGTAGCCAAGGGCACAGTCTGCTTCACGGGTGTTCGTTCAAAGGAACTGGAGGCCGAACTAGAGGCAGCCGGTTGGAAGATCGTCAGTTCTGTGAGCGGAAAGCTGGGTGTCCTGATTGTCGCAGATACGGATGGCGCGGACTCCAGTGAAAAGGCGAAGAAGGCGCGCGACCTCGGTGTCCGTATTCTCAAGATTTCTTCCGTCAAAAAGGAACTCGGCTTAGTCTAGAAATGGCGAGTGTAGTAGCCTCCATTGGAATCGTCCTTCAAAATATTTTTTCAGTCTTTACGGGCATGGGTGCATACTTACCACCTGGTACATGGATGGTGCTCATGGTTATGCTTGTTGTTGGAATCATTGTGGGAATCTCACTCTATGTCTCCAAGCAACCTACTGTGGCAAGTACGCTTAAAAATCAACTCGCCCTCTATCAAGCACCCTATGACTCGCTAAGTACATCACGGCAGGGTATAGACGACTATCTGGCTCGTCCAGAAGTTCAAGCCTCGCAGGGAAATTGGGTTCTATTGAACTTTGCTCCATTGACTCTTATGAATGCAGGATATGCCGGTCCGTATATGAATGGTGTCTATGATCCGCAGACAATTCGGCAGGCACTCGACCTCGGATTCCGTACCTTCAAGTTCCATATTGACTATTACACAGGCTCCAATAAGAAAGACTTTGGAGCGGTTGCAGGTGAGCCGTGTCTGATACATCGTGATGATAATGGAATCATCCGTTCTCTCAATGCTGGAAGGCTTTCAGAGATGATTGCTGCCCTTGATGAACAGGCCTTTTCACCAAGTCTACCCACAGGCAACGACCCTCTGATTATTATCTTGGATTTCAAGAATACTCCCGATCCTGTTCAGACACCTGAACTCTATAAGAGTTTCCTATCCGCAGTAAGTAAACAGATTCAACCCCTGCGCAGAACACTACTCACTCAACTTGGAGAGAGTTATTTCAATAATCTACAAAATCAGAATCTTCTATTCACACAGAATTTCCAGAGTCTCAGGAAAAAGACACTTATCTTTACAAATGCCGATACAACCTGCTTTACAAAGGGGAGCAGTGCGCCAACAACGGCAGAGAATCTCCGTATGATGATTCACGCCCAACTCTATACAATGGATGGTGGTAGTGCTGAAGGCCTCACACCACCTGATACAGTCACACAGGCGGCTCCAAGTGGAACACAGATGGCAATTGGTAAACAGGCCCCCGCCTACTATCTGAATACGCCTGAGACTCAACTCACAGCCATGCAGAATAAGACAAACAACACCTATGCACTTGTAGATCCTGGTTCACAGAATGTTTCAGGTGCAGATAACCATACACTCATGACAACCTACGGAGTGCAAATGATTCCCTTTTTCCTCTACAATACATCGGCAGAGACACTCTCTATGTTCAAAGGATGGGGCTCCTATAGTTGGAAACTAAAGCCTGCTGCGCTCCAGTACATTGTAGTGAAGACAGTACCTCCCGCAAAACTCAGCCAGGCTGCAAATGCGCAGGGAGGTAATGTAAGTCCGCCCGCGCTTCACTTGTAAAAAGAAAGGGCCATAAATAGATGGAGGAGTTACATCAATATTCCCCTGCAAGTAAAGTTCTTGAAAAATCAATTTTCAAAAAACAGATTGAAGATTTAAAAGCGGCAGCAGAGGAGGCCGCAAAGAAAATAGACTACGATACTGCACATGATGAAGAGATTCGTAAGGCGATTGGCGTTGTAGAGACCTTTCTACGAAAGTCAAAACGAGTCTGTTATGGAGGACAGGCTATTAATACCTATATGCCTGAAACTCTAAAGTTCTACAATGAAGAGTATGACCTTCCAGATTATGACTTCTTTACACCCTTTGCGGACCGCGATGTGACTGAATTAGTAATACTTCTTCAGAAGGCGGGATTTACAGAAGTGAATGAGCGCATCGGTATTCACAAAGGGACTCGCAAAATTCTCGTAAACTTTATTCCGATTGCAGATATTACTGAGGTTGAATCAGGGCTCTATCGCACCTTTCTTAAACGATCTACTATTACAAATGGCATTCATTATGTAGATCCTGATGTTCTTCGTATGAATATGTATCTGGAGCTCAGTCGTCCTGCAGGTCAAGTAGCTCGTTGGGAGAAGGTGTTTGAACGACTCCTCCTATTGAATCTGGCGCAGCCTATGGATACATGTAGTGGAAAAACAATTAAAGAGAAAAAGATAGAGCCCTACATTCGGAAAAAGATTCTGAATTACATTATTGAAGAAAAGCGCGTTCTGGCAGGCGCAGAACTCGGATTTATCTACAGAGCATCTGCACAAGAAAAGTTACCCGAGATGAATTGGATTCTGGAATCTGGAGGTGCGATTGTCTTTTTTTCTTCCGATATCTACAAGGATGCTGAAAAGATACAGACGATGCTCGGATATAAAAAAACTCGGCGTCAAACAGAGCGTGGTGTTGAAGATTTTCTTCCTCGTCGCATCTTAATAAAAAAGGGTGACCAGACGGTTATCATGATTATTGAAGAGATGGCATGTAATGCGTTTAATGAACTTAAAATGGAAGGCCGCACTCTACGAATTGCAAGCTTAGATACACTTGTCTATTTGTATATTTTACTAGGAATCTTTACAAAAGATGAAGATAAAATTGGTACACCACTCCTATGTCTTGCACAGCGACTTGTTGAATTGGAGAATAAGATTCGTACTTCACCGACTCACACCTTTCCTCTCTTCTCCATTAAATGTTCTGGACATCAAAAGACATATCCGTCGCTCCTTCGTGAAAAGGTAGCGAGAATTGAAGCGCAGAAAAAGAAATCGGGTCGGCGTAGGAAGAGTCAAAAAGTTGAAAAGCGCCGCTCTGGTACACGGAAGGTAAAACATGTCAGAATTTGATGAAGTACTTGATGACTGGCATCTACTGAAGAAGACTGGGCTCAAGTCACGGAAGCAGGTTGGAAGCCTAGTACGAAGCACCTATGCACCAAAGCATAGTCAGGCGGATGAACAATCACCTCTTTGGTGGCACAAAGAAGCGCTACGAAACAAGTGGTTTGGATATGTTCTAGATGGGTCACCTATGGATGGAAGTGCCATGTTGGGCATATGTAGTGTTCGTGGGATTACCTATGTGACCCATATTTCAAATCTGCGTCATCGTGAGCGACTTGAACTGGCTGCTCGCATCTTTGGATTGAATGTACGGTTCTGTGAAACAATGGAGGAATTGGCTAGCTTGAAGGGGTTTCTGATTCGTTGAAAAATAGCACCAATTAGTATAGAATGCGTGCGACTCGAAAGAGAATGACTAAGAAGCAACGCGCTAGAAAGTCAAAGCGCACCATGCGAAAGAGAGTTCAACGGGTCAGAAAGATGCGCGGAGGTGATGTTCTTCACAAACTACCCGATGATAATAATTATTTAACCTACTATGGCAAGCTTGTAGATATGTCTGGAAATGAAATATCTGACCGTGATTTAGACGGGGATTCATGGGAGATTATTAATACAAAACTTCAAGAACATGCAGCCGAGACATTTACAGGGGCCGATGAAATCATCGAAGTTGGCTACGGAGGCGATAATGGAAACGGAATAATTACAGTAAAGATTCCCGAGGGAGCAAGTAATGCTCCTGGTTCAAGTGTAGCCCTTCATGTGGTGACAAAACTTCTGGGACCGATGATTTTTGATATAGATGACCAAACCTATCGGATGGATTTTAAAGTTAACTTTGGAAACTAATCATTTACTAGAAGGTCATGAAAGTAGTGACAGGGCTACTCGCCCTTGGATTTTGTATAGTTCTTCTACTGCTGATACGATATATCCGCAGCGAAGAGGGGTTTGCCGATAAACCTGTTGCTGTCTATGATTTTACAAAGTTTTTTGCACCGTTTCAACTCGAGGCCATCTGTCCAGTTTGGGATACAGTCTATACAAACTTCAAGGGTGGTTACAAAACAGACGACAAAGGTCACCAACTTCCCGAGGATATTGTTAAAAAGGCAACGGATGAAGCGATTGCAAAGGCACTTCCTAAAGGAGTTTTTCCGTGCCCCTTTGAATTTCCGAAGGGCAAGGACCTTGACATAGTCCTTACATGGTTGACTAAACAGGATAAGAATCTATTACTTCAGGCTCATACAACTCTTGTCTTCTGTAAGACACAACTGGAGTCAACACTAGCGACAGCACATAAATCAATTGACGACATGAAGAATGGGCGGAGCAGTGATGGATTTATAGATATGTTTCTTACACAGTGCTCAGCGGAGGAACTTCTTGCACGGGCAGCTGTACCGTTGCAGTGTGTTGACCCTACAATTGAACTTGGTACGGAGGCGAACCAAATCAAAGCGCAGGACCCGGCAGCAACAATAGAAGCCGTGAAGAAGAAAATTGAGATTACAAAACTCTTGACAGCTATGTGGTCGGCCTATGCGACGGCCATTCCTCCAGTTCAGCGTATTGATTTTGCCGAGACAATTCAACACTGTAAAGATATACTAGCCGAACTCGCTGCAATCAAAAAGAAACTCGAGTCAGGTGAAACAAGTTTTTAAAGTAGAGGCATGTCGCGGGTCTATTCAAAGACGCCAAGTGGAGGTGACATTGCAAGCAGTGTAACAAATAAGGTAATCCTTGCTTCACAGCGCTGTGCTGTGGCTGCTGCGGTCGCAAAGGCACGGTGGAATCCTCCGTGCGCCGGTTGTAAGCCTGCAGTCTATACGAGTACAGGTGGAAATACTAGTTCTGGGTTACTCCAACAACAGATGAATACTCGTGACACTATAAACTCGACCCAGGCGAATCAGATCGCAAATCAACAACTCCGAGGCACCTCGGGAACAAACTATGCGCTCTATCTTCAAAGCCAAACACTACTCAACTATGCTCCGGCGACTGACCCTGCACGCCGATTCTTGGCCTATCAAGGGAACTTTATCCCTACTCCGTGTCCGCCGACACCCGCTGAGCAACTCAATGCTGGACAACCTCATCCTACAACAAATTGCCAACTTGCGCAACTACCCAGATATCTTCGACCAACTACATAAAATAGTTTCCTACGGTAGAAAATGCCGACTGGTGTATATGATGCATCCCTAATCACGAACCGCAACCGCAACCGTGCGCTCTCCTCGTATAAGAATAGCCTTGTAACTGCAAATGCCTCGGGCAACCCAGTTGCTCCTCAGCAGAAGGGTGCACCCATTGCGTCTGTAAATACGCAGGCGAATCTGGGGTGCGCGACCTGCTCCGATGTAGCAAACTATGCGAGTTCAACTGCAGGTGCTCTTCCTGCGTACACGCAGATCATTGGCTCTACGCCTTCGTAAATACTTAGCTCGTAACCTCTTCAAAATGTCCATATCGAGATGGATGCATAGCTGTAGCAATCAATTCCTCCTTTACGCGCGCGGTTTTTAACCATGTACGCAAAGTTTTCTTGAGACGATACCGTCTCCAGGCTCGTTTAATAAGTTCAGAGGCTGTAATAAAATTAAGTCCGCACCAATTGTCTGCCTCATCTACGGTTTTTACCCATGTAAAGTCATTGCTCATTAGTTGAAGCTCTACGAATGAAAAGGTGAGTTGATTATTGGTTAGTTGGAGATACGCAAGAGGAGTTTTTCTTTTTGTAACCACAATATTCTTCACTTTATTGTGACCAATTAAAAGCACCTGTAGAGCACTTGGTAAAGTAGGAACCAATTCAATTAGATTATATTGTAAATGAAGTTGTTCCAGAGACTCAGGAAGACTACGAGGAAACTCCTTCAAACGATTATTGGAGAGATTCAGAATTCGTAGGCGTAGACCCCAATCAGTTGGTAAACTCATTGAAGAGAGGTGATTTGTATGGGCCTCGAGTATTTCAAGATGAATTCGTCGAGGAAGTTTAGTAAGAAGTGTAAAATTTACAACAAGTTGTTTAAGATTTGGAGGGAGAGTCTGAATCTGTTGAATATTTGTATGGCGTGCAGAGAGTTTTTCAAGTGTAGGTGGAAGTCCTCCTGGAAGTGTTCGTATGCAGTTATTGTCAAGTATAAGTGTTCGTAGAGAGGTTGGCCAATGAATTCCATCGAGGCGGGAGATATTATTTGAATCGAGCAAAAGCTCTTCAATTGAATCTGGAAGTACAAAGGGGATTCCATCTTCTGCGAGATAATTATTTCCGAGATCAAGGTGTTGTAGATTTGGAGGGAGATATTCTGCAAAAAAAGCGGATATACTATTTCCAGCGAAACTTAAACGGCTTGCTTGACTTCGAGATAAATCCGGTTGTGTTTGGAGATTACAGTTCTTCAATTGAAGAACATTCATACAAAAAAAGAGTGGGTCGTATTTAGACCTAAATAATTTTATTCTTTTCTTTCTTTTTAGAATTTAGTTCGTTTCGGTATTTTTTTATTGGTTATTTACTTCTTGACGACCTTCACAACCTTCTTGGTCGTGACAACCGTCTTCTTGGGTACGGCAATCGGCTCTACCTCATCACCCTCCGCATCGTCCTGCGTCACTGCCGCCAGAACACTAGGGGCCTTAGCCGCAGGTGCAGGCGCGTCAAAGACATCGTCGTCATCCACCTGCTCCTCGGCCACAGGCGCGGGCGTAGGTGCAGAACGGCGAACCGCAGGCTGGCTCTCGCCATCATCTGCAAAGGCGAAACCACGGATGGAGTCAGGCAGCTTGTCTACGCGGAGCTGGATGCCCTTCCATGACAGGCCGAACTTGCTGCCCGCAAACCAGACACTCGTGCACTGGATGAGTGCCGTAATCTGAGCGCCCTTGACGAGGAGCTCCTCAAGGGAGGTCTCATCATAGTTGTACGCCTGCTTGTTCATGTCATAGGCAACGATGTCAAAGACATCCGAGCCCTGCTTCTTGCGCAGGTTGAGCTTGAAGCTCGGCGGGTACGGCTTCGGGTTGCCATTGGCATCCTTGGAGACACGAACCAGCGGCGTGTAGAAGGCCTTGACGACATCCTCGCTGAGCTTTGACTTGAACCAGGCCTGGGAGTTCTCAACACCCTTCTTGACCATGAACTCATCAAGCTTCATGAGGACATCATAGAATGCCCTGACCTTCGCATCCTTGCCATCTTCATAGCCACGGAACGAGAGGTCAACGCTGTACTTCACAGGACCAGCCTTGTCAAATACATTCATACCATAGGGGAGATTCATTGACGCCGTCTGCATGACAAGAGGGCGACCAGAGTAGCTGAGATATGACATCTTAGCACCGCTGTCCATAAGCTTAATCGGAGAGAAAGTGATGTTTGAAGTAGAGAAATCGGTTGACTGAACTACAGTGGAAGACATTTGGAATATATATGGCTCTACAAACATTTACAGGAAAACGCCGAATCAAATTTTTGACCGCGCCCTTTACGATTTTTTTTTTGCCTTTCAATCTTTAATGAAGAAGATTCAGAGCATTACGGTTGACTCCACGGCTGCTGAAACTCACCTCTGTACTCTTGGCAGTAATTATAAGACGGATAAGAGCCCTTATAATGATGCCGGCCACAGACATCCGTATACTGCAGTCTATAGTCTCTTCTTCTCTCGCTTCCGATTTCAGCCTGTACGATTTGTAGAGATTGGAATTGCAGGTGGAAACTCTATGCTTCTGTGGCGCACTTATTTTACTCATCCCCAGACTCTTATCTACGGCTTTGATCGCGATAAGAGCTTTGTTGAGCACCTACTAAGCTTTGGACTTCCTGGAATTCTTGCAGGAGAAATGGATGTCTATGAAGAGGACTCCATTCGCAAGGGGCTTGAGGCTACGGGTGGAAATCTCGATGTACTCCTTGATGACTCTTCACATGGTCTGGTAGATCAGATTCGCATTATTAAGCAGGGTCTTCCTTTTGTGAAGCCTGGCGGTCTGATTGTCATTGAAGATATCTTTCGTGATACTCCCGAAGAGAAGTATGAAGAGGCACTTGCTGATGTACTAGACCAGTTTAGTTTGGCAATGTTTGTTACGACAGAGCACGAGCGCCGCTATTCACCTGGCTGGAACAATGACAAACTTCTCTTTCTTGTAAAAAAGTGATGCTTCTGTAGAAATGAACGCAGGCGAACTCACACGCCTAAGACAAAAGGCAGCGGTCCAATACATTGCCCGCACGAATGTTACGGATTCATCCCTTCTCACCTGGAAGAAGCAGGTGGGACCTACCTATGCCGATTCAGGAACTCCTCCCGTGGTGGCGAACCGTGGAGTGAATGCAGGTACAGGTGTGATGGAGTTTGCCAATGGCAACTCGAGTGATCTTCCTCCTGGAAATGCAGCAAATGATTCTAACGGAACTCTGAACTTTGCGACGGGTAAGGGTATGCATGGAGAGAGTCTTCGTACCATCTTTACTGCTGCGGGATGTGCAGTGTCAACGGATCCAAATCCTGCGACAAATCCCAATGGTATTACACTACCGTGTTTTACCTATGAGACTCGTCAGAGATATCAGATTACAAATTCAAATGGCGTCGTTGTAGATAATAATACATATTTGCCAGATCTAAATAAATGTGGGCCTCCTTCGGGCTATTTCCCTACCCCTCCACAGACATACGGTCCTAGTTCAAATCCGACCTATTACAAAAATATCTATGGTGGCGGCAGTGTCTATCCTCGTACAGGTTTCCAGGACCAACTCAAAGATAGTTTCCCGTCGAATTAATCCATACCTAGACTCTCTAAAACCCACGGATATGCCTCTGCGGCATCATCACTCACTTGTACTAAGCCCATCACTACGTAAAGTGCTCCTAGCCCTCGCAGTGATTTGCTCGTACCACGTGTAACTAGATTATATATCAAATTCAGATTCTTCTTTTTCCACCACTTCATATCCTGGTGACCACGATTCATATCTTCAGGAACATGATGAAAAAGACGACTTGATGCAAGAGACCAGCCAGGACAAATTTCCTCTTTTTCATCTGCACTCAGTCCAAGGCGCCACGCCCAGAGTTGAAAGAGGGCTCGGTAAAAGGCGCGATGATTTCGAAGTGATAAGTCGTGAAACCATGCGGTATTGAGTAGGTATCCCATGGCCTCAATTTTCATGAAGACATCAAGTACACGTTGATTCCAGACTTGTTCTGGAGTGAGTACTTCATCATAGACATAGAGGAGAGGGTACTCCTTTGCTCTGAGCCATTCAACGCGCTTTCGAAACATAGCAAGGGCAGCTTCTGGAAAGGACTCACGAGTATACGGATTTTGCAGTGCTTGACCCTGTGATGTGAGATGTACAAGAGAGCGAATATCAAATGCCCAGCCATTTTTTTGGTGGTCTGCATAGGAGAAGAAGAAGACGGATGGTATGGAGTCAATGGGCTCCATTGAATAGACCTCGGTCGTATTCTGTAACATATCTTTTAGATGTACAAAGAGACCTTGTGTTCGTCTTCTTTTATTGGATATGAGAAGCCTCCACCAACGCTGAATTTTGCTAACGAGTAAGGCATTCGAGCGCGTATATATGATTCTTTGATCATTTCGTCTACGATCAAAAAAACGTATGGGGCGTTTCGAATGGCGTTGGCAAAAGTCACCCTGAGACGCATTAGAAGGGCACTGTGCATCTGGGTGGTTACGGCTCTTGATACTCGCACAGCGACGAAACTGGAGTCTCTCCATATCCTGCTTAGCCGGAAGTTTGGTTTTCCGTAAGAGCAAAAAAAGGCGAAAAGTTCTTGGTGTGGGGATTTATTGACGAAAAATGGGTCAACTTCAAAAAAAAAAGATGATTTTTTGATTCCAAAGGCAAAAGTAAGGAAAAAAAGTAAATGCGAATATAAAAATTTGAGCGAGATGACTCATGAAAAAAATCGTAGTGCGTAAAATGTCTTCCAATTCTTCCACCGGTACTAGTACAATGAACTCCACCCCCGCTGTTGCCAAGGTTGCGACGAAGCGTGTTGCCAAGAAGGAGACGGTTGAGGTCGCGGCGGTGCCGGCCCCTGTTGCCGTTGCGGCCCCTGCGCCGGTTGAGGCCAAGAAGGTTGTTGCCAAGAAGGCGGCGGCCAAGGCGGAGCCCGTTACGGCTGCCCCTGTTGTTGCGGCTGTGCCGGCCGTTGTTGCGGCGGTGCCGGCCGAGGCCGCTGAGGAGCCGGTCCAGACGGTCGGCGATGAGATCCGTGGCATGGTCGGTTCCCTGAACGGCCTCCGCGAGACGATCTCCACGCTGCACGCCCAGCTCAAGAAGCTCGAGAAGCGTGTTGCCCGCGAGATCAAGGATGCCCGCAAGCGCAAGCGCCGCACGACGCCGCAGCTCGATGAGAACGGCGCGGCGAAGCCGGCCCGCCTCAGCATCTTCGAGATCCCCACGAAGCTGAGCGATGACCTCTGCGTCTTCCTCGGCAAGCCGAAGGGCAGCGAGATGAGCCGCTCCAACGTCACGAAGGCGGTCACGACGTACATCAAGGAGAAGGGCCTCAAGAACAAGCACGACATCAAGCCTGATGCCCCGCTCAAGAAGCTGCTGGGCGTTGCGGACACGGAGGGCCTGACCTACTTCAACCTCCAGCGCTACCTCAACAAGCACTACGTCAAGGTGCCGAAGGTTGAGGCCGTTGTTCCGAAGGCGTAAATTGCTCGGTGAGCAAGTAGAATAAAAAATAAAAAGAAAAAAGGATGCAAACTTCTAAAAAAGACGAGAAAATCTTTAAAATCTAAAATGTTAAATATTTTACTCTCTGGTCGATTAGCTCATATGCTAAGAGACTCTTTGGTCGATTAGCTCAGTTGGTAGTAGCGCACGGCTGTTAACCGTGAAGTCGTGGGTTCGACCCCCACATTGACCGTTTTCATTTCTTTTTTTGATTTGTTTTCCAACGCAAAAAAAGAGATGTGGGGTGTAGTTCTTGGAGTTCTTCTTGGAATTGTACTCACTTTACTTTTTATACATCTAGTTCGTACTCGAGTGCAACCGCAGGTTATTATACAAGAGGTTCCTGTTGACCAATATGCCTATTCTCCGTATTATTGGGGCTTAGGGGGAGGCTTAGGGGGGTATGGAGGCTACGGCTCAGGTGGATACAGTGGCGGCATTGCACATCATGGGGGCCATAGTGGAGGCGGGCACGGAGGTGGAGGTCACGGAGGGCACTAAGTCACAAATATGGAATCACCCATTTCTTGAGACGCTTCATTTCAAGAATCTTAAAATTCGCCACACGGTGATTGTAGTGAAGTAAAAAGGCTCCAGGATGCTCTTGAATACTATTAATATAGGCTCCATTCGGATAGAGTTCGCGCGGTAGAGTCTTATACTGAACCTTTTTTGCCTGCAATTGCTTATTTACCCATACTTGATCATCTCGAACCTCGCCCCACTGAGGAGTTGCCGTATCAAAGACTCCTTGATCATGACCATGTGCCCATGCAATCAGTCCAGTACAACAATTCGTACATCCTGTGGCAGTACAGGGTCCAGTCTCCTTCTGGTCACATTGAAAGAGTAGAACCTCAGGTTCCGCGTCGAGCCTCGCAGTCAAGTCCGGTAGAAAATCAGTAAAAAGGGTTATGTCTCCATCCATGTAGACACAACGCTTTACGGCAGCATTCTGTGCAAAGGCCTGTGCAATTTCCAGTTTTATTAAGTTATACCGTTGAAACTGTGGACTTCCCCATCGACTAATTGCAGTCTCCTGCGTTCGCTGCGCCTTTGAATATAAAAGCACTGGTAGACCCTCATTACGGAAAAAAGTATAGCTCTCACGATCCGCAGCGACCACTACTAATTTCCAAGGACACTTCGCTTGTTCAATTGTCCGAATAAGATTCAGTGTCAAGTATTTATAACCATTTGTAGTCATTGTCCAGACCAATGTCTCCTTATAGAGATACGGCTCAGGATTCATTCTCTGCTCTTCAGAGACTTTGTTTAAATCATTAGAGTTCAAGCGCGGGTGCAGTTAATCGGCTTGAAGTTACACGAGATGTACCGTGACTAATAGGTACATGAAGTCCAAGACGCTGATACGCATGTTCACGACCGAGTGTGTATCTCCATGCAAAATCCTCGGGTTTTGAGACTCCGTAATGGGCTCTTAAAATTCTGTGAAGCGCACTCATCCAGCGAATCTGTTTATTCATAAGAGTCATTGCCTTTTTAAGGTCACCCTTTGAAGCCAGAGCAACTAAGACCCATTCCGCCCACGACTCTGTTTCTGCCTCCATATGCGGCAACGAGGACAACCTATCTGAGCATGCAGCATGAAAGAGTTCATGAAGAAGCACTCTTGTGCACTCCTCCTCTCTGTAGATAATGATACGGTCCTGTTTACAAGGAATCGTGTATCCGCCATTTACATGCTCAGGACCCACTGGTTGACCTGGAGCAGGCAAGGTTCTCGGTATAGGTGCAGCAAATAAGCCTACACGCCAGAATAACCCAGTCTGTCTATGCCAAGGCGTTTCTCCATGACCATAGAGTTGAAAAATCCGACCCCAGGTTTTCCAGACATCAGGACACGGTCTAGTCGCTTCATGAAGAATAATCACCTTTGCCTGACCACATGTCTTACACACAAGTTGCACGGTTCCCGCACGATACCCTTCCCAGAGCTGCCGCCGCAGTCTAAGTTTATCATACGGGCTTTCTTCTTCCGCCTCGTGCTTTAGCCACTCCAGGTCGTCCTGTTGCGGCGGCTCCTGTATCCACTGTAGGGGCGGTTCCTTGAGTTGTAATCGTACTGTTTCCACCAGTTCCCGCAGGAGCGGCGGCACTATGAGGCCTTGCATCCTCCTCTGATAAGGCTCCAGAAAGTGCTTCGCGCATACGAATAAATGTACTCTCCCATGCCATCGGAATGCGATAACTGGGAATGGTCTGACCTGCTGCCGAACCCTCCTGTTTTGCCAGAATTCTGAGTGCCTCAAGGCGATGCGGCTCAGATAATGGAAGTCGCAGACAGGAGATCATCAGATGATGGAGACATTCAATCCATCGGATGTTTCGAATAAGACATTCGTAGATAAAGGTGCGGATACCTGCAACTTCATCCAGAGTCGGCTTTGTCGGCCGAGCAAGTCGACGCACTGCCTGGTCAAACAATGTCTGCGGGTCAAAGAGTGCGGAGGGATTGCCCCCCGCAATCTGAATGCGCTCCTTAATTTTCTCATAGGCACGGTCGGGTCCACCCACCGCAATCTCCCTGAAATGGTGCGCAATGCGAATCGGAAGTGGATGCTCTGAGGTACACCATATACTAATATCGGATCCATCCTGCTCTAGAAGACTCTGTAGAATGACGCACGATTCTGTGCTCAGTAGATGGGCGTGATAGAAGACAAGAATACGCTTCTCAGCCTGCTCTCTTCCAGAGAGTACATGAGAACCCTTTCCGAGACGCTCAAGAATCGGTTTCAGAATATGACGGTCCTGTAGACTCATTCGGGAGACATCAAATCCAAAATGAATCATTGATGTTTCAAAAGGAATCTGGTCCTTGGATGCAATTGTGGTCACTTCATCGTCCTCACCTCCATCATCCTCTTTCGGTTTCTCGAGACTCCAGAGTTTTGTAACAATTTTCAGAACCACCCCACGGGCCGCAGCGCGTTTGTAAAGTTCTTGATGGATGGCATATCGCTTTCCTGAACCAGGTGGACCTCGCCAACTTAGATGCATCTCCCTGGGTCTAAACTTGGTAAACCTTTACACCCAGAATGGAGTGGTGCGTGCCGTTACAAAAACTCGAACTCGGAAAAATACATCACGGTGGACTTGTGACACGGGTGAATCGTGAAAAGAAGCCGATGGTGCCACTTTCGTATATTGATGGTCAAGTGACTATGCCTGTGCTGACAATTCTTTTACCGCACCTCTTAATCGATTCCTATAATCCTGCAAACGGTCGTCTTGAGCTCGCTATGACGACGAACTGGATTGCCAGTAAACTCACTGCGGTTCAAACAAGTCTTCTTGAAGTTATTTGCGCCAGCCAAGCGGCTTGGTTTGGAACAAGTAAGTTTACACGCGAAGAGGTCTATCGGCTCTTTCAACCGATGGTAGAGGGAAATAAATTACATTTATATTGTCCATCAACTCTTCAAGAGAAGCGAAAGGGTATGCACGGGATTCGTATCTGGAAGGATGGTGCCTGGACGGAAGATGTACAACCGGGAGTTCTCGCACGCGGTCAAATTATTCGTGTTACGCTGCAAATTCAGGGCATCAGCCTTCAAATGGGAGTAAATGACACTTTCTGGACGGGTCGGGCCCGTCTTCAACATCGCATTTTAGGAATTCTCATTCAGGCTCCTCGGACACCCGAATGTCTTATTCAGTCTTCTGAAGAACTGACGCACTGACTGCAATGAGTGAAATCTCCATGTTGACAAAAAGCATGAAGAGAGCAAAGGGTACAAAGACATCAGGATCCGTACGGATATACATATAACTAAAGATGCCAAGCATGAGAACCAGAGCAAATGTCACTCCAAAGATGATTCCCATATTCTTTTGAATGTCATTCAGGTTGTCCTTGCTGCCGGCGAATTGGCCAACGGCATAGATTACATATCCTAGGCCACTAAGGATAATGGCTAAAAGTATCATTTGAAAGATCTGTGTAGGCGTCATAGTCCTGTTCCTACTGGTGTAGGTGAAAAGGTGGATCTAGAGTTCGCAGCCCCCGTTGAGGCCACAGAGGCCGCCGTTGAGGCCACAGAGGCTGCTTTTGCGGCAATCGATGAAGTGATTGCGAGTGCCGGTGCAATCAGCGAACCAACTGTTGTTTGAGCACTGGAAAGTGTAAAAATGACAAACATTGCAAAGATGAGTGCAAGAATTAAAAGAGGTGTAAAAATATACGACCAAAAGCGGACCATTGAGTACGCCATCCTGTGGAGTATACCGATTTGAATCTGACACTTCAGTAGGATGGTCGGGGTCAGAAAAACCAGGCGACTCAAAAAAACGGGTTCAGAACAATATAGACCGGGACCCTGTCAATGTCGTCCGCGTGTTGGAAAAAAGCGTCCGGTATATGGATGTCTACCTGCGTCTGAATTGCAGAAAATCGCCTCAAAAGTCTTGGGTTCTCAGACAACACTTCGAACTCAAGTTGGAGGCGTAAGCGCGGTGGCCCTTCGGAAACAACTTGAAGAACAGGTTGGTGTAGAGCCGATACATGAATACTCCTTTGTACAGGCACTGCCGATTGATGAGTCTGAGAAGCGCCGTCTTCAAACGGCCTATTTACGCCCTCCTCAGCCTGAGGCGTGGCGCGCGGATCCTGATAAGTGGCTCGACAGTACAAACATTGAGAATGTCATGAAGCAGTACGAAGAAGACAGCGCAGACTTTAAGTTCCTCGGTCCCTATCCGATTGATTTTGCAGCACCCGACCCGTACAATAAGACCAAGACAAAGTGTCTCATAAGTGAGATGTGCAGCCTCGATATGGTCGCATTAAAAGCCGCTGGAAAGTCGAAGGTCGGTATTATCTACAATCTTGACCCGCACAACAAAGGAGGCAGTCACTGGGTCGGCAACTATGTTGATTTGAAGAAGAAGGTCTGTTACTATTTTGACTCATACGGCATGGAAGTTCCTGACCAAATTGAAAAATTTATGCAGTGGCTGACATTACAGGACCCTGCAATGAAACTTGCTTACAATGCTCGTCGTTTCCAGTTGAAGGATTCTGAATGTGGTATGTACAGCATGTATTTTATTATTCGGATGCTGATGGGAGAGGAATTCCGTCCTTTCTGTCGTCGAGCACCTCGTGATGGTGAAATGCTTGCTCTGAGATCATGGCTGTTTAGCACCTGAGTTTAAGATAGCCGACGATAAATCGTAGAGTGATGTAGATGTCAGTGCCTACAAAGGAACAGTTTTTCAGCGAACGCAATGAGCAAATGTTGGATAGATTACTGTACGACCACGTTCAACGACGCAGTGGTGTGAATCTTGATGACCGCCAGAAACAGAGACTTGTAAAGACTGTAAAGCACTATATGGGCGAAGTGTATCGTGTAAATGCGACTCAGAACATACAGTATCTGAACAAGGAGACACTGGCCGCTGTACTTCCCGACTACACGGCCTATCTCGATAGAGGCCGTGAAGTGGAGATGAGTGAGAAGACAGAGGTTGAGATTGTCACCAGTTCAGACCCTCTCCGCCAGGATGTTGGAACACGCTTTGCTCTGATGCAGGATTCACGCAATACTGCAAAGGCGACTCCTCCTGCTCCGCCCGACTTTCGCATTCCGCTTGAAGAGGATAATAGCTCTTCTGCTGCAAGCTTATTTGAGCAGGCCAAGAAGCAGCGTGAGGCGGAGGCTGCACGCACCGCACTGGCTGTTCAGGAGCAGATTCGCCCTCGTGAAGCCGGTGTAATGGCCAAACCGAGAGTGCTCGAGAATGAGATTACAGCAATGACAGTACCTCCGGATATGCGCGCCCTCTTTGGTATGCAGTCACAGGGTCGCTCACCCTATAGCCCTGACCAGAGTTCTCTTGCACAGGCGAATCCGACCATTACAGTTCCGACGGTGCGAGCAGACAGGCCTGTACTTCCCCAGGACTTCCTTCAAAAGGAGGAGGACACACTCAACTACAAGGAGAATGAGTACAATCTCTTCTGCTACAGTGCCGACCGTGACTGGACAGTGAATACAGGCGAGAGCCGCTACAACTTCAGTGTCCTCTTCAATCCTGGAAATGTGACAACAAACAACGGTGTGCGTGCAAATACATCGACACAAGTGAAGTTCCGCAATATTGTACGCATTGAACTCGTGAAGGCGCTTGTACCTGTAGAGGGTATTGATGTACTGATTGACAAGGGCTATACGGGTTCAACTGCTTTCAACCAAACCATTGTAAATACAAATGTTCTCTCCTTCCCGTATCTGATGGTGCGTGTTCCTGAACTCGATACAAACAGCGTCGGTACAAATCAGAATATTGACAGTGCCTTCGGCCTCATCCAGTATGATGCAAACTGGATTACAGACAATACGAATGTAGTTCAGCGTGGTGGATTCCTCGGCATGATTCCCAAGTTCATGAAGTGCCAGAAGACCTATTATCCTACACCCCTCGCTACACTTCAGAAGCTCTCCATTCAACTCCAGCGCCCTGATGGTTCGCTTGTGAGCCCGCTGCTCGATACGCTGGATATTTCAGGCTTTGTTCTCTCAAATAGCATTGCGACTACAACGGCTCCCACAGTCTATCCAATTCCGAATACGGGAACTATCTATGCAAAGAATTCAGCAGGTGGTGGACTCAGTCAGTTTATCTGGATTCAGACAAGCAGTTGGTTTAATACATTTATGTTCAACCAAGGAGATCGTATTCAACTGAAAAATCTAGCCTTCACATCTACATTTACTGGAAATGCAACGGCCGCACAGGATTTCATAAGTTATCTCACTCGAACGGATGGGCTTCTTGTAGTGAATATTGGATATTACAATGGGTCAGCCTATATCACAGGTACAAACTCAGTAGGCTATGCCAATTATATCATCGTAGATGCTCGCTATAATGACCCTACAAAGGGATATACGAGTGTGTCACCCTTTGGTGGCATTGCCAGTGACACCTTTGCTGGTACACTTGTTACGGGGAGCCCAGCAATTCCTGCGAATAACATCATCCAGTCAGGTCGTCTAATTAATCTGAGCCACCAGACACAACTGGTTTTCCGTGTAATCACACGCGATATGGATGCGGCGAGTCGTCTACGTCCCGATAATCTCAACTAATCAGTAGAGATGGACCCGGGTCTACTTGTACTAGGTGCCTGTGCTGTAGGCGCAACAGCGCTTTTGCGCGTCTTAAAAAAACGGCAAGAGGGATTTGATGTCCCGCAAGTGGGAGACTATCCTGTAACAGCCGCCCAGGGGCAACAGATGTATAATCCTCTGTCACTGGCTGCGGACCCTCGAGTCACTGTACCTGCAATCGCAACTATGCCGGCGGATCAACAAACGGCATATGTAGGTGCAGTGAATGCCGCACTTACACCCACTGCAACAGATGCATCTGTTCCTGGAAGAATTACTGTGGTGCCTGGAACCAATACGACACCTGTCTATGTGCCTGATAGCAGTTCAATTATTGTGAAGGCGGCCTTTTGCGAGAATATGGCAATGAGTGATAATCCGTTTGCGGATGTGCAGTTCAAAGAGCACTGCGGTGTCTGTCTATCCTCAGGCACCACAAATGATGGAAGGGCCTTTACGGGCCCTAAGGGACTCTATATTGACCCTGCCGCCAAAGCTGCCGCAATTGCGGTCATCGCGGACTCACCTGTTCCGTATACAAATACGAAGCCGACCCTCGGTACATGCGCTGGGGCCACTGCGGGTGTCGGTTCAACCTATTCATTTGCGCTCACAACAAATGAACTGCAGGATTTTATGAATCGTGTTACATGTCAACACAATAAGAATCTGGATGGAACCTGTGCCGTCTGTCTGGAGGATGGCTCGTACACATATGTCGGTGATACGAAATCAACTCCCTTGAAAACGGTGACATTCTGGGTGGCTGGTACTGGAACTCTCAATGTAACTCTTGCAGGAAAGGTGATAAAATTCGCCGATTCAAAGACCACGCTTGTACTCTCCTCAACTCCTGTCTCTTTTAAGGCAAGGCTCTCTGAAGATTCCTTCCTAAATTTTGTAGTCCAGGCGCCTGATGAGGAGACCTCCGCGGAACTCTATGGTGCTCTGGAGGCGCCCTTAACCGGCGGCGGTGTCTTTCAATTGCCGCTCGATAAAATCCTATTGACGGACGATATGCTCTCGGGTAAACCGCGGCGCGGTACAGACTATCCTACACTGACTACGCCGAGCGGCACGGTCAATTGTATTAATCTGATGTCTGGATACTCAAAGTCCTCCATGAGTCTGTCAGGAAGCCTCCCCTTCTTTTTCGCAGAAAAGTTCCCGTTCAGTAGCATTGACTGCACAAAGAGTGTTTTACAGACAAAGTCCTCCTCTGCAAGTATCTATGGAGGTGACCCGTGCTACAAGCCTTCTGGACAGGGCCCTGGTACATGGTCAACGGCCTGTCTTCAGAATCGTATTATTAATAGCGGTTGTACAACTGGAGGAACTCTCTATAAGGACTCCTCAAGTCTACAGGACCTCGAGATGAATGCAATCATCAAGCAACTTGATACACTCAATCAGAATCAGTATTCTGATGCAGATTCATCTATGAAGTGTAATGGTACCAATATCAGCACACCGTGCGACCCCTACTTGAATTTTAATGTAAACTACACGCCCAATATCTCAGCGCAGTGTATCAACTATCTCTATTACAATCAAGGCGCGGAAAATCAGAACATCGGACCGACCTATACTGGACCCATTGGCACTTATTACAGTCTTGATGCAAAAGGAAAGAAGATCTACTGTCTACCTGGAGCAGGATATGACCCTGCGAAGAATCCGAACATTGTAAAGCAACTTCAGCGTGAATCTCGTAGTGGGGCAGGCACAGGTCGTATTGGTATTCCATATGTCCAAAACTTTTTCAACCAGGCCTTTCAGCGTGCCACGAACACTGGACTCAATGCGAATCTCCCGGATGCGCAAGGTGGTCGTGCTGACAGTGTAGGACGCTGCTTTGCGAGCCTTGCTGCCATTCCTGTTAGTATATCGCCTGCATCAAGTATGCCGAATGCACGCTATGTGCGCCTGAGTAATGCATACCAGTGCCTACAAATCTCTCAAATTGCCTGTTACGATAACCAGGGGGTCAATCAGGCCTTTGGAAAGCCGACGAGCTACTCGAGTACATACAGATACGGAAGTCAGGCCAACTATGCTGTTGATGGAACCATGGCGAGCCGCTCCTTTCCGCAGATTTTCCACTCAGGCTGTCAAGCAAATGACTGGTTTATGGTCGATATGAGTGCAGTCTATCCGATTAAGAAGATTGTCTACTACAACCGTGCTGACTGTTGTCAAAATCGCGCAACGGGCATCTTAGTTGAACTTCTAGATGCAAACAAACAGACTGTATGGAGTGGAACCTTAGCAGGCAATCAACCGAGTGAATCCATCCTCACAATCGCAAAACCCTTCAATATCTAAAATCTATTTATTGCGACCACGTTCGTGGCATAAATAAAGAGATAGTGTAGAAGGGGATGTTTGCCCGGTTGTCCCAATACAGTGGTCGAAATGAGGGATTTGATGGTGCAGTGGCAACACAGACACCACAGCAGATGCTCAATACAAATAGTGCAAACTATGCCTCCGTCATTCCGAATATGGTGATTGCCACGACTCAGAACAACTATTCATTTCCAAATACGGGGTATCAGAATCAGCAGAATCAGGCAAGTAATGCAGAGTTACAGGGGGCACTTGCAAATATTGGAAGTGTTGAAAATATAGGCATTAGTGGCCGTAATGCACCTATTCCGTATCTTGGAGGTGTGCTAACAGGTGTCTCTGATCCCGTTGGTGCCAATCTCGCCCAGTGCCGCACATTTCAGGGACTTGTTGGTCTCTCCAATCTACAGGCTGCGCAACCTGCAATGCCTGTAGGAAATGCCTGCGGATGGAGATATCAGGCGGGCACCGGTCCTATTCCGCAGGTTGCACAAGCCGCCTATGGAAATTCATCTGGACCCCTTGATACGGCAAATCCTCCCACGGATTCCACTGGAAATGGTGTGAATTATATTTGGGACCTCAAGGCGGCCGAGAAGCAGATGGTGACCGATATCTGTAAATCGGCCCAGAGTTGCCAGGATATGTCTCAGATTCCTGTCAGTGCAGTAGGCGATTTCAAGAATGTCTGCGGATACTGTAAAACGAGTGATAAAATTATTCCGATTTCAATGGTTGGAGGTAAACCGCAAGCGCGCTACACAGATGTCGACAAACAGTGTGCGACTGCAGATATTATCACAGTGGCAAATGCTGCCTCCTGTCCTGCCCCGCCGCCTGGCCAGCCGCAGCCCTCCTACTGGAAGTGCTTCAATAGTCCACTCGACCGCGATTGCGTAACGATGACTGCGCAGTGGGCTGGATGTGCGGGTGGAACAATTGCAAATGCACTCAGTGCGGGTACAAATCCTGGAGATTTTGCCGATCAACTTCGCCAGAAGAAGTCTTTCCAGACCTATCAGAGTCTGGCAAATCCGGCCATAAGCGAAGATGTGATTCGTCAAGGCAACGGTACACTCTTCTCGGCTTTCATGAATTTCTACACTGTCAACCAGAAACAGTACGACCTGAATGAAAAGGTCTCAGTCGCTGCACAGGATTTATGCCGTCAGCCTGGACTTTTTGATAGTTATAACTTCTGCGCGGACCTCACGGATAGTAGTAGAGATATTGGTCTGAAGTGTATGCAGGAAGAGTTTCTACGACAGGGTGGTACTACACAAGGTAGTTCGTATCCCACTTCAGTGAGTGCGCTGAAAGGAATGAATTGGGGTGCCTATAAGGCGAGTGTTGCCAGTCTCGTGGCGAACTCACGGGCCACGGATCCAACCACTCAGCGCACTACACTCAATCAACTCACTGGACTGGGTCTTCAGAAGGTTCCCACAGGCCTCAGTCTTGGTGATGCGAACCAGGGATGCGAAGTGTTCTGGTTTGACCGTCGGCAGGGCGGCGTCTTAATGGGTCGCCGCGCAGTTCTCTCTGCAACTGGAAGCAATATCCCCTATATTAATGTAGGGGGTGGTGAAGTGGATGGAACAGGTCTATCGGATATGGTTGAGTTTGTGAGTTTCTGTGATCTGCGTCCTGGAGTGGCTCGCAATCTGATGTTCGGCGTTGTCACAGACGACGGCTTTCAAATGGCCATTAACCAGGATGTCTTCAATATCAAGAATAATTCAATGGCATTTGGCGCCTATTATGACCAGGGGCCGACCTGGCATCAGTCAGGCTGTATGCCGATTACGGCAGATTCGCAGGGTGTTCCAAATATTGTCACCTTTACATGGTTTGAAACAGGCGGTGGTGCGACCTTTACTCCGTATTTCTACGATTGTGCGGGTGGCCAGGGCTGGCGTAATCCGGCGATAAATGGCAATGTCGACTCTGATTGGCAGTCGATGTGCTATTTCACCCAGGAGGTTGCTGCGCCTGCCCTCTCTTTCCAAGTCTACACACGCAACGGTGTCTCCCAGTTCTGTGAGAAGCGTCTCTGGAGTAGAAAACTCACTGTAGAGCCTGCGAGACATGCAGAATATGCGGCTATTCGCGATACTTCGATGCCTTCTGATTTAATGGCGATGGCCATTTCAAATGAATTCTGGAAAACGGCACAGGGCATTGCCTTCTCAGCCTTCCAGGCGGTCACTGTCTGTTTCAACATCACTGCACAGAATGTCGCGGGCAATGGACTCAATTGGATGTTCGTTTGGGGGCAGACCTATGGATATGTCATCTGCTGTGACAATGGTCCCAATAATACATTTAATATATCTCTGAAGACATATGGTGGAAAGGGGCAACAGAATAATTCTCAAGTCTACAATGTCCCCCAGGGAACATGGTGTATTGCGACAATTAACCAGACACCTGCGATGTTTGGAAAGAGTATCACGGGTGTTCAGTTCTTTGTTCAGACATGTGCAAATCTGGCTGCGGGTAAAATACTCCCTTCGAACGGCCTTGCGACCTTCAGCCCTGGTGGAACACTGATGAATGAGTACAAGAGCGATAAGAGTGCCTATGGCTCCATGTATCTTGGTGGAACCAATGGACAACCTACGCAAATGACAATGCAGGTGGCATGGATTCACTGCTTTGACAACCAGCTCAGTACGACGGACCCTGTCTTCTGGAAGAAGGAGGTTCAGGGCACCTGGCAGGGACGCTGGTTTGAATAGTGCGTCGTAACACTTAAAATAGACTCCGTCTGACATATAGTCAGGTGGATGGAACAGATTGATAAAATCTATGTTCTTGTACACCAAGTGTATGAAAAACAGAGATATGACCGCCTGGTCGCACATTTTGCGGCCGTTGGAATACCTGCCGAGAAACTCTTTTTTGGTTCCGCCTGCTGGGGTTCTGAACTGAAATCATCCGATGTATTTGCCACCTGGGATCCTTTTATTCGTGCGGGGGTTCCGAATCTCTCTTGGAAATCCAGATTTCTCAGTAAGGGTGAAGTGTCACTTGTTTTGAATTTCTATGCGGCCGTGCGAGATGTCGTGGAACATGGATACAAAAATGTACTGATTTTTGAATCTGATGTGTATCTGCGAGATGATTTTATTCCGCGATTTGCAGATTTAATGGCCGACTTGAAGAACAAACCTTGGGACTATGTGAGCCTTGGAGAGGGTGTGAATACGCGCCCCGAAGGCTGTCCGCAGAGTTACTGGTCTCCTACGAAAGCGTATGGTGCGCCTCACCAGTTTGTTTTTCGTTGTACGGATTCTATGCTATTTAGCGGAGAGTTTCTCGGTAAAATTGCAAAGACACTTATTCCATTCCGCGAATGTCTGGATTGGGAACTGAATTATCAACTTGCTGCGCATCGTGGAGTTGCACTCTGGGCAGATCCTCCACTGGCCGAACAAGGAACGGTTCGCTATCGTGATATGTCGCTTCTGCCCGCTTAGGAGCCAATCTTGAGACCTTTCTTGATGCGAATCGGCTTGCCAGGTTGTCCTTCACTATTTTTACCTGCGGTGCCGACCTTCTTGTCATCTCTGTAGAGGTCAAATCCGGCTGTCGCATCATCTCGAATGACTGGTCTCGCCTCAAATTCACCATAGCCTTCCACTGTAAAGAGTTTGGATGCGACGGCCTTTGATGCCTCTGCGGCAGGCGCAGCAGCAGGCTCGGCTGCCCTGAATTGTAGGGCCTTTGCGCCCTCAATGAGGTCCTGCTCTAGAACAGGGTGATAGAGATAATCTCCAATTTTGCCGTTGGGAATGGCCAAGCATGAAGTGACATCATCGTTTTCAGTCTCGTTGAGTTGGCAGTCAATCGCCGCCGTCTTCATGAGTGCCTCCATTCCGCCAATAAGCTTGCGCTTTTTGAAACTCACCATGTAGAGTTGTTCGTCACTTGTCGTGATATAATTTTCCAGTCCATCTGTTCTCTCACGGCCGAAGGCTTCTGCCGCCTCCTCGGTTGAGATAGCATCCTTCATACGAATCGTCTCGTCGATTTTTTCTTTATCCACCTCCTTACCCATCTGTTGTTTTTTGGAAAAACATGACAAATAGGTATAAATCTCTACACTGCGATCTGCAACATCAGGGAAATCAATGTGAGAGCAGATACGAATGGCACGACCCTTCACCTGCGCGATACGAACATCATTCCAGTACGGCTCCATTAAGTGAACACGACGCACATTGCGGAGTGAAATACCTTCCGCACCTGCGGATGTAATACAGAATGTATTGCAGAGTGCACCCTTCAGTAGTAGAGTTTTTATCTCAGCGTCATCGGATGTCCACCCAAAGTCATTTAAGGGGCCCTGAAGACCTGGTGGTAAATCACTGAAACGGCAGTTGAAGAGTGCCAAGTTCATTCTGCGTACATCATCGGCTTCACCACCCGTGAACTTAATATAGCGTTTTACATCACCTTTAGGGCCGAGTTTGAGACTCTTGAGTGTCGCTTCATTAAATTGCGCCGCCTTTGTATCAGGATTGTAGGAGATTTCAATGGGTACATATCCATTAATATCCATACAGATGGAGAAGATACCAATGCCCTCCATGGAGAGGAATTGACTATACACTAAGTTTGAACCAGGTGATTCCTCCATGCGCTGAAGCATGCGGGCAAACTTTGCACTGTACTTTTCGAGTTCGCCATTCAGTGATAGTTTTCCATAGCGCTTGCCCGATTTGCTTGTCTGTTCATCCTTTCCAAAATAACGGAGACATGCTCGTACACGCTCACAGTCCTTCTGATAGTCACCTGTATTACCTAGGCGGCACTTGTGGATATTGATAATTCTGTTCTGTTCAGGTGTCGGCTTGAACGGCTTGCCCTCCGCTTCAGCCTGCTTTTTCAGGGCTTGAATCGCCTCATACTTTGTCTTCATTTCTCCATCAACCACCATTTTTGTGACAGGCGCAGCAACCGCCGCGGCAGGCTCCTCATCCTCCTTCTCGCCCTCCACATCTTTTCTAAACTCAGCATCCTCATCGCCTGCTTCTCCTTCATCCCCCGCATCACGCTCATCTCCTACTGTAAGTTGTTCACCCACTACACTTACTGCGAGTTCATCGCCATCTCCAATGTCCTTATCCACTGCATCAACACCCTCCACAGATAATTCAATCTTACCGAGTTTCTTAGGACGAGGCCGCACAATCTCTTCAAGGAAAGCGAAATTACAGGTCTGACGACTCACCATTTTGTAGGTTGTCGACTTATCAAGTTTTTCAGCCTCACCGAGCCAAGGAGCCATTTTACCCTTTGCCTGCTTTTTCTGTTTGAGTTCCTTCTTCACTTCAGTGCCACGCACTTCCATGTAGGCGGATGCCTGAAAATCACTCATCTCTACAAATTCAAGAACATCGGATGTAATCTTAGGCATGAGTTCAACCTTGGAACCCTTGTAATATGAGATGAGTCCAGTGAGACGCTTACCGAGTACAATATCAGGACCACCTTCTTTAAGAAGACCTGCATCATTTACGAAGGCCTCCCTGAAATCATCACTGAAAATGGGGAGGAGTGGAAGGGCGGCCAATGTAAATTCGAGCTTGCGACCCTTCTTTGTAAGTGCTTCCTTAAAACTGGCGACAATTTCCGCGAACGGCTTCACGGTCTCCTCGCGTACAATTCCAATAAACTCCTTACCAGAAAACTTCTTCTTGGTTCCCTCAGGAAGTCCTGTAAAGAGAACTGTCATATTTCCACTGCCCTCTGTGAAGCGAATATCATCAATATACGGATTTTCATCTGCAAGTTGTTTAATCATCTTCTTATCCGCTGGCATATCCTGAGATCTGAAGTTGGTGGATGCACTATTGATATACTTATGGAGGCAATTTGCAAGGATACCGAGTTCCTGAGGGAAATTGATGAGTGGAGTACCACTGAGTCCAATGATACGGCTATTTGTTGCATCCGTTAGGAGTCGATAAAAGAGATATCCGCGCGAATACTTCTTCTTCTCACCTTCAATATTGAGTAGCTTCCAGCGATCTGTTGTAATCGGCTCAGGTGTACGAGAAGCGGCCCAGGCTCCAACACCCTTCTGGAGAAAATACTCGAGGTTGCCCTGCATCAGACGAATCAAGTTGTGGATTTCGTCGATAATAATTGTCTTGTTATCGAAGACTTTGCCTGTTGCAAGTTCAATCAGGCGCTTTGTAGTGATACCGTTATAGGAGATAAACTGTACATTATTATTGATTGCGTCTAATATCTGTCTACGCACATCGGCCTGATCTGAAGGTTTGAGTGATTTGAAATTGGACGGCTTTGAAAAATCAGGAATCCAGAGTTTGGCTGGTTTCTTACCATCTAGATATTTACCAGAGAGGCCGAGTACATTAAGTGCGAAGAGTTTTGTCTCAGATGTCCATTCAAGGTCAATCCAGTGATTCTCGATGCGATAGTGACGGAATCCGCAGAAGGTCAATTCACGAATAAAGTTCTTCTGTAGAGATTTAGGGGTCATCACAATAATTTTCTTGTTGTTTTTTGCAAAGAGCGCCTCAGATGCAGCAATGGCGGAGCAGGTTTTACCTGAGCCGAGACCATGATAGACTAGAATTCCACGGTAGGGGGAGTCACTATTCATATATTCGCGGATAAATTTCTGGTATTGATAGACTTCAACCTCCTGTTGACCTGATGCGCCCTTCTTCAGACAGGCATCAAAATCCGGTTCCTTGAGTGGAGGGAGTTTGAGTGACTTGAAGGTGGTTTCAATGAACTTTGAGAAGGCGCGGCGAGTCGTTGGCATATAGGCGGGCGTATCAATCTCATACTTGTCATCGGTGCGTTCACCGCGAATTGACTCTTCAAGAGCCACAAGGCGGTCATCTGTGTAGCCTGTGGCAGATTCCTCGCCGTTGTTAGAATCTTCGCCATTGGCAGATTCCTCACCGTTGGTAGATTCCTCGCCGTTGGTAGATTCCTCACTGGCCTCAGGGATAATAGGCTTTCCATCTAGACCCTTTCGTACAACCTCTTTTACGGAAACTTCAAGTAATGTAGTTTTTCCGAAAATATACGCATTTTCATCACTTGTATACCAGTCCTTTGCAAGATAATAGGTATCTTCTTCGTCACCATCCCAGTTGACTTGAAAATTAATATCAGTATACTTATCATTTTTTAATGTAATTGAGTCATCCTTTGTATCTTCAATAATATTTTCTTTAGAAACAATTTGCAGAGACTTACAGATACGCGTGGCATCCGCGAGGATAGCTTGAATAATTATATAAGTCGGTTCACTCTCGTAGTTATCGCCAACTAGCCATACCTCATCTCCTGCCTTATAATGGCATACAGCAGTAGCTTTTTCTCGTACAACATATTTTTTGAGGACTGGTGAGAGTTCTTCAAATGAAAAAAGATACTTACCATTGATTCGAACGGCTTCAAAATGTGCTACACCACCATCAACTGAATTATAGAGAATACTCCACGGATGACCATTATCTTGCCACTCTCCCTCCTCATTAAGAAGTTCAGTAGGAAAGACTTGATATTGAATACGACGAGTCGGCTTCTGTCTATTATCATAATTTAGTACAAAAATATTTACATTGTAGAGATCAGCAATAATTGAGATTTCATCAATTGTCAACCATTTAGCAGTTCCCGTTTTTAGTGAAATACGAGTTAGAATTTTATCTTGATTCTCATCCGTTAGACTTGTATAATAGTCACTCTCTTGAGCCCTGTCAGCAAAAATCGTATAACGGAAATACTCGACAAATGCTTCTTTGTCTTTGCGTGCGAGTTTTCTGTATGTGGGACTTGTCGAATCAAGGACTGCATGAAGGAGGCAATGACCATCACCCACTGCATCGACAATTGTCCATTTACGAAGTTCATCGCCAAACCGCGCAATTGTCTCACCCTTTGGATCTGTCACTTGTAGTTTATCTTCACCAAGGGGTTTCTTATTTTCTTGTACCCAGTCCTGTACAGTCTGTTCAAGTGTAATACTTTCAATTGCGGATGTTTCGTCTTCAAATCCCTTTACTTCTGTAACTAGGGCGGACTGTGGCTTTGGTAGAGGGGCGACGGGTTTAGGGGCGGGAGCAGCAGGAGCAACCTCTGGCTTAACCTCTGGCTTAACCTCTGGCGTAACCTCTTGAGCCACAGTCGCCGCCTGTGCGGCAGTCGTAGTAGGTGCAAGTTGCACTTCCTCTGTGACCGCCTTTTGAGCTTTCCCATCAAGTTTCACTGCGCCTAGTTTTTTCAGATCGGGCTTCGGCGGCATCTATTCCCCTCCTATATTTTATTACTCAGTATGTGCACTCAATACTTCAAGCGCAAGACGACTCGCTTCTTGTTCAGCAACCTTCTTATTCCTCGCAGTACTCTTTGCAATCACATTTCCACTCAAATCAAGAACACCCATTGTAAAAATCCGATCATGAGGCGGTCCCTCAACATTCACCTCCTTATACCTCGGAGGCTGATGATACTTGCTCTGGAACCATCGGAGAAGTTGGTCCTTAAAGTTCGTATCCTCCGCAATCAGACTTGCAAAGTCTATGTGACTTTCCAAGAGTGAAATAATAAAGGCCTGAACGGTTGTAAACCCCTTGCCACCGCCACCCTCATGTAGATAGAGGGCACCAATCCACGCCTCCAGCATCGACCCTAGAATTCGCAGATTTCTACGGCCGTCGCAGACATCCTCCACATGACGGCTGATAATGAGCCAAGGAGCAAATCCGATTTTTAGAGCCAGTTGTCCCAACATCTTATTATTTACAATTCGTGTTCGGAGCCTTGTAAAAAAGCCCTCCCCCTCTCCACCATACCGCTCACGGAGATAGAGTGCAACAATACATCCAAGAAGACTGTCGCCAATAAACTCAATTTCCTCATTGTCTGCTTCTTGAAGAGGCAGGCAGTTAGAAGGTCGGTCAGCCATAATCATTGGTTCTCCGGACTCCGACTGCTCTGCCCATAAATCAGGTCTATCTACATACGATTTGTGTACACATGCATTTTGAAAGGGGGTGATATCTTGAACACGGAACGACTGAAGCCCGAGATCGTGAAAAATTTTCCGAACATTCTCTGACTTCATTTTCTTGTTGCGTGGATTCCAGGGATTGAAGAGCTTTGATGCTTCTGCTGTCATTTCTACTTATAGATAGTGTTCGTTTTTTAGGTTGTTCGTCAGCTAGTTATTTGGTGTAAATATGTGTTAAGTATCTAGGGAATGAGTGGAAGCTCAAACAAAAACAAAAAAAAGCCCGTAGCGGGTTCCTTTATACCCTATGAAACGGGATATGTAAATATCGCAGGTGAGACCTTTTTTCTGAGCATGGGTCCTTCCAGCGATGAATCTTTTGCACTCACGGATGATAGTCTCAAAACAGATACCGCATTTGACCTTCTCTTTTTGGGCGGGACTTCAAACACATTTACTGACGCAGAAAAGGCGACTCTACAACGAGTGATTCGTGCTATTTTTGGAGCGGGCAAATCAATGACGAAGAAGGGGCTCCGCTTACCGTGTAATAAAGAGGAGGGTGAACTTCTTATTCGCTCCTTGCTCTATCGTCGCAGCTTATTAATGGATGAAATTGCGAGTTATGATGAACTGTTAGCGGAAGATGTTCATGCACGCTATTTACGAGACCACCTTGACCAGCTCAATAAATTAATTGATGAGGATGTACCGCAGACAATTGCACCGTGTAAAGATACTGCACTTGTAGACCCGAATAAACCTGCTAAAGTGGTCGGCCTTGATGATGATCGTATGTTGAAACTTCTGGAGATTTTTGCGTATCTACTTGCTCAGGGGTATGACCCTGTGGAAGTACTCGGAAAAAAACTGCCTATACCTGCGGATATTCTAACGCGCATGGCACAGAAAAATGCACCTCTTTTACGCGATTATGAAGGTGAGTTTGAGCGTGAACACGGCTCTGGAAAGAGGCCACCTTATACACGGACACTTATCAAAATTAAGAAGGTGCTTGAAGATGATGCAAGTCTCTTAGCGGCCATTGCTCCTGAGGAAGCTCTTAATGCACTGAGTGCTATTGAAGATCAATTGAAGATTAATAAAGAGCATAAGGGTACAATTGAGGAGCGCCGTGTTAGAATAATTGAAGAAATTGATAAACTTCAAAAGGCTCTTGCAAGGGCTCTTACTGAAGTACAGCGTCTACAGGCCGAGAATGATAGATTAAGACAGCAAGTTAAAGATTTAACAGAAGAACTTGCGAGAGCAAATGACAGAATTAGACTGTTGATGGAAGAGAATGATCGATTACAACAAGAACTGGCCGTAATAACTGCGCAGCGTGATACGCTAATAAGAGAGGTTGCATATTGGATGAGTGTTCGTCGTCAGTATGAAGAATTGCTCCGCGATGGTATACCTGCTCCTTTGGATCAGCGCGCTCTACTTGCCGATGCAATACGAGAAATTGCCTATTTGACGAGTATCCGCAATGAATATGACATGTATGTTCAGCAATTACTGGATCAAATAGATATATTGGTGCGGGAAATTGCATATTGGAAGCGTGTTTTTGATCAATATTATGAAATAATTGGTACTATGTTTTATTTAATAGATGAAATTATACCAAAGATTGAATACCTGGAAGCGTATGAAATAACTGACCTTTTTTTACTTCGTAGATATGAACAACTTGTGAATCGGTATGGAGATGAATTAGACCATTTTATTGATGAAAATGAACGCTTACGAAGAGTGGTTGCGGAGTTAACTGAATATAAAGAGTATATACAGGGAGATCTTCTTCCAGTTATTTGGCGTGGACTTCGTGCTTTTATTGAACGGATGGGTGACGACAGATTCATTCTACCAAGTGCCTATCCAGGATTAGATAGTAGTAGTGTTGACACTCTTCGCATTAGTAATAATACTCTTCAAAGATTTTTGGAGGGTATTCAAATACGACCTGTTCCACCGCCTCCACCGCCTCCACCTGCCGCGGCAAATAGAAATGGATCTATGCTCTGTATGTTAAATACCTTGTATTTTATTCTGATTTCACAAATGGATGAAGCGGTTGAACCTATTTTACTTCAAATATATAACCAACTACAGCCGGATCATGTTGATTTGGTTGTAAAAGTTTTTTACAGACTTGTTTTAGCAATTCGTAGAAATTTGCGTAATTTCCCAAATCCGATTAATGGGTCATTTGAAGCTATTGGCAATATTTTAGAAAGAGTAAATGGGAGACTTGCAGAGCTTTTTCCTGCACATCAAGAAAGAATTATTTCTGTATTGGAGACTTTTATCGGCGATGATACTTTTTTCAAAAAGAACTATTCTACTGGACTGCAAGTTATATCTGAGGAAAAAGATGGCATTAATTTATCGATTTATACTTTGTTTTTGGCTATTTTAGCAGGAACCCTACATGCAAATGAAGGTGTCTTAAGAGAATTTGGATGTCTAGTTGAAGGTGATCTGGGCGAAGTTGTTCCACCGCCAGTCATTCCAAGATATACACTCACTTTGCGAATAAATCAGGATGGTGAAGGTATAGGTACTCTTACAGGCGACGGTCCTGTAAATAATGGAGAAAGTAAAGAAATCTCATGGACTGCAAATGGCAATGGGTATACCTTTGACCATTGGGAACCGCGTGATTCTGTAGAAGATTCTGGAAATGCTACAACAAGGATAATACCTATTAGAGAAGATACTACAATTACTGCGCATTTAACTGAAGTACAACCACCACCACCAGTCATTCCAAGATATACACTCACTTTGCGAATAAATCAGGATGGTGAAGATAGAGGTACTCTTACAGGCGACGGTCCTGTAAATAATGGAGAAAGTAAAGAAATCTCATGGACTGCAAATGGCAATGGGTATACCTTTGACCATTGGGAACCGCGTGATTCTGTAGTAGATTCTAGGGCTGCTGAAACAAACACACGAGCTATTAGAGAAGATACAACAATTACTGCGCATTTAAATGAAGTACAACCACCACCACCAGTCATTCCAAGATATACACTCACTTTGCGAATAAATCAGGATGGTGAAGGTAGAGGTACTCTTACAGGCGACGGTTCTGTAAATAATGGAGAAAGTAAAGAAATCTCATGGACTGCAAATGGCAATGGGTATACCTTTGACCATTGGGAACCGCGTGATTCTGTAGAAGATTCTGACGCTGCTGAAACAAACACACAGCGTATTACAGAAGATACTACAATTACTGCGCATTTAACTGAAGTACAACCGCCTCCACCGCCTCCACCGCCTCCACCGCCTCCACCGCCTCCACCGCCTCCACCGCCTCCACCGCCTCCACCGCCTCCTCAACCACTTAGTACAGAAGAACTCTGCGCGAGATACAAAGAACTTTTCTTACGAAAGGATGGAAGTCCACAGAAAGAACAGACATATTGGAATGATCAAGAAGCTTTTAAAGCACAATTTACACCAGAACAATTTGCTCTGATTGAAAAGCGTTGTCACCCTGTAGAACAAGGACATACTCGGGGCTGGCGGCCAGAAGTTCTACGACCGCAAGCCTTTCTTACAGGTACAAGTGCCTCCGTAATTGGAAGTTCAGCAAGAGCAGGTATTCCTACACAACCCGTTCCAAGTGGACTTGGAGCCATTACGCGCAGAGGAGGTCGTAGACATAGAAACGGAAATGTAACCCGCAAAAGAAGAGCGCACTGAATAGTATGACGGCGCCAGAAAAAGAGAGTCCTCACTATATTCCGAATATTGCGCTCAAAGCAAAATATGCGCTGTATAGTGCATTAGTCTTTTTTGTAGTTGCGAATCCTGAGACCTATCGTGTAACCAATAACGCCTTCAGTTGGTTTGTAGTGATTGCCGACCCCGCAGGCCATCCTACGCCCCTTGGATTCTTTGTACACACCTTTTTATTCTTTTTATTACTCTGGGGACTCATGTTATTCCCTCGCGACTAGCAAATCGTGTTCAATCTCTTTGCCATATTTCAACTCGGCATAAAGTGTCTTGAATACATACGCCTCCGATACTTGATGAGCCCGCTCTGCCTCGAAGCCCTTTGAAAGAAGACTGACATAGACACTTGCTGCCAGATGCCGCTGCACATCCGTCCAGCGCGGGTCTGTAACGGCCGTTAGGCTGGGCAGATATTCAATCCAACGGCCACGGCGAAAGACTGCAAACACATCCATCTATAATTTTGATGTGTTCTCAGTTTAGACTGCTCTGTAATGTTGTTCCGTTTATTTACATTTGGATTTCTACCCACCGTACTTGCTTCCTATCGTAATTGCGGGTCGAGCGCTGACCTTGCCAAGAATCTTGTCATCTCTATTGTACCTGATGCGGCCAAGGCGGGTGACCAAGTGACAACGACATTTGACTATGACCTCGAGTCTGTGATTACGGGTGGCACGGCCTCATACGGTTTCTCGTTTAATGGAATTCCGTTTTCGCCCACTGTGAACGACCTGTGCGTGGAGCAGGCTGGAGGCTGCTGCCCCGATCCCTGCCCCCTCGGCACCGGCCACCACTCCGATAAGAGTATCACAGAGTTCCCTAGCGTCAGTGGCAAAATCATTAGTACGATTAAGTGGGCGGACCAGTCTGGGGCGCAAATTCTGTGCGTGGAGTGGACTGTAAAAGCATAAGGCGAGTAGCCCGTAAATACAATAGCCTATGAGCGTATATGGCAAAAGTTTCATTGTTTTTTCAAATGGAAGATAACAAGCTATACAAATGGTCTCAGTGACGATGTAAAAAAGATGATACTTTTTTTTACTTACCTCTTTCAGAATGAAGCTAGGCAAAGTCATCCTACTCTCTGTAGTTGTGGTCTTCCTTTTAGCCATGATTGGCGTAATCGCTAAGGGAAGTGTACAGGGCTTCGTTGGGGGGTTTGGTGACGCAGGTGCGCCTCCGGTTGCGTCCTTCACGATGTACTATGCTGATTGGTGTCCTCACTGCAAGACCATAAAACCTGAATTTGCAGATTTCTCAAAGAATGGCGTTGTCACAGTAAATGGTAAGAATGTCGCGGTCGCCATGGTCGAGGAGTCAGATAAGGCCAAGATGGCGGGCAAGAATGTGAAGGGCTTTCCTACCTTCCTCTATGAGACGGCGGCGGGTGAGACGGTCGAGTACAGTGGACCTCGCACTCGCGACGGCTGGATGGATTTCCTAGGCAAAACTGTGTAAACAGTATATTTTAAAAACTCAATGTAGATGGCTGTGCCAACTAACTCGAGTCTTTTAAATTCATTACAAAGACCCCGTTTTTTATGCGACGCAAACTTTACTAAACTCGTTACATCAAGTGATTTTACAATTAAATCACTTCGCTCACGAAATCCTTCAGTAAAAGCTCTTGGACAGGGTGCATTTGGTGCAACTGTGAGTGCAGAAATAAGTTTAGAACCAGCAGGTATTTTACTCAATGAAGGATTTCCTGGAATTGTTGGAAATAATAGCCGCAACGATCTATCATGTACAACCGCATTAAAAATTTCACTCTTAGCAAGTGACATTCCTTCATATGGTATACCTGGTGATACACTTGTAGAAACATCTGTCTATTCGCGTACTCTACAAAAAGAAAATGTAGCAAAAGCACTCTTTGTAAAGGTATCTCCTACTGAAATCAAAACGGTTATGGAACACTATATTACAAATCTATCAGAACTTGTTAAGAAAGTTGGGCCTTTTAAGCGCAATCTTCTTCGTGCGGTGTTTTTTCAATTAGCAAATGGGCTTCACGAATTTCACCAGACAGATATTCTTCATAAAGATTTAAAATTACAAAATGTCTTGCTCGGCCACGATGGTCGTATTTTTATTACTGATTTTGGACTCTCAAATTATATGGTTGTAGATTCGGCTCAGCCAAAATTATTTTATCGGCGTGATACAACACCTACAATTCAACCTCCTGAAAGCTTTCCGTATGTTCCTATAGGAAAACCCTATGATATTTGGGGGCTCGGTGTCTGTTTAGCAAATCTTGCATACAGAAATGGTACTGGACGTGAGATGTACGATTTTTATGCATCCCGTTATCCAGCGGGTAAATGGGAGGATGAGTTTTCAATAAAAGCAATCGCTAATATGGCATGGGTAAATACGCAATATTCAATAAAAACAGAAGAGATTGTAAGGGCTGTGAATCTAATAGATCCGCAGTGTGGAGATTTGCTACGTCATATTTTAGTGAATGAACCGAGCCAACGCTATACAACTGCACAGATACTCGCCCATCCTTGGTTTGCCGGTCTAACAAATGCGCAAGCTGTGCGTATAACACAAGATGAACTCGGTATGAATCCAAAAATGAGTCGCACTATATTGAGTATTTTTGATGATATTAAACAATACGATCCTGCTACAAGAACATATACTACAAACGCACCAAATGTTAATACGGGAACAAAAGATTTTTTTCAGATTAAACCTACGAGTAGAAATCTATTGCAAGTTCATATTGGAAACCTAATGAGTCAACAGGTGAAGGCTAATAAATTTAATGAAATATTTGATGATATGATTCTACCTGGTAATGTTACTATATATACATTTTTACATGCGATTGAGATTTTTGAACGATTTAATTTTATTTCTTCAAATGTAGATCCTGGAAATGTATCTAATACTTTATATACATGCATAATGATTGCAACAAAACTATCACCTTTTTTTTCTGAAGTTACTTTCACTATTGAAGATTTAGCAATAATAAAAGGAAGAAGTAGTGATCGTGATTACAAAAAAATGATTTTGAAGAGAGAAATTGAAATTATAAAAACGCTGCGCGGTGATTTATTTCCATTACCCAACGGATTTGTGAGCCTTTTCTTAAATGTCTACATGAAAAAGAGATATTCAGATCCTAATAAAAAAATATATAGATTTCTAGTGGGGCTCCTCTGTTTTATCTGCTGGGATGGAACAGTTGGCACACTTCAAGATGTGTTTCATACGGCCGATGTAATTATTGTGGAATCTGGTGAAGTGGGCGCAGGTATTGCAGGTTCAGAACCAAATTCTAAAGGCCCTCATTCTATTTCAACTGAACTTAAGGAGAATATTAAACAGGTAATTAGCCAATATGTTACTATATGGCCTATGAATCTTTTAAAGATACTAAATTATTTAAATCCTAATATTAAAACAGTTCTCAAGTTTCCATACAGAAATGGCGGAAATGAATCAATGCCGCCACCTCCAAGATTTACACAGTTTATATCTAGCCTGTAGTAAACAAAAATTTGAAATGGACTATGGACCACAAATCCTACTAAGCATATCATGGATCATCAAGATTGGACTCCCGTTATTGTAACTCGTCCTGTCACGCGTAGTGGTTCTCGGCCTACTGGGGGCCCAGGAGTCAAGGGCCCTAAGATGATTGTAGAACGCGACGGCACAGCACGAAATGCCTCTGCACATGCAGCAAAACTTGAGGCGGCCGATGCACCCGTGAAGCCAAAGATGTTGAGCGGCGAGAGTCGCAAGTTACTTACCGCTACACGCGTGGCTCTTGGAAAGACACAAGTGCAGTTGAATCAGCAGTGCGCATTTCCTCCAAACACAATTCGTGAATTGGAGGCGGGGCATATTCATCCTACAGGTGCACAACTCAACAAGCTAAATCGTGAGCTGCGTATTGGTCTGAAGCTCGAGTAGCTTAGGCGACCGACCAACGACGAGAAGGAACATTCGTCGTAAAGACTCTTTTTTCTAAAAACTCGACCGTAGCCTTGCGAGCAGCTGTCATGAGGCCCTGACGCTCCTCCTTGGTCGCTTCGAACTTCCAGGACGGAAAATCGCCGTTCGGTAGAAGAACAGTGTTTGATGCCGTTTCTGACTGTACTCGCTCCGCTGTTGGAACAAATGTACAGGCTAGAATCTGTTGAAAAAATCCGATAAAATCTGAAATCTCCTCTTTTTTTGTATGGGCGGTTGAAAAGGCGAGACCGATTGTCTGATGCCGCTCAGCCTCTGTTAGATAGGCCATTGGATAATTTGTAATCATTGCACCGTCTGTAAGAAGATGTCCAGTGACTGGGTCTGCGACTGGAGTATAGTAAAATGTCATTCCCATGGATGCTCGCAGAGCATCGACGAGTTTGACCTGTGGAGTTGCCTGTAGAGAAAATTCTCGTTGCCGACACAGGTGTAGGTCCGTTGCATAGCAGCGCAGTAGGGCTTTCGGGTTTTTCTCAGCCAGTCCCTGAAAGGTCAGGTCCACTGGAAGCCGTTGGACTCGTAGAAGTGTTTCAAGAAGTCGAACAAGTTTATCACCGCTGTCAAGTCCATACGAATCGAGAAACATCAGAGCCGTTTCTGGGTCGAACTCGCGAATCAGAGTGAAGTCAAATTCGAGGCAGAGCCGTTTCAGTTCAGCAACTGTATACCCTATGGAGAGACAGAATCCGATAAGGGCTCCTGCACTGATTCCTATATATTCAGTGACCTGTTTCAGAAGACCCTTCTCTTCAAGAACTTCAAGAGCGCCTACACAGGCCACAACACGAATGCCGCCGCCCGTGAGACAGAGTTTGCGCGGGGGTAGAATGAGGCTCATTCTTCTAAGTGGTTCTATCAGAGAATGTATAGGCCTCCGAATGAGGTCACTCCGAAACTAACACCCAATGAACTCTTCGAACGGCGAGTTCAACGGGATAAATCGCGACTTCACACCTATAACCAGATTCTGGAGCAGATTCACACCAGGATATACTCTGCATCACAACTTGATAATCACCCCGCGTATGTGATGTATACCGTACCCCCCTTTGTTCTTGGTCTACCGAAGATTGACTTACAGGACTGCATTGTCTATGTCGTCTATCAACTGCGTCAATCAGGATTTCAGGTACGCTATACCTACCCCAATCTGCTCTATATTAGTTGGGAGCATCATGAAAAAGAATATCTTCTCCATCAAAATCCCATTATTCAGGCGATGATTCCTGAGAAGAAAAAGAAGGGTGTCGGATTCGCCCTACCTGGGCCGATTGAGCAACAGGTGGGACAAGCGCCACGGAAACTGGCGAGCGAATACAAACCGCCGGCTCAGTTTGTCCAGACGATGGAACGCCCACAGGCGGACAAGAAGAACTCTGTATTACAAGACCTCTGGATGTTTTCGTAAAATTTGAATAAATTTATTGTATTAAGTCTTAATAGAAAATGCTTAAGTTTCTTCTATCAACACTCTTTGTATCAGTTGCCGCGCAGAATACAGGCGCCCCTGGACTTGGTGGCACCAATCAGACAACTCCCCCCCTCACCTTCCTCGATACCACTCGGGCACCCATTCTAGGCAACTATACTCTTGGATATATCAATAATACAGTGCAGAATCGCTGCCACAGGGCGGTTGCCAAGTTTCGCTCTCAGGCTACAGGCGTCGTTGATTCTCTCAGTATGGGAGTCTATTCACAGGCTGCACCTATGACCTGCGGAATCAGTTTCGTTCTCTCCACCTTTCCTGCGGGAGTCTTAATTGGCTCCTCTCTTCTCACAACCTTCACGGACCTCGTGGCCGCGAAGCCTGGCACGGATGAACATCTTCAATTTAACGCAACACCCTCTTCATGGGCTCTTGTTGCCGATATGAACTACACGATTACAATCCTCCCCTTCACATGGGCCTCTGGGCCCGCAGGCTCGACAGGCTCAACACAACACTGTGTATTTGACATTCCGTATGGAAATCCTGGACTTCCAAATGCGGTGATTGGACAATATGGACCTACTGCTCTTCCGTGCGGCTCGGTGCCGTGGACGGCTGACAAGGCCGGTGATGGATGGGCCATGCAACTTCTATTGGCCGGTCGCCCTGCGCAAGTGATTCTTCCAAGTGCATCCTCAAGCCACACTCCCACACCGAGTTCTACGCAAACACCCACTCCGAGTCAAACGGGCACTCCTACACCCACACAGACACCAACTGGAACTCCCACCAATACTGAGACTCCTACCGTGACGCCTGCACCAGGTTCAACTCCATCGAACTCAGCCACACAGACTCGTACACCGAGCCGCACTCCGTCCATTAGTTATACACCCACTCCCACTTCATCTGTAACTGCCTCCGTAACACCCACTGAAACTCCGAGTCCTACACCGACTCTTCGCATTGGAGCCTCTCCTTCGGTTACACCCACAGAGACACCTGGACCCACGGACTCCTCATCACCTACACCCTCTGTACGAGCAATTGGAGCCATTGCGGCCGGTGCAGGCGCGGCAGCACCTCAGGGCCCTACAACAGGTTCTCTGATTGGCGCAGCAATCGGTGGAGGTCTGCTTGTAGTTGCTGTGATTGGTCTAGCTATCCGTTTCCGTATAGTCTCCGCACAGCTCAATGCTACACCCAAGATTTCCGTATGGAGGACAAATGCAAAGGGCAAGAAGCGCCCTGAATTTGAAATCGGAACCAATCCCACAATTGTAAATAATCCTACAATGACGATGCGTATAAATCGTATGAGCATGGCACCTACACCTGTTCGTGAGGAGGTATAGGGTAATTTGCAAATATCTAGTATCACTGTAAGAGGAGATGTCGCTGGTCGGAAATACGAGCGTCGTGATCAGTGAAATTCTTTTATCACTCTATCCAATCTTAGTCAAGGTTGTTCCGACAAACTTCGACACTGGCCTCTTATCACGATTTGCTATTTTCACCGCGGCCTCTCTCGTATTTTACAGTGGTCAACCAATTCACCTCGGTAAAGTATTTCTCTATGGCCTTGTTACACTCTTTCATGTGGTTGTATCGTATACTGCCTTCTCAAATCTATCCGCAGGAACCTCCATGTCACTCTTCTATACCTATCCTATAATGAATATAGTGGCTGGACTTCTCTTTTTGGGAGAAACGATTTCACCTCGCGCAATTCTCTTTGTTCTGCTCGGATTTGTAGGAACTCTTTTACTTTCGCAGGAGATTCCTAACGAAGAAGTGAAGGGTGAGAAACCGATTGAAGTTCCACAGAACCTTGCAATCTGGGCTGGCCTAGTGGCGGCCTTTTCTGAGACTCTTATGTTTCTAGTGATTCGCGACACAAAGACTACAAACCCAATTGATTCAATGCTTCAGTTATATCCTGGCGCATTTATTTTGTTTGGACTCTATGTACTTCTTGGACAACGCACCATTGATACGAATCCTGTCAACTGGGCGAAACTCGGCCTATTCAATCTGATCATTGGCTTTGGAGGATACTGCTTGCGTGCATACAGTATTAACAAGGTCTCCACTGTCATATTCAGTCTCCTCTCCTTTATTGGTGTTCTGAGTTCCTATGCTTTTGGAAAACTATTTGTAAATGAAACAAGTTCATGGAAGACCTATCTGGGTGCCTTCTTAATCGCCTGCTCTTCGGCGGGAGTTACTTTGATTTAGGGTATAAATTTGAAGGTGGGGGTGGTTTATTTAAATTGTATGATGTATTATAAGATGAATATTCTACTATTTATATTTGCTATATTGCCAGAGATTCTTGCTGCGCCTCTGGCATCAAACTCACTTCTTCTATCACGAATGCCAGTCGCTCCCGCACCTCCGAACTACCAAGCGGCAGTTCTCGAGGAATGGATACCGTCTGGAACAACTTATTCCATTTCACAGAACTGGACGACAGGTTGTACAAACCTACCGACGGATGGCAAACTACAACCGAGCCTTCCATATTTGACAGATGCCTATGTTCTCTGTCGTAATCTAATGCCTGGAGCCTCGCCTGCAGTTCAACCTGCTCCGATTGTACTTGGACATCTTAATGAAAGTGGTATATGGTCCCATGTACCATATGATTTTGGCGCAGTATTTCCTAATGGAACAGCTCTTCATTCAAACATGGTTGTCATTTCACCCTCAGCCAGTCTTATTTATATACTGGGTGGAGGAACTCTAACTCAACCAAATCATATGACAGGATTTATGCTGAATAATCCAGGCTACAATATGGGTACATATCAAACAACGAGTAATATGTTTGAATTTGTCTTATATAATAATAGTCTAAATATTCTGGCAAATCCCCCTGCAAATGGCGGAAGTGGTACGGCGGCTCCAGCAGTTATTACAAATACAATCGCCCTTGGTCAAGGTACTCCTGTTCCTATTTCTACAGGATGGAGTATTGTAAATGCACTATCTATACCTGAAACACAGCAGGTTGTATGGTTTATGATAAGTTCACCCAAACCTTCTATTGTTCGTTTCAATCTTTCAGCACCTCTTCTCAATGAGACATTTGGTCCGCCTCCCAAGGCAGGAGCAGGCGCTATCCAATTTACACTTCTATCAGGTCGTTATGAACAGGCAGGATTCACTGTCTATCTGGGAAATGGCTCTCACATTGTATCAAATACAATTATCGGCCTACGAACAAAGGCAGGTTATAAGATAGTTGCACATGCTCCACCTGGATGGAATTATAACAGTATGATTGCACGCTATCCGATAAGTACTCCATCTCCTACACCTGTTGCAACTGTATCCCCTGTGGCATCCATAACACCTAGCGTAAGTCTATCTAGTACACCTGGATCTACTGTTTCTCCTACAGTATCGGATACACCTGTTGTAAGTGTATCTCCTACTATATCACTAATTCCAAGTGCAAGTCTATCTCCAACAGTATCAACCACACCTGGTTCTAGTGCATCTCCTAGTATATCTGATACGCCTGGATCTAGTGTATCTCCTACTGTATCACTAACCCCTAGTACAAGTATATCCTCTACAGTATCTGTAACGGCTGCTATATCAACTACACCAACACCTTCAGTAACTCAGACACCTACACAAACTCCCAGCCAGACACCCACACAGACACCCAGCCAGACACCCACACAGACACCCAGTCAAACTCCTTCTCAGACAGCAACCTCTTCTACAACACCAACTGCATCCATTACTCCAACTCCAACTCCGACTACAACACACACCCTATCAATCACATCAACTCCTACACCCACTTCAACTATCTCAAGTTCTGGAACTCCTACTCCTTCAATTCTGCCACTTGAAAACGCACTTTCAGCAAGTCAAACAGGAAATTCTCCCTCATCTCCAAACTCTATTGTAGGTATTGCAATCGGTTCCTGTTTTGTAGGAATGGCACTTGTTGGACTCTACATTACATTCCGTCGCCAGAATAAACGACGCTCTATGCCAGTCTCTAACTGGGCACCTCATCCTAAAATGCATGCAAATCGCATGACAGGACCCACCACTGAAATCTCACACAATCCGAGTATGCAGCAGTGGAGACAGTCTTCCAATCCATCTATAACACAGGCGCCAAGTTTTCGTAGACTTGAACCTGTACATACTAAAAAGACATTTGAGCCCGTTATTATTAACTAGACAGTTGAATGAAGAAGCGCAAAGAGTTTCTTCGCCTTCACAGGTCCAAATCGCTGTTTCTCTGAAATTTTTATATTGGAAAATTGCTCCTCCGTTGCATTCCAAACGGCAGTGAGTGAGCCGAGTTCCTTGAGCAGGGCCTCGGCAGTCGCAGGGCTAATTCCCTTACAGCACGTTAAAACACTCACTGCAAAAATATGCGGATCATCACGCTGCTCGCCCTTTGTGTGATTTTTAATGGTACTCGTGTAGGCAGTGACCTTGCCGTCACGAAATTCCGCCTGATCCTCCTGCCACTTCACCGCCAAGATTGTCAGAAACTGTGCAGTCTCCGTGGCGTCGGCAGTCTGGAAAAAAGTGATCTTATGAACGAACGGCAGGCGCACCAGCCACTTGAGCACGACCTCCTTGGTATAGGACCTGGTCTTGTTCAAATCACCCTCAATTATATACGCAATATGGGCTCCTGACTCGGCGGCATAGGCTTGTAGACGAGTGCGCTGCTCTCTGTAACGGCCATCTGACATGGACGCCTCCAAGTCATGGACCTCCTTGCGTTCAACAATAATTCCACCAGGCATCACGGTCCCAGTCGTTTCATCTACGCCAATCCAAGCATCTCCAACAGGAAGCATCTTGACCTTCCAATTGGGTATAAGAGTAATCAGTTCGCGTTCGCGATTATCCAGCAAAAACATCTATAGAAACATAGAATTTATTCTTAAACCTCGCCAATCTTCCAGCACTTGAAGAAACAGGCAACGAGAATTTGAACATCACCCAGACTTGTATGAAGCAGTTCTGGACGAGGCTCAATTCCAAAACAGTGCGTATAGAATCGCTTCAGATTCGCGCACATATAACGGTCGCCAGGACGAGGATTCGGCCACGGAATCTTACAGATATCGCGCGACCCCTCCATTGTACAGAACTCCTTCGCTGGCCAACGAATCTTAGGCGCACCAGGTGCCCAGTAGAGTGCAGCAGCGGAGATGACATTCTTATCAAACTCCATGTTGTGCGCAACATAGAGTCCACAGCGGTCCAGATCCGCCTGGAATTCACGCAGTACACTGAGAAGAGGTGCACCCTTTTCAGTGGCAAGTTCAGTGGTAATCCGATGGATTTTGCTGCTCTCTGAAGGAATTACCCAGCCATCGGGCTTAATCATATAGGACTTTGTCTCGTGGATGGCTGTGCCATCCGTGACAATCCAGGAGATTGAAACGGGTTGAGGCCAATTGTCCTTACGCACATGGGCGGGGAGATTACGGTACTTTGGAAGTCCTGTAGTCTCCGTATCAAAGAAGAGTGCTGGCATATTTAGATTTCATGATTACAAGTCAATCAGTCAAATTTATGACCAGTTTTCCTGCGCAAAGGTCGGAGCCATGCTGCGCTCGAGCCCAGATGTCGGCTTCGTGTAATCCCAACGATTGGTGCGTCCCTTCGGTCCAGGAGTGAAGAAGGGATCAAGCCCAACATTGATGTCGGCCGATGTAGGAGGCACCGTGATAGTCGCTTCACCCGCTGATGCGACCGCACTCATCTTCGCAGGCGCCTCCTCGTCTTCGTAGATGATTTTTTCATCCTTCTTGCGAACACCAACGACTTCAAAGACATTATTCGGCTTCTGAACAACTGTAGGTACTAGACCCTTAGCATCATAAATCTTCTTGATGAGTTTATTGGCATCGTCCAGATCGTAGGTTGTAAGACTCTCTGAGTGTGTCGGCTTGTAAGTCTGTAAAATCTTGCGCTCCTCCATTTCAGTCGCACTGGTGTCCGGAGGCTGTAGAGATGAACCGTCAATTTCACCATAGGGATTGACACCGCTTGCCGTATCTTGGAAGCCTTCGTTGTACGTTGAATCTTGGCGTATCTGTTGGCGACGTGTAGCCTTTGATTCTCCAATCGCCTGTGCCTCATCCGTTGCATTCTTACCATAGGCAAGTGACGCTGGAGCACTTAGCATTTTACCTCCTGCATCGCGCTCACGCAGTTCAGCAAATCCCTTTTGGAAGACGGCTGAATTTGGCGGCTGACCCGACCAGTCCAGCGGGCGCTGCGCAGTCAGTCGATTAATCTCCTCCTTTGACATTTCCTTATCCGTCTCGTACTGTGAAATAAGATTGAGTTCATAATCATCCACTGAATAAATCGGTGTTGTCACATAAGGTGCGGCAAAATTCTGCTCCATAATGACATCATTCGGTGAATTGGGTCTTGTATCGGGAAGCCACAGAAGATTTGCAACGAATCCCTCTTTCTGTTTGGTGCTTGTTACAAGCATTCCGATATATGCCACTACAACTAAAAGTATGGCTGCGATTAGAAGATTCATCCTCCACTACTACCGAGTCTACACAAAATATCCGGCTTTTGTAGAGAATGGTCGCAAAGAAGACAAAGAGTAAGGCCAAGACCAGAAAGGCCGGTAAAATGCGTATGGGTAGAATCATGTCACCGGTCGATGTTCGCTCAGCCGATAAGCTTGGCATGTTTGAAGGAATGCTGGGCTCAGGTCCTCTTACACTTGTACTTGTCTATGCGGACTGGTGCGGTCATTGCCAACGGTTCAAGAAGGATACCTGGAATGACTTAACTGCCATGTCAAATCGGAAAATGAATATTGCAGCGGTTCGTGATGACATGCTTCCCAAGACGAGTCTGGCCAATTCCAAGATTAAGGGATATCCGAGCCTGATGCTTGTAGGTACCGATAAGCGTCCTGCAGAGTTCAGTGAGGAGGGTGAAGTGACAAATGCGATGCCGAGCAATGAGAAGAAGAATCTTCAGAGTCTTCTCCAGACTCCTCTTCCTGAAGTGAATGATACTCTATCGTCAAGTCAAGGTATGGTGACTCCTGTAAAGACGGCGAGTTCTCCTACAGTTGCTCCTTCACCTAGTGTCAATTCAAAGCCACCTACACCTGCGGCAAATCTCACGGGTACAATGAAGCCACCTTCACCTACAATGGCTACAAATATGAGCCGTGATGAGATTGACGAAGCAATTGTAAATCAGCCGATTTCTGCTCCTCCTGAAAATGATATGGAGCTGGTTGAGTCAGCCGAAGTAACGCCATCAGAACGACGCACTGCACCGATTGGTGGCGGCAATCTCTTAACAAGTCTGATTCGTCTTGTAAAGACGAGTTCAAAGGCCTTTATGAAGAAGCGCACGACTCGTCGCAAGGCCAAAGGCCGCAAGTAAAAACTTGAATGATTTTGTAGGGCAACTAAACAGTAAGAAAACATGCTATTTCACCTTCTAGACGTGCTGGCTCACGATTCAAAAATCGAGAGCGAGGACGAAGCAACATGGCATATGTGCGAACGAAAAAAGTCAGACGGAGACACATACACAACCCGTATGAAAAATAACAATTATATGGGTCGTGAATTTCAGATTGAACTCTTTGGAGTCACGGAGACAGGTTCCCAGGTTCATGTGAATGTGACTGGTTTCTGTCCCTCTTTCTATGTGGAACTGCCTGATACAGGGGCATTCACAGAAATTCAGTCGGTCGTCAATAAAGTCCTGAAGCCGAAGTGTTCCGAATGTACACCCAATGTGATCATTGAGTTCGAGAAAGTCAAGCGCAAGCGACTCTTTGGCTACACTGCAAATCGTGAGTTTCCAATGGTGAAAATCAGCGTGAATAGCCTTGACCTCTTTCGAAAGGCCAGGAAACTCTTTCTTGATGAAAAGATGATGCCCATCTTTCATTACAAGACTCGCTGCCTTGAAGTGTATGAGGCGAATCTCGATCCGCTTCTGCGTTTCTTTCACACTCAGGACATTGAGCCATGTGGCTGGGTTGAGCTTGATGTGGAATGCGATGATGTGGAGGAATCACTTATCAGCTGTGATTACACGGACATTAAGAAGCCTGTGAAGCGACCTGGAAAGTCTGGGCCTGCACTACTGGCTTCGTGGGATATAGAGTGTTACAGCCCTGATGGCGATTTCCCCGTTCCTGAGAAGCTCCAGTATCCAATTATTCAGATTGGTGTGGTGCTTGTACGCGCAGGTGAGGCACCTCAGCGACACTGCTTTGTCTATTCAACCGAAAAAGACATCTGTGCAGATGTTCCAGGGGTGACCATTTATCGTGCAGCAAGTGAAAAGGAGCTGATTCTTGATTGGGCTGCGCATATGATTGAGTGGAGTCCTGATATCTGGATTGGCTACAACATCTTTGGTTTTGATGAACGCTATGTGTGGAAGCGTGCCGAGCTCCTCGGTTGTGTACCCGCCTTTCAGGGATTCTCTCGCTACGAGGAGGAGACCGTAAAGCTTCAGGAGAAGATGCTCAGCAGTAGTGCACTTGGAGATAATCGCCTCTATATGTGGAATTCTGCAGGTCGTCTCCAAATCGACCTCTATCACTACATCAAGCGCATGGAGGCGCTGCCGAGTTACAAACTCGATGATGTGACCAGTCACTACATGAGTGGCAAACTCAAGGCGATTAAACAGGACACCGAAGGCGCCCTAATTACACTAAAAACCTCGGTCACGAAGGATGTGCGTATTGGACGCAGCATCAAGATTCTCGATGAGACGGGTGAGCCTGTCGCTGAGAAATGTTCGGTTGAGCGGATTGGTGACGGCGAAATCATAGTACGAAATACAGGTGAACCTCTGGATGACTTGGACCTCCAGCTCGCAACCAAGTGGGCCATTGTAAAGGACGATGTGCCGCCTGCTGAGATTTTCCGTCTTCATCGTGAGGGCGGCGCGGTCGGCAGGGCGAAAGTTGCAGATTATTGCGTTCAGGATTGTAACCTCGTAATTGAACTGTTCAACAAACTCGATGTGTTCAATAATGCCATGTCAATGGCAAATGTCTGCTCAGTGCCTGTAAACTACATCTTTACACGAGGCCAGGGCATCAAAATCGAATCGCTCATCTTCAAGGAGTGTAATGCTCGTGGACAGGTTGTCAAGGTGCTCGAGTCACCGCGACAGGCATCGGATGAGCTCTCAGATGATGAACCGGTTGAAGAGAGTTATGAGGGTGCGATTGTCTTTGCACCGAAGCCTGACTTCTACTTTGATGCGCCTGTAGGTGTCTGTGACTTTGCGTCGCTCTATCCGAGCTCGATTATTAGTGAAAACATCAGTTATGACACACTGGTCTGGGTGAAGGACATTGCGCCTGATGGCACTGTAAAGTTCTCGTATGGGGGCGAGCCGACCGTTGTGGAGCCTGGTGTTCGATTCACAGATATTGAATTTGATATTCTGCGACCGGATCCTGCGGATACACGAAAGCATCCTGAGAAGATTCGTGATGGCCTGCGCATCTGTCGCTATGCGCAAAAGGGAGATACGAAGGGCACTCTACCCGATATTCTTCAGAAACTGTTGGCGGCCCGTAAGGCGAAGCGCAAACAGGCGGAGAAGGAGAGCGACCCATTTGTCAAGGCACTTCTCGATGCAGAGCAGCTTGCGTATAAACTCACTGCGAACTCACTCTATGGTCAGTTGGGCAGCCCTACTTTCAAGATTCGTCTTCAGGCTCTAGCTGCATCAACGACCGCATATGGTCGTAAGCAGATCACCTTTGCAAAGGAGGCGATTCATCAGTTCTATGGGGCACCTGCTGGGCGGGCTGATTGCTGTGCGGAGTTGGTATATGGTGATACAGATTCACTCTTTGTGAGTTTCAATCCGCGCGGACCTGATGGGACTCGGCTGCAGGGTCGTGAGGCACTTGTACGCACCATTGAACTGACAGAGGAGTGTGGTAAGTTTGTGACGGCGGGTCTGAAGCCGCCGCACGACTTTGAGTATGATAAGGTATTCTGGCCGTTTATCATCTTCAGTAAGAAGCGCTATGTCGGCAACAAGTATGAGGAGTCGCCCGACCACTTCAAGCAGAATTTCATGGGGATTGTTCTAAAGCGGCGAGACAATGCGCCGATTGTCAAGACAATCTATGGTGGTGCCATTAATATTCTGCTGAACAAGCGAAATGTGGCGGAAGCGGCAGAGTTTGTGAGGACGAGCCTTCGTAAACTTGCAACTGGGGCGGTGAGCCTAGGACAGTTGACCATTACAAAGTCGCTTCGAGCAAACTACGCGGACCCGACTCGAATTGCGCACAAAGTGCTTGCGGACCGTATTGCTGAGCGTGACCCTGGTAATGCACCGGCCTCGGGTGACCGTATTCCGTATGTCTACATTGTAAATCCTGGTGCAGAGCTGCAAGGTGATAGGATTGAACTGCCTTCGTATGTTCGCGAGCATGGGCTCAAGCCTGATATTCCGTATTATATTGAACATCAGTTGAGTAATCCGTTGGCTCAACTCTTCGCACTTCGTGTTGAGGAGATACCCGGCTACAGGGCACCTGCTGGTGGCTGGTCAACCAATCAGGATAAGCGTGCAGTGGAGAGGGAGCGGATGGCGGCTGAACTTCTGTTTGGAGAGACTCTACAGAAGTGCTCAGGCCAGCAGAATCTGTTGGCGATGGGCTTTGATAGAGCTGCCGCGGTGCCTAGTCTAACAAATCGGGTCGTTACGATTGAATCAATTGCTCCGAAGGTTGTCAAGCAAGGCATTCTGGATAGTTATTGGGGCGACCGCATTCTGATCTCTCGACTCGAAGAGAAACAGAAGGCATTAAAGAAAAATCAAGTTAAGAAATCAGATGGGTCAAAGCCAAAGTAGAGAATTCTTTCGGCCATTTATTCTTGAAACGGCGGCTGGCGAAACTTATATTGAAGAGAGAAAACCCAGGGCACATGCTCCGTTTACAATTACACGGCTAACTGCAGCAGAAGGACGCCTCGCCTTAGCAAATGCAAATACAGTGGATGGATTTGAGGATGCTCTTTTTTTGGATAAAGTGAACGCAAAAGCGAGAGAAGGTCTCGGATATAGTCCAATGGATGGTCCTTTTTTACCGCGAACTGTGGAAGGCCTTCATGCATCCATTCGTGTTGTCTGGATGAACCATTCGGCGGAAGCAGGCATGCCGCACACGCGGGCTCCTGATATTGTCTGTATTCCGATGGATTATCCCGCACAACGGCTCAATGAAACCCTCAAGCACGAATCGATTCATGTAGACCAGAGACAGCGACCCGAGACATGGTTGAAATGGTGTGTTTCTATAGGATGGACACTCATACGAGAGGAGGAGATTCCTGAGCGTTGGGTTCGTCGTTGCCGACTGAATCCTGATACAATGGCGTATCGTTTTTTTGCATATAATAATCGCTATGTGCCCTTACCGATGTATGAGCGCGATGATAAACCGCGCATGCGTGAAACGAAGATTCACTGGTGGGATAGAAAAACAGGAGATCTATTGAAGGATACACCCTCCGATCTGAAACTCTATCTACAGGGAGTACTGAACCCAGAGCATCCGTTTGAAATTGCGGCGTACAAAGATATTCATCTAGAGTAGAGTGAATGAGTCAAACAGGATCGAACGCTATACAAGAGTATTATAATGCAGTAAATAAAGAAGAGGAGAAAGCCTTAGAAAAATCTAAGGCAAATAATAATAATGATGAAAATATAAAGGGAGCAGAAAATAAAAATATTTCTGCTGCTTTTAATGAAAGTATTGGTAAAGCTACAGAAGAACGCGAAGCGAAGCGCTTAGAAGAAACTTCTGGTTTTCTTAATCCCTTAGCAAAAAAATTAAAGAATGCACAAAATAAGAAAAATTTACTTAAGGGTGCTAAGAACTTTACAAAAAAAAATAAAGTTGCTCCTAAAGGGAATAATAAAACCGCTAAGCTCTTATCACAATATAAAGCATCGCGTCCATCTATAAATGCTCGCTCTGTTGCATCGCGAACAAAAACTAGAAATAATTCAATAAGGAGAACAAAAGAAAAAAAACTAAGCCTGTCTACAAACATTAAAATACTTACAAAAACATTAAAGAATGCACAAAATAAGAAAAATGAAAAGGCTGTAACAAAAGCAGAAAAGGAATTAAGACAAGCAACAGAAGAACTTGAAAAGACAAATGCATTACTTGAGAAAATATCAAAAGAAAAACCCGAAATTCTTACAAGTAAAGAAGCAAGCATAAAGATTGTCGAAAAGAAAAAAGTCGAGGCAGATGCTAAAGTTGCTGAATTGAATCTAAAAGTGAAGGCTGCTAATTTAAAACAAAAGGAGTTACAAGCAGGTTTAGATACAAATACAAATAAACTTAAGACTGAACTCGAAGAGGCAAGAGCAGAACTTCAAAAGGCAACTGATATGTTTTCTCCTTTAGAAAAAACATATAATCAAGCTGAGAAAGCACTTCTTGAAGTGAGAGCCGCAAAAGAAAAAGCTGCTGCTGAAGTTGCGCTTAAACCAGGGTGGCCCAATTCAGCAGGTAGACATCCTAAAAGGGATTTACGAGAAGCAACTGCTGCAGAAACAAAAGCTATTGCAGATAAAGAAGTTATAGAAGAAAAATTTAAGGCTGCTAGAAATGCTGTTGATGTAATTAATGAGAAGATAAAAAGCATTGAATCACAGATAAAAGAGAATACAGTCTCTCGTAATCTTAAACTAAAGGCAGCCGAGAATGAGGTCGCGCAACTAAAAGAAAAATTTAGAAAAGCAGATGAAAATAGAAACATTTTAGAAGAAAAGGTAAATGTAAAAAAAGAGGAAAAGGAATTATATAATCAAAATGTTAAATTACTAGCTAAAGAAAAAAGTAAACAGACAATTGAAAAGTTCAAAAAAATGAAAACAAATCTGCAAAACAAAGAAAGTGCTGCAAAACTAGAAAAGGTACAGGATATCTTAAAAGAAGAAATTCCAAATGTTAATGAAGAAAAGGTTCTAAAAGGAATTAAAAACTTAAAGATGAAAAAACTAACAGAGGAACTTAAGGCAAAAGGATTAGTAGATGAACCAGAACCTGAAAATGAGCGTGCTATTAAATTAAATAAAAACATTAAAAATCTAAAAGAGCGACTTGCAAAGGGCAGTACTTTTAATAATTCTCATACTCCTCCTCTCAAATCTCCTGAACCTGCCCCTGAAGCCGCAGCTGAACCTGCAGCTGAGGCTCCTGTTTCTGTACCCGTTCGTGAACCGGCTCCTGCTCCTGAAGCGACTCCTGCTCCTGAAGCGGCTCCTTCTGAAGCGACTCCTTCTGAAGCGACTCCTTCTGAAGCGACTCCTGCTCCTGAAGCGGCTCCTGTTCGTGAACCGGCTCCTGCTCCTGAAGCGACTCCTTCTGAAGCGGTCCCTGAGCCGGCTCCTGCTCCTGAAGCGGTCCCTGAGCCTCCTTCTGAACCGGCTCCTAAAGAGCCCCCTAAAGCTGTTGCTCCAGAGGCTACACCACTTCCAGATTTACCTCCTGGATGGGAAGAACACAGGAATAATCAGGGTGAGGTATACTATAGTAATGGTACAATAACACAGTGGGAACGACCCAATAGTTCAAGTGTATTAAATACAAAACCAACAGAGGAATTTCAGGCTCAGCTCTCTGAAGAAAAGGCGGCGAAGGCTGCTGTAGAGGCTGAAGTTGCTGAATTGAAGGCGCAGGTTGCAGCACTCAAGACTGCGAAGGAGTCCGCTGAGGCTGAAGTTGCAGGACTCAAAGCAAATCAGGCCAATAAGCCCCAAGAAACATCTGAACCTACAAGCCCTACCAGCTCAAATTCCAAAAATACATCTTCAAATAATCCTCAACCTTCAGATGAAGAAAAAATTCTGGATGTTCTGGAACACGGAGAGGATGGATTTCCTCCTCTCGAACTTCCAGACACTCTCAAGACAAACTTTGAACATGCAATCAAACCATTCTATGATAAAATAAAGTCAGAACCAAATCAAGCCTATGTAGAACTCTATGTAAAACTCTATGTATTGTTTTATGAAGTTAAAAATGAGAAGATTCCTGGTGGCGATTTATTTGAAGAAGGAACAAAAACAGATCTTAAAGAATTCGTAACACCTGATATAAAACAAAAGATAAAAGAACAGATAACAAAGGCGCCGTATTATGATTTAATGTTTAGATTGGGAATTTCTAAATTATACCACCAATCATTAACGGATCCTCTACATATTCTAGACAATCTTGAAGAAATTGACCTAACATCTGAGGAGTAATTGTCCGGTTATAAAACTCGCTACTAAATAGAATAGGGCATGGTTCTTAATGAAACAATCCCAGGTCTATTACCCCTACAGTCTGGCGGGGCCAGACGAACACTGGATAAACTCATTGAAAAACACGGAACCAAACTCTTCAATTGTTTTGAAGCAGGATATTCAACCTTTGGTGGAATTCAATCCATCATCTTTCTTCCTCCCCTTCATAAGTTTGCAGAAATTGACCCCAATGATGCAACACGTCCTGTAACGATTGCTGAAACTGAGTATCGTGTTGCGAAAATAAAAGATTTTAGAACTCTTCCTGAAACAGCACAGACAGCACCTAATTTTTTTCTCTATAAATTTATCGAAGAGTTAGTTCAGCATTTTGATTACGGAATTAGTACAGGTGCTCAGCCTCCTGAATTTTCATCGAATTTTCCTGGACTCAACGATGAAACTAAGCGTAAATACGACAATGATTGTTTTGCCCTTCTTGAAATTACTTGCCGTCTCTATTCTATTTTCTATATTACAATCTATGCACAGCAAGACCTCTGCTTAGAAAATAATATGAGATCTGGTCTCTATTCAAGATATGTAGAGAATCGTACAACACAGCCTCAGTTTAGTGTTTTTATGGATGAAATAATCCATGCTCTTCAATCAGGAGAATCATTACAGTGTCTCTTTGGACAGAATGAGACAAATCAAGATGCCCTTGAAGTCCTATTAGAGATGATGCTTGAGCACGGATTACTCTATACGGCTGCAAAACTTGGACTTCCCATTGAGAAGATTAACATACTAAAAGGCACTCGTTTCTTTAGTGGAACAACTCATTTTTTACAACAGGTGATGGCTAAATTTCCTGTTGCGGCAGGTGCTCCTCTTCCTGTTGCTCCTATTGTTCCTGTGCCTCCTAGCTCATCTGGCTCATCTGGCTCATCTGGCTCATCTGGCTCATCTGGCTCATCTGGCTCATCTCCTATAAAACCAACAGAAGACCAAAGAAATGCTGTTTTAACAAATCTTCTTTATGGAACAGGTGATGGTTTAACATGGACTAATATTCCTCAATCAAAGGTTACTGCATTTATAGGCGGTGCAGGCAAACTATTAAATATTACACAGGAGATTATAAATACTGTTTTACAGGATAAAGGTACAGAATTAGGCATCCCTCTTATTATTTTTAATGATACAAATATTGTTTCTAAAGGCATATTTGATGGACCCTATGATGTTGCGGGCAATGGATGGTGTTTTTATTACTCAATTTTAGAACAGTTTGACTTTAGTAGAAAAGTACGAAAAGAGAATACTGCAATTAAAACGGGATTAGATGGTAAAACGAATGTTTCAAATAATACAAAAAGAGATACACCAAACTTTATAAAAAGTATAAAAGAAGCACTTCAAGATAATAAATTATATGCAAATGAAAAGGAACAATGGAAACTCTTTTATGACTCACAACCTGGCAAAAACTATGATGCATATATTGCTAGTTTAGATGATGCAACCACAAAACCATGGGCAGATCCTGAATATGGTATTGGACAAGTTATTGCGGATAAATTCAGGACAGATATTTATATTTATCAAGAAAATCTAGGTGGAAACTATATAAATTTAAAAACGTATACACCTAAAGATAATATTGTACTTCAAGAACCTGTTCGTATTCTCTATATTAACCGAAATCACTATCAGATTTTACTAGTGAAGCCTCATGCAGTTGTGCCGCCGCCTCCACCGCTACCGCCGCCGCCTCCACCGCCACCGCCGCCGCCTCCACCGCCGCCGCCTCCACCGCCACCGCCACCGCCGCCACCGCCGCCACCGCCGCCACCGCCACCGCCACCGCCACCGCCACCGCCACCGCCACCCCCACCCCCACCCCCAGCAGCACCAGCACCGCCACCGCAAAGGACAATAAAATTTAGAATAGATAAAAACGAATCATTTCCAAATAATTTATCAACGGAGTCTACTATTCATGTAAAAACATATACAGTAAAAGCAAATATTTTGTCCAGATTTCCTATAATAGACCTTACTAAATATCATCCCCCTACACGCTGGGACGACATCGATGATCAATTTAAACGAAATGAAATCTATTACTACAAAATTAATAACGTTGATGTAAGAACAGTTCCACGACTACAGGTTTTTCAAATGTTAGCAGGGCTATTCCTTAATGGTAATATTCATAGCCAGGCAAACGACGCTATTGATATTGAATTTGCAGTAGAACCAGGATTAGCAGCAGTAGAAGTGCCTAAAAGTGGCGGCACGCGTAAAATTCGCCGTCATCACTCCTATCCATTAAAACATACCTTTAAAAATAGGAGGGCCTAATGTGGAAACAAACCCTTTTTGACGGCTCAGACTTGGGTCTGTCAAAACCGTTTCAATTTACTGAATTATCGAGCATAGTACTGCCCCGGATGAGAAAATCCATGATTTTTCTTGCATCAGGAGAACTCCGCGCCTATCTTGAAAAAACAGGAAGGTCAGGAGGTGGTGCCCACGGTCATCTTGAAGAGTGTACTCGTTCAGATAGTTCTGGAAAACAGTTTTGCCTGATTAAAACGAGTAATCTGGAGGATGCCGGCATTCAGACTGAGGCCTTTATTCAATGGATTGTCCAGAAGACTCTTGAGGCCGAAGGTCTTGGTTCTCGAGTTCCCAGAGTCTACGAAATTTTTCGTAACGAAAATAATTCGGTTGGATTTACCATGCATGAAGTGCTCGATTCAAAACTCTGCGGTCGATTTTTATCTGAAAGTAGCACTATAGAAAAGGATATTATTCATTGTCTAGTACAAACAGCAGCCATACTGCAGCGACTTGAAGAGAGACTTGAACTGGACCACCGTGACCTCAAAGCAGACAATCTTATTATCTCATCTCGACCATCTGCTATGAAGTGGAAGGGGAAACTTATTGATAGCCCTTTCACTGTCCATATTGTCGATTTTGGATTCGCTTGTATGGGCAATTCAGGAATCACACAAGTAGATGCAAGCGATGGAACCCTCCCCCCTCTTGATCCATGCCCAAAGGAAGGTCGTGACCTCTTTCATCTGATTGTCTCCTTCTACGGAATTTCTCAAGTGAGAACTCAACTGACTCAGCCCCTCGATACTCTTTTTAGTACATGGCTTACCGTAAGCGATAAATCATGTGCGGGAATGGCTGAAAAATGGCGTTCAAGTGAATGGTTATATCTCATCACATCTCAAAAAAAGTTTTCAAATCCTTCGTGCCGACCTGAGGCCATACTCGAGACACTTACACCTTTACTGTGAGCGCCAACTGGTGTGCTCTGGGCAGCGCGTACAGATATACAGGAACTTCAGATTCGCAGAATCGTACTTCATGTAAATCACATCACGCTCCATACCGCCCTTATTTGAGGGACACTCAGGGTTAGGGCACTTGATATTCTTCACATGCGGAAGAGTCGGGTCCAGGTGAGTGAACTCATTCAGCAGAATCTTATAACCCTCTGCTGCAGTTCCCTTGATGCGGCTCTCCACTACAAGGCCGCCCTCGGTGTCCTTCTCATTATATGCACACTTCAGACACTTTCGGTAGAGTTCTCCACCCGTGACATCATGGTAGAGATAATTATTACAAGTAGGGCACCACTTCATTTCCTTGCTATAGTGCTTAGTTTTTAACTGGTGACTCAAATTTCATTTCACGCGTATCCTCACAAAGCCCGGGGGATAAAACTTGAATCATATTTTCTGCGTATTTACTATCAGCAATATGACATCAATAAGTCCCGTTTTGGAGGAATTCAAGAAGCATCCTCTCGATCACTTCTTGAATGATCGACGAGCGGGTGGAAAGGAGGCCACGATGGGTGGCATGGGTGTCAAGAAGGGTACATGGTTGATTAAGGACGACGACTATCCAGAGTTTCTCGATCTTCTTCACGATTACCTCTTTGTCAGGAAAATGACGCCTATGAACTTTGTAGAACAATCACGATCCGATTCGGCGAAGCCGATTCTGATAGACCTTGATTTCAAATACCAGGCACATATGAATATGACACGGAAGTTTGAGGACCACCATATCCGTGGCTTCTGTTTGCAGGTGATGGAGGGTCTCAAAGCCTTCTATGATCTGAGTTCGTATGAAAATGGAATTCGTCTCTTTGTAACTCTTCGTAATACTCCCTATAAGGACAAGAATGGAATTGTCAAGGATGGCATTCACATTGAGTCCCCTGACTTCTGTTTGAGCAATGAGAAGCAGAAGGCGCTGCGTAATTGGCTTCTTGAAGAGCATGCAGTGATGGGAGCCTTTGAAGGTACGGAGTTCTGTAATCAGGAGGAGGACATCTATGATGCGGCCATGGTGAGGAAGCAGGGCTGGTTCTTCTATGGTGAGTCGAAGCCGACAGTACAGCCGTATGCGTTGGCCTTTGTCTTCAAGTATGACCCTACAAAGGATGATCTGGAGATGGAGGAGACGACGAACTACGATGACCGCGAACTCATGGAACTCCTCAGCATTCGCTACAATCTTGTACCTGATGACAATGAGGTACGGGCCGATGCAGTGGCCTTGTATCAGAAGATGCTGGCTCGAAAGGCGACGGGGACTCCTGTGTTCGCGCCTGTTGCCGCACCTGCACCTCCTGCTGAACTTAGTCTAGATGGTGGCGCCACACAACCTAGACCAATGGATGCTGAGACGCAACTTGTTGTTCGCACAATGTTGAGCAGTTCTCGTGGCTGTAATCCAGAGGATCTTCCCTTCATTCGCAGCCTTGTAATGGACTGTCTCTCTGAAAAGCGATGTGAAGACTATGGTCTCTGGATTGAAGTTGGCCTCTGTCTTCACCACATTGCAAGTACTGGAGAGATGTCAGAGAAACTCTTTGACCTCTGGATGGACTTTAGTCGCAAGTCACCAAAGTACAATGCGTCCGAAGAGAGTCTGCGCAAGCGTGAGTGGAATCGCTGGTCACGACCTCTCGGTGAACGGGTCCTCAGTATGAAGAGTCTTAGTCGCTGGGCTCGTGAGGACAGTCCCACAAAGTACAAGGAGATTAATGATAACGATGTAGTTCGTTTCATTATTGAACATCCATTAAATACACACTTTCACATCGCAAAAGTGATGCAGAAGATGTATGGTGACCAGTATAAGGCGAGTCTTGACAATAAGAAGGTCGATTGGTTCATGTTCGTACCTGAGCAGCACTGCTGGCGACCCATCAAGCAGGGCTTTGAACTCCGTGGACACATCAGCAATGAAGTGACAGAGATGTTTCAGAAGGCTAAGGAGAAGATTAAGAAGGAGGCTGAGCGTGACGGTGAAGGTGAATTTGGTGAAATGACAAAGAAGATTCTCAAGGAGTTTCTCGCAATTGAGAAGTCACTCTACACGGCCAATTTCAAGGACAGTGTCATGAAGGAGTGTGCGAATCTCTTCTATGACGAGGACTTCCTCAACAAACTGAATCTGAATCCGTATCTAATCGTCTGTAAGAATGGTGTACTCAATCTCCGTGCGGAGCGGACACTTGAAAACGGCAAGAAGGAGATTTATGTGGATTTCCGCGATGGTCGGCCCGAGGACATGATGTCCTTTGTGGCCGGCAAAGAGGGTGGTCGTGAGGCCATCACCTATGTCCCCTACAATTCAGAGGACCCTGCTGCGAAGGAACTGGAGGATTTCTTGAATAAGGTCTATCCGTATCCTGAACTCAAGGAGTATGTCATTACTCTGATGAGCAGTTGTCTGGAGGCGATGAACCGTGAGCAGTGCTACTACACGATGACAGGTGGTGGTGGTAACGGTAAGTCAAAGATGCTAGAGCTGATGCGTGTCTGTCTCGGTGAGTATCAGGGACCACTTGCATCGACCGTGCTGACGCGAAAGCGTCCTGAATCAGGTGCAGCAAATCCTGATATCATGTCCATCAAGAACAGGCGTTTCATCTATCTGAATGAGCCGGATGAGAATGAGCCCCTCAATACAAGCCGTATGAAGCAGTTCAGTGGAGAGGACTTGGTGGAGGCCCGTGGACTTTTCTCCGACCAGGAGAAGTTCAAGGTGTGTGGCAAGCTCTTCATGCTCTGTAACAATCTGCCGCCGATTCACGCAATGGACCGTGGTACATGGCGTCGCATCCGTGTCATTCCGCATCCGTCAACATTCGTAGATGAGAATGACATCGGCTGGGAGAAGTTTATGGCAGGCGAGCCGAACTTTCATCGCAAGGACACGAGCATTGATACGAAGGTGTTTCTCTGGCGTGAGGCGTATCTCGGACTGCTGGTCAAGTACTACACAGAAATCTACGCAAATAATGGCATCAAGGAGCCGAAGATTATCAAGGACGCATCCTCCGAGTATAAGGAGCGCTTTGACACCTATGCAAAGTTCAGTAACACTCGTATTCGCAAGGAGGCCGTTGCGCGCACAGACATCAAGCTCATCTGGAAGGCGTACAGGGTCTGGACGGAGCAGCAGGGTGGCATTGGCAAGAAGTTGACTGTAGAGGAGTTGCGAAAGCGTCTAGTAGACCAGTTCGGAGCACCGCTTGAAAATCGTACATTCGTAGGGATTGTGGCCTTTGATGATGATGAGAGTTTCGCCGAGCATGAGAAGGAACATGCCGCATCACGCTAGTCGAAACAATAGGCCCGTTATAATCATAAGTGCAAACACTGCACCAAATGCACCATAGAGAGTATTTTGCCATGACTGCGTATTTTTGTAATAGACGACCAACATGACAATCATTAAAAACAGATAGGAGAAGTAAAACCCGAGTAGGAGAATATCCTGGTTCGTTCCGAAAAAGGGGAGTTTATAGAGCCCCTCCGTCTCCTTGAACCGTTCATCAAATTCACGATTGAGAGTCGCCGTATTTTTTTTGAGTTGACGAATATTTGTCATCATGCTCTCATAGGAACCCTGTTCCTCAACTAATGTGTTTAGTTCAGAGTTTACGACTAAACTTTGAAGTAAACTGGATTGTGATTTAAGTGTAGGCACATCCATCTCTACTTACACTTCATAATACCGCCGGGAAGAGAAGAACCAACGACACCATAGATACGCTTGTTCCAGTAGCGCTTATTGCGGACTTTATCCGTATAAATGGCGCGATTTGAAATCAGTAGAATCATCACTACAATTTCCACTCCAATCAGAATTCCAACGACTGAATTACTTATAAATCCCATCTTCGCAAGAAAAGCAATCGCTGCAAGTGCACAGAGACTGATAAAAATCAGTTGGAATACAAAGAGCGTATCGAGTTTATTGTTGTAGTACCACTCCTTAATCTCCTGGTTACGCTGTGCAGTATCACTATTCCGCTTAGCAGTTGACAGGTTGTAGTCCTGTGTTCCTGCAAGATCGGCGACAACTGTATTCAGATTTTTTGATTGAGTTGTGTAGTTTGTCATAATGTCAAAATTACGCGCAGTATTCTGCGTATCCGTGAGAGCCTGTCCAAATGAATCTGCAAATTTTCCCGTTAGCTTTGTTTGAAGGTCACTTGTCTGTCCCGCAAGATAGGTAGCCCTATCAGTTGCACTCATTTGGCCAAAGGCCGTATTTAGAGCCGCGTCAGCCATCTACTTAGCTTCTATAAATGTAAAAGAGTAGGCCAAGAGCAATAAAATTGGCCGCACCATAAAGAGTCAGCAGTTGATTCGCATAACTGTTCTTCTCCTCAGAAAACTCAAGCATCCGTTTCCGGAGATTTGAGTTGGCATCAGAACCTGATAGTTCTTGACTGTTTGCAACAAGTCTGCCTGTATTTGCCTGAATATCTGATAAAAACTTATTCACATTGGTATTCATGGTTGCAAGTGATGTAGATTGCTGTTGTGCAACATAGTTGGAAATCTCAGTTAAGTCACTGAGACGGAGATTGACCGCATTTAGAAGATTGACAATCTTACGCTGGATTTCTGTTTTATTAGTCGGCGTAAATCCAGTTGGAGTTGTAGGTTTGTTATTAAGTGTGACATAATCACCGAGTAGAACGGAATAGACCTTGACCCAGAAGCAGAATTCATACTGAAGACTGTAGAGGAGATCGTATGAGACGGAGTTTGTCGCATCTGCGGTGTTACCTGTAATTGTATTCTTCAGTGCGGCGCTCGGATTGATAATCAGATAAGTCTGACCAGGAACATTTGTTGTTGTAAATGAAGTGTAGAGAGGCTGAATCTGATTGAGGGTGGCTAGGCTCTGGCTCTGCGTAGACGCCCAATAGCCTGATGTAGGAGGTGTATAGCGACCACTTACAGCCGTTACCACAAATGTGTCGAGAACATTGAACAAATGAGCCGTCTGTGTGACTTGTGTATCGCTACCATTTCCTGCAGTTACTGTAAATGTCGGATTATTAGTCGGCAGTGTGTAGGCACCGACCGTACTCGGAAAGGTAGGATCCGCATCTGATCCGCCTAAGTAAGTACTGGGTACTGATGTGGCACTTGTAACTGATGATGGACACACATTGGTCATCGACATCTCTATCTAGTATATGTTTACTTTATCCAATTAGGATGCTGCTTGTAAATCCAGTAAAATAAGCCTCCTGCAGCAGCAGCAGAGCCTACAACTGTAAGACCAATAAGCATCCAGGAGGTTGCATACCACGATTCAATCAGTTGTTGATAGAGATTCGGAAAACCACCGGGTGCCGTGTAGGCAATTTCAATAGAATTCAGATTCAGTAGAAGTCCCATGGCAAGTATCAAAAAAGCGAGACTTGATGCAAGAAGAATAGGTACTGAATCAGACCGGAGAGGCCTACCAAAGGGGACTGTGGTTCCTTTCGGAGAGACATCTCCTGCGGGATTCTGTACACTCGAGACACGGGCCTTTGCAACAGTATTGTCTTCCTGCGTCTGGCGAAGTTGAGTTTCAATGGCCTTTTTGTTTTCGAGTGTGCAACAGAATTTGAGTGCATCTGTAATGAGTGTCTGCGTTGGAGCACTTGTATTTGCTGTTCCTGCAAGTGCCTGTGCTGCAGAATTATGTGAGCCGATATCTGAAATTAATGCAAAGACCTGTGATGTTGTCGTTAGTTTTTGCTCGCCCTTACATGTAGCAGTTGTACCTGATGGAAAAAGTCCAACATAGTTTGTACGAAAGTCTTCACAGAACTTCTCTGCCATCTACCTAAGGCAGGCAAACACGGTAGACGATATATTCGCCAGCGGAAGGACTGGGGCGAGTAATTTCGACGATGTCATTCTCAACGAGTCCTAGCCAACGGGCCTGCATATCTTCATGAAAGCGAATCGTAGGCAACTGCTTCGTTTCATCTGACTTCAGATAGAGGTCGTGGAGAATCTTCTCACTCTCCTCCTTAGAGATCTTCCTGTGCTTCGGGACAATTGCATAGCCTGACGGGTCATTTACAATTGTAGCCGCCTGGAAGAAGCGGAGGCGCAATTTCATCGTGCGCCACATCTTCAATGCAAAGGTGTGGAACGGGTCGGATACAACCTCATCTGAAAGAATCACAATGATTTCCGTATTCTCCTTATCCTTTACGCGAAGAGAATCAGGCACAACAAGTTCACCCTTTCCTTCACCAAAGACGCGCTCGTTAATAAAGGTCTTCATCTGCTCACCCTGCTTGAGCTTCTTGGACTGCGGCGTATAAAGTACAACACAGTTCTTCGGCTCACCTGCCCTCGGCTCAGGCTTCGTAAGGTCCATACGAAGGGCGAGCGCTTCTGCACCGCCCTTACTACGCATCATCTTAATCTCTTCAAGACCAAATCGACTGTAGGGCTTCGTATCATACCCCCTCGCTTCAAGCATTTTCAATAGCGTGACGCGAGAGCGATAAAGAACATCAAGTAGTGTGTATTCGTCCATTCTGTAGTAATCAAATTAAAAGAATTTAGGCTCAAATTTTACCCCAGTTTCTGTATTGTTATACGAGTGGCCGAGGTCACTTGTTCCTTTTGGCCGCTGCTTGAAGAGGAGAAGGACCTCGATTGTTGAGGTGCGGGACTATGACCTCTGCTGCGACGACCACCTGTCTGTTCGGGAGGTGCGAATCCATCCATGCCGTCGACGACAATTGTAGGTGGAACTTGTGCCATCGAAGGATGGAACACTTGGACGCTGGGCACTTGCGTTACCGTTTGAAGTGTCATAGGTTGCATGATTTGCGCACCGCCTTGTTGCACTTGTAGCGCCCCAGGTAGGGTGACTTGTTGCTGCATCTGTCCTGTTGGCGCTACATTTGGTTGTGAGGGGAGAAGTTGTTGTGTTTGTTGCGGCGATTGCGGCGGTTGCTGCGGTTCCTGGGCTGGTACAGCAGGCCTGGATCTAGGCACAGGGGCAAGTTCTTCATAGTTATCTACCTCCGATCCTGATGCCGATCCTGATGCCGATCCTGATGCCGATCCTGATGCCGATCCTTGAGGCACCTGGCTTAGCACACTGACTGCTGGTCCAAGAGGAACAACTCCAACTTGTTGCTGTGTGAGTATTTGAGAGGCTGGTGCGGCCGCGGCAAATCGAGTCGCTGAGTTTTGCCGAATTCCATCTACAAGTGCTGCGACAGCAGATGCCGTTGCAGATGCAGATGCAGCCGTGGCAGACTCACCAACCGATGGATTTCCCTTTGTCACAACCTCAATCACAGTTTCAGCCACAGGTGCAGGTGTCTTAGCCGCAGCCTCAGGTGTCTCCTCCTCAAACTCAGGTACAAAGGTCGGTATCGGCTGACCTGCACGTGCCATTGCCTTTTCAAAGTCAGGCTCAGGCGTTCCTTCAGGTAGACGCAGAACAGTCGCGTTTTTGCCCGTAATATAGCGCATTCCAATATTCATGTAAGTCTGGAGTTCATCGTTGACGAGTTGGAATGCATACGGAATCTGAATCTTACTAAAAGTCACCATACTGCGCTTAACTGTTGCAACAATCTCTTTATTGCCTGTAAACTTGACAGGCCCATCGCATAAGGGGCAAATCTGGATTTTCCTTGACTCGTTGTAAATCGGCTGTGTACCGCATCCATCACATACTGTAATCACTGCGCCATCTGATCGCTTCAGATATGTGTCTTGAACAAAATCCATGATACCGTGACCAATGAGCGCATCGCGTTCCATTTCACCAATACGAAGACCACCTTCATTTCCACGGCCGCCTGTAGGTTGGTGCGTGCGCTGCTCCTTGCGTCCAGCACCGCGGGCGTTCCACTTGTCCTCCACCATGTGCTTCAGACGCATACTGAAGACATTGCCAATGAACACTTCAGAATTGATCATATTACCCGTTTGACCATTGTAGAGAATCTGATTGCCCCTCGGCTCCAGTCCATATTTCATGAGCTCCTTGCCAATATCGCCTGACGGGTCGCCCTCATTCATGAAGATTGTACCGTCACCAATCGATCCCGCCGTCGCAGCGAGTTTGCCGAAAATCATCTCGAGAAGTTGCGCAATCGTCATACGGCTCGGAATCGCGTGCGGGTTCATCATCATATCAGGAACGAGGCCATCCGCCGTGCGAGGCATATCCTGCGCCTCCAGAAGCATACCAATTGTGCCCTTCTGGCCGTGGCGATTGGAGAATTTGTCTCCAAGTTCAGGAATTCTGTCCTGTGTAATCCGAATCTTAATGAGTTGGAGACCCGCATTATTCACCGTGACAATAATTGATTCTACACGGCCACGCGTCCAGACTTGCGGTGTCACGGATGCATCGTTCATCTCACCCGTCTCCGTGCGGACATAGCGACTCACTAAGACCGTATCCGAAGTCGTCAGTTCACCCACGCGGATAATTCCACGGTCATCGAGTTTTGTATAATCGAGACCGGCCTTCAGATTGGTCCAGTTCGGCACTGACTTCGGATGCGCAATGCGCGTCTTTGTCTTCGCCAACGGGTCATCTTCCTCAAACGCCTCATAGCAACGGAATGTAATACTGCGGAAGAGGCCACGCTCAACGGCCGTCTTATTTACCAGAATACCGTCGTCCTGATTGTATCCAGTATAGGATGCAATTGCGAGAACAATATTTGTTCCGTAGGACATTTGACCGTCTCCATAATAATCGTAGTAGAGAGTGCGAACCAGCGGAGCCTCGCCATAACAGAGAATATTCGCCGTATTATCATAGCGATTCTGAAAATTCGTCGCATACATGGAGAGACCCTGCTTGCTCTGGCTGTCACCGAGTTGATTACGCGGTGACTGATTGTGATTTGCAAACGGAATAATGCTGGTCATCAGACTTAGAATGGTCGACGGGTGGATTTCTAAGTGGGAGGTTTCGCCGGCCTTGATATACGAGGGAAAGGTCGCAATGTACGCTTCATTCTGCTCATAGGGGTCGACATACTCAATTGCACCCTGTAGGGGTGTGAGCAGCTTCACATAGTCCTCAAAGGTTGGTGTCTTTTCTTTATCAAGCGGATCATTGAATCCAGTCTGGTCAAGCGTGCGCTTTGCAGTTTTTCCAACAACGAGTTGTGTCCATGTAATCTCATTCTCCTTGAGCATATCAATGTTATAGGAGCCGTCCTTCTTGAGATGGATTAGAGGACGCATGGGACGACCGTCATCCAGATAGATGAAGACGCGGCGCTCACGATAACTGAATCCAACGGAAGAGAAGGCCGGTAGAACACCTGCGCGCTTGAAGAGTTTGAGAAGCTGTGTCAGTTCTAAAGGCTGGCGTGTGTAGCCGACAATACCACCGTTCACATAGACGGCCGTGTAGTTAGGGAGTAGAGTCTCAGCAATGCTGAAACACGACTCCACGCCGCCGCGTTTGAAGAGCCAGGCCTTGAAATCCTCGGGATTCGTGGTTGTACTGAAGGTCGCCAACATTGTTAGATTCTTTGTCACTCCAATGCTGGCACCTCCAGGTGTCTCGGATGTACAGAAATAGCCGAACTGACTTGTATGGAGTTGACGAGGAGCCGTGAGTTTCGTGCCTGTATCGAACTCAAGAACTACGCGACGAGTGTGACTGACAAAATCGAGATAACTTAGACGCGACATGGCCTGAATTGCACCGGCCTTCTCTTCACCGAGTCCCGTCCCCCACTTTCCCTTATAGGCCTTCTTCACCTCTTCAGATAATTGGTTCACCAGAAAAATCTCATTGCGGCCACTCTCCTCAAAAAGATTCTCGAACTTCTTTCCTGAAAAGGTGCCCTTATTATACTCATACTTGTTCGCAATTGCAAGAAGTATTGCTCGCGTCCATTTTACATAGACATCCTGAAACATCTGCTGAATCATAAAACCGTTTGTGAGGCAGCGTTGATTACGAATATCATCGCGGTCCATGTCCTTGTCAATGCCCACAATGCGGCGCAGAATCTTTCGCACACACTCTGCAAGGAAGAAGATACGCGCACCTCCAGAGCGCACTGTAGAGTTTCCTTCAACCTGAATTGTTGCATCTGTGTGAATAAAGAGCTGATTGTAGAGAATATCAAGTACATGCTCCTCGCTGAAGCCCTTTGTGAGTGTCTTAATATACTGGATGGCCGTGTAGGTGTCGAGAAACGGCACTGACTCGCGTATTGACGGGAGAAGCAGCGGCTCCAGGAGTTTCGTCTCATCGGAATTCTCATCGGGTAGAATGAGCCGAGTGATGTCGCGGTCTGAGATAATACCGAAGGCGCGGAACACGGCATAGAGAGGAACCGGCTTTCGTACGAAGGGGATTCCCACTTGAATGGAATCCGTGTTGCGCACAACTGTAAAGGTGACACGCTTCACAATACGCGTCTTCTCAGAGAGGCATCGGATACTCGCAAAAAACTTAATTTTCGGATCGGCCTTCTGCTCATGAATGTCGAGTGTGTTAAACGCAGGATTTTGAATCGTGACGAGCACCTTCTCCGCACCCTCTACAATAAAATAGCCGCCCTGGTCGTACATACATTCACCCGCCTCCCGTAGAAAATCAGCGGACTTTCCGCTCAGTAGACAGTACTTACTGTGAAGCAGAATCGGCATTTGAAAGAGATTCCAATCAGGAATCTCAATTGTCTGTTCAAGCTGGTCCTCAGGGATATCCTTGTTTGATGGTCCATTTCGGTCATATGTAATACGCACAGTGATGTCTGTAGTGATTTGCGACTGATAAGTCAAATTACGAAGACGCGCTTCATTCGGAAAAAGCGCACGAATCTCCTTGCCGTTCTGAAGTGCAAGGGTGGGAGTTCCGATTTTTAACGCAGTTCCATTGATGCCGCCCACATAGATTTCAACCTTGTATTCATATGCGGGCCGCTCACCTGTCTTCCGTTTCTTATCAGGATCAATTTGACTTTTGTAGAGAATGAGCGGATTGTTCGCACGAATAATACGAGGTAGATCGGCCTGGATAAACTGTTCGTAGGACTGGATGTGGTGACGACTTAAATAGTCAGGCATTGTCCGAAAATATCGGTCCAATAGATGGCGAGCCAGTTTCTTCGCTTCTTCTGTTTGGCGACTCATTCAAGAACCCTAATCGCTGATGAGGTTTCTTGATTGGTAAACACGCGTAAATTTATTAGCCTATGGGTCCCTTTGTGAGCTGGGTTGGCAGATTCTGACTCACCAGTGCAGGTGATGTTGTGAGTGCAGCAGGATTGTAGGGTTGAACCGTATACACTGTATTCTGCGCCTGCGGAGTGGCCACATCAATGCCCTTTGTTGCCATTGTTGCAATGCTGCCCGTTGTAGGGGGTGAGGCATTCTGAAAGGGACGATTTCCAAAGACTTCAAGTGCGGACTGTACATTCTGTAGTGTCTCTGCCATAGGATTACTTCCACCAGCTTGTTTACGGTTGCGGCGTGTAGTACGTCGGCCACCTCCAACCTTATTTGAACCGATGTCAACCGGAACATTGGGCGTGATGTCAACCTTACCACACTGAGCCGAAACGGAGTCTTCAGGATAGGGCAGCATTCCATCCGAAAGATAGGCAGGAAAACTCCCATACGGACCTGTGACACCTTGGCGAGTCATGTAGTCAAGAGGGGCACCTGCTAAGGCCGCAGCTGAGCCACCCTTCTGCTTGTGCTTCTTTGTGACACGAGGAGTCGCTGTGTGCTTCAGGCTCAGATAAGCCTCGGCGGCCTTTGCATCAACAGTGCGTCTGAAGACCTTCTTCCACTCGGCTTGAAATGCCGGAACCAGTTTTTTCACACCCTCCCTGTGAATACGGCTCTCAATCCATTCATCAATATGGTCAAATGCTTTCCGAAGATGAGGTATCGTCATCGGCTTTGGACCTTTAGATTTGCGTGTAGTTCCCTTAGCCATCTCCTACTTAGACCTGGGAAAAGCGAATGTTTCTAGCAGCATTGTTGGCACCGACTCTTCCATTATTTGGAGCAAGGCCAACGGCCTTAAGTGCATTATTTGCAGCATTTGTTACAGCATTTGTGACACCTGCAACTGTAGGTGCCTGATTCGCTACGCGCTCAACAGCGGCATTCATCGCCATAAGTGGAGCGGCAGCCTGTGCAGTTGTGCTCGTTCCAATGAAGTTAATACTGAAAAAAATTAAGAAGATGATAAGACTTCCTATGAGGAGATACGGTGCATACTGAACTAGAGGGAGCTGCCATGTACTTTCACGATATTCTGTATAGAAGAAGTTATAATGCTGATATGCAGCAATGATAACAAAAACTAGGGCGAGCGACCCTAGAATAACAGACGATAGACGGGGCAGCACAAACATCACAATAGCCGCCGCTATGACGAGTGCTAGAATTGAAGGGATAAACAGTTCCATGTGAACTCTCTTTACTCATCCGATTAGATTTTGTCCATAAGGTCCCGATGAGTGAGAAAGTGCTTACGACAGCAAGAACGAGTTACCCCGAGGGCCGTTAGCGCTTTTCCTTCCGGAGTCTCGAGTAGCGTGTTTCCATCAATCGGCACTTGCTGGACCGTCTCCTTTGTTTCAGTCGCCTTCACAGCGGCCTGATAGGCTCGCCACTTGTCTGCAATGAGCTTGCCGCAATTCATACACCGAATCGGAATAATCATTCTCTCTACCTTGAAACTTGAGGATTCCTTAACTCAAATTTTTCATAGTTGCGGGAAAACAGGAAACTTACATTCACTTCTGCCTACAGAAATGTCTTCTGTTACAACTGCGAGTGGTCTGAACTTCCAGGGAAACCCGCTGGGTGCCAAGGTCCGCGCACTCGAGACGCAAATGGTCGAACTTCGCAATGAACTCGATACTCTTCGCAGGGCGGTTGCCTCTGGCACGGCGAGCTCAAGTTCCCCGGGCCTTGCGGGCCCCGCGGGTCCTGCTGGCCCTGCGGGCCCCCCTGGTCCTGCTGGCCCTGCGGGCCCGGCCGGGCCTCCTGGCCCCAAGGGTGACCAGGGTCCGATGACCTACATTGCTCTGCCTGCTGGGGCGAGTGTCCCTACGCCGACCCCTGCACCTGCACCGGCCTCTTCATAGATCAACTCCCTTCTTTCTGAAGTTACGAAGACTGGCTTCTGAGATGATAATCTCATGATCCTGTTCCAACATAAACGCAATACGCTTCAAAGGATGATTTGGATTCTTTTGCAACAGATTGACAATCACATCACGCTGTTCATCTGACCACTTACTGGCAGTTGTACTGACTGTAATGACAGACTCTGTATCTGAGATTCTCTTAAGTCCCGCACTTGTCTGTTGAAGTGGCTGGATATCAAGTTGTCCCGCATGATGCTTATCGTGACATGTCGCACAAACAACTACTAGATTCTGCAGGGCATCACGCTTTGAGCCATCTGTAAAGAGTTTGCCTTGTGCTTCGACGCGAGGCCGGATATGATGAACCTCCAAGTCGCGCACGATAGGGTGCTGACAGAGTTCACAGACTCGGCGATGTACCTGAGAATTCCATTGCGACCCTGTCGTCTCCTCCTCCTTTGCTGTGCCTGTAAGTTGACGACGAATCTTTTGCGCGACCTCCAGGAAATCAGTGGGTAAATGAAGCGCCCTAGCCACTTCAATTCCGTAGAGGCTTGAGCCTGAACCCCTATGGAGACTTCTATCATAAATAAGAATATCGCGAACTGCGTCATATTTTACCTTCAGATGCCAGACTCCAAGTTTCGGTTGATTGGCAACGCAATCAAGGTCCATAAGCCCATGAAGATGGGTTGCAAAGACAAATCGAGCGCCCTTACCCAAGAGTGTCTGGATTCCTGAGGCGACCAGGGCAGTTGCAGACACCGACTCCGTTCCACTACAGAGTTCATCGCCGAGAACTAGACTAAATGGATCTGCCCGCATCAGAATATCACGCAGTTCAGACATCTCCACTGCAAAACTGGAGAGACCGGCCCAGAGATTGTCTTGATTGAGAATTCGTGTAAGAATGGAACGAAAGGGTCGAATCACCATTTTTGTGGCGGGTACATATGAGCCGCACTGTGCTAGAATGACGGCAATTCCAAGCGCCTTCATCAAGGATGACTTTCCACTTGCATTCATTCCGTAGACGAGCCATCCTGCACTCGCTTCTGCAGTGCCCAGAGTCACTGTATGTTGAACATACGCCTGTCGCTGACACGCCGTTTCAATGAGGGGATGACGAAGTCCTTCTACATGAACAGAGGCGAAGGCGTCGGCCTCTAGAAAGGTCGGCTTCTGAAATCCGTACTCCTGGGACACCTTGGCAATACAGAGACTCATATCAATCTCTGAGACCCAAGTCTCCAGAAAATTCCAGAGAAGAGTTCCAGTCTCCTCAATCAGTGTGTTACAGAGAGGAGGCAGTTCCTCACGAGCCGCCGCCACAAGCTGTGCCCTGAGTCCTAAGACTTTTCCATGAACCCCCTCCAGATACGCACAGTCAATTGTACCCTGTGTGGTCTTCCGAATATTCACCTCCATGTCGGGAAAAGGACAGGCGCCTGTAGCAGCTCGAGGGTCAATTGTCAAGGCGCCCTTCTTAAGTCGTGCCGAGACGGCCACCTGTTTCTCAGATGACTCCAATGCAGTCGGCTTCTGACTCGCGATTTTCTTGAGAAGCGTAAGAGTTGTCTTGGTTCCCGTAATACTGTAGACCTGCGTATCACGACCTGATTCTACACGGAGAGCATCAATAGGAAGACCAGCCCAGACGGCGAGTTCTTCTGCACGCAGCCTTACATCTGCACGGATAGCCGCTAGTTGCTTCTCGACTGCCGCCGTTTTCGGAGCGTGTTGGTCCTTAAAAAAACAGAGGTCATCTGGAGTATCGGCTGCCAGTCTCGCCTTTGGAATATCAAAGAGTTGCTCAAAGAGCTCGAACATTTCGAGAAATGCGGCAAGGTTATCGGTTGAAAGTTCAAAGAGTGTTCCTTGGAAAAGAACAGCCAAGTCTTTCATCCGCGTATAGGTTTCATAAAGTTCAAGAATCTCCTCCGAAGTGACCGTATAATTCTGAATCTTGCGATGAATACGGGGAAAATCGTAGATTTGGCGAAGATAGCGCTCGAGTTTGGCGACTTCAGAAAACTGTGTCATGAACTCAATTTTGTTCAGTCTGTCTTCGAGAATCGGAATATCCGAAATAGGTGTGAGTAGACGGTCGCGCAGTTGTCGACGTCCTGGAGGTGTCAATGTCTTTTGAAATAGACCGAGGATTGAATCATCTGTACGCATGGAGGTACAGTTCAATTGTGTCAGTGCATTGTTTCCCAGATGAACACGCCCCCTCGGTGTCCACGGCTCAAATGCTTGAAGATTCTCAAGAGACGACGGTAAATGGTCTTCAATAAATCGCAGCAGAGAGATAAGTGCGCGTTCCGTATAGGGTGCATCTGAAATCCGTAGATAATCACGAATAGGTAGCATCGTTTCAGGAGAAAAGAGACGCGTAAGAAAGTCTTCACGAACAAGGGGAGTTTCGAATCCACCCTGATCACTCGGATTCGCTGAACGAGAGTGTAGAAGTGCCGTGGTACCACCAAATCTGGAGCGAAGTACGGCCTCAGACGGACGCGACATGGCATCTCCGCGCCACAGAACAATAAGTTCACGAGGATTCTGTACTTGGATAGCATGAACAAGAAGGTCCGTTGACCAGACATCGGCTGTTCCTGATGCGACGCCCTGGAAACCACTTGTATGTCCAGTAGTCAGGTCAAAAAAAGCGACACCATAGGCAGGTGCTTCCCCCTTCTGCCAGTTCCGCTCCTCGAGCCAGATGGCAGCGACATAGGGTGCATCAAGTCCAACGGCCTCTGTGTGGGTTCCTGGAGAGAGAATGCGAGCAACGGGGCGTTCGGTCACCTTTCCAGATGTATTTTTGAGTTGGTCGCAGACAACCACTGTCCAATTGTTTTTAGTGAGCACGGAGGCGAACTTATGGAGGCTCTGTTCAGGAACACCTGCGAAAATCGTATCCTCCTTAGAGCCATCCGTGGCCTTACGAAGACTCACTTGAATATTTAGTACTTCAACTGCACGCTTCATCGATGTCTTGCCCTCGCCTGAGACAGGATCTATGGAATCATACATTTCATAGAACTTGCCAACCATAAGGAAGACGCAAGTATTCGGACCATATTGGTCTGAATAATATTTATAGAGTTTGAGATACTCTCTTTGCATGGATGCCATTCTACTAAGTCTACGCGTGTTAGTTTAAAGTCCCTGTTTTGTAGACTGTAAGATGAAGGTAAAGATAATTCAGGCGGATACACGCCCTATTCAGATTTTTGTAGAGTCGCGGGATCTGAAATATGAGCCTCTCAATGAAATCAATATGAATGCATTGGTTGCTGTAAATAATGGTTCTCTATGGCACAATTCCGATTATAAGGGATTGGCAATTCTAATTAATATGTTTAAGTGTAGGGTATTAGGATATGAGTATGAAATGGTAACAGACGATAATGAAAATTTTCCAGGACATCCAGAAAAACCTCCTTGTTATATTAAAATAAAAGCACTTATAGAGTTATTTAATAGTTCCTCTGCAGATTATTTTGTTTTTATTGATACAGATGCTTGGATTCGGGATGAGGGGCGTTTTCAGGCCTTTATAAAGGAATTCAAAGAATCGTCTGCGGTCATTGCAATGCCGCGAGATGTACATGGACCAGAAGATAGTTTTTTCAATTCTGGATTTATTGCTGTTAAGAATACACCTGAGGCAAAGGAGATTCTTACTGATATCTATTTTTCACCCGAATATAAGGAATTCTATGGGCGAAAGAGAAATGAACAGGGGGCACTTTCAGCTCGTTATCTGAAAACTCCAGCTCAATTTATGGTTCTTCCTCTAGGAGAGTTTAATACGCCCTGTGGTAGTATTGTTCGCCATGCATGGATTCAACATATTCGCGATCAATTAATTCTAGAAGAAGTGATTGCTTCTTTTACAAAAATTGTTATCTCCTTTTCTGGCGAATCTGGATTTAAATTTGGAGATAAGACACAATTTTATAAATAATTAAAGTGCCTTATTCTTCAGAGTCTGGTAGTCTGCATAGATTTGACGAAGAATGGACTCAGGTGCCTTTGATTCGGGCTTTATGAGTTTCGCAGCGATAAGAGTTTTCTTAATTTCTTCAATTGAATGACTGCGTGCCTCCTTTTGAATTTTCTTATGACGCGTAATGCGTTTCCCGAGACCTGTAAGACTTACGCGAATCTTCTTGGCCTTCCGTGTCTTTGACTTGGATGCGACGAGTTTCGCGGCCGTTTTCTTGGGTGGCTCAAGTACGACTTTCGTCTTGGCTCCACCACGAAGTGCAGGTGGAATATTCGACTGTTGCGGAGGAGGTACTGCAGGTGCAGGTGCAGGTGCAGGTGCAGCTGCAGGTGCAGCTGCAGGTGCCAGAAGTGGAGGCGGAGGAGGAACATTATTACCCTCTGTCCCACCCTGTTGCTTCCGTGATGTACGCCGCTTCTTTCCTACAGTCGGATCCGTTACTGCACCACCCGTAATTCGAATATTTTTGGTATCTGACATACTCGTGTCCCAACTAATAAGGTCCTATAAATTTGAAGCTGCTTAAGCGCTAGTCAAGCCGTACAAAATGCTCGCAACAAAGGATTACAAGAAATTTCAAGTTCTTGATTCGGCAAGAACTGTAGTTCATGAGTTCGAAGGTGCCGTACTCGCACACAAGGCTCTGCCGGGTGATTCTGTGCGCATCGCAGGCCCAGGCATTGAGCTTGTGGAGAGAGGAGAGAAGCAACTTCTTGTAGGTGTTCTCTGTCTGACAAGTAAATACATGTATGGAATGACTGGACACGGCGTACCGATTTATCTCTGCGAGACGATGAATAAGGGCTGGCCGTCGTTTCGAGTTGCCTGTAAGGAGAAGGACCGCAGTCAAAATCTTCTGATTTCATTTCAATTTGATTCATGGGATGAGGCTGAACTTCCGCGCGGAGGTCTTGTAGAGATTCTGGGCCCTGTTGAGGATCCTGCTGCGGAGGCACTTGCACTTGCCCTCATTGCATCTCCTCAGAATGCTCCGCGGCCCAAGACTCTTCCTCTTATCACGGACTTCAAGCGAACAAAGCTCTCTGTAGGAACCTTTAATATTGACCCTCCAGGCTGTAAAGATATTGATGATGTCATCACTCTTGAAAAGGTTGATGAGAAAATCTGGAAGATTTCAGTGACCATCGCAGACGTTTCTGAAATGGTGAGCGTTCATTCACCTCAGTGGAAAGCAGCGTTGAGCGCAGGAGCAACTGTCTACCAGGACGGTGCCGTTGTACGGCCTATGCTTCATCGACATCTATCTGAAGAAGTCTGTTCGCTTCTTCCTGGAAAGATTCGTTACGGTGTTGCGCTTATGGCCTTTTGGGAGGGGGGTCACTTATCCGCTCCATTCTTTCAGAAGGTGCTCGTGACAAATCAGGAATCGTACACGTATGATACAATCTATAAGAGTAAGACCGTACCGCTTGATATTCTGAAGGGAATTTGCTCCAAGATTGCTGGGCGCTCGATACTTGATTCGCATGAATGGGTGGAGACGCTTATGCTCTGGTACAATCGGAATGCAGCGACTATTCTTCGAACTCTCGGAGCCGGTCTTCTTCGGAGACACGATAAGCCATTTGAGGAGCAACTGGCACAAGTCAATACAATCTCACCTGATCTACAGTTTCTGGCCTATCGGGCCGCAGAATACTGTGGAGCTGATATGGAGGATAGTAAGCATCATGGACTTGGAATGGATATCTATTGCCATGCATCATCTCCCATTCGCCGTTTTGCGGATCTTCTTAACCAGGTTATCATCAAGCGCTGGATTGATGGTGACCGTGTCGCTGTTCGTGAAGATTTTGAGGGGTTGGCAGCTGCACTGAATCGCCGCCAGAAGGAGATTGCTGCACATGACCGGCATTATGCTCTTCTTACAGCAATTCATGGCGCAGTTCGCCTTGAGATTACAGGAAAGGTGCTCTGGATGGAAGGGGCCAAAGCTGCCAAAGGCGACAAGGCTGTCACTTGGATTGATGAATGGAAGACGATTGTACGAATTAAGACGACCGCAGCACCAGGTGACACAATTAAGCTGCGCTACTTCTGTGACCGACGCAAGGCACAGTGGAAGGAGCGGATTATCTATGAGGTCATCAAGACACCTGAGGGGGCCTCTACTTAGTAAACATCTCCTTACACTCATCCTTTGTGTGAGTCGCTTGTTCCACGCAGAGGTCATACTCTGTTTTTTTTGGGGCTGTTCCCAGTAAGGATCTGATTGCGGTGTGTGCAATTTCTGACCCAGCTCCGAAGGCCATGCCCTCTTTGAGAATACTAAAAAATCCAGTCGGCTGCGACTGATGCCACAGTTTAGGAGGAGGAATAGGGCGAGGCACTGTCATGGGCACTGGAGAACGCGGTGTAGGAGGGACCTGAAATGTCTGTTTCTTTTGTCTCGGCATTTCTACTATATACTATGATTTAGAGTCTTAGATAGAGACTATCACTTGTAGCAATGGTTCGCTTCAATGACTGTTCAATACCACGGAGCTTGTCCAGCATTGAAACATCCTTCTTAAAGGTCGAAAGTGCAATCCACTCCTCTACAAGGCTCACGCACTTATTGATTGCGCGTAGAAGATTTCCCTCAAAGAGATCATACTCTGCACAGAGAACGGAGGCCTCTTCGCCGAGACACCATCTATACATCGGCTCAATCCAGGTCGTACTCAAATTCCAATATGAATCTGGCGACTGAATCTCAAAGGGCTGTTCAGCACGCATGAAGTCTTGTGCGGTAGTGCCAAGCCCGTAGAGAATCTCCTTGACTTTCTTTGGTACAGAGAGTTTCTCGAGGCTAGGCTGTGTATCCTTCTTGTCCTCCTCCATGAAACAGGCGAGGACGGCAATAATCTCCTCTGGCCCTAGGTCAGCGCAATGACCTGATAGATAGAGTTCCGTCATTAGAATTGGGTGACCCTCATTAATTTCCGTAGCGAGAATGCCACGTTCCGTCAAAGAGTCCTTGGTTAGAGAACCTGCTGTGAGAAAGCCGCGGGAGGTCAAGAAGGCGATAATCGGCTCAACCGATTCCTTGTGTGACTCAAGCACCTGAATATACTGTTTCTGAGACAGAATATCAGCAAGATTCTTTCTGTAGACAGGAAATGCCTTTGCAAGAAGATCCCATTTAGAACCTGAATGCTCCTGTTTCCACGCTTCAAGCGCCCGCTGTGCCGCCTTCTTCTTTGCATTCTGCGCATGGGTGAGCACTTGCTCAATTGCTTCACGTTCCCCAAATGCATGGATATCCTCAGGAGTTAGAAGAGTCTTAGAAAGATTCTCCTCAAGTGCAGCAAGTTCACGTTGAGCAACCGTGAGTTCCTCCTTACGCTGCATGAACCAGTACGACTTCTCCATGAGACCGAGCCATGTTGTCGCATTTGACTGAAGCGACTTGAGTAAGAACTCGTAGTGAAACTGCATCTTACTGGAGATTTGTGCTTGACCGCCCGTCAAAATGCTCCGCATGGTGGCAGCGGAGACAGGGTCACGCTCAGGTAGATAAATCACTGTACCTACAGGGTCAAGTCCACGCCTGCCCGCACGGCCGGCCATCTGAATGTACTCGTCCGTGCGCAGAGGACGGAGTCCCATTGACTCTTCGCTGTACTTCTCCAAGCCGAAGAAGAGAACCGTCTTTGTAGGCATGTTGAGACCGACGGCAAAGGTCTCCGTGGCAAAGAGCATCTTAATGAATCCGCGAGTGAAGAGAATCTCAATGATCTCCTTCAGTACTGGAAGTAGGCCACTGTGATGATAGGCAATACCACGAAGCGCAAGTGCCTTGAGTTTATGCGCCTGCGGCAGAGTCTCAAGGGATTCCTTGTAGGCGTGAAGATGGAAGTCCCAGATATGATTGATTTTTGCCGCCTCAGACGAATCGACTAGAGTCGCCTGGACCTTGTCTGCATACTTTTCACAGCCTGCGCGGCTAAAGACAAAGGAGAGCGCAGGGAGCAGCTTCTCACGCTCGAGCTTCTCAATCGTCTCATTCATCTGGTGAACGAAGGAGGTGGGACGCGTCTTACCATCGACAGGACCTTCGAAGCCAGCACGGCGCTGCTCCTTGACCTTTCGCTGAAAGTCCTCGTGGTCCTTAATGCCCTTCTCACGCCACTCAAGCCAACGGCGGTAGACATCGTCGTGGTAGATATTCTTATTGTCCATGAGTGTCTGAAACTGGGACCCAAGGAGAACACCATGAGTCAACGGAACAATTCGGTAGAGGGTAGAAATGAGCGCGCACGGAATCTGCTTGAGTTCACCGAGCCAGGAGGCGAAGAGTTCGGGGCGGCTGATGGTGGCGGACAGCAGGACCAACTGCACTGCAGGTGGAAGCAGAATCATGGTCTCCTCCCAGACACGGCCACGATCACGGTCATTAATATAGTGAACCTCGTCAAAGACGACCGCTTGGAGATTCTTAAGAGACAGCGCAGCCGTTAGACCAATGTGCTCTGTGCTCGTGCCTTGCTTGTAGAGAAGATTTCTGAGAATCTCTGTGGTCATCACAATAATCTGCGCATCTGGATTGAACTTGATGTCGCCAGTCATGATGCCCACTCGCTCCTGGCCGAAGGTTTTCTTGAGGTCGTGAAACTTCTGATTGCTCAGAGACTTAATAGGTGTTGTATAGAAGACACGGCCACCCTTGGCAACTGTTTTATACAGAAGCGCCTCTGCAAGAATTGTCTTTCCGCTTCCAGTTTTTGCAGTAATAAGAATATTATGACCTTTATACATTGCTGAAATTCCATGTTGTTGAAAAGGGTCAAGGGGAAAGTTAAAATTCTTACCTGCCTCTTCAGGAAAATCAAGGCATTTAGATGAAGGATCTATAATCTGGAGAAACTTAGACATTGTATTTATCTCGTGTTGTACCTTTTAGTAGGTCGCTGTGTCGCTTCAAATTTACTTAAACGGCTGACGGAATACTTAGTAGATGGCCGTCGTAACTCTCGCAACTGGAGAAAAGGCACGGCAAGAATGTATGCTTCTACTATTTACACTTGAGCAGTATACAAAGCCCTTACCGATTGTCTACATTTTTACAGATTCTGAAACGGCAGCGAGTCTGAAGACAAAGGCGCATTATAAGGGTGAACTCCGTATTCGTGAAACAATGAATGCGTATACTGGACTCGACCGTAAGAAGATGGAGAAGATGCCTGGCGTTAAATATCCGAACATGTTTAGCGACTACACCTGTGAAAAAATCGGTGCGATGCGCACGGCCTTTAAGGAAACGGGAGGTGGTGTCTGGTTTCTCGATGCGGATATCTGCCTATTTGGACCGCTGCCGCATGTTCCTCTGATGGCCGAGGTTGCGCTATCACCTCATCTAATTCGTGAAGATGATGAGGCACGCTATGGTCGCTACAATGCCGGTTTTATGTGGTTCGGCAAGGAGTCACTCTTTGATGTCTGGGAGAAGGCGTCACATGGCTCGCGCTTCTTTGAACAGGCTGCGCTTGAGGAAGTGGCTGCAGTCGCCGGTACAGCCACATATGAATTTCCTATTCAGAATAATTTCGGTTGGTGGCGTATGTGGCAGAGTGAAGAGGGCTCCACGTTTATACAGGGACAATTTGGATATAATCGAAATGCTGGACATATTGGATTGACCTATGCGGGGAAACCACTCGGCTCTGTTCATACGCATTGGGCTGAAAAAGAGGATTATTATATTGCCAACTTTAATAAGTTCATCTTGGATAAACTTAGTAAACTGGGGAAACACGGGCCCTATTTAGAATTTATGCACGCCCTACGCCAGGTTGTGCCAAAGGTGCGTGTTTAGTGGAGGACGAAGAAGGAGTAGTTCAGGTTCTGCCCAACATAGGTAGGACCAGGTAAACTTACATTGAAACTTCCATTTGTGATAGAGGAGACACTGGGAAGAATCGGCAGACCCGTCTGCAGAGTTGAGAATGCTGCAGTAGTAACCTGACCAAGGCCAACCGTGGGTTGCAGGAATACGCGGCTTGAGGCTGTGACCTGGGTGCCGGTTACCTGGATGGTGCTGGAGTTTGCGGCAAACTTGAGCTCGCCAACAGATGAATCGCCCGCATTCACCGTTAGTGAACCGACAAGTCCACTCGTCTGTGTTAAGAGACCCGCATCCATGCCTGCGCGGAGGTTCGCACCCTGGCCACCAAGCGTAGAGATAGCCGGCTGGAGACCCGTGTCATACTGGAACGGGAAGTTGACATCGTAGGTGGCAAAGGTCGGGTCCGTAGCATCAATGAAGCCGTTGAGTCCAGTCACCGGGTCAAATACACCAATATAAGGCTTTGTTACACTCGGATTTACACCGGGTATAAGAACCTTGCTATTTGCGTGAAGAACACGGTTCGCGGGACAGAGTCCAGCTGTGGCTGCCGGATTTACAACGAGCGAGCCAACCGTCTGAAAATTGGAGGTCAGAGAAGTTGAATAGAGAAAGATTTTCGTGTTGAACGGGGCCGTGCTGATAAAGGCCTTCTGCGCCTGCTTGTTGAATGTCTTTCCTTCAGATGTTACTCCAGGATATACAGAAGACATTTATATTATACTAAAGAAAAAGATTTTTATGCGGGCATTTCTTCAAGTTCAAGAGTTAGCCACTGTTTCAAGTTTTTCCCAGATAAATAAGGAGCCTAAAAAAGTGCCGAATAATTCTTTAGGGATTTCCATGAACACCACTAAATTTGATTCATTCATTTCTCCTCATCCCATTTTAAAAAATATGCAGGCTCCACAATTGCCATCTTACAAAGATATTCTGGACCTGTACTTCAAGCAGTCGGATGGCCGCCAAATTATCAGCCACCAGATTGAGTCGTTCAATCACTTCATGGAAATTGATATTCCCGAGATTACGACGATGGTGAATCCTCTGATTGTCCGTGGTAGTCCTGAGATTCCGCTGAGTGGACCTCGCTCGGCTCTTGCGTCGGCAACCGGTCTCTCAACCTCCGCGGCAAATGCTCTCATGGGTGTTGAAGCCGCTGCGCATGCGGAGCCTCTCGCGCCTGTAAATCGCGAGTACGAGGTGATGCTGGAGTTCGAGAATCCGAGTCTGCGGAAGCCGACCATCTTTGAGAACAATGGTGCCGTGCTTCCCATGATGCCGAATGATGCGCGTATGCGGAATCTCACCTACGCCTCACCTCTCTTCGTAGATGTTCGTGTCACTACGACCTTTATTGATAATACGAAGGGTGGAACTAAGGAGGTGCGTGAGCGTCTCTTTCCCAATGTGCATCTCGGCAAGATTCCAGTCATGGTCGGCTCTAAGTTCTGCCACTTGAACGACCAGAAGCATCTGCACCCCTCCTCGATTGGAGAGTGTGCAGAGGACCTCGGTGGCTATTTCATCATTCAGGGTGGTGAGCGTGTCATTATCAGCCAGGAGCGGATGTCAGAGAATCGCCCGTTCGTCTTCCGTAACAACCGCAATCCTGTCAAGGAGGCGGAGGTCATTGAAATCAAGGCCATTGGTCCTGATAATGACCAGGTGCCGAAGAACAATGCAGTGAAGATCATGTATCATCCGAAGAATCCGCAGATTCTCTTGCTGCGCGCCACCATTCCTCGAGTGAAGACGGAGATTCCGCTCTGGATTCTCTTCCGTGCACTTGGAGTCACCGCAGACAAGGATATTTACAATCTAATTATCGGTCCGAAGGGCGAGCCTGAGTTCGATGCGATTTTCGATGAGTCGATTGCAGAGTGTGCGGCTTCAGGTGTCTTCACTCAGCAGCAGGCGCTCGATTGGCTCAGCACGCACATCCAGAGTTGGTCATCGCGCAGCCATCGGCCTCTGAATGTGAAAGATGTTCTCGCCGAGGAGCTCTTCCCTCATGTAGGTGGTCGTGATGGCCCTGATCCAAACACGGAATACGAGAAGGCGTGTCTCCTCGGCCACATGACCCGCAAACTGCTCTGGGTCTACACGGCGCGTATCCAGAATGATGACCGTGATTCTTATCCGAACAAGCGTGTCGACTTGCCTGGTTTCCTTCTGGCGAATCTCTTCCGCACCTTCTTCGCCACGAAGATGGTCAAGGATATCCGCACCAGTCTAGGCCGTGAAATTCACAGTGGCTCTTGGCGCGCGTCAGGAAACTTTGAAGATATTCTGAACATCAGCAATATCTACAAGGTCATCAAGAGCACCATCATTGAGGTGGGTCTGAAGACGAGCCTCGCTACAGGCAACTTTGGCAGCGCAAAGGTCGGTGGTCCTACGAAGGTCGGTGTGAGTCAGGTGCTGAACCGCCTGAATTATATCAGCGGTATCTCTCACTTGCGCCGTGTCTCGACGCCGATTGAGAAGACGGGCAAACTCATTCCGCCGCGTAAGTTGCACAATACGCAGTGGGGCTATATCTGTCCATCAGAGACGCCAGAGGGTCACTCTGTAGGTGTAGTGAAGAATATGAGCACGACGGCAATCGTCGGCATCTATAGCAATCCCCGCTCAGTGCGTGCCTACTTCAAGAAACTCGGCACGCTGATTCGCTTGGCAGATTCGACGGCTGAGGAGAAGCATCTCTTCACTCGCGTATTCCTGAATGGTGCATGGATTGGACTTCTGAATCTTGAAAACACTGCGGAGACGATTAGTGCACTTCGCAAGGCAAAACGGTGCGGCATTCTCCATCTGCAGACGGGCATTATCTGGCGACCTGCTATGCGTGAAGTGTGGATTACCACGGAGGCCGGTCGTATGCTGCGCCCCCTCTACTTTGCAGGCGCTCTCCGTGAAATTGCAGCGGACACGAGTGGAAAGCTCCTCGCCCAGATTCGCGCTCTTCAGACCTGGGAGGATGTGATTCTCTGGGAGTCACCTGGCGGCCGTCATCTCATTGAGTATCTCGATGCCGGTGAAACAGAGGGCGCCTTCATCTCCATGAGCACGGAGGATGCTTCGAAGGCCGATAGTAGTCATACGCATGCTGAGATTCATCCGTCAACGGTGCTTGGCTCACTGGCGTCCAATATCCCCTTTCCTGATCACAATCAGAGTCCCCGTAACTCGTATCAGTGTGCTATGGGTAAGCAGGCCATGGGCATCTATGCTCTGAACTACCGTGATCGCTTTGATGCACTGGCGCATGTTCTCTGCTATCCGCAGGTTCCTCTCGTCAGTCCATATATGAGCAAGTACTATGGTGCGCAGACGATGCCGTCAGGCCAGAATATTGTAGTGGCCATTCTGACCTACTCAGGCTACAATCAGGAGGACTCCATCATGATTAATCGCGGCTCCATTGAGCGTGGTCTCTTCCGCTCCGTGTTCTACCGCACCTATAAAGATGAGGAGAAGAAGAACCAGAGTAGTGGTGAGGAGGAGCGCTTTGATAGCCCTGACCCTTCTCTCACTCGGCACATGAAGAATGCAAATTACAGCAAACTTGGAGGTGATGGGTTTGTACCTGAGAACACCTATGTGGACACAGAGGACATTCTGATCGGCAAGGTGGTGCCTCTTCGTGTACCAACAGGCATGGTGGTACCCGCTGGAACGAAGAAGTACCGCGATGTCTCACGCACAATGCGTAACAATGAGACGGGTTGGGTGGATCGCGTCTTCAAGAACCGAAATGGTGAAGGCTACTCCTTTGCGAAGGTGCGTGTTCGCCAGGACAGGACACCTGAAATTGGAGATAAGTTCAGTTCCCGTCACGGTCAGAAGGGCACCTGTGGAATGATTCTCCGTCAGGAGGATATGCCCCAGACGGCGAGCGGCATTGTACCTGATATTATCATCAATCCGCACTGTATTCCTTCGCGTATGACAATTGCGCAGCTCATGGAGACGCTGCTCGGTAAGATTGGCTGTGAAATGGGTGCACTCGGCGATGGAACACCGTTTAACACGGTGACTCTGGAGGGACTCTCCAATCTGCTCCGTGACAAACTCGGCATGGAGCCGTATGGTAACGAGATTCTCTATAATGGCTACACGGGTCGCCAGATGGAGACGAGCATCTTCGTCGGTCCTTGCTTCTACCAGCGACTCAGGCACTGCTCTGTAGATAAGTTGCACTCGCGGGCATCAGGTCCGCTGGTCATGCTCACTCGCCAGCCAGCAGAGGGTAGGGCGCGTGAAGGTGGTCTCCGTTTTGGAGAGATGGAGCGTGATTGCGTTGCGGCGCACGGCATCACGGAGTTCACTAAGGAGCGCTTCATGGAGTGTTCAGATGCATTCCGCTGTTGGTCGTGCCGTGATTGCGGCCTGATTGCAGTGGCAAGTCCAAAGGATGGCATCTGGATCTGCCGTGGATGCGGTAACACAACGGACTTCAGTCAGATTGAGATTCCGTATGCCTACAAGTTGCTTCTACAGGAACTGGAGACGATGTGTATCAGCAGTCGCATTCTAACACAGGGTAAGCTCATGGCGCATATGAAGAAGAAGATGCTTTCCGATGGCACGGTATAAGGAAGTGTATGATAACTCTATTTTTGTTACTACTAAATTTGAACGGCTGCCTGCGCCCTGGGAAAGTCAAAGAAATCACAATGCCCTATAGTATGAAAGTCATCAAGCGCAATGGCACTGCTGAGGAGGTCTCCTTTGATAAGGTTCTGCAGCGAATCCGCAAGGCCGCGAAGGGTCTCCAGGTGAATGCAGATGTACTTTCACAGCAGGTTCTAGCTCAGATTATTGATGGTGTTCATACATCTGAACTGGATGAATTGACCGCACAGGTGGCCGCAAGTCTCTGTACGAATCACCCCGACTGGGGCGTCCTCTCGTCACGAATTGCTATTAGCAATCATCACAAACAGACGAAGGACTCCTTTTCTGAGGTGGTGCTGACCCTGGCAAATCAGACGATGCCGAAGACGGGTGAGAAGACGCAGATTGTCAGTGATGAACTGATTGCGATTGTTAAGGCGCACGGTGCCGAAATTGACGCACGAATTGAGTATGACCGCGACTATCTCTTCGACTACTTCGGTTTCAAGACACTGGAGCGCTCCTATCTACTCAAGGACACTACGATGAAAATCATGGAACGTCCTCAGCATCTCTGGATGCGTGTTGCCCTGGCCCTCTGGTCGAGTGATCTTCCGCGCGTCTTTGAGACCTATGATCTGCTCAGCACCAAGGCGTTCACCCACGCGACACCGACTCTCTTTAATGCTGGAACGCCGCGTCAGCAGTTGAGTTCCTGCTTTCTGCTCTCCATGGCCGATGACAGCATTTCAGGAATCTACAAGACACTCGGCGACTGTGCAGCAATTAGTAAGTACGCGGGTGGCATTGGTCTTCATGTACACAATGTTCGTGCCCGTGGATCTCTCATTCGTGGAACAAATGGCCAGTCAAATGGACTTGTACCGATGCTCCGCGTCTTTAATAACACCGCTCGCTATGTTGACCAGTGTTTCACGCCCGATACCGTTGTCTATACCCTCGCGGGTCCAAAGGCCATTGAAGATGTTGGGATTTCAGATAAGGTTCTGACAAGCACCGGCTCCTATGAAACTGTCCGCCTTCCCATTCGTCACGATGCCACGAATGTTCCAATGCTTGATATTCAGCTTAAGCACGGAATCTATCCTGTAAGGAGCACACCTGAACATCAGGTATTTGCACTCAAGGGGCAGGCAAAGGGTATTAACTTTGATGTAGTACGCAATCGTCTTGATAAAGGGTATGCAAAGCCTGAGTTTTATGATGCAAAGGATCTTGTAGAGGGTGACTTTCTAGTCTTTCCGATTCCATCCTACGAGTGTGATATTCAAACTCTAACTGAGGAGGACTGCCGCTTCTATGGCATCATGCTTGGAGATGGTCATAGTTCTTCGCAAGCATCCTATGTCTGTTTGAATACAACAACAAAGAAGGAAACTGCCGCATTTGTCATTGAGTATCTAAATAATCGCGGAGTACATGCAAATATTTACACGGAAAATAGTACGCAGAGGATTCAGTGGTCAACAGCATCTCCTGGATTTAAGTTTGTTCGTGCTCAGTTCTATAATGAGAACAAGCAGAAGCATGTAGACCCCAATTTCCTTCATCTGCCCGTATCAAAGGTCAAGCAGATTCTGCGAGGTATTATTGAGACCGACGGATGTATTGGAACAAAGGAACTCAGTATTGAAGTCTCTTCATATCCTCTCATTGAGGCTATTCGGTATATGCTTCTTCGCATGGGTGCTCTCTGTTCTGGGTATGAGCGCAATCGTGTAGGCAATCTTTCAACCACGCGCAGTGATATTATGACTCAACTACCCACAATTGTACTTCGTGTTCCCAGGACACCCGATATTCTGGAGATGTTTCCCACTGCACCAACTGGAGAGTATATGTTCTATCTGCGCGATGGCAATTCTATCTATTCTCGAATCCAGGAGATTACTGAGACAACCTACACTGGTATTCTCCATGATTTTGAGATTGATGGACCTCATGATTACACAGTTGCGCATCTAGGAATTGCTCACAATGGTGGTGGCAAGCGCAACGGCTCCTTTGCTATCTATCTGGAACCGTGGCACGCAGATGTCGAGGACTTCCTGAAGATGAAGCTCAACACGGGCTCAGAGGAGGAGCGTGCTCGTGACCTCTTCTATGCTCTCTGGATTCCTGACCTCTTTATGGAGCGTGTCGAGGCGGACGGCATGTGGACGCTCTTCTGTCCCAATGAGGCGCCTGGACTCGCAGAGGTGTGGGGCGACAAGTTCAATGAACTCTATCTGCGCTATGAGCGTGAGGGCCGTGGACGCAAGCAGGTCTCGGCGCAGAAGCTCTGGTTCAGCATGCTCGACTCCCAGATGGAGACAGGTACGCCCTATATTCTCTTCAAGGACGCCTGCAACCGCAAGTCAAACCAGCAGAATCTCGGTACAATTAAGTCATCCAATCTCTGCACGGAGATTATTGAGTATTCATCTCCTACGGAGACGGCTGTCTGCAATCTGGCATCACTCGCACTGCCGGCCTTTGTAGTGAAGGATGTAAGCGGAAAACCGACCTATGACTACCAGGCTCTGATGAATGCGACTCGTGTGGCCATTCGTAATCTGAATCGTGTGATTGATATCAACTATTATCCGACGCCTGAGACGGAACGCAGTAATGCGCGTCATCGCCCCGTAGGTCTCGGTGTTCAGGGACTTGCAGATGTGTTTGCCATGCTAAAGCTTGCATGGGACGATGCGGCAGCTGAAGAGGTGAATCAGCTCATCTTTGAGCACATGTATTATGCAGCGGTAGACGAGTCTACAACCCTTGCAACGGTCCAGGGTGCATATGAGACCTTTGTCGGTTCGCCTGCAAGCCAGGGTCGTCTACAGCCTGACCTCTGGGGCATTACTCCTATTACAGAGACGCGTGGTACGCTTGACTGGGCTGGTCTGCGGGCTCGTGCAGCGAAGGGAATGCGCAATAGTCTTCTGATTGCACCGATGCCTACTGCCAGCACATCGCAGATTCTCGGCTACAATGAGTGCTTTGAGCCGTTTACTACGAATATCTACACTCGCCGCACTCTTGCAGGTGAGTTCGTGATTGTCAACAAGCATCTGATGCGTGAGCTCATGGAGCGCGGCATCTGGTCAGAGGCGCTCAAGCAGAAGATTGTTGCCATGAACGGCTCCATTCAGGAGATTGCTGAAATTCCCGATGAAATCAAGCCGATTTACAAGACCTCATGGGAACTCAAGCAGAGGACGCTCATTGATATGGCAGCGGCTCGTGGAGCCTTTATCTGCCAGTCGCAGAGTCTGAATCTCTTTGTAGCGGACCCGACCTATTCGAAGTTGACTTCGATGCACTTCTATTCCTGGAAGAAGGGATTGAAGACGGGTTGCTACTATCTGCGCACGAAGGCACCTGTCTCCGCACAGAAGTTCACGGTTGACCCTCGGCTGCTTGCTGCCATTTCAAGCAGTGGTGTCAGCCAGCAGATGTCAGATGAAGGCGGAAGTGTGGCCTATGAGTCATCGGATGAGGAGGAGAGTCCCATTGCACAGCCAACGGAGGCTGAAAAGAAGGCGTTGCGTGCTGCACGCCTTGAGCAGTTGGCAAAAGAGTATGAAGCGGAGCAGGCGAAGGGATGCGTGACATGTTCGTCCTAAGGAAATAAGTGATTCTACTGTAGGATGGCCGACAAGAAAAAGAGTAGACAACAACTGTCCGCATTATTAGAGCAGGCCGCTCAAGAAGTTGAAAAAAATCCGGATTCAGTTCCCGACCATATCTATAAAACATTTGAGGCGATCTGTTCCGTTTTTTATGCTTGGAGGCATTCAAATGGACAGGAGGGATGGGCGAGTAGCTTACAGGGAAAGAATGGGCCACTCTTTTCTGAATCTGAGGGAAAATTCGTAGAAGAATCATTTGGTACAATGGCCGAGTTTCTGAAATCGCACGACCTTGCTCGTACACAAAAAGGCGGTGCATTACCTGCGGGGTTTCCACCGGTCATTCCAACGCCCAATTTCGCAATGCCTGCTGGAATGCAAATTGACCCGAAGGATGTCAGCCTAGATGCGGCGTACTTTGCGCTCCAGAAGAAACTCGGCGATTATGATATTCAATGGAAGGAGATTTCAGATGCACTCGGTGTTGTCGAGACAGTTCAATCAGGTCCTGATATTCGAGGCATTGTCTCTGTGCCTCCTGTGATTCCACCGATTCCGTATGTGATTCCGCGTCGCACGATACTACCTCTCGCATCCTATGCAGTCGAGATGCTTCGTCTCTGGTTAACTGTGCTTCCTGGAGATAGTAGCACCTTTCGATTTATTACGTCCTTATTACAATTTGTTCTCGACACCATTCGTGGAGATTTCAAGCAGGCCATGTTGAGTTTGATGGGTCTCTTTAATAAGACTGGAATGGGAATTAGTGTGGCGGGGCGTTTTTTTGTGAATCTTGCCGAACTTGTATCGCCTGATCTACGGCGTCAATTGAGTCTGAATATCTACAGGTCAACGAAGTCACTTCTTATCGGCTCTGTACTCTGGATGTTTGCGACCTTTGCGCCTGATGCACTTCGTGCAACCATGGAAGAGTTTTTTGATAAAATTCGTCAATCTGTCGTTGAATTCAATCAGAAAATGGATGCGACAGGAGCACAAATACAGCAGGCGGCATCGGCGGCTGGTGTAGAGGTGAAGATGAAGCATATTTCTGAGGCGGGTGTGCCGAGTCTTGATGATATACAGAATTTGCAGATGATGATTCGTATTCCTGAAGTAGCATGCTCAACGGAGATGCGACAGATTATTGAGCCGATGATTGCAAATCCGCCGTTGCGACTTGTCTTGGATTTAATGAATCTTCCTACAACACCTGAAGATGTAGACGAGACATGCGGAGGTGTTTCGAAGTCTCTTACAGAGTCTGCTGCAGAGTTTGTGAAGCCTGAGGTTACATTGCCTGAGATGCCTCAGGTACCAGCTATGATGCCACAAATGCCAGCTATGATGCCTCAGTTACCAGCTATGATGCCACAAATGCCAGCTATGATGCCACAAATGCCAGCTATGATGCCACAAATGCCAGCTATGATGCCACAAATGCCAGCTATGATGCCACAAATGCCAGCTATGATGCCACAAATGCCAGCTATGATGCCGCAAATGGCCCAGATGGCTGTAGGTGGTTCACGCAAACGCCGTAAGCGCCACTCAAGGCGTAGAACACTCAGACTAACAGTTATTAAGTCTGAATCTTAATCGGCTCCTCCTCCACTTCAATTCCTGCCATCTTGTGAATCCAGACAAGATATTCCTTCGGAAAATTCCAAAAACAACCAGGCTTCGTATCCGCCGCAACAGGAATACGACGCCCGCTTGAATTTCCCTGGTGGCTAAATGCGACCAGAATCTGCTGTGGCGGAATATCAAGAAGTTGGTCCTCGCGACCCTCCAGGAATCCCTGACCCTCTGAAACATTTGTAAAGGGAAAGCGCTTATCATCCCAGAATGTCTTGTAGAAAACAAGCGTCGCCTCCGAGATTCGCTGGGCCGGTGAGAGTTCCCACGGCGGTGTATTCACCGCACTCACACCCCGTACAAGATCATAGCATGCAATGGTGGAACATGCAACCGCCTTGGGAGCCCACGGATGTAGAGTGAGCCAGGAGACACGGCGACGGAAGGAAGTCGCTGGATAGTGGTCATCATCATCCATGAAAAGAATAATACTGTTCGTAGCACGCTCAACTCCGATGTTCCGCTTTCCACCAATTGTAAAGGTCTGGTTAAGCGGTACATAGACAACACGCGCAACGGGAGCACGGTTAGCAAACTGGTTGATTTTATCGGACACACTCTCATTCGGGTCATCACTATCATCCACAATAACCCACTCAATCTTATCCTTCGGATAGTCGCACATCAGGATATTATGAAAGGCCAGGTCGATAAACTTACGGCGATTCCGTGTCAGAGTTACAACACTAATTTCAGGACAGGACTCGAAGGGAAGTACAGGCGGAAGAGCCTGCTTGGATGCCTTCTTGAGGGCCCGCACATCAAGAACAAGCTGCTTCAGAAGAGGTACCATGGTATTCTTGAAATTGGCTGCACGAGCCACCGCAGCCCGCTTCTGTTCAAGACGAATCTCAGCAAAATCAGCACCACGAAGATGCGCAAAGATTGTGCCGAGGTCGTTGGTGGCCGTGAGGAGTCCTCCACTCAGGTCAGCAAACTCAGCACGGGTATAGATCGTTGACAGAGTCGTTCGTGTGTGAATCCAACCAACATGTGCGCTGCTACTGAAAGCCGTCTTGTAGGCAGGAATTGTATTGACAATCACATAGGCCCCTGCAGCCTCCGCCTCCGCAGCAGCGAGACCAAACCCTTCTGACTGACTCACTGCAAGATGAACAGGGTAAAATGACTGGAGGCGACGACGCGTGGGCTCATCGAGTTCCCTTACATGGACAGTTACATTGGCCGCAAGGCCGGTCACATCTAGAGGACTCGTCGTATAGACTTCAAGCTTCGGCATGTCCGTGGTCCAATACGGCAGCAGCGCAACAGCCGCAGCACGCTTGTTCATTGAGCCGCCCAGAAGCCAGAGGCAACCATCCGCAAGATTTGTTGACTGGGAGCCTGGAAAGGCCGCGGGAGTCACAGCCGGTCGCCACGGAATGTAGGTGGCCTTCTCAAGATTGGCGATGCCCTGCGTCTTCACATATACCGCATCAAAACGAGGCAGGAGACAGTCCCATGCAGGTACCCACCACTCAGGATTCACCATAAGAATATTTGTACGCGCCCACGGCATCCATGTTGTGCACGGCATTTCAAGATGAATACAGACATCCATCGGATGAGGCGGTTCAAGACGGTCTACATGACGCACGGGAGCAAAATCGACCCCCATCTCCTTAATAAGTCCCTCAATCACCTTCGAATCCTCGGCAATTCCGAACGGGTTCGAGCGATTATAAACAAGAGTAACTTCGACAGACATCTATCGCACAATCAAGTAGAGCGTTTAGGCGCACGATGTCTGAACTTCGAGATATTGGATTTTTAAAATGGTCCGACCCCTTGGCGTGGATGGAGACCATGAATGGGCCGCGCTGGAAGAGTGTCATACGAAGTGAAACTCAGAGATTTGAATCCGCCTGTAGAAGTCTAGTGAGTCCAAGTCAAAAGGAGAAACTCTGGAAGGAACTTTTCTATGCGAGTTCACTCGATAAGAGAGAGAGCTCAAAGTCTGGAAAGATTGAGTTCACCTTCATTACTCAGATGTCGATACAATGGAAAACAGATATCACGAGTCTCCGGTCTGCACGAGATATTGCTATCTATAACAACACTGTCTGGGAGGTCGTTGATTCTGGAAAAGGTGCTGAGGCGTATGAAGTGTCCTATTGGAAATACGGCTCGGAGAAACCGGTCTGGACTCATAAAGGTGCCGGTCCTCATGTTCTTGTGCTTCATGGGCGTTGCTATTTTCTTGAAGCGAAGAAGTCACTCTGGTACTATCGGCTCGTAAGCGTGAACGCTACAACAGGTGGTGACCGCAAAATTGTCTACGAGGAGGTGAATCCTCGTTGGAATTTAAGTCTAGTGCGGGGTGGATATATGGTTCGTGAAAACTCTGGACTTCAGGAGGCGTTTCTGATTGAACGAGGGGGTGTGCGAACTCTTGGAATTCAGGGCTTCTTTGTTCTTGGTCAGGGCCGTAATTATTTGGCAACACTCGGTCGCGGAACAGACCGGTGGCAGGCTCACGGAAGTCTAGCTAAATGGAAATTACCCAAAGGAACACCTGAGAGCATTTCTGTTTCACGAGGGCTTCTTGTGACTCGCTCATACGGTGAACGGTCTCTCTGGAAATGTGGAGCGCATGAGCCACGCCTACTTATCCGTGGCCTCTGTCAAATTCAGTTTAATGATTTACTTGAAGACGAGCCTATTCTCTTTACAGTTCCTGGAACTGGGCGTATCTCAATACAGATTGACAAGGAGAAACCTGTGATTCCACTCCTACCCTCGTATGCACTGGCTTCACGGAGATTCACTGGGCGTCGTGTTCCGTATATTGTCGTTCAACGTGGCACTATCTCTAGAGGACTCTTAGTTGCTGGATATGGTGCCTACGGTATGGTCACTCAATTAAATACGGCCCGCTGGTATCCGTTGATTATGCGAGGATGGACCGTTGTATTTGCACTTGTTCATGGAGGTGGCGACCATACGATGGCATGGGCTGATGCTGCTCGCACATGGCGTCGCGAATGTGCACTCAATGACTTTGAAGATGTCATTCGTGATGCACAGGCATTTACGGGTGTTTCACCTAAGAGAACAGTGGTCTACGGTCGGTCTGCTGGAGGTCTATTGATTGGCAGCCTAGCGGCCAAGTACGGAACACGGCTTTTTGGAACTGTCTACGGCGAAGTACCGTATCTAGATATATTACGAACCACAACGAATCCGAATTTACCATTAACACAATTGGAGTATGAGGAATTTGGACATCCGGCTGAGAAACTTGTCGACCTGGCGACCTTGGCTCGTATTTCTCCGGTTGATAGAATTCCTGAACGAGGCCTTCCTGGCCTGCGCGTATTACTGCGAACTGGAGAAAATGATCGGGAGGTCTTGCCCTATGAACCTGTAAAATGGATTACACGCGCTCGAGGAGGGCGTGAAGATTCTGAGAAACTCTTGGCATATTCGGAGGATGAAGGGCATTTTGTAGGTGGTTCGAGTCTTTTTGATGAACGGGCGACGGACTTGGCAATTCTCCTGGCCTGGCAATAAAAAATGTGAGTACTGAATATACAATGCCTGGAATGAATGGAGTTAGCCGCACACGCCGCAACCGCAGGGGCAACAATGGCACGAATGTGCATGGCGGCCGTCGTAACCGTACGCGCCGTGGCAACAACCGCAGGGAAAATAACGCGGACATGCCTGGCGGCCGTCGCAACCGTACGCGCCGTAACCGCCATGGCGGACGCCGTTAAATAACGGATTTCTAATCAACCAATGCCTTATTCATCATGAATCAGATATTGATTGATAGTCTGAGTCCTTACTGGTGCCTGGTACACATGTTCGCCCACAATCTTTCGTAGAAAGAGGCGTCTGTGCTGATCTAAAATACCGTGGTCAACAACCGCACCACGATGTCTTGCCGTTCCATATCCCTTGCTGGACGCAAGTCCATATGTTTCTGCCGTGGCCGTATTGGCCGCACACCACTCCTCAACCCATGTATCACGGTAGACCTTGGCCACAATGGATGCGGCCGCAATGGGTACATACTCTGCATCACCTTCAATAATTGTATGCTGTTCATCCGTCCATGAGCTCAATGGTAGAATACCATCTACAAGAAGTCGCTCAGGTTCAACCGTGAGACTCCCAACGGCTCGTTCAAACGCTAATTGATTGGCCTTGGTCATACCAATCGCGTCAATCTCAGTCGCCTCTACGCGACCAATTCCAACATCAAGTGCCGCACCTTCAATCTGTGCGGCGAGTTTTGTACGGCGGGCTGCCGAGAGTTTCTTGCTATCCTTAATTTGCGGAGTCAGTTCACGAATCTCCTCTGTCCATTCCTCTTCAGGAAGCCACACTACGGCTCCCGAAACAAGTGGACCCCAAAGACATCCTCGGCCAACCTCATCTACACCTGCTTCAATCTTTGAGTCATTCGTAAAGCGTGTTTTTAGCATTGTACTTGATTAGTAGTTAATAACCACCGTCAAATTTTGCCTACTGTAGATAGATGTGGAAGATACTGATTCCACTGCTATTACTTTTAGCAGTTATCTTTATACAACTTCGGCGAGTCGAAGGCTTTGATGGTTCTACAATACAGGCTCCAACATGTCCTACTGGAAAAACATTTAATCCTGCAACAAATCTTTGTAGTGATGGCTCTCCCCCCATATGCCCCACAGGATGGACTTTTCGCGGAGGAGCAGGAATGTGTGAAAATACAACTGCTTTATGCACGCGTATGACAGGCACCTATTCCGTAAATTGTACGACTGGGGCTGTATTAAATCCACAAGGAACGGCTGTTCCGTCTACATGTGGATACAAAGTCGATATAACAGGTGTTATAACGGATCCGAATGGTGGTATCTGCGGCTCAGTTCCCGCTGCCTGTAAGGGGTGGGCATTCAATGGTTCTGGTGTCTGGACGAATTTTAATTTAGTTTCAAATACACCAAGTGTTAATCCTAATGGAGTAGGTCATCGTGGAACAGGTGGTCTTAGTATTGGCGGATATACTGGCTCCTATCTTGGAAATCCTAGCGTCGATACAACTAGTATTAATTCACAGTTAGGAAATATATGGGGAGGGTTTTCTGGAACCACACCGACCTTTGGAACACCTGGAACGACAACAACAACACCAGGGACAACAACACCAGGAACAACAACAGTCCTCCCCCCTACAACAACTACAACAACTACACAAGATGCTTCAGGAAATTCGGTGGATGCATCTGGAAATGCAGTGCCTACAGCTAGTTCTGGACTAATTAATTTAACTCTTGCCGATTTGATTGCTCTCTTTGGCAGCACGGCCACTGGAACAAGTGCGCCTCCTACAGCAGCCACTCCTTCAAATAATCCTGCAACTTCAACGACTGCCGGCCAGGATTTCTATAATCAGTTCCGCCCGATGCTCCTCGATGACATTAATAAGGCAATTGAGGCCAAGGCGACGGCGGCACCTGCTCCCGCTGCCACCGCTACAACAGAGGCAGACACAAGTTGCTCACCGTCTCTGCAACAGGGTACTGACTTCAGCACTGCGCAAAACAACATACAATATAACCAGGAATATATCCGCAAGGACTCCATTCCTTGCTACGCATGTAGCCTCTAAAATAATACTTAAATGTGGTAGATGGGAAACGGTCTTCTCTTTTTTGGACTCGTTTTAGTACTTGCTATATTTGTTGTGGTTGCCTCACAGACAATGCCAACAAAGGAGGGTTTTCAACCCCTTGTAATCCCTACACCCGGTCCTCCAGCACAGCCGATTAATGCTGGAGCGAAGGCGATGCCCTACACGGAGCCTTCAACGCAGATTTTATCGGCGCCTATTGGACAGACATCAGATGTTACATCACGCCCCTTCCAGGACCCTGCTCTCGATAAATCAAAGTATGTAATCCTCTATTCACTTCTCCAGGATATGCACGGATTCAAGGCCTTTGAACTCGAGAAGCTTGAGGATACTTCAGACCCCGCAATTAGTCTGCCTCTGAATACATTCCGCGGTGACCTCCAGCGCCTTGAAGATGAAGTTGCATTCCTCAATCGCAATCCTGGCATTGACACCACGCTCACTGTAGAAGATGTTCATGAAATCCGCGTGAACCTCACATATCTGCAAAAGAAGGCGCGGGCGATGAACTCAGGCACCATTGAGGGATTTGAAGATTCAACGGCATCACCCAAGGCGACACTTGATGATCTTAAGGATACCAATACAAAAATCAGCGTAGAGATTGCTCGCCTTCAGGCGAGTGGAACAACCGATCCGAGTTTTCAGGCCCGTGTAAATATCTTAGTCAAGATTCAACAGCAGATTGGAAATTACATCACGCAACTCCAAAATAATACTCTTCAACCCGCAGATGTTCCGATTACAAAGGAGAATCTCAAGAATTTTCTCCCGCAGATTTCGAACCCCTCGAGCCCTGTAACACAGTTCTTGAACTCAATCCAGGCTCCGACTTCAATGTCAAACCTCTTCCCTGCATATGTGGGTGGAGACATTTCAGGAGCGGCTCTCGCAAATATTTTACTGCAAAACTACGGAAAGGGTCTGTCGTGGGACATCAATATGAAGTATTCCCCCGCGGATGGTTCAGCCTTGAATGCCACGACAAATGTTGCGACGCAACAGTTTCAACTCGGCTCTCCTCAACTTCAGATGCCTCCTTCGACACGCGGAGCCTTTGACCAGGCCATAGCACAAATACAAAAAGGAGAGACTTCCGGTGTTCGTCCAACTCTACCTGAACCGCCGACACAGCAGTTTAATTGGAAGGACCGCTCTTCACAGATCTGCGAATCTGTGCGTCTCCGCGGCCTTGACCCCGCCGATTTTGGGTGTCTCGCCAATGTCTCCAAGGTCGGCCAGGATTTCTCCTGGCGCGGATATGCAAAGATGGTCTGCAATCGTCTGAAGACAACACTGGATGAAGGACTTCCCGAAACATGCGGCTGTCCTCCCGTTGACTGGCCTGGCTGGAAGCAATAAAACCCCTTCTTAGGTAGGAAAGGAATGAATACCACACAAAGTGCAGGACTCATCTTATTAGTCACCCTTCTGCTGGGTGTCTTCATGGGTGCCGGTTTCAAAAAGATGCAGAGTGAAGGATTTAGCGGTGGCTGTAGTCGCTGCGGGCGTAGTCCGTGCGGCTGCCAGGCGGGTCAGCAGTGCCCCCCGTGTGTTCAGCCCGACATGAGCAAGTATGTTCTTAAGGCGACTGTGCCTCCGTGCCAGCAGTGCCCCGATATGACCAACTATATGCTTAAGTCAGAGTGTCCTCCAGTCCCTGATTTAAGTAAGTATGTGCTTAAGAGCAGTATCCCGAAGCCGCAGCCGGTCATCATTGATAGCAGTGCCTGCTCGAAGCAGTGTGGTGAGTGCCCGCCGTGCCCGCGTCCTCGTTGCCCCGATGTCCAGTGCCCTGCGCCGACCAAGTGCCCGCCGCCTGCGCCGTGCCCGCGTCCCGTCTGCCCGCCGACGACAGTCAAATGCAGAGCGGAGGAGACACCTGCTTCCTCTGTACGCCCCTACCTGGCTCCTCTCGGAATCAGTGGGTTTGGGATGGCGTAAGACTATTAATAAATGTAGATGTTGTCTCATTTTCACGAAGTGCGAATGCGAGAGCAAAACTGGCGATAGCATGTGGAATCTTCAAGTTGAAATCATCATACGGCAGCGTCGGATCACATCGTGTATTGAAGATAACATCCATGAACTGTGGGCTATAACTACATGTGGCCTGGGCGTGATGTAATTGATGCTCAGCATTCGGCCAAATGCTGTAGTCAAGAATATGAATGCAGATATATAAAAAGGCAGCGGCCAAGACAATCCATGTACTCAGCACCTTCACTCCTAGAAGCCATTCCGCAACTAGCAAAATAGCAAATCCGAAAAAGTTGACTATCGCTTCAAGTATGAGGGCTAACCAACGAGGCAAGTCGATTGCATGATTGTGATGAAGTTGTACATGAGGATTTATCAAGTAAATTGGCATCTCTGGCATATGACACCATGCATGTCCAGCATAGGACCAGAAGAGCAAGAAGAGTGTTTGTAGAAAGGCGATGGGCCAACCGTATTCGGGTACACCTAGATAGGTAAAGAGAGTTATTGTAACAGCTAGAAATGGCCCATAGGCTTGTAGAAAGTCTCTCTCCATTCTACTCTGTGGCACCCACTAAATGGCAGGAAAAAGCCCGTCAATTCTCTTCTGAACGGGAACCCAACCAAAGGAGAGTGCCGTTAACTTCACTAGGAAGAAAAAGAGGGTAACTCCTACAAACACTTTCTCCAAAGCTCCATTTGGTATATCCGATTTAACACCTAGACGACTCTTTACAAATTCGGTCATTTTTTGATTAATTCCAGGCAGTACACTTTCATGATGAGTTAAGATACATCCATTGAAGAGGAGGCACTGAATAAACACAATAAATGTAAAAAAAGTCATCAGGCCAACTACAATAAGGCTTGTACTGAATGTCAGCATCAGAATGGTTCCGTGAATACAGACTAAGTGCACGATAATAAAAAGCAATCCCAGCATCCTACTTCTCTTTTATAAGATAAAAGTAGGGGGATGGATACACGATTCTGGGGTCCATCAGGATGGGAATATCTCCATCAAATTACATTTGCATATGAACCCACTCAGAAAAAGCCAGTTACAGAACTCTTTGAAATGTTGCCATTTGTTCTACCTTGTAAATTCTGCCGTGCAAGTTTAACAACATATTTGAAGAGTGATCCAATTGATTTGAGTACCCGTGAAGCCTTTTCACGATGGCTCTGGAGAATTCATAATGCCGTAAATGATAAACTCCGTAAACAGGGTCAAGATGTGGGCGATGATCCGAGCTTTGAATCAGTAAAGACCTATTATATGGATTCACTTGCAAGTGGATGTACACGGACACATTTTCCAGGGTGGACCTTTTTATTTAGTATTGCCGAAAATCATCCACTCTGTAAAGAATCACGCAAAACAACACCATTACCTGATGCACCACCGCGAAGTCCCGGTATGACAGATGAGGACCTGAATGAATGGAATCTCCTGCGGCCTGAGGAGCGAGTCCCGTATTATCGCCGGTTTTGGGCTGCGATTGGAGGCTCGTTGCCATATCCTGAATGGCGGAGTCTTTGGGAAAAGGAAGCCGGCAAAGTGGGACTGCGCGCACATACGGGAAATCGCTGGGCACTTTTAAAGGCACTCTGGCGCCTACGGTGTACAATGGAGTCTGAACTTGAATTACAGAATCGTACACGATTCGCTGACTTGTGTCGTACACTTGCAGATCATCGGAGTGGATGTGCAAAATCAAAGAGGGCCATTACATGTCGTAAGCGGTTGCGTGGTACGAACAAAAAGACACTAAAGAAATAGGTAGGATGGACCCAACAACAATTCTCTTTTTAATTGTTTTTGGATTGCTTTTAGTTCATTATTTAGTTCATGTCTGGATAAGCCGTAATCAAATTATGCCTTGGAGCTCTGGAGGGTCGATTGAAGGCTTCGAAGATACAAAGGCGACAATGGCCACGGAATCTGAAGTGAAGTGGCTCGAGCCACCGGAACTTTTTGACGATTTTTACAGCAAAGTCTACGACCAACTCGCCCAGGGTTCAAATCGTCTACAGGCCGAACTTGGTCTCGCACTTCATGCATTTTCAGCAGGAGGCAATAAAATCACCGATATGCGAATCTTAGATGCCGGCTGTGGAACAGGAATTGTCACCGCGGCCATGGCCAAGATGAATCCCGCAAAGGTTATTGCGGTGGATATGAGCCCCGCGATGCTTCACCGTGCGAAGACGATTACACTTGAACAATCGACGCTGACACAGGCCCAGAAAGATGTCATTGAATATCGTCAATCTGATCTTCTCAATCCGAGTGCTCTGGCTCCTGGTGAAGTGACAAATGCGATTGTCTTTTACTTTGTTACTTACTATATTCATGACATTGAGGCACTTTTCCGTAATCTCTTTGTGTGGGTAGCTCCTGGAGGAACGATTGCGGTTGAAGTGGTGAACAAGTACAAGTTCGACCCTATGTTGGATTCATCCGCGCCGTGGACCGGATTCAGTCTTCAGAAGTATTCAAAGGAGAGAGTCACTCAGAGCAAAGTCACCTTTGATAAGTTCGAGTACGAGGGCAAGTTTGACCTTATTGACCCTGTAGCTGAGTTCCGCGAGACCTTTCGTTTTAAGGACGGCTCCGTTCGCAGGCAAAAACACGTATTTGTGATGCCGGCCATTGAAGAGATTGTAAAGATTGCAAAGGTGGTTGGGTGGGAATACAAGTCGTATGTTGACCTGACAACAATAGGATTTGAATATGCGTACCTGCTGATTTTTAAGCATCCGTAATGAATAGAGACGCATGAATACAATTTTTGACGTCCACCAACCAGGTCTCCGACGCGGTGCCGAGCGTCTAGCCTTTGCTCCTCATAAACGGTATTTCTATGTTGAACACCCTACGGAGGGTTGGAAGGTGTTTCTTCGTGCCTGTACTTTTCTCCATGAGGAGGGAAATCCTGATCCCAAGCGGTTTCTTGTAGTGAAACGCTATCAGGCTCGGCCGAATGGAGCTGTCTGGGAACCTCCGAAGGGGCAAATGGAGGGAAAGGATGGTCTCTCTCATCCCACATGGAGTATTTTAGATATTCTTACCGAAAATGTAAGTCGTGAAGTGGAAGAAGAGGCAAAAATCAAGAAGATTGATAATTTACAGTATACGGGGCTCGTTTTACAGGCCCAGGAGAAGGACTATCCGCCGAACACCTATTTTCAATATCACTGTTTCCGTGGAACAGTAACACCTGCTGAGATTAATAATGCTCTAGGCGAATTTGAGTGGCTCAATGAGCATCCGAAAGCGTTTGCACGGATGCGCAAGGATGTGCGTGAAAAGGATGCGTTGGCCTGGTATGACCCTCGGAGAACAAAAATGATGGGCAAATGGTCACCGAGTCTACTTGTCTTGTATCTACGCGAGCAATTATCATAGTGCCTCAATCTTCGGTGCAGTAATGGCTGTACTCATATACTTTAGTAGATTCGTCTTCGATTCGGCCAGATAATCAAAGGTACAGAGGTGCATCTCTGCCTGACGATGACCGGAGCAGTAAGTCTTTTCACACTTACAGGCAAATCCAAGAAGACCGACCTTCTTCTTACAGGCGGGGAATGCACATCGAATTGGCTTTGGTTGGTTCTCTGACATGTTTTAGAGTTATACTGTAAAACATTTCAGCGAATGACTCAATTTTTACCAACCGCACTTACGATTCTTACGCGACGCCTTGCGATTCTTACGGGTCTGCTTACGATTCTTGCGATTACGGCGAGTGCGACGACCACCACGAACCGCAACTGGTCCTGTCGGAATCTTAGCCAGCGTACCTACACCACCAGGCCAACTTGTCAGTACATCATTTCCTGAAGCATCGGTCTCCATTCTACTTAGAGGATATCTATATTCTTTCAGTAGGATGTCCTTTTGGGGGCAAAGTCCAGGTCCCACCTGGTCCGACTTTTTCTGGTCAACAATTCTCTGTAAGGGTACAACACACGCATTTCCTTTAGTAAGAGGACAAGTACCATGTCCTACTGGAGCCTATTCGCACACTCTGCGTCAAGCGAGTGAGCGGGAATCTGAAAAGATTGCTGCATTTTTGCGAGAACATTTTAAAATAACTGCGCGTAGTGAATGCGTACTCACAGCTGAGCGTATTCGTCGTGGAATATCCGCAGGATGGATTATTATCTATTCAATGGGAGACAAAGGGGAGATTCTGGGCTGTTGTGCGAGTCGCCCTCTCGGAGAGTGTCGTCTATTTGAGCGCAATGGCAAGAAAATGCGTTCTTCATCGGCTAGAAACACCGGATTTATTGATTTCTTTTGTGTAGTGCCATCTCTACAGAAATCAGGCCTCGGTTCGACAATGCTACGCTTTATTCGTCATATTACAAGCACACATGGACGACTTATCCATTTCTTTCAAAAGGAGGTGACTCCGTTGCGAACTCTACCTCCTTTATGGTCTGGGCAGTATAGTGTACGCTATGTCAAAAAACCGGGTCAAAATCAATCCGTTGAAGAGGTGAAAATTGGAGACAATTGGTTACAGAAGAAAGTGATTGAAGAACAATATACGCCGTTTACAATTGCAACCTATATGAATCAGAATTCAGGTGATACAAAACTTTTTAAATACACTGCAGAAAAATACGATTTTTATCTGACAATTACAGATACATTTTCTGTAGAAAAGGGCACAGATCAACGAATGGGCGAAGTGCTCTCCTATTGGTCGGTTGGTACCCCTACAAAAGAAGAGACCGTGTTTGCAATGGAGACAATTCTTGATTGTACTGGCTATAAGATACTGCTTATAGACAGCACATTTCCACATATTAAAGAGGAGTGGAAGTTAGATGCATCGTATTATTATTATATCTACAATCTGAATCCTCGGCGATTTTTTAGTGTACGACCTTGGTTCTGGTTTTAAGAAGTTCTAGGCCGCGGCATCGCAACATTTCCAGGCGCCTTGAGTACCTCAAGCGCCCCAAGACGATAGGTGCCCTCGCAGAACTTGTAGTACTCAGAAAGCATGTTACGCGCCTCATCGGCTAATTGGTTCACGCGCGGAATTCCACCCTTCATGACACTCGGCTGAATGCCCTTGATTTGTCCCGCTTTATCAAGAAGAAAGAGTTTCGGGAGAAACTGCATGACCGCCGCAGTGTGTTTGATTTGATAGGATAAGAGGGTGGCAATACTCTGTCGCACCTTACGAATCGCCTCCGCATTTTTTACAAATATCTCCTTGTCCTTCACTTCAGGAGTTTCGCATTGGTAAAACGGTTTGCTGAGCACTTTATCTAATTGATCCGGTGCATCACGAGAGGGTGGAGGAGGGGCGAAAATCACCTGCATGAGTTCCGTAAATTTCTTGTATTTCGGTTTTACCTCTTCGCTAATTTTAGGCAAATTTCCCTGGACCATGTCAAAGAAGAGTTGATTGAGGGCACGGAGTCCTGGAGAGTGTTTCGTAATCACTTGTCCATAATTGGGCACTGAATCAGGAATTCCAGGCATCGGTGAATAGAAGCAGACACTGCTTTTAAGGGGCGTATCCTTCCGCATTGAATCAATCAGAGTAGGGCTCAGCAGTTGAATGGCGCGGGCCACGCAATACGCCTTCGGCTTCTCCTTGAGATACTTGAAAATGCCTGTGTAGGAGAGGCCCTGTACAACACCTGCGTTATCTGAAGAACCTTCTGTACGGCGACGCAGATCTTCGGGGCGTGCATACGCTTGTACACCACGCGCAGCATTTCCCATGACGGTCGCAAGTGCAGTTGAAAAATTTGTGTTATTGTAGGCATAGTCTCCTCCTCGCGATATTCTAAAGCCAAGAGTATAGCTTGTATCCTTGCGAGTTCCATTCACCGTTATATCATCGATGCGAAGTGTGTAGGAATCACCTTCGCGAAGGCTCTCTATGGAGACACTCGCCTCCACTAAAATGTCTGCACGAGGACGATAGAGTACATTTTTATTCTTATTTGGGTCAAAGAGCAGGGTACCAACCGTAGTTGACGGATCACGAGGAATTGCTGCAGAGGTTCTTGATGAAATTACATAGAGATTTGTGGCGGGAATGCCCGTAAAATAATTCTTCGCAACCGTGTAAAAATCACCGAGTTCTGAGCGGTCTTCTTCTGTGGCCACGCCACCTTGTTGGCCGCCAATAAATCCAGGCGGCGGAGCACGACGACCCAGCGGGTTCGCCTGAATGGTCGCACGAAAATCTCCTGCCTGTGCTTCAGCATCGGGAAGAGAGTCAATTACAGTGAGCGCGAGGGCGCCGAAAATCTGTATGATACGCACATAGAAGAAGGCGAGTTGGAGACAGAGACTATCGCGATAGGTCTTCAGACCAGTGCGACCCTTAATAGACTCTTCATCCGAGAAAGTGAGTCGTTTTACTGAATCAAAATAGAGAACATCTTGATTTCCCAGTTTCGGTTCCAATTGCAGTTCAAAAAAGAACTTTTCAAGGGCACGCTTTGTAAAGAAAATATAATCCTTGCATCTGCGTTGGTCGGCAAGTTTGAGAAGGTCCTGAATATCCGTGTTGTTCAACATCCAGATAAAAACACCATTTATAACGTCCTGTGTTGGTGCTGTTTTACTTTTTAGTGCCTCCCTAGAAGGCATTCCCGCTGGGATTGATTGACCCGCTCCCATTCTAGACTGTCTTTGGAATTAAAGTTTCAAGACGCTTCTTATGGGTTTCAAGGCGGCGTAGACACTTCTGTAGTGTACCTTCGCTCACTCCACAGACAGATGCAATGCGTTCATAACTCACCTCTGTGAGGCCACGGCGCTGAAGGAGAAACCCGATGACACCAGCACCGAGTGACGGCGGCATATTCTCAGGACTGAGTTCATTATCTTCAATGTAGTCGCAGAGTGTCGTTGCAATGGTTGAGATCTCCTCAAACTTATTACGAGGAATTGCGAGTTGACTGAGCGGGTAGTGAATATAGTCCCGAGCCCGGGTGCTTTCCAAATTAGAGGGTGTTGAAGTCTGTTGAATAAGACCACGCTGCTGAGCAATGGCTAGGACCTCCTGAAAATACTTGAATGACTTGGTGAATTGGCCCGTAGTCAGATGAAACATATCTGCGACCTCCTTGGGTTTTCGGGGTTGTCCTACCTTCTTTAGTGATGCATACATACAACTCGCAATGACACTTGTGCGTGAAAGACCGCGTTTATCACAATGTTCAACGAGTTGGACGTAGAGGTCCTTCGCATTGTCAATGACACTCTGGTCAAGCCCGTGATTGGTCGCAGCGAGTGCAAGCATTTCATAGACCTGGAGAAGTGCACGCTCTCTGTAGGGCAGCATATTCCAGGTGTGATAGCGACGGATACGAGCCATGGCTGCGCGGGCCGTGCTCGGTCCGCCTGAACTCTTTGTAAGAATAATGGTTCCTAGTGATGAAGATGGAAAACGGAAATCGGTCGGTGCTCCTACACGACACGGATCGTTGCTGCTTCGGTCATCGTGCCCGAAGAAGCGATACTCAGCGCCTGACTCGATACTTCTGTTTTTAACATCACCACAAAGGGTACATACATTTAGATCTTCATGAATAATTGTGTCTTCAGATGTGGCGCATGCGCAGGTTGATTTTGTAGGTTTGCTAGAGGTTTCTTCCTCAGACCAATTCCAGGCAAACTCTGGAACTGGCTTGTGGTGAACTCGACCTGGAAAGAGTGAATCCATTTGGAGTGTTCTTAAGATTAAATTTCAGAAAGAAAAACGCAATCAAATTTAATGATACCACTGGACACCGCCCTTTTAAGCGCCATGCCGTGGATTATGCTTTCCAGCGTAGTCGAAGCAGGCGCACTCACTCTGCTGCGTATTGGAGGAAAGTGGAATGTTATTTACTCTGCAATTATTTTTGCTTGTGCCGTTGTACCCTTGCTTTCAAAGGCGCTTGAATGGGAGGGTGTTGGTATGGTGAATTTTATCTGGAATGTCTTCAGTACATTTTTAATGTTTTCAATCGGATATTTCTTTTTTGAAGAAAAGCTCACCTATTTGAAACTCGTTGGAATCTCATGCTGTATCTTCGGCATTGGCATTCTTTTACTTGTAGAATAGCAGAGGAGGGATGTCAGTTCTCCCCACAGCAGAAGTCAATACAAATACACCCGGGTTTACTGGGCCCAAATATGATTTTGCAGATGAACTGCCACTTCCTGGAGCGGCGGGCGTTCATCGTGGCAACAATATGGATGATGTGATCGGAGCCGTGAAGGGCGCTGCATTTTATGTAGACATGATTGGATTCGGTCAGAGCAGCAGCAGTCTAACAAATGGACTGAGTGCACTGAGGCCTCTCGGTGTAAATTACTTTATTAAGACTGGGCTTCAGTGTGATAATGGCGCAGATATGTGGTACTATGTGAATGGTATTCCAACAGGCGAGGCTCTTGGACCGAAAGTGAAGGCTGGACTGGCCTCTGCGGGACTTCCTGGACTTCGTGGCTTGGCTCCAGGAATGATGGAGGATGCAGAGGATGCCTTGAATCCGGTGCCAGTGATGAATGCGATTCTCGGCTCAGGATATCCGAAATGCCGAAAAGTGACAAAGCCAGTAGGAGACACCAAAGGTGCAACGAGTGCATCCGATGGAACACCGTGGATTGTTGGACCCATTGATCGAAGCAGTGGTCAGCCTATGCAGACTCAATGGGTTCAGGATGTTGATTCGGGTGGTTCACCGATTTTTTTGACTCAATCGGAATTTAATGCTGCTGCGAAGGATTTCTGCCCTGACGGCACGGAAGTGAAGGCTCATTCTGGAGGAGATTGTACAAAGTCTGCTGGAAACGAGGGGTTTTCAAGTGGACTTGATACGGAGGCTTGGGTTATGGCAGGACTTTTATGTGCCGCGGCAGTCGTTGCAGTTGTGCGTTGCCGGTGAATATTTAGTAGACACTTTTTGAAGAAGAATCTCTTATTCAAAAAATCTCTGAAATCGGAATCGAACCAATGACTTGGGGAGATCCATTGCTGAGTGAATTCACACTACAATCCCCCGCTCTACCAACTGAGCTATTCAGAGGGTGGGACTTGCCCGAAGTGTCTTCTATGGTTTACTTTAAGCAAGCGCACGGGACGCCAACGGAGTTGGCTAACTAAGAGCCCTATGCAAGGGCTCTGAACACATAGACCGCCGCCGCACCACCCAGGCACTGGGAGACAACATAGCCAGCCAGGTCACTCGCAGAGAGCGCACCATTCACGAACATTGCGAGAGAGACCGCGGGATTCACGTGGCCGCCGCTGAGGGCGCCGATGCAGAAGATGATGAGGGCGAGCGTCAGACCAATGACCAGCGCATTGCCCGTGGCCAGAATGCTTATTAAGAGAAGAAAGGTTCCGAGAAATTCGGCAAGAAGGTTCAGGAAGTTCATGGTTTCTACTAAGGGACTGAAAAATTTGATACGCCTTTTATTTGTAAGCAAAAGTACATACAGTCATGGCCCTCCGCCGTATCAAGAAAGAAATTGACGATCTCACGAAGGACCCACCCGCTAATTGCAGTGCTGGACCCACAGGCGATGATCTCTTCAAATGGAGTGGTGCTATCTTTGGCCCGGCCGATAGTCCATATGCCGGAGGTTATTTCAAGATGCAAATCCAATTCCCTGTAGACTATCCCTTCAAGCCCCCGGTCGTAACCTTTCTTACGAAGATTTATCATCCCAATATCAATTCTGCGGGTGGCATCTGTCTTGACATTCTGAAGAATCAGTGGTCGCCTGCGCTTACAGTTGGCAAGGTTCTTCTCAGTATCCTGAGCCTGCTCACAGATGCAAATCCAAATGATCCCCTCGTACCGGAAATTGCTCATATTTACAAGACCAATCGGCAGGAGTTTGATGAAAAGGCTCGCGCCTATACTCTCAAGTATGCTATGCCTTAGTAGAGAGGGAGAATGAAAAGAGATATTGTATTTATCCTTAGCGCAATTGTGCTTGGTCTTTTTTTCTATATCATTAAGTATAAACGACCTGCGCAAGTAAGTGGATTCCAGGATATGCGCCCTGCGTCTGTAGGGGATAAGCCAATTAACTATGTCACTGGGCCTGCCGATTCAATGCTAAATCCGCGTATTCCGTATCATCTACTCCAAGGTGTTCTAGAAGATGCGGCCGTGGATGACCAGCCAAATACAGCGTTCAATGCACAGGCGTGCTACGAGAGTGATTTTGCAAATCGGATACAACTCACTAGAAATTACAGCCAGTTGACAAATAACTATCGCCGCAAAAATCCCGATTCATGCTCGGCTCCGACACACGAACTCGTAAATAACTTTTACAAGCCGAGTATGCTCTAATCAGTAATCGCACACGCGGTTGACTTACGCTTTACAGATGATTCAGGTAGGGCAAATTCACCACGCTTTGCCTTCTCCACATCACGCCAGAAATCATCCAGTAGAGGAATAACCGATTGGAACCATGCTGTATCACGATATACAGGATGAATCCACGACTTCTCTAGAAACCACGGAATACGCTCCAGAACATGCCACGGCGCTTCAGGCTGTGGGTTCCATTTCATATCACCAATAGGCCCATACACATACTTTGTCTCAAGAGTGTCATGATTCTGTAGAAGATAAATCAGACCCTCTGTTGCATTCAGTGGTGCCTCCTCCATCCACCCGCGTGCCGTCGCGGATTTGAAAGTGAATTCACAATACTGACAGACAGGCACTTCCGCAACCTCCATTTGCAGCTGCATCTGATACCAGTAATTCGGTGGAACTCCACCACCGACAACTCGTGAAGAGGGGCACTTAATCTCCACTAGATTTCCAAGCAGGGCCTGATGCTTCGTATCAGTTGCAGTGATAAGACCATCGGGTGACGCGGCGAGTGATGCAATTGTAGGATGTCTGAGGCGACCGAGGTCCACAATCGTCGCTCCCCACTTTGCTTCAAGAATCTGCTTCGCCACTGGTTCAAATCGAGTACCCCAATCAAAGGGTGTCATTTCCGCCGTCATACACGACTTCTTTGGTGCAGGCGCTGGACTTAGAGTCTCACGAGGCACCTTACACATCACTAGCTGTCCGCGAGCCCTTGGAGACCCGAAGAGATTATAGAGTTCACTTGCCGTGAGAAGGCTCATCGCTTCACGATACCATTCGTCTGATCGCTGTACGCTCTGCGGCTTTGCCTGCAGGTCCTGAATCCGAGCCAGCCTATCAAATTCAACCTTTACAAGAGCATTTGAAAGACACTTATATCCAATTTTAAAACAATCGAAAACCTCATAGGTCTGCTCGGTAAAGGTAGCACTCACTTCGCTCTCCTTCATGAGTGCTGCAAGTTCCCGCTCCATAGTGGTCCACCATGTATCTCCAAGCGTCGGATGCAATGGAGGAGGTTGAACCTCTTCGATTGCATTCAGAAACTGTCCTGTACATTCAAACATGGTTGTATATTGTTCCATTGTTTGAGCGTGATTCTCGTTAAAATTTATAGGCTGGCTATTCTTAGACCGTCGCCTCCTCCTTAGCTTCTGTAGGTGGCGTAGTAGCCTTCCTACGAAACGTCACTGCATTTCGTTTTTCAAGAACCTGAAACATCACTTTTCCATCGGCTCCGCGGTGCATAACAAGACCCTTAATCTCCTTGATCTTCTGCTCATCCTGGTCGTAAATAACAGCATTCTTGCTATTGAGCAGCTTCTTTTCATTCGCCTTCATAATCTGCGCATCCAGAGCGGTCTTTTCGACGGCTGTCAGGGTAAGGCGCACGGCCTCCTCGTCGACAAACTTGCGTAGACGATTTAGACGAAGACCGCGCTCAAGACGATGCCACGGGCGCTTGTATGCATCATCCGCCTCCTGGTTCAGGAAATTCACGAATGTATTCGTGCTCGCATGTAGATTTGCGGCAAAGGTCGAGCCGCTCAAATCTGTAGCACCAGAGCGCTTCTGAGTTTTTGAGCGATTCGAATTCATTCTATTACTACTATGCGTCTCGCCTTAAGGCACACACCGTTTCTGAATGGTGGCCAGTGGCTCTACAAAGACTTCGTCAATACAATCATTCCATTGATTTGTACTCGAGGGAGTTTCACCCTGGCCGGCCTTTAGCAGATAAAAAGTGCGCCAGCACTCCTCCGTGCCCTTCTGCTGAGTACGCGTCACCTCCTCGAAACTGTAGAAGTTTTTTAGATTCATTTGAGAAAGGTCAACTTCTACATAGAGAATCTTTCCTTCACGCCACTTTGACTTCACGGCAAACTCATTTTCAGTCAGCCACTGGTCAGGCTCATCCGTTTCACATATCTGTTTGCCGCGATTGTCTAAAAAGAGTGTTATCGGAACAAGTGACCATTTAATGAGGCTCGGTAGCTGTGATTTCGTATAAAAGGGGACAACAAACATCTACTTGTAGTAGTAAAGGGTTCTTAAGATGGAGTCAATTGAACTCACACCAGCCCAACTACGTATGCCTATAATCCCCCTACCACAAATGAGTCTCCGAAGTCGCCGCGAAGTCAGTGCGCTTGACCAGATTAACAGTCTTCATGTAGAACAATGGCAGACGGATGGACCGCAACTTCAAAATGACCGCCCTGATATAAGCAACGCTGAAATTAAAGAGAGAAATAAATGGTTAAATAAGTCTCTTGCCGAGAATTTGGGTGCTGCGAATGGAAATGATGCGGCTGCACAAAATGCTATGGCGTATCGCTATTCACTCGGCATTGGCGGTGTTGACCAAGATTTAAAAATGGCGCAGTCATGGAAAGATAAGTCAACTGAACGGGGATTTGCTCTTCACAGGCGCGGTGCCTATACATTTATGGATATGAATCCTATTAATACACGCACAACTGACCGAAATTATCTGCAGAATCAGCAATATGTTGCGGGGAATGGAGGTAGCAGCGGGGGATCTGATCAACTCGGCCAAAATCCGTATTTTGATCGGTTTGATGTTGTAACGGACCCATTTAATGTGGCGCGTGAACTTCGTGCAACGGTCTATGAAGATAAAGTGGATAGGGGACTTTTGGAATCAAAGCGGCTTCTGAATCGCACCTATACAACACGATATGTTGAACCAGACTATGTCGCCAAAAATTCACTTGATACTCTTAACTCCTATGAAGACCTCCGACCTCGTCTGAATACGATGGAGAAGACATATCGAAAGTACAATGACTAAGTCAGTCAACGCCTGCGGCTAGTCAAATCGCAGCTCAATCGCCATTAAATGTTTCTGCATCTGCTTTGCAGCCGGCGGCTCCTTCTCCGTCTGACGGCGCCGAGTGGACCGCGCAGATGAAGTGGTCGATGTAGTGGCCGTTGTCACTGTAGTGATAGTGGAATCTGTAGAGTTTGCCGTTGAATTACGCACCTTATTCTGCTCCTTCATGGCCTTATTCATGTCGGCCTCAATGGTCGGGGCATGGAGACTCAAATAGGTCAGAACATTCTTCTCAATGGCCCACCGAAAGAAGTTCAGTTTACCAACTGTTGTTAAGAATGGCTCCTCTCCAGGAATCTGAAACAGGATTCGTTCCCGACGACAGAAGGGGTCAAAGAGTTTCTTGGAGTACGCCTTGAGTTGCGACTTGTAGTTCGTGTAGACGAGGAACTCCTGGCCATCCAGAATATAGACTGTATTGTGACGCTTGGAATAGTTGGTCACAAACCAGTCTACAAGGCGTAGAGAGAGGTCCGAGGTGCCCTTTAGCATCGGCAGCACCTCCTTCATATCGGTGCGACCGGTATAGAACTTTTGTAGACTATTGACAATAAGTTCCTGCTTGCAGTGAATCTTCTTCTTACGAGTACCTGATTCCCCCGAATCAGGACGAAAAACGGGCGGGGACGGAAGGGGCTGTAGGATCTCCATGTGCTACTTGGCTACGCGCTGATATTTCTTAAGCCGGTGAATTTCTACTCAAGTAGGAGAGGGATGGGAGATCCAAATCATAGTTTATTAGGAGACGCCCTACAAAGTGCAGGGCATCAAAATGTTCCTATTACACCTATGATGGGAGGCGGCATGATAGGTGGAGGTCCTGAGGATAGTCTATTGGCCCAGCCGGCGACGCCAGTTCCTATTGAACCTGTTCGTGGTGGCGGACAGGTCGGTGGTGCAAATATACCAACATTTACTTTGAAACCGCTCAAACAGGTACAAATCGTAGCCGAAGAGCCTACACTCTTAACTGTAGATTTACTGAATGCGTATAGGGAGAAACGAAAGGGAATCTGGGGCACACCACCTTCAAATTATGAAGAATCTCGTACGAAACTTTTTCATTATGAAATTAAGACAAAAGAACCGGTGAAAATTTTTTATATTTATTCCTGGGACAATTTTCTACGATTTGTAAAAACAATTGCAAATGATAAAATTAAGAAAAAGAATTTTATTTATATCTTTTTTTCTAAACTTGACAATATTACACTTTTTAGTTTAATTTTTAAAAAATATATACGGCTTGTTACCGAAACACCCGCAGAAGTCTATTTTATCTATGAACGCACGGGTCCTAAAAATCAGATTGTCTGGGATTCAAAACATCGCGAAGATAGAGCCGAAAAGAAATTTCTCTTTCTTGAACCGGCATCGATTTCCATTCCATATATAAAAGAGGGAAAGGAGTATAGGCTTCTTTTATCAGCCACAGGAGTTCCTCCTACCGAAGTTCCAAAGGACTATATTGGCCTAACACCACGCGATACAGGCAGTGATCTTTTAAAATTCGAAGAGAAGGATGGTGAATACAAACCAAAATCACTCTTCAAACTAACTCCTGATACATTCTACGCAGTTGATACTCCTAAAACAGTTACAAATGCAAAAGAGTATTTACGACGAAAGTATGTATTATTTACATTTGAAGATACGGAAGAGGAAGAGGAGAAGGAAGAAGAGGAACCTGTTACTACAGTGCCTCCTGCAGTGGCGACAGAGCCTCCTGAGGCTGTTACGCCTGTTGCACCTCCTGAACCTGCGGCCGCGCCACCTCCTCTCAAACCTGACCCCTATGTACTAAAACTGAAGGGCACAGTGGCCGTACGCATAGGTGTAAATGTCTTTGAAATTCGTAAACCAACTCTTGCTATTCAGAAAGAGTGGGATGCTGGAACCTTTTCAGATTCTGAAAAAGCCATTTTTGCCGATATTGGAATTACAGATAAGTTTATCAAGTCTGCAGAAGGCTCTTCTCCTTTATCTGAACTCCAAACTCGCAAGGAGAGTCTCTTAAAGAAGCGCAGTGAGTTTTTAATGCGATTAGTTATGAATCGCTGTTTCAAGGATCAAAATCTACTTTTAGCCTATGAATGTGAACCTGTAAGAGAATTTTTACAAGAACTCTACGAACTTATACAGATTGACCGTGCAAATCTGTTCAGAAAAACCTTTGCTGGAATTGCACCAGCCATTATAAATCTTCAAAAACAGAAAATTGGACAGGTTGTCTTTACACGAAAAGATATTATGAGTCTATTGGATGGTCTTTTGCCTATATCAAAGAAGCCGAAGGGTTCGCTCATGTTTGATATACAGTTTCTTCGTACAGCGGGTACTTTAACAGCTCCTGGTCTTCCTGGTCCTGCTGCACCTCCTCCTGGCCCTCCTGGTCCTGCTGCACCTCCTCCTGGCCCTCCTGGTCCTGCTGCACCTCCTCCTGGCCCTCCTGGTCCTGCTGCACCTCCTCCTGGCCCTCCTGGCCCTCCTGGTCCTGCTGCACCTCCTCCTGGCCCTGCTGCACCTGCTGGATTAGCAGCAATTACCAAACCAGGTGTAGGAAGTCTACCTACAGTATTAGATCCAATTGGCATTTCAGCATTATATCTTAAATAAGACGAATTCTAGCAGCCTGACGTGACACAATATCCATTGAAAAGAGTACAAAGAGTCCAGACATAACAAACAGTAAAATTTCTGTTTGAGTATTCTCGCCCCGTCGTGATTCTAAATCATCGAGACGAGCAAATAGTAAATCGAGTTTCTTACTTACAGTTTCATCAATAGTCACCGCACCCTTCGGCATCTGTCCTCCAGGAGGTGGCAGTTCATCATAAAAGGCCGTATTTGCACCTGATTTTGTCATCGGCTTCCAGAAATCGCTCACAGAAGGTGTCGGTGCAAGTGCGCTCGCCTTGGCAACACCACCACCCTGCTTGAAGGCACTGTTCAGGTCAGAATAGGCCGGGTCCTGCCCAATGACATTCGTAAAGGGTGGCGGAGGCATTGTCAGATTCTGATTCTCAAATCCCTCATCGCTGTACTTTGTACCAAAGTACTTTGGAGCTCCCGTAGAAGTGCCAACCAGTTGTGTATTCTTTGGAATCTTAGGAAATGTATTCCTTGCAACTTGGCCGGCATCATCAGGTTGCCGTTCACTTGTCAAATCATACGGAACATCGCCCGTAAACGGTTCAGCATGAGGAGCATCATCGGGTGTGTGTTCCCGGAGTCCAGTCTCTTTATTTAGCGGCGGAACAGACGGCACACGCTGAACAGCCGGACGATCAGGATCTAAATCAAGAAAAGTCATCGGCGGACCCTTGCATCGCTTTGCCTTCTTTCTCTCCTCTTTGCGAGCCGACTCGCTGCCTTTTTGATCCCTACAGCCAGGGGCTGTGGGTCCGATTTGTGGGAAGGCGTCATCGAAGGAACAGTAGTTCATCTGACCCACTCTCTGTGGTCAGCAAAGAAAAGTGTTTAGACAATAGGAATGACCACACTTCAAGAGGCAGTGTTGGACTTTATACAAAAATCAAAGTCTTCCATCATGTTATTATTATATATCGCCACTGTACTTGTGATTGTCTTCAAGGACACTATTCCTGAGACAATTCATCACCAGGCCGATTCATTCCTAGGCCGTTGCCTTGGACTCGGTCTTGTTGTCTTTATCACTGGTGAATACGGCTGGATACTTGGACTTTTAACAGCCATTTCAATCAGTCTCTTAATTGGCTCCCGTATGGCCGCCATCGAGGAGGGATTTGGAAGTGGGGGTGAAACCTCTAAAATCACGATACCGAAAACAAAGCGGTGGTTTGTTGAACGGGCCCTAAATGAGAATCCAACAGCAATTGAAGAAGAGAAGGTGACCAGCAATAGTCAGATTGACGATACCCGAGGCGGCTACAGTTCAGGAGGTGGTGTCCAGAATTCAAGTGTCTCGAGATAATCGGCGATACAGGTAGATGGAGGCATGGGAAAGTGCTCTCAGTCCTGGAGGAGTTGCCGATGCAGCTGCCAGACTTCTTGTAACAGTTGCATTTTTCTCTTGGAATCTTTTTGAAGGTTCACTGTTTCACACACCGTACCCGGTTGAGTGGGTCTATTTATATAAGTTTCCGTACTGGCGTCTTTTTCTTGTACTCACTCTTATTGCTGCACTTGTCTGGTGCCCCACAGTTGGAATTATGGCAGCACTTGCGCTCTTTTTCTATCTGAATGACCTTTCACGCTTGACGAAACCTTGGTTGGAAGTCGCGCCGCCCCAGGCGCCCTCCAAAAACTAATGAATCAGTAGATGAGTGTAGCAAATGCCGCACCCGCAGTTGCTGCCATAACAGCCGCTGTAGAAGTTACAAATCCAATTGATGCAATTGTAAATAGTCTGAATACAAATCCGTATTTTATCGGAACGATGATGTTAATGCTGAATCTCGGTGGGCGTTTTCTCCAACTTGAGGTTTCGAAGGGTCAGGAGAAGTTTTTTCAACAAGTCTGGGTTCGCCGCATTTTAGTGTTTACAGTTATTTTCGTCGCTACACGCAATGTACTTGTTGCGCTCTTTATGAGCATTATTGTGCTCGCGCTTCTCTCTTTCTTGTTCAATGAGAATAGCAGCCTCTATTTGGGAGGTAGTGAAGATAAAGAGGACTTTACAAGCCCTACTCCAGGTGGTCTCACACCCGAAGAGGGTGAAATTCTGCGCCGCCTTAGTGAGAAGCAAGCGCGTGTGGCTCCACCTGCGGCTGAAGGTAAACAGGAGAAACCGGCACCTGTCGAGATTTACGGACAGAATTTGGCACTTCTCCAGACATTTTCATAATAGCATTTTACAAATGCGCATATGAAATTATACATTGATACTCAGTTCATTGCCCAGAATCGGGGCATTACGCTTCCTGCGACGACCTCCTGAGGTGCGAACAGACTCCGTCTGGCTGCGAATCTCCTCAGAGTGGACACTCTGCATCTCAGCGGCGGCTGTGGCAGAACCCATCTGGGCCATATTCATGTTCGAAACCTCGCTCATAGCCTCCGCCTGGCGAACCTCCGCAAAGGTCTTCAGGATGTCATCAACTCCACTGGGTCCACGCATCTCCCTACGGGCTACACGAGGAGGCTCAACGGACGCAACCGGTTGCGGCATGTTGGGAACACGGGCAGAGTTATTGAACGGTCCTGCTTGAGGAATCTGCTGGGGCATTTGGGGCGCCATGGGCGGCATAGGCGGCATCGGCATCCCACCGAACTGCTGGGGCTGCGACGGCTGAACGCCCATCGCCATGCCCATGAAATTACCGAAGCCCGGACCCGCCTGTGCAGCCGCCGCAGCGGCCATCTGCTTTGCCAGTTCAGGATTCTTCTTCAGGATATCATCCATACTCGGCATCTTCTGACGGAAGAAGGAGTTGCTCATGTGGCACATGAAGCCACTGCCCGCAAGCGCCATGACAAAACGCACTTCAGGCGCCACCTTTCCGCGGTCCTTGTACTTATCATAGAGTTCCTCGAAGATTTCATCGAAATCCTCAACATTCTCGTGAACGGACTCAGACCAGCCCTCAAGCTTCAGATCAAACGGGTCGAACTTATTGTTCATCCACTCCATGCCCGTAACGAGGCCCATCATCATCTGACGCTGAAAACGGAGACTGCTCTCCAGATTTCTGGCATCAACGAGGCGGAGATACTCCTGCTTAATCTCCTCGAGACTGTTGTCCATCGTAAAGTGACGAGTCACAGGGAAACCCTTGGCCTCCAGGCGCTGCAGCTTGTTGATCAGTTCAACCTTCTCCTTCTTCTCAGCATCAGGGTCACGGCTCGCAGGCAGTGAAAAGACCGGTCCCGTGGCCGTCTGTGAGTTGGAAAAGAGATTGGCACCTACATCACCACTCTGCTCCTTGCGAATCTCGATATTCACAGGAGCACTTCCAAAATCAGAGCCGAGATTCAGGGGCTCAAGCGGCGCAATATCAACCTCCTGGAGGCCAATGCCGCCACTGCTCCCACCCTGTGAAAAACTGATTGTGGGCGGCTCAGAACGACTCGTAGGAATATTTACTGTTTGGCCGGAGTTTGAGTTACCCGAGTTCACTTTGCTCGGATTGGCGAGCAGACTCATTCCAAAGTCGTCGCCCATGTCGTTCAGGTTAATTACATTACCGATCTCATCGCTTAACCCTAAATCGGGCGGGGCCATTTGCCGAGAGACCTCTTCCATTTGGTGAATGGTTGCCATTCCTTCTTTTGAATTTCCAAGGACTTTTTAAGCAGGCTTTACCGCGGCTGGTGCCACGGCAAGGGCCGCGGCTGGTGCCACGGTCGCCGGCATAGAATCCAGACACATGCAAAAAGCATCGGCAAGATCGGACCGCTTCTTATTTCCCTTGAAAAAGGCCAACCACTCCGCTCCTCGGACGACCGTTGTCTTCGCAAGTGCGGCTTCCGTACGGTCCTCTGAACCCTTCTTACGATCTGCATATCCCGCCGTGCCTGTTGCCTTTCCCTTTACCTTCATGCCTGCGTGAACCAGTTTGAAAGGAATGGTCGGATGACCCGCATTCAGAAAGGCATCCCGTAGAGTTGCATAGAGAAGCATCTGAACCGTTTTCATCACCGGATTTTTCAGAACGGGCTGATTTTCCAGACGAACTTCTCCAAGTTGTGGAAAAAATGGCTTGAGTTCCTTTGTAACAAAAGTCCGAATCGCATCGTGAATCTGCGCAACATCAATCGCCGCTGCATGCGGCACCTTGACTTTTACCACCGGTAGTGAAGCAAAGGCCTGAACGGCAGTCACCATGGCCTCCTTTGTCTTCGGCATCGGTTTGATACCCTTTTCAGTGAGAATCGCACGAAGTTGAGGTGCCCCAGGAATCTTTGTAAAGAGATTGCCGCTTGCATCCTTCAGAAGTGGAGCGGAGGCCGGTACATGACGGGCACAAGAGAGACCAACAGCCGAACTGAATCGCGCCTTTGCTGAGCATGATGCACATGAGGGCGCCTTTGCACCAGCCTCATCTGAGGCACGCTCCTCCAGTAGATTATAGTTTCCCCATCCGTTGATAGTTATCTGCTCACCTGCTACAGTGGTAATACACCACGCAAGATTCTTAATTCCAATATCAAAACAGAGTGTACCTTTGTTCATTCTGTTTTAGTATTTAATGATTGCTTAAGCAGCGCGTATAAAGGTGCCAGCAAGATTTGCAGAGCCAACGCCACCTGAGCCGAGTGTCTCGAAGGAACGGCCGCGAGCGGAGTTGCGCCCTCCCTCAAAGCGACGAGTCACAGGAGGCATTTGCTGAGTCTGTTGAGGAACATTCGTATTGAAGGTTCCAAACAGTGTCGGCAAATGCTCCTGGCGCTCCTGGCCGATGCCATTTCGGAGATTTGTCTGGTATCCTGAGCAACCAAAGGCATCACATTGCACTACACTTGCAGGAGGCGGAACAACTGTGTTATCAAAACCTAGATTAGCGCCCGTATTGACACTATACCGTTCGCGCGATAGATTAATAATTGCATCCGTATTTCTTTGTGACCAGAGATGCACTGAATACTGCATTCCAGCAGGAATATTTTCACTACAGTGAGTCCTGTAGTCAGTTAATATGGCAGCATCCTGCATAGGTGCAGCCCAACCGGGGTACCGTGCATCAGGTACAGGTGCAATTGCATAGACGCCCTTGGGTGTCAGTCTTTGAACAAAGGCCTGCTTCGATTGACTTTCAGAAAGATTTGTATATAAAAAGGGTTCCGTTGGAAGGCGGAAGAGTTTCGCGTCCATCTATATCTCCTTAAGATGTGAGTTCGGCATCCTCCTCGAGAAGAGCACCCTCGACCGCAGGCGGTGCACCCTCAGGTACTGCAGGAAGGGGCGTCTCCGCCTTACGAAGAGCCTCGGTCAGCTCCTTACGACCCGCTCCACTCGGTACCTTCAGATTGCGCTTCTTGGCAAGGTCCTTGAGTTCCTTCACTGACATGGACTCGTAGGTCGGGCTGACCTTTGTCACCTGAACAGGATCCGCCTTTGGAGTAACCTTTGAATCCGTCACCTCGAACGCCTTCATCTCGGGCTGACGATCGGCCTGCTGAAGGACATCCTTGTAGAGTTCCTCCTCAGAGCTATCTACATCCATCTGGTTCAGCGGCTCGGGTGCAGACACCGCCTCAACCTGTTCAACGGCCATTTCATCATGGTCATCGTGACTATGGTCGCCACGCCCCTGGCCAACCATCTCCATTGACATCTTTACATCAAGCAGAATGCTCTCAATGAGCGAAACCCGCTTTTCATTCTGAACTAGGCGGCTGTAGAGATAGAAACAGACGGCGCCGAAGACGAGTGTGAGCGTAATACCAATCGTCAGAGATTCCGTAAAACCACTAGAGTTCATTATTCTGCTAAGGAATCTCAACTTAAGGTGCTTGAATTGCCCGCAGGAGGTGCCCGTTCGGACGCCGCACCAGGGAACCCAAATTTCTTATAGAGTTCTTCGACGCTGCTTACTTTACAAATACCGGGTACGAGTGTAAACGAAAAACGGATGCCACTGTCTGAAACACTTGCGGGGACACAGAGACGCTGTATGTATTTGGGCGAAGTCTCTACAAGTTCAAACACATGTGTACTGACAACACTCAATACAGAAGTAGATGTCCATAAATGATCCAAGAATCTCTTGGCGGTTTTTGTTCCATCGGGAGGATTTGTGCTGTGGAAAAGTTCATCATAGAGAAGAAGTCCTCTCTCAGATAAAGTACTGCGCCGTAGGACTTTCGATGCAAAGGAGAGTTCGCGCTCAAAAAGACTCTGTGCGCCAGGTTGGTCAACAAGGCGAAGGCCTGATTCTATCCATGTAAATGGAGTGAGTGTTGCCGCAGTGGCAAATGCAACACCATATGTCTGCGAAAGCCAGACATTTAGCAGGAGAGCCCGTAGGATAGAGGATTTTCCGCCCTTATTCGGTCCAGTCAAGACCGTGTGCCCGCGAGAAACGAAGGAAGAAGTGACTCGTTTCTCGACCGGTATACTCGGATCGAAAAAGTTCACCAATTTACAAGAGGGACCACGGGTGCGAGTGAGTTTCACAAAACAGAGTTCGGGGCATATAGCAAGACACCATTCAATTTCGTGTTTTGCAAGCGTATGTGTAATCCATGACAAGTCTGTAGGATGGTCGCGAACATAGGCGTAGAGTTGGCGCGGCTCTTCGGTTGGCCAGACATGAAGATGAGGACATGAAATTGTGCGACCTGTGACTGCGCTATAGGTTGTGAAAAATTCCTTGAGTTTGGCTGAATACGCCTGAAAGAACTGACCACGCTCAAGAATCTGGTCGTCTATCTTCTTCATATGGAATGCTTGTTGAACAGGTTGAATAATGCCCTGAATGAGACCGAAGGCGGTCCAACAGGTTTGAAAGAGAATACGCGCTCGTTCGCCCAAATTCATTGTTGACCAGAGTTTTCCACCGAGCCACATCGACGATAAAGTTGTTATGTATGTATTAAATGGCATAGGAATCTTGAAGATGAATCTGAGAATGATAAACGGTAGAATCCATGCAATGAGTGGAATTAATACGGCGAAAAAGGGCACCACATAGATTTTGAAAATGGAGAGAGCGGGAAGTAGAAAGGGTACTTCATTTAGTGGCCGAGACCATTCCTGTGTAAAAACGAGTTGGGAAAGACTCTCCGCCTCCCAGTCTTTCGGTTGTGTACGAAACTCAGTGAGTTTCTCTTCAAATCCCTTGAGTTCAAAAAAAAGACGATTCACCTTTTCAACATTTGTAACAAGCACTGTTTCCCTGAGCCTATGAATAGGTTCTTGTACGCTACGAATAGCTTCAGGCGTTGTTTTTAGAGTTTGAATCGTTTTTAGGAAAAGTGTACGAGTCTCGTCAAGTTGAAACCCAAGGGGCTTGAGCCACTCGTCAGAACCCATTTCAGATCTGAGGTCCATTTTTGAAGAGAGAGGAGTTAAATTTGATAAAGGACCGCGTGCGCATGATTTAAAAGAAAGAAAATGAAGTATACACTAGCGATGGCTTCAGCAAGAAGCACCGAAGAGACCATTCAGGCGATTCTTACTTTAAGACATCGCGCCCCTCAAGTTCCCGAGGAGATTCTGTATAGAATACGAGCAATTGAATCCCTGCTTCACGACAACGAGGCTGTTGTTCCGAATTGGCGGCGTGGAATATCCGGAAATAACTCTCAAGTGCGAGGACGGCAACAGGGACATGCACCTCAACCTCCTCCGAATGCTCGTTGGAAGAATACTCCGCTTCCTGAAAATCAGGTGGCTAATGGAGGACAGGGCCAAGTCATACAGAATCAAAAATACCAGAGTCGTTTCAAGAATACAGATGCTGGTATTGATGATACGATTCTCAACACAATTATCTTAAATAAGTTGAATAAATTCAGTGCATCGACCTATACAGATGTACGCGACTTTCTCTATCAGATTCTTGATAGTGGCCAGACTGATTTTACAAAGGAGTTCATGCGCCTTGTATTCAAGAAGGCGGCAGCTGAAGATATGTATTGCCCCCTCTATGCGCGTCTACTCAGTGAACTCCGAACGACCTATCCCGTAATTCAGACGGAGATGAGCGAACTCTTTCATGCATATTTGACAATTTTCCATGATGTAGATGAATCGGACTCTGTCAACTACAAGGCATTTGTTGAGCGCAATCTTGAAAAGAAGTATCGTCTCGGGTATAGTCAATTCTTGGCAGAGCTTGTAATTTTAGAAACAGTTGATCTAGCATCGCTAGAAAAGACATTTGAAATCCTCATTTGTAATATTTCACGACTTGGATGGGTAGAAGGAAAGGTGCACGAAGTTCAGGAATATGCAGATTGTCTTCTAAGAATGTCAAAGGTGGTTCATAAGAAAAATACAGGATTCTTTGTAAATCTCCGTAAACAACTCTATGAAGTTCTCCGAGTGCGTCTAGAAGAAATACTTAATTCACCCAAAGAAGACTTTCCGAGTCTGGTTCCGAAAAGTCGGTTTGCCCTGATGGATATTCGTGATAATCTTCAAAAGTAGACGAATAAAAACATTTTTACTATGTAGAAAATGCCTCGTACTCGCAAGAATCGCTCAAGTGGATTAATGGGACGTCTCTGGAGCCCCTTTGGACACACAGCGATGGCCGCGTCCAACACGGCGGGTGCGGTTGCAAATACCGCAAAGGGCCTCGTAAGTGTAACGGCGCGCGGCGTGAACCGTGTTGGTCGCCGTGTTACGGCTCACTTCAATGCGGCAGTGGGTGACCTGATCAAGGGTCGCAAGAGCCGCCGCAACCGCAAGCAGGCGGGTGGCAAGAGCCGTCGTAATCGCAAGAACCGCAGCCGTCGCAACCGTAGAAACTAAATGCGCGAACCAAAAACTTGAATCCAACTAGCCACCCTTTTTGCGTTTAGGGAAAAGCAAAAATGAAGGAAAAGCATAGGATGCCCACCAACAAGAATCGTAGTACTAAGGATTCGTCCGAGAAGAATGACAAGCCTTCTCGAAAGGATGCTACTGGTCAACGGACCCGTCCGGCTTCGCAGATGCAGCGTCGCCGCAAGGGTCGGGCAGACGACGATGACGAGAGTGTAGATAGTAAGGGTAATATCCGTGACCTTATTGTGTCTACAGAGGATGAAGAGCTGGAGGATGATACTTCTTCCTTTGAAGAGGATACCTCTCCGAGTGAAGAGATTGCGCCTGTTTCCTCCATTGCGCGTCGTCTAGGTAAGAAGGCTCCTCGCAAGGCGGCTGAAAAGGCGCGTGAGACAATTCGTCATCGTCTTGCAAAGAAGAAGTCGACTGCTAAGTCAAGTTCTCGTGATTCCAATGACCGCGAGGAGTCGGAGGAAGAGGAGGAGCCCAAGAAGAAGTCAAAGTCACTCTCGCGTAAGAAGAAGATTGTTGAGGAGTCTGAGGAGTCTGAGGAAGAGGAGGAAGAAGAGGAGGAGGATGATATGGAAGAGGATGACGACGATGAGGATGACGATGATGAGGAGACCGAAGACGCAGAGGGCGATGGACATATCTTCAAGAAGGGCGGATTCAGCATCACGCTCGGTGCGCTAGAGGAGGATGACGAGCGTATGATCCCGAAGCGTCACAATATGAAGAAGGAGTCTGATATCGTAAAGCGCTTTGTAAAGTTGGTCACAGAACCTGTTGAAGAGAATACGATTGACGACCAGATTGACCAGTTCAAGTCACTCACGGAGGTCAAGCAGAAGCAGATGATTGAGGCGCTTGAGAAGAAGTCAACTGCCGCAGCAGCAGAGCAGCCGCTCATGTTCAAGATTCTCTCCATGAGTCTGCCCACGGAGACTCAGGCCATGGTACTCAATAAGTACAATAATCTTCAGGGCCTGGATCCCGGTAGTGGTGAATACTTCAAGCTCCGTGCTTGGCTCGAGAAGCTGACGAGTGTACCGTTTGGCCTCTATAAGGATATTCCAGTGAAGCTGGAGGATGGTACGGATGCATGCGGCGCATTCATGGACCGTGCCCGTCGCTGCATGGTGGACGCCATCTACGGGCAGGAGGAGGCGAAGCTCCAGATTCTCCAGTTCATCGCAAGCAAGATTGCGAACCCTGGAGCGCGTGGCATGAGTCTTCTGCTCGTAGGCCCTCCAGGCATTGGTAAGACGAGTCTCATTAAGAATGGAATTGCCAAGGCGCTCGACTGGCCCTTCCAGTTTATTAGTCTTGGCGGCGATTCAGATGCCACGACCTATACGGGTCACCAGCTCGTCTATGAGAGCAGTCACTGTGGCAAGATTGTCAACTCCTTCGTAGCGGCAAAGTCCATGTCCATGGTGCTGATGTTCGATGAGCTCGACAAGATTAGTGGCACACCGAAGGGTGAGGAGGTTCAGAATATGCTGATTCACCTCACGGACCCTGTGCAGAATGGTGACTTTGAGGACAAGTACCTCTCAGGTGTGCCGATTGACCTGAGCAAGGTGATGTTCGTCTTCAGTGGCAATGACATCACGAAGATTGACCGGGTACTCCTTGACCGCATGATTGTCATCGAACTCCAGGGATACTCTTCAAAGGAGAAGTTGGCCATTGCAGAGCAGTACCTTGTGCCTGCGGCCCTCAAGGAGGTCAACCTCACGGAGAAGGTGGGCATCTCAAGTGAGGTGCTCCAGCATGTCATCGAGGAGTATGCCAAGGAGGAGAAGGGTGTCCGTCAGCTCAAGCGCTGCGTGGAGGGCATCATTCAGAAGATTAATATGCTGCGCATCTTTAACAGCAAGGATCTCCCCTTCCACATCAAGGACTTCAGTCTACCGTTTGTAGTGAAGAAGGAGCACATCCAGCTGTTCCTGAAGAAGAAGGAGTCTGGCGATGAGAGTTTCCGCGCTCTCTATGCGTAGACATAAAGGATATGTCTAATAACTAACAAACAACTAAATGGATCTATCGGGTGCTCTTTTTTGTACGCTATGTCAAGAACCAATTGAACTAGCGCAGAAAAAAACAGAACTTGAATGCAATCATACATTTCATACACGGTGTTTTATAATCTATGTGACTAGAGCACCTGTTCAATGTAGTGAATGCCGAATAGATTTAATAACAGATGAACTTGCAGATATTGGTCGAGTCCATCACCGTCAACGAGAAGAGCAACGGAAACAAGAAGTCTATTCAGAACTTATGGCAGTTCCTGGATTTACAGATGATCTGAAGAAAATAAAAAAACAGGTTGCGAATGTTCGTAAGACAACAAGAGATTTTTTTAAGATAGGAAGAATCTCTAGACGAGAATTTCGGACTGAATCCTTGGCAATACATGGAATCTTAAAACGAATGATTATCGATAGAAGGAAAAGACTTATGGAATCTGAGGAGATTCGAAAGATGAAGCATGAAAAACGGGTCTATTCTCGAATTGTTAGAGAATTTAATATAAAATATGAGCCTCATACACTAAATCTAGTAAGTTCAATTCCGCAGTTTAAAATTGGCAGAGAAGCGGGGTATTATTGGTTTGCACGATTTCCGATTTGGAAGATGCGCAGATGGTTTTCTCTGAAGTTGTTGTAGTTTGCCACATCTGGTCTTGACGACCGCGCTCGGCCTGCATCTGAGCAAGGCGCGCAGCCATTTCGGCGGAGGCGCCCGTGGTAGGTCTCGGCTCGCATGTTCCACTCGAGGACATCATTCTCATTTTACGAATGTGACAGGACATCTTCTACCAGAGAATAGAGATTTTCCAGAGAGTCTCCTGGATTCTGTATATGCGCGTCTGCATTGTATGTATCGAGGATATGTTCAGAGATATCATCTACAGGTGAAGTGGTTTGACCTGTGTGAGTAATTCGCCATACAGAAAACTCATGTTTCTCCTCAATTGCAAAGTTGAGAATGACCCTGATTTCATTCAAATATCTCGTATCTGAAATGACGATATTTGAATCCGGTGATTCCTTGGCAATTTCTGCGGCAATTGTATTTGCATAGATATCATTTCCAAATCGCGACTTATCGAAAAGGGCCAAGTCGAGAAGAATCTGTCGGATGGTTTTCTTAGAATAGCCTACGCGCCAGAGTTCCCGTTTTCCTTCCTGAGAATCGGCGAGTTCTCGTGGAAATTTGTAGAGTTCTGAGGCGAGATCCTTGAGCGGAGTTGCAAAGGCGAACTTCTTAAATCCGTGCGTCTTTACAAGATAATCTGCGACCGTATCTTTTCCGGACCCCGCCCAACCTGAAAGTAGAATAATCTTCATTGCCTGTCAAAAAAAATTTGATTTGCTTACTTCAAATTTCAATAGCAAGTTAAAATGTCTGAGCTCTATTGTGTTTGCTACAGTTATTCGCATAACAATACTATCCATCGCGGAGGGGCAATTTCGCATGAACTCGCGCATGCATGGGTAGAGCATCTTATTGTAAAATATCCTGATATGCATCATTGGGTTGAGAAGGTCTAACTCTTTGCACGGTAAATCATTACATAGGTGCTCGGAGTTAGAATCGGTTTTTCAGTGTGGTGAGTTGTTTCATCATCGTAGATATACCACTTTCCATCGAGAGGACTCAGACCCTGGGCAGTGTAATGTCCACCACGCGCACTACCATGATGGTCCACTAGAGACTGAAGTCCATACTCGAACTTTTTTGACTTCTCGGGACTCGCTTCTGAGAAGAACTCGCTGAGACAGAGCGGCTCCTCTTCATGCTTCCACTGCGTGTGAATCTTTCGGCCATCGGGGAGAAATCGCTTCTGGACGACAATGAGGCAGCGAGGAAGACGCCAGATTGCCATCTTACGCTTTGCCAGCGTACGAGCAGGGCACTTGTCACAGTGATAGCCTTCAATCTCCTCCTCCTTCCAATCAGCATTGAGCATCTCCTTCAGAGTTAGTGGACCTGATGCAAGCGTCGTGGGAACCGTGATTTTTAGACTATTGAAGGTCTCGTAGCGATAGGTCTTATTCTTGCACTCTTGGCATTCGGTCTGGTACTCCATGAGCCCAAACCAAATATCAACAATCGGAGTATACTGCTTCTCAAAGTTCTGCTTCCAGGATTCAAGGGCAGCCTGAATTCGGCGGTCCGTATCATTCAGACTCGGGCCGCGCTGGATAATATAATTTACGGACTCCTTGGTTCCCTCCAGAAACTGGTCGAGGAGAAACATCATGAATTCATGGGCATCCTGGGGCTGACGGCCACGGAAATGCTCATAACCTGCATTTGTGGCGGCAGTAATCATATCCTTCCAGAAGGCATCTGGAGAGATATAGGCAGGTGCATGAGTGGTCCACATTGTGCGAATCAGATCTCGATAGGAATCAAAGAGTATTCCAGAATGATTCTCGTGCTTCTTCTTGAGGTCGGATGTCTCGGACATACAGAGATAGGTCATCTCCGTAATTTGGCGAAGAGCCTGGACGGCAGAGTTCGCATAGCAAGTGTTTCCTAGATTTCGGAGACCTACAATTCCAACAGGACCCTTGGGCTGTTCAGTTGGCTGAGTTGTTGGGTCCATTGCGTTATACAAATGGTTGTAGGAAAGCCGCCGTTCAAATTTGAAGTTGCTTTTTCACGAGAGGATATATAGACATGTCTGAACCTGCGCCCCGCCCATCCTATGAAACTCTCTATGGCGTAGGACTTCTTGATGATATTCACAACTATTATCCCGCTGTACTCTATGAGCCTACGCGATTCAACTCAGTCGGCGCGCTCCTTCACTATTTCCAGATGCAGACTCGTGAACGATTTGACCTCTTTACATTTGGACAACGGGGCTATCTGGCTACACAATTGGCAGCGGAGCCTGAGGCCGCAGAGACAAGTGATTTGAGTGGTGTACGGACACCACCTCTTCGCCCAAGACTGGCGTATGCGCCGTATCCTATGTATCGGACGGCTCATTTGGTTATGGATGATCAACTGGATACAAGTGAGAATGCAGCACGCAATCTTCTATCAACTCTTATTGGTGCACTTGGAGGTGGTGGCGGTTTGGCTCCGCCTAACTTTGAAGATGTAGAAGTGGCTCCTACGGCTGAACAGATAAATCTGGCAACTACACGGATGCATGTAGATGAGTCGATAGTCTGCTCGGTGTGTCAGGATACAATTACTGTAGAGGATGATGTGCGCAGAATTAATCACTGCGAGCACTCCTTTCATGTAGGATGTATTGATACTTGGTTTGTACGAAATGTCCATTGTCCCGTGTGTCGTCACGATATTCGTGAAACGACAAATGGGTCTACAGGGTCAACTGAATAAAAAACTTTAGACATTGGCAGCGGCAGGCGCTTGGCTTCTTCCACGCGCGGCTGTGACAGGGCGGGCAGCACGGCTTCTGCCTCTTGCAGGAGCCGCAGCAGCAGCGGCAGGCGCGGCATTTGCAGACTTATTTGCATTCGCGCCATTTTTTGCGCCATTCTTGGCACCATTCTTGCGAGTGCTGTGGCAGAACTTTGAGCAGAATCTGCAGCGGCCGATATAATCATTCGCCTTGATGTTCTTCAGGGTCGCATTGTTTCTCTTCAGGCCAGTTGCACGCGCCTTCGCCAGGCCAGGCTTATAGGCTTCAGGAAGAGCCTTACCCTTGCCTGCCTCCTTCCAGGCCTCATCAATATTCTTGGACGCCTGCTCCATAAGAGTTTCAGCGAGTTCCTTGACCGCCGCTGAGTTGGCCCGTGCAACCTCATCCGCAGCCTTTCTTACACCCTTTGCTGCAGCAGCATCTTTAAGATCAGCAAGTTCCTTTGCCAGTTTCTCATTCGCCTTTCTGGTAATTTCTTCAGCGCGCTCCTTTGCCGCAGCCGCTGCAGCCCTGAGTTCAGCTTCACGCTGCTCTACTGTCTTAGCAGGGCCTCTAGATACAGAGCGTGACCTCGGTCTACCCTCATCCTCCTGACCAATTTTAAACTCCTTTTTGTAATCCTTAATAATCTCGGCCTTCTTTGCCTCAATTTCCTCCTCAGGTCTGTCCTTACCCTTCAGAATAACAAGTTTATTTGCGGAAACCGTTAAACTCGTTTTTGCATCTGCCCACTGAGCCGCCGTTAGCTCGGGTAATGCAGCCTTGATTTCCGCCTTATATTTAGCCATTAATGCTTCCTTCTGCGCTTTCTTTTCAGCAGCCATTTCTATCTTAGACTCAGTTTTTTATTAGATTCGCGAGATCATCGGGGAGTTGCTTGATTAGTGTCTGATAATGAGACTCAATCTCCTTCAGTGCATTTACTTCGTCGCCGGCGACCAGATTAATCGCAGTTCCCTTACGGCCATAGCGACCACTGCGACCAATACGGTGAATATAGTTCTCACGCTGCGGTGGCAGTTCAAAGTTAATTACAAGACTCACCTGCTGAACATCAATGCCGCGAGCAAGAAGGTCGGTGCTGATGAGCACCCGGACATTTCCAGAACGGAACGCCTGCATACGGTTTCGCCGCTCCTCGACATCCATTTCACCGTGGATATAGGACAGAGGGAATCCCTCCGCCATCATCTTCTCAGCAAGCCACTCGGCACGCTGGCGCTTGTTACAGTAGATAATTGCCTGGTTCACGGTGAGTTGTTTATAGATATCACAGAGTGCATCAAACTTCCACTCCTCCTTCTGCAAAGCAACATAGTACTGTGAGATACCCTCAAGTGTCACCTCCTCAGGAGGAATCAGAATACGCACCGGGTCACGAAGAAGCTTATTGGCAACATCAATCACTTCCGCAGGCATGGTTGCACTGAAGAGAGCAACCTGAGTCTGCTTCGGAAAACCCATTTGCAGAATACAGAGGATCTGCTCCTTGAAGCGGTCCTCGAGCATCTGGTCCGCCTCATCAAGAACAAGTACACGAATATACTGGCGATTGAGTTGGCCGCGATTCATTAGGTCGAAAATGCGGCCGGGAGTTCCCACGACAAAATGGAGGCCCCGCTCAAGGGCGCGCAGATCATCGCGAATCGGAGTGCCTCCAGTTGCAGAATAGGTCTTCAGTTCCATGTAAGAACCGAGTGCCTGCGCAACCTTCTCAATCTGCTGAGCGAGTTCGCGTGTAGGCACAATCACAAGCACCTGCGGCTTCATAAGACTTGTATCAATCTTTGTAAGAGCCCCTACACAGAAAGTGCCCGTCTTACCCGTGCCTGACTGAGCCTGAGCCATCAGGTCGCTGCCACTCTTAATAGGAACAATTCCGCGCTTCTGGATTTCAGAGGGCTTCTCAAATCCATGAGCGTAAATACCGCGCAACAGATTCGTCGGTAAGTCCATATCATCAAATGTATTGAAAATCTTCACTTCCGTCAATGGTAAATCAATGGGAATAGTCGTCATGTTTGAAATTCTCTTTATTAAAAACTTCATTCAAGTTTAAACCCACGCCTTAGGATAAATTTGAGCGCGAGTTAAAGCAGAAATACAAAGTAGGAATAATGGCGGATGAAAATGATGATTTTCCCGATGAGGTAGACGTGGAGACAGGCGAGGATGCCGATGTGGAAGTTGCAGCTTCTGGTGAGCGTGTTGAAGTGAAGTCGAGCGACCCTCTACAGTTGCTCTTTCGTCATCATCCCGAGTGCCGTGTATATTATGCTGCGGCAGTGACTCCTAAACTCGCTCTTCTCGCCGCCCCACCTGATTTTCCTACGCGAACAGGTGCCCCTGACCCGAATCATAGGAGTCAGCCGTGGCTGTCACAATTTGAGCGAACAAAGATTATAGGATTCAGATCAAATCAACTTGCACAGGGTGCCAAGGCGTATGTTGACCTTACAAAGCACAAGCACATTGTAAATACGGGTGATATCGCTCGCCTCGAACTCAGTGAAGGGTCCCTACCGTTTATTGTAGCACGGCTGATGCCCGATGGACAGTTTGAATTCTGGTCTCTTGCTGACCTATTAATTCTGTGAGGAGGCTTAGAGCATACTTGAAAAAAGAAGAGTAATGGAGAGTTGCTTTTCTTTTTTAAAAAAGGATTTGGTAAAACTATTCGATGTACGCCAGGTCTACAATGATCCACATGCGTTACATTTTATTCGAACAAATATTCAAAAAAACTATCTTCATGAAATAACCTACGAGACAGATTTACCCAAACGAATTGAACTTGGAGATGCAATCGATGAAAATCCGTATCATTTATATTTTTATATGATTTCGCGTTTCTATTATTTTGACCACGGAGATAACATAATTCCCTATTACTATGTAAGTCGTAGTAATAGTTATTTTGCAAATGCCGCCTTAGCCGCTCTACCACCGCGATTTCAGCGTGAAACACTAAAGAGAGAGGAGTATGAATATATTGAGATGCCTGGATGTAATTGGTATCCAGATACAATTGATGAACCATGGATGAATAACTATGTGCGTGGTCTCTATAAATATATCTGGGATGATTGCCGTCAAGAAAAGGGTAAATTCTCTTTTATTTCAAGAAAACAGGGGAAAAAGAAAGCGCGACGAATTGTTAATGAGGCTGAACTCTACGAACCATTAAAATTACTGGGATTCAGTATATATCATCTTGAAGATTTGACATTTGCACAGCAAGTGCGACTATTTGCTACCTCTGAAATTATTACAGGTGGACATGGTGCAGGATTGGCTCATATTATTTTTTGTGCGGCCAATACAATCATTTGTGAAATAAATCATGGCCGGACACCTGCTAAAAATCACTATGTAAATCTGGCACTTCAATGTGGTCTTCGCCATTATATGTATAATGGTGCGGAGGCAATACCTGATGGTGAAACAGATGGAACTGAAGACTTACGGGTTGATGTTATAAAATATATTGCAGCCTTAGCGCATATAAAGACTGTTTGTTAAAAAGAAGTAATGGATTTTATTTTCGTCGAGCGATGGGGTGGTTTAGGAAATCAATTATTTCAATATGCAGCAGCCGTTGCGGTTGCTCTAAAATATCAGTCTGTTATGTTAATTAGTAAAGAAAAAAATAATACCCATAATATATTTAAACATAATTATGCATTACTCTTTGAATTTGGAATTGAAACAGAGTATACATCCTCTGATATTTTAAAAATTCCAGGTGCTATACTTTTTTCACCCTATGGATTTCAGCCATGGAATCCGTGTGAACTTACACTTCCAGTAGTACTACAGGGATACTTTCAATATTATCCAGCAATTCAACATATACTTCCAGTACTCTGTAAAAGCCTTTCAACAAAACTAGAGGATCGCAGAACAAGAGTAAAAGAAAAATATTCTATTTCTGATAAAGATATATTTATACATGTGCGGCGCGGAGATTATGTAGAAAAATCACATATTCATTATCTACAAGAACAGGAGTATTATGAAAATGCATATAGACTACTTGTAGAGAAACTCGGATATCAACCCACACAGATTCTTATTATATCTGATGATATTGAGTGGTGTAAAGCTCAAGAATGGTTATCGTCTTTACATTTTGCAGTTTTTATCGATGAACCAGATGAATTAAATGCTCTTGCACTAATGTCTCTTATAAAGGCTGGGGCCATTATAGCAAACAGTACATTTAGTTGGTGGGGGGCAATATTTAATCCCTCTTCATGTGTAGTCTATCCAAAAAAGTGGATTCACCCAATGCTCGGCAAAGAGATTGAACTTTTTCCGCCGCAGTGGCACGGTCTTTAGAAAATCCGAATCCGCTCTTCTGGAGGCAGATAGAGTTCATCGGCGACTTGAACTTCAAAGGTCTCGTACCATTCATCAAATTGATTCACAACATAATTTACACGCAGTGGCGTTGGTGCATGCACATCCATAAAAAGTCTTTGTAAGGCTCTCTCTGGATTGTCTTTTACACGCCAACTCACTGCATAGGAGAGGAAAAAATTCCGATACGCCTTTTTCTCTTCGGTGGGGCTCACCTTATGTTGAATGAGTTCTAACTTAAGCGCATCAAGTGCAATTGCAAGGCCACCAAGGTCACTGATATTTTCATCGAGTGTGAGTGAACCATTTACAGGATGTCCAAGAACGCGCGCTTTACCAAATCGTTCTACGAGACGATTCGCCATTTTCTTGTATTTTTTAAGGTCGCCACTTGTCCACCAATTCTTCTTTTCGCCGATTGCACTGTATTTCATTCCGTCCATATCAAATGCATGCGTCATTTCGTGACTTATTACAGCGCCGAGACCGCCGTAATTCCAGCCAAGTGGGGCGCTCTCATGGTAAAATGGCCATGTAAATGAGCCCGCGGGGAGAATCATCTGGTTTGTTTCGGTGTAATAGTGTGCATTTGTAGAATAGACAACATCGTCCCAGTACTTATCTACATTAACCTCTTTTCCTACTGTCCGTAAATCAAGTAGTGTGTATTCCTCGCCTAACAGAAAAATATTCTGTAGAAGTGTATCTGTATGTAAATTCACCTTGGGAAGAGTTGGAAACGAGTCAGGTGAACCTATATCTAGGCGCAGTGCCTTCACTTTTTCAATGGCTTTTTTCTGTGTAGGAGGTGACATCCATTCAGATGTATGAATACGATCAATCGCCGCAGTTTGAATTTTCTCTACAAATGCGTGAATTTCGGATTTTAGAGATTTCGGTATGTAGAGTTCTGCATAGAGGTAGGAGATTGAACTTGGGGCCCACTCTTTTAAGAGATCAATTGTAAGTTCAAGACGCGTTGGACTTCTCTTTTGACCACGGAGCCGTTTCTCAAAGAAATCGAAGTAGAGTGTATCAAAAGGATGCGGTAAAACACGCAGGCTATGAAGAATTACATGCGTTGTAAAAAGTGTCTTCCAGTCCTCAAGTGAAAAGTGTTTGAACGCGTTATTTATCTGTTTGAGCCACTCTCTTGAATATATTTTAATATCGAGTGTTTTCCAGTTAGGGACTTCCAGACTTTTCCAGAAAATATCCCACTCTATATTTGGACAGAGTTCGGATAGTTCGGTTCCGCGCACAATAACTTCGTGAGAATCCATTTTTTCTGAAAGAAATGTTTCAAATGGAATCACAGCCGAGAGTTTTTCGGTACCGAGTTCACTTGAAAGTCGGTCAAGTAATTTTCCATAGTGCGAAAGAATCTTTGATTTTCCTGACGCCTCTTGTTTATAATAAGAGGCATTCGGCAAGCCAAGACCACCTTGACAGAGATAGGGTTTTGCACGCGGTTTTTTACCAGGTTCATAATACACAGTCACTGAAAAAAGAGAGGTTATGCGATAGCGTGCAAACTCGGCGAGTGTATTCGAAACATCATTTGTATCGCGAATACAGCCAAATGCTCTGCAGAGTTTTTTGAGATATGCCGTGTTTTCTGCTTGAACGCGGGGACGAAGTGCACTTAGTCCAAGACGACCCACCAGGTCCATGGAGATTTCATGCGTACCGTGTGGAGCCTTACCTAGTTTAGCAAATTGAACCGATTTTTTCAGGATTTTCTCAATCTGTTTTTCAATTGCTGCGTCGAGTTCTTCACTTATCCCAAATGATGAGGAGTTTCCTGGTATTTTCGTCTTTTTTAACCATGCTCCATTGACATATTCAAAGAAATCACGGCCGGGTTTCTTCGAAGTCAAAGGAGAGGGTACTTGAGGAGTTGCTGGCAGGGCTCCCTGGCGCTTCTTTATTGTCTGCGCACGGGCTCGATGCCGTTTTATGAACTTTTTGCGTGTGGTTCGTACCATGACGACACCCTCTCTTTTCAGACGGTATATTTCGTTTTCTTGCTAGAAGTGTTTCCGTACACGCACGGCGTCCGCGCAAACTCTTTTGAATTTGAATTTTTAAAAGTCTCTGTTCCATAAGAACAGAGGGGCTGGCCACCTCCATCTATTTATTTACTTTTTTTATTGGGAAGGTGTATCGGCGCCTACACTACTCGCTACAGAACGAGACTCCTCAACATACTTTATGCCATTTACAAAACCCATGCCCGCAATATACTTGGAAAGCGGGTTCTGGCATGTTGTTGTGCGCCAGGAGCAGGAATCATAGAAGCATGTATCTTCAAAGATGTAGAGAAACCACGGGCCAGTGCATTCAACCAGGCGATATCCCATCATTTGAAGGTGGCCGGCAACAAGCATACTCGGAACATTTTCATCAGGATCATAGGTGTACCGCACAAGAACCACGCCAGGGCGGAAACCACCATCCATGAGACTATACAGGAGAACACGCTCCTCCTCCTGAGAGCCCTCTACCTTTAGCATATCAACACGATTACCATCAAGAGCAGCGGCCTCCGTTGCAAGAGTAGACCATTGAAGTTCTGTGCGCTTTACAACCAGATTGCGCGGTAGAATCCAGCGCTTCTGGATACCCTCAAGCCAAGTGAGGCTCGCGTTTTCAGGCGCAATTGTACGCGCCTTGAGTGTAGAGGCAATAATGGACCACTTTGTCTCAATTGCCGCACTGTTTGTCAGAACACGAACAGGGCAGCCCAGGCTTTCACAAATATCCAGGTCGAGCATAAAAGATGCATCAGGGTTTACACTAAAGAAGTTTGTCTTTACACCCTTTGAACTAAAAAAAGACCAGAGATCCTTCAGAAAAGGAACCTCTTCACCATTTGCAAGCTTTACAGACTTGAGGTGCTGGGCATACGGGTTTGTAGTTTGCTCGACAGGAGCAGTATTTACAGACTGAACCGTATCAAGCGGAGTGGTCATTTGTATGGAACCGGAATTATTGCCTCCATCTCTTTCCGCAGTTTAGACACTGAATAAAGATAGTCATCGGTTCATCCGCAGAACGCGTCTGGAGTTCATAGTAGGTACACTCACGCTTCTTGCAACCTTTACAGAGGAACTGATCCGTCGCCATCGCACGATTACCCTCAAGCTGGCGCTTCTCGCGCTCAAATTGCCGGATAAGAGAATCCTTCCAGATTTCAGGATATAGATCTGTATGGCCAAAACTAGCAATCTCTTCAAGGCTCAGTTCACCATCCTCAAAACGCTTGAAGAGATTCTTGTTCTGAATATAAGTATTCGGATTTAGATTTCCAACAATTGTACGGGCCATTGAGGAGTAGAGTTGTGTAAAGAGTGGATAGGTCCATACTTTAGAGATATGCCGCTTTTCAGCGGAATGAAGTGTTGAAAGGAAGATGGCCGCCTCAAGGTTAGTAATCTCCTCTTCAGAAAGCAGGCTGCTCATAGAATCACTGATCGCCTTCACAACCTTTACCCTATGAGGTGTCATTGTACCTAGATCTGATTCTGTGAGTTCAACGCCTTGTGATAGAAGTGATAGCTGTAGTTCCCTATTACGAGCGATACTCGCCTTGGTAGCCTTGGCACGCTTTGGCTTTGGAATTGGTGCAGCGGCAGCTGGCTCTTCCGTATCCACTGCAGCTATCTCTTCTGCAGCCTCACCCTCTTCTTCGGCGCCATCTGCGCCTTCCTCCTCGTACTCATCTTCTGCGTCATCAATAATAGACTCATCATCTACATGGGCTTCGTCTACAAGTTCATCCTGAATCACCTCTTCCTCAGCCTCAGCCTCATCTGCCTCCTCTTCTTCATCAAGTGACTCAAACCCTTCAAAGACCTGCGTATAGAAGGCTTCATAGTCATCCTGCTTGATAGGGAGCGGCTTTGCAAAGGAGCGCTTATCCTTTGACATCATGACGACAATATCGCCAAAGATAAGCTGAGTATCATGCGGAGGAGGAAGTTCGTGCTTATTTTCAGTTCCCGCCTTTCCATCGGTATATCCGAAGAGGAAGAGGGTATTTGACTTCCATGCATAGGTGCCAATCTGAGTCGGCGCCTTCTTCTTCTTCAAATAGGTCTGAATGTCTGAGAGCTGGCAGCCGGTGGTTTCACTCTTAATTGTGAGTTTTCCACTTTTCATGTCACCCGTACTTGTAAGAAGTAGGATTGGAGCTGTTGTTGGCATATCTCTCTTTTTGTATCGAAGAGCGCTTAAATAGCGAAATCAAATTTACTATAGGATGATTGTACGCACTTGGAAATCTGTTGCGGCGTCTGCAGCCGCGCTACCCTTAAAAGGCCTGCGATATGATGCTGGTTCATGGATTGCAGAAATTCTAGACAATTCATGGACCAGTTATGATGTAGTTAAACGGAGAAAGCTCTCTGAAACGGCTTGGGAAGAATGGCTCATCCCGCACACGGTTCCGCGGCTTCCTCGGGAGTCATTTGGAGTGGATGAATTTAACTATGCACTGACAAATGGACTTCTTACGATGAAGGAGTGGTCGTTTCAGGAGCAGCGGGTGCAGGAGCCTCAACAGGCACAGGTACTGCAGCCACTTCAGCCGTCACCTGCGCAACAACCACCTTCGCATCCTCAACAGCTGCCGTCGAGGCCGCAGCAACACCGGCAGCAACAACATCCTTCACAGAAGCACCCGCAGCAACAGAAGTCTCCGCAGCCTTTACAAACTTCTCCGCAACATCCCAGGCAGGGCCACGGAGTTGATGCGCAACCACGGGTACACACGACTTACAATCGGCCCATCCAACCTTTGCAACCTTCTTCAGATTCAGCTGACCGTTTGCGGCCGATACCAACAGGTCAACAGATGCAGGAATCACATTCTTCGCAACATAGGTCAAGGCCACCTCCTCCTCCGCCGCAACTGCCGGTGATCCCAGGCCAACCTTGGACGCCGTTAGTGCAGTCTGTAGGGCCTGAGTCACAATATCACACACCAGTTGCTTCTTCTCCGCACCCGAAAGATTCTGAAGTGTATTCACCTCAGCTGAAAGGGCGGCGGCGAGGGACATCAGGACAGGGGCACTCAAGGCCTTTCCTGCAAGGTAATGTGACGCGAGCGCCTGTAACATGCCAAATTCTTGACTAACGGCTGCACTTTGAACAACAGGGGGAACTACCAGCGCTGACATTTCTACTTAGACTAGGAGATTTTTGTTTAGCCCCCGCTTAAATTACTACGTTCACGCCACACCTTTTTTCCCATCTTGCGCCAGATGAAAGCGAAGATCGCTCTTGTTCTTTCGCTAGCCGTCATTCTTTTTGTAGCCTACTTAATGTATTTTAGAGGTGGTGAGGCATTTGCCTCAAGTACACCTGCTGAGCTTGAGGCGGATATTGTTCAGCCCACCCAGCCCCTGCCTCGCCGCCAGGTAGCCTCTGCTGGACCAAATTCACCCGCAATGCGTGCACCTCCTGACCCTACAGAGACTCCGGTAGTTCTGCCTGGCCCCGTGGACAGGGATCCTTATGCGCAAAGTGAACAAGTCAGCAACTTTGGAGATGATGCACGGTCTCCTGAGCGCATGTTTGGACCTGCTCCTCTACCGACCATTACGGATGTTGGCTCAGCGAGTGGAGCCATGTCACGAATGTTATCCAATCAGCCGAATGTACAAGAGTTCTCTGTAGAGGGTGCTCAGAATGGCGGTGAATTCATTCCTGGCGGTGTCTTTGCCAATGATACGGATGTCCCTACAAACTTTTCGGCGTTTTAAAGTCGGTCTTAAGAATTCACACAAACTATAAATAGAACTATGGACGCCAGCCCCAGCATCCGCTCAAGTTATCGCCCCGCACAGGGAGTTCAGTATCAACATCCCAAACCAGCTGCTCACGAGGCTCTTCAGAAACTCGTGAACAACTGTCTACAAGGCCTACGAATCTATCAGCCGTTTCAGGGTGATAAAGCCCTTGTACCTCTTTCAAAGGGGGTCTTCTATGCGCTCGTTCACACAAATCCCGTAGAGAGTGGGTTCCTTGTTTTCAGTCCCAATCACACTCCCATTTATATGCACGAGAGTCTACGTAGGTCAATTGTTGTTCGCATGCGTCTCAGCAGCACAATGCACGCACAGACAGCCATTTTTGCTGTTTCGCTCGATAAGTCGGATGGATTTCTCTGGCTCGAGGATGTTCTCGCCTGGAGTGGCCAGTCGATTCACGGGTCAAAGACCTTTACGGAGCGCAGGGCCTTGCTGAAACAGTTTCTCGACCATCACTGGATGCCCGATGCTCGATGTGCAGGCGGCCTCACCATTCGCATCGCCAACTACAAGCCGCTTGAGTATGTAAAGGAGATTGCAAATGAACTGAGTTGGTCAGCTATTGATCTCTGTCCTGAACTACCTGACCGCCGACGCTTTCGTATCAAGGCCGCTGGAGGCGTGGCCTCATCACTTGTTGCAGAGCTGCGTGCAGTTTCAGGTCTACCTGATGTCTATGAACTGTGGTCGGCTGAAGATGTCTGTGTAGGTCGTGCAGCCGTTCAAGAACTTGCATTGAGTCGCACCATTCGGGAACGGATTGCGAAGGAGAAGGTCTATGTCGAAGTTGTCTGGAATCAGGAGTTTGAGCGCTTCCGTATTCAGACAGTTGTGAGCTCTGCAACACCGCGTTCACCGACCGCACGGTTTGGGCAGGCGAAGCCGGCTGTTAAGGCTTCAGAGGTGGTAACCGAATAAAAAGGACGGCTCAAGTAGAATGGCTATGGACAGAACACGCAGAAACAAAAAGCGCAGCCGCCGCGGATGCTCACGCAAGCAGGTCGGCGGAAATGTCGGTGCGGGATATTCCATTGGTGGACCCATTCTACCTGGCCTCCCGACTGTCAATAACTACGCAGCCTCTGTAAATTCCATTGGAAACTGTCGCGCTGTGACACCGAGTTATGCGATTACGCCGCCGCCTGCCACAGGTCTTCCGGGCATGAGCATGAGTGGTGGTCGTCGTCGCCGTGGCAGAAAGCAGTCAGGTGGCCGCTATGGATTTGACCTGGGTTCAATGCCGGCGCCTGCGGGTGCTGCGCTGGCACAGGGTGGATACCCCGAAGTCGTAAAGATCGGCTGCCAGGCGAATCTACAGAATCCTCTGAACCCGACACACACGGCCCCGAACTCTACGCCTGGTGCGGTCAGTTCAGCGGGTCTGGGTGAGTCCATTGCTCGGGCGTTTGGACAGACCGGTGGCTACTCACCTCTTGGACAGGCGGCGGTCAGCGAGGCGTATGTTGCGCCTACGGCCGGCTATGATAATAAGCCGAGCACATGGCTTGACTCTGTAGGTGCACCAGTTCAACTCCAGATTCCATATGAGGCGCGCATGATGAACCCGGCCTGCCTGAAGACGGGTGGCAGCCGCCGTCGTATGCGCCGCCATAGACGTAAGGGCAGAAAGACACGCAGTCGTCGTCAGCGTGGTGGTGATAAGACTCCGATGGAAGTGTATAATGAGAAGGTTAGAGAAATAGAAAAAAAAACTGGTAAAACTAGAGAAAGTGCAGAGTATACGTTTTTTGATAACCTTCGTATGGGAATTACGGTGATTGATGGAATTTCTTTTAAAAAGGAGGGACAAAACAGAAACTTTACTCTTTACGGAAAAAAGAAGAGTGATGGAGATGATAAATATGTAGTAATCACTACTCAACATGATTAATCCTGCATCTGGCAGACGCTGAGGTCAAGTGCCTTCTTAGGACCGGTGTCCATAACAGTGGCTGTATCATCTTCACCTAGACGAAAGACTTTATAGCCGCACTGTTTGTAATAACTTAGGCGCTTTCGCCACTGCCCCATATACATTGAATGTTGGTCAATGACATCCAGAATACGATGTTCTAGATTTCTTTGCTCAGGACGAATCCTCAGAATACGCCCCGTACTCTGCTCCACCTTCTTACGAGGGCTCACTAAGGCTACCGCATTAAGAGTCTTAATATTCATGGCCTCAGACGCCATTGCATAGGTTGCCAGAATCACTCGACACTTTGTCGCCGACTCCTCTCGGGCTTCATCGGTCATTCCTCCAATATAATATCCAATCGGAACCTTCATGACTTCCAGAAGTTCTTCAAATCGGCGCAGATGCTCCTTCCGTTCACTCAGAATGAGAATACGGCGTTCAACAGATTCCGCCAACCACTTTTTTAGAAGTGCGGCGACACGCTCTGTTCTCGGCATATAGTCCACGACTTTTCCGAGCATGCGCGCCATGACCACATCACCCTTCCAATCAACCGGCTCCTCCGCATAGGCAGGGTCGTTGTAGGCGCATGAAATCGTATAGACGGCCACTGTTTCATCGGCTTCACGAATCTTCTCCCAGTACACAGGCTCACCCAAATACCATTCGAAGACTTTGGTCAGGCCGTCATCGCGTGTAGGTGTCGCAGAGAGTCCCAGCATCCAGCGGGTCTGAATCTTTGCAAGTACCCGGCTAAAATGCGCCGCACCGAGGTGATGACACTCATCGAAGATTGTAAATCCGTAGGATTTGAAGGAATCGTCAGCCATGTCGCGCTGTACAATGGTCTGAATCATACAGATTGTGACATCGTAGGTGATTGTCTTGGACTTTGGTGTCATATCAATCCCTGCCGCGGCTAAGCGTTTAAGAAGGTCATCCTTCGATCCACTGAGTTTGAGTCCTTCAAGACGGCAGCGCTCCTTGAGCTCTGTGGCCGTCGCCTCCTTCTGATAGATCACTTCGGAGCCCGTCTGTTTCTTATCCCCTTGATAAATGCCGATTGTCAGGCCAGGAAAGAAGGCCTCAATTTCACCCTTCCACTGATTCAAGAGGAACTCCTTGTCTACGACAATACAGAATCTGCGACCGAGGCGAGCAGCAATGGCGAGTGCCATGAACGTTTTACCTTTTCCACACGGTACACAAATGAGTCCATTTGCTCCCGCATCGATGAATTTATTGATGATATTAATCTGATAGTCGAATGGTTTACCACCGAAGGTGACATGGGCCGGTAGAGCCTCACCCTCCGATACAATATTCGCCTGCGGAACACCAAATCGCCGCATCGCCCATGCACGCGGCATGTAGATTCGAGTCGCCGATTCAGAGAAAATGGGAAAGGAGTCTCCGCCCTTTCCGAATTTATCATTGACAATCGGAGCAACTGTGAGTTCCTTTCGAATCTCTTCAAGTTCTTTGGCTTCAATACTGGCTTTCTTTACAGCATATCCCCGACATGTGATAACACGGTCAAGTGTTTGAGGGTCCATTTAGTACTATTGAGTTCAACAGAAGTCAATCATCAAATTTACACATGCTTGTTTAGAATGGTCAACAAACAGTCAGTCGTTTCAGGTCTAAGTGTATTCATTTTTCTGCTGGCAGCCTTCTTCCCTTCGGCTCCTGTCAGGTCTTTTGTTGACTCACTCGTGGGTCGCCTAGTTCTTCTCGGATTTCTGCTCTATGCAATTCGCCTTGGAAGTATGACAGGAATCCTAGCATTCCTTGCCGTCGCCGCACTCTTTGTTGAGCGCAATCGTTATTCGATTTTCCAGGCGAAGAACTACATTGTCAGCCGTGGATCTGCACCGACCTTGGGAGAGATGTCTCCTCATGATGCGCCTGCACCGGTTGATGGACAAGTAAAGGATCCGTCATGGGTTGGCCATGGCCCCATGGAGGATGTAGAATCGTGGACAGAAGTGGAGCACGGGCAGTCAGAGGATCACAAAGAAGTAATTCAGTCTCAGCTGTTTCCTAATAACCGTATTAATGCGTTCTATGAGGACCACGGCCTTGCGCCGCGAAACGATTAAAGATTTAAAACGGAGTTCTAACTAAATGAAGGCACTAATTGCTTTTTCCCTCCCATTTCTCACAGTATCAACTATTGTTAGTGACACGGGTTGTTACTGTGCCTTAAAAAAGAATGCGATTTCGACCCCTTGGGTAAATGCATCGGTGTCTCTTGGATGCTCCTATAGGGTGGATTGGACTGGTAGCACTTCAAAGTGGTGTTTAACTGACCAGACTGCGGCCACATGTGGTAGAAATGAGACCGGATTCGGCATGGTCGATTCGTGTGCAGGTGCTGGATTTACGAATTTTTCCTTGGCTCCATCGATTTCGCTTGATGCGACCCAGGGAAATCGAACGTTCTACACTGGACAGACGCTGAGTATGAATTGGACGACTCAGAATATTCTACCGGATGAAAATCTGACGATCACTTTTATGACACGAACATTGAGTCCAACACTGGGAGTTCCTAGTGCTACAGGTTTCTATCAGGCGAGAATCAGTGATTCAGGCACAAGTGTTACGAGCGGTGCCGCCGTGATTCTCCAGACAGTCTCCAGTCCGCAAGTAAATCTATCAAGTCCAGCCATTGCAGTGATTCAGAGTAAAATCGCCAATTTAGTACTCTACAATAATGTTACTCTTATGTCGAGTGGAACAAGTGTAGTCTGTGATGGTCGAAATATAACTGTAGTTTGGCAGGGAATTGGTGAGGCGGGTATTGGCATAGCATCTGTAACTCTGCGGTCAACTGGTGGTGGAGGTGGTGGTGGAGGTGGTACAACTGTAGGTGCGGCAACTACAGGTCTCACAGCACAGGCAAATATGAGTGTAGACTATCCGTGCCCCCGTGGACAGACGATTCCTGGTTTTGGAAATACATTTGCCGCCTATATAAGTGTACAGAGTCCAGGCGTTGGTGTGGCCCCATATATGCTCACATCCCCTACAACCTTTTCACTTGTAGCGGCGGCAACACCGAGCCCAACTGGAACTGCGACACCCTCCTCAACGCCCACTCCAACGCCCTCTCTTTCAACCGGCGCAACGGCGTCAAATACACCATCGAGTACACCAACATCAAGCAGTACACCTACACCTAGTACAACGGCTACAGGAAGCGCTACACCCACGATAAGTATTACATCAAGTGCATCTGTAACGGCAAGTTCAAGTAAAACTCCTGCAGCGAGTATTGATCTGGCAGCAGTCGCGGCGCAAGCACAGGCTGCATCTATGAGCGCACTTGGCCAGATTTTAGGGGGAATCTTCGGATCAATAGGAGCAATTTGCGTGGCTAGCTTCGGATATTATGTATATCAGCGAAGGCAACTTCGTGTGCAGAGGCTCAGGCGAAATCAAATCTCAGTAAAACGACTCGAGCAGTCGCGCTCCGTCTACGGTGTACAGAATAATCAACCAAATCATATACAGACGGTTGTTATGTATCAACAGGGTCGGACTCGTAGATAGATTACTTGGCCGCCTGAATCCACTGCGTGCCATCCCAGTTATAGTTTTTCAGTTCTACATCGGATAGTGATTTATCAAGATAGTATTTCTTAGCTACAGAGCAGAATCCGAGTCGATTCGAATTCATATTCGAATAGGCGCCCGTGGGTATTTTACCACCGTATGCCCATTTGTAGAAATTGAGATATGTATCATCTGTAAAACAGGTTTTTGGGGATGGATCCTTTAAAACTGTAAATCCACATTGGATAAGTGCAGGAGCATCTGGAGGATTTCCTTGCGCAAAGGAGGCCTTTCCTCCGCCAGGACAGACAACAGATGAAAGTGTCTTGATATTTTGACAACTGTCAGCTTTGCTATCATTATCCTTTCGGTTTTGGTAGATTGTGCACCGAGGAATAGGTGTTGTACTTACGGCGGGTGCAGTTCCATCGGGTAGACGAGCTCCAGCCGTGCATCCTTGGATATTGGGCTGAACCTTGATATTTTCAAAATAATTCGGAATCGACTTTGGACAGAACTGTGCTGCTTTTGACGCAAATTTCTTTCGCATAAGATTCACACAACTCGGTAACTTGGCCGTATCGGTTGAAAGACTGCAGACAGTCGAGCCGTTGCATAGCCCATCTACAATAGTTCCATCGCAACAGGAGACAGTGCCCTGTGTCATATCATTCAGGCCTTCGGTCCCGGGAGGACATGCTTGGAGTTGAATGTCGGCATTATCGGCCGTTACATCAAAGAAAGGCTCTTCTGTTTTTGTCTGTTCCATCATGAAATAACATCCGAGCACAACGGAAATGCCCAGGAGAACAAGGCAAAACAGTAGACTTTGTAAAGGAATTGTTATCTTCATCCCTCTCTCTGCTAGTTAGACTCTTTCTTTGTCTATCCACCACGAGCCACAATGCCGAGGAGGAAGCCGATTGCGAAGAAAAGTCCCGAACAGATGGCAAGTACAGGAAGTCCACGCACGGCCTCTGGAAGTGAAAAGGCTGCAAATCCGTACTTTCTGAAATTGAGCACAAGATTGAAGGCCATAACACCGAGTATAATCAGCAGAGAAATGACAACAATGGAGATAAAAACGTCCTCCATTGTCTTCATGCTGACGGCATCTTTCTTAGGTGCAGATGCGGCCTGTTGAGTCTCCGCCTCCTTTTTAAAGTCTGTAAGGGGAACTGAAGAGCCTGCTGCTTGAAACTGCACTTGGCCGTTGTCATTTACATTTTTGAGTAAATCAAGCGGAACACATTTGTATTTTGAAATATCAATTGGGTCTGTACTTATTCCTGCCATCTATCGCATACAGGGATTTTAGAGAACCCCAGGAATATACATGGGTCCATCGTACTGGTAGATATTCACCTTACCTTCGTTTCCATTGACGGTGCGAACATGTTCTCCGTTGAAGAGTTCATCGCAGCCGATTGAATCCTGGCAATCGCGTCCCTTGTAGCGAATCGGGATGGGAATTGGATTGTAACTATCCGTTCGCGTGTAGTAATTGTAGCGGTCGGAGCGACCGGCTGTGCGGCGGCCATAGAGCGGTAATGTCTGGCCATCCGATGTTGTGATAAATCCGTACGACTGGTATTGCTCAGGGAGGCCTTGTGTGGGAACACCAAAGAGGGCACCGCGGACCGGCATCTGAGCAGGGGCGTTCCAGAATCGAAGGGGCTCGGGTGCACGGGTGTAGCGATCATCACCACCGGCATTGACAACGACTGTGGGAGATGGCTCGGGGATACGGGGTTTACGAACATAGACAGGGGCCTCCTGTTGCGTACTATTCATGTAGACAAGTGCTCCTAGACAACCGACTAAAACAAATATAACGAAGAGGAATACTTCTGGTGTAAAACAAAATACACCGGGAGGACACCGTGAAGCCTTCATGACTATCTACCAAATGAGCGCGTTTTAAGAACAACGGGTGCGATTCTTACGGCTCTTACGGCTCTTGTTTTTACGATTCTTGCGGCTCTTATTTTTTAAACCCATTCCAAGCATTCTTTTCCAGAAGGGTTTTGCAGCGTTTGCAGCTTGTCTCTGCCGTAAATTTGCCATGGCATTGCCAAAAATTAAATTTCTTTGACCCATTTGTCTTTTAAGAGGGTTCTTAGCAAATAAGCCAGCGAGACCAGGGATATATCCTTTCTTTGGCTTCATGTTTACTAAATTTGCATTCGCGTTTTGCCTTGCTTCAAAAAAAGCATTTAGAGATTGCGGCGGAGCAGATACATTCATAGCCGCAGGGCTATTCGGCATATACTCATTTGTAGCTGCAGGGCTATTCGGTACATTTGTAGCTGCAGGGCTATTCGGTACATTTGTAGCTGCAGGGCTATTCGGTACATTTGTGGGCGCAGGGCTATTCGGTCCATTACCACGAGGCGCTGTGGGTGCGGGTTGTTGCTTTTCAAAAAAGGCGCGCATATTTCTCTTCGGTGGAGGACCACGGTTGTTCATTTTCTACTTTATAAAGATAAATATATCTTCATAGAGTATTTTAAAAGATACGCACTTAGACCGGAGCAGGTGCACCAGGGGCTCCAGCGGCACCAGGGCCAAACATTGTCTGGAATGTATCAATGAGTTGCTTTCCATCTGAAAGCATCGGCTTCATGGTTCCAAGCATCATCATCAACGACTTCTGTGTATCAATCAGTTTCTGCGTATCCTCAGACATTCTCTTCACCTGGTCAGGCTGTAATGCATTGAGCGCATTCAGTACAGTGGTTCCCTGGTCAATGTGAAACCCACCCTTTGTATCCTGCGGAATGGAGCCGAGTTTGAAGAGACCCTCTGTGCTCGGTGCATTCGCGTCCTGAAAGCCAGACTTCGTAACAGCGGCCGGTTGACTGCTTGAGGAGGTCGTCGCACTTGTTGACGGCGCAGTCGCGGCCGTGGCAGCGGCAACCGTCTTCGCAACTGCGTTGGCACCAGGGGTAGATGCAGCGGGTGCAGCAGGCGCGGCAGGAGCAGCCTCAGGCTTGGTCTCCGTAGGGACAGGGTTATCACTCAGGTCAGAGAAACCCTCAACAAATCCACTTGCATACACTCCAATCGGCGCCTTCGCCTGCGGCCGGCGAATACTCTCAACACGCTTGGAGATCATCGCACCACCATCTACAAATCCTTCAGGGCGACGAGCCTGTGATATAAGTACAGTCATAACACCCGTTAGGAGAACAGCAACAACAGTGTATTCAATTGAATCCGATGTGCTGTAGACAATTAAGCCAATCGCGAGGGAGAGCATAAAATAGACAAATGGAATTGCAAAGATTCCATATACGGCATACAGAGCAAGGATACCTAGAGAGATTTTATCAGTCTTCACCTTCATTCTATTACGACTTTAGAAGTGGTGCTACAATGCGTAAAAGAAACCAAAATGAGGCTCCTACAATAAGAGACTTTGCTGCCATACCCATCGTGCTGAGTTGACCTGTAGTCTGGATAAGTGAGGGCAGATACTGCGAAATGACAACATTGATTGCCGGTAGACTGAAAATAAAGAAGAGCATCGCCACGACTAAAGGAATCTTCGCATCATCGAGGATACGGGCGTACCAATTCTTCTTCGGCTCATCGTATTCGCTGCTGCGCGGTGCAGCACCACCAGACCATGAATCACCTTCAGCGGAGCGGGGAACACCGTGCATCGCCGCGGCAAAATCACCGGGTGTGGGGTGGTCGCGTCCAATTACATGTGCCTGCGCCGTCATCGGATCAGCGGCCATCGGAAATGTAGTGTTTCCCTGAGGAACGCCCGGAGGTGCTTGCATTGGAAGAGGAGGAGGTGGCTGCGCCATACCACGAGCAGGCATTTGAACTGAGTTCCCGCTGCCGCTCCCACCACCTCCGTTCATATCGGCCAGAATCTTCTCGACAAGGTCACTATCGTTTGACGACGAGCGTGAGTCTAGGTCGGACAAAAGAGTCCCCGCACTTGACATTTATTTACACCTTAAAAAAAACAGATTGAATTTCCAGCGCAACTCACTTATATCCAACTTGAAACGCCTCGACTACACCCTGGCTCGGGCATTCCGTTGTATGTGTCTTAAACTGATAGCATTTGGAGCCGATTTTGTAGGTTGTCTTCTCCACTTCATGGACCGGCGGCGCCTTTACAATCTGGCACTCGGAGCCCTTGCAGAGCGGGCGAAAGAGTGACATAATCGCAACTCCGATGATGAAACTGAAAAAGAAGTGAAACTGTGGTGTTTCAAAGAACTTGAACATCCTCTACCGCTACAATAGAAGTATGTTTGACTACTTTGAAATCAAACCGTTTCTACTTGGACTTGCGGTAGGGGGTCTACTCCTGCTCTTTTTCAGGCCACCGAAGGATACTGTATACAAATATCCTCATCCGAAGACAGTGGAGCAACTCGTCTATCGTGATACAAATAAGGCGTGTTACACATATTCAGCCAGTGAGGTGAACTGTGATTCAAATGAGGGTACTCTGAAGGATTACCCTCTTCAATAAGCACTACTAAGCACGCTTAGCAGCAATAATGGCTCCCTTACGAGCCGCTTCCTGCTGTTGTTGAGTCTTCGCAGCGAGGTCCACTGCGACCTTAGATAAATCTTGAGCCTGGTGTTCATTACCACCCGAATTAGTGTCACGCCATCGTGCACGGGCTGCCTGAAGCGCACTACCCCAGCGATTGAGACCCTTCCACTTTGTAGGATTCTCTTGATTGGCCTCAGTTGCAATGAATTCTCCTTTTTCATTGACCGATGGCTTGCCAGGTAAAAGACCTGTGCCGAAGAGACTCAGCAATTTATCGTCCTTTGTTTTCTGTTTGGGTGCCACATAGACAATTGTCTTATCGCCCGTTTCCTCAAGAGCATCCATGAAATTCTCCTCATCACTCCATTCATCAATTGCGGCGTCGATCACTTTCGCCAAAACATCATCCTTCAAATCACCTACAGTTAAATTAAATGTCTCGGCAATACGGCGAACTGCTCCAGGTGTACCTGCCTTAATAAGTTGGTCAATCTGCGCGGGTGTAAATTTCACCGGATTTGCCTTCATGAGTTCCACAAGAACGGCTTGTAGAAGGCCATTATAGACATTTTTCTTCTTGTTGGCACCGAGTACTGAAAGCGGCTTTGGTTTGTAGAGACCCAGCAGAGGAAGTTCCTTTGGATTGGATATAACATCTGGGTCGTCAAAAATAATCGCATACTCTTCTGTTTGTTCGCCGAGCGCTTCGCTCTCTCCAGACACGGGTACAAGGAGCGCAGAATGGGAGAGAATAGAGTGACCTTTGACTACATCAACAGTTTGCTGGACCTTGCGTTTTTCATACTGATTTTCAAGAAGAACATCGCGAATTTCGACGCTGTAATACTCACTCATTGCCTGCATAGGAGACATAATTGCGGTTATAGCCTTTTGCATTGTTTGTACTTTACGATTTGCATCAATGACATCCTTGATATCTCCTCCGGCCTCCTTATATTGTTTGAGTGCCTCGCGCAGGACCTTCTTTGCATCCTCAAGTTCTGCAATAGTAGTATCAAGTTCCTCTTTGCGCGCTGCGTAGAGTGACTCAATCTCTTCAGCCGTTGCAGATTGAAATTTCTGTAATGGAAACTGTTTTGTTGGCTGAGCATCCAAGCTGGGTTTAAATATTGCGTTTCCAGTTGCGTCAAATGTGAAGAGATCGGGGCGTATACGCCTACCTGCAAAGAAACTCTGTATATTTGTAGGTTCTACCACTTTTCTCGGTCTCTTTCCTTTGGGCGGCATTCTGTGTTTCTACGAAGTAGTTTTTTTTTAATGGAAGACCAGAATGGACGCCCCCAAACCCAAATCAAAGGCGCTCGACAGTACTCTTCGATTTGTGTTTAGTTTAACCCACGGAGTCCTACTTTTGTTCTGTATGGTCATTGTCTATGCTGTCTATCCAGGCGGTTATCTGCCTCCACTCTGGCTGCTGCTAATCACGATTCCCTGGGTCTCCTTCGTAATTGGGCTACTACTCAATGCACTCATTCAGTATTTAGCCTGTTCAAAACTCAATGGATCTCAAATCGCCCTGGACAGTCTGTTCGGTCCGGCACTCACAAGTGTAGTCTTATTTCTTCTCTGGCTCATTCCTGCTTTAGAGTCACCGGTACTCACAGTTCTGCCTCTGACACTCAGTACTACCTACAAGAAGGCGATTAGTGGGGGATTTTATATCTTCTGGGCGGGAATCTATGCGCAAGTGATTGCGTCAGGTTTCGTACAGGTCTGCTAATCGGTCTCAGGGGCCGCACCAATGTAGATGTATTTAGGCACACCATCTGCGGTGGTACCCTCCGTATTTAGCATGTAATATCCAGGTTTCAGATCATTGTTTGCCTTTTTGGCCACTTCCAGTGGACTATTGCGCTTGGCTCGGGAGATCGGCTTGACGGGCTCCACAGTTTCAATCTGCGTCCATTCCGTCCCAGGTAAAAATCCAAAACTTGCAATCAGTTGAATAAGAAAAAAGGAGACAACCGCCCAGAGAACTGTAAAAAGCCAAAAGGGGAACCATGTAAAGCGTTCAGGATTACGGCCAATCCCAAACTCTTTCCATCCTCCATCGGATGTGAACATTAGACTCGGTTTTATCGCCAGGACAATACCGATTCCAATTAAATATAGGAGTCCACTGAACAACAGGATCCTCATTCTATCGTAGATAGGCTATTTTAAAAATCATCAGAACCTTCTTGCCCTTGGTCATAGTCGCCTGCCGCATCATTTAAGGCCTCGCCTTGAGGATTCCACTCATCACCTTCGCCACCACCTCCAAATCGCTCACCTTCGGTATTGCGCCAGTTATCAATTCCAGCTGCTTCATCTTTTTCGCGCTCAAGGTCGTAGAAATCCTTGTTGTATTTGTAAATGAGTTTTGTACCGCCAACGGCCCATTCTCCAAGTCCAAGACGCTTCTTCATCATCTCCACTCGTTTTTCATCCGGATTCAGTTTTGAAAGTTTCTTGAGATAGGACTGACGCTCAATTTCATCACGCGCCGCAATTCCGTCGCGAATCTGTTCATCCGTGTACTTCAGTGCCTCCTTGCTATATCTTCGGATACAGGTTTGGATGGCTAAAATGGACTCTGTCACATTGCCTTGAGCAGCGCCACCTTCTAGACTCACATAATTTCCAATAGCAGAGAGAACCATGATACGATTGAGTGCAATCCTGAAATACTCATTCGTGAGACCAAGAGCAGAGAGTTGGAAATCTGAAAGAAGGGAGGAGATCGCATGGAGTTGCTTGACAAAGAGTTTTGCGCGATCTACTAAGTCCTTATTCTTCTCATTGAAGATTTCTTCAAACTTCATCTCCTTTGGTCTAGTAATTGAATAATCAAAATGCGGTTGAAGAATTTCTATTATCACCTGATCTTTGTGCTGTTCACTCATCGGCTCATAATCCTTTAGAACAAAGGAGAGGTCATCAGACTTTGAATCCTGCAGACCACGGTTAATAGGTACAATAAAATAAGTGTATAGTTGGGTCTTGAGTTCAACAGATGATAATTTACACATCTCCTCAACTGCCTTACAATAGTCTTCGCCAATGCGCACCTTGACTGCATTGCGATATATGTCGCGTGTCTTTTGAAGAGGTTCCAAACTCGCTGATTGTGCATCGGATGTGGGATTTGGTGGAAAGTTTCCGAAGTTTTCATTTACCTTGGCAATCTCTTGAGGCCATGACGTATAAAGATTGAGTTGTTCCAGTTTTCTGAAAAAAGCTATCTTTGTCTGTTCAAGCGTCGGCTTAGTTGGTGCTGTAAACTTGACTTCATAGTGCGTATGTGTAGTGTCAAGAAGACCCTGAAAGAGTTCCTTGCTTATATCACCATTGATTCGTAGAGATGTCTTCACCGCCTTTTCAAGAGTTGCATTCATGGCCTCATTGCGTTTTGCTATCCACTCTTCGTAGGCCTTTGGCTTAATTGGTGGATCAGGAAGTGCCTGGTCATCAGGCAAAGGTGGGAATGTAAATTCGCAATGCGGGCATTCACCGGTCAAGCCAGGCTCGTGAGGGAGACCTGTCCTTTCTCCACGGAAGCAGACCTTCAAGAAGACGCGCGGATAGAGTGTTGGCGGCACTTCAGGATTGATGGATTGCGCCGGTCGCGGAACATAAGGAAAGGCGAAGCGAGAGCCGTGCGGTCCACGAGGCGGCTTTGTACCTGTGCCAAGTATCTTCTTGGCCTGCCAGTAGGTCTCCTCACGAATATTCACTAGGCAGCAAGTCGTTTCACTGAAAGGGGACTTCTTAAAGATATTATGCGTCGCCGCCTCCTGGTGAATCTGGCGAATGAGTGCTTGCGCCGTGCCAGCATCCGCTGCGCCAGCCGCGGCTTTGACCTTGTCACCACCACCAATCTGTTCGGGTAGGAAATAGGAAGGCAGTGTCTCCTCAACATCGCCAATTCTGCGGCCGCTATTTGACTCAAGGAACGCCTCCTTATCTTGAATCATTGTCTTCACAAGTGCCGTTTCACGCATCTCTTCAAAAAGTGATAGGAGGCACTGCTCGATGTATTCGCGGCGCTTGGGTAGATACTCAATATAGTGCCACTGTGTCAGACTCCACGGCTCTTCGTCGGTGATAATTCCACCTAGCACATAGGCCAGATACTTGACACCATCAAGATTCGATTCCTCTTTACCCTCTCGTAGAGGATATCCTTCAAAAGAGGTCTTTTCACTATACTGAATGAGATAACTGGGGCGATGAGTCTGAATATCAACGAAGATAAATGCGGCGGTGTAGAGAATAATACGGCGATTCAGATACACATAGTAATCGACTCGAGCAACACCGAGTTTTCTATCCTTTGCGAGGCCGCCTGCACACGGGTCATCTTTACCAGCATCTTCGCGTACACGGCGAGCCAGATTATATGCTTCACGATTCGGCATCTGTAGAATAAATCCGTTGACTGTTTTTACTACCATTTCGTATGTGGCTCTGGGCGGATTTACGCCGAGTGCAGAATAAATTCTGCGTGCACATTCGTAGATTTTCTTGCCCACCGCAACCGCAGTCAGATTGTCTTCAAGGCCAATCAGTAGACCTGTCTTAAACTTCTTGTAGGCACTATCCTCTGTTTCGAGGTCAAACTCCTCCGTATCGTTTGAAGTACCGAGTGCAAGATCTACTGCCTTGTCAAAAAGCGCTGTTACAGGGTCCTGACCGTCTTTGAGTACCGCGCGTCCCATCATCGGCCGGCCATTGTCATCAAACTCCATGCTTGTGTCGTATTCGATGGATTGAATGGACTGTCCACAATAGCGGCAGATAAATTGTCCATAGAATTGGCCACCCATAAAATTCAGGAGAATCTCCTTGTGTAACATGCGAGAATCTCGAGGATTGAGAAACTCGTAGAGTAGTTTGTATTCGTGGTCGCAGATGAGGGTTTTCTTACAGCGGCGGCAGCGGTGCTGTTTTGTTTTGGGGAAGTCGCGTTGCTCCTGGCCCTTATTCTTCATGATAAATCCATAGAGCAGTTTCATGCGTTCCGATTTATCACGGACACGGCGAATCTTCTCGAGTTCATCTACATGCGGGCAGGGATTGGGCTGCGGCGGCTTCCCCTTTGTCTTCTCTCTGAGTTGTTCCAAAACAAATTCATTCTGATAGACCTGAAATTCATTTCGAACATAGCGATTTGATTCGCGTGTGATAGAGATATCATTTCCGCCGAGAATTGCATCAATTAAATCTTGGTGATTCTGTACAAGATAATTGAGTCGCACAAAATCGATTTGGCGATACTTTGCAGGTAGGCGTGCAAAATTCTTAATTGAAGTACCCTGTATAAGTGTCTTAAAGAGGTCCATGAGTTTCGCAATCAATTCTTGTTCTGTTTCAAAAGAGCGATTGATAACGGGCGGTCTATCTTGAATACGCACTTCTGTTGCCAATGTACGCACCTGCTCATTGTGGAGTACAATTGATTCTGTAAGCATTTTCTTAATTGTCTCAAGTTGTTCTGTATTCAGTTCATACTTGTTGAGGCCAAGTGAAACAATGGCATCCTCAAAGTCAGCAAATTCTCGGATATTCCATACAGGCAGAGTTTTTAAATACGCGTCAATTTGAATATTTTCACAGCTATCCTTCTTTCCAATTGCAATAATTGTATCGGCAGTTGGTACAACCTGAACGCCGTCCTTTTCAATAAGGACATCTCGGATTGATTTGGCAACTATTTGGGAACGGAGCATATCCTTCAGGAGTTGTCCAGAGCGAATAGGGCCGAGGGAATCCGCAACACTGTAGGGAAAGAGTATGTAGTTGTGTATAGCCGCAGACTCGGCGTTTAGAATCGGCTCGAGTTCACCTGTTGTCGGTCGACCCATGAGTGTCGCGAGGCCGCGGCCAATACTCATGGAAATTACACTAAGTTTCTCAATTGAAAGCGGTATATTCTTATCAGATGCCCCTTTCTTGAATCGCGGCAGACCAGCTTCAAATCCAGGAATATCAACCTCGCACTGACCACATCCAGTCACTTCGTTCACTTCAAAACTCACTTCAGGTGAGCAGAGACGGAAGAACTCAGAATCGCGCTTGAAGGAGATTTGATTCATGGCAGTTGAGTACCATGAACGCATAAAACGGTTTACATAGTCTTGCCATTCTGTAATATAGTTATAGCGTTCAGCAGTAAACTTGTGCTTATTAATTTCACTGAGTGTCTTAAATTTCGGATCAACCACGGTAGAGAGTTTTCTATAATGAATGAATTCGTCACGAATACCTGATTCTTCCGCATCTACATAGACATTCTTAATGGCATCAATAACCGGTTTTACGAGTGGAGAATGCAGGAGGTCCGATAAGAAAGTTGCAGATGTCTCCTTCGGCACCTTATCGGGTTTGCCGAGACTATCATATTTGACAATCTCGTCACGCATATTGAGGAGGAGTTCAACAAATCGGTGGAGGTCGACAAGAACCGCCTCGCGTTTCTGGCGTTCAGGTGTCTCAAGGCTGAGGAGGTCACGCATCATCTCTTGGCGCTGGTCATCACTCTCATAGATAATTTCACGCTCTTCAAGCTCTACGAGAACTCTGTGCTGTTTCGGTGGAGGAATCTCGCCGAGATGCTTAAGAATAGGCTCGGCAACCTCCTCGAAGCTTTCTCCAGAGTTATTACCTGAAGCTGCCGATACAGGCTCTCCTTGCGCCTTTTCCTCAGGGTTCTCAGGGTTCTCCAGCTGTACCTTCTTAATGACATCGTAGTCAAATCCATCGGCAATTGGAATTCCTGTAAAATTAAAGTTGACTTCACGCGCCTCGTCAATTTCTTTCTTATAGGAATCCACTTGTTGAAGAATACCGATATCGTCATTATAATTTACTGAAATGAAGCGGTAGGTAGGGCCGGCCTTTCCATCTTTGAACGCCTGAATTATATCACCCTCTTTGAAATCGAAGATTTTCAGGAAACTGTCCTCCTCTGTTAAGTCAAAGTCATCCTCTTTGCCTCGCCAATCTGCCTTCTTAAATTGGATACGGTTAATACCAAGTTCTTTCTTGATATCTCCAGATTCATCAAGCGGAAGTGTGACAACTGTATCACCTTTTAGATATTTTATGAAATTGGCGTCTCTATAGTAGACATAGCCCTCGCCAGCAACAGCGGCTTCGCCTCGTTCAACAACATTAGTATAGACTTTCAGGAAATCTCCAAGTTCAATAAGATTGCTGCGTTTAAGGGGTTCTTCTTCGGGGACAGGGGCTGCTATCTGGATACTATCATCTTGAACGGGTGTTTTTTCATCTGGTTTGAGTGGTTGTTCTTCCATGCCACCGCTCTACTGAAGTCAAGGTGGAAAAAATTTGATTTGGTGGCGCTGCCACAGTAAAAGTAGAGCAATATACAGTTCCATAATGGTTTATACTCATAGTATCTTCGCAAATCTCGTATCAAAGTACAATGACTGGAAGAGCCTCTCGGCCTTTCTTCAGAGTGAGGCGGGCGGTGCAATTCGAGTTGTTCAGAAGGAGGGTGAGCGATATGCCGTTCTGCGGTATGTGAAGGGAGCGTCGGATATCTTGAATAAGGAGTGGGTTCCCTGGATGCGTTCGGTTGTGTGGGACACCCAGACAAATCGTCCTGTCTGCATGGCACCGTGTAAGGCGGCCTCTGGTGATATTCCTCATGAGCGCGTTGCAGCGGTAGAGGAGTTTGCAGAGGGTGTGATGGTGAACTGTTTCTGGGATGAGAGCACTGGAGCAGTGCGGTGGACGACTCGCACTGCTCTGGATGCGAATAGTGGATTCTATGGTGTAAAGACCTTTGCGGAGATGATTCAGGATGCTCTGACTGCGAAGGGTATGCTGCCGACGAACATTGTTGGAAAGGGATTCGCATCCTTTGTTCTCCAGCATCCTGCGCATCGCATTGTACAGTGGCACGAGGCGCCGAATCTGCTTCTCATTCACACCGGCCTTGTAAACGACGATGGCACGGTAAAGATTCTGGATGAGCCTGCTGATTGGGATGCGGATACGCGATGCCTGGCTGTAAAGCAGTATGAGCCGCTTGGTGCCGCGGAGTTGCCGATGGATAGGATGAATAAGATGACGCAGTCTCAGGACTCAAAGTGGCAGGGTGTCGTATTCCGGGGACATAATGGTCAGCGCTGGCGCCTCCGCTCAGTGTCGTACAAGATTCTGCGTAACCTGCGTGGACCTGAGGCGCGTATTGAGGACCGCTTTGCAAGGCTGCGTCGTGAGAACATGATTAACACCTATCTCACGACCTGGTCTGAGGAGCGGACAAGGTTCTGGGAACTGGAGAAGCGCCTCCGTGATCTGACGGTGATGATTTACGCGGAGTACTGCGCCGTTCACAAGGAGCACAGTAAGGTCTTCATGGATGTACCGGTTGCACTGCGCACTCCAGTCTACCATCTCCATGGCCTCTATCTCAAGGACCTGCGGGCGAATAAGCAAACGCTCAAGATGCCGATTGTCATTCAGTATGTGAACAATCTGGCGCCCGAGCATGTGAGCTCCATGCTGCGTTCGCAGATTGTTACGGTGCCTGCTGCCTAGTGAGGTACTTAAGCATATTTACAAATTTTTTTGCCGCTAAACTGGTCTAAAACCCTTCCACTACATCACTTTAGAAATGAGCACTCCTTCTAAGCCCACTGGACCCGCCATTGGAATCGACCTCGGAACCACATATTCATGTGTTGGTATCTGGCAAAATGACCGTGTTGAGATTATCGCAAATGATCAGGGAAATCGTACGACTCCGTCCTATGTAGCCTTCACTGATGATGAGCGCCTCGTGGGCGATGCTGCAAAGGGACAGGCGGCGGCGAATCCGGCAAATACGGTGTTCGACGCAAAGCGTCTAATTGGCCGTAAGTTTACTGACCCCACGGTCCAGTCTGATAAGAAGCACTGGCCGTTTGCTGTAAAGGAGGGTAAGGGTGGCAAGCCGACCATTGGAGTCAACTGGAAGGGTGAGGCCAAGGAGTTTCTTCCTGAAGAGATTAGTGCCGCTGTTCTCACCAAGATGAAGGTGACGGCGGAGGCGTATCTCGGCCAGGAGATTAAGCATGCGGTCATCACGGTGCCGGCGTATTTCAATGACTCCCAGCGCCAGGCCACAAAGGATGCCGGTGCAATTGCTGGCCTCAATGTACTGCGCATCATCAATGAGCCGACGGCGGCGGCACTCGCCTACGGCCTTGATAAGATGGGCAAGAAGGGTGAGCAGAATGTTCTGATTTTTGACTGCGGTGGTGGCACTCACGATCTGAGCATCCTGACTCTCGATGATGGTGTCTTCGAGGTCAAGTCAACGGCGGGTGATACGCACCTGGGTGGCGAGGACTTCGACAACATCCTCGTCGACTTCTGTGTACAGGAGTTCAAGAAGAAGACGCGCATCGATGTGAGTGGAAATGCGAAGGCCCTTCGCCGCCTCCGCACGGCCTGCGAGCGTGCGAAGCGTACTCTCTCCGCGGCAACGCAGTCTACAGTAGAGGTGGACAGCCTGTCCGATGGCAATGACTTTAGTGTTGCACTCACTCGTGCAAAGTTCGAGAGCCTGTGCGAGGCTGTATTCCGCAGGACGGTGGCTCCTCTGGATGGACTCCTGCGCGATGCCAAGCTTTCTAAGGAGGATATTCATGAAATTGTCATGGTGGGCGGCAGCACGCGCATTCCCCGTATCCGCCAGCTTCTGCAGGAGTATTTTGGAGGCAAGAAGCTCAATGACAGTGTTAACCCCGATGAGGCTGTTGCCTATGGTGCAGCGGTTCAGGCTCACATTCTGACGGGCGGCAGTGAGAAGACGAATGATATCATCCTTCTCGATGTGGCTCCTCTCAGCCTCGGCCTGGAGACGGCGGGTGGTGTCATGACTCCGCTGATCAAGCGCAACACGACGATTCCTACGAAGAAGTCGCAGACTTTCAGTACCTATGCGGACAATCAGCCTGGTGTGAGTATCCAGGTGTTTGAGGGTGAGCGTCCTCTGACTCGTGACAACAACTGCCTGGGCAAGTTCCAGCTTGATGGTATTCCGCCAATGCCGCGCGGTGTGCCGCAGATTGAGGTGACCTTCGATATTGATGCAAACGGCATCCTGAATGTATCGGCGGCTGAGAAGTCAACGGGCAAGTCGCAGAAGATCACAATTACGAATGACAAGGGCCGCCTGAGCAAGGAGGAGGTCGAGCGCCTAGTGGCCGAGTCTGAGAAGTACGCGGAGGAGGACAAGGCGACGATGGCGAAGGTGGAGGCGCGCAATGAGCTGGAGTCCTATCTCTACAATGCTCGTAACTCTCTACAGGATGAGAAGGTGAAGGAGAAGCTGGGTGAGGATGCAACGGGGGCACTCAAGAATGTAGATGAGGGCCTCGCATGGCTTGCGGACAACCAGGATGCGACTACGGAGGAGTTCAAAGATGCAATGAAGAAATACGAGGGTCTGATTCGGCCGGTACTGACGAAGATGTATGCTGGTGCGGAGGGCTCACCTGAGGGAAACATGCCTGGAATGCACGGAATGCCTTCTGATATGCCGAAGCCCGATAGCCACTATGTGAATCCTGATGCCAAGGGCCCGAAGGTAGAGGAAGTCGACTAGGGTCGACTAACCCCCCTTGCGGGGAAGTGGACTAAGGTCCACTAACCTCTTCGAGGGAAGTCGACTAGGGTCGAGTAACCCCCCTTGCGGGGGAGGTTGACTAAAAAAAATACACAAGATAAATGCCGTGCCCGTATGCAAATCTATTTGGAGTTCCAGGCGAAGGCGTTCATGCTACTCGTATTTTTGGACTTGCATTTGCCGATATTTTCCTCACAATTCTACTTTCAATTGCGACGGCTTGGGCCACAAAGACATCCTTTGTAGGTAATCTTCTATTTTGGTTTATTGCAGGGGAAGTTCTTCATTATGTCGCTGGTACACAAACTGCCTTTCTTACAATGGCAGGTATTCAAGTAAATTGTAAATAAAAATAAATCTGTGACATTTTAAATGTCTATAATTTATTTTTACCGCCCTACAGGTCTATTTCTTGCTCCAATCACTACATCTTTTAACTCACGAAGCATTCTTGCATATTCTCCTATGTAACGAGCCCATTCCCAAACTTCAGCAGACGGGCGTATAACTTCAGGGGGTCCAGGAGCAGCAGGAGGCACTTGCGCACGTCTTTCCATACCAGTTGTATCATAGATCATGTCCATAAAAGTAGCAGCAAGTCCTTGAAAGAAAAGTGCTGCACGATCGCGAAACTCTGCAACACCAGGAAATCTAGAATCAAACACATCACGACCAATTCGTATTTCTCTTGCGAGTTCTTCTACATTTGTAACATTTGCATATGCTGCTAAGAATAATCCTACAATACCTAGACCACCAGCAAGAAGAGAATAAAATGCTCTAGCACCAAACCAACCCATACCCTTTGCCTGTGCGAGTCCACGTGCTGCGCCCTCTTCAAGTACTGTTGCAGCAAGAGCACTAGAAGTTCTTACAAGTTCAGCAAGAGCCCTTGCCGGCTGTAAATTTAGATTTGATATAAGAGTATCAATAACTTCTGCACTATATTGTGCTCCATTTCGTTGTGCGCGAGGAATGATAGCAATGAGTTCATCAAGAATTAAACGCGCATCATACGGATTTCGTAAAAAGTATGAACCAAGTGCAGCTTTTAGGCGTGTAAGACGGTCAAGTGTAAATACTCTTTGAAAGTCTCGTGCTTGCTGTGCAGGTATATGATGTAATGAAACTTCTGCTAGCTCTCTTATTTCCTGATTGTATTGTTGTACATTTCGCGCGGGCATACTTCCACGATATACACGTTCCATTCGTTGAAGATTTTGGGGACCCAGCTCCAGTGACCTAGCAACTACACGACCAGGGAACATAGAATCCAAAATTGCCTCCGCTTCAGCACCAGTTACAAAATCCCCACTACTTGGAGGTAATTCGCTAATCGCTTGCCGTGCAGTACGACCTCCCATTGCAGGGAGACCTTCCGCTTCAGCGATAGGTGTTAATAGATTTCTTCCACTTAACGGGATGACTTCTTCAACCAATGCTGCACTATCTTCTGTTGCCTGTGCGAATAATCGTTCTGCATCAGCTGCAGCGACTCCACTATTTTGTGCGGCTAATCTTTCTGCAGAGGTGCGAACCTTGCTACTAATAGGCGTGGGTGTTTGTATATTTGCTGGAGTAGCAAGTTCGGGTGCGATGCGTGGAATTGTTTGATTTAATGCGGCACGTTGTGCATTTCGAACGGCAACAGGAACTTCATGCAGTCTATTGGCCGCACGTAATGCTTCTCTTAATACTGGAAGCATTGTTATTGCGCGTGTTCCAGGAGGATATGTTCTTCCTCCTAACTCTTCAAGCAAAGCACGTATTTCTTTCGGAGTAAGACTTTGAATAGTATCTTCTGTATATCTAGCTCCAGGACGAGGAGCTGCTCGTGGTCCTTGTGCTGGAAGAGCACCTCTTGGTAACTCACCTACTCGTGTTCCTTGTCCCGTTGTTCTCACTCCTTGAGCAACTCCATGTGTAGCAGAATCCGCAGCAGCTACAGCAGCACGACCAGTAGGACCAGCAGGCCCTATGTATGGACCACCGGAAACAGGGGCGAGAGAAGGGCCGCGACCAAATGGTAGCGCGGAACTAGAGGCTGTCGCAGCAGTACGACCAGCAGCAGCTTCACCAGCAGCAGCACGACCAGCAGCAGCTTCACCAGCAGCAGCACGACCAGCAGCAGCTTCACCAGCAGCAGCACGACCAGCAGCAGCTTCACCAGCAGCAGCACGACCAGCAGTAGCTTCACCAGCAGCAGCACGACCAGCAGCACCTTCAGCAGCAGGACCTGCCACAGATGAAGAACCCCTACTACCAAATATAGAACTTAGTGCAGATCTTGCTACTCCTACTAATCTTGATGCTGCTGCTGAACCTGCCTCTCCAACTACTGCTACAGCTTGACGACCAGCAGGTACCATCCCCCCTTTATGAGTTCTTTTCCGATGCAACTTCTGTTTTTTATTTTTGCGTTTACTAAGTTTTATTGTTCTAGAACGCTTCATTCTGTAGTCTGTTTAGAAAGAAATGTCCGCAGTTCCAAATGTAAATACTGAAATTCAGACAATTTTTGAGGTGAACAAACTGAATGATTTGAAAGCGTTCATGCAGAAACGCAAATGTCTGAATGAGTGGAACATGGCACTCATTTATCTATTTCATATTGTTCAGTCTGCCGGTATCTTAACTACGACAATCGCCGCAGGCTACGATATGAAACTTCTTGTATGGGTTGGAGTTGGATTTAATATACTTGCCAGTCTGATTAATGTCTTTGAAAAAACGAACAACGGCATTTCAAAGCATTTATTGAAGGATATTAATGCGATTAAGGATGGAACGTATGTGGATGAAGGTACCATGGTTGAGATGGCTCCGACAAAAGAGGGCGCCCAGGGACAAGCAAAAGAACCACTCTTGGCCGGTGCTGAAAAATCCGCAGACTAAGGAGAATGTCATCTGTTGAAGTAGAAGAACTTGAACGATTACTAGCCTCTGCAACTCTTCCAGGAGTGCAGGCTGCCCTTCGTGCTCTTCTTGAGAAAGAAAGAGAAAAAGTGCGCCCCATAGACGATGCAACGACTGCCTATGATTTTTTAACAAACTATGTACTCGTTGATAAAAAAACAATTGCTGAACTCTATACGATTGAACCACACGCTGATATCAGAAAAATGTTAATTTTGCTCTTTTGTCTTCTAAATAAAAAGAGAACAACTATTGTCCTTGATGAATATAATACTCTTATATCAAGTTCAATAATAGAAATTTTAAAGGCTATCACTTTTAATAAATTAAAGGGGCACTTGGAGTTTAGACAATTTACCAATACAGATGCTCCTTATTGTGAATTTACTGGCGGTAATACCAGAATATATCTTGACTTTGATAATTTAGATACAATTATTGATGAATCGGGAGTTATGATGTTTGTGGAGAATCCAGATGATGAAATACACTATAAAAATGAAGATGACCGTGACGCAGAACCAGAAATCTATAGTGTGACTGAAGATGTTCTACCTTTCTTAGAATCATTTCGTGCAAATATTTTAGGATACGCAGGCCAAAATAATATAGTACCTATACAAGAGTTTGAAAATCAATATGAAGGGGCACTGGCAAAACCGAAACTGAATCTTCAACTTCACCAGGAGATTATTGTAACTGGAGTCTGTAATAAAATTGCGGAGGCTCTTGCTCCTGGTGGCGCAGGTGCTGCCGCAGCAGTCTCTACTAAATTCTTAGTGGGTGTATTACCGCGTGGAGGAAAGACCTACATTGCAGGTGGAATCATTCGTGACTATATGAAACAGACTCTTCGTGCAAATCCTGAGAAATCTCTAAATATTATCTGGATTACTGCCACACCGAATGAGACAAAATCACAGGTCGGCAAGGATTTAATTGAAAAATTTCAAGATTTAAATGAGTTTGTCTTTATTGGCTATCCGTTTGCACCTAGTGCGACTTGTTTTACAGAGGAGGTGTGTCGCTCAACAAAGAAGCATTCTGTTATCTTCTGCTCCACTCAACTCCTCATCAATCCGAGTTCAACTGGCAAGGCATTTCTACAAGGAATGATTACAAATGCGGATATGTTTTTCTTTGATGAGGCGCATAAAACAGGCAGTGGCAAACAGACCAAGGCGAAGATTGAGAGTATAATAGGAGTAAAACCGACTGTTTTTCTCACGGCGACCTATTATTCAACAATTGAGGACTATGGACTTACGCGTGACAATACATTTATTTGGGATTATACGGATGTGAAACAGACGAGAAAACTGGATGAACTTCCAGAAAATATAACAGGTATACACGAGGAACATGTACTCGAAGAGAGTATAAGTCATTCATCGCCTGAAGAGTTTCAGCAATTAGAAAAAGCACAAGATGCCTGGACTGCCGCGAAACAAACAATTAATGAAAATGCCGCAGTTCTGAATCTGAAGAAACGCTTTGGTGAAGGGCTTGTAGGACCTATTATACTAGACAGAATTAAGAATGATGAAACGCCTCGTGCAATGGCACGAGATTATCATAATTTTCCTAATCTGAATTTTATTTCACATGATATGCCTGCAGGGATGATACCAATCAAAGATATGTTTGAAAAGATGGATAAAGTTCGCATCGAAGGGCTTGTAAATATAGTAACTAACACACTTGAGTATATTACTGTATTTTGTCATCAGGAAACTACAGAGAGCCGTTTTAGTTTTGAAAATCATGATACTATCCTTATGTTTGTACCTACCTGTACAAAAATAGGTATTGAGAAGGTCATGAAGACTTGGGCAACTATGCTCTTAGAAAATCGCAAGTTTGATTCATATGAGGTTGCATGTATTTTAGATGAAGGTGGTGAAGATGAGGTGTGCGAAGTTGGCCCTGCGGCTGCGGCTGCGGCAGTCCCTGAAAATACTCGTGCCATGAATTTATTTGGAAATCAGCCGGCTCTTGCTAGCAAAGCAGAAAAATCTATTATGGAAAATTATAAATATGGTGAACAGCCAGATATTCCCTTGCGTATTCGTTTTCTTCAAAACACCAAGGAGAAAGATATCAAACAGCAGATTCAAGAAATAGAGGACGATCTTCAACTCCACTATAAAGGATTAATTGTTCTTGCGGGTTCAAAACTCAGTACAGGAGTCAGTTTACCGTGTACAGATGTTGTTTTCTTACTTAACGATGATAAGTCAGAAGATACAGTCATACAGAAAATGTATCGTGCACTCACGCCGAGCCGTGGAAAAAATGAGACCTTTGTAGTTGATTACAATCCTGTACGCTCGTTTGCGGCCATCTATGGATATACTCTTCTTGCAAGTGGTGAAGAACAGAAATTTAAGAAGGGAAAAAAGAATGAACGATCTGATGCAAATAAAGCGACAGCAGCGGTTACGGAAGGAAAAATAAAAGCATTGCTTGCGGATACATACAGCTGGCACAAGGTGGGTGATGCTGGTGTCAAAACGCCCGAACAGAAGAGTGCATATGTAGATGAACTCTATGCGGCTGCTCTAAAAGATGCCGACTTCAGGTGTCACTTAAATAAACAGTTGTGTGCACTGCCTGCTCCTGTGGCTGCTGCCGCGCCCCCTGCGGGGCAAGGCGGTGCCCGCGCGAGGCGCACAACCCTTCGTACAACGCGTAGTAAACGCAAGATTTCAAAGGGTCGCACAAAGCACCATATGAAACGGACAAACTGAGTTTTTGCTACGCCTTAGAAATAATATCATAGGTTGAATATTTAGCTAATGGATCTGTATCTTCATTATAGGAATTAAGAAACGTAAGACCATTTTGTAAATATATATGTACTTTATTTACAAGTAGATGATCACATGGACTTGAAGTAATCATGTTGGTTAACATTAAAATCATATCATTATATTTTAATGTTAAATGAACTTCTGGATAATGGTAGATTCCATGTCCATCAATTTCTTTACAACGATTAATTGCGTAATGCGAAAGTGTTTCATTTTCATTAATTTTATTCTTAAAACAGAAATAATTAAAATACGGTTGATCGTAACAGATTGGAATTTTATTTCCAGGAACAGATATTTTCTGGAAAACAAATTGAGTAAATTCTGCAAAATACAGGCGAGTTGTTAAATTATTTTTAAAGAGAAAAACACCCGAACAGATTCCTGAACTTCTTGAATTTATTTCGGAATCGCTACCGGTAAAATCAAATATATCATGTCCGCCCCAAAAGTCTTCATTAAGATAGCCCTCCTTAAGCGTATAGATTTTTGTAGGGTCTTGAATACACGTAAATATATTTTTTAATGGAGTATGAAAAAGTATATCTGTATCACAATAGAGAATTGTATCATAATTATTAATGTCAGGCCAATCAAAAATATAATATCTCATTAAAGTTGAAATAAATATTTTATGTTTAAAATCATGAATAAAGCTTGGCGGATAAATCCAGAGTTTTATCTGGAGGCCCAGATTTGCAGAAAGTTGATTTAAATCATCTACAAAAGTTTCATCTGTAATAATACAAATATCAGTTATTTCATGACAATCCGTGCAAAAAAGTGCGTAAGAACTGAGAAAAAGTTCAATGAGTTGGATATATTTTTTATTATAAAAGACACAGAGATAAATGAGATTTTTCATTATATCTCTTCTTGTAAAACAAGATTTAATAAATAATATTTTTTAAACGCAAAGTTCCCAAGCTGAAATATAATTTAAGGGGTCAAATTCTTGGGTATATTTAATTAGTATAGATAGTACAGAATTTGGTATATATTGTTTAAATTCAGTGATGTCAAGTAAGACTGAGATAGAGAATAGTTTTTCAACAAGTATATGATCACTTGTTGCGCCTACTGTACAGAGACATTGTATAAGAATAGTCTCATGGATAATCTCTTCATTCATATTTGATTGAACAAATTCTGGAAGTGAAAAAAGTCCGTGTGATCCAGGGAATGAGGGGAGTTCTTCATTTAGAATCATCTGGTCGTGGCCATTTTCTTCTTTAATTCGCCTTGTAATGTTAGAAAAAAAGTCGGCTGTAGATTCTGTACTTTTAAGAAACATAAATCCCATATTATATGTATCCGTATCAACTGTATCTTTCATACAGGTTATCTCATTTTGTTCGTACTCCTTGAGATACTCTGCAATTTTATCTTTTTGTAGGATAATTAAATCTGCGTCGGATACAATAATATGTTCGCCCTTGTGTTCGCGAAGCGCCTTTTCAATGACAAATTGTTTAATTGTGAGTCCTGAGAAAAAATGCCCGTCTTTGGAGGTGGGTGTAAAATACGACTGTTTGGCAAAAATTGGATGTAGAATAATCCCTGATGCATCTACGAGAGTCGATGAGAGAATCTGATGAAAAATCTCATATTTTGGACTCCAGATGTAATACCAGTGATACATAGTTACTGCGTGTTTTTTTCTTTGTAGTTAAGTACGCGGAAGCTATTCAAACAGTCTGAGTACAGAATCTTGCTATTTTATACATCCGCTGTAGCCCCACGACGCCGACCTACAATTTCACGCGATCTGAGGACCATTCTGGATGAATCGGGTGGAGCCCCAATGATGAGCGGCTGCTGATACGGCTGTGCCTCAGGTGCTTCTATAGGTACACGCCGCCAAGGGCAACAGCAGACTACACGGTTACAGCAGCATGTACAACAGAGTGCAGTGAAGAGCGCAAAGATGCCCGCACCAAGCGCAATGAAGGTATAGAGAGGCACCGTGATAGGCTTCTCTAGAGAAATTTCAATCTGGCTGATGGTGTTATTCATGATTTGTGGTAGGATTGGGTTAGTGGATATTTCAAATTTAGTCTAATTGTGGTTCGGGTAGATTCTCTAATCCTCGCATCATAACACCCAGTTTCCACAATTCATGTTTTAGACGAATAACACGATTCTTTGAAACGCCGTATTTATCTGCAATGGCTTGGTTTGGTGATGGACGAAGATTGCGTGTGAGATTATTCGCCCAATTGTCCTCCCCGTATTGATTTTTATATGCTTGGACCAGGTCTTCAAGAATAAGACGATTGGTTTCTTCCATGGAACTTTATAGTGTATTTTTTTAGACTGGTTTAAAAATTTGAACTTTATTTGCATTTTTTTATCAAACAAAAAAATGTCTACAAATATCTATATTCTGAAGTTGCGTTCTGGAAAGTATTATGTTGGAAAATCAGCAAATCCAATGGAGCGATATCAGCAACATCTGGATGGGAAAGGTTCCGCTTGGACGAAAAAGTATAAGCCTGTTTCTTTGGAGAAGGTAATTCCTAATGCAAGCCCATTTGATGAAGATAAGTATACAAAGGAATATATGAAGAAACACGGCATTGAAAATGTGCGCGGCGGAGCCTATGTGACTGAGGAACTTGATGAAGTTCAGGAGGAATCACTAAAACGAGAACTCTGGGCAGCCACAGATAAATGTACACGGTGTGGTCGTGGGGGGCACTTTGTATCGGCTTGTCATGCACGAACAGATGTAAGTGGAAATGAGTTTGATGAAGAGGAGGAAGAAGAGGAAGATATCTGGGGGTGTGACCACTGTGATGCTGAGTTTTCAGATGAAGAGGAATGTGAAAAGCATGAACGGCGTTGTGGTAAAAAGAGCCAGCCAAAAAAGAAGTCTGGTGCTTGTTATCGTTGTGGCCGCACAGGGCATTATTCTCCAGATTGCTATGCGCGAACGGATACAGATGGAAATGAACTTGATTCAGAAGAGGATTAAGATTCAAACAGCCTGAGAACGGAGTCTTTCTGTGCAACACCTTCATTCGTGAGCCGGTCCGCATGCGCATTTTTTTCACGCGGAATGTGTTTAATAGCCACAAAATCGAAATGGGAGAGGAGGGCTCGGGCCTTTTTATGCAGGCTGGCTAGATTTTGTGCCTTGATTTTCCAGGTGCCGGCGAACTGGTTGATAATCAGATTACTGTCCCCTTCAATCAGAAGATTTTTAATCCCTGCATCGGCAGCCTCTTGGAGACCAATAATGAGTCCGTTATATTCGGCTTCATTATTTGTCGCGTGGGGGATAAATTCGTAGCGTTCGAAAACGGGGTCGGTCGTTCCTGGATGAAAGAGAACGGCGCCGCCGGCTGATGGGCCTGGATTCGGATCGGACGCGCCGTCAAATTGGAGGAGATGCGGTGGCGCCGTTTGTTTGCCTTTTACATGGAGATAGCCATCTGGATTTATTTCAATAACTGGTTTTTCTTCTTTGGGTTTCTTTACAGGTGGATTCTCTAGTTTGATTGTACAATCTTCAATAAATTTTTCTGCTTCTTTCTTTGTTTTAAATTTCTTATACACAGAACCTCCATAACCCTGTGTGTAGGAAGCACACTCTGCCCAAGTATTAAATATACCTATTTTTACACCTTTGGCTACAGCATAGAATGACATTTAAAATAAATATATATAAATATAAAGTTCAAATTTATCTATCAAAAAATTTGAACTTATACTGTTGTTTTTGTATAAGTAGCAAATGCAAACTACCATTCGCGGACTAGATAAGAGCAAATATCCAGGTCGTATGGGAAAGACATGGTATGATGAAGAAGTCTTAAAACTTCTGACTTCTATCCGTAATAAGAAATCAATAAGTGAAATTGCTACAGAACATGAGAGAACTCTTGGAGGAATTACATCTAAGTTGCGTGGTATTGCCGCAGAGTATTATCTTAATGATAAGAAGCCTATTAGTGAAATTATTCAACTTACTGGTCTTGATCGAGATGTCATTATTGATGCAATTGAAAAGAGGGAATATAGAGCCGAATTGAAAGACAAGAAAAAAATGTTAAAAATTGATGCTGAAGAGGAAAGGGTTATTCTATCTCCTCCTAAAGTAGATCCTATTCTAGAAATTCTTAAAGATATAAATGAAAGATTGCAGAAACTTGAAGCAAAAGTGGATTGCCTGAATGAGAAGATGAATAAACCAAAAATTATTATTAAGAAAAAAGCGGTGGTAAATGAACCATATGAGTTTGTTGATTAGCCCCGTTCACGCAACTCTTCCAAACAATCCATAAACTCCCTCGATTCCTCTATAGACCAACTATTCAAATCATATCTCTCCCATGCCGCCGTCAAAGGATTCAAGAGAAAGGCCCATCGAGTTTTTAATGGAATGACCCCATGCCGGCCCATTGCAACATATGCAAGAACCTGTAGAAGATTTTTACAGTTTCCTGTATCACGCAAATCTGCAACTTCTTTTGCCGTACCGCACTTGATTTCTAATAGAACACCGCCACACTCTTGAGTCCACATATCAGCCTCGCCAATAATTAGTGACTCAGTTTCCAGAGCAATATCACCCTCAAGGTGTCCCATTCCTGAACCAACACTTCTCAAACAATCAACTACAACATCACAGATTCCATCTTGATTGAGTGCCACAAACTCTTCAAATCCATTGGGTAGACCAGAATAATAGTTTTTCGGCATTGTCACCGCCTCAATCTCCTGTGTATTTCCTCGTAGATAGAAATCAGTAGATTGTGAAAGAATATATTCATCCTCAATACTTTTATCCTTTTTATCGGAAGTTTCAATCAAGAGCCTTTCCGTTTTCCAGTAAATCTCCTTAACCGCAGGTACACACATAAACTGTTTTGTTTGATACATTCCAAGCCACCTCGATGCAGATACAAATCGGTCTAGTGCCAGACACGGTTCATTATTACTATTCATAAAGAGAACATCCAGTTTTGCACGCCTCATTGAAATCTCTTCAAGAGAATCATGTCGATTTGTTTTCCAATTAATTGATTTCACACATCGCAGAATTTCCATAAGAATATCTTGGAAAGTCTTCAATTTCCCAGAACAGAGCATTTGCTTAAGTTTCCAGTCAATATAAGTTCCAAATGCAAGTTCACGGTTCCGCATTTTCATTTCTTTGTAGACATGTTCAAAGAGAATATTCCAACCAGACTTACCTGAAGAAATAATATTTTCACTACATTTATGAACACGCTTATTTAAATCAGGATATGATGCAAATCTCCCTAGAAGTGATTTAACACCAATTGGTTTTTTTGTTTTCTTTTCAAACTCCTTCTCTTCAGTCCCCCATTGGGTAATATCAACGACTTTACTCAAATTATCTCCATGTCTTGCAAGAAGTCGGATACGACCACCCATATTTGCGTTTGCAAAGATATATATTTCTTCAATTGCGCGTGTTGTTCCAACATAGAAGAGGTTTGTTTTCTCTGCATAATGTGCCTCTGATTCAACTTCTCCATCACGAAGTTCAAACATACTATCTGTTGCATTTATCATAGCCACAATATCCCATTCAAGCCCTTTTGAAGCGTGAAAGGAAGAGAATTGAATTGGAGAACTAGGATCACGAGGATTGTAGCCAAACGCTACAGTTGTAGAGGTTTCATCCTCTTTTGCAATCTGATGAAGGTCAAAGGCAAATTCGTGTTTTCTGCTATACTGGCGTAGAAGAGCAGTAATCAATTGGAAGGATGAACATTTAATAATTGGAAAGATGAAGACAACTGATTTGAACTCTTTTTTTGCTCTGAGAATCACAGGAATCAGTTCATTTGCCACTTTTTCTTCATATTCACCCATACCTTTTCCAGGATTCACGGCAAACTCAAAATACTTCGGTTTTGTGCCTTCATTGCCGTTAAATGGGGCTTCCATAGGGAGAATATGACCATCTTTTATTTCAGGCTGAAAGACAAAGTTTACAAATCGAAGAATTGCCTTAGAACTTCGAAAATTCGTAGTTAGATTAAATGAGCGAATATTTGGAATCACTTCCCGCTGAAGAAGAGTTCGGAGAAATTCATTTGAAGTTCCGCGAAATCTGTAAATATTTTGCGCGAGATCTCCAATTGCAATAATTTGGAGATTTGGTTGAAGTTCTTTAAAACGTTTTACAAAGATAAATTGAAGTTCATCCAAATCTTGAAATTCATCTACAATTAGAAGTCTATATTGTTGAAGGACTTTTACAAGTGCAGGAGTTCCCTTTCGTAGATGAGTATGAAAGAATTTAACAGATTCTTCCATACAATTATCATAAAGAAACTCACCTTCATGTTGTTTCAGACCTGCTTGTTTGAGAAGTTTAAACATTGTAGCGTGAAATGTTCCAGTTAGAATATATGTGTGACGCCCAAGAATAATTCGTACCTTTTTTCTGATTTCTTCAGCCGCGAAACGAGTAAAGGTAATAAAGCAGATTGCCTCTTCACGAGTACGTCCAGACGTAATCTGTTTTTTCACATAGTGAGCCATTGTTGTCGTTTTTCCAGAGCCTGCTCCAGCCAGAATTTTAATACTTGAGCAGTCATCGGCTAAAATAGCCTCTTGCTCTATTGTAAAATCCATTATAAGATTGCAAGTACAAATGCTTTAAGTAAAATTCAAATTTTGCAAACCATAAAATTTGAATGGTCTAAAATATAATAGTGTATATTCAGTATAAAATGGCTACAGTGGTTTGCAGAGGTGAAGACATTAAATTTACAATTCTACCCTATTCACTCACTACACCAATCCAGCAGGAACTACTTGCTCATCCTAATGACTACGTTCTTGGATATGTCACGCATACTCAAGAGACTTGTGAACGTACATTTACGTATACAGAGTCTGGAAAGTTAACTGATGTTAAGGACCATTGGTCATTGAATATTCTTAAGGAGCTTCCCTATCTTGAGGAGAGCGGACCGTGGATCGTCTACAATTGCTCGCCTGAAAAAACAAAACATGCGTTTGGCAAGATTCTTTCAGGTGAATCTCTACATATTGATAACTGGGATACCTGGTCTGTAAAGGGCAAGGATGCCAAAGTAGCAGTTATCACTTCATGGGAAATATACTAAAAGTGATGTCAGATAATACTTTAATATTACCTGGCATTCTATACTTTTTACCCAGAAATTTATAAGACAGGGATTCAGTGCTTTCTGCGCGTTGAACGGCGACGGTGCTTACGCGCACGACGGGTCTTTCTTTGTACTTTATGATATGTGTGACGAAAACCACCCGTTGGTATACTCTTAATTCGTTTAATACGCCCATTTGTATACATATTATAAGAAACTTGATAAACTGGATCTCCTTCAAAGACTATTCGTGAGAAAAGTGTATGAGCATCATAAGGAGATCCAAAAGTACTAGTATTATCAAATATACTATTAGGAAGTATTAGGAGGTATTCTCCTGATTCAGGCTCACGCAAAATACGAGCATTTGGAATATGGTATGTTTTCTGATCTCGACCAATAAGTACTATGCTTAGTTCTTCTAAATTTGTTGGGTCTGAAATAATACGAAAAACTCCATCATTCTCTGGTAATATATAAAAATTCGTATTGTTAAATTCGGGCTCCATTATATACTTCTATTCTAATAAAAAGAAAAGAATAGATAGAGTCGGATGGCCGTCTTCAATGACCCCAAACATCCGCCAAAATTCAGAGCCGGATATGGAACCGCGAAAAAGGCGCGTGCCACTCTGAAACGGCTGGCCCGTGCAACCCGTAAAAAGGCGCGCCAAGTTGCGCGCACAATGTATTACCGAGCAAAATATCATAAGTACCAAACGCCCGGTATGAAAGCCGCCATGAAGGTCTATGGAGACTATCTAGAATAATAGTGTCTAGCCATTGGTCTAAAAGATGAAAAATAAGCAATAAAAATGGAATCGGTATTTACATACTATTTTCAAAATAATTGTTGGGGAAACTCTGAATCACTATCAGGCGGTGGTTCATCACAAGAACAAACCAGGCAAATTAAAGAATCTATACTTTTTATAGTAAAAAAATATAAAATTACTGTATTTTTTGATGTTCCGTGTGGTGATTTTAATTGGTTTAAAACAATAGTTCAACACATCCCAACATATATTGGCGCTGATATTGTATTGCCACTTATTAATAAAAATAAAGAGAATTTTAATACACATACATTTATACACTTTGATCTTACAAAAGATACTTTTCCAGAAAAAATAGATATTATTTTTTGCAGAGATTTATTTGTTCATTTTTCATTTGATAAAATTATAGAGGCTTTGCGAAATATTAAAAAGAGTAAAGCTGTATATTTATTAACAACTACATTTATTAATAGACAATTTACAGATATTGATGTTGGCGGATGGCGCCCTGTATCACTTTTTAATGCACCTTTTAATTTTCCTCCTCCTCTTGAATTACTAAGTGAAAACTGCACAGAATCTTTTCCCAATTTAATGGATAAATCGCTGGGTTTATGGTATATAAAAGATATACCAGATTTTTAACAGATCATAAATTTGAAGCCTTTTCCATTCTATAGAATTTTAAAGAATGAGCCAACTTGAAGCTGAACTTAGACTTCTACGCCAGCGAATGGCCTATCTCGAAGCGCAGAAAATTGCTGAACTTGAGAAGGAACTTCAAAAGAAGGCGCATTCCCTCCAGATTCTGGAGAATTTCATTAGTGAAAAGAAGCAGCGGATTCAGGAGAATCGCTATAGTCGCAGTGTTCCACTCGCAGCCTACTACGATAGCGAAAAAGTCGCCTTTCTTGAGCCAATTCTGAATGTTCTCAAGGATTTTCAGACACGCCTGGAGGCTCTTGAGGCTGCAAAGTCTACTCAATAAATTTCTTCTCCGAATAAATTTTTGATTTATTTAATAGAGGGAATGTCTGAGAAGTTAGTATCAAGGGCAGTTCTACTAAAAAAATATAAAGAAGAAATTATGGTTGCCCTACCCTTATCTGCTGAGCAATGGAAAGATGCAAAACCTAGTTTAATTATTTCAGCAAATGAACTTGCAAAATTAGAGGTAAAGGGTGAGATGGATAAGATTAATGCAAAGAAGACTGAGATTATTAAGAACTACAAGATTCAATTTAAGATTGATGAGGTATTATCTCAGGCTGTTCCTGCAGTAGCTCCTAAGGCTGTTCCTGCAGTAGCTCCTAAGGCTGTTCCTGCAGTAGCTCCTAAGGCTGTTCCTGCAGTAGCTCCTAAGGCTGTTCCTGCAGTAGCTCCTAAGGCTGTTCCTGCAGTAGCTCCTAAGGCTGTTCCTGCAGTAGCTCCTAAGGCTGTTCCTGCAGTAGCTCCTAAGGCTGTTCCTGCAGTAGCTCCTAAGGCTGTTCCTGCAGTTGCTAGCGATGAATTATTAGACAATAGTAATACTGAAGAAGACAATAGTAATACTGAAGAAGAAAACGTAGATGAATGCCAAAAACTATTTGATCCTTGTACAAAAGAGCCTATTGCAAGTTTAGAACTAATTGAAAAACGAGTAAGAGAATTAAAAAAGAAGAGAAATTCAGTCCCGGTAGGTCTTTATGGTCTTTCAAATAATACTACAAATTATGAATTTTTAAATTCTGTATTTATTAATCCTGAAATCTCTATTGATGATATGGTTTCATTTAAATTATCAGAAGGAAGAGCAAAGGCAGGAACTGATATATTTGAAGTTTTAGCACGTCTTTTTGTTTTTTTTGGTGGAATAAAAGATGTTAATCCAACAAATGGAGGAAACTATAGATTTATGGATAGAATCGAAGGAGGTAAAAGATATAATGATACAAAACAAGCACTACAAAGTATGAAATGTATTGCATCAAAAGGCTCAGGTGTGAGTGATATAACACTTGTAAAATTTAATGAATCTAGTAAAGATGTAAAACCAGATGCTCCTTATTGTGAGGTTGAATGCAATATTGATAAAAATATTATTGATATTAAAACTTATCTTATGAGTGTAAAATGGTATAAAGATGAAAAAAATGCTGAACACTATGATTTGGAAAAACTATATACAATTTCAAAGTCACAAATAACATCTGCTGAACAAAAGCCATTTGGTATTATTGTATTTTTAAAAAGTAAAAGAGATTTTGAGATTGCTCATAATAGATCATATCGTCAATATGTGCGCGAAATTGCAAATACTTTTTTTGGATATGAAGAAGATGTAAAACCTTTTTTGGAAGAAATAAGAAGAAGTATCTTTGAACTTGCTAGTCTTAAAAATATTACACCAAAAGAAGCACTTGAATCACAGTATTTTATTGAAGGAGCAAAACCAATTTTATCTTTACAACTTCATCAAGATATTATTGTTAAAGGGTTATGTGATTCTATTGAAAAAAACACTAATAACTTATATCTTATTGGAGTTTTGCCACGAGGAGGAAAAACGTATATTGCAGGTGGAATTATTCGAGAATATCTTGCAAGAACAAAAATACCTAAATTAAATATATTCTGGCTAACAGCAGCACCTAATGAAACTAAACCTCAAATAGAAGAAGAATTATTAAATAAATTTCAAGATTTTAATAACTTTGATTTTATTGAGGTAAAAACTACTTCTGATTTAAGGAAAAATAAGGATCATTCAGTATTTTTTTGTTCCTCCCAACTACTTCTTCAAACTCAAAAAACATCTGCATCAAAAAAAAGAGATTTCTTATTTGATTTAGTAAGTGGAAAAGATCAACTTGGCTTATTATTTTTTGATGAAGCACATAAAACAGGTGTGGGTGAACAAACTAAACTACAAATAGAAAAACTAATAGAAACATATTCATTTTATAAACTACCATTTATATTTTTAACTGCGACATATTATAATATTCTATTTGAATATCAAATACAAAAAGAGAATACATTTATTTGGGATTATACAGATGTTTTATCAACAAGGGCTTTAGCAACTTCTGATGAGCAAGAATCTTCTATAATAAATCTTGAAAATAGATTTGGAAAGGAATTAGTAACAAATATTGTAGAAAAAAGGAAGAAGAATGGCGAAACTCTTGAAACAATGGCTAAAGCATATATTGGATTTCCTGATTTGTATTTTATTTCAGCAGATTTTCAAGAAGAAACAATAAATCGGTTTGAAGAACAAAATAAATATAGACCTGATTCAGGCTTTGATTTAAAATCAATTTTTGCAATAAAAGAAACAAGTACAATAAATGATATTAAAACATCTGAAAATAAAATTAGAAATGATGCTTATAAAATATTTGTGGATATTGTAAATCCTCGTAATATGATAAGTTTATTTACTCCAAAAGAAAGATTTATAGAAGAAGGAGAAGGAGGAGAACCTCTTAAAAAAGAAGAAGGCTTTTCACTTGAACCTAGTTTATTAGCACGAATTGATAATATTAGTAGAGATTCTCAAAGTAGATTTAGGATTGATGAAAATCCAAGCCTACTTATGTTTATGCCTACAGGAGGTACAGGTTCTAATATATTTTTATTACTTTGTGCATGGGCTTCTTTATTAATGAATCATTCTTGGTGGAATAAAAGATATGAAGTTGTATGTGTTGTTGATGAAAAAACATTAGCACCTGAAGAAAAAAGTGAAATTAATAGTTTAGCACAATCAAATAATTCAATTCATATAATAAATAAAAACTTAAAATCAAATATTTTTGCATTAGAAAGAAAACTTCATTGTGAAAAAAATAAGGGGTTAGTTATATTGGCTGGTGAAAAACTAAGTATGGGAATAAGTTTACCATGCGTAGATGTTGTCTTTTTATTGAATGAAAAGAAATCACCAGATGATATTATTCAAAAAATGTATCGTGCATTAACACCTAGTGTAGGAAAAAAATCAGCATTTGTAGTTGATTTAAATCCAGTTAGAACATTGGCTGCGTTATATGGTTATACTCGTGCATCACATATAGATACAAATACAACATCTGAATTATTGGGAATATTATATGATACATATTCATGGGATACAGATGTATTTGAATTTAATCTTCAAAAGGGTCAAGAATCAAACGTACTTACTTTTCAAGATAAATTAAAGCAAATGTTTGATTTAGCCGAAAATGATAAATCTGGAGTATATAAATTAAATGAAGATATTGGAGGTGTTGAAAAAAAACTTGCTGAAAATATTAAAAAAGGAATAGATCCTGAGTTTGTTGCAAAACTTCGTGGTACATTTAGTAATAAAAAAATACAAGCAAGTTTATCTCGAATTGGGCTAAAAGAGGGAAGTAAGATTACTTTACAAAGTGGCAAACTTGTAATACGATCTGCCAGAGTAGAAAAAAATAGTAATAATGAAAACAATGATGATAATAATAATGATAATAATAATGAAAGTCCTGAGATAATAATTGATAATTTTATTGAAACTGTCGCAGATTTTATAAAATATCTGGCAGTGACAAGTACAAAATCAAACTTTGAAGAAGCACTCCAAGAGTATGAAAGTGATATAAAAAATCAAGAAGGAAGCAGCCTCCGGCGTAATATACTAAAACTAGTGCGTTCGCGAATAGAATTAAAAGGTCTTGATGACGATAAGTTATTATCAAATATTTTATTATCCGCTGTAAAAGATTTCGCAAGGGATAGTAGCGAACGCGTCTTCCGTCAGATGAAGGGCAAGATAGATGAAAAATCACTACGTAAGGATAAAATTCTTGCTATTATAAATAAGCGTTTGACACCAAGACAGAAGCAAAAGAAGGAATTAGGGGAAGTTTTTACACCTATAGAACTAATTGAAGATATGCTTTCCCATTTACCTAAATCAGATTGGTCTAATCCTGACTTAAAATGGTTAGATCCAGCAAATGGTATTGGAAATTTTCCAGTAGTAATATTCTACAAGTTAGATGAAGGGTTAAAAGGATGGGAGCCAAATGAAAATAAACGCAGAAAACACATCATAGAAAATATGATTTATATGATGGAAATACAATCAAATAATAATCGTATAGCACGGAATATATTTACAAGTTTGTGTAAATCTTGCACTCCTAATATTTGGACGATTGATACATTGAAGATTTCAAATGAAAAAATAAAGGAGCATTTTCATATAGATAATTTTGATAGAGTTATAGGAAATCCCCCATTTCAAGCATTTCAAGAAGCCCAAGGCAAAAGAGGTGGTGGCGATGAACTTTATATGAAGTTTGTTAAAAAATCCATTGAACTACTAAAATCTGACGGGTTCTTAGTATTTGTTCATCCTCCCTCTTGGCGTAAACCTCAATTTAATGAGGGTAGAAAGAAAAGTAAAAATGCTGGTATGTTTGACTTGATGGCACACGAAAATCAAATAGTATATCTTGAAATACACGATAGCAAAGATGGTATGAAGATCTTTAAAGCAGGAACAAGGTATGATTTTTATGTAATGAAAAAGGCATTAGCAAATGTGGATACCAAAATAAAAGATATGCACGGGTATATATCTGATGTTGATTTGCGTGATTTTGAATTTTTACCAAATTTTAACATAAAGAATGTTCTAAAGTTATTTCCTAAAAAAAGAGAAGACATATGCGAGTTAGGAAAGTTTAATGAAGAAACTAATAAATATGAAAATAGCCCTTGTATTTTATATGAGCGTTCAGCATATGGTGGTGATAAAGCGTGGGTTTCTCAAGAAGAAACCTCTCAATATAAATACCCATTGGTACATGCAACATTAAAAGATGGTACTAAATTTTTCTACTCAAATACAAAAGATAAGGGGTTTTTTGGAATACCAAAAGTTATATTTGGAGATGGTGGCATAAATGAACCATTCATAGATATGGAAGGAAAATATGGTATGACGCAACACGCTATTGGAATAGTTATAAAAGATAAGAAAGAAGCCGATAAGTTAAAGAAATTTTTACAATCTAACTTCTTTAAAAATATACTATCTGCGTGTATGTATAGTGGGTTTCAAATAGACTGGCGTCTTTTTACATATTTCAAGAGAAATTTTTGGGATTTAGATGTAAATTTAGACGAACTTATAATACAGGGATCAAATGACGAACAAGCACAAGGTGGCGGAAAGCAACGCAGATTTACACGCAAAGTAAGACGCGTATAACCTCCTTATAAATATAACATACCTTTATTCACATAATAAAGATATAATATACAAGGCTGTAAAATTTGATGAGTGCCTTCCTCATATATTAATCAACAAAAATGAATACTCCTTCTTTCAAGTTTAAGAAGATGATTTGTGCGCATAGCAGGGATGATAGGGATAAAATTCTATATCCTATCAAGAACTGGTTGATACAACAGATTTCAGTTGATCCAAAGGCTTCTGCATGTTATTCTTCTATCCAAGAGATTTATCAAGTGAATACTTGGGCTGATAATAAGGCTTTCAAGGAGCATTATATGTGGGCGATTATGTCTAATCACGATTCGTGTGTATCTTTCCAGGAAATTGTTAAGGCAAAGGGTGTACCAATAAAGAATATTGCGGTAGCAATTAACGATGCAAACTCAGAGCCACGTAAGGCAATCCCTAAGAAGATTCGAGGAGAGGCTTGGAAAATACAGTTTGGTAACTCTATAAAGGGGTTCTGTTTCTGCTGTAAAAAGGAGTTAGATGTATTCGATGACTGGCACGCAGGTCATATTGTATCTCATTCAAATAATGGAACAGATACTGCAGATAATCTAAGACCTGTATGTGGCTCTTGTAATCTCTCAATGGGGACTGAAAATATGGATGCTTTTAAGGCAAGATGTTATCCAAATTGAGTAGTTTATCAAATAGGATAAAATCTTTTTTGTAGGCGATTTAAAATACACTCTTTTTAATTTCATATGGGTCTAATAAAAAGAAGGAGGCTGCGAAGAGAACACTTACTGTATAAATGCCGGTCGAGCCCGTCGTGTATAAGTTAAGAGCCCCTTTTCCTTTTTCGCAGTCAAATAATAGTGACGATAACATTCAATGGCATCATCACTAATTTTGTATTCATTGTCCATGGCGACCGCGAAAGGCAAACGCCCAAGCGCAGCCAGTGCAGGAGGATTCTCCTTCAGCCAGAGCGCATGCTCCATACAACTATGGACTTTTCCGTAGCGAAAGGCATATTCCTCTCCAATCGCAATTGCGAGATCACAGGCGAACAGATAGTTTCCGCGCGAGACGCGAATCCACTTCGTACACGGATGATTAATATGCGCCGGTGCATATCCACGGATATCCGAGTTTTTCTTACATGGGGCAGTGGCCATACTTGCAGGCAACTCCTTCGGCTTCTTCTTGTGAATCAATTCAGGATAGGCCGCCGTCCAATGCGCCGTGTAGAGCATCTGGCACGCCTCCAGAATCATTTTCACAACATGCTTATCTCCATGAGCCTGTGCTGCCTCCTTCGGGTCTGCGTAGAGAATGAAGAGATTCATAGTGTTACAATAAAAAGGCACCGCCACTGAATTCAATTTTTTACCTACTAATAACTCCACTCAACCTGAAATACCTGCTTTGAACTGAGCCACAAGAGAGCACTTTTAAAACCATCATGGTCCTTTTCCGTCCAACCATAGTCTGTGTCTTCCATCGAAGCTACAACATCCTGCCACTTTGGATATTCATTCAAGAACTCTTCAACATCTATACTCGTTCGATCAGTAAAGCTCTCAATATAGAAATGGAAATGATGCCCGCGCTGCCGCAAATAAGGGCAATGCTCCTCAGGAACTTCATACTCTGATGGAACATATGGAATCATAGTATAGTCTTTTTCAGTAGGGTGATTAATTGCATAGACAAAGGGCAAGCCAGTCTTGGGGTCAATGCTAAGGTGTAGTGTGATTGTCAAATCAAATCCCATGGTATTTTTTTACGATGTAAAAAGGGTATATTTAGGTTCATTTTTTTCCCCCGCCACTTAATAGAATGCCATCAACTCCGCCTCCATTAAAACACGGCTCTCTTCTATCGAATACATTTTTCATGTCTTATTTAATTCTTCTCGGCTACACGACAATTACACTCATCGAGGCCATCCGCACTCCAAGCATCAATGTTCGCCACATTATGAATCTTGAAACTACGGTCAGTATTGTTGCGTCCATTGTCTATGGCATTTTTAATGAAAGAATAAAGACACCCGACTATAAACTAAGTGAGTTCACACAGTTTCGTTATCTCGATTGGATTGTGACGACACCGCTGATTATTCTGGGCCTCCTTCTCTTCTATAATCATAACCTCTCCTCCATTCCCTATACGACCTTCTTTACAGCTGTAGTGTTTGATTGGTTAATGCTCTATGCGGGTTATTTGGGCGAAACAGGAGCCATCAAGAAGATCACAGGCACTCTCGTCGGATTTGGGTTTCTCATCGCACTTCTCTATACGATGGCAAACTGCTGTATTCCTAAGGGCTCAAACCTCTCTGCATTCATTGTGTTTGCCATTCTCTGGTCACTCTATGGAGTTGCCTACCAATTAGAGGAGGAGGACAAGAATATTGCCTACAATATACTGGACGTCTTTTCGAAGGCACTCTTTGGTGTTGGACTCTGGTTCTATTATGGAAAAGTCCTGAAGTTTTAGCTTGTGATGCATGATAAAATTTGAAATTTATACTATACATAATTTAAGGTAAATAATATGTTCTACATTTACTGCGTCCATAGTGAATATACAGATAAACAGGGTCTTAAGAAGTTGGGGCTCACAATTCATCCAGTACATCGTATGCGTCAATATGATATTGGTGACGCACCAGGTGTAGGTCTTGAGAAGCGGTATGAAGGCCTCTGGCAAGTAAATGCAAAAGATCGCCAAGAACTTCATGAAATTGAGGCAGAACTACATGCTCACTTTGCAGATTGTCGTCAACCTCGTGAAAATGGAAGAAGTTCTGAATGGTTTCGCCTAAGTTTTGAAGATGTTGAAGCCTATATGTCCCGTAATCCTCGAGTTACTCGGCGCATTCCTGTAGATGAAATTGCTACGATTGAGCAACAGGTAAAGGCACCTCGTACTCGTGAGGATCGAGTTGCTGAGCGAGAAGAACGTGAACTAAGGGAAGATCAGGAGGATCGCCTGTTGGAGCCTGAGATTCTTACACTCAAACAAAGGTTCCTCAATACATTTCTTCCTGGAAAGCAGTTTCGTAGAAATCAAGAAGAACTTTGGATAGAACTGGAAAAACTTGCTATAAGAGAATTAACTGAGATGTATCATGGTATTGTTCAGTGGCCAACAGGTACTGGAAAGACATTTGCTCTACTCATGATCATTGTAATTCTTTCCGATAAGTATACTAAGCAAGGTCATATTTTCCGAGGACTTCTAGTTGCACCTAAGAATGATATCTTCAATACAATCATTCATCATATTCGTAAACTCAATGAGTTTGGAATCACTGTTTGTGAGGGACATAATGCCCTTCTCTCTTCTCTTCATATTCCTCATAATCTATCAGTCCTTGTAACAGCATGTCATGCTGGCCTTACAAGCACAGATATAATGATGAAGTTGCCCAAGATGAATCTTGTTCACTATGATGAGGTTCATCGAATTGGCGGAGATGAATTCTTTAACATCTTGAAAGAGCGTATGAGAGCATGGGGTACAGAATTTCTTACTGGTACAAGTGCTACACCTAGGACATCAAATCCTGTCCAGCATAAGAAAATCAGTGAACTCTTTGGAGATCCTTATAGTCTACTACATAAATGTGATATCGATGTGGCAGTTACAGAAGGATGGATTGCACAGCCTCGGTATAGTATTCATATTGTCTCAAAGAATCAAGAGCGCTCTGATCTTATCAATCAATTTCTCGGTGCAGTTCGCCAATGTATTGAAGCAAAGCGAGAACTTGGAAATTGGCAAGGTGGGAAAGTCATTGTTTACCTTCCACTACGCGAAGAGGTTCGTGATGCAGCACGCCTTGCCTTAACAGTGTTTCCCGATGAATGGAAGATCTTTGTAGCTGTTGAAGATACAAATATGGCAGATGATGATAAGTTCGTTCAAGAGCCCGCAGATGGCACTCCTCGTATTCTCTTTGCCTGTGAACGGTATCGTGAAGGATCTGATATTCCTGGACTTGAGATGACAGCAATTCTTATGGGAAATACAATTGCCGCCAATATCCTCATCCAAATTATTGGTCGGGCTCTCCGTGCAGATTACACTGGAAAAGAGGGATGGTGCTGTATCTTCCGCCCAAGTGAGGAAGGTACCACTGAAGAGGATGTTCTTGATAAGATTCTTCTTGAAATTACAGAGATTCTTGGTCGCAATGATATGCCAATGACTCCAAGTGATATTCGCCGTATGGTTGAGACTTTCTTTGGAACCACAACAGTTCATAACAGGCTCTTTAGTATTGAGGAGACAGTTGCTCGTGTTCAGGCTATTTATGAAAGGCGTGTATTTCAGAGGGGGGATCCCCGTGAAAAATATGAATGTGTACGAGAGGTAAATAAAAATCTACAACTTATTTCTCGTGAACAGTATCAAGAATCAGTAAATCGGCGTATAACCTACATTGAAGATCCACGCACATATTTCAGTGCATCATGGATCTCATGGTATCACTTTCTTGGAGTAAATACAAGTAGGTTTCCTGCAACAAAAGCAGATTGGGTTCGTATTTGTAGGGAAAGGGGTCTGCTAACTTGGCATGACTATACTAATCCATATGTGCATGATGATCTTCCTCCAAATCCAGGTGAACTTTATGAAAACTATACAAACTGGGACAGTGAAATTGGTGTTGAAGATGAAATTATTTGGTAATCATCGTAGATCATTCTGAGGAAGATCTCCATTCATAAAAAATCCAACGAGTTTCTGAAAAGAGATAGACTTAGAAAGATTTCCATACAAATCATCCCAAATGTGAGCATTTGTAATCTGAGTCTTTTTTGATGTCTCGTCGTCATTCTGATAGATATTATGTGCACTCTGAAACTACATAAAAAGACGATTGTTTTCATCAGACTTTTCCTTCTGAATTTCAACTTCGAACCATCTCTTACAGTAATCTAGCACGAAACGCCTAGACTGTAAATCTAATGATAAAATAAAATTCTTAAACTGAATGGCAAGTCTGATTCCACGAAGAGTTAATTCAAGTTCTGCCTGCGGATCTAGGTTATTCATCTATGAATAGGAATAGATGGGTCTTCTTAAGTCGCACCAGGAATCAGACGCTGAATCGCCTCCTGTGCCTTTGCCTTGTAGGTGGCAATCTTTGCATGCTTGTGCCGAATCTCATCAAAGTCTGACTGGAGCGTCTGTTGTTCGGTTAGAGGGGGGAGTTGTAGTTCTACACCACGAAGTACATCACGGTTCATATTCTTTTGAACAGTACCCTCAGGAAGTGTCTTAACATATTCCTCCTCATTCTTCAATATGAAATATAGATAATCAGCAATAATCTTATCGCTTTTTGTTAGGCATATGAAAGCAAAACTACCAGCCGATGCCTTAGTAGGATATCTGCTGATGTGTCCAGCACTTCCACTTCGTGAAACAATAGGTGTATATGCCTCAATATTCCAGTTAGGAACATACGATGATGGAGCAACACCACCTCCAATACCTGGATAGAGTTCAGTTGTGTTATGTATTGTGTTTTTGTCTCCATACTTAATTTCACAAACCTCCCCCAACTTCACACGAGCCTGTCCTTTACCCATTTCCTTCACCTGAAACATCATCTGCTTCTCAAGCATCTTCAGTGAGGCCTCCTCGTTCTGTGCAAGATTCGTCCAGCCGTCAATGGCTTCTACGATTTGTTGCTGGCGTTCAAGGGAGGGGATAGCAATATCAATATTCCGCAGGTCTCCTTGACCAATAACTCCAAGCCCAGTTGTATATTTTGCCAAATCCATAATCTTTGGTCGGATAGTCTTCAGGTAATAATATAGATACATCAGAATAACCTTATCATTCTTCTTATGAAGCGCTGCGTTATGTGATGTACCGGCAGACTTTCCCTTAACATAGAAGACTTTCCCCATTCCTACACTATCACTATAGTTACCAACTCCACTACCTCCATCTTTAATCAAGACCAAGTATTCATCACCATCAAAGCAGAAATCCTTACACGTTCCGTCTGGCTGTAATGTCTTTCCACTAAAGAATGGATAGGTACCTGGATTTTCCTTAGAATACCCTGTAGTGAATTTGCCTCCACTGAAGTTTACTAGATCCCCCAACTTCACCATCTCAAACCCCTCCACCTCCACCGCAGACTGCGGCAGATACTGCTTGTAGTTGAGCGAATAGTGCTTCGCCCTGAGTTCCGCCAGCGTAGCCTCCACGAGCACCGTCTCATCAAGCCCAATGAAGGACACCTTTTCCGTAGAACCCACGCCCCGCTGAAACACCATCATAGATGTCTTTGTCCCTGTGTTGATAAAGGAACCAGATGCAATATCCACAACATACCAAATCTTGTACTCCTCAGCAATCTTCTTGCGCAACTCAACGCACTTTTTGGACGCACCGAAGAAGAAGCCCTGAGGAAGAACGATAGAGCAAACGCCACCATCGGCTGAAAGCGTAGCCATTGCTAATTGAACGCCAGCAGAGACCTTATCATCATCCTCAATGCCAATAGTCTGAATTTCGGCGTTTACAAAGAACTTCTTGCTGGTAGTTCCATCTTCTGCCTTGACCTTCTTGGAGTAGGCAAACTTATACTCCTTGCCCTTGCTCTTGTCGCCGCCATAAGGCGGATTCATAAAGCAATAGTCCACCGTCAGACCATGAAAGGGAGCACCAGCGCCAGTGGTAATCGCATCTGAGAAGGAGTTCGAGCCGCGGATCTTATCACCACTGAATGGGATGCCTGTCAGAATGAGCATATTCAGAAGTGTCGTGGTAACACTACTCAAGTTCATATCTTGGCAGTAGACTGCGCCGCACTCTTTCTTCCAATCAACATCCGCCAAATGATTCTTAACACCCTTAACAAACTCCGCAGGGAAGCCACCTGTGCCGCAGAACCAGTCAGCAAATGTACACAGAGACCCATCGGCACGACGAAGAGTCTTCTTGATGTCATAGGCAAGCTTGAATGCAAGGCGGCAGATAGTTCGGTTTGTGAAGTACTGTCCCTCATCAGACATTGTGCTCATACCGCGACCCAGCATATATTCAAAGATATTGCCGAGTGTATCTGATTCTTGAAGGGCCTTGAGTGGAATGCGATTAATCTGACGAACAATTTCAAAGACAATATCAGCCTTCTGAATCTCATGCGGCTTGAAGAACGGCTTTGTCTTCGGCTTTGCCCTGAAAGAAGAGACCCCCTTCTTGATTGCCTCAAAGAGATCATTCTCATTCTTCAGTCCAGCAATGTATGACCATCGGCACTCCTGTGGAAGAGCTAATACATCTGCCTGCGCCTCAATAAGTCGATAGGCAAAGAAGAATGTCATGTGCTCGAGGGCTCGCTCAGGATTGAGACCAGCACGATTCCATAGGAGATTATGAAGATCTTCAAAGAACTTCTGGAGTACTGCCTCCTGCTGTATCTTATCCTGAGGTAGAACAATCTCGGCTAGAGGATTTATTTCACGGACAGCCTCCTTTACCTTTTCAGCCACTTTTGTTTCGATGACAGCATTCAAAACAGTATTCTGTGAACAATCAGTCTTCTTATTCATATGATCAGTATAACCGCTCTTCTGCTTGAAAACTCGTGCGCATTTCTCACAAGTATAGGTGGGCATTTCTTTTTATATTTATATATTAGAAAATATAAATCAAATTTTTTACCGAAATTCGGTAAAAAGGGTAAACCGGGGAATTCTTTCCCTTTTTCTTTTGAATTTTTGCCTAGGCCGCCCAAACAAATCGAACCCATAACTAAGTAATGGCCGAGTCGCCTCAGAGCCAACAATGTCTTTTTTGTCTTGAAGAATCAACATCTGACAACACACTCGTCGAAATTATGTTTCAACAATACTATCCTCCACCAACGTGTACATGCAGAATCACTACCCATACAGGCTGTTATATACAGTATTCAATACATAAAGGTCGCTCTGAATGCCCCATCTGTCACACAATCTATGAAAATGAACAACCTCTCGCTTCGCAACTCCCACCACAGCCGCAAGAATATATTATAATAGAAAATAGACTCTATCAGCATCAACCAACCCTACCCATCGTTATACCTGAACAACCTGTACAACTGTGCCAACGACCTTCTCAACAGGTGCGCATAACACTTCTCTGTATACTTATTATTATGGCTGCATTAATACTTTTTCTTCGTAAATAAAACTATTTTCTCCATGTAGAAAATGAATTCTGAAACAGGAGGCATCCTGGGTGTGTTCGGATTTTTAGCATCCGTGGGTGGCCTTATTTACACAGCAATAAATCATAAGAAAATACGATGTCGTTGCTGTGGTAAAGATCTTGATATGTCAGTCGACATTGATGAAACGGACGCTGCAAAATCAACAGCGAAGGTCAAACCGGCCGAGCCCGAAATACCCATTGAAGAGGAGTCGGCCGAACAGCCTGAAGAGTCCGAAGAGCAACCTGAACTTAGGCATCACAAACACTCAAAAGTCGCACCTACTGATTGTCCTTAGACTTCAACAGAGTCCACGCCCGAGCCAGCCGAGTGAGGCCAATTCCCGCACCGAACCGAGGGAAAAAGTCGAACTTCAGGAACTCATCGAGCTCCGCCTCCACCCGCTCCTTTCCAAAGAGTTCAAACAGTTTCGCCGCATAGCCACCCTCCGTGATGGAATAGAACATCTTGCGCATTCCATCAGGGTCACATGACCGCTCCGCCGAACCAATTGTCTCCTGGCCGCATATGATCACATCAATCTTACTGAACAGATCACCACTGCCAGGCTTCATATTCCAGAATGGGCTCGTCCGCAGAGGAAAATTCTGCAGGCTGACACAGGCCCCCTTCTCCCGCCACATACGGCCCTCGTGTTCATCCTCCAAGATGTCTACCCCTCCATACTCCGCACACACCGTATTGTAATCGACTACAACCGGTGCAGGGAAACCGAGATGAGCCAATAGCGCAGCCTCCAGCGCCTCCAACTCCTTCATGCCTCCACGGCTCTCGAACTCGAACATCGGAAATATCTTTTCATGACGGCCGGGTATCGGCGTCTTCTCGTCCCTATACGAAGTGCTCACGCAGAATACACCCGGCCACTCAGGATTTTTGAGAAGTTCATACTCGAGCCACATCTGACCTGTCTGTGGTAAAGGCCAAACAAGTCCATTATACATAAATGTCGCAACCGAATGAGGATTCTCACACGCCGCCAAAATGGAGAGACGCGACTGTGTCGGAACCTCCTTGAATCCCCGCGCAACAAAAAATTCACGAAGAAGGGAAACGAGCTGGTGGTAATTCTCAGTGTCGAACATTTTGTATGACTATACGTGGGGAGAATTAAATTTGCCAAATAAATCGCATCCAAGTAGATGAGGCGGACCACTCGAAAAAATAGACAGCGCGGTGGGGCTGCGGATATTGTTGTAAATCTGGAACATAGTAGATATTACTCTCCATTTACACCTGAATGTCTAAAAGGCTCATCCGGCGCTCAGATACGCGATATAAATAAGAATTTTATTTTTGAATATGACGATGATACTCTGAAAGAAATAATGGCGGAAACTCCTGCACGCACACGATTAATGGCTCTTCTAAATAGACTCTCCGCGCAACTTCCGTTCGATTTCAAACTAATTATTTCAGAATCAAGTCAATGTACTCCAAATCATTGGGAAACTGAAGAGGCTGCACCTGCAACCCGCCCTCGTATTATTATTTTTGTAGCCTGCAGGAGTCAAGTTGTATTAATGAGAAATAATTTCGGGCCGCCGCCAAAAAGAGGAGTACACAGATTTACTGCGGGAAATGCACTGCCGCGCAAGGGCGGTGTTTTTAAAAATATCTACTATTTTGGTTTCACAGATTTAGTTCATTTATACAATGGCGATATCTATGTGTGCGAAAATGGCTATACAGGGGAATATCCGAAGTTATCCTGTGATCTTCCTCGCATAAAAGGAGCGTTACGCGAAGACTGTTGCTCTGCAAAAAAGAATCATTTCACTTCTCTCTTTATTGAAGGTCTGAAAACTCGCAACTGTTTCAAACTAACAGAGGAGATTCTTCTACAGAAATTTGCTGAATTGGCCACAACCTACATCGGTGAAGAGAATCTGAGAAATGGTACACAGCTGACACTTGAAGCCTACAACAGAATGGTAGAAAATAATGCCTTCTTTAAAATTACTCAAGGTCTTTCATGCAATGGACCTGGTAATCCATGCCAAATTATCAATCCTCATAGAGAAGAATCCGCTACAGCAAGTGAAAAATATAATTCGATGGTTAATCCCAATGTCCCTGCAAATGTGGCGCGAAGGGATGCAAGAAGAGGATTAACACCGTGGTATAAGGCGATTACCGAAAAGGCAAGAAATCCAAATACAAAAAATGCTGAAGGCTCTACTCTTATTGAACTTGTATATGCAGAAAAAAATCTACTCTGGTTCACAGAACTTCTCAAAAAAGGAGCAAAACTTACGGATATTTATCTGCTTATGATTTTAACTACACCAGGAGATAAGGAGTTTTTAAAGTCATACTATACTGTGAATCCGCATTTAATAAATAAAGATTTTCTAGTTCCTCCAGAATTTATTGAAGGTGACTATAATGAACCGTATTTAAGACCACTCAGTATAGTTGTTTTATCTGGAGATCCTACAGTGATTGATTTTATGATTAGTAAAGGGGCAAAAATTTCGGAGGATGATATTATGTCGATTAAACACAATCCTGTACTCAAAGAAAAACTAGAGGCAGTTAAAACACGAGCAAATTCATATGTACCCGTTCCCTCGCCCCCCCCTCAGCCATATATGATTTCTCCATCAAGACAGAAAGAACTCAAACGGCGCAGAAATCTTAAACTCCTGCGATTTGGTCTAACAAAAAAGAGACGCTAAAGAGGCGCTAAAGAAGTTTTTTAATAAACTCCAACATTTTTGTATATTTATTTACAAATCCTCCAGGTCCTCCAGGAAAATGGTAGATAATTTTATTTTCAGGAGCCTCTGCATTATTTACAACATAGTCTTTCAGCAATTGAGTATCGTACTTATTCTGCGTGTACGCATGATAAATAAGATACGGCTGTTCAAGAGCACTCGGGACAAATTTCTTTTTTACGATACAATCTGCATGAATATGTTCAATAACCGAGCGAAATAGATCCTGAATCTCCGTAGTATTTTTAAATAAAAGCACTCCACTCGTAAACCCAGGCATTTCACGGTCCCAGACAGAAAAATCAAAGAGATCGCCGCCCCAGAATGAATGTCCAATAGTTCCCTCTTCAAGTGCATAGAGTTTTCCAGATTCAATCGGTAACTCGAACATGCGGGATAGCACTCCATTAATCAGAAGATCCGTATCGAGATAGAGCACTGTATCATAGTTCCAAATTGGAACCCATTCATAGAGGAAAAGTCGCGCCATTGCAGAATGAAAAAGAGAATTAAATTCAATGAAAAAGAATCGCACGGTCAGAGTTGATTCGATTGCAGCCTTTTCAATTTCAGCATGAAAGGTCGGATGTGTAAAAATGACTATGTCTGTAGTGTCATCAAGTCCTCCACAACGATCAATTGACCGAAAGACCTCTTGTAGAAGAAGTATATAATCTGTATTGTAAAAAACACAGAGATATATGAGATTTCTTGACATCTACTTCTAGTAAGCGGCCGTATTTAGACCAACGGGCGTTTCAAACGAGCATATTAACAATAAATATCTGCTTCTAAACAAACAATAAATTTGAAAATACATCACTAAGTCTAAATAAATACAACTGGTAAAATGAGCCTCATTGATGAGTATAAATCTAACTCGTCGGAACTACATGGGTTTACACTCGGATACTGCACTTTCTTCTCACAATTTACACTCGAGTATAATAGCAGGTTTGGTGGTAGCGAACCGAATACATTCTGCTGGAATAAAAAGATGCTTATGTGGCATAACTATGGACATCTAGTCGACTTTGTTAGAGAACAGTTAATTTGGATATATTCAGAAGAGGTTCAGAATCGCGTAAAAGGGGGCGGTGCGGGACCACGCACTACAAGAGAAGAATGTCAACGACGCATCAACTTCTTTGTTTTGAAACTTCAAGAAAAGGTTGGATCTGGGTGGGGGGATGGAAAGGCGCATTTCATCCTACGAGATATACGCAATCTAGCCTTTCTGTGTTTGAAAACATGAGGAGTGTCCATTTAAAATGTTTGGGGGTCTAAACGCTGCCTTCACTGCTGAGGACAGGCATTATTCTTCGCACACGGTATAATTTTGGCAACCGAACTGCTCTCCAGGAGAAATTCCATTTCTTCGGTTTATATTTTTTTATAATTTCAAGAACAATCTCTTTTGGGTCCTCTCCAAGATAAAATGTCTGTTCATATTCAGATTCATAATATACATGAAATCCAGGTAATTTAATTACTTCGTCGCGGTCCTCTTTTGTTGTTGTATCAAATGGACGAATATTAAATCCGATTCTGTACTCTTTACAGAATTGATGCACTTGGTCAAATACCTCTTCTTTAATGGGCTTCTCCCAATCATAAAGAGCAGTTATTCTGAGTGCGTGTGCAACTCGGTTAATTTCAATCCGATGACCCGTTTCTGTAAATATACTTTCAATAACAGGATTTGTAATTGCTTCCATTTCTATGGCTAAACAATTCATTTCCTATTCAATTCCTTCAATTTTACTCACGGGCGGAGTTTTAAGAACTCGCACAGTCAACTACTAAATGCTCTTTCCGCTGTCCTACTCAATACCTGCCGAAGTGATTGTGCCGTATGTACCGTTCAAAACAGCGCATACTGCATCGCACGAGTATCAGTTTGATGATGTGGCACCCTACATGGAGAACTACCGAAAGGCATTTTTTGGACATACTTCTATGAAATGTGGCTGGGACTGTATGCGGCATTATGAGATTCTCAGCCAGGGTACCATAACAGAGTTTACAAATCTTCAGGCTCTTCCACGCAAGACAATGACCAATTTTCCAAAGGCGCTTATCTTTGATTTGAACGCAAAATACTACAGTCTAACCTTTGAAGAGATTCTGAAGTGTTCTTCGTCCGTGCTCTACGAAGACCTTGATAGCCTTCTACGCTATACGCGGGATAATCTAACAACGGAATCGGCCGCGCGATATGTACTGCGTAAATCTGGGCATGCTGCCGCAAAAAAGATTCTCTATCTGTCAAATGCAGACAAATGCGGGAATTATATGGTGGAGATGCTTGCGCACGGATTTTCACGCATTACTGGTGGCGAGGCTGATATGTGGCCGGATTTCGAGGAGCGATATGATACTTATCCTGTAGAGCCTACAAAGAAACTCTATGGAAAGGGATTCAATTATACGCGGTTTCTGCCCGCGGCGTGGCGTAGAGCGCCAAGTGCGGAATTCATTCAGCAGCGAATCAAGGAGAGATACTATGATGTGATCGTTCACTGTACATCCGAACAGTCCGATTTACAATATCCGTTTCTAACGGGTGAAGGCAATGCAAAAGAGTACTATGACTTGTCGGACATTGTACTGATTTGTGGAAATGATTGTGATAATTATTGGTCACCTGAAAAACTCTGGTATATTCGCGATTCGCACGACTGTCCAATTAAATGCCTGGCCGATAAAGCGCCAATTTTTATTCGGGAACTTGGGAATTAGGGGGTAGGAACTAAAGATACGGATTTCCTTTTACAGAATTCACAAGTTCAACTAGAATTACTACAAAGATTGTCGCGGATGCCGCAACACAGAAAACAACACCCGCGATTTTACAACGCTGTGTTTCATGCCATTGAACTCTAGGAGTCTCTTTGCTAAGAGGCCGTAATTGCACTGTAATTTCTTCATAGTTATTGGTTGGTTCTTCAGATAAATGAACGGTTTCCATACTTGTACTTAGATCGTCTGCTCTTCTTTCCTTTACGCCGAATTCTGCGTGTCGTTTTTCTTCTAAATCCACCAAGAGGATGATAGTTATTATAACTTCCTGAGAGCGCCTTTGCCTTAATCGCAGCCTTTCGTTCCTTATACTCTTTATAAAGTGGAAAGGGATCCAAGATACTATTGTAAAAAAGCCGTCGAAGAAAGCAATATTTACCGTTTTCAAACTCTATCTTGTTAGGTATCATCTTAGATAATTCTGTGCATTTACCCTTAAGATCTATTGGCTTATTATCTTTACATACATCAATACCCAATAAAACACGAGTATCGGCATTTAGTTCATTCTGTGCTGTACTACAAAAACTTTTCTGTCTTTCCGTTAACCATTCTGGAATAGCAAATGGAGGCCATTCATCACTATTCGTAGAATGACCCTCCTTTTTTCGGAGCATTATCTCCTTTTTTCGGAGCATTATATCAAGTGTTTGCCCACGATCACCTGCAGCATACGCAATAAGTGGATTTAGTCGTATATTAAATGCCGGAATATCAGCGGGTCTGTTTAAATCCATATCTCCAAGAAGATCTTCTTGACCTTTAAAAAGATCCAATACACCTTTTAATATAAACCCCATAATTTTTGAATCGGATGATCCGTAAATAACAATATTTTGTGTAATTCCTCCGTTACCCTGTAATGATTTTAAGATAGGTTCATTATCGATTTTACGTGAATGAAATGCTTCCGTAGAAAACTTCATCTCAAGAAGATTATCAGGATATTTTTCTTTTACAACCTCTCCCATAAACTTGTCAAGTTTTAGTAGAACATAAAATAAATAGTCATCTTTTGGAAGAAGATGTATTTTATTAAGTGAAAAACCAGGTAGTGAGGGTGAATGTGGTGAATCGATTGAGGGAGCATACGCGGTATCAAGTTTTTTATCATACATAAAAACGATGTTCATGGGGCCACTACTCTTATTTCCAACAAGTGAAAGGCTAAAATGAAAATAAGGTCTAATTTCTCTATTTTCAATATAATGTTTTCGTATAAGAGTTGAAATATTCTGATGATCACTAAATACTACACATGATTTTGGTGGAATTTCCAAGATATCGTAAATATTAAAAGGTTTTACTTTTAGAGAAGACAAACTATTGCCTGAATATTTCATCACATATTGTTTGAAGTATTCTATTTTTTCAGGGCTTGTTATAACATCAAAGTTTTGCTTTTTACTGAGATGAGGTTTAGAACAATTCCAATCAAGTACTTGATACTCTGGTTCAACGTATGTAAACTCTGTTGGCATTTGCTGCCCACGTATACCGGCCATTTATAAGATATTAGATGTTATTTTAACATTTACTATCTGCCAGTTTAAAATTTGCATGAGTCTATACTATAGATGTTTGGGCCCATCTGTTCTAATTGTGGTGCTCACGGACACACTCTTATGCGCTGCACGGATCTCGTTGATCCTCTCAAGCCTGGATTTCACTCAGGCGGTAATGGTGGCGGAGGACACGGAGGAGATGACGAGGACGAGCATTACACGCTTCCCCGCAAAGAGCGCTTTCTTGAGACCACGCTGACATTCTTCGGCAGCAGTTCAACCGCAGTGCGGTCAGAAAACTCGTTAATATCATTGATCCAGGAGACATTACCCGAAGCGAGTGTCTTCAGATTTGTAGTGTAAATCGTCTCACGGTAGTCGCGCTCCGTAGGTGCATACGACTTATTATACATGACCGACCACTGGTTAAAGTTGGGCACCAAACTACACATCGGCTGAATAACCCTCAACGCAGAAAAAACAACAAGGGCGAGCATCATTTTGTAATATTGTAAGTATCAGATTTTTTAACCCAGCACCTTCTTGAACATCGGAGCCCAATCGTACATATCGACCAGATAGTACTTTGTGAGTAGGCCCTCAAGTTCGGACATCTTATCGCCCGTCAAGAAGCCGAGGCGCTGCAGAACAGGCGCAATTTCGCCAAACTTGCCGTGAAGCACCTCCATAATCTCTTCAGGGCGGGCGGTATCACCGTACCACATACAGTGATTCAGAACAGATTCACCCTTCACGCGTCTGCGATAGTTTACAAAGTGGAATTCAACGAGCATGATGCACTTTGACCGATAGAACTTTACAATATGCGCATCAACACCTGAATCCACACCAATCACCTTCTGCATTTCATCACCGGTCATCAGTGTCAGATTGATAAAGTCCCCTTGCCTCGTATAGTAGGGGCGATACTTCGTCAAATCTGTCATACAACCCGTGTCATCTCCGTAGCTCATATCAAAGAGAATCTTTGACTTGAAGAGTCCCTTGTAGGTGCTCGCCTCATAGAGCTTCTGGAACCAGGTTACAACCTCCTGCCCAGTATACTCTTGAAGAACAAAGAGCGTCTTCTCCTCCAGACTCTGGCTAACTAGACTCTCAACAATCCAGTCATCCTTAACTTCATTGTATTGACCGCAATGCTTGAACTCCTTTGGAAAGAGAATAACTTCGAGGTCGCCAAGAACAAAGCGCCAGCCATCGGCAAACTCGGTGAACTTGGCATCCTTGAAATACTCCATGAGCCACGGCAGTTTGAAGGACGGGTCATAATGAATTGCACGCTTCGGGCTCTTGACTTCTTTCAGAAAGACAGGGACAATCTGGTCCCACTTGGGAGTCATACTACTTACAGAATGATGGGGCGCACTCCCAATGGCAAAGTAGGTGTAGGGGCGAGGATTCTCACGGCAGTAGTCGAGTAGGGGCGAGTCCATTGTAGATAGCTATGTAATGACTGGCCGCCGGTTTCAAATTTTTTCAGGGGGTCTAAATCGCCCCACTATACTCAGACAGATGTCTCTACCGCTTACAGTGGCAATTCCCACAATGAGGCGCTGGGAGCCTTTTTTAAAAATGTTTCTACCGACATATCTGAATTCTCCGCAGGTTCGTCATGTTCTCATTTCAGATGAAACGGGTGAAGACATTGCAGCAATTCTCGCGTCTGAATGGGCTTTGCATCCGAAGCTGATTCTTAACCAAAATCCGGTCCGTCTCGGAATCTACCACAATAAGCGGAGATGTATTGAACTCGCACCTACAGAATGGGTCGGTGTCTTCGACAGCGATAATTTTTTTCCTCCAGAATATTTTCAGAAACTCGAGGAGATCTGGAACAAAGGATTCAATCCGATGCATTTTTACGCCTGTGGTCGCGGCTTCTTCGTAAATGAAAATGGTGGAGATGTAACAAGACCCCTGGATCTCTTTTCAGGACATGTCCTAGACCGGTCAAACTGGAATTCTATCTTTAATCTACAAGGCTGGAATTACCTCCTTAATGACGGAAACTGGGTCGTTAATCGGTCAGTCTTAGCCCATCTACCAATAGATGTTCTCGACAAGGATATTCTCGCAGCAGATGCAATTTACATGGTTCATAAGTTTGTCCGCGCTGGCTACTCCTTTAATATTGTAGATGGCCTCTCTTATATACATACTGTTCATAAGGGGAGTACATGGGCTGCAACATCAGAAGATTCTACTCGTATTTTCAATGATACTAATTGGACGATTGAGCCTCATAGTACTTCTTCGTCTCCGTAAATCCTCCCAGGAAACGACCTTCATGAAAGACCATGGGAAATGTCTTATGCGGCTTGCCAGCAAGTCCCTCTACATGAGTAAGAAATGCCTCCTTCTGGTCTGTCAGAAACTCATCACAGTTCACAGAAGTAAACTTCTCCTCTTTAAGAAGCTCCTTTACAAATTCACAATAGGTGCATCCTGTCTTCGTAAAGACAGTATATCCAACACTTGACGGAGTGGGAAACATCTATACTAAACCCATGGAAATCTTTAGATTGACTTTAGAACCAGATATAAACTAATGGCAAAGAGCGTAAGTCCTATTACGATAACAATACCTGCAAACTGTCCAATTGCAGTATGTGGATGATAATATATAATGCGATGGGTGAGTTCTGAAAAAAGAATCGGCCGATTTATTCCGTAACAGCTTCTACAGACAGGGCAGAGCAATCTAGGATCAGTCTGTTCATTCCATCGTGTCAGACATGGTTCACAGACACTCATTTTACAGGTGCAGTATGTGAAGTCAGTTAGGGGAACTTTATGACAACAAATAAAACAAGGTTCGACCTTCATCCCGTTCTACTACGAAGGTCGTAAGGATTCATATTCATCGTAATTAATGGTACACCCTTCTCCTTTGAAGGAACCACCTTAGAGATTTTAAAACCGTGCCTCATGTACCAGTGAATAACTTTAGTGTTATTGACGGGTACAAGACAAAGACCGATTCTCTTCGCTTTTGAACGCTCAATCACTTCTTGAAGAAGGCGACTTCCATATCCTCCCGCTTGACAGTCAGGGTCAATGCCGATATAGAAGAGTTTATTCTCCTTTACAAGTGTAAATCCAATGAGCATATCCTCAATGAAGAGGCCGAGGCTTCTCTCAGTGTCACGGCGCCTCCATGCGACCTGAAACTGGGGGTATTCCTCCCTATCAAAGATACTCTGAAATAATGCGCGTACATCGCGATAGTCGGTAGCAAGAAGAGAACGCATATCAGCGAGCACAGGCATGGTAAACTTCCTTTCTACCTTCGGTTGATTCAAATTTTTTAGTTGGCCTCGGCGCCTTCGGCGTGGCGTTTTGCAACATCGAGCAGGAATCCATCTAGACGCTCATACTCATCTTCAGAGTCAAGTTCCATGATTCTCTCCTTCGATAGAACAGACGCCTCGTGGTACGCCTTGTCATCCGTCATTAACTTCTCAATCTTCTCAATCCAGCACGATAAATCGCTGCGGTCGCAACTATTCTCCGCTTTTCCAACGCATTCAAGAAGACCGGGAGACCGACTTACAATAACCGGTGTTCCACTCGCCATGGCCTCCACTGCTGTGCGGCCCCATGTCTCTGACTTGCTCGGCATGATGAGAACCTTTGTCTTTTTGTAAATACTTACCATATCGGTCTGTGTATCCAGATATGTGAGATTTGCAGGTTTATTCTCATCCTTCATATTCTGTTTTGCATAACTTCCCTTAATACCGAGAAACTGGATTTCGGGTAGCGCCTTTGCAATTTGCGGTAAGAGTGGCCCACCCTTGTTTTCATTACAGTTAATCAGTGTAACATATTTGGGATTCTGTTTCTCAACCTTGAATTTCTCCGTATCGACCTTCGGATGAACAACAATACTCGGATGCGCATTTGTGCCTTCCAGTTTAATAAAATTCACATTGTAAACAACATAGGTCGGTGAACCCATGCGGAAAGAGAGAGTGTTGCGATTGTCATTTTGCGTATGAAGGAAAACCACAACAGGCTTCTTAAATTCATCAACCGTTAAGAATAAATCGTTGATATGATAATTCTGAACAGCAATGATGTCAGCCGATTGAAAAAGTCTGCGGATTCCATCAGGTGCCTCGCCAAGTTTATCCTTCTTAATGGGAAAAATCTGTACACCCTTGTGCTCAGGTACGACCCAACGATTCACCAGTACATAGATAGTCCAGCCCTTTTTCTTTAAAAAGGCGATCTGGTCCTCCGCCGTGATTTCGGAGCCTGCCAGCACATTAGGAACATAGGAGTGCATGACCCAGACAATACGCTTCTCTCCAGGACGCTTCGGAGGAACATTCGCCGCAGCCTTTGCATAGGCCTCCTCAGAGAGCTCAGGATCCTCTTCACCATGAGTCCAGATGCCCGCCTTTGAAATGCGCTTTTTGAGATCCTTTATGAAATAGAGACTTGCGAGTACAGCCAAAAAAAGTATAAGAGCGCCATACAGTGCGCTAAACCCCGCCATCTACCTTACACTCGAAAGATTTCCTACGCCTTGAGGGCTCGCTTTGACTTAACAGGCGCTGCCACCGCTGCCGCGACAGGCTTTGCCACCTGTAGACCCGCTGCATGCTGCCAATCCGCAAGCCAATCGGTAAACATCTTTACACAACCTGCTGCTGCCTGCTCAATTGTCTTACGTGCATTCATCTCTTCGCCTTCATGAATACCAATGCGAAGAACCATCTCATTTCTGAGCGGATGCGGAACATTATAGCCAATATAGGTCACATTATTCTGTCCGAAGAGATACTCATCTACATAGGTCTGGAGCAGATTACCAAGTGTATGGTCACAACTCAGTAGGTCCAGAATATGCTCTCGCAGAACATCCTCCTTTGTCGCTGTGCTATCTACATATCGCTCGGGTACGCTGAAGGTGTAGTCCCAGCCCTCAAGTCGATTGGAGGAAGCGACAGGCGGCTTCAGATTACGCGGCATCTCGCGCGTAAAATTCGTGTACCGCTGACAGACTTCGCGCGCCTTCTTGACCGCCTCCTCAATAATCTGCCGCGCATCAACTGTTCCAATCGTCTCCACCGTAAAGTCGAAACTATTGGCCTCACCCGTCTTCGGATCTGTCAGATAGCAGCGGTCAATCTCCATGGTCACATACTCCTTACGGAGCAAAGCACGCTTCTCCTCCGAAATATCGGCAGGCTTGGCCGCCTCATCACCAGTAATCTTATTCATGGACTTTGCCCACTTCAACATCAGTTCATCCTGACGCTGCGGATTTGGATCACGCGTATAGCGATAGGTGCACTGTGAAACAGGAATAAACCGTGCGTGCTCCTTTCCAATACCAATCGACGCCTTCGCCGTGAACTCGATTTCCTGGGGCTCGTGATTCGCACGGTAGGGCTTCAGAACAGTCAGGAGAATATCCTTATCAAAGAAGTCCATGCTGTCCCTAGGAACTTCTTCCTCCTTACCATCCTTACCAACCAGGCGGACTGCGGTAATATCACTCGAAGTGACATCAAGAAGACGGTCCGTGGTATTCTTTACATTCAGCTTGAATACATAATCTGACGGCGCACCGTGCTTTGCACTGTTCCAGCGAATAGGAATCAGGCCAATACGGTCGGCAAGCATCTCATTTGTCATAGAGGTGCTATTCTTGATAATACTTACATCCGTTGAAGTCCCCATATCATTCATATCACTACGAAAGGCAATACTTTCAACGCCCGTGAGAACAAGCCTACGAAGAGTGTTTGCATAGGCGACATTTGTGTTCTGTAGTGTGAAGGTGAGAACTTGAGTTCCATCCCTCTGAACCACCTTATTGAACTTGGTAAAGTATGGGGTCGTCATTTGCTACTTGCTTTCTACTTGGATGAAGCTTTCAATTTTAGGCCTAGTTGCGGTTCGCAGCCGTGAATCAGTTCTGAAGAGAAGATAATGGAGTCTGCGTCCCCTCCTCACATCTGCTTCTACAGCAACAAGTGTCCTTGGTCAAAGGCTTTTATTGAGGAGTTGGCGAAAACACCCTGGAAGAGAGAATTTCGTTATATCTGTGTTGACCCCGGCCCCCAGAGACCACAGCTTCCAAAGTGGCTGGAGAAGACACCGACGCTGGTGATTCGTGGAGAGAAGGAGCCGCGCACAGATGCAGATGTTATGAACTGGATTTATGAACGAAAGATGCGTGAAACCGCAGCTACCGCACCACCGGCTCAACGACCCGCAGACCCTGCCGCTGCGACTGAACCTGAGGCGTGGAATATGCTCGAACTCGGCTCGGGCCTCGCTTCAGGAGATTCTGTCTACAGTTTTATTGGCTCAGATACATCAACGAACGGAAATGGAGGGGCTTCTCTTCCTGGAACCTTTGCTTTTCTGAGTGGACAGGCTGCTCCTGGCTCGAAGGGACCCGACATGTATCCCGGCGGTAGTGGAGGTGGTGAGAAGAAGACAAAGCGTGAGCAGGCATTTGATTCGCAAATGGAGGAGTTTATGCGCCATCGTGATAATGGAATGCCGAAAGGCCCTGGTCGTGTGTAAATATCTAAAGATACCAGTCTATTTATGAATAAGAATGTCCCAACCCAAGTCACGCCTCGGGTTTTTCAATGATAAACTCACCGAGTTCTTTCGTGACCTCGCATACGCCTTTCCTGAGGAGCGGGATCTTCAGAAGGCGAGTGAATACATTGATATGGCAAAGAAGTCAAATCCGAGGCTGATTCTCGATATGTTTTATGAGCATGTATATCTAGGCGCACATGAAATGGTTGAGAAGGATGATGAGGAGGGTGTAATTGCATTTGCAAAGCAGAAGATTGAGACGCAGTACAATGAAATCTCTTCGGCGCTTGCAATCTTCGATAAGCACTGGTCAACACTTGATGATACGAATCGGACTGCAATCTGGAAGTATCTTAAGGTGCTTTGTGTACTCTGCGAAAAGGCAAAGGCGAGCGCGTAAGTGCAGGGCGAAAAGCGAGTGCAAAAAGCGAGCGCGTAAGTGCAGGGCGTAAAGGATTCTACATCTTTCTCAAATAGATGCAATCCGTGTTTGTCAAGAAGTATGATGAGTTTTGTACAGACCTCCTTGGTGCCTGCCCAGAACTCACGGCGGAGATTACGGCCGCCAAGGCACTCGCACCCGAGATGAAGGTGAAGCGCTTCAAGGCCGAAGTGAACGCATCGCCGCAACGCAAGGCCGAGAACTGTCCGAACTTTGTTCTGCCTGGTGTGAAAATCACCAAGGCGATTTGGGCTGAGTTATCCGAGAAGACAAAGAGCTCCATTCAGGAGTATCTGACACTTCTCTCCATGTGTGCACTCTACGAGGGTATGCACGACCTGAGTGGCGCTGATCAGAAAGAGTTTCTGAAGGGATTCATGGAGAATATGAAAGAGAAATTAGCGGGCACGGACTTCAAGAAACTCGCTGAGAAGTTCACGGAGTTCCTTGGTGCTGCTGGCATGGGTGCCGGTGCCGCGGGTGCAGCCGCAGGTCTTGGAGGTATGCCGAATCTTCCCGAGCGATTTCTAAAGGGGAAGATTGCCAAATTCGCAGAGGAGCTCGTCCGCGAATTTTCCCCCGAGGATTTTGGCATGTCTGAGGCCGATATCCGTGCCTGTGAAACGAATCCCATGCGCGCCTTTGAGGTGCTCATGGAAGCCTATACATCGAAGCCTGACATTCTACAGGGTGCGATTAAGAAGATTGCACACCGCATGCAGGAGAAGATTCAGCGCGGTGAACTCCGCCCTCAGGACCTGGCCGCGGAGGCAGAGGAGATCATGAAGGAGTGCACGGATAACCCGCAGTTCACCGAAATGATGGAGGGTTTCCGTAACGCCTTCGGATTTGCTGATATGGATACGGCTCGTGAGGCTGGTCGCGAGGGAAATGCCCGACTTGCTGCGGCGCGTGCTCGTCTTCGTGCAAAGCTTGAAAAGAGAAAGGGACAGAAGTAAAACCTAGTAAGCACTAGAGAGGGACATGAAAGTCACACTTTGTGATCCATATGCCTGGGAAGACCCTTTGAATTTTCTCAGAAATGCATGGGGAAAGTCATTTCAATGTGCGCAGGGTCGTGCACCGTGCTACAGTGAAGTTACGAATCAAATCATCTTTATCTATCTCTTTGCCTTTCTTGCGACGACGATTGTGGCAATCTTTCTGCAATACGGAATGGCCATACCGATTGGCCTGATTTTTACGACACTCTACTTAATTCCCGCCTTCCGAACTCTACAGACGATTCAGGCACAAGGTGATCCTGGTTCAAGTCAAATAGAGAACTTTGACGATGTTGCCCCCACACAGGCAGCATCTCCGGATGCAATGGAATATACCCGTCCTACGGCATCAAATCCGTTCATGAATGTCTTAGTCAATGAGATTAAGTACAACCCTACGAAGCCGGCTGCACAGGATATAACCAATCCGAGTGTTTCGGGTATGCTCGACGATGTATTCCGTGTTCAGTTCACGAGTGACCCTACGGATGTCTTTGGAAAGACGCAGAGCCAGCGCCAGTTCGTAGCTATGCCGTCGACGACTGTACCGAACGACCAGGGCTCATTCGCTGATTGGCTCTATCGCATTCCTGGAAAGACATGCAAGGAGGGCGGTCGCGAAGCCTGCTTACCTGGCACCGACGGAAGCCCTGTTACATGGCTCAATGCCGATAGGTGAGGGGCTTCTGTGTAACGAGTTTTGCACCTTTCTTACAACTGAATCGTTTCAATGTTCTGCCCCGAGTCTGTAGTACTGACTTGGTACAGATTGCAATCGCGGCCGACTCACGAGCGGCTGCACCTTTAGCGCCCGGCCGCAGCTTCAGTGTCTTCCGCACGGCTTTCACACATCGGCAGAAACGAATGGCCTGCTTCTCTTTCATCCTAGTTTCACATCCTATTTTTTCCCTTGTCTCAGTCAGAATGCAGATCAACCGGCTTACACACACTCGTGACGACCTCTGCGGAATAGAGTCCTACTATAAGCAGTCCGTAGGTGTTGGTGCCTATTACACTCGCAACCTTGTTCCCGACGCTCGTGTGGTAAATCCCCTCTCCGTCGACCAGCTCCAGATCTACCCGAAGGAGGGATACGGCTACAACAACAAGTCAATTGATGTTGACTCCGTGCTTCGCAATCAGCCCGAGTTCAAGAATAACCGCTGCAACATCCGTCCGCAGGCGCGTCCGTTCCTGACGGTGCCTTTTATGGGCACGGGCCGCGGAAATCCGGATGTAGAGACGAATCTCCAGCACAGCGAGATGGTTCGTCAGGGTAAGGAGTGCGGTACAGTTACGGAGCAGGAGTTTGAGGGACAATATACGCCGCTCATCCCGACGCTTCAGAAGAACATCCAGAACCCGAGGAACCTGGTCCCCGAGGTGGCTGCGAATGGTTGGATCCGCGGCGGTGTTCCCAGCCGCAATTATATCCGTGATGTAAATTGTTAAGCAGGAAAAGAATGGCCGGATATCCGCTCAGTGGCCCCTTTGAACAGCCTCCTTCTTGGGAAAAAAAGGAGAATCCGCAGGCATATGACCAGTCACCGTTTTACTATGTGAGTGCAAAGCCTGGTCGCAATATGCTTGGCGTCGTGGGAGGAAACGATGCTAGTCTTATAGTAGGGAATCAAGTGGACCTGGAATCAGACCTACGGAGGATTAACATTCCGAACACTTTTTGCCCCTCACGACAATATCAACCTCCAAAGGAAGGACAGACAAAGATACAGCGTGATAATGTAAAAACAAAACAGAGCGTTGATACAACGCTGAAACACATACCTGCCATTCAGATGTGGGCATACCCTGTCACCTTTGGCCCCGAGCCCCTGAAGACAGATGCATGTGGAACACCCGAGCGCTATTGATTCACTTCAAGAACGCATATGAAGGTACCATATCTGGCGGTTTCTAAGAAAAGCCCCGTGGCTTTGTCAATTGTAGTGATTTTCAAAATCCCTACATTTGAATAGTAGAATGCTGGCTCCTAAACAACAGGCTCTAACACACCTCCGAAACGACGACTTTCGTCAGGCCGATGACCAGAGAATCACAAGTTATGCACTGAGATATTACTTAGGTAAGCCGAATCATCAGTGCGGTGTGACATTTCCCGTGGATGCAACAACTCGCATTCAATTCGCAGGCGACAGTTTCCCTGAAGGCAAGTGGCGTACAGATGTTGAGTCTGACCTGAAGAATATCAATCGTATGGGCACGCGTGTGCGCTGTGATGATAAGCAGTATAACCCCGATACGAATGATTTCAACAATACCTATTACAAATCTGCGCCTGACATGTCATTTCCGATGACATTCAACAAACTGATAAATCCTCCGTGTACTCTCCGGGCCACGGGATGGAATCGTTGGATTGATGTACCTCATCAACCTCAAGCGACCTTCGAGACGCCGTTCGATTTCTACATACCGAGCCGTGACCTCGACAAGGAGCGAAATAAAACGCATTAAAGTTGTCTAGAGTTAGAAGCCATGGAGGTCGCAACTATTTTGGCCCTAGCAGGCCTAGGGTATCTCGTTACCAAAACCACTGAAACTCCTAAAAAGAGAAAGGAGGGCTTTCAGTCGTATGCTTATCCGTCACCTCCCACAAGTGCCCTTTCTCAGACCCCCTCGGGTCAATCTCCTAGAACATCCCCTGCACAACTCGATATGATGTATGAAACAAGTTACGGAAAGACCTACCCTTCACAGCCGAATCCGGCAACTGCATCAGGCCTGCTTCCCACCGACTACGCTCGTACATCGCCGCAGTTTGTGAATCTAGCCGCGAATCCTGCAATGGAACCGAATCAGGATGGAGGCTCACGCCTCTTTAATCCTGTACCGCAGTCGATTGATGCTGCAAAGCCCTCTGTAGCGATGAATGCACCTGGAATTGAAGAGAATCCGAACTATCTGAGTGGCGACACTGTTGTCAGCCCACTCAGTGGTCAGGTGATGTCAACAAAGGACTTTGTTCACAACAACATGCAGCCCTTCTATGGAGGACGCGTAAAGCAGAATGTGAATGTTGATACGAATGTGAGCATCCTCGATTCCTACAATGGAACTGGAAGCACGCAAATTGCTAAGCGGGAAGTTGAATCCATGTTCGACAGCAATAAGTCACCTTTCGGTAATCCCTTCGGTATGGAGGATAACACGGACTTCTTCCAAAGCCGCATGGAGGATCCTGCGATGCGTCGTCGCGATGGTGAGCGGCCCTTTGAGCCTGTAAAGGTCGGTGCGGCCATTGGAGAGAAGTTTGGTGCCACGGGCAAGGGTGGTTTCCAGCAGTATGAGGTGAATGAGCACATGATCAATAATATCCGTCGCACAGATGACCTCCGTACAGCGGATAATCCGAAACTCTCCTACAAGGGCACCGTGGTTCGTGGACAGCAGTTCATCGGCAAGTCCATGGAGAATCCTGGTGAGGTTCGCAAGTACCGCCCTGATGGATTCTTCGTGGACCAGGAGGGTGAGCGTTTTGTTGGAGCCTTCTCTGAGGAGTCCCAGCGTGAGACGGCGCGGCCTGTTCAAGTGATGCCGTACACAACGCGTACAGATACAACAACTGAACTCATTGGTCCCGCGGCCAGTCAGGAATTCGGCGAGAACTATGTGACAGGCTCCTACCGTACACCGATGCACCAGCAGTTTGGTGGTGCAGGTATGCGTAATGCTGACATGACAACCTACACGAGCGCCGATACAGATGCTGCGGAGAATGACTATGGTAAGTCTGGCTACGAAGTGCGTCCTAACGAGCGCTACTACACGAGCGACCGTGTTATGGGTCTGAACGTAACACCTGCAGATACACAGGCCAACACGGTCCACTACGCAGATGACTCTCGTCCTACGCGTCGCGAGGAGACAAGTGGAAACATCCGTCAGACGGGTACACCTGTAGGGTATGCGGGTGGTGCACCGGCGATTACGGTCTGGGACCCGACGGATGTTGCGCGTACGACGGTCAAGGAGACGACGGTGAAGTGGGATTATCGCGGTATTGCGGCACCGGCCGATGGACCGACGCGCCTCACGGTCTACGACCCTGATGATATCGCCCGCCCCACGCAGAAGGCTCAGATTTCAGCGAAGTCTGAGTACTATGGCGGTGTCAAGGCGGCCACGGAGAAATTCACCAGCCACCAGCAGGCGTACAATATGCGCCTCAATCCGAATAAGGAGGCCGTCGCGAAACTGCCGAAGCCGTTTGCGGGCAATGGTGGCCTGGGTACATTCAATTCGAATGTTCTGCAGACTTCAAAGAAACTCGATGTTGATATCATTGATGACCGTGCCCTGGCCGTGAACAATGTGGTTGGCCTGCCTCCTGGAGCGGGTGACATTGGTCAGGTGAAGTACCGTGCTCCTCTCAAGCTCGATGTGAGCACGGAGCGCAATATGCAGGTGATGGTCGATGCAGTCAATAACAACCCTCTACAGCAGAGCCTACAGAAGAATGCGGAGCACGATGAGGCACTTCTGATGCAGTATCTCAATTCACGCGCGTAGGCGTAAAGCGAGTTAACAAAGTAAAGTTAAATGCCACAGCCCGCTTGGCTTGTTGCAGGACCCCCAGGTTCAGGTAAATCCACGTTTATTCGCTCTGAAGCGCAAAGACGTGGAGTCAATCTTCTTCATTGGAACGCGCGCGTGGACCGTTCTCTGCGCGATGGTCGTGACCGTCTTCATATTCAAGTGCGGTCGCGTGAAGCGTCGATTCTCTGGATTGAAGGTGTAGAGGACCTTACACAGGAGGCACAGGCTTTCCTGCGCCGTATTCTTGAAACGGCGATGCCGCAGGTACTCTGTATTCTGGAATCAACGGAGCCGTGGCGTATCTCACCACCCGTGCTTTCACGCTGTATCTACAAGGAGGTGCGTTCATGGAAGAATTCTCTAAAGGCGGAGGCCCAGCCACCGAGCCTCGAAGGAGTTCTGGAGGCGTGGAATAAGGGCGAAGATCCGATTACACTTCTACAGAAAGTCTTGGAGACCAAAGGATTTGTTCCGCAGGAACTTGTTCTTGAAGCATATCGGCGGTGGGGGAATGGAATGAGTCCATGGCTACTTTTATCCTGGCTTGTGGCGGAGAACAAGGCCGCGTTTAATGGCGTACGATACGAAACTGCTTCTCTTTAGAGAAATATGAACCACGGCGGAGATTCTATCAATGTCTATGCCGAGGCAAAGACGGAGTACACTCGTCAGCTCTGCCAGATTCTATCACCGGCTTTTCAAATCTACTTTCTTGATTTACTGAAAGTTGCAAAGGACAAGGAGCCCGAAACAAAACGGCTCCTCTGGAACTTCCAGGCGCTCCTTCAGGAGATTCCGGACTGGAATCAGGATAAGGTTCTCAGGGAGACGGAGAAGATTCAGCGGGATTCGAATTGTGATTACCTGGAGGAACTGTTGACGGCGGTCTTTATTGCACACACGAAGGTGCTGTCGGCCATTCGAATCACTACGAAGCAGAAGAAGCTGCAGATTACAATTCCGAAGCTCGACCATTTTATCCACCGCACACTCAGGGAAACGGGTCGTCTTCTATGGAACAATGCCTTCCTATTTGCTGAGCAAGGCTCCTCCATGGACCGTCAGAAGAATATGCGCCAGGTCGAGGCGCTGATTGTAGAGGGTATTCAGCAGTCGATTCGTAGTCTCCTACCGGTCAAGACAATCCTCCGCGAGTATCTCAATGACGATGAAGGTGCTGAAGGCGAAGGGGAGGATGAGGAGGCCGAGACGGAGGTTGTAGCCACAAAGGAGGCGGAGGTTGAGACAAAGCCTGAGGAGAAGCCCGTTGAGGAGAAGCCCGTTGAACCTGTTCCTACAGTGAAGCCTGAGGCCACTACGCAATCTGTACAGGCTCCGAAGAGTTCTATGAAGTCCATGGTGACTGTGAGCAAGGAGGCTGCACCTGAGGCCCCTCAAGAGCAAGAAGGGCAACAGACACTTGTAGTTGACACAGAGCCTACAGTGAGTTTCACAAATATGGATACAATCTTTGATAGCAATGATGTGGAGGGAAATGAAATTGCAACTCACTCTATGTTTGAGGGTGGTGAGGTTGATCGCATTGAAACAATTGATGCACCTCCGGAACCACTAGATGACTTTGAAGACTTAGATGCTTCGTCAAACGCGATTGAGTTTGAGGAAATAATAGCGTAAAAGTTTTCTAGGGGAGGGCAGTAAATGTTTGGCACGAGCACGCCCCTTTTTCTTACAGTTCTGCTTGGCGGTTTAATTCTATCGGCACTTGGAACTGCGCAGACAATCTATTACCAGAAGGAGCCGTTTCAGATGAAGGGTGCTATTCGTGATTTCTGCATTGGGGCCATTATGGTCACTTTCTTATATCAGATGGTTCCTGATTCAGTTGTGTCTGTTGGAACCTTTTTATCAGGATTTAAGATGCCTGAACTACCAAAGATGTCGGGTGGATCTCCTGCATCTGCGATGATGGTGGGCTCAGAGACCGACTTTGACCTTCAAACTGGAGTTCCGAGGTTTTAAATCTGTGATTATTTTATAGAAAATGAACGTAAACATGTCTACTGGCAGCGCTAACAGCAATGCGAATATGTCTACTGGAAATGTTAGTAATGTAAATATGTCTACTGGAAGTGCTGCAATGAATGCAAATAACTATGCTAATTCTATGCAGAAGATGTTTGGTAATACAAATATGACGGGTGGCCGCCGCCGCAACCGTAAGAACCGTGGCACGCGTAAGAATCGCAAGAACCGTAGCACGCGTAAGAATCGCAAGAGCCGTGCGAACCGCCGTTAGATATGATTAGATAGAGTTCAACTCTATTAAATCAAGTCTAAGTAGAAATGACGCACAAGTATGAAGCTACGGCACATGGTGTTATGATGTGGGCAACGGGTGAACTTGAGCATGTTGGTCGTATTGCCAGTATCAAAGATAAGGACATTCAATATAACTATGCAATGAGCACCCTTTTTGGTATGGCCCACCTCAAGGATGCCCTCTTTGAACTGGTTGAAGACCCGGATTATGAACACCAGAAAAAGGATTTACTAAAGACACATGACAAAGTCATACGTGTCATGAAGCATCTCTGTAAGGAGTATGACCTGGATCTTGGAGCAATAAAGAGATTTAATACAAAAAAGGTTCTCAGCAATCTCAAGTATCTAAATTCGAATAACAATAACAATAACTATAATAACAATAATATGAATAATATCAATAATAATAACAGCCAATCAAATAATTCCAGTAGTAAGAGTCGCACACGTAAGAATCGCAAGTAAATAATTGATTTAGTTTCGTAACACGATACATAATAAAAAAATACTTATCTCTGTATAGAGTAATGTCAACCGTTGAAAGAGATGGAATAAAAGATTCGCGATATCTACCAAGAACACCTTTACCAGAAGTAAAATTAGCACCTAGTGAACGATTTCTGCGATTACTTGGACTTCTACCCGTTAAAACAATTATTGCTGGAAATACACAGAATATTGCAGATCGTGTATATAAAGCTCGCGGGCCTGCCGCAATGGAAGCACACCATGTCACAACAAATGCTTATTATGACGAATTAGCAAGGCAGGGTACGGGTAACCCAATACTATCTGTAATACAAGAGAAAGGAACAGCAATACAACAGGAAGGAACAGCAATACAACAGGAAGGAACAGCAATACAACAGGAAGGACAAACAGTTGGTGCACCAGCCGCTAGGATTACCGCCGCAGATATCTATCGGGGTTATCATCAGCCAAGTAAACCAGAGGAAATTATATGGGGTGGTCGTATTTTTTTAAGTTTACCAATACAGCAACGAGAAACTATATCTAGATTATGTAATATAATACATTCAGGAGATTCAAGTGTAGTTAATGTAAATGACTATAAAATAATTCTTGATAATTTAATTTCGCGCAATGATCGTACTTATACTACTCTAGATACTTTAGTATCTAACAAATCAATGTTATTTAATCCTGATTTAATAAAAGGATATTGGAATAGATATTATCGTTTTGATTATTCCATAGAGCCCGATGAAATTTATTTCTTTATATTTGATTGGATTAGTAAAAATACTATTTTTACAGAAGAACCATATATAATTTTTCCCTCAGCTATCTCACATTTTATAAGAAAAATACTTGAAGAGAGTAGAATATCACCTCCTAAAGATGATACTTATCCCTTTAATCAAAGAAAAAGAGAATTTATAAGAAGATTATATTATTCTCCTCGCGGCGAACCACAGCTTATATTAAATGAACTTATGACGGTAGAAGAACAAGATATATTTAAACCCAGGTTGATGGGTGAATTAGATTTTAGAGAAACTAGCATCAATAGAATTTATGAGTTTGCAAATGGAAACTTCGCTCGTCGTATATATCCAGATATTGTACTAGAAGATTGTAAATTACTATGGTATCAACTTACTAGAATTACGCAAAGAATGCGCAAATTATATCCAATATATAGAGAAGAAGAAGTATATGCAGCAAATCAATCGCGTAGTATTATTGATTTCTTTTTACAAAATAAACTATTTAGTGAATTTGATAAAAAAAATAGTAAGATGACAAAACAAGCAAGAAGACGCTCATACTGTATCAATTCACGACTTTTTTATGAAAATAGTGGACAAGGTAATTGTGGTCTAGATGTAATTGCTCAAATTTATGAACCATATGATTATGATACAGAACGAGATAATTTTTTGCAGTTTACTGCTCCTATTTCTATTCGATTAAGAGAATTATTAACAAGAGCATATGCTAAAGCACAGAATGAAGAAGGATTTAGGATTATTGTTGGAAATGGATTTCGCAGAAATGGTGTAATACAAGATGGGAGGAGAGTTAGAACATATGGAGAATATTCACAACATATTTCATATGATGGAACCTGGCTTGGAGATAATGATATACAAATATTAATGTGGTTATTAGGAAAACTTCCTTATAAATATATTGCACCAAGTATTGAAAACCAACAAGCTATTAGCATTGAGTTTGGAAAGAATAGAACTGACTATACTATATGTAATATAGGTGGAATGCATTGGAGATTAAAGAGAGGAGGCGAGCCTCGTATTTGGGATAATGATTTACTTCATGCGGAACGTATCTTACGTTTATCAGCAAGAGATATAATATTAGAACAAGAATTACCCCCATTACCATTATCACCAGATGTAGCAGAACAACAAGAATCACCCCAGTTACCATTATCACCAGAAGCATCCGCAGCAGAATCAGCAATTGCAGCATCAGGAATACTAGGAATAGAGAGACAAGCGTCAGCAGTAGCATCTGTAATTGCAGCACCCGCAGTAGCATCTGTAGCACCTGTAATTGCAGCACCCGCAGTAGCATCTGTAATTGCAGCACCCGCAGTAGCATCTGTAGCACCTGTAATTGCAGCACCCGCAGTAGCATCTGTAATTGCAGCACCAGAAGAAGAATTTGAACTAGAAGAAGAAGCAGGAGTAGCACCGACAGTTGCTGAAGAAGGCTCTACGCAAATGGAATTTGATTTTCTCACGCAACAAATGAAAAAACTAGCCATAACCTATAGAACTGCTGAATTTGAATGTTTTACAGTAATTGAATATTTACATAAAAACCACGCTAAATCTAGCGAAAATAAATTACAAGGAGGTGGTAAAACAAGAAAAAACAAGCGTAAACAGTAAATGTTTTTTTGATCTAAAATCGTTTTACGATTACTAATCAAAAAAAGAGGCTATATACCTTCTCATTCTTCGGCACCCGCTTCACCTTAAATCCACTAAACGGCTTCTTCTCCACCTGGTCCCGTGGCCGTGCCATATGGCAGTCCTCGGCAATAACCTTATAGAGGTCAAAGCTCGGATACTTTTCATTTCCATCCGCGTCAATCAGCACATTTTCTCGTGAATCTGTCACCATCCATGTCCACATTGTATTGAATAAATCCGACCCCGTTTCGCGCATCTCAATACCCTCCTCAGAGGACATGACACGCCCGCCCTTCTTCGGCTCCATCTTATGGGGAAATACAGCCTCAAAAAGGCTCACTGCGAGTCGACACAGGTCAAATGACGGATTCGGCGTGACAATCGCCTCCTTTTTCACAGCAAACTCTCCAAAATTATACTGTGTTGCTGCATCATTTCCTGGACGGAAATCATCACTGTAGACTACCTTATCACCTAACTTGAATACAGCACGGCCGAAATCAATAATCTGGAAAATCTTTCCATAGGTCGGTACTCTCCATGTGGTTCCATCACGCTTGGCGTAGTACAAAAACTCCTTATCGGTCGATGACCAGACAATATTATTAGAGTGAAGGTCGTTGTGCGTCATCGAAAGTGTGTGCTGCATGGCACAGAGACCCGCAATCACCTGAAATAGCCAGGCTGACCAACGTGCCTCCCATTCAGGCTCTCCAGGCTCCGCACCTACGAGGCTATGATTCTCAAGAAGAGTATCCATGACACCCTCTGACCGTTCAAGGTACATGAGCATTACAGGAAAATCATTAAATTCGGCAAAGAAATGCGGGTCATCCTCTTCAGATTCTTCCTCCTCAGATTTATCCGATTCCTCAGACTGGCTGTGAAAACTCAGATTATCGGCCGTATGAATACTTCCTGTTTCACCAGGAACCGAATCCGCCTTCAAAGATTCATCCGCAGATGTCTCGGCATCCGAATCCTCTTCAGAATTTGTCGAGTCCCCGCTATCATTGATAAAGGATGGTCGCCGAGTCCAAAATGCCCTGTCTGAGTCCGTTTCAAAATCCGCCTGCACGGCAAATCGCCTTGCATCCAGCCCCCGCCAGAACCAGCGAGTATTACGAAAACTATCATACTCTTCGCTGATATTGAACATATACTTATCAGCAATGGCCGTCATGGAGCCATAATAAAAAGGAAAATGGGGGGATGCATCGAGTTCACGAAGGCGTGAGAGACTAAAGTAACTCAGTGCCTCCACATACGCCTGATTCATTGGGTCCTTCAGTTTCTCCTGAGCCCGAGCCCATCCCTTTGTGCGACTCGCATTAGCAGGCTCCATTGCAAATTCATAGCGACCCTTCATCCAACGAACGGGGTCAAGAAGATGAGTTACTTTACAATATGCCTTCTGTTTCTCAATCTGTTTTCCATTTCCGAGAGTAATCTCACAGTTACCCTTCCCCGCCTCACTGCTCTGCCCCTGCCAGCGCCACTTATGGTCGAGCCAGGCCTGGGTCTTTGAATCAAGTCCGAGAAGTGAATACGCCGGATGAGATAAACTAAGTTTCCGAAAGCCAGACATTTGTGCCATATGTTCGGCCGTTAGAGTCTGTTCTATTAGAACCACTGGCGGAGGAGGCACACTTTTCATTGCAGTGTCCCATTGTTCTACAGGCATTCTTTCTGGTCGGGGTTAAGGATTCGAGTTAATTTCTAAAACGCGGAAAATAAATATATAGAGATAATTAGGATGGCTAGTCTTGTACCATTTGGAGTAAGAATAACAGCAGCAGAAGCAGCAGCAGCAGCAGAACGAATAGCAGCAGCAGCACGAAAAGCAGCAGCAGAACGAAAAGCAGCAGCAGAACGAATAGCAGCAGCAGCACGAAAAGCAGCAGCACAAAAAAAAGCAGCAGAAGTAGCAGCACGAAAAGCAGCATCTTTACGTTGGCAACTTACTGCTGTAGGTAAAGATGGTGCTATTCGTGCTGGACTTAGGCCGCCTGCGGCGTTAGCCCCACTCCCTACTGCTCAAGCTCAAGCTGCTTATGCTGCTCAAGCTCAAGCACTACAAGCTGTATCAGGAATACATGATCATCGATATGCGAACCATCTTATTAAGCTAGTACGCCCAGGATTAAGACCTCCACGCATATCTCAAGGTTCGCGTGTATCAGGTTTTCCACCTAATGCTAGGCCTCATCCGCGTGCTGGTCCTGCTCCACTAACAGTAGGAAGACTGGCGCAACAAGTAGGTCGACAACCACGTGGAGCTAGAGGTTTTCAGTCGTTACAGCAACGACCTATACCAGGTTTAACAGCAGTAGAACGGAATGCCGCAAGAGCAGAGGAAGCAAATAGAGTTGTTGAAGATGCTTTTAATAGAGGAGTCTTTCAATTTGAGGTAGGGACGAATCAAGGACAACTATTTGTAGATATAGTTTATCGTATGCACTATGGTAGTACTACTAAAGGAATAACTGATATTTTACTACAGGATACTTGGCGAAGCGGTGCTATACAAGGAATTCAAGGAGTTGGAATGGCAGTTGAACATATTACTGCAAGAATTATAGCTGCACGTATTTTTATGGGATGTAGGCAAGTAAATTCAACTCCAGATGCCAGGAAAAGATTATTTATAATTCTGGGACGTTTATGGAATACTGGTGGTAATCTTAAATACGAATCAGAACGAATAAATAATATTCTTTCAGCATTAGATAAAATAGTTCATCAACGCCGCATATCATTTCAAGATGCATTTATTGCATATACAAAACCTAAAAGAAATGGAACTATACAAAGTGTGCCGCCAGGATTTAATGTTGAAGAATACATAGTCAGGAATAGAGACGCTATAAATGGCATAATAGAAGCACTTAGAATAGAGGCTAGAGAGAAACCTGCTGATAGAGCTCTTATTGAGTATGCAATTTGGTATCTTGAAAGACTTCGAAATGTAGCATATCCTCTTCCAGCTGGTGGAGGAATTGTAGATTTTTCAAAGTACCCAGAGGAAATAGAACAATTAATAACAGATGCATGTTTTGATGCACTTGTATATAGTGATAAAGTACCCGTCGAATCTAACTCTTCTAATAAAAAGATAACAACAGAAAAAGAAGCAGGAGTCGTTATAGATAAACTTATTAATAATATTGATAAAATATGGGAAATATTTAATACTGAGATTCTTGATAAAATTACATATAAAGAAATAAATGATATGATGACTAAAGCAAAGTTAATTACACCTGTAAATAATACAGGAAATAAACTATCAACCATAGAAAATGTAGATGGCGGATTCAGAAAAAACAAAACTCTAAATAGAAAGAAAAATATGCTAAGGAAAAGAAGTACAAGAAGAAAATTAGGAGGTGGTCCATTAAATATGGTAGGAAAAAGAGTAGGGAGTGCTGCATTAACAGCAGTAAAACAAGCAGAACGCGGTCTCTTACGGTCACAATCATTTGGCCATACTGCGCTTGGAATGGCCCCGATGGCATTTTCTACACAAGCAATGAATCCTAGACTATTACAAATTCCTGCATCTTTTAGATCGACTGTAAACGAGCGTGCGTTTCCTACGTCTAAAAATGCAAAAAAGGCCGGATTTAAGTGGAACAATATATTAAATAGTAATGCAGAAAAAACTGCGCAGGAGGTGGCTACTGGAGAAGAATGGGCAAAAAATAATCCAGGAAAGGCAAAAAAAATGAAGAATGAATATAATGCATTAATGAGGGAAAGAAGTGGTGCACAAACACATGGTAATTCAAAAATGAGTAATTTTAATGATATATTACAGAATTCAGACCCTAATATGGAAAATTATCATAAAAAATTAGGTGCTGCTGGATTAGGAGCTTTAGCATATAGCATATATGACCAGCGCCAAAAATTAAAAAATAAATCGCAAAAAAATAAAAAGACTCACGAAAATACTTTTAAGGGTGGTAGAAAATATAGAAAAGTCTATACATACAAAGTTAAAAAGCGTAGCAACTAAAAATCTCGTTTGCCGTCCCTATACAGAATGGCAGCCGCCTCCGCTATGAATGTATCCCTCCGAAAGTTCGATATGAAAAAGATTCCTCAAGACGCCGTGGCCGTTTTCATTGGTCGTCGTCGTACGGGTAAGAGTACCCTTGTTCGTGACCTGCTCTACCATCACCAGAATATGCCGCTCGGCACAGTCATCAGTGGTACAGAGGAGTCCAACAGTTTCTACGGACAAATGATTCCGCCGCTCTTCATCCATGGAGAGTTCAGTCCCGTCATTCTGGCAAATTTCTGTAAACGCCAGAAACTCGTGATGCACAAAATTCAGCAGGACCTCGCCGTTGGAAAGCAGAGCAAGATTGATCCCCGATCCTTTATGATTCTCGACGACTGTATGTACGACGACTCCTGGACACACGACAAGAATATTAAGTATCTCTTCATGAACGGTCGTTGGCTCAAGGTCTTCTTCTTGATTACGATGCAGTACCCTCTCGGTATTCAGCCGGCACTCCGAACCAATGTAGACTATGTTTTCATTCTCCGTGAGCCCTACGCCTCCAACCGCAAGCGCATCTATGATAACTACGGGTCGGCCTTTCCCTCCTTTGAATTCTTCTGTCAGGTCATGGACCAGTGTACGCAGAACTACGAGTGTCTCGTGATTGACAATACATCACAGAGCAACAAACTCGAAGACTGTATTTTCTGGTACAAGGCCGAGATGCATCCTGAGAAATTCCGTATTGGAGCACCCGAGTTCTGGCAACACAGTGAGCAGCACTATCGCGACAAGGATGAGGAGGATATTAACCAGTATGACCCGAGCGCGGCACGGAAACTCAAGGGACCTCCTATTAATATCCGCAAGATGTAGATGAAGAGCGACACAATAGCAATTTTATGTATACTTCTCTTTGCATGCGTACTGATGGGCTGGTATGCAGTTGAAGGGCGCGTCGAGGGATTTGAAGCAGGTGAAGGTCAGATGTGCGGCGTTGATAAGCCTACTTGCGTACATGGCACTCGTTGCATGAATGGATACTGTAGTTCTTACAATACTCCGATGTTACCGGCCTTTTCTACTTTACCCGTTGAGCCTTCCGATCCTGGAAATCCTGGCGGCTTTCTCCACACTGAATAGAATGGCTAAGATGATGCGTTTAGGAGTTGCGGGCTGTGCCCTTGTTATCTTATTTGCGGTACTCATGTTCATGCCTATGCTACGCAGCATGTTCCCCGGCCTTGTACAGGGCTTTTCCAACTACGATTGCAAGCGCGAGACGCAGTGTCCCGAGGGAACCTTCTGCCAGAGCGACCAGTGCATCCCCATTGTGACGCGTGAAATGACGAGTTCTGCAGGTGCGACTGGTTATTACGCGTAAATATCTGTTCTATGTTTTTTCAAAAAACTGTAAACAGACTAGTCCTTCTTGTCATCCTTCTCCTCCTTCTTCTCCTTCCTGCGCTCCATGGCGAGGTCAGCGGGGCCACTGAACATGCTCGCATAGGAGCCGACACCCGCTGTGAAAGGAGAGGCATCCGCGGCCTCAGGCTCAGGCCGCTCCACCTGTAGTTGCTGACCCGCCATGCCCTTCACGCCCTTCTTGCGCTGCTCTGAGTAAAAGGTATCACGAGCATTCTCATTCTCCTTGTACTTCTTCATGAGCGTATTGAGCTGGTCCTCCGCATACTCCTGCTCAGCGACCGCATTGGGATTCGGGTCCCACGGCAGCCACTTGCCAACTTCACCCACAAAGACATTGTGAATCGTGTCATTGCGCTGGAGCTTCTTGGAGCGGGCAACGGCCTCACCTTGAGTTCCATAGACTCCGCGTATCTTGAGACCACGCACGGATGTCCTGAAGTTGTTCTTTGCATAGAACTCCTCCTCCAGACGGCTGCCATTCTTATAGAGAAAGTCCTCATAGGCCTCCTGGATTGTCGTCTCCTGAATCTCCTTCTGGTTCTTGCGCACATAGCCCTCAAGGTCAGCAAGCACCGTCTCCATCTTTACCTGGCTTGTACGGCAAATGAGTGCAACACCCGAGAGATCGGTCTTCTCCGCCTTAACCGCCTCCTCCTCGAGCTTTGAGTTCACGGAGCGAACCGTGTCAGCAAGAAAGGCCTCGAGCTTCTTTGTCTTGTACTGAATCTCAAAGTCCTTTACAAAAGACGAAAAGAGAAATGAATCCTTACTTGCCAGAACCTTCTCCGGACTCAGGAAACTCAGCAGACAGAACTTCTGGCCAGGAATCTCCTGGTCCTCCTCAAGAAAGTCCTCCTTCTCCGTATAGTTCACCTCCTTTGACATTCTAAGGGCTTACTGGTATATTTCTTTAGGGGGTTTCCACGCAGCCGGCTGCGCCCAAAAATTTTCTCACTAACCAATATAAATAATGGATCTCGCTGAAGTTCTCAATCGCGCCATCAAGTATCTCATTGAGGGTATCGCCGTCGGTCTCGCGGCCGTGCTCGTTCCCCGGAAGGGCATTGACTTCCAGGAGGTCGTCGCCATCGCCATCGTCGCCGCGGCCGTTTTCGCCGTGCTCGACCTCGTCTCCCCTTCCATCGGCGTGACGGCTCGCCAGGGTGCTGGCTTCGGCATTGGTGCGAACCTCGTAGGCTTCCCGCGGTAAGCGCAGCGACCCTTCAGGGTAAGCTTACGAAGTAAGAGCATAGACCAAGCAATAAGACTATCAACAAATCTACTATTTTTCTATGCCATAGATAAATAGTAAATGCGTATGTCAACAACAACTCTTGCACTTATCGTGCTGATGTGTACACTTCTCTTTGGAGGAGTAATCGTATCGCGTTCATATTTTGAAGGATTTGAGGTGGATGCGAGTGGAAATCAGATTCCGAGCCCCAATACCCCGACAAATCAACCGCCTGTTCAAGTATCCGCGAAGCCTATCTCGGACATTATGGTACCCTCTATGCAAATGCCAATGCAGAATTATGGAATGACAGGAGTTGGAATGGCAAGCCCAATGCAGAATTATGGAATGACAGGAGTTGGAATGGCAAGCCCAATGCAGAATTATGGAACGACACCCCCAATGTCTTTACCAATTGATGCACAAATTCTCCTGCCAATTCAGTCACCTACATTCAATCGTTACCGTGCAGCTTCTGCCATGCAACTCCAAGGGGCCCCCTACGGCCAAATGGGCCAAATGGCACCAATGGCGCAAATAGGCCCAATGGTTCCTAATTTGTCACCTGAAGCAATGAATCAACAAGCGATGCTTTTAGATAAATCCAATCAGGCCGCCGCAATGGGTGATATGGCTGCGGCAGCATCTCTCAAACAGGCCGCCTCACAAATTGGTAGGGGTTAAGTAGAATGCGTCTTTCCAATACAGCGCTTATCCTTGTGATTTTTGCCTCTGCCATCCTTCTCTCTGTTATAAGCCCACTGCGTGAATTCTTCACATCTCCTGGAACCATGGTGCAGCTGACAACGAGTCATGTACCCAATGCGGAAGATTACAATTACTACAATAATGTCTACCCGAAGATGGTGCGCCGTGAAATTGCCGATATGACAGGCGAGGACCCTGGTCAACTCCGTCCCTGGGTCTTTCCGTATGCCGGCGGATATTACTTAAATTGAGCGGATAAAGCCCCAATTTAAATCTTCACAAATCTTCTGCCAGATTTTATCCTGAGTATAGAGTTTGTCCCGATTTTTCAGTAAAGGAAAATTCGGGAGATAGTCATCCAGTTCGAGCAGTTCACAGAATTTATACAGAACATAGGAATACGAAAGGAAGTTGCTGCGTCCCTTAGGGCAGTGCTTCTGGAAATGCGGCTGAATCTCCTTGAACATATACCGAAGTTTCTCCTCAATCTCACGATTCATCACAGGGGCATTTTTGCCATTGAGACGATTTGTAATGTGGGGTACATGCTCGTAGTATTTATTCGCCTTGATTTTCTTCAGAATCTCGCGAATCTTCGCCGGCTTCAGACCCTCAAGTTGTGTAATACGCTCCTTCTTGAGTTCCAGTAAAATCTGGTCATAGATCTCCTGAGGAATATCGGTGCACTCCTTGGCCTGGAACTGTGCGAGCCATTCATTAAAATGATTAATACGCTTGTATGCATAATAACTCACTTCACGCGGTGGATCCTTGTAACTCGGTTTATCACTGTCCATAAGCACAAACTCCTGGTGACCACAGATTGCACAACTAAACATGGCCTCATTGGCACTGAAAATCATTTCGGATGAGCACTCATCACAGAGTCCAAAGCCACTCTCCGCCTCGACGGATGTATTTCTCGCATGACCAGGATCCACCTTCTGGAGATATTTATCGAGGAGTTTATCTCGTTGTAAATTCTCACCCTTCATCTCCTTTTTCAGATCCGTTGTGACCTCGCTGCTCTCGCCCGCCGCATCGTGAAGGGCCGCGAGGACACTCCCCGGCTTCACATAATTCCTGGTTTTCTGAAGACTCTCTACTCCATTCTGAATCTTCTCCTGGATATCGTAATACTTGTAGAGTATATCACCCGTCTCCAAAAAATAATTTAGTAAATCATCCTCCTTATCAATTGAATCAATCTCACGCTTCACTTCTCGCAGGCGATTCTCCTTCAAGTTCCTTTCAATAATGTTTTCACATACCTCTATTTCTTGGGTTAACTGTTTTTCCTGTGCCTTTAGTGAGTCGACTCCCTGTTTCTGTTCAAGAAGCTGGGACATTTTCACCTGGTGAATTGCATCCAGCGTAGTACGAGCCTCCGGATTAGACCGCTTTGTTGGCCTTATCTTGAAGTAGGGTTCACCCATACTAAATTCTATTGAGTTTTCCTGAATCCGTTTAGGCATTCCAGAAGACTTTTTTCTCTTGCGCCAAAATTTTTTTCTAAGTGAAGGTTATAAACTAAAATGACTGGAGGGGGCCTCATGCAGCTTGTAGCGTATGGTGCACAGGACGTCTATCTCACGGGTAATCCCCAGATCACCTTCTTTAAGGTGGTCTACCGCCGCCACACGAACTTTGCGATGGAGGCCATCGAGAACCCGTGGAACGGCGCGCCGAACTTCGGCAAGCAGGTCACCTGCACGATCCAGCGCAACGGTGACTTAATCTACCGTATGTACCTCCAGGCCACGCTCCCCAGCGTGTCCCTCCTGGCCTCTGACGGCTCAGGCGCGCAGTTCCGTTGGCTCAACTGGGTTGGCCACAACCTCATCGACTGGGTCGAGCTCCAGATCGGCGGCCAGCGCATCGACAAGCACTATGGCCAGTGGCTGCACATCTGGAATGAGCTCACGCAGGAGCCGGGCAAGCAGGCTGGCTACGCCAAGATGGTGGGCAACATCCCGCAGCTCACGAACCTGCTGGTTCAGGGCGGCGAGTCTTGCGACAACTACTGCTCAGGTGGCGAGCCGAACTCCTCCAACGAGGTCCTCAACTGCTCCCCTGAGTACACGCTGTATGTACCGCTGCAGTTCTGGTTCTGCCGCAACCCTGGCCTGGCGCTCCCGCTCATCGCGCTCCAGTACCACGAGGTCCGCATCAACCTCCAGTTTAACGACCTCACGAACCTCTGCTGGGCGTACACGCCCCAGGCGTCTAGCTCAACGGCGATCCAGACCCGTGTTGGCAATGCCGGCCTCGTCGCGTGCTCGCTGTATGTTGACTACATCTACCTCGACACGGATGAGCGCCGCAAGTTCGCGCAGGTGTCCCACGAGTACCTGATCGAGGTTCTGCAGTTCACGGGCGGTGAGTCCATCACGTCCAGCTCCAACAAGCTGAAGCTGAACTTCAACCACCCGTGCAAGGAGCTCATCTGGGTGGTCCAGCGCGACTCCTTCACGAGCTGCGACACGAACGTCATCAACCCGTGGAAGGGCCAGCAGCCGTTCAACTTCTCTGACTGGTGGGACCGGTCAGTCCTGGAGTCTGGCTACTCCGTCACGCGCGTTGAGGGCATGGCCGGCGGCAACCCGTGCGTCACGGCGCTCATCCAGCTCAACGGCCACGACCGATTCCAGGTGCGTGAGGGCCGCTATTTCAACGAGGTCCAGCCGTACCAGCACCACACCAACATCCCGTCTGTTGGCATCAACGTCTACTCCTTCGCCCTCCAGCCGGAGCAGCACCAGCCGAGCGGCACGTGCAACTTATCACGCATTGATAACACGACGCTGCTCCTCACGGTCTCCAATAACGCCGTCGGCACGGCCACGAGCTCCACGGTCTATGTCTATGCGACGAACTACAACGTTCTCCGCGTGATGAGCGGAATGGGTGGTTTAGGTTATTCGAACTGATGACATTAATCATGTCATGTTTGAAAAAACTTTGGCTGCTAAGAGTACTTCAAAAAAGGAAGTGCTAGTTTGATAACACTTGTTTCTAAGAGAAACATGGAGCAACACCATCAAATTGCGGGAAACTCCTGCTAGGTTATGACTACCGCCCTGGAACCGAAAGGTCAGTCCAGTGGCACCAAGGGGAAACTCGTGGGTAGGGTAAGAAGGTCATAAATAGGGACAATCCGCAGCCAAGTTCTAAGGTCAGTGAGTGACTAAGAATGCAGTTCAGAGACTCAATGTTGGTGGACCGAAAGGTCTAAGATAGAGTCCGTCCCCACAGAAATGTGGTTTACCAGAGGATCTCAATACACTTGTTATCGTGTATAGGGGGAGAGTTGGTAGAGTTCCTGTGCCAAAAGGCAAGGAATGGAAGGCATGCTCGCCTACTCCAACTAGACGCAAAGTCATTTGTGTTTGGTTTTTTTATACTCTGCAAAATTGAATAGCCGCCGGTTGGGTGGTAAGTCTAAAAGTTATTTGTGATACTCCGGTAGAATGTCACATATACCTTGTACTCATTGTTCTAAAACATACGAACCCTTCAAAACAGTTCATGGAAAAGTTAGTAAACTATGCCCACACTGTCGTGAAACTCAACAACGAGCGGATGAAAAACGAAAAAATCGTGTGCGAAACTATCAAGCCGAAGCAAAACGAAATCTAGATACAGCATGGAGTACATTTCTTAAAAAATCAGTTGAGCGGCGTGAAAAAGAGAATAGCCTTACTAAAGAGGAGTTTCTTCAATATATTCAGACTCCTTGTTACTATTGTAATTATTATGATGAAAATGAAATAAATGGTATAGACCGCATAGATAACTCAAATGGATATTCAAAAAAGAATTGTGTAACTGCATGTAAAACATGTAATCGAATGAAACATATCTTTCATCCAGTTTTCTTTATCGAGAAGGCAAAACTAATTATGAAGTTTGCGGATAAAATACTAACCGATTCTGAACGAGATGCCTTTTATCTAAAATGGAAAGAATATGTACATAAATCACCAGTACCTTATATTTATGTAAAACGCAATACAGAAGAGAAGCGAGAAATACCTTACCAGATAACAAAAGAGGAATATGAAGAACTTATTTATAAGCCCTGTTATCTATGTGGATTCAAATGCCGCGCTGGAAATGGCCTTGACCGAGTTGATAATACAAAACGAGAATATACTTATGATAATGTACAACCATGCTGTTCAACTTGTAATATGATGAAAGCTCTCTTTACAAAAGAGGAGTTTCTACAGAAAATAAAAGAGATATCAGCATTCAGGATAGAGTATCCAATTGAATGGTTAACAATTCCTCGCCATGGATTTCAAATGGGTGGAGCAAAAACAGAAAGTCTTGCAGAGCCTGAAAAAGAAAAACAATGGCGTGCAAAAACAATTTATAAAGCTATTCGGTCAGGAACAACGGTAGAGTTTATAGAACATATAAAACAAGCAGGTCTTGAAGAGAAATGGAAACTAGTTGAAACAGATGCCGGTGAAAAAACATTTGAAGATATGGAAGCATCGCTAAAAAAACTTGTTACAGAAATTCGTTATAAACGTAATGGGCGATAATCACTTCTTTGAAGCAATAATACCTCCAAGTACCATACAGCCAAATACAATCGCTGCCAAAACAAACACAATATACCATTTTGTGGATAGGGGCGAAAATTCAGGAGGTGGAGGTGGAACCGGATTCTGTGAAGTTTTACGACAAATTGGACAGAATGGAAAATCTAGATTACTGACCGTATGTTTTTCGCGTATCCATTGCTTCCAACAGGTCGGATGCACATGAAAATGACAACCGCATGTGATATACTTACTACTCTCTACAAGAGCTGTGCCACTTTCATGAGTGACTTCAAGGCAGACAAAACATTCATTATCAGGAGTCACTGCAGTGAGTTCTGTTAGTGAAGTTGTAGAGGTCGATGGCTTCATTAAATATAAATACAAAAAATACTTTATACTCGATTTTACGCGGTAATCGCCTTTCGCCTACGAAGAATAGGGCCCTGAATTTCCGTTGGAATATCCATCTCTTCGCCGCTCATCCAGCTCGCAACCTTAGTAAGACTAGCTACAACTCCAAACAAGAAGGCCACGAGCATCGCCTTATACATACCCTGTGAATGGAGCATGAGGCCCATTAGAACCTGACAGAAACTACTATCCATGACAACAAGACTCTGTACGAAACCCCAGGCACCCTTTGGCGCACAGAAACACATATAGACATGAGTCGACGACCATGCCACAAATCCAATTCCTACTGCGGTCAGAAGACCCCAGCCCCCAATCTGCTTGCATATACTGGAACAACACTCCTTGGATGGCATGAACACTTTGACAGTAGTCCGGTCAGCCTTATGCCTCAAATTTTTCCCAGCGCTCATGTAGGATGGATATATCAAACACAACAGATTCAGAAGATCTGGTATTTATTGGCACCGCGGCCCTGTTCGTAGAACTTATCACTCTTTTTCTTGTTAAATATGCCGGATCCAAACCCACAGTGGGTACTATGGCACTTAATGATTGGTATGAACGCTTTGGCATTTTTGCGGTGGGTGCAGATGTTCTGAGTCTGATGATTGGTGTGGTGGCCGCTCGTTTCCTCTACACCTATTTCTTCAAGTCTGTAATGGACTGGTCCCCGCTCTATTTTATGCTCTGTGTAGTGCTATTCCAGCTTTTCCATGACCTCTTCTTCTATTTTACGACCATCAAGAATCTTCCTCGCGGCTACAATGAAATGATTGATGTCTTCCAGGATTACGCCAAAGAAAACGGCGCGAAGATTCTCGTTGCGGATGCACTTATGCTAATTGCCACGGCAGGAGCTGCAATGTATCTGAAGTCGGTCCCGCTCCATTTTGTACTGATAGGTCTACTTGGTATACTCTATGCACTCTGTTTTATCCTCTTTACGGCTCCTACACCGACCGTGGCCCAGGCCTATCAGGCATCTACACCGATTTCTAAGGCACCACAGGGCCAAGAGGCGCAGCCCTCGCCGAAACAGAATTTCCAGGAGGATCGTCGACAGGGACTCCTAGACCCTGGAAGTTTTGATCCTCGACAACTACACACTCCATTTGATTCCAATACATTTTAAAATATACGTAGTATTTATAAATGCCCCTGCTTGATATTATTCATCCAGATGATAACGATGGAGAAACTTTACAGTTTAAAACAAACGCAGGAGATATGGGATTTGAATTTAAGGTCAGTGGAGAAAATGTTCAATTTGATGCGGATAATAATATGTATACATTTATGCCTTCTGGAATAACTGTTAGTTTAAGTCCTAATGATGGATTAAATGGTGTACATGTTAGTATTCCAGGTAATATTCCAGGTGAACCACTAGCTAATTTTGTAGAGCGCTGGGAGGATGATGCTGTGGGAGATAGAATAGTAGCTGTTCTTAATCAATTAAGAGATCATCCTATACATGCAAATAACAATGGAAATGGAAATAATAATGCACCTGGAAATAATGCACCTGGAAATAATGCACATGCACCTATTAATTTAGACAACATTAGTAATGAAAATATGGATGGAGGCAGATATAAAAAACGTAAGTCTCGTAAGTCTCGTAAGTCTCGTAAGGCACGTAAAGGGCGTAAGGCTCGTAAAACACACCGCAAATATTAATCAAATACCACCGAAGCCTCTGAGTTCTCTAATAAAACTCCGAGCGCGGCTTCGCGCCGCTCCAACGCTCCACCACGCTGTTTCTTCGACACATGCTTCCAATGCCATTCAAATGATAATGCATCATGTTTGTTAAACGGTCCTACATAGCAGTGCCGACGCCATGTCTCTCCAGCCGCCACTTTTGCTCGTGTAGCCCTCGCACCACCTGACAGTTCCCCCTTATGTTGACGCAACCGGCGATCTACATCGACAGTTGCACCAATATATGTCGCTCCACCTGAAGACACTAGGCAATAACAGTACCACGGTGCCTCCATTCTACACTACTCTAGGCATTTCTCTTTAGAAGTGCCACGCCATTTCTCTCCGCATTGTGAAAGACCAGAGTGAATCCATTTTTCTGTGCATGTTCGAGCACTTTATCCGTCTTCATCGTATCTGTGTCATCTAGAAAGAGATACTTCGGATTTAACTTACACGCCTCCTGATAATCGGAGAATCCACAATATTCTCCACCATCGAGAATCACTAGATCCATTGTCTGTCCCACCTGAACATGTGGAACCTCCGCAAAGGCCCTCTTATCTGATTCATACCAGAGGTCATAGTGCGGTTTATTCTTCAGAAAAGTCGGGTGTGCATGAATCTCTTCATCGGACATCAGGCTCGTAGCAATGCGCCCATTTACAAAATCAACCATTTCACGCCCAGGCCTCGTAGCCCAATTCTCCTTTGCACACTGGAGATTTTCGCCATTTGTCTCGAGTGAGAGAATTTTCACAGGTGCGTACTCGGGGCGGCTGAGTGCACCGAGTACACAACAGAGAGTCGTTCCAAGACCATTCCAGCAGCCAATATCGAGAATCGTTTTGATGCTCATATCATGCTGAATGAGACCCATGAGAATACGCCCAGCCACCGTATCTGAGTGAATCTGACCAAGCGTCGCCTTCATAGTTGGACGAGAGGGTTTAGTTTCAAAGAAACCCCGCGATACCATAAATTCATGGTGATACTGCGGATTGATAATATGAACTAGATTATCCGATTCACTTCGGATAAGATATCCGTTAGAATCCGTATACTTGTCATAGATATCAAAAAACCCGTAGCCATATGACCGACAGTTAATTGCAATGCATTCATTAAAATAGCGGGCGTAGTTCTTTCGGTCCTTATTTGTTCCGAGAAATGGATACTCAGGATTATTCCACACAGTGGAATCGACTTCAATCGGCGGAATTACATTGTAGACATAGACATTGAGATTCTTAATCTGCGAGACAATGTCCCGAAGTCCCTCAAAATAGGAATCGACAATATTCTTAATAACTGTTTTGTACGGCATCATCTCCTTAGAGACATACTTATGAACATGACAGCGACAATCAATCTCTCCAAAAGAGAAAATAACTGTATCTCCTTCGACCACAGGAAAAGTGCGCAGGTCAAGGCGAGCAAGTCGATCACGACCAATTGAAAACGCGAGAGTAGGCCCAATACTATTCCGATTTACATATGCTAGTTTATCAAATGGGTGAACAGAATGGCTGTCGCCAAATGTAAAAATTGTCATCTAGCCTATTTACTATAAGTGTCTTTAACCGTGTTGAAAAAAAAAATTTGAATGGGTTGCGCCGCAGTATATATATAGTAGAAAAAAAATGGCCCCCATCTCTGCAGATACTCTCATCATTGGAACTCTGTATATCAAGGTTCATAAGAAGAACGGGCATTGCTTTCCTGCGAGAAAGTTTCTTGGAATGAGTGAATTTGGATATGCGCTATTTGAGATGAGTAGCGAGAGCTATAGGAGTGAAAGTCCCGAACTCTGGGACTTCTATGCGCCCGAAGATTCTCTCATACCAACTCCCGTGTATCCGCCCGATGATTGGGTAGAGGGCGCAGATGGATATCACGCACCTACAAAGCCTCACGAAGAGACTCCAGTACACTGAAGATAGTGCATCCTACAGAGTGGCTCATAAATCTCCTCCCCTCCAATCTCCACTTGGTCATCCTTTGACTTTTTTTCGCTGTGAGTGAAGAGTGCAGCCACAGGAGTTTGACAACGCTTACAGAAGGCGTGGCGCTTTTCTACACTGTCGCAGTAGGGAATTAGTTCCAGAAGTTCACCGAACGGCTGCCGCTTCGTATCGCCATCGAGTCCAACGCAGATGACATCCTTCTTATCCTTTTCAACTGCATTTATGACAAACTCCTTGAGTCCAGTAAAGAATTGCGCCTCCTCGATAATTATTAAGCGCGCATCGATATAGGCAAGTGTAGTTAGAACAGTATCGAGATAACGCACTGCAAGCGCAGGATGTCTCTCCTTGTCATGACTTACAATTTCAGGTTTCTCACTGTAACGAGTATCGCTACTGTGAGTAATCACAAAGATGGGCCAGCCAATCGCAGAATACTTACGAATAGTGCCGAGAAGCTCAGACGACTTTCCTGCAAACATGGGACCGAGGATAATTCTGAGACTCATTGTATAGTGTATACTTTCTTACAGGGGGCACTTCAAATTTAACATCCTTGTCTATCAAGTGGAATCACATCAAAATAGGTCATTCCATACTGAGTGCCCTTGGGAGGAACAGTGATGCGTACAAAGGCCCATTCACGGCCAAAGGAGGGAACAAAGACCTTTGAATGACTAATGAACCAGTCAGGAATATCAAGATTACTGTAGAGAATCTTAATTGCATCCACTCCTGACATATCCCATGGATAGCAGCCACCTGCATTAATTGTAATGACACCTCCAGCAGGCATCCAGCCAAGTAACTTCTCAAAAAGACTCGTCCACATTGGGTCATTCATATCAGGATCGACTAGGTCTACATAGATACAATCGTAGACACGCGGCTCCTCGAGAATCTTGAAAATATCACTGTGCTCCACTGTCAGGCGCGGGTCATCAAAGACATTTCCTCCAAGAAACACAGTCGTCCAACGCGGCTCCTTCTCACGAAAATGTGTAACGAGTTCGGTATCCCAGTCAATCATCGTTACATGTGCATCCGTGCGCTCTCCAAGACGCGCTAGAACAGCCCGTGCCGTTGCACCTTCGCCCCCTCCAAGAATACAGATGCGCGACTTTGTGTTAAGACATTCATGAACTCCTGAGACAAGATTCATATGGTAGAGATGTTCATCCGCTACAGATGATTGTAGAACACCATTCACAAAGAGGGTCCGTCCAAAAAGAACTGTATTCAGAATATCAATCTTTTGTTTGGCCGTCTGAAAACTTAGGGAACCCTCAGGATAATAGCGCAAAATCCGGATGAACTCACCATCACGCTCCTCAAACTCTTTGATTTCAGACATTTCTATGTCTATATCAAATAGTTTCTTTAAGGCGCAGCAACCGCGGGCTCATCAGCCACTTCAGCCTTCACATCCTCTACAGTCGCAGCAGGCTTAGCAGCATCAAACTCGGCAAGTACCTTTGAACCAGCATCAACCTCCTCCAGAGTCTTACCACCCGTCTCACGCACAAAAAGTGCCGTCATCAGATTTCCAGCAAGACTTACGCCCGCACAAACAGCCATAATCGCCATAGCTCCAGCCGCCGCCTCATTCTGCGCCGTCTGTGAAGAGCTACTCGAAACTGTACTACAATCATTTGCTGTGGGTGCCGAATTGCAGTATCCGTACCACATGGACAGGAGACCATAAGAACCCGCTGTGGCACCCAGTTTACCCATTGCCGCGCTAATACCGTGTCCAGTTGTGCGCATGCGAGTAGGAAACACTTCTACAGGCATGAGGAAGGTGGTACTATTCGGACCAAAATTCGCAAAGAAATAGGTGAGTCCATAGACAATTACAAATCCAGCACCACCAGCAGAAAGACGAAGGTCGCTATTATAGGCGCCTGATAGAATAGCAAAGCAGATTGCCGACATCAGGAATCCCATATGTGTCATCCAATAGCGCCCCATCCGCTCAATCAGGCCAATAGCAAACCAATAGCCAGGCAGAGCAATTAGCATAATGTAGACGGTGCTCAGTAAGGAGAGCCGTAACTTATCAATTGAATTAACGCCTGTCGTATTTGAAACGGCACCATTTACGAAACTTGTGTTCATCAGACTTTGGCCGTAGAAAGTGACATCAATCAGGAACCAGGTAGATGCAGTACCTACAAGCACAAAGGCATATTCACGCAGGCACTTTAGAGTTATCCAGATATCAAGAACTGCGAGCTTCTTATGCGCCTCCTTGTCAACAACGACTAATGTCTCACCGTCTACACCAAGTTCCTTCTTCTTTACCTCATTGTAAATCTTACTCTCAACAATGGCCAAGCGGAAGTAGATTGTCAGAAGATTCAGCACACAACCGAAGGCAAGGGCAAAACGCCAGGTTCCATCGGCAACCCAGGGACCACCATAGTAGCGCAGAGTTGAGATAGTACTAAAGTTGACAATTGCCGCAGTGAGTTTACCCCAGCCCTGCATGCTGAAAATCGAGAGGACTGACATTCCACGCAGAGCAGATGTCGCGGCTTCACTCGTAATTGTAGAGGCCAATGGGTATTCACCACCTACACCAAATCCAAGGATACCGCGCCAGATAGCCAGTTGGATATACACATCATTCATGGATGATGTGGGTTGGAATGTATTTGCAGACCATAGACCCCACTGCGTCGTTGTCGCCGGCACAGTTTGACCTGCTGACGAGGTTGCTGAGCCCAGTGCACCGAGAATAATCAGGGCGGAGGTAAGAACGAAGTTCCACTTGCGACCCAGGAGGTCACCCATGAAACCAAAGAAGAGTTGGCCTAGGATAGAGCCGATTAAAGCAGCGTTATTCACACTGTTCTTTAATGCGACTGTCTGAACTTGATAGCGAGGAATTACTTCGGTATCAAAAGCAGAATTTGTCACTAGACTACATACGGAATTGTCCCATGTGTACTGAAGGCACTTATTATCCTTTGTTGCACAGATAAAGTTCGCGTAACCTGCAGTTCCTGTCATGGTTTGGAATGCGGGATTTGAAATATTGTAAGCAGAGCCGAAAACGGCGTAGGCGTTCGGAGAGCAAGCAGGGTCGACCGAGAATGAGTAGGCCACCTTGTTCACTGGCGCGAGGTTCTTCAGGATGTTTGTGACACCATCCGTAATAAAAAGATCATAGGAGTCAGCGAAAAATCCACTGCCAGCGATAAATGTCCGAAACAACCAGGAAGCGAGCATTATACTTAGTAGGGCGGAGTTAACCTTTAGACATCAGCATCCACCATCTCCTTTACTAATGACGCAAATGTTGCCTCTCGAGTCCATCCAAGCTCCTTCTCAGCACGGCTCGGGTCACCAATGAGTGTATGCAGCTCATTTGGACGAAAAAGAGAAGGATTAATCTTCACACGAATATCTCCTGTGAGGCCATCATATCCCTTCTCATCGACACCCTCGCCGCGCCACACAATCTGGATTCCAATGTGGCTAAAGGCAATCTCTAGGAATTCGCGAACGCTGTGCTGCTCACCTGTGGCCAGTACCCAATCATCAGGTGTATCGTGTTGTAAAATACGCCACATACCCTCTACATAATCGCGTGCATGCCCCCAATCACGCTTAGCATCTAGATTGCCGAGTTCAACACAGGTCTCTTCGCCGCGCTTAATCTTTCCAACGGCTATTGTAATCTTGCGCGTCACAAAATCGGCTCCGCGACGAGGCGATTCATGATTGAAGAGAATTCCATTACATGCATATAGACCATACCCGCTACGGTAATTGCGCACAGACCAATACGCAAAGAGTTTTGCTACAGCGTACGGCGAGCACGGCTCAAATCCTGTCGTTTCAGAGAGAACCGTCACGCCATTTCCAATACGATTACCATAGAGTTCACTTGTACTCGCCTGATAAAAGCGAATACGCTCCTTGATAGGGGAGCGACGCGCACACTCTAGAAAACGCAGGACGCCCAGAGCATCTACATCAGCAGTGTATTCAGGAATGTCAAAAGAGTGACGAACATGACTCTGTGCAGCAAGATTATAAATCTCAACACGCTCAAAGTTTAGTCCAGCAAACTCTTCAAAGATAGTCTGAATACTGTATGTATCACGAAGGTCGCCTCGCTTCACCTTAAAGGCAGGATTCTTGAGAATATGATTGATACGCTCAAAAAAATGGTTGGAGGAGGTGCGCATCATCCCCCACACCTCATAGTCCTTGGAAAGAAGTAACTCGGCAAGATAAGAACCATCTTGTCCAGTGACCCCTGTAATTAGAGCTAACTTTACCATTGTGCTTTTTTAGATTTAGTTGTTTAGACCTCAGATAGAATCATTGAGATCAAGTGCATCAAAACTATCTCCTGAATGGCGCGGGGTTAGGGGAGGTGTATTTGTCGCCTTTTCTACATAGCGAATCTGTAGACGAGCCGAACTTTCCTTTACAAGAGGATTCTCACGAACAACTGGTGTAGACTCTTCAATGCGCTTGAGCTTCAGCTTGTAACTCTTATAGAGATGAGCAAGCCCTACAAGGGTACCTACAAACGCGACAGTAGAGCCGACGCCGATTCCAATATAGCCATTCTGTCCAATTGGGTCTGTGGTTGTCGGTGGGGGTTGATTATAGAAGGCGTGCGTGATATTCAGATAGGATGTATTTGTTGTAGTGCCTGTTGCAGTTGAAGTTGGAGAGGTCGTTGAGCTTAGAGTGGGACGAGCCGTTCCAGAAGTGGATGCTGTAGGTGAGAGAGTTGCGCTGCTTGATGAACTTGCGCTTGGACTCAGTGTTGACATGGGTGAAACGGAAGGAGGCGCAGTGGATGTAGGGGTGGTAGTTGCTGCACTTGAGGTACTTGCAGATGCAGATGCACTTGATGATCCGGTTGCAGTAGAAGTGGCTGTGGCACTTGAGGATGCAGTTGCGGTTGCACTTGTGGTTGATGTGGCTGTTGCGGTTGATGTGGCTGTTGCGGTTGATGTGGCTGTTGCGGTTGATGTGGCTGTTGCGGTTGATGTTGTGGTTGCTGTTGTGGTTGCTGTTGTGGTTGCTGTAGGTGTTGAGGTTGCAGTTGCTGTAGGTGTTGAGGTTGCAGTTGCTGTTGATGTACTTTTGCTAGTTAGAGTTACTGCTGCACTACTTGAGGGAAGAGCCGATGTAGAGGCTAGTGCACTACTTGAGGGGAGGGTCGAAGCAGAGGCTACTGCACTATTTGAGGGGAGGGTCGAAGCAGAGGGAAGAGCCGAAGTAGAGGCTACTGCACTAGTTGAGGGGAGGGTCGAGGCAGAGGTGACTGCACTACTTGAGGGAAGAGCTGAAGCAGAGGCTAATGCACTAGTTGAGGGAAGAGCCGAAGTAGAGGCTACTGCACTACTTGAGGGAAGAGCTGAAGTAGAGGCTACTGCACTACTTGAGGGAAGAGCTGAAGTAGAGGCTACTGCACTATTTGAGGGGAGGGTCGAAGTAGAGGCTACTGCACTACTTGAGGGAAGAGCTGAAGTAGAGGCTACTGCACTACTTGAGGGAAGAGCCGAAGTAGAGGCTACTGCACTACTTGAGGGAAGAGCCGAAGTAGAGGCTACTGCACTACTTGAGGGAAGAGCCGACACAGAGGGATTTACTGATACAGATACAAATGCAGTAGCAGAAGGACTTGCCGTTGCGCTTGTGCTTACTGTAGCCGCAGGACTCTCAGAAGGCCATGAACTGCTTGTAGCCGCAGGACTCTCAGAAGGCCATGAACTGCTTGTAGCCGCAGGACTCTCAGAAGGCCATGAACTGCTTGTAGCCGCAGGACTATATGAAGGCCATGAACTGCGTGTAGGATTAATTGATACAGATACATGCGCGCTGGCCGATGGAGAGGCAGAGGCGGAAGAACTAGGAGATGCACTTGTACTTAGCGTAGGAATCGCAGTAAACGAGGTAAACGCCGAAGAAGACGGAAAGGGTGATACTGTTGCGGATGCTGAGCCTGAGCCTGAACCTGAAGCGGATGCTGACGCAGAAGCCGATGCAGATGCTGAATTACTTTGACAATCTACGCTGCCAAGAATGAGTGCCCCAATGATAAAGAGGAGATTCATTTGATGTATTTTTCTTTATAACTTTAAACAACCCAACGCCACTTCAAATTTAGAAGTTGTGTTCAATAAGTTCCTCGCAGACATTTTTGTAGGAACGACCTCCACGAACCCACGCTTCAGGCTGAAGTCCTAGGCAGAGACTCATACAGAAAAAGGAACTATCTACAAGAAGACACTTCTCTGCCCGCTTCATAATGTCGCAGTACTCAAGAATAGGTCGCCCAACCCAGCGTTCTGCGGTGGCCCACCACTTGTGTCCCTCTGGATATAGATTCTCACTGGGACAGATGATAAGCATACTCTCAGGATCCACTTGAATAGGTGCCCGTGCGTCCGATGCCTTCGCATGAACAAAGAGATACGGCTCACCAATAGTCTCTGTTACATTGGAGTAAATATGCGACCAGGACTTCAGAATCTCATCCTTGAGTTCCATGTCCTTGTAGAAACAGTAGGGAAAGTTTGCCACATTTCCACGGCCGTGATAGCCGAGCATACACACGCGGTCAAACCCCTTCACAGCCTCCATGAGCACATCTTCACGACCTCCAAATGCAGGAGAGATATCAGAATCTTCATTGATTTCATGAAAGGTCACAGACGGTTCGTCGGCATAGAGTGCCTGCACATTCTTAAGATTCTGCTTTTTAACAACAAGACGAACCTCATCATAGCAACTCGCCATGTAACGAACCGCTCCATTTATAAAAAAGTGGTCGCCAAGTCCCTGGTGACCGCAGATAAAGACACGCTTTCCAGCGTATCCCTTCTGCTCCTTAAGAACACTTCCAGTGTTCACATTGAGTGTGCGCTTGATGCGAAAGCGGCGCTCATTTACATGGTTAATCTCCTTCATAAGATTGTACTCGCGCATCGGGTCCGCAAAAATAGTTGGTGAATGAAGTTCATCTTGAATGACCCACATAATGCGATTCACTTCAAGAAGTTTGGAATAGTGGTATTGGACCGTGTGCAGACGGTGAGAGACAATCGCCTTTAAGGAATTATACTCAAGCTCGACATCGGCGCGACGCTTAGCATCCTTGATAAATTCCATCTTGAGTTCAAGAATAGTGAGTTTATCAAGCACCTCTCCAATGGAGCAGGGAACCATCAACGCATCAGACATTCTTTACAGAGATTTGTAAAGCATGTTTAGACCCCGCCAGCACCCGCACCAGGACCAGCAGGAGTTACACCAGTACCGCCTTGAATAGGTGCAGGCTGACTCGCCATTGAGTTAGCCCACATCGTGTTGGTTGCCGCAGTCAGAACCATTGTGCCTCCAGGAACAGTGACACCACCACTGCTAGAACTAATGCTGGGACCACCAGGAGCAACTCCAGCCGTAGTAGGACCCGCAGCCGCACGAGCTGCTGCATTCGGACCAGGGCCAGTAGCACCAGCCCCAGCCCCAGCCCCAGCACCAGCCCCAGCACCAGCCCCAGCACCAGCAGCAGCCCCAGCACCAGCCCCAGCACCAGAACTAGGAACCTGCCATGCAGGACCATTTTGCCAGTTCGGTTTACAGACAGCAAGATTTGTAATTACATAACTAGATTCACTATTGAGGGATGTTACTGTAGATGCTACAGGTGCAGTCGCATCCGCAACATATCCACTTCGCAATGAATACCCTCCTACTCCACCTCTTCCTGTAGCATTATATGTTATACCTTTACATCCCAAATCAGCATTACATGCGATCTGTGCAGTTGCTAGGTCAGGAAATGAATTGCAAATAAAAGAAGCTTGTGTACCGGAGCAGTTAGGTATATATGCATTAGGAATTGCGACTGCGGTATATGTGCAGGTCGGAACAGTTCCATCAAATCCTTCCGTTTTAACAAAATACTCCTTCAGATATGACACAATAAAGACAACTGTAAGTGCAGCGACAACTATACCTACAAGAGTTTGCAACTTCATTTTATCTACTAAATACCCTTAAATTTGAATTCGTCGCCGGCTTAGAAACTTCATTAAGAAGAAAGAGAAGATGCCCGCAGGTTTCTACAGACCAAGTTCCGAAATTGAACCCATTGTTGGAATCCAGTTCGGTATTTTCAGCCCCGAGGAGATTGAGCGTCGTTCAGTCGTCGAAATCACTTCAAAGGACACGTATGAGGGCAATGAACCGAAAATCGGCGGCCTCTTTGACCCCCGCATGGGCGTTCTCGATAATGGAAAGACATGCCGCTCCTGCGGCCAGACCAACCATGGATGCCCCGGCCACTTCGGCCACTACCGTCTCGCCCGCCCCGTCTATTTCTACCAGTTCCACCCCACGATTCTCAATATCCTGAGTTGTGTCTGTATCCGCTGTAGTAAACTGCTCATCGACAAGGAGAATCATAAGTCAGTTCTGAAGAAGTCTGGTGAGGCCCGCTGGCGTGATGTACTCAACCTCTGCAGTAACATCAAGCGATGCGGTCAGGACACCGAGGACGGCTGCGGTTCTCGTCAGCCCATGAAGTATGTTCGCGATGGAATTGCCCGGATTATCGCCGAGTGGGAGAGTCTCGATGACCCCACAAAGTCAGGAGGAAAGACCCTACAGCCCCTTGAGGTTGAGTATGTACTCCACCTTTTCCGTCGTATCACCGACGAGGATGTCGATTTCATGGGCTACAGCCGCTTCTGGTGCCGCCCTGACTGGATGATCTGCACGGTTCTCCCCATCCCTCCTCCTCAGGTGCGTCCCTCCGTCGTTCAGGAGAACAACCAGCGTTCTGAGGATGACCTGACTCACAAGCTGTTCGATATCATCAAGCAGAACAAGATTCTTCAGCAGAAGATTGAGCAGAATGCTAACAAGAATGTAATCGATGAGATGACGAACGTCGTACAGTATCACATTGCTACTCTTGTAGACAACCAGATTCCTGGTGTAGCGCCCTCTGCGCAGCGCAGTGGCCGTGCTCTGAAGTCGATTCAGCAGCGCCTCGGCTCCAAGGAGGGTCGCATCCGCTACAATATTCAGGGTAAGCGCGTAGAGTTCAGTGCTCGCTCAGTTATCACACCTGATCCTAATATCAGTATCGCAGAGATTGGTGTTCCAACCAAGATTGCGATGAATCTTACGAAGCCTGAGGTCGTCACTCAGTACAATCGTGACCAACTCTACCGCCTCGTCCAGAATGGCCCCGATAAGTGGCCTGGTGCGAAGACGATCGTGAGGCGCGATGGCCGCATGATTAGCCTGAAGCATGTGAAGACGACGGAAATCACCCTCTATTTCGGCGATACGGTCAATCGCCATCTCATGGATGGTGATACCATCCTCTTCAACCGTCAGCCGACACTCCACCGCATGTCGATGATGGGTCACCGTGTAAAGGTGCTCCCTTACAACACCTTCCGTCTGAATGTTATGGTCACCAGTCCGTACAATGCAGATTTTGATGGTGATGAGATGAATGCGCACATCCCACAGTCCTATGAGGCCTCCACGGAGCTCGAGGAGATTGCTGCGGTGCCTCACCAGATCATCACGCCCCGTGATGGTAAGCCAGTCATTGGTGTAGTTCAGGACACTCTCGTCGGTTCCTTCCGTATTACACGCCCAGGTGTGAAACTCAATCGCCGTGAGTTCATGAATCTCATGATGTGGAACAAGCGCTTTGGTGCAATGGATTATCCTGACCCTGAAAATCCTGAGAGCCTGGACAAGTTCTCTGTACTTCCTCCTGGCGCAGTTGATGACAAGCATTGGTCAGGTCACCAGGTTGTGAGTAGTCTTCTGCCGCCCATCAATCTGACGATGAAGAACAAGCGCGACATGAAGGTTGATATTAAGGAGGGTGTTCTCAAGGAGGGACAGTTGGATAAGGATGTATTCTCTAAGGCGAGCAAGGGCATCGTCCATGTGACCTACAACGACTATGGTCCTGAGCCAACTGTAAACATGCTGGATGCCTTCCAGAACACAATTGAACAGTTCCTCATCTACGATGGTTTCAGCGTAGGTATCAGTGACTTGGTAGCCGATGAAGGCACTCGCGTCGAGATGAACAAGGTGATTCAGAAACACAAGAAGACCATTGAGGAACTTCTCCTTCAGGTGCATCTTGATCTCTTTGATAACAATACAGGCAAGTCGAACCAGGATGAGTTTGAAGGCAAGGTCTTCAGTACGCTCAATAAGGCGACTACAGAGGCAGGTACGGTCGGTCAGAAGTCACTCGCCGATGAAAATCGTCTGCTCGCCATGGTGAGGTGTGGCAGTAAGGGCAATGAAATTAACGTAGCCCAGATGATCGCCTGTGTGGGACAGCAGAACATTGATGGTAAGCGCATTCCCTACGGATTCACGGACCGCACTCTGCCTCACTACAAGAAGTACGATGATGGTGCAGAGGCGCGTGGATTCATTGAGTCATCCTTTATCCGTGGACTGACTCCGCAGGAGTTCTTCTTCCACGCGATGTCAGGTCGTGAAGGTCTGATTGATACGGCCGTTAAGACGGCCGATACAGGCTACATTCAGCGTCAGCTCGTAAAGGCCATGGAGGATCTTGTGACGCAGAATGACGGCACGGTTCGTGACTCCAAGATGAACATTCTCCAGTTTCACTACGGTGAGGATGGAATCAACAGCACAAAGATTGAGAATCAGTCACTTGACTACAAGCTCAGTGCAACCGAGATTCGTAAACTCTATGGGCTACAGGGGGTTGATCTATCAACCATCCTTACAGTGGCTACTGAACAGGAGACAGATGAACAACTTCTCGCCTTCGTAGAGGGTGAGGGGCCTGCAAAGCGTTACAAGGGCGGTATTCTTGGTGATAGGATTCTATTAACCGAGACTGTCTTCAAGAAGGCAGCCTCCATTGCTCTCTTCTCACCTGTCAATCTTGAGCGTATGATTCTCAATGCAGAGAGTCAGGGAACCTTCAAGGGAAAGCAGACTGACCTGACACCTGTTCATGTACTCAAGGGCATTGAGAAGGTGATTGCACGCACGCAGCCCTACAATCAAATCTGGAAGGCGCTCCTGCGTTTCCACCTGGCCCCGCACAAGATGATTGTTGACCAGCGCTTTCCTCAGGTCGTCTTTGACGCGCTCTGTGAGCGCATTATTATGCGGAACTGGAAGAGCCAGGCCCAGCCTGGTGAGCAGGTCGGCATCATTGCAGCACAGAGTATTGGTGAGCCGTCGACTCAGATGACGCTCAACACCTTCCACTTGGCAGGTGTAGCCGCGAAGTCGAATGTAACTCGTGGTGTACCCCGTCTGAAGGAGTTGCTCAAGGTGACGCAGAATCCGAAGGCGACATCGCTCACAATCTATCTGAAGCCTGAGTACCGCACCTCCAAGGAGCGCGCCCGTGAGGTTGCACAGGACCTGGAACTCACGCTTCTGCGTGATATTGTGACCAAGACGGCCATCTACTATGACCCGAAGGACAATTCCACGGTCATTGAAGAGGATAAGGACCTCATCAAATTCTTCAAGGCGTTTGAATTTGAGCCAGTAGAAGAGAGCAGCGAAGAGACGGGTAAGAGCAAGTGGATGCTGCGCCTTGAGTTTGACCGAGAGAAGATGTTTAACAAGAACATCTCTATGGATGATATCAACTTTGCCCTCGAGAAGCAGACACAGATGGCGTCAATCAGCAAGATTTACAGTGACTACAACAGTCCTCGTCAGATTATGCGTATCCGCGTAGAGAAGGATGCCGATCTGGCTGGATTTGCCGATGGCCTGGATGACCTGGCCACAATGAAGAAGCTGCAGAACAACCTTCTCAATAATATCATTATCCGCGGTGTGCCTGCTATCAAGGCAGTCACCTATCGTAAGATTAATGACTTCAAGGAGGCGGAAGGCGAAGACTATAAGCCGGTTGAGGAGTATGTTCTCGATACGGATGGCTCAAATATACTCGAAGTGATTACGCACCCCATGGTGGATGCACACCGCGTCTACACAACGGATGTATACGATGTACTCAGTCTACTGGGCATTGAAGCCGCGCGCAGTATTCTGCTGTCAGAAATCACAGGCCTGTTTGAAGAGGTGGGCTTGAATTTCAGGCACCTTGGCCTGCTCTGCGATGTAATGACGCGTGGCGGCCGCCTCATGTCCATCGACCGCTATGGCATCAACAAGAATGACATTGGTCCTCTGGCGAAGGCATCCTTTGAGGAGACGGAGAAGATTCTCCTCAAGGCTGCGCTTTTCAGTGAGGTTGACCCTGTCACGGGTGTAAGTGCGAACATCATGACGGGTCAACCGATTCGTGGCGGCACGGCCTTCTCGCAAATCATGCTCGATGAGTCGGCGCTGATGCGAGTGCAGAAGGGCATGCCGCAGAGTGTTGTAGAGGGCGAGGAGGACGAGTTGACAGAGGAGGAGATTAATGCAATGCTCCACAAGGGCGAGTCGAATGAACTCTGTAACGACACGGCCCTTCGTGCAAATATGATTGTACCAAAGGTAGAGGAGCGCGATGATGAAGAGGAACTCGATATGGTCCTCAATGTCTACTAGGCACCCAAAGCCCAAACAATAATTCTATACTATGGAAGCGGGACCCCTTAGAGTGAGGCCGCCGTGGGAGTGTGTGAAGTGGATTACAGAACCCAAATCACACAGTCTTTTTGAATATAAGCCTTCATGGTCAGGATGGAAAGAGGAACCTCATACAGAGCTCAATGACCTGAAACGCCAGATTGATGTTCTTGAAGAGAATGGCACATGGGAATTTCGTAAGAAGTTGGCAAACCCGTATGAACTTGTCTATACGCACGAAGATCGGAATATGCCAATTTGTCTTGCAAAGGCGAAGCCGCTGAGTCGCTCCTATTTCAAGATGATTGAAATTCTGAATCTGGTTGATTTTTTCAACCGGTTTGCCAAGGCCGGTCCGATTCGTTCTGCACACGCTTGTGAGGGGCCTGGAGGGTTTATTCAGGCTCTTACAGAACGGTGTCAACAGGAGTATGTGACCCATGAATTTGCGCTAGCAATGTCACTGCGCCCGACAAATTCTCAGATTCCAGGATGGAAGCGCGCCATTCCGTTCTTGAAGAAGAATCCGCAAGTGAAGATTCTCTATGGAGCCGATGACACAGGCGATATCTACAATCTTGAAAATCAGGCATTTCTTGCACGAGCCATTGGTACAAAGAAAGTTCATCTCTTTACTGCGGATGGCGGATTTGACTTTAAGATGGACTATATGCGACAGGAGCAGATTGCTTTCCGTCTGATTGTCGCCTCATTTGCAACCGGTTTTAAACTGCTTGCAACCAAGGGTATTATTGTTATTAAACTCTTTGATGTCTATTCTCGCGCCTCAATGGAACTTCTCTCCTATGTCGGCTCCTTCTTCAAGGAATGGACGCTATATAAACCGGCAATCAGTAGACCGTGTAATGCTGAGCGTTATTTTATCGGTATTGGATTTCGCGGCTATACAGATGCAGCACAGGCTTTTTTTGATGGATTGCAGCGCGATCTTGCAACGAAGTCAATTGCCGATTTGGAGAGCCTTATCAGTGAACAGGCACCAGAATCCTTCGACTATATTCAGGTCTTTCAGAATGAAACAGAGACTCTCCAGATAAATACAATTAAGAAGGCGATTTCACTAAATATGGAGGACCGCCACAGCTATTGGCGCGACTCCTACTTAGCTGCCGAAGAGTGGTGTCGACAGTTCAAGGTTCGCTGGCGCGAAAGTCTTCGAGTTATGACGAACCCGAATTACTAACATCGGGCTTCACAAAGGCATCAAAGACGCGCTGACCAACAATGACAGAGGCTTCGTGCTGGTTCAATTGTCCAGTGCCCATACGATCCAACATCGCAAGCATAGTCGTTAAACTCTGCTTATGATATCCACCGGGCCTCATCACCATTTCGTAGAGTTTAGGGTAATCGCGCTTAAATTCAGGTACTGCCACCTCAATCTCTGTAGGTGTCTTACCCTCCTTCTGAAGGGCCTCAACCTGTGTAACTAGATACCGTACATAACGACCACGGTCGCGTGCAACATCGGCTGTAATGGGCGTAGCAGGTCCCTCATCAGGAAACTGCGGAGGAGCCTGTCCTTGGGGCAGGATAAAGGGTTGACCAACTTCAGGGAGTGGGGCACGAGGCGGCTGCGAAGGGGGCTGTGACATCTATCTGGAAGGATTCTCTTTTCTTAAGTAGAATGTCCGCGGTCGCCCCCGTTCAACCCTCAACGGCACAAACCTCCAATGATCCGAACTCGATTGTAAATCTTCTGAAGAAGTCGCAACAGCAGACGAAACAGGCAAATTCAGACACGCAGTTTGATACGAAAAAAGATATCTATGAGAAATTTCTGGATATGGAGGACAAAACGCAGTCCATTATCACCTCGTTCCTTCTTGCAGCCGGTGTTTTAATGCTTGTAGGTGCCCTTCTACCTAAGAAAAAGTAGATGTAGACTAGAATGGAGGAGAGAGTGCAGCAGTTTCGTGATAAATTAGCTGAGTGGAGAAATGCGGCTCTTTTTAAGAATCTTCCCAATGAAACAAGGGAGGGCTCCTTTCAAGAGGGACTCAAACGGGCGCGTGAAGAATACTATCCAAAGTTCATTGAGCGTCTTGAAGAATTGAAGACAGCGACCCCAACAAACTCTGAATATGATATAGTACTTGCAGCACTCGGTCCAGCGACCACCTGGACTCTCAGCATGCTTGATGATGCTCGTAGCGTTCTCTATAGCGATCTCTTTCAATTTCCCTATACCATTAATACTGCATTGATTGAACAGTTCAAGAAAGAAAATATTCCACTACTTGAATAGAAATGCCCTCAGTCACCTATAAATCGGGCAAACCGTGTCCATCGGGCTATCACAGGCGTACGGGATACACTCGTCGCACAGGCACACATGTGGGCTCTGCGTGCGTTCGTTCTACGACAACCTACAAGGAGTCCTCTAAACAGTTCAAAAACCGTGTGACAAAGAGCCAGAAGGCCTCCCGAAAGCGCCACCATCTGAGTGCACATCGCACAATCAAGTGTCCGCCTGGAATGATTCCTCGCGCTGACTATGAGCGTCACTATTCAACGGCTGTGCGGGAGCAGGGGTACTTAGTAACTCGTAGAGGAAAGACAATCCGTATCTTTCCCAAAAAGGCCAACTATACGCATGTAAAACAGAAGTGTATCAAGGATTTAGGACTTCCTGGCTCTCCTGCACCCGGCGAAAGATTCACTCCGCTGCGTGAAGGGGAGCTCAAAAAACACGGATATGTCTATCGTGAAAAGGATTCCGCGCGCCGCGATGCTCTTAAAAAGGCTGTAAAGGAGTTTGGACCTCTCGGTGTCTATCACAAACTCAACGCAGTAGCAAAACTCTCCAAGCGTACGGCACCTGATGCAAGTCGTGTGTTCAAGCGTGATAGAGATTGGATTAGAAAGACCTATTCTTCAAAGGGAGTCAAAGGTCACCTCTCGGCTATTTGAAGCCACCATTTGGTCTGAGACCTGAATAGGTGATGCTTCTGTTTCTCATTATTCTAAGCATCTTTTTTACAGGTTTTGTACTACTTCTTGGAAGCAGTAGCACAAAAGAAATTGCTGACGACTGGCCCAAATATCGTTGTGCACCCACTGTGATGCCGTTTGCCGGTTTTTACGGACATGACACGGCTGAAAATTTTCAGTTTTGTCTGAAGAACATTTTCCAGGGCCAGGCCGATTCGATGTTAGGACCCTTTACAGGAATACTTGGAACGTTCATTGGAACTCTAGCGACACTCATTCAGTCAGCGAACTCAATGCGTATGCAGATGGCGACACTCGTTGGTGGTGTCACCAATATTACAAAAGACTTTCAGGACCGTATTACGCAAATCATGTTTCGTATTCAAATCACGACAACTCGCATGAAAATGCTGATGAGCCGCATGTTTGCCACCTTCTATTCCATTATCTACATGGGTATGTCAGGTATAACCGCCGTGACGAACTTTGGTGATACATTTCTCTTCGGTTTTCTCGATACTTTCTGCTTTCCTCCTGAGACACTTATGGAAATTCAAGAGTCCGAAGTTCCAGTGCCCATTCGCGAAGTGAAAATTGGTCACCATTTGAAGACATCGGGTGCAGAGGTCACTTCTGTACTTAAGTTCTATTCAGACGGTCAAGCCATGGTGCGATTCGCCGATGGAACCGAAGTGAGTACCAATCATTTTATGCTACATGATGGTAAATTCATCAAGGCGGGCGAGCATCCACTTGCTGTAGCCAGCAAGCCTTGGTCAGGCGGGCTTGAGAGACCTCTTTTCTGTCTGAATACGGCCGACCACAAACTCTATATAGGCAAGCATATCTTTCTTGACTATGATGAAACTGAAGAGGGAGACCATGAAACGATGACGGCTGTTGAAAGACAACTTAATGGTAAGGTCACCGAGCAACTGCTTAATAGTCTCGAATACAGCCCATCCGTATCAGGAGACTGTCGTATTCGTCTCTCAGATAAGTCTACTTGTGCCGCGAGCGATATTACGCTCGGTACACAACTCTCTACAGGAAAAGTTGTAGGTGTGATAAAAAAGTGCGTGAAGCGAATCTGCAAACATGACACTGAATGGATTCATGAGAGTACCTTATGCTGGGCTCAAGGACACTGGATGCGCGCAGCTCAACTCTACCCTGTTCATGAGGCGGATACCATCTTCTATGCATTTGTTGTTGCACCTACGGCCACACTCGAACTCGAATCGGGTCTAATGATTCGTGATTATGTTGAAATCCTAAGTCCGGAAACGGAAGCGATTTATGCCGATAAAATAGCATCCACTTCCTAAACAGAGGGGTTAGGCTCCAATGGTACCCGTTATCTTTTTCGTACTTGTTTTCATATTACTTTTCATACTTGGCCTGCTCTTTGCATCGGTTGATAGAGAGGATGTTATGGCAAACTGGGACCAGAAGCGCTGTGATCTACCCGTTATGATGGCTGCCAATTTCTATCTTCCTGCGGGGGATACACGGACAGGAAGCGAATTTGCCACAGAGAACTTTCAATTCTGTATGAATCAGATTGTTCGTGAAGTCTTCACTGCGGCTCTTGCGCCCTTTCTCACACTGTTTGGTGGACAAATGGATGCTGCAGAAGTCGTTCGTGAGATTCAAACGAGCCTCCGTGGAATGTTAGGCACCTTTCAGAAGAAATTTTCAAGTCTTCTTGATGGAGTCTTTCAGCGATTTATGAATGTCGGTTTCCAATTAAGACAAATCTATGCGCGATTTCTTGCACTCATGCAAAAGGCCCATGCAATTGCACTGAGCGCTGTCTTTACAGGTATGTCAATGATTGTAGGTATTGATAATAGCATCCAGTTTATCGAGAAGGTTGTGCTAATCATTATGGGAATTATTATAGGATTGATTATTCTTCTATTTGCAATTCTAATACCATTTATTCCTACAATTATCCTACCTACAATTGCAATTCTAGCAGTAGCGGGAGGAGGTGCCATTGGAGGTATGGCAGATGCCTTCTGTTTTGCTGCAGATACTCAAATTAAGAAAAAGGACGGCACTTCTGTGCGCATTGATACAGTTACAATAGGAGATATTCTGGAGGATGGTAGTGAAGTTGAAGGTGTTCTCTTCTTTGATGGACATACTGTAGACCTCTATCAACTCGGTACAGTGAAAGTCTCAGCAGACCATCTTGTCTATTATGAAGGACTTGCCGCTTGGATTTCCGTTCAAGAACACCCGAATGCCACACGAGTTTTACCTGAGCCTCTACTCGTCTGCTTGAATACGAGTACACGCCATATTCCCATTGATGGATATCAGTTCCGTGATTGGGAAGAGATTCCGCCTAATCGACCTGACCTCGATACACAATGGAACCGAATGATTGCGGCTAAACTCGGTACAACAAATCAATATGATGCGCATGAGTATCCGATTCTTGCTCCGTATTGGTCGGTGAAACATAAGGAGAATGGACTCATCTTTCTTTCAGATGTACAGTTGGGTGATGAAATTATGGTAGGTGACACCTATACACGCGTCCGCGGTATCTTTCATGGTGAAGAGGATACCTCGGCTGAAACATTCTGGACTTCAGACTCCATTTGGTGGCGAGTTGCAAATCGTTGGCAACAGAAGCCGCCCTCTATAAAGAAAGTCTCCAGGACAGGCATTCATTTAATTACGGAGTCCGGCACTTTTAGTATATTTAATAACAATGCAATGTTTGAAGTTCGCGATTTTACAGAGATTGGTCATAAGAGAATTTCTGAAACCTATGACTGGATGAAAAAAAACATAGGATACTAGAAATGAACACGCGCCTATTAATCTGCGGTCTGGTGATCCTCCTGGTTGCAAATATCTTAATGCTTTTCGTTACCCCGTCACAACTCTCGCCGAGCCGCGAGGGCTTTGCTGACTACTACCTCCAGAACGGTGCGGGCGCGGGCGCTGGCCGTGATTCCTACCAGCCGATTGGCGCGTTTGATGGCGTTCGCCTTGAGACGGGCAACAATGTCAGCCAGTGGAAGTACAATACTCCGAATGAGCCTCTGAATGGTCCCGAGTTCAAGCCCGGTCCCGACTCCCTCTTCCTGTTCAAGAACAACCAGTGCAAGCCTGAGTGCTGCGGCGGCTCATTCAGCTGTGACGGTGGTTGTGTCTGCACATCACCTCAGCAGCGTGCACTGATTGCTGGTCGTGGTGGCAATCGTACTACTCCTACTGATATTTAACATGTCATGAACTATTCATAATAGAGTTAATTGCTCCTATCCATGCTTTAAAATCTTCTATTGATAAATCTTGTTTTATGTTATTGGCAGTCCAACAACACCAGACAACATTAGATTTTGTATAACCAAGAGAACTATCTCTTCTATCTAATGATAGCCTTTCTTGACTATTGATATCAAATGACATCTTTCTTCCAGAATATGCACAGATACCATTTTGGTCATTGTACAGATTCACTAAGTAAGTAGTATCAATATCCATTTCTTTTTCTGTTTTATTTGAACGCACATGTACTCCTCGAAGTATTTGATTTATATTCCATTCAAGCCCCTTTTCTAAAGCTCTTTTCTTATAGTATGTCTCTTATCATTTATTTTGGAATAATGTATTAATTCTTTTTCGCAATCACACACTTTACATATCATTTTATTATTCGTTTTAATTGTAGTCCATTTCATTTTAGCAGCTTCTTTTTGTTTTTCTTTAGAATTAATCAACGCTTGCAATGAGTTTTCAGAAAGTTTAGTAAATGTATATTTTCTTTTTTGTATTTCTTCCATACTATCTATAAATAAACACTATATTTTAAAAATTTATCCCGGTTCTTTCAAAAATAGAACAGAGGTTTAAGTATAGAATACATGTCAGTCGCTATTATTGGTTGCGGTGCTTCTGGAAGCCTCTGTTTACTTGAACTTGCGCGTAAGGGACGTGATCTGTCAACGATTACAGTAATTGACCCGTATTTTGATGGCGGTGATCTTGGTCGGCGTTGGGGTGCTGTTAAAAGCAATACAAAGTGGCAACAGATTGTCGATTCTCTGTCACAGTATCCTAGCGCGGCTGCCCCCATTGCTGAACTCGGCAAGGCCTATGGTCCTGAAGATATCTGCCTTCTGTCAGACTTGGCGAATCTACTTCAGCAGGCCGTGCGTCCCTTATTACAGTCAGTAAATCTACATGTAGATACATGCAAGAAACTGAAGAAGACAGAGGCGGGCTGTTCTATTGACCTTGTTGCTGGGGGTGAAGTGCCCGAGACATTTGGACGTGTCTTCTTATGCCAGGGCGGCGTTGAGAAACAGCTCGATTATGGAAAGCCTGTCATTCCTCTCGATATTGCACTCGATCCTGTTCGGCTCCGTCGCCTCATTCGCCCTGGACAGACAGTGACCGTTGTTGGACTCTCTCACAGCGGTACGCTTGTTCTGCGCAATTTAAATGACCTCGGTATCTCTCTACAAGGAGTGTATGATACGGAGAAGCCGTTCTATTTTGCCCGCGATGGATGCTACGACGGTATTAAGGAGGAGGCCGCAACAATTGCCGACATGATTGTCGCAAAGACACTGCCGGTCAAACTTGTATCAACGAAGGATATGAAGAATTTAGTGAAGGTTCTAACGAAGACAGACTGGATTGTTCTTTCAATTGGATTTACTGCGCGTTCTCTTCCTATCACCGCCGTTGATGGAACACAACTCAATGAGGTTGACTATTCTCCGACGACTGCGCTTGTTGCTGGACAGCCTGATCTGTATGGATTTGGCCTTTCATATCCCGGTGTTTCAGAGATTGAGGGGAAGGCCTATAAGGATATAAGTATTCCTTCATTTGTTCAGCAGATTCAACGGTGCCTTGCTGAAATCTAATCGTTCTGCCTATCAGAGAAGATGTCCCAAAACGCAGGCATCAAATCAATGAATAGCATTTTACCGCTTGGGGTGGCAAACTCCATAAATACGATGGCAACAAATGTATCGAGGAATGCAAGCAAGATGATGACAAATATGCCGGCGATCAATCTGTCTACAATGTCTGCAATGCCTAACATGCCTGCAATGCCTACAGTATCTTCCATACCGTGGCTTGCGCTCGCTAGTTTTGTAGCACTTGTCTCTATTATTATAGTGCTTCTCTATTATTTTAACCAGCAGGTCAATGACGGTATGAATAAGATTATTGCCTCCACGCGGACGGCCTTTGGTATGCAGACTCAGCCGCCTCCACCGCCTGCTCCAATGACAGCGGTCACTACACCTCCACCGGATATTGGAGCGAGTAATACTCCGCCGAACTCAGTTGTTGAGAAAATTCTGCCCCAAGGTGGGTCACAAGTTTTCAACGTAAGTAAGAATACGTTTACTTATTACGATGCCGAGCCGCTCTGTAAGGCACTCGGTGCTGAATTGGCCACCTACGATCAAGTGAAGCAGTCGTGGGAGCAGGGTGCCGATTGGTGCAACTATGGCTGGGTAAAGGGACAGATGGCGGTCTACCCGACTCAGAAGGATACCTATGAGAAGTTACAGGCAGGCCCTGAGGACCAGCGTATGGCATGTGGAAATCCCGGATTAAATGGAGGATTTTTCGATAATCCTGAAATGAAGTTTGGTGTGAACTGCTATGGACAGAAGCCTTCACAAAGTGCGCACGATGCGAATGCAGTGGCAAAGGGTACGCCGCAGAGTCCCGATGCCGTACAATTTGATAAGAAGGTAGCTCACTATAAGTCAGAGGCTGACAACATTGGTGTAATGCCGTTTAGCACCAATAAGTGGAGCAATTAAGTATTTACTCCCAGCGACCCGCCTTCGTAGTTCCACTACGATTCATCTGGTCGAGTACATATGGATCAATCTCCTTCTTTCTCTGAAATCCCTCCTCCTCTACTTCTGAATCATCACCCATTGAAGTTGCTCTTGAATTGGCGATGTTTACGAAAGTCCACATAAATAATGGCAGCACCCCTCGAATCTTAGCAGAAAAGAGCGGATTCTCATAAAAATCTCCCAGTGACTCCCATCTGCTCCACTGGTTATCCCACCATTCATCTCCAAGTATATGCGAATACCAATCAAAATCTTCATAATACCCCTCCTCATTTTCAGGAATCGTATAGCCCTTCTTTTCATGAGTGTAAAAGACAAGCCTGAAAAAACTGTGTGCAAGTTCATTTGTTCCAAGACGAAATGAATAGCCCTCCTTTGTCATATTGGCCAGAATTGTCTCAATCAGCCTTCGTAGAAAAAGGTGTCGTTTTACATGCTCTATTCCATGATTCAAATAGACATCTGAATTTAACCAACGCGTGAACTTCTGTTGGAACTTAGACATGAACGACCATACTAGAGTATACTCGTCGACTATATTTAGGCTGTCTGCTTTTTAAGCTTCTTGCTCGTGGTCGACCCACGCTCCGCCTTGAGAAACTTCATAATCTCCGCCGTCTCATCTGCAGCCTTTCGCCCTGTCCGTTCATAGTATTCGTGTAGGAGTTCCTCAATACGAGAATTTGTGAGCGGATTCGAGTGTTTCTCTTCGGCAATACTGAGTTTTCCACCGGCCACCTGAATAATCGCATTTTCCATTTTATACTCTTTAAGGGCATTCATAATCTTCACTTCAAACTCCTCCTTCACTTTCCGGGCATTTTGAATTTGACGATTTAGATTCTGGGATAGATTATCATAGTGAACCCAATTGCGAACCAGGTCGCCAAATTGATTTCTATCGAGCGCCATCTCCTACCATAGGAGCAAAGACATTTGGTAGGCTAGACGCATTTTTCATCTGTAAGACAACGGCAGCAAATGTACACATTGCCAAGATAAGCAGTAGCCCAAACAGCACACAGGTGAGAACAATATACGGAAAGACTCTCTCTAGAATGTGATTTAGAAGCGGATCCATGACATAATGGTGCAATTTCTTCAGACTCTCCTCCTTTTGAAGATACATAATCATACGCTCAATCATCGGTTGTTTTTCGGCCGGCATCTATCCCACCTGTGGTTTCTTTGGATTCCATTTTTATCTACTTCCCGCAGAAATGAAGCTTTTACTGGATGGACCGGTTTTCTATTCAAAGGACTCTATGTATGTTGCGAATGTGAAGGAGAGTGACTTTACTATTGTCACAGACCCTGTAGATATTTCAAAGGCTGGACAGGAACTTTCTCCCGCCGTTCAAAAAGTGGAGGCATTTCGTGATGTAGTTGTAAACACTCTACAGCCGCAAATTGTATCATGGTTTACGACGACAATCTCAGTTGAGAAGTTACGGAAGAATCTGAAGTTTGAGTTTGCACCGTTTGACTATACACCCGAGTCGCGTTGGGTCTCTGTTCGTTGGCTACCCAAACATTTTAAAATCCAGACAAAAGGATTTGTTCTGCTCTTTGCAGTTCAGTCATTTGTTGAGAGTAATCCCCGGATACCGATAAGTTTTCTTGAATCCACGACTCCGAGGGCCACAACTCCTGAGGAGGCGCCGCTGGTCCGAAATATCGTAATCCAGCCTGGGTCAACCCAAGCAAACGACTTAATTGAATCTACGGATATCCCTCTGTCCGAATCCCATGCATCTCTGGAGATTGAAATGGATGATAAGCGGTCTACAGAACGCCAGCGCCTGCGCCGTGCAAAGTTACGGTCAGCAATTGCCCGGCTAAAGGTGGAGGAGTTGAAGGAGCGGTATCTTCGTGAATACGGCGACGTAGAGGATGAGGACGAGGATTCCGATGATTCGGATATGGAATCAGATTGAACATAATTTTCCCGATTCTCCGAAAAATATAGGATTGTCCTATAACAGAATCAGAATGGCCATGGGTCTCAATACACGCACGGTTGTAACTTCTGCAATCTTAGTTGTTCTTGTTGTGGCTGGACTCTATATCCTTGACCCGACACTGGCGGGTCTGCTCGGTAGACGTGAGGGCTTTGATGGCACACTCAGTGTGGCCTCCAATTATGCGGAGGAGCCTGGGCAAAATGATGTGCCTGGTGAGAGACGCAAGAAGGCCACGACGGATGTTCCGACGAATGCGAGTGGTCCTTCGGATGCTGTGGCTAATGTGACGCAGGGCTTTGCTGATCTGGGCACGGCGGAGGGCCCTGCTGGTTTTGGTGATGCGCAGGCGCCTGCTGGCTGCTACCCGCGTGACCAGCTGACGCCGAGTGAGCTCCTCCCGAAGGACCCGAACTCCGTCTGGGCGCAGCAGAACCCGATGGGCACGGGCTCCCTCAAGGGCAAGAACTTCCTCAGTGCAGGTGCGCTCATCGGCATCAACACGGTCGGCCAGTCCCTCCGCAATGCCAACTACCAGCTCCGCAGCGAGCCCCCGAATCCGCAGGTTCCGGTCTCCGTTTTCTATCAGACGACGATTGACCCCGATGTGAACCGTCGCACGCTGGAGATCAACTGATGAGACATCAGTTATTCATGGCGAGTAAATGCGTAAATTATTTATAAATTCTCATTTGATTTTCTACAAAAAAATCACATGAGACTATAGAATGAACAATAATAATAGTACGAATCTGTCTAAGATAAATACTAGTTTATTTCAAAATAATAATGCAGTTAGTAACATTAGTTCTAACAATGGTTCCAACAACAGTGCTGCAAATGAGTATGGTAATGGATACAACAGAAATGCCATGGAGAGGGGACTTGAACTGTTAGAAGAGAAAATGGGTGGCCGTCGTCGCCGTCGCCATGCACGCAAGACGCACCGTCGCCGTCATGGCAAGCATCACACCAACAAGAAGTCCCGTAAAAATCGGAAGCACTAGTAAGTGATATGTCCGACTCATCATGGCTCCAGAACATATCAAAAAATATGTTTAGTGCCCTGTCAAATATACAGACCAGTGCCTATCCAACGGTCTCTGTAAAGAGTTCAGTGGACGGAAACACCTACCAGGTCCGTGACATGCCCGATAAACAGGAGGCCGCCGATCTTCTTGCTCGTGTCCGCCAGCGCATGCAGAAACTCTACAATTATCTGATTGCCACTTATCCTGAGAAACTCCAGGTCAAGCAACTCAGACAGAACTTCAAGCCTGACCCCTCGCGAATCAGCGAATCAACTCCGGATGCTGAGCACACCTCGTACAGTGTCAATAAAGGTGAATCCGTTCACCTCTGTCTCCGACAGCGCCAGGGCAATAATGAATCCCTTGTCAAGGAGAATGTCATGACATTCGTCGCGCTCCATGAAATGTCTCATATGATTACGCCAACAGTTGGCCACGGCCCCGATTTCTGGAATAATTTCGGCTGGCTTCTGAAAATTGCAGAAGACCAAGGAATCTACACCTACGAAGACTTCTCTGCGCACCCTGTTTCTTACTGTGGTGTAAAAATCACCGACTCTCCGAAATATGACTCTAAAAAAGACGCGTCGAGTTTTGTCATAGGGACAATATCCGAATAACAGATAGATGGGTGATAGTCAGAACTCCAATCAAGAGAGTATGGCCGGCTCTATTGCCGATGAAATTGACCTCTGGAAAACACTCTTTGAGCCAGAGTTCTACACGAGTCTATCCGACCCCTTTGGTCCAATCACTCTTACAATCCAATATTTTACGGAGAGCCCTCTTGAAACGGGCGAAGAGCCCACAGAAGTGATTGAAGTCTCCATTTTTCCTTTCTATACAATCAATGATATCAAACTGGCGATTTATAATAAAAAAAATCAGGCCAAGTTTGCCCCGCAATTCCAGTTTCTTGCAGAATACAATGAAGAGACGGAAAAATACCAGGCGCTCGATGCATATTACTTAGAGCCTGGCTCCAAGAAGCCGCTCTCCTTTGATGACCCGTTGGCCGCTGGTAAGAACAAGGCGTTCGTAGATGATGGCGGAAATAAAAAGACAATGAATTTTGTCTCGCGTAGCCGAACTCTCTATGAGGATACCTATCTCTACGCCAAAAAGGAGCCGATTCTTCGACTCTTTCTACTTTCTGATATTGTCACAACTAAGAATTCGTTTGGTAATGAGGCGCGCTATCTTGGATTCATCAAACCGTATTTCAACTCAGAGTATACATCCAATACAACAAAGGGTGACACAGTTCCCGCTGAACAGGCCGTCGAACTTAAACGTGCCAGCACCTATTTCACCGCGCGTGAAGCACTCTTGAAGAAAACAATTGGACCGAGTGTGGCTAACTTCTCAGGTGATGTGAATCTACGCATTGAAGGTATTAAGTCGCTACGTCTTGTATGGCTTCATAGAACCGACAGTAAAACGGTTGATACACTCTTCTACGAGCAGTCGGTTGACCAGGTTCGCCCCTTTCTACGACTACTTCCCAAGGACTCGACGCCCGTGACAAAACTTCATGTGGTGAAGGGTGCCGTGCCTGCGCCTGCTCTTGCAGATCCGTGCCTTGTCCTTCAATGGGCGCGTGAAAAGAATCCCGCGCCCAAAAATGATTTTCTCTTTGGCAAGATTGACATCGGCGATGAGTATGCCACTCTACAAGTACTCGACGACGGGACAGCCGCAGTGGTCGTTCAGCCTCGTAAAGGGCAGCGCCAGTTTGAGGCCGAGAGTGCCGAACTTTTCAGAGAGCGTATTCAACAGGGAATTAAAGGGTTCCCCTTTGCGGACGAGGACCCTCAACTGAACGAGATGTCATTTCAGGCCAGTATCACAATCAAAGGCGATAAAATTGAGCGCCGCGAACTGTCAAAACGCCTTGAGGCGTTTGGTAGTTTCTTCCAGGAGATTCCACCACCTGCTAACTCACCATCACTCATGTCGCTTCGCTACAAGGCAATCAGTAATTTCTACGCACAGGACCGTGTTCAACTCTACATGTCACAACTTGTTGCCATGAAAACTCCGCCTGACACAATCATAACAAAAACGGCAGAGGCGTTTGAAATCACCATACAGCAAGCACGCATGGAATACCAAGAATTTGCAGAGCGGTCTGAGGAGATTATACCTGTTGTACCTAAATACAGTGTATTCCGCCTCAAGTACAATCCAGGAATTGACATTACTATCACAGCGCACCATCCGACGTATACATTTCAGATTGAGCGCGTAGATTCCATTACAAATCTCCAGAGAGTTCTAACACTTTTATCTGTTATGATGACCTATCCTGTAGCAAAACCGGTTGATAAGGCAGCAGTTGCAACGCTTGCCAAGGCTGTCGCATTTGAAGAGGCCGGCCAGGAGGCTCCTAAGGCTGCACCCGCACCTGTGGATGAATCTAAGTCAAAACTCTCCATTGCAAACTACTTTATTAGACGCCTACAACAGGCCGACCCAACACTCTTTGGATTTGGAGAGGGACAGACAACTCAAAATGGATACGGTCAGATGTGCCAATTTGCTCAGATGAGACAACCTGCTGTTCTCAATGAAAAGCAGTACCAGCGTATGCTTGAACTCTATGCCAACAATATTACAGAAAATGAAGTTGAATTTATCGAAGTCTCCTACAAAAATCCGGTTCCTTCTGGAGAGTCAAAACTTACTGATACATATGGAAAAGAAAAGGAGATTGATAATAACACCTTTACAGTGCTCAAATACGGAACAACTCTAAAGGACCAGAGGTATTATATCTGCTCCGAGTATTTCTGTATTGAAGATGAAATACCTCTCAGGCCGAGCGAATTTGAAGAAGAAGGCGTCTTTCGCCCTGAAGCCGATGAAGAATTTCAGGGTAAGCCGAAACTTGCCTATCACTGTCCCTTCTGTAATGGTCGCTTAATTGATACAAAGAAGAAGAAGGACGCAGGTGCAACAGTCTACAAGCGTGAGAAAATGAAGTATGTTGGCTTTATGAATAAGGATGCTCACCCTGCGCATTGGGGTCTACCGTGCTGTTTCACGAAGAAAAAGTTTACATCCAAAGGAAAGTTCATTGAATTCTTCAAGAAGCAGCGTGAAGAGGAGAAGAAATCTGGACCCGTTGCTCCAGAGCCTGATGTAGAGGCTGCCGAGGCACCACAAGAAGAGGAAGATGCGTATGATGAGGATGCAGATATTGAAGATATCAACTACGAAGATGTTCTGAACCGCACGCATGAGCGCACGGTGGTCAAGGATACAAAGTTTCCTCTTGAACTAAAAGGCGGCGAGCCGCAACTCGGTCTTGTCCCAAGTGTTCTTGACACCTATTTTCATCAGAATTCAGAGGCACTTGTTACAAAAGGTATGACAATGAGAATGAAGCCGATCTCAGAAGGATTTTTCCGTATTGCGGCCGATAATCGCCTTTCGCGTCGCCCTGAATCCTTCTTCGCGGCCATTGCACCCTTCTTCAAGAAGAATTCAGCAACCGATGTGCGCCTTCGTCTTCGTGAACTTTTTGGTGGCCCTGCAGGCGTAAAACTCTTTACATCCATTAATTTTGGAAATCTCATGCTCGAATTCTATACACCCGCCTTATCCAATGAGCAATATACCGCGGCTGAACTGACGCGCTTTGCGGTGAGAAACTTAAATCCAAAACGGTCCCAGCAATATCCCTACATTGCGCGCATCAAGAAGTCCTATGATAATTTCATGAATTTTCTGAATAATCCTAAAAAACTGAAAGAGTATCGTCAGTTTGCACATCTCTTGGCACAGCCGAATATTTTCATGCCTGCTCTTGTTGATAAGAAAGGAAACAGAACAGAACGACCTGGTATTCTCTTCGTAGTGATTGAGATGACAGATGATAAAAACTACACCATTCGCTGCCCTCCGTTTGGCGTAACGGAAGCAATGGAGTCGTGTGACATTGGATTTTTAATTCATAGGGAGGAGATTTGGGAGCCGCTCTTCTTCTTGAAGAATTCAGTGGAGGCCCATGGATTTGCCAGACATATTCATACAATGCGAGTAAATAATACGAATACACAGTCTCCTCGGTTGCCCGCTCCCGTAGTAGAAGCCATCCAAACATTTCGTACAAAGTGTGCAAATGAACAGCCCACGGTCTATACTGGAATTCAACAATTAGCGAGCCCTGAAAATACACTTCCCACATTGACGGCATTAATAGGACTTCTGAGCGAGGTTGGAACCTTTGTAGGTGTTATTCGCGATGTCTATAATCATGTTGTGGCGGTGACATTGAAAATAGATGATGACAATGAAGTCGCATTTCCTGTAATTGATGATGGATTCATGCAGAGTCAAAATAGCCTTGTTATTTACTTCGGATGGGAGGGATTTACACCTGCACCGGTTGAGATTGCCTGGTCCTTTTACGAGGAGAATCAAGAGAAGTTCGCCGACTATCCTGGATATAAGCCGCATCGAATTATTCGTCTTCCCTACGGAAGAACAAAGGCCATTAAAGCCATACAGTTAGAAAATGGTATCTTTATTCCTGTCTCAGATGCCAATGTGGGCGAGGATGAGATTCCAGGAAAAATCGATGATTTGAAGGAGATTGAATTTGAGTGGACCATTAATGAGGAAATAGGACGGCCGACTGAGACAGCAAGTGACAAAAAAACAGGTGAAAAGAAGACAGTCTCCATTACAAAGGAGATTGAAACGGAGAATGAAGTCGAGGAGATTTTCCAGCATTTCCGCCTCTCAGTCAGCAATTGGCTTTTATCAAAGGAGGGCACTCCTTGGAAGAATAAGATTCAGGAGATTATTATGCCTCCTTCGCAAAAACTCGGGTATACTCTATCGGTGGGGAGGAAACGCGAGCTTCTACAGCTGTTACTGGGTGAGCGGATGAAACGGTTCATTGATACGGAGCATGAGCCTGAAAGTAAAGTGCCTTCTGTCGTTCGTGTTGACTGTAGAAAGTTAACACAGGGCGACTGCACGGCCTCCAATCGATGCGTCTGGCGACCGGATGAAAAACGATGCCTGCTCCATGTGAAGGCGCTTCCCGATGTGGATAAGATGGATATGAGCAGAGTCTTCTTACTACGGCTCATTGAGGAACTCATACGATTCCCTCGTCGCCGTGCGCAGATTCTACAGGAGCGGAACCGTCGTATTGGAACACTCTCCAAACTCAGCGGAGCTGTGCGAATGATTGACCAATATATTGTACCTGAAGATACATCTGAGTGGGCCGAGCTAATGAACATGGATTGTAAAAAGAGGACACCTGAAATTCCTCATTTCTTTGAGGAGTTTTCACGCGGACAGGAGGCCAGAGCTGAAGTGGTGGCCAAGACCGCTGTCTTCAAACTGCCAGACTTTGTACTTGATCTTCTAGAAGCCGATGATAAAACCTATGAACTTGTTCCCTTTAAGACAGACCGAAAGGGAGATGACACTCGTTACGGTATTCTTGAATACGCACTTACTGCAGATCCGCAAAAAGAAGCGCCTTTCGTAGACGAAGACATTGTAAATGAGATAGTTGATTCATTTGGTGAACCTGAAACTGGTTTTGTCGTCTTTAAGGATGGCGATGAAACACCTCGCGGATACATAGTTTCCAGTGAGTATGCATATGTCGTATTTTATATCGACGGTGCATATTCTTTCCTAGTCAAGAAGGGCGACCCTATTTCACCCCTATTGCTTGAAACACTTCCAGAAACACTCAAAAATGCAGTTGCAGTACTCTAATCCATCTGACAATCGGGCATGGGTAGAAGAATCGTCTGCTTTGCACCCGCCTTCAAGGCCCGTGTACGACACTCAAGCATATCAAGAACCTCCTTCTCCAGACGATTCAGACGAATGCGGCGATAATTCGGGTTGTTTGGATGAAGAATTACTAAATACAAATCACCGACTTCAAGACCATAGAGAGTCTCAAGAAACCAGCGATATGTATTTAATTGTAGAGTATAATGCCAATAATTACAATTTGGTAGATGCTCAAGTGGCGGATAGCCGCGCTCAAAATCATTTGTAGACTTGATTTCCTTTGAGCGCTTCCAGTCATAGATTACAATCTTTCCGTCGGACTTGCGTCGAAAGACGCCGTCAATACTACCGCAGAGAAGATGTGCAGCTGACCACACTTCCCATTCCATACGAAAGGGCTCGAGGTCATGTCCGTGGACTGACCAGAAATTCATAAAATATTGCCATTCGGGTGTCTCCTTCACTGCCGGATCAATTCGATCCAGAGCGCCGTTCAGAAATTGTTCAATGGCTAAGTGCATTGCTGTTCCGAGGCCACTCGCTTCTTTTCCGGAATCGGACCAGCCCTTTTCAATCTCCTCCGCCGTTTTTCCGAAATACTTCGACTGCGGCCACTTCGGCGAGCGCATCATTTTGGCAATGGTCGCCTTCGAATCAAAATGTGGGAAAAAATTGTGGAGAAATCCGGTACAGGAGATGACATTTGTGGAACTCCCGTCAATGTAATAGGTGTGCGTAGGCTCAAAAAATCGGATATGATCGTCACGAGGATGTTTATTCTTCGTGGCGAGCACTTGCCAGTCTTCGGGCATTCTTCTTATAGTATCTAAGAGACCAATCTTTAGGACAGGTCAACAATGAATGCAGGAATCTTCGATTTTCCCGCTAAATAGGTTGCCACTAGACGATGTGCCCCATCTAGAAGAGTATATATATCCCCTTTTTTTGCAACCCAAATAGGCGATGTATAGCCGTATTTTTGTATCTGTTTCTTATGATAATTTACCGACTTCATATTATTTTCGCCTCGGGGCTTATTTTTATAGGGCGTAGTTGAAAGCCGGTCAGGATTAAAATTCTCTAAGGTATTCCACAAAGACTTATCAAGAACTGTAAACGTAGTATTAAAAATATGTGCACGACTTGCAGATTCTTTAGAAGGAAAAATCTTTAAGGCAACAGAAGTCTCTACTGAATCTTTTAAGGTGTTCATATACTCCATTCTACTTAGACCGTATAGTCTACAAGTTCCATGAGCGCCTTGCCGAGTTTATTCTCACCTACAATCTTACGTTGCTTAAATTCACCATTGAAATCCGGCTCCACTGCACCTGTTGAAAGGAGATACTTACGTTCACCCTTTACTTTATTTAGCATTGCCTGGAAGTCCTTATCCTTCTCCAAGCGGAGTTCAAGCGCATACTTCAGGAGTCGCATCTTTTCATCCTTCCAGGAGAGTCCAGATTCCACTTTCTCCTTAAAGACTGTCTTCTTATCCCCTACAAGGTTCTTCTTAATTAGAGTTAATTGCTCGTTAAGCAAATCGTAATACTTCTTGGCTTTTGCCTGCGCAGCAACCTTCAGTTGTGCAACGGATGTTCCATAGAATCCAGTAGTCTGGAAGAGCGCGGCCTTCTCAGGTTGATTGGAGAAGAGTTTATACTTCATACCCGCAAGGAAGTGCTCGATTGTAGGATAGACTGCCTTCGTATCCTCTTCATCGGGGATATTGATAGGAATCATAAGAGATATCCACTTACGTGTAATATCATCTTTTGTAATCGGCGCCTCAATTGAGAATTGGACTACCTGGCTTGGTGCATAGGTGGCCTGTGGCTCAACCTTCTTTACTGACTGGACAAAGTCTTCTCCTTCTTCCTCCAGGTCCTCGCCAACTGACTCACCAGGGCGTGGTGCACTCCCCTGCTTGAGGAGAACAGGGGCCCCTTGGGCCTTCGGCGCATTCGCAGCCACCACCTTTCCATCTGTGACACGCTTGAAGATAAACCAGCGATTCATGAAACTGAATTGCTCGATAGCAGGAAACTTCTCCAGACCGTACTTGCGGTCCTTTGCCATCTCATAACTCGCCGAGAAGAGATTAGTCGAAGCCTTCAGACCGAGTTCATTGACGGGGTCCTTTACAAGTTCACAGCCAATTGTGTCCATCTTTGCCACCAGAAGATCCCACGGCATCAGATACTCCTCGTGAGGAAGTCCAATCGAGGCAAACTCCACTGTGATGGCCTTTCCAAAGCCGTCATCTGTTGTAGGCAGTTCTGTACCTTCATAGTCCTTACGAATCGTCCAGATGGTCTCTTCACCCTCCTTTCCAATATACGAGTCACCTGTCTTCACTTCATGCAGAAGTTTAAACACAGAATCGCCATCGAAGCAGCATCCCACGAAATATCCACCAACCTTCAGACAATCTGCTATATTTCGTAGGAAACCATCAAAGGTCGTCTTATCCTTGAAGAAGTAGTGAAGGGCAAACATACACGAGATGACATCCGCCTTGTTTTGTAAGACACCCATCATTTTTTCTACATAGGGTGGAACACCGCCGCCTGTATTCTGGCCGAAGAGAGTGCGCAACATCTTCTTCTCCTCCTCTGTGCGACCCGCCTCACCTGTAATAATCGGCATGGTTACATCACCTGCCACAAAGATAATATCGGGTACTTTTGCGCGACCAAGATCCAGAATAGCCTTCAGCATACGATTATACGCTCCATTATTCTTATCCAAGATATCAATCATTGCATAATCAATACCGAGCACAAATTTAGGCATGAGTTTTTCCCACTTGTGGAGGTCACCACCCTTTCCACACGCCATGTCAATCAGCACCTTTTCTTTCTTGGAGTCACCGAGCACTGACTTCAGAAGTAGCTGATACTTAATCCAGTCGTTGTGGAAATATCGCATGGGGCGCATATAGGTTTCACTGAGCGCAGTAATCTTCCGCTGACCCGAATAGACCATCTTACGCGGAATATTTGTGCGCGCCTTAATAAGTGCTTCAATCTCCTCCCCTTCGGGTGTTTCAGTCCCCTTACAAATCATAGACGGCGTAATGGGCTCATAGATACTGTTCCAGGTCTCATTTGCAACAAACTCGCCATTCATGGTTCCCTTGACTGCATTGCCAATTCCTCCCGCGGCCTTGCGAAACTTTTCCGTCTTATCATAGCGGACACGCATAGGAATCCAGCGCCAACCAGGCTCATTACTTGGCTCGTAGCGCATCTCTACAATGCTTCCATCCTGAATGATTTCGCCGAGTTCACTTGTCACATAATCCATATTCTGAACATTATCTACCTTACGCTCGCAGTATGAAGTCGATGCAAGTGTATCAATATAGTTCATGGGAGAGAACTCAATAGCACGATAGCCACCACGCTTTCCCTTCTCCCGTGTCCACCGCATTGCCAGTACTGACTTACGAGGGTCATTCATAATCTCATCCTCGCGACTTGATACATAGAGAACAAGACGCTTGTATCCGTGTAGGGGTTCAAGGTCCGTGGTAGGATTTTTTCCATAATGGATCTTATCCTCGTTGAACTCCTTTTCAATCATCACAAGGAAGTCAATCGTATTCTCATCGGCCGGCTTCCATTTGAGTTGCTCCATGAAGGGTGAGTTCGCCTTTTCAGGGAGGGGCAGTGCATTTGGAGTGAAGATAAGTCCGTCTGTGTGATAGACCCGTGTCTTATTATAAGGAAACGCCTCGTTGTTAATGACTTTAAAGATAGAGAGTTCATCCTCCTTCGAGCCGAAGAAGAACTTCTTTGCACTGACATTCAAGAGAAGATTCCGCTTTCCTTCATATCCCTTGATAGTGATCTCGGGTTCAGTACCCCATGACTCTATAAATTGTGCGAGTGCTGCGTGGCGAGTCCCCTCCTCGACCCTACCCTCCTTAGGTTTCTCATAGAAGGGGAGGTTCCAGATTTTACTTTTGTTGAGGTAGTATACATCAAACAGCAGGAGCAGATTGGTTGAACGACCGGGCTTTTTCACTACGACTCCATCCTCTGTCGTACTCTCCTCACCCTTTCTCCGCGTCACCCATTCACCGTCAAGGAGAGAATTTGCACATGCCATTTGTCTTAGACCCGTTGCATAGACATTGAGCGCCATATCAATCATATAGAGGTAACCCTCTTTATTAACAAAGGCGAGTACACGAAGGCCATCCGCCTTATCTGTTACATTATAGCCGTCACGAATATTCGGCTGTCCTGTTGTACGCTCGGAACGCATGTGTTCGAGAAGAAGTGTGCGCGGTTTGACACCACGGAATTCAGGCGGTTCTGCGCGAAGTTCGGCACATGTAAGGTACTCTGAAATGACGGAGCGTTTTGTGGATTTCTGAATAAGAATTGAATTCTTCTGTATACCACGGAGTACTTCACCAATACCCGTGATGAGCCGATTCAGGTAGACACCCATTTCCTCCTTATTGCGCTGCTCTTTAGAGGTATTTTGATTCATCTTGGTCTTTTCGCTCTCTGTTAGATCCTCGCGCAGAAGCTCCACTTCAATCTCATAGGTCGGCGGATTACGCGCAAACTTCTCTTCATTGAAGGTCTTGACCCAATTGAATCCATTGCGGCCTGAACTCGTCGAGCGCACCATAGAGAGGTCGAACTGAACACCGCCTTTTTTGAAACTCCAGCGCCTAATCAAACGAAACGCCTTGTTGAGATTTGCCCATCCTTCAAAGGCTTTCTGGACGTCCTGGTGCAGCTCGGTTGTATCACTATTCCCGCGGTCGTGCTCTTCACGAGTCTTAATGCAAATACCGTATTCATTCACATTAATCGTATCGCGAAACTTATCTTCAGCACTACGCTTCTCAATCTTCTTCTTTACAATTGCAAGCCATCCCTTATTATTTAACTTATTGTCATTACAGTATTCCTTAATATCCTCAAATGAATTCAGGGTAAAACGAAGACATGATTCACAGAGAATGTTGAGTTTGTCATCGCTGTTTGAATTTACTTCTTCAAATCCCTTCTCTTTCAGACGGCGGATGATTTTGAGAAATGAATCGGCGTCGATACCGCCATCCTTATTAAATGTGACTTCTAGCTCATGACTGCGATGGGACATCCATCTTTCGAGCATGTCCTTTAGTCCGTCGACTTGATCTTTACTCAAGTCCATCTGAATCCTACTGCTTGTACTGAACTTCTACACAGTTCAAACTTTAACCTCGTCTCCAGTACGCCCGTTCAGATGCCGAATTGCCTGTAGACGACCAAGTGCACGCGCATAGTCCTCCTTCAGGATTTTTCCTGACTCACTACGGGTTGTAGGGAGTCCTCCATCGAGCGCCTTCCACTGCTGTTTCATCGCCTCCAGAGTTCCCTCCGCCATAGGATACTCACACTGCCACTTTGCATCTTCGCGGTCACTCATCCACTTACCGAGACCACCAAGTGTGATACCCCGTTCACCTGCTGAACGATAGCGCTCACGAGACCAGAGGATGGGCTTCTCAGCAGTCCAGAGTCGGAGATCCTTCGGAACAAAGGTCACCTTCTTTTCATTTTCATGGATGCGAACCCATTGGATTCCACAGAGTGCACTCACTGCCTCTTCAAGGAGTTCAAAGTTCTCTTCAGAGGCGTTTTCAACATTCGTGCCGAGGGCATCACAGACCTTCGACTTTGTGCCACGGCGACATCCTTCGCCTGTTTGGGCACGCTCCTGAAGACGAACAATGTGGTCACTCAGAATCTTCTTTCGAAGCACTTCACTTCCTGCGCGGTATTCAGGGTCTGTTGACCAGAGCCAGAGGGAAACTGGACCCGGAGGATTCAAGCGTGCCCACTGAATACCGTATTCGGTGAGGGTTGTTTCATCCACAGGCATGGAGATCTGTTCTCCAGGCATTAAGATGAGTTCGGGGACCTTCGACTTATTTGGATTTTGTTCGATACTGGAAAGTAGTGATTCCATCCTTACTTTCAAGTATTTGCGTTCTAAGTTTAGACCCTTACACTTCCTGTCGTAGAGTCTCCATCTCCTTGTCGCGCTGCTCGAAATTCACACGGTTCTGCTGGCAAAACTGAAGAAACTTCTCAATCTCTGCAACGATAGTCTGGGAGAGTTTGCCGACATCGAAAAAAATACCATTTGTATTTTCAGTGAATTCGACTTCGTTCCGCTTAAGGATGCGGAAGAGTTCCTCCTGCTCGGACTTTATCAGAATCTTAATGGCCTCCCAGAGTTTTCGGCGCCGGTCATATTCATCCTGGGGTAGACTTGCGACTTTTGATTCTGTAGGGATTTCTGAACTACTCATCTATTAATTGGATTCGTCTTCCTCCTCCTCTTCTTCCGCGTTGTCTTCGGCGTCTTCGGCGCCTTCCTCGTCCTCCTCCTCTGCAGTGGCAACTGCATCCGCCTCCGCCTCCGCCTCAGCAGCATCCACATCGACCTCCGTAAACTCTTCCTCCTTCTTCTCCTCTGCAGCAGCCTCGCCTGCAGCACCCTTCACCTTTCCCTTAAAGATGCCAACAGACAAGATGGATGTATCATTGACCTGATAGCGCGACTTCTTAATCTCTACGCGAACCGTATCTCCAACCTTGACGAGGTCATTGAACTCCACTTCACCAATATGCAGGTCACGAGGCACCATGACACGAATGGCTCCCTGGTAATCAATGTACATACCCATACGATTCTGACGAATTACGGTACCCTCAATTACAATTCCATCAGGAGGCTGTAGAACCTTCGCAGACGCCTCGGCATAGAAGAGAATATCTCCAGTGTAACGGCCTTTTTCGACCATTCCCATACTGCGTGAAATCATCTTCACTGAGTTGGGAAGAACATAGCCGTTTCGTGAGCAGCGTCCTTCGTATTGCTCCGTAATTTTCTTTGTAAGAATCTTATCAACATCTGTAATATCCTTTCCCATATCCTTTGCAGTCAGAGTGACTTTCGTCTCAAACTGTATATCAAGCTCCATAGTACCTTTCCTAGTAAATGAAAGTATTAATCAATTTTAGACCTCCCCTGCTTTCCTGCTTTTTGACTTCTTCTTTCTCTCTTCAAGTTTCAAGTGGCCGCCCTTATATGATTCAATGCTACGATAGAAGAAGCGTTTTACTTCGTTTCTCTTATTCATTATCCCCTTTTTGTCCATGATGCGCAGAGCTAAATCGAGTAAGAAACAGCCGCTAAAGGCACCGCGAATCGGTTTAATGCTATCTTCATCAAGACCAAGGTCAATTCCATCAGGGAGTGTTTCAATTACAGATGCAAGTGTAGTAAGTAGAGGGTCTCTCTTGCTACGATTTGAACTCAATGAACATTCGCTACCAACAGGCATTGTTGCATCAGGTGCCACTGCACGCGCCGTTTTAAAACAGATATGGCTTGATTCATTAGGCACTAAAAATCCGTAGAATAGATGCTCAAGATCTTTTGAATATGCGGTTGTATTAAAATTAATCTTAACGATAGAGTCCCCCTCTGTCAAGTGTTCAATTGTCTCTGGGCTACAGTTGTCTTTCTCGCAGCGATATTTCATTTCACCGCTGTGAAGATCTACAAATCGGAAGAGCCAGTTGTCATCCTTTTCAATATATTGGTCGCGGAAAAGATGTCTATTTGTTTCAAAGTCTTCAGTATTCCTCCAAGCACTTACTAGCTTAAATTGTTCTGAACTTGTGAGGAATTCATCCCACATTGCCTCTTTTACTGCGCGAAGAAATAGAGGTTTCCAATTTTCATCATCTTTAACCTTTTCATATAAATAACCTACCATACCGAGTTTCTCTTTTACGATCTTCATGAGAGTATCATCATTCGAATAGAGTTCCTTCAGAACTGTAAGAATAAATCTAGGTGGAATGTACTTTCCTTTTTCAATTTCAAAAATCACCTTCTTATCATTGCCCGCTTCCATATGTTCAATCCACTTCTCTACAGCAGTCCAGAGAGGAGGTATCTCTTCCTCTTCCTCAGCCTCAGCCTCATCCACGGCAGCAGCAGCCTCAACCGGTTCATCAACTACAGTTGCATAGGAGTCGCGCTTCGGGGGAAAAGGAGCTACACGCAGCGCAAGTGGAATAATTTCATCGTGGAGTTGGTCAGGCTGGAAGAGAAAATATCCATTTTTATAGATGATATGTCCCTGCTTTCCAAAGAGTTCCAAATGCAATGATATATTTTTATATATGATATTATGAATCATCATTGAAATTGCCTTCTGGGGAACATCATCCACAGAGAGCGCCTCTTCAAGTCCTTCAATAGAGAGAAATGCCTGTTGATGACCGTCCTCTGTTTTAAATAGATTCTTTATCTTCTGAATGAGTTGGTGCTCGCGCCATTTTGCAGAATATTCCGTATATGTCTTATCTGTTGAAGTATCTGCATCAACAACTACAGAGGGTTTACACTCAAAACTCTCACAGCGTTCCATCCAGTCACACAGCGCACTAAAAGGTGTATCATTTCGTAGAGGAACCTCAACTTTCGTGCCGTCACTTCGCACAACTGTGCGCGTTGACCGCCGATTGCCTTGACTATCGACCATGGGCACTGCGGTGAGTTTTGTTATGCTGATGGCTTCGCGATTCAGATTACAGTCCACACCGTATTCCTTCAGAACACGCGATACACGACCAACCTGAATCGCCTTTTGAACGGCCGTTCGGTAAGTATACAGATCAACCGTTTCACGATCTGCGGCATCTCCGCTAAATGCATTTGCCAGTAGATAGACGGTACAATTACGCTCCTCCTTAGGAAGCAGCGCGTGACTACAGGTACGAATACCACGACCCACAATCTGCTCTGTCTTATTTAAGTGAAACCAACTATCAAAGATATAAATCTCGCGGATAAACTTCAAATCAATACCTTCGCCTGCAACTTGGGAACCGATGACAATCTTGATTTTACTTCCGTCCTTGTTGTCAGACTGTCTCTGTGCCTGAATTGAAGTCTCATTACTTGGAGAGAGTTCAGCAACACCTGTAAGAAGTACATATTTGGCAGGGACAAACGGGTGGCCCGTGTGCCCCTTTTCCCGTGCAGGACACATTGCGCACTGACGACCGAGTGTTCCAAGGGCTCCACCCTTCAGAAGTCCACGACCAGACAATGCGCCATAGAGTGTATATCCATTAGCCTCAAGAGCAAGCGCAATACTTAGCGCACCTACAGGTACAAATCGACTGTAGATAAATGCACAGCCCTTCGCATGTCTCACTTGTTGAAGAAAGAACTTTGTCTTGGGACTAAATTCACCGAGATTCTCTTCGAGTAACCACTCTTGGTCGTCTATTTGGTTTTCATACTGAACATTTGGTGTGCGAATTATTCCATCCTTTGCTCGGCTGCGGCCAGGTGCCTTCTGTGCCTCGCCACTCTTATCAAAAGTGAGGTCAAATCCACCCTTCTCAATGCGCTCTGCAAGGACGGTCTCATCATAGAGTTTAGGATAGATAAAATTGCCCGCTTGAATCAATTTATTTTGCGTTGCAATACCGAGGTCTTTGCCGAGTTTTTCTGTAAGTTCTAAGTAATCTGCGGCGGTCTTTCCTTCAAACTCGCATGGAATAATGGGTAGACTATTCTTTGCAAACTCTTCAACAATATCAGAGCCTTCTGTATCACGCCCTTCACGGTCCTTTGCAACATAAAACTCTCCATTAGGACCTTCAATTGGCCACCCTTCAAGTGTAGGTAAAACTCCACCTTTATAGGCCATAGGCATCAGACGCGTAGGGAAACTCAGAGGATTTTCACCTCGCATGAAACTCACATAGCGCTGGGCCACTTTGCCAAGTTTTTCTGCACCTCGCACCGTTAAAATACCAGATTTAGGGTCAAAAATCTCTTCGGTCAGATGGTCAGACTGTGGAACCTTATCATTGATTAGTAAAAGATTTAGCAGAGAGATAATCTCTTTGTGATTATTGAACATAGGTGTACCTGTTAAGAGAACAAGAACAAGTCCATCTGCAACACTTAGAACACGCTTTAGAGGTCCTGTTAGAATTTTTCCAGCCTTTGCATCCTTGACTTCGCCTTCGCCTCCAGGCGCATCGAGATTCTCAGATTCAGTTTCAACCATGTCGCGTAGATTGTGAGCCTCGTCAATAATGAGCATTTTACCGCTAAAGGTTTTACGAATCTCTTCATTTGCAAGTTCCTCCTGGTCAGGACGAAAACGCTCAAGGATTCTCTTAATAACTCCAGCAAACTCAATGTAGCCGTAAATCTTGTATCTTGATTTTACAAGGTCCTTTACACGATTCTGTATGACCTTTGGATCGCGTTCAAGAAGCGAACCAGTGAGGCTCAGATATTTATCACCTGTACAGGAATTGATTGTATTCTGCTCGTCACCCTTTCCAATTCTCATTCTCTGTGCATCAAAAATAGTCTTTTCAAAGTTGGGCTGAATGTTTGGAGGGGCGAGAATATAGACTTCATCTTGAGAATAGCGGTCGAGATATCCTTCGGCGATTGTGATGGCTGCACAAGTTTTACCTACACCTACACCGTGATAGAGAAGGACTCCTTGGTACGGTGTAGATGGAGAGAGAAATGTGGAGACGAATCGCTGAACAGGTGTGAGTTCAAAGTCCTTTTCCGTATCGCACGGATTTACATCGGCATCAATCTGGGATTGAATATCTGGTTGCTTGGCCTCGGCAAATTCGCGCTTGGACATAAGTTTCTCAATAAAGCGCGGGTCATCAAGATCAGGATAGAGGCCTGCCGCCTTTTCCCAGTTGTCTTGGTCCTCCCATTCAGTCTCTTCAGGCTCTTTGAAGTCAGGAAGAGTAGGAAGAGGGATTTCTGCTTCATTGGGTGTCGACACTTCAGATTCTGCCTCACTATCTTCATCTGCATCTGAGTCAAATTCCTGTACAAGTGGTGTTGATTTAATTGTTATACCCTTTCGTTCAGGTTTTTGTACTGGAGGTAGTGGAGCAACAGGTTGAGGAGGTTGCACAGGAGGTGCGGGTTGAGGAGGTGCGGGTTTTGCAGATATAGGTGGTGTCTTATTTTCATTAATATAGTTGTAATCCTCTTCGTCTTCTTCCTCCTCTTCTTCTTCCTCCTCTTCTTCCCCCTTTTCTTCCTCCTCTTCTTCCTCCTCTTCCTCCTCTTCTTCCCCCTTTTCTTTCTTCTCTTCATTTTCTTGAACAGAACTTGCAGATTCTGGGGATGCAGATGTAGAAGGTAGTTTCACAGGAGATACAACAGCCGCGGCAGGAGGTGGTTGTGCAGGAGCTGCAGGAGGTGGTTGTGCAGGAGCTGCAGGAGGTGGTTGTGCAGGAGCTGCAGGAGGTGATTGCGCAGCAGCGGCAGCAGCGGCAGCAGCTACAGGAGTTACTTTAGCCTCTTCTTGAGAAACTACCTCCTCTTCAGGCTCATCATCCCTAATTGGACTATTATCACCCATCTACTAAGAGACTTGAAACTTCTTATACAATGCCCGCGCCAAGCACAAGAGGGCAATAATTGCGCAGAATGGTTGTAACTCGTAGAAGTACCTCCTTCTTTTCAACATTCTCATCGCGAATCTTTGATAAGGCCACATCAAGTGGAAACCATCCAAGGTCGCCAATTTCGCGTTTCATGTGCTCATTTGCATTTTCAAAGCTAACTTTCACATTCTCCTTCACATAGACAATGCGATACTTGTGGCAGTAGTGAATATGATTTGAGCCAAAAAAAGTCTCCTGTATCGGCTCCAAATTCTCAATCATTTGAACATCCTTCTCATGTAAACCCGTTTCCTCCCACATTTCACGAAGCGCACACTCACGCTCAGATTCATAAGGGTCACGCCGTCCCTTCGGAAATCCCCATTCGGGCGTTTCCCAACCGGGTCCAATCTTGCTAAAGATATCAGTAAGTGTTTCACGCTCACCATTTTCATTAACGATACCATGTTCGCGAATAGCATCAAGTTTCAAACGGCTACTCTCCTTCTCCTGCCGATACTGTGTATGAGAATGGTCTGCCCCCCACAATTCATTCCAGAGTTGCTGAAAGGGGAGTTTCACAAACCGCTCCCGTTCTCGCATAGTCATTCCCTTTAATTGCCGAATAATGTAGATATAATCTGTAAGGCTGTACTTTCCACGCATCATCTCTACAAATCCGAGACTATCGCGTCTCTGAATCAGCAGATATTCAATCGGGCCCGCGCCCTCGAATCCTGTAATGGCGGAATCTTGCTCGGCAAGAACTTTTGAAGGGTTCCATCCTCCTCGTACGCGAATTGCAATAATGCCGTGGCTTGTAATAGGAGCCATACATTGTCTAAATCCATGACCTCCGCCACAATTTGAACAGCCTGCTCTCGCCTGTCGCATACCAACTTATTGTATGATAGGCCTTGAATCCTTAGACCTGGGGAAATATAATACAAATAAATATCTGACGCAAGCAAAGAGATGAAAATACCTCCCGAAGTCTGGGGGCCCTTTTTCTGGCATACCATTCACATAAGTGCCCTCGGCTATTCAAACAAACCGACCTACGCACAGAAAAAGGCCGCAAAGGAGTTTTATGAAAGTCTTGGGGTTATGATTCCGTGCCCAATCTGCCGCGAACACTTTGTAAAGCATCTTGAACTCTATCCGCTAACACCCCATCTCGATTCACGCGAGGACTTATTCAAGTGGACGGTGACTCTTCACAATGCAGTGAACAAATCTCTTAAAAAGCCTGAGTTCTCAGAATATGATGCAATTCAGTTCTATCGCCGCCTTGGTGCCCGTGGAAAGAATCCAACGATAACCCACATTGATTTTGAAGAGATTGACTATCGCTCTTTTGCACAAGGGCTTGGTGTAGGGGTCGCATCAGTGGCCGCCTTTGCAGGTGTAGTTTATCTGTACACTAAGTAAATGAGTGACTCATTTCCAGAAGAGATCTATGAGGGACTCAAAATCCCTTCCGGAAAAACGCATCCTGTTAAAAAAAGCGTGAAGGAACTTCATGTTAAAGATGTCATGACAAACGACCAAATAAAAGCGCGCGAAGGCACCTATTTTACCGAAAAGGAGGTGAAGACAATTCTTTCAGAGGATATTGATGTGTACCGTACCGACCCTGAAACAGGCGAAAAGCGTCTACTGGCAAAATTTCGCAAAAATGTCTTTACACCGGATGAAATTCGTATCGGCTGGGAGGGATTCTACCAAACGGCCGCCGCCAGTCGCAATCGTGGCGCTGCAGCTGGTCCTATTGATACAAAATCCGCCTATTGGAAGAAGCGCAATCCTACTGAAATCACAAAGTGGTCGGCGAAGTACATACAGGATGGAAAGGTCAGTAAGATGCGTGTAAACAACAATGTGATGAGCAGTGTTCTCGGTTACTTTGAAAAAACGCCCTTTATGGGACTTCCGTGCCGTCTCACGAGTTACACCCAGCGATTCTTCAAACAGTACAGACACGGTATTCCGTTCATTGAAGCCGTTGATGATAAATTTAAGCAGTTGGTGCCCGATGCGCACAAGAAACAGCATGCCGCTGCCTCAAAGAAGGCCATGTATCGCATTGAGAATACGGCCTTCAGTTCAGTTACTCTGAATCGTAATTTCCGCACAGCCCTTCATTGTGACGCTGGGGATTACATGGAGGGGTTTGGCAATCTCTCTGTAATTGAGCGTGGCGACTATTCTGGTGGATATACACTCTTTCCGCAATACGGTATCGGGTTCAACATCCGCACAGGTGATTTCTTAGCCATGGATGTACACCAGTGGCACTGTAATACGGAACTCTCAGAGACACCTGCGCAGGCCAAGAAGAATAAGGCACTTCCTGATATCTACAAGGATGATCCGACCACGGGAACATTTGGAACAAATAAGAACTTCACACGAATCTCATTTGTCTGCTATCTTCGTGATAAACTCCGTCAATGCGATGAGGGACAGACCCGCAAATACTACAATCGCATCAAGTTTGACCCTAAGAAAGGTCCGAAGTCGAAGTTTTCTGGGAAAACAAGAAAACATCATAAAGAAGAAGGGGAATGAGTACTGAAGACTATGCTCAAAAGATTCGCAATGCCCTTGCGATGACAAGTCGTTATATCGCGCCTCCGTCTGTCTCCTTTACGGCAAACACGGGCGAAGGGTTCATTGCATCTGTAACACCGTATCTTATCTGGGGGCTTATGGTTCTCTTTATCGTGGCACTTGTTGTTGTTATTGTTAACTACACAATCTATCCCATTTTTGACTTTGGCTCGACACCAAATGCTCTCATTCATATACCGCAATCCGATTGGACCTATTCCTGGGCAGATTCAGATCCTGCAGTAATGTTTGTAGATAGTGCCGCAGCAAAGACACTTCCGACAAAGAATTTCAGTCTCTATTTTGACACCAAAGTCATTGCAACCATTCCTACCGCCGATACAAACATGAAGTATGTACTTGTCTACAAGACAACTGCAGGCTCTGGAACTGCTGCCTCGGCGGCTGCAGCAGCGGCAAGCTCAGCAACTGCAGCAACCACTACACTTGCGACAGGAGCTCTTCCTCAAGGTTCAACCTGCTCAGCAGCTGATGTCCAAGCCATTGCAGGTGCTATTACAGCATCCAATACCTCTATGCCAACAGGTACTGCAGCAACTATGGTCCAACCCCTACGCACATTTAACCATCTCAATGATGCGACACTCGGTGTTCCATCTGACCCGTCTCTAATTGCCTTCTATGATGCAGGTGCTTCAAAAATCATTGTCTATTTGGCTGTGGCTGCAGCAACCACTGGTTCAACACCTAATTGGCTTCATGTGTCCACGGATATTACACCGAATGTACCCTATCGCGTAGGTATTGTTGTGAGTGATTCAATCATGGAACTCTACTTGAATGGTAAGTGGGCCGCGAGTACAACCTTTGGAGGAAAGATACCGATGGGCGGGGACAAAGATACCCTTTTCAGTGTTCCCTCTCGCTATTCTGCCAATGTAGTCGTACGAAATCTAGGAACAACAGATCGTGTAGTCTCTTCCGGTGAAATGCGTGGCATAGGAACTCCTGCTCTTCAATAGAGAGATGATCATCTGGTTCATCGCGGCATTTATCATCATAATTACAATTTATGCATTTAGCGTATTTTTAACACCCAAAATAACGACGAGTTCTGATCCAGGTCCATGGATTCTTGATGGCAATCAGGGTTCGACAGGCCAGGTGAATAACAACGGCACTTATGTGACAAACTTCTTGAAGAATCAGAGTTCAAGTTTCCGTATTATGTATTACATACAGTCACTTCCTCGTACTGCGTCTGTCTATGATACCACCACAAACACTGCAAACTTCAATCCTAATACAGATTCATTCGATATCTGTGATACTACAGCAGGCACATGTGTACATCCTGGATTTGCGAAGCTTCTACAGTTTGACACCTCTCTCTGGATTGAACTTCTACAGGCACCTGACGCATCTCGTCCTGGACTTCCCAAGACACAGGTCTGTATTCAGACAACCGACCAGACAGGCAAGTTATATATTGAGACCTTTGCACTACCACCCTTTCCTCAACAGAAGTGGGTGATGCTCACACTCTCGCACGAGGGCTCCAAGTACGATGTCTATTACAATGGTCACTTAGCAGCCTCGCTAAAAACAACCAATGTTCCAAAGCCGACTGCATCAAATCTCGCTTTATCCGATGGAACTTTTACAGGCAGAGCCGCCTATCTGCTTTCAAAGACGAGTGCGATGAGCGCATCTGAAGTTGCCTCCGATTATGCAAACAACACAAATACACTTGGAGAGCCGTATGACTCACTCTTTCCTTCATTAAACCTCAATCTATGTCCCTCCGGCAATTGTTTTTCAGGGCCCTCCGTTCGTCCCAGTAATCCGCTTGTTGTGTGGAAGTCCGACTACTAAAACCCTCGCTCAAACAGAATGAACGCTGCCCCCGCCACATCGTCCGCAGGTACACTAGGAAGACTTGTAGGTGGTATTGCAATACTTGTAGTAGGAGGTGTTCTGCTCTATTACATGTATGATTACATGTTCAATGTTACCCAGACTCAGGTAAAGGCTTCAGTTGTTCCGAATCCGATTGCCTCTCCTACGACTCTCATTCAGTACCCTGGTACATCGCAGGATGATGTAAAACTCTCTCAATATGTATTTACGGGTGGTGAAATGACAGTTAGCTTCTGGATGTATGTAACGGGCGCTGGAAGTGATACAACAAATAAGCGCCACATCCTGAATCTGGGTACATCCCCTACAGATGATGCCTCCACTCTCATTGTCGCACTGGGTGGTAAGACAAATACGCTCCATGTTCATGTAAATGACGGCAGCAGCCCGAGTTTCGTGTTCAACAATTTCATGACAACGAGCCCCGACAGCGATACGGCTTCTCCGTGCAATGTGCAGAATGTTGAATTCGGTCGGTGGGTCAATGTAACTGTTGTACTGAACAACAATCTGTGCGATGTCTACATGGACGGCCGTCTCTCACGCTCCTGTGTGCTCAAGGGACAGTTCAAGGTGAATGGCTCTGCAACAACACCGCTCTATTTCTTCCTTCTGAACCCTGATATTGGAACGGCAAGTGCTCATGTAAAGACGGACTGGACTGGAAGTCTGTCAGGCGTTAATTTCTATAACTACGCACTTTCCCCGGATGAAACCTATCGTATCTACATGGCCGGTCCTTCCGGCTCATCAGGTGATTTATGGTCGGCAATCAAGTCATTCTTTGGTCAACTCGCACCGACTGCACCTGTCACATCATAAAGAATCCTTCTTAGTTCACACATAGGAGTCAACTTATCAAGTTCACTCCTTTGTGCGTAGTCCGTGGAAATGAATATCTACAGTTTGTAGATTGTGATGGAGGCTTCCCTGAACACCAGCAGTGGCAGTTTCATATTTGGAAATGGACTTGTCCCACAGATTCTCCTTGCACTCATTGCGGGTATAGTGGTATTTCTGATTTTTTTCAGTTTTGAGTCCCTCGTAAAGACATATTACAAGTATGCGATGTCAAAGACTGTTATTGTTCCGAATACGATTATGAGCAGTCAGTCGATTGTTGTCCGTCAGGACCCCAGTGATCCGAACAGTAAAATGCTACTGCCGTCAGACAATGAATTTACAGGCGTTGAATTCACCTACAGTTTCTTCCTGTTTATTGACCCGGCGACCTTTGACTCAAGTAATGGCCTCAAACATGTCTTCTACAAGGGCTACTCCACACCATTTCCGCTGTTGGGTCCGGCCGTATTCGTTCGTTCAGATGAGAACACACTCCGTATCTTTATGAACTCCTACAAGGCATGGTACAGCTATGTGGACATTCAGAATGTACCCGTACAGAAGTGGTTCTATGTGGCCATTGTATTCCGTGCGAACAATCTTGAGGTCTATATCAATGGAAATATGAAGGGTCGTATTCCCATGGAGAAGACCTATCCTTACCAGAACTATCAGAATCTGATTATCTTTGGCCAGAGCAAGTTCAACAGCAACACAACCCTTGGCAATAAGGTAGTCAACCTCCAGGGTGTTGAGGAGGACTATAAAGTGACAGGCACAATGGCGGGTCAACTCAGCCGTTTCTATCACTACAGATATGCCCTCTCCTTCGCTGAAATCCAGGCCAATGCAAACCAGGGACCGAGTTCTCAGGTTGACATGCCGAGCACACAGTCTGCGAGTTCCTACATGCAGAATGCTCTGGTTGATTCTTGGTATACAAGCTAAAGAATCCTATATCTTAAAGACTTTACTAGTGGGATTTAGAATCCCGATATTAAAGCCTCACGAAATAGAAGGGTAAGCAATGACTGGAGGCGGTCTATTAGGACTTGTAGCCTATGGCTCTCAAAATGTAATTCTCAGTGGAAATCCGGATATGACCTATTTTTACAAGGTCTTTCGCCGCTATTCACACTTTTCAATGGAGAGTGTCTCTGCACAAATGGATGGTCCCGACCAACTCTTTTTTGATCAACCCATTAAAGTTCGTTTCAAGATTCCTCGTGTAGCCGACTTGGTAAGCGACCTCTATTTTTCTTTTAAACTTCCTGATATCTACAGCAAATATATCTCTCCACGAGTTCGTAATTTTCAATATGAATTTCAATGGTCAAAATACATTGGGTGTGCACTCATTCAAAATGCAGCGGTCTTCATTGGTGGCCAGAAAATCCAGGAGTTTGATGGCTCTTATCTTCTTGCAAGAGCACTTGCCGATATTCAAAGAGATGAATTTGCAAAATGGGAGCGGCTTGTTGGTAATGTAGCAGAACTTGTTGACCCAGCAAACGGTATTTATGCGGGCGGTACAAATCAGACCGGCTACCCGAATGTACTTATTGACCCGACAAGACCTCTCGGTTCACAATTCAACCGCCCATCCATTTTTGGACAGACCATTCGTGTTCCACTGCCGTTCTGGTTTACACAGAATACTGGTTCTGCTCTTCCACTTGTAGGTCTTCAGTATCATGAATGTGAAGTTCAGCTCACACTAAATCCAATTAATCAACTCTATACTGTTCTTGACGCATCAGGATTCCGTGTGGCTCCTGGAGTTCAGACAACTGCATCTGTAACGAATCTGCGCTCAAATCTTCCGGATTACACGACGGTTGTAGATATGAGTGGACAACTTAATGCATTTTTAACTGATATTGGTGCAGTTGTGCCTGCGCTCAATACATGGAGCCTTCAACCTACAATTGAGACAACCTATATTTATCTTCCTGAGCAGGAGCGCAATCTATTTGCATCGACACCTCTATCCTATCTTCTACATCAAGTCACATGGTATCCCTTTCCAGCCCTCTACACTCGCCAGATTCTAGACCTCGAAACACATAATCCAGTAGAACGCTTACTCTTTATTAATCACCGTTCAGATACACTTCAGTATCGTAATGACTTTGCAAATTGGACCAATTGGTGGAATTATCCATCAACGCCGTATCTACCTCCGCCAAATGCTGTGCCTCTCTTAACACAAGCCTTTTCATCAGGTGTACTCATTCAATTTGCACAACTCCAGATTATACAGAGTCTACGAGTTCTCTGTGATGGTAATGAAATTCAGGAGATGAAACCGATTGACTACTTTACAAAGGTCGTTCCCTATAAATATACAAACGGTGACCCTGGCGAAGTGCTACCAATCTACAGTTTCTGTCTTCACAGTCCAGACCACCAACCTTCAGGCTCCTTGAATACTAGTCGCATCCGTGTCTTTCAAGTTGAGATCAGTCCGTATACACTGCCGCCAAATACAACCTATGTATATGATTTGACCATCTATGTAGAATCCATCAACTTTGTAGAGTTTGCGTCAGGTATGGGTGGACTGAAGTATGCTCTATAAATAGGATGGGGCAAGGAGCAAGTCAATTGTTCGATAATCTTACATATAACCCCGATGTTCAGCGTCAAAAGGCAGCGGACCAAAAAGAGGGAGCAAAGATTCGTGATACATATCGTGAAATTCTTACAAAAACTCAAAAAGAGATTACAAAAATGAGTAGCGCTGGAAACCTAACACCCGAAGGAACTACATTACTACAGGGTATTATTGATAAGGAAGTACTCTGGTTAAAAAATAATCCAACTGCATTGTCAGACACAATCTTTGCAGAGACCCAAATATTTAGTGATGCTTTTGTAGCAGAAGCAAATGCTGATAAGATACGAATTGTATTTTTTAATGCCCTAAAACTCTGGAACTATACACTTCTACAACTCCAGAATCAGAATCTAGTCTCTGCGGATAAAGCAGTACAGTTCCAAAAAGTGCTCGACCAAAATCAAGTCTGGTATACCAAGAATTTAAATTCATCTCTTGAGACACTTCAGGAACAGATTGCAACCATTGTAAATAGTGCGGCGTCTATTCTGAATGAGCCTGCTGCAATTCAAAGGATACATGCCGAAGCAGAAGCAGCCCTTACCACATCTTCAGGTAATCTTGATAAATTAATTGCAAGCGCAAACGCAGCCAAAGCTGAAAAGGAGAAACAGGAGGAATCAGAGTTCAGTGCAGCACGCGTAAAGCAGAAAATCTGGGACCAGACGATTTCGGGTATTGTTACAATGCTCTATTTAGTGATTGGCCTCTATGCGGGTTCTCTTATTACGAACGATTCACTAGTTCGTCCTGTATCGATTCGTGTTGTCTATTTTATTTACGCTGTGATGCTTTGGTTTCTTGTACTCCCCTACTACATCTATCGCTCCTATACAAATCATCCTCCCTTTATGGGGGCCTATTTATTTCCACTCTATCCTTACAATCCAGATGAAGTGAAGAAGGACTCTTTTTTCGAACAACTTGTCTGGTACAAGGAGCTCCCTTTAATCAAAAAAGCCCATGAAGACTATGCTGCTGCTGCAGTGGCTGCGATTGCAGCGCAAAAATCCATAGGTTAAACCCGAATGGCGAATATCTACTTAGAAATGGCTCCTATTATTGTAAGTGTGATTACACCGACTTACAACAGAAGGCGATTTATTCCATATCTTATCAAATGCTATGAAAGTCAGAACTACAAGAAAGAAAGCATGGAATGGATTATTCTTGATGATGGACAAGACAAAGTGAAGGACTTATTTGATGCCGCGGCCAAGAGAATTCCTAATATTCGGTATATTCCTCTTGATGAGAAACTGACAATTGGTGAAAAGCGCAATCGCCTGAATGATGAGGCAATCGGTTCCATTATTGTCGCCATGGATGATGATGATTACTATCCACCTGAACGCGTAAGTCATGTAGTGATGCGTTTTGCAAATAATAAGGAGGTGCAACTTGCAGGAACTTCAGAGGTCTATATGTACTATTCAGATGTAAAGGAGATTTATAAACTCGGTCCTTATAATCCGAATCATGCAACGAATGGCACAATGGCCTGGCGAAAGTCATATTCAAATTCTCATCGATATGATGATACTGTTACGCATGCGGAGGAGCAATCCTTTCTTGAAGGCTATAAGCACAAGATGATTCAACTCGACCCCTTTAAGGTGATGCTTGTGATGAGCCACAGTGAAAATACATTTGATAAGAAGAAGATGCGCGAGGATGTTGGAAAGAATCCGTTTATTACGAAGACGAGTTACAAGATTAAAGACTTCATAAAAGATTCTGAAATGCGCGCTTTTTTTGCGAATGCCTAAAGTTACATCCAAAACGCTCTTTAGTTAAATGATACATAACGCCGATGTATTTACAGATGTATATAATCGACCGTTTGTAAATGGCTGTACTTCGGAATCACCTATGATTGATCAACCATCAAGTATACGCTTCTCTCTTCGTGCGCACCAGCGTGCAATTATATATAAAATGAATAGTCTTGAAACTTCACTACAAAAAGGACTTGATATTTCGGGTGAAATGCTCTTCAGTCGCTATGCGATTCTGGGCGATTCTGTTGGTGTAGGTAAGTCTCTTATGGTGCTTGGACATATTGCGAGTAAGCGGAACAGCCCTCCTCCAGTCTCCTATAAATCTCTGAATGATGAATCAACGCCCAATCTCTATAGTCTTAAAACAAGAGTCTACAGTGATTTATCGAATTCACCTGCACTTCTTGTAGTGCCTCATACATTATTTAGACAATGGGAAGAGTATGTTACAAAACAGACAACTCTAGAGCCATTTTATGTACGCAGTAAGCGTTCACTCGATTCGAAGACATTGGTTAAGAAAATGATGGAGTCGGATTTTGTACTTGTAAGTAATACTCTACTGGGAAAACTTTTAGAGGAGGTACATAATAAAGTGTATTTTTCTCGAATCTACATAGACGAAGCTGATAGTATTTATGTTCCAAGTACACACACCTTTCCTACGGGAAATTTTATCTGGTTTATTTCAGCAACATGGCCAAATCTAGTCTTTGAGAATGAGCGTGTATGGCTTTCAAATCAACATGTACAGCGAATTATGCAGCGTCCAGACTTTAATCAATATGATCCGTCGTTTCAGGCGCAGTTTGCGGAGGCGCTTGTGACAGGTCGCGGATTTTTTTCACGCTATACTTCGCGGTCAGGACTCTATCTACGCGATTATCTACGAAATCATCATCCGTTTCGTTCACACGTCGTACTTCGATGCCGCGATTCTTTTATTCAGGAATCGATTTCACTGCCTCCACTCTTTACACAGACCATTCTCTGTGAACCGACCGTTGCGCAGAGAATTTTATCGAGCGCAATTCCTACCAATATACAGAATCTTCTAAATGCGGGTGATATCACCTCGGCACTCACTGCGCTCGGTGTTCCATCCGATTCACCAATGAATCTCATTCAGGCTGTTACAGAGCATCGCCAGAAGGAGCTCAAGCGCCTTGAACGCCTCTATGTTTTCAAGTCTGAGGAGGAGTACGCATCGCCGCAGGTGAAGGAGCAGGCGCTGGCAAATCTACAGAGTAAAATCAATGGTCTCAAGGAGCAGATTGAGAGTATCAAGCAGCGCATTGAAAATTATAAGAAGGAGATTTGCGCAATCTGTTTTGATGAACCGAATGATGCAGTGCTAACACCGTGCTGCTCGCGCATCTTCTGTGGTGGATGTATTCTTATGAGCCTGAGCCGTATTCAGGGATGTCCAATGTGTCGCTCGCCCATACAGGTCGGTGCGTTACAGGGTGTTTCAGAGAAAGTTGCTGCACCGCGAGCTGTGGCTGTCGCACCCACTCCGCCCAAGAAGATTGATGCGCTACTGAATCTAATTCGGTCGAAGCCGAATGATCGGTTTCTTGTCTTCAGTCGTTATGAAAACCCTTTTAGAATGATGCAAGAGAACCTGGAGGCTGAGCGGATTACAGTGGAGACTGTAAAGGGTAATAAGGATGTTGTAAATAGTGTATTACACAAGTTTGATTCAGGTGAGTCACGAGTCTTATTACTAAACTCGAATCACGCAGGGGCCGGTCTGAATATCACATCGGCTACCTATGTAGTGTTATGGCATGCTATGACAACGGAGGAGGAGAAGCAGATTCTGGGGCGTGCGTACAGAATGGGGCGGACAAGTCCGTTGAACTTTGTAAAGTTGGTGCATCCTGATGAGGTTCGAAATTAAAAATTTCTCACCAGATCTGCTCAGCTGGGAGGTTCGGAGCTGAAAGCTCGCGGCCTCCACCCAAAACAAAAAAACACCCAGAAAGTAATGCGCCTCGCCATCTGTCTTTTTGGTCAACCGCGAAATTATAAAAAAGGATATGAAGTACTTACGAACTTTATAAAAAAACAAGAGAATACTACGGTCGATATTTTTTATCATGCATGGATACTCGAGCCAGGTCGTATTTATGCAAGTCAAAGCCCAAGAAAAATTCCCATTCAAGAATTAATTCCTGATAAGAATATACAAAGCAATCTATTTGAACTCTATAAACCTGTTGCTCATGTCTACGAAACACAAAAAACAGACTTCTCCCCTCAGCAATTTGAAACAACTCTCGCCTATAAAAATACAGTGAGTCCAAAGAAAAAGGAAAACATGAATAATATTTTCTCACAGATGTATTCTAGATCAGCTGTTCGTAATCTACTCAATCAATATATCCTTACAAATAAGGCATATTACAATACAATTATTATGACACGATTTGATTATGGAGGTACCCTTGATTTCAAACTCAGTGACATTGACCTCTCGTACACATATGTAGCAGGAAAAAACTATCCGCAACGATGTATTTTGCCTGATACATTTATTATGGCTCCTCAAACTACCTTTCTTGATTGGTTTGCAATGTATGATAATATGGAGCGTGTATTGAATACTACAGATGTGTATATTAATGCAAAGAAATATGGAGAGATGATTGAGATAAATGGCGAAGAGATGGTTATGGCACACTATCTATTTTATAATTCAACTCTAAATCGAGTCAAATATGTACCCTTTATACAAATTGGACTCTAAACCGGCCGCCCCTGCAACAGTGTATCGGCAGTCGCCATATTAAATCGTAAATTATTCAATCGCCGCTTTCTGTCAATCTTGAGACCTTCTCCTAGAAGTAACTCCAGATCGGCTCCCATGGAACTCAGTCGAATCGGCAAGTCGCGTGAATCTGAGAGTTCACACAATAGTTTCCACGCATTAAACATTCCAGATTGCCGTGTCAATACGGAAGTATAGCGCATTCCACTCGCCTCAGGTACAACTGCATCCGCTGCCGTAGGATACCGCTCCGTTAAGTGAAGTCCCAAGTTCTTGAGTTTCAGCGCATGAGAAAACGGCAGCAGATTCCAACACTGGTAGAAGAAGGCCCAGTAGTCTGCACGGTCCGACTCTGCAAGAGAATCAAACAGCTCCACATAGGTCTTCCAGAGTTCCCCGCGGTCACGTCCAGTCGCAAAGAGCCGTTCAGGAAGATTCTCCGCCGCTACGAGTCCAGCCAGATTCCCTTCATTGTTCTCAATATCGAGTTCAATCCAACTGTGCCACGGATTCCAGAGACACCACCACGCAATTGGCAACACACCTTCAGGATAATCACTGAGTTCAGTCTCCTCTTCAAGACCGGCCACATAGCGCTTCAGTGCACGAAGGTCTCCTGATAGTTCACTCCCCTTCTCCCAACTCGGTGGAAGCGAACACTGAAGCCACTTCTCTACAATTCCACGCGGCGCAGGCCCGACTTCGAAGGTCGTACAGAGTTTGGAGATTTGTAGGAGCGACCGATTTTCAAGACTATTACTAATCAAAATGAGTGGATTTCCAGGATTCGCCTGCGTCCATCCTCGTAGATAGGTGGTCAATTCAGAAAGTCCACCTTTTTCTCCCGAACTCAGTCCATCAATTTCATCGAGTAGAACACCAATTCCACCCTTTTTTCCAGTACTCATCTGCTCGAGTACACCACCCTGGCACAAGAGTGGCAGAATCGTCTTACGAAACGATGTACCCGAGCGTGTGTGACTCGCATTGAACTCAACAACTTTGAGTCCGTTTGCATGAAAGAGGCGGTAGGTCAGTGTTGTTTTTCCAACACCAGGGGCTCCATACAGGAGCGCAGCCGCAGTGGGGCGTTTCTCAATCCAGGCATGAAGCTTTGCTTCTAGGTCGGGATGTAGACATACATCTTTTGTCTGCATTCTAGACTACCTCTAGTGTTCCTCTTAGACCGTTTTAAAAGGTGGGGAAAGGAGGCTTGATATTCGCCGCCGAAACACCGTCATAGATGCCCTCCCATGTGAGCGATGACGCCATTAGCAGAGGCTGATAGAGGGTAGCCGTATTTGTGCTCGTTAGAGGAAGGTAGTTTCCAGGCTGACTTGTATCTACTGCGCTTGTGTCAGTGAAGCGAGGGAACTTGCTCACTCCCATAGCATCTACGCAATAGTAGTTTGCACCCACTTGTTTCAAACTGAGGAAATCCGGACAATAGTTAATCTGGGGAGGCCAAGTCTGTGTTGTGGATGTAGCTCCAAAGAAGCTTGTGTTTAGACGAAGCCCACTGAACCAGCGAAGTCCGAAGAAAATCAGGGTCGCAAGCGCCGCAAGTAAGAAGCCAGCACCAGCATAGAATTTGCCGGTCTGCATGAAATAATAGGGTACGCCTAGACCCACAAGCGCGCCAACCAATATGTAAATGATAAGACTGAAATCAATCCCAAGGTCCATCCTATTTTTCACAGTGGATAAAAAAATAGCCGTGTGAAAAGGTATATATTTACCGGCCATACGGGACGACCGGCGCAGACGGGCCCGTACCCTCGAAGCCGAGCTCGATGTAGCCCGTGAGGAAGTCCTGGACCGCGGAGCCCGTGTTGCCCGCCGCCTGGTAGGTGTTGACGCCGGCAACACCGTTCGTGGAGAGCGCAAAGTTCGCGCCGTTACGCTGGCTGTTGTTCACAACAAGCTGCACCTTGCGGAAGGTGCGGCCCGCAGAGACCACCGTCTTGCCCATATCCTTCAGCAGACCCGCGCCCGCCTGGTTGATGGAAGAGAGGTAAGGGTTGCCGTTGGTCGCATACGGGGCTACACTCGGCAGGGCCCACGCAGCCTGCTGAACCGTCGCCGTGCCCGCAGTGTTGAAGCCACCCTGCAGGAAAGAGCCACCCGCGCCGCTGCCGTAGGTGATCGCATACACAATGCCCTGCAGGGAGGAGACAGGCATGAAATAACCGAGGTCCGGATTCGTCTGCTTAAGTCCACTGAGAAGAGATGTCATTTTATATTAGACCTTTAGAAAAAAAACGAAGCCGGAAGAATTTTAGTTTTCATAACGGAGATTTAAAATATCCATATGAAACTCTTTACCGGCCATACTGGACAACCGGAGCCGACGGACCCGTACCGTCAAAGCCGAACTCGATGAAGCCGGTGAGGAAGTCCTGAACGGCCGTGCCCGTATTACCCGCAGCCTGGTATGTGTTCTGGCCCGCAACACCGTTGGTGGAGAGTGCATAGTTAATAGCAGCACGCTGGCTGTTGTTCACAACGAGCTGCACCTTGCGGAAGGTACGGCCCGCAGACACCACCGTCTTGCCCAGATCCTTCAGGATACCCTGACCGGCGCCGCTGATGGAGGAGAGGTAAGGGTTGCCAGTCGTCGCATACGGGGCTACGCTAGGCAGGCACCACGCTACAACCGACGGCATGGAACTCGCCACATACGTGCCGCCCGCACCAGCGCCGTAGGTGATCGAATACACAATACCCTGCAGGGAGGAGACAGGCATGAAGTAACCCATATCACGACTATTCTGCTTAACACCACTGACACCAGGATAGCTCATTTGTTATATTTACAGAATAGAAAAAAAAACCCAAGGTAGAAGAATGTCTGGGATGAATCCACCGGATTTTGAATTGCCGTTAACAACCTACAATCGCAGTGGTCAAAATGGGCGCGTGAGCATGGACCCGAAGAGTTCCGCCGGTGGCTCGGCGCCCTCCGACTTTCCTGGATATAAATACCAAACCACCAGTGAGCCGAATTTTGAGACAGATATGCTTCGTGGTAACTGGGAAACAACACCTGTAAGCAAACTCTTTTTTTCTGCAGACAATATGAAAGTGATTCAAAATGGCATTCGCCGCGATGTCTTCAATCGGAGTCAGCCGAAGGGATATGTCATTGATGACCAGTCTGTAGATGAATTAAAAATGATTATGCGAGGAATCTATTATCAGTACAGCCGTAACTTATCTACGGATATTGCGGGCCAGATTGCCGATCTCAATCAAAAAGTACTTGATTGGTCTGTACCGCATGTACTCAGTGCAGTGGACCATTATGTATATTACATTGACGATATCAGTCATCTTCCGGTGCCTTTAGCGCAGCCGCCCAATCTGAGTCGTGCGGGGACTCGTACACTGCCACTGGGTCAGTTTATGTAAGGTATTTGTATGTCTAGCGACCCGCTGCCTTCTTCTTAATCACAACTGTCTTCTTCTCTGAACCACGGGCCACCTTGTGCTTCTGCCAGCTTTGCTCAAAAGCCTGCAGATCCTCAAGCCACAGTTCAGACGCAGTCGTAGCCTCAAGCTTATTCAGCAGGTCCTGAGCACGCGCAACTGCATCCTCCTGCTCCTTCACCGCAGACGCCTTGACGCGGTCCATGCGCATCCGTAGGAGATACTCATATGCATCTACAGAATCGGGATTCTCAGGCGCAGAGAGTGGCGGGAGTTCATGATCCTGCATCGCTGCGACGATTTCTTGGTCGGTTGCCCGACGGAGTTCCATGGAATCCTCCAGGACTGCGCGCAGAAATCGCGCCTTTGCATCCGCCTCACGGACTTCTGCTGCAAGTCGCTCCATCTCCTTATGACGGCGCGTCTCATAGGCACCAAGCCTCGGGTCAAAGTATGACTCCAGAAGGTCACCAATCGTCGTGTAGCGACAGATTTGGAGAGAACTGTCAAAGCAGACCATATTCGAGGTCTTCCAACTGCTCGACAACTTGAAGCGCTTCTCAAACTCATCGCTGTCCGCCTTTGCATCCTCATAGTAATCGGCATCCAGATAGAGTACGAACTTCACCTCTACATCGTTATAGAGGTCATCAAAACTCTTGAGTACCTGCTTAGCACCCTCCTTGGGCTCAGCCGTCAGCATCTCATCCAGGAACACCTTGTAGTCCTTGGTCCATACACCAACGGGCAGTTCATCAATCGTCACTGCACGCTTTGCATCATCAAAGGTATAGAGTCCTCGAGTCACATAAGTGGCATCACCCGTCTTGGCAACTGGTCCACGGAACCCAAACCACCACGGTTTCAGTTCAAGTCCCTCTAGAGTCTCACGCGTTCCAGCCAGACGCTCACGCATCAGGGCAATTACCTCATCAGGATTGTGAGGAGGAATATCCGTACTGAACCCAGTACCAATGCCTACGCAACCATTAATTGCGAGCAGCGGAACAACGGGCAGATAGGTCTCAGGCTCGACGATGAGACCATCATCGTCGATATGATTCAGAATCGCCTGGTCCTCCTTGCGGAACAGGGTCTCCATAATCGGCTCCATATGCGTATGAATATACCTGGCAGAGGCCGCATCCTTACCACCCATGAGTCGAGAACCAAACTGACCTACAGGAGTCAGCAAGTTAATATTGTTTGAACCGACGAAGGTCTGCGCCATCCCTACAATCGTCGAAGTCAGAGAAGCCTCACCGTGATGGTAGGCGGCATGCTCTGACACATAGCCTGCAAGCTGTGCAACACGCACCTCCGCCTTGAGGCCACGCTTGAAACAGCCGAACAGAATCTTGCGTTGCGACGGCTTCAGCCCATCCATCAGATGCGGCAAGCTTCGGATGTTATCTGCATTACTGAAGTGAATCAGTTCATCATTAATGAACTTCGTGTAGGGAATCTGAACACCTCCAGTAATCTGAAGGACACGCTTAGGGTCATAGGTCGCCAGCCAGCGCTTGCGGTCATCCGCACGCTTCTTACTGAAAGCCAGCGAGAAACTATCATCTGACTCCTGGTCCCATGTGTACTTAATCTCATGAAGATTCTCGAACCACTCACGCGCCTCTGCAGGCGTGGAGGTGCCCAGTCCCTTATAATACTTCAGAGTCCAGCCCTTGAGACTTGCATCACCCTGACTCTCCTTCCAGGAGTCGAACTCCGTCTGATTGTAGAAGGAGCGCACTTCACCACGCTTGCTCGCCTTGAGCAGCGGAGTTGCAAGGGAGCAGATGAATCCGAGCTTCATGAGCTCTTGCCATTCAGTATGGAAGAGATTCATGAGAAGGCCCTTGATGTGAGAACCGTCATCATCCTGGTCTGCCATCACCATGACGCGACCATAGCGCAGCTCCTTCATACTCGTGTACTTCTTGCCTTGCTCCAGGCCCAGAATCTTCTTAATTGAGGTGAGTTCCTCATTCTTATTGAACTTATCCATGGAGATGTCCTTTACATTGAGCATCTTACCCTTGAGAGGAAAGACGCCCCACTTCTCACGACCGACCACCTTGAGGCCAGTGATGGCACTCGTAGCGGCTGAATCTCCCTCCGTGAGAATCAAGGTGCACTCGGCGGACTTGTTCGTACCGGCCCAGAGAGCATCCTCCAACTTCGGCAGACCACGAAGTGTCCGCTTCTTGGCTCCATCTGTCTTCTTAGCATCACGGGCCAACTTGGCATCCAGAATGGCCTGCGCCTCATCGAGAACACCGGCCTTGACGAGGCCATCGGTCAACTTACCACCATAGGTCGGTGTGCTGCCGAACTTGCCAGCAGGCGTAGTGAGCGTCTCCTTTGTCTGCGAATCAAAGGAGGGATTCACAATGGTTGCGTTGACAAAGAGAGTCACCGCATCCTTGAGCTGCGCAGGCTTGATGTCAAGCTTGCGCTTCTTGGCAGCCAGTTCACAGATGTCACCGAGAAGATGACGCTGAACAGAGTCTACATGCTTTCCACCCTTGCGAGTGTTAATACCATTTGCGAAACTGATGTGGCGGTCCTCAGGTGTACCCTGGTCATCACTGAAGAGTGTGCGAGTAATGACCGCAGCAACTTCCCAACGAGGACCACAGCGCTCATAGGCAACGGATGCATTGTCGCGCAGGAAGAGGCGAACAAACTTCTCGAAGGTGTTCGTCTCAACGACGGTGCCATTATACGCCACCTTTACATCCTTTCCAGCCATGGCAGCGACCTCAATTGCGCGAGTGTGAAGAACCGTCTTCATATCGTCGATAATGTCACCTTCAGTACCAACACCATGAAAGCGTGCCAGATCAGGACAGAAGGTAACCGTGACAAAGCCCTTCGTCGCCTTCGCCTTCTTAATCGAAGCCTTCTCGCAGACACTCATGTTCTTACGCCATGTCTGCGTATAGGTTGACTCATAGGCGGGGCTACGAGTACTGACCGTGAACTTCGTACTGAAGATGTTCGCCAACTTTGCACCATAGCCGTTCTTGCCACCGACAATCTTCTCCTCCTCCTTGTTGTAGTTACCTGAGGTTAGCAGGTGACCAAAGATGAGTTCAGGAGCATAGACCTTCTCAGTCGCATGCATCTCAATGGGAATGCCATCGCCGTCGTTTTCAACGGTCACCGTGAAGACGCCCTCTACGAGTCCACAAGTGATATCAATACGCTTGATAGGCGTCTTGCCCTTCTCCGTTGTACTACGAACAAGAGCATCTCGTGCATTGACGACAACCTCATCGAAAATCTTGTAGAGGCCAGGATTGAAGCGTAGGGTGCGATGTACCATCTTCTTGGATGCATCATCATAGACCCAACGAGTCTCATCGACAGTCTCTGTGCTTCCGATATAAGTATCAGGAAGTTCAAGGATGTGCTCACGATGAGTATGCTTCTTATATTGGTCAGCCATGGTTTAATGATGTTTCTTCTACTACATGGATACCCACCCTTAGGCTTTCAAATTTGTGCGGCGGCTTTTGCGCCCTTTTCTCGCCTTGCGACCTTTGCGTGTCTTTCTATGATAGCGTCTACGTTTTCCACCTGCTGCTGCAGCCGCCATGGGCATCGGTTGTGACATCATTTGTGGTTGCATCATAGGTTGCGACATCATTTGTGGTTGCATCATTTGTGGTTGCATCATTTGTGGTTGCATCATTTGTGGTTGCATCATAGGTTGTGACATCATAGGTTGTTGCATCATAGGTTGTTGCATCATAGGTTGTTGCATCATAGGTTGCTGCATCATAGGCTGTTGCATCATAGGTTGCTGCATCATAGGTTGCTGCATCATAGGCTGTTGCATCATAGGCTGTTGCATCATAGGCTGTTGCATCATAGGCTGTTGCATCATAGGCTGTTGCATCATAGGCTGTTGCATCATAGGCTGTTGCATCATAGGCTGTTGCATCATAGGCTGCGCAACAGGCATAGGCTGTGCAACATCAGGTTGTGTAACAACAGGTTGCGCCGCAGCAGCATTCTCCTGCTTAATAGCCTTTGCCGCCGCTTCTCCACAAATCTTTGTAAAGCTTGTATCAATTGCCTGTTTAAGAACAGCCATAACAGTGTCACTTTGTCCAGCCTTACATGCAGCAATTGCTGGTGGTGTTGCAAGAGCAATCTGTAGAGGGGCAGCAATAAGCCCTGCTTGTGTCTTCATTATATCAAGTGTCTGCTCCATGGCAATTCGTACCGCCCCAGATCCAGGAATTGTACTCGCCTTAAGTTTTGCAGATATCTTCTCTTTCATGACATCAATTACATGTTTAATAAACTCTGAAGGATTATTACATAGAAGACCAAAATTATCTTTGATTAAATTAATTAGTTTATCTTTGAAATCGGGACCCAGATAATCACAAAATCCCATTCTATTAGTAGATGGGAAAGAACCGCAAACAGAGAGGCGGCCAAGTCTCCGCAGGCGCTCCCTTACAGTATTTTGACCCAAAGTATCAACAACCAACTGCTCCTGCTGGGCAAAATGTAGGTAATCCGATCTCTCCCCTCATAGTGCGTCCGGCACTGGCGCAGTCGGGTGGCTTTTATCCGAGTATAATGGGCGGAGTAGTTCAAAATGCAGGACTTCTCTTTCCTGTGGCCGCTCGTCAGGGTATGAGCCTCTTCTCCAAATATAAGAAGGGCAGAAAGACACGCAAGGGAAGGAAGTCGCGTAAGACACGCAAACTGCGTAAACAGACACGGAAAGCGTAAATTTGAACTACTCCCGCTGCAAACTAAAAAGTAGAATCTATGGAATTAGCGCAACGCGCCACTACACTTCGACGCATTGCTGAAGAGGGACTCTTGTATGATGAAGTCCTCAGAAAGAAGCAACAGAATGCATGGAAGTCATGGGCCATGTATGTGGGAGGTGCTGTAGTTATATCATTCTCTATCATCTCATCCATGTATCTCACACACGATACACTTCGTACTACACTTATCAATACCTATGCGCGTTCCGAAAAGACACAAGATGTCATCACATCTTCTTTCTTCTCACTCTCCAGTCTCGGCCTCATTCCACAGCCAATTGATCTGCCCTTTCTACCCGAGCCCATCGCCCTTAAAACACTTGAACTCCAGGAGGCATATAGTAAAACGAGTACCGTACAAGCGAATACAACTGGTCTACAAGTTGAACTCCAGCGACTTGAAATCCTACAGGCCGCTGTTCAACAGATGCTCTCTACAGCATCGCAGGCAGCTAAACTTGCAGGACAACATTTCTCTCTTCACTCCATTCATACACTTCTGCCACCTATTGCTGCCGCCGCATCTGCAAATGCTTCCGCCCTCTATAAAAAGTCCTGTACGGTCTTCTTTGGTTGGAAGCCCTGTATACAGAAGATGCTCGATTATCAGGAGGCATTAAATGTATCTCTAGCACTTGAATCACAGATGCAGCGTCTCAATACAACGGAGGGTACACTTGAAGTTCTCTATGAACGAGGTAGTCTTGCAGCCTATCCTCAACTCATCGCAAATAAGGTGTGGGTAGAGAACTGGTATCATCAAAATCTAACAAATGAAATTCCGTATGATACGCTCAGCATAGTGTATCTTGAATCCATTCACACCTTTATCAAGCGTGCAATGAACGGACATATTATTGGAACAGAACTTGATACTCTAATGACTAGAGAAGCACAGCTGTATTTGACATCTCAACTCTTTCAACAGTACCTCATACTTATTAAGACACTTATTACAATGAATGTCGATGGAAAACGCCTGATTCTCGATAGCTACCAGCATATTCACGATCAGGATGCAAGGAGCTCTCAGTATACTCGCGCAAAAGCGCAGGTAGACTCTGATCTGGCTACATGTGAACATCAGACAACACTCTTGTGTCAGATGCTGCGTGAAAAGAGCGAACAAGTGATTGCATGGGTCCATAATATTGAGCGATTTCAACTTCCTCTTCCAGCAAACTTTCTCAAGGATGCCTATCAGGCGCTTCTTACAACTGAAATTACAACCATTATCACAATTCGCGACTTCAGACGATTTCAACGAATCCATGAATTTAAGAAGAATCCTAGTGCGGCTTTTCTGATTCTCACCTCCGCCATTGGCATTGCGGCCTTCATTGTGGCGAAACTTCTGCTCTTCGATCTTCCCTACACATATGTTCGGCTCCTCATTCTACCTGCCGAATACATGACCGAGCGCATTCAGTATTCAATTGATACTCTGCGCGAAAAGCGAGGTATGCTAACCGGGGGCCAGCCCCTACACCTTCTGGACGCAGTTACAAGCGCGGAAAATATACGCACTACGCCTAAAGCTGAGGCGGCTCCATTGAATAGAATTGAGAATGTCCCTAGTAGCGCGGCAAAACCAGAACGGAAATCTCTTCGAAATCAAAACCGTGCAGAGCGGCGCCTTCAGGACGCTGATCGAAGCACTGAAGGAGATTCTCACGGAGGCGAATCTTGAGTTTGACAGTCAGGGTGTCAAGGTGATTTCAGTCGACGAGACTCACACAGTGCTTGTCTATCTGCGTCTTCACAGCGACCGTTTTGAGACATATTTTTGCCCTGCAAAGTATGTACTCGGTGTGAATATGATTTACCTCTTCAAGCTGATTAAGACGATGGGTAATAATGACAGCCTGACGCTCTATCTGCCTGCGGCCAATCCGAACAAGCTCGGCATCCGTATGGAGAACTCAGACCAGGCGCGTACGACGAACTATTTCCTGAAGCTCTTCGATACGGATGTGGAGGATATTCAGATTCCGAGTCTGAACTTTACGAGTATCATCCACATGCCGTCCACGGACATTCAGAAGATCTGCCGTGATATGAATGCACTCGGCGAGAAGCTTGATGTGGAGATTACATCCTCGGGCTCTGATCTCACCTTCAAGTGCGTAGGTGACTTTGCCGAGCAGGAGACCGTAATTACAGAGAATAATAGCACGATGAAGGTACAGAAGACGGCGGGCTCCAGTGAAATTGTTCAGGGTATTTTCCAACTGAAGCACCTGGTACTCTTTACGAAGTGCACGAGCCTCTGTCCGAGCATTGAACTCTATTTGAAGAATGACTATCCTCTCATCCTGCGCTACACGGTAGCGAATCTGGGTGAGGTGAAGTTGGTTCTGGCGCCAATGAAGAATAAACAGTCATAACTGTAATTTATTCTTATATCTATCTAGAAATGCCTGGGTTTTCTCTTAGAAATCGTCAATTTTTAAGGCGTAAGTCTAAAAAAACAAGAAATCGTATGGAGCGGCTTCGCGCACGGAATGATGCGCTTAATGCCCGCGCTTCACGGCGCAATGCCCGTTCTCGTAGAGTTACTCGGCGCCACGGATTCATGCCCCGAGCGCAACCGAACAATAATAACGGCAATAATAACAACGGCAATAACAATAACGGCAATAACAATAACAATAACAATTCCGAAGATTCCCGGAATAATTCAACTGAGAGGAAAATATAGGCCTATGACGGATCCTCAACAGTAACAACCGTAAATTCTATTGGATTTCGACTACATATGTATCGCCTCTTTTCAAGTTCCTCCGTTTTATCATACAAATAATTTATATTATGATGCATCTTAAGTATACATACCCATTGAAAGAATATAAAGACACTTAGTCCAAGTCCAACACCGACCACGACATCCATGTACTAATATGTAAGACAACAAACAAAAAATGTATCCGCAATCAATCCACCAATGGAAAAAAGATAGAGTATCTTTTCTTCATTTGTCAGCGGTCCTGCCTGGCTTTTCCGATAAAAATAGATAACCAGCCATAAGAAAAAAGGAATTGCAAGTATATCTCCAAGGTGTGGAAGGCTCATTCTATTTAGTCTTTCAAGAATACTCCTCAAGAAATCCATCCCAACCATTTACAGCAATCGCTCGAATCCTAATAAAGGTCCAGAAGAAGGTATTGCCCGAATGATCTGATACAATCTTTTCACAAACACGAGCCAGTGGAGGATACCCCTCTGCCCCTACTAACTTCTTAAAGTCAGAATCGCTCAAATTCTTCATAATCTTCCACGATCCACGCGTTGATTCCATGGCCCGATACGCATCCTCAAGATACCCGCGATCACCCTCATCCTTTACGAAACTGAAATTGCCCGACATGTTGTTTATGATAGTACTACAATCATAAACAAACAAACCGCCGTTCAAATTTTTTAATCCTCACATCTTCTTCTCCACATGCGGCATATAGCGAACCTCTGCGATGCTCACGCGTTTATCTAAGACTGCAAGGCCATTCTGTGAACTGAATCGCGCAGCATCTTTATTCCAGAGTTTAATTACATGAAAGCCCTTCTTCGGGCTAATCGTAATTCCCTGAATACAGTCATCCTTCTCCGTAGCCGAGCCGAGCATACACGCAATTGTATAGCGATGAAATATATCAATTGAATCTGCCGCTCCTACACAGAGACTATAACTGCCTCCCTTAATATTTTGGTGATTCTCCCAAAGCGGAGGCACGGATGCACGCATCCAGAAGAACATGCCACGCGACCACTTTGTATCATCAAGTACATTAATGAGTGCCAAGTAGTCTGACCATGTGGCTACGGTCGCAAGATTCTTAAATGTATCAATTGACCACTTTTTCTCAGCGGGCGAATGGAAATATAATGTCCACGGGCCTGTGGGAATTGTCCCTGATATGTCCATACTTCAATATAGTATGGTGTTTACTTTAACCCAAATCAATTTTACGAACGGCATAAGTAGGTTTCAAGTATTCCTTGTTCTTTTAGTTCGTCAAACTGTTTGCATATATGACTTACAAACTCGCGTTTGCATTTATAACTTCCAGTAAATTGCTCTTCATAGTCATATTGGTCCCTATCCATATGCGGACCCAGTGAATAGACATTTCCAGGACCGTGTGATTTCCATGTGCCAGGAAGATCCGTATACTCCCAGTGGTAGATTTTCTTGCCTTCGCAGAATTTGTAGTAAAGAAAAACTACACTCTTCTCCATCTACGAAGTCTGCCGATTAATGTTTAATCCACCAGCTCCATATCAAGCCGTTCAAGCGGTACAGGAATAGGTGCAGCAGGCTGAGGAATGACAGGTGAAAGAGGTTCTTCCGCAGGTACAGGCGCAGGCGCAGGCAGTCTCTGAAGGCGCACAGTTACCTGATTAAGAGACTCCCATCGCTGCTTCTCCATAAAACTATCAGACCAGATATCAAACTCCTGCTCCTCACCCTCGGGTGTGGATACACGGAGAATAAACTGCATATTAGTATCAAGATGGATACCATTTACAAGTGACCAGACACCCATCCAAACTGCGAGGTTCGGGGCATACTGCTCACCCTTCCAGTAGGTCGTATCGAAAAAAGAGGTGAGGTCATACAAGCAAATGTGACCGTGATAGAGTTCAGCTGTAACAAAAGAGAGTGTACGCGCAGGCCGTGTAGAATCGACAATAATGGTATTGCTATCCTTATTGTAGATACAGACGACCTTTGATGAACCGGGCTTTCTGTTCTCGTAGTTCTGCTCGTATACAGGAGTATTCGAGCCCTCAAAGAAAACATAATTCTCTGCGCACATACTATTTACAAGAAACCGCGTAGTCTTTGAGGTCTGGTGATAGGTGACAGTAGATGCATTTACTACCCAGGCATAGACTGCAAAAAAGAGTTGTACCCAGTTCACTGTCTGAAGGCTTTGTAGCATTTCTAAACCCTTAACTGCGCCACAGTTTAGGTGGTTTTTCTACAACCAATCGTGCTTATTGAACTTGCAGGCGGAACACTTGTGACCGATGTAGGTAATGTAGGCGGCGGAGCCGTTGGTGTACAGGCAGGTGGCATTGGTTGGCAAGCGGGCTCCGTATCTTGGCATGAATCCGCCTGTTGCGCTGTTGCCGCAGCAACAATGACCGGCCCTGACCACCAGATGAGGAAGAGTCCCAGAAGAATAAAGATAAGGGGTATGCTCAGTAAAATCCACGCAGCAGCATCACCCACTGATTGGCAGATAAAATTCAGTCCAAGTGTGCAAAAAAAACCACCTAGTGCATGAAACGGTACATGTCTGTATTTTCCTTTTGCTAAATCAATGAGTACAATCGCTGTAAAAAGTGCGGCAGTTGTGATTGCTGCGGGACAGAATGTCATTCTACTAGATTAGGCGATTTTTACAAGCTTCTTATTTGCCTCATCATACTCTGCAAAGGGCTCATCCTCGGGAGCATCATCAATGATACGATACACCTTATTATGCTGGTCCTTGTAGTAGGTCTTACCCTTCCAGATAAACTCAGCCAGTTCAAGCGCCTCCTCTTCCTCCTCGACTTCCTCCTCCTCAACCTCCTCTTCAAGTCCGCCCTGCTCGGCCACCACCTCACCATAGGCAACTTCGTCATCCACCTCCTCCTCAACCTTTGATGCAGCCGCCTCAAGAACACGGGCACGGGCAAGACTGTCAAGTACAGTCATCGGCTTCTCCTCAAGTACAACCGTGTGCTGACGCTGAATTGTCGGAACAATTACACTATTTGCAGCAATTGGACTGAGGATAGGTGAGGGCATGTTCTCACGCTTCATAAGTAGGCCCTCGAGGCCACCAGAACGAATCTGCGGCGCCGGCGTCTCATATACAGAAGGCACACCTCGTGCCTCAAGAAGAGCAATCCTCGCCTCCAGATTCTTAACAGCGACCGTTGAGTCCTGCGACTTCAGAAGATAGAGCATCTGTCGCTCCGCAGCATTCAGCTTCTCATTCATATCTGTGCGGAACTGGCTAAATACAGTAGTGATGAATTCCATGGTTATTCTTTTGTGTTCAAACTAGCAGGCCGCCAAAAATCAAATTTTTGACCCACTCACTTCGCCATAATACCATTTCCACGAATGTTAATCGTCATACATGCATCAAGAGTAGATTCACGATCCTTCAGAGGCTTGTTGCGCTTCAGGCGGAGACCCTCTTCCGCCTTTGAAATCCTCTCTGTCATAATACCATTCGGTGTGTTGCGAATATTCGTGTCATAAAAATCAATCGGCTTCGTATCCATAGTGCCCAAGATGCTCACTACAGGAGGCATCTGAATATCGATGCGGACAGTCTTGTTTTGTAGGGTATTGCGAAACTGTTCAATGTTCATGGGGCCTCCAAACTTCTTCAGACTCTCGCGAGGCGGTGCAGGATAAATACGACCCTCATACCACTCGGAATAGAGACGATGAAGAAGTGCCATCCGCTCCCAACGAACATGCGGGTCGAGAGTCTCATTCAGAAGAAAGGACACTGCACACTCGGGACAACAGAAGTTGCCATAGATCTTGTAAGTACCCTTCTCCTCACGCTCAGGAATGACAATCGGCTGACCAGTAAAACACTCCGTGCACCAAAAGCAGGCAATATCCACTGTCTCAGGTAGCAACTTTGCCTCAGATGAATCCCTGTAGGCCACCATCAGATTGCAACGATAGAATGGCTGAAGGGGCTTCGTATCATCATCTTCACCCTCCATTTTTTTGGAAAGATGCTGGGGATTTCCAAGCGGATCCGCAATGGGCATAGGCTTTCCAGAGGTCTTTGTGGGGGCAGAAGGAAGCATTGCATCAATCTCAAACGGCGCACGGTTCGTAGCGAATAAATCGCCGTCCATCATATCATACGGCTCAGGCTGCTTAGGAGGATTCGGGTCATACTGAAAGGTGGAATCGCTGAAATTCACTTCATTACTGTGAATGTGAAGGTGCGCAATGAGGCTGCGACGGGGCTCAACAGGCTGAAAATTACCTTCAATTCCATCGGGTGTGACGAGAGCTACAACCTGAACCTCCTTCTTTGACTTCTTCTTGGCCTTTGTAATCGGAAGGGGCAGAGGCACAGGCACAGGCTCAGGTACCGCAGCGACAACAGGCTCAACAATGGTCTTCTTACGCGGCGGCATTTCTACTTTTTTACGCGTTAGGACCTTTAGGCTTGTTTGACAATCTGGGCTTAGAGAAAGTCAACGAAATCATTTCAATGGCATCCATTCCGTACGATGCGCTTTTTAATGAAATGATTCAGAATCCTGAAAAGATGCGACACTGTCTTTTTGTCGGTCCACCTGGCTCAGGAAAAACAAGTGCTGCACAGGAATTCTGTCGCCGTTGGATTGGTCCTTCGTCCACTTGGATTGGGCGCGTGCTTTTTCTCAATGCATCCGATGAGCGAAGTCTCGAAGCAGTTCGTACAAAAGTCTACCCCTTTGTTCGGTCCACTCTCACAACCATTTTTCAATTTGAATCAAAGTCCGATGCAAAGGTGATTGTATTTGATGAAGCGGAGACTTTGACGGAGCAGGCACAGCTCTCTCTTCGTCCTCTTTTGAATATGAATGCAAATAAGGTCTGCCTGCTCTTTCTCTGTAACAGCAGCAGCCGTCTTCATGTTTCGCTCATCAATCGCTTCTGTATTCTCCCTTTTTATCCTCCACCTCCCACAATCTATCTCCAGCGCGTCCGAAAAATCATTGGAAACCAGGCGATTGATATTTCTCCCATCGATGCCCTCTATACACGCTCAGATCTACGCTCATTTCTCTTCCATCCCACCCGTGGCTCAATCCACACGAAGTTCATTTTCAAACTGCTTCACTGTCCCCTACATGAAATCCAGTCCATTCTTGAGCGCGAAGCCAAGAACACATTTCTCAAAGAGATTGCGGGACTGATTTTCTTTACTTTTCTCAGCCTCGGAGTTGCGACAAGTACCGATCTTGTAAAAATTATCTTAATTGGCAATGCGGATGTTCTTCGTGTTATGCCAGAGAGCCAGTGGTTTCAAATGCTTACCGAGTGGATTATTGAAATGCGTCAAAAATTTGATTCTTGCATTTAAACCCCCTAATAGGAAAATGAATCGTTCAAACCTCAAAATCAGCCCGTATCGCATTTCCACCATGGTAATCACGGGAAACTTTGGTACTCCTGTAAATCTACAGAATCTGTTTCAACAGTTGCCTGCACTACTCATTCCAATTGGCTATCCTGCAGCAGGTATTCTTAAGATGGAGCATCGCGAGTCGGTTGTCGGTGCGTCCGCTCGTGATGTTCTCACTCATCGCCGTGTTGCCTCAAAGACCTTCTTCAATCAGTCGACCCTAGTCATTCGCCAGCCGTATGGAGACGGTTGGAAGGAGGCGAATCTGAAGATGTTTGCCAATGGCGGTTTTCAGATGACAGGTATTCCTACAGAGGCCTTTGCTCGAGCGACCATTGAATGGCTACTTGCACACTTGACGGCACACTTGAAGACACCTGTATGGACGAGTCCTGCAACACTGAAGGAGTGTAACATTCAGTTGCTTAATAGTGACTACAGTGTAAATGCAACAATTCTACGAAACAAACTCCATAAGCTTCTAACCCAGAACTATCGACTCTTCAGTACCTATGAATCCACAATCTACCAGGGTGTAAATACTAAGTACTACTACAATGAATCACGAAAGCCTGGACTGGCACCTGGTATCTGCCACTGTACAGAGCGCTGCTCGGGTCAGGGTACAGGCAAGGAGAATGGCCAGTGTAAGAAGATTACAATCAGTGCGTTTCAGACGGGAAGTATTATCATTACGGGAGCTCGCTTTCTGAAGCAGATTGATGAGGCGTATGAATATTTCAATAAGATTCTGAGTGAAAATTGCGCCGAAATTCTTCAGCCGATTTCTACGGTCTGATGCGTAAAAAAAGAATCTTCTGTTTCCTTTTTAACTACAGATTTCAACTCCGGATGTCAGCCCCTACTGCGCCCTCAACTGCACCCGCTGCCCCTGCTGCCCCTGCCTCTACGGAGGTTCTCCCGTCCGTTGCCGTGCTCCAGCACGCTGCCCGTCTGGCTATCCAGCAGGATAAGCCGATTCTCCTGGATTACTATGTTGAAACCGCCACTGGCAAGGCCTTTATGGGCGAGGACCAGGAGACCAAGGAGCGCATGCTCGTCAAGTCGGCCGATGAGTTCACGAGCCTTATCCAGAAGGTCTATAAGGTTACTGAGGACTATATCATCATCACAGAGAATTCCATCTATGTGGTGAGTGGTAAGATCCAGAAGCGCCGCATCCAGGCTGCGTCCATGCGCAATGCTGTCGAGGAGCTGGAGGCGTAAATTTTTATAAGAGTAGTATAGATGGCTTATCAACGCCGTGTAAATTCAGGTGCTTTGGATGATGAAGAAGTACATTATAGACAAAATTGTGCAGGAGATTGGGCGAGTTTAGCCAATCACTTAACTAATTATATGGGTACTTTTCCACAAAAAGATATTGCAGTAGCACAACTTCAGAATTGTATGAATGCAAGAATACAAGTTCGAAATATGCGTTATGGTGGAGTATTTGATGACGTGCATTTACGAGCATATAACCTTGTTAGTAATTTATTAGAGTTAGTAAACAGGATTCCTAATAATGAAGCTGCTGTATTTCAATATAAAGAACAAAACTTTCAGACAGGTGCTCCAAGAAGATTTATAGTAAAATTATTAAATCGAAACCCTCCAGCATATTGGACTGCTACAGAATTTTCATTTCATGGAAATGCACTTGATAGAATTAATATGTTTGGCGGCCGCAACCGTCGCAAGTCTACGCGTAAGCACCGTAAGACTACGCGTAAGCATCGTAAGACGCGCAGACACCATTAGGTAAATTTGATACATACGCCACACATCTACAAAACCAAAAATGTCACTTGAACCCGACTCGGCCATCCAACCTGGTCAAGCGTACAAACCGATCTGTCTTGGAGTTTTAGGAAAACGCGAAGACATCTCTCGTAGTGACTTTCATGAGCGTGTGCTAAATCCGCTCATGGAACTCATTGGAAAAATACCCGACATTGTATACATGGCAAATGACGGAAGTACATCATCCTTCGTAAATCTATGGGCCGATAAATGTGGTATTCGACATGAAACCGTAATGGCCGATTGGCGCAGGCTCGGTCGCCGTGCAGTTGTTATGCGTGACGCGCGCATTATCAAAGAGGCCAGTTACCTACTACTATTTGAACAGCCTAGGTCCGAGTATATCTCAAAAATCGGACTTAGGGAATTGAAGAAGGGAAAGAAGGTCTTTAGTATTACACCGGGTAAGGACTGGGAACTACAAGAATGGGAGGCTTCAGATTCCTGTGAAATTAAGTAACTACGCAGTGGCCTCTTTCTGAGTCCCGGGCTTCAGTCCGCGTTCACAAATCAGATAGAGGGACAGAGCCGTCAGAAGCGCAAGTGCGCCCACGAAGAGATTCGGTAAAAGCATCAGGACGCGAACAAGTACGGGGCCCTTTATTGTGAAGGCGGTCACGACCGATGTGAAAACCGCGAGAACCATTACGGTCACAACGAGCCAATAATAAAAATAAAGATAATCGCAGATAAAACGGCTGGAGACACCCTGCATAAACTTCGGCTCGGCGGAGGACATTTCTACCCGATGTCTACTTTTTTTATGAGCATAGTGTAGAAATGTCTCCGTCGAGAAAGAATCGCAATCAGCGCCGCAACCGCATGTACGGTGGTGCGGCTGTTATGCTTGCCCCCATGGATGTCAATGGCTCTCTTGCGGGAAGCTCCCCGTCACAGATGAATCTGGCGCAGGGCGGGCAGTATGAGAGTTTTCACGCCAACCAGCACGGTGGAATGGCTCCCCTCAGTGCCATAACAGACTCTCTTCTTCCGAAGGACCTGGCTTCATCGGCGCGCACTCTCCCGCTCGACAAGTATATCAATGATGTTGCACCTCTCCGCGACCCTGGCCAGGGAGGCCAAATGGGTGGTCGCCGTCGCCGCACTCGTAACAGCCGTGGCCGTTTCACGAAGAGACGCGCGGGCCGCAAGGGCACAAAGCGCCATAGCCGTAAGGGACGCAAGAGCACAAAGCGCCATAGCCGCAAGGGGCGCAAGCGTAATGCGAGTGGCCGTTTCCTGAAGATGCGTGGTGGTGCGGCACAGCCGGGCCTTGATCTCGCTGCCTCCGCCGATGCGCCTGGTATGCTCCTTGATGCGGGTGCTGAGGCCCGTGCTGTTCACGGCATGAATCCCGAGTGGTCCCTGGCGCCGAACCCGAACTCATTCGCCCCGCGTGTTTAGACAGGAGTCGTAAGGATACTGCGCAGTAATACAGAATGCTTTTGAACGGCCGCAAGTTCAACGGCCTCTAAACGAACCAGAAGAGTGATGTGAGCATCTCCCTTCCGATTTGTTCCGCGAATAGGCATACCTGCATCCTTGACAACCAGCACTTGTCCATTAATGCTTCCAGGAGGAACAATGATTTCACAGCCCTCGGGGAATCCAGGGTGATTTCCAATCTTCTTGTTGCTGCCCAACAATGAATCCGCTAGAGTAATTGGCAGCGTGGCTGCTAGAGTTGCACCGTCGCGCTTCCAAGGAATCTCCTCATCCGCTTGGCTCACCTGAATGTGTACATCGCCGGCCTCGGCAAAGTCCTGGTGGTCCGAACACGCTCCAGAAAAGATCAGTTTTTCACCGACACGCATACCAGGCTCAATCGTTACATCCAGGATATTCTCCTCACTTGTGAAGCACTTACCATTACACGCTCCGCATGCGGGTCCATTCATGTGCCCCTTTCCAGAGCAGGCTCCACACGGCATCTGAGACTGCATAATCATTCCAGGACCCATCTGAATATGAACCATTGTCATACCCATGCCGTGGCATTTCTCACAGGGAGTACTACTTACGAAGCCATCACCATGGCATGATCTACAGAAACGCTGACGCTCGAAGTTAATCTTGAGAAGTTTACCCTTGTAGAAATCGGTGAGTGGCAAATGGATTTCATGCACTTTCGGTGGAGCCTTGCCACGGCGACGCGTGGAGGGAGGACCATTCGGTGGTCCGCCGCGCATTCCAAATGGACCTCCGCCTCCCCCCATACCACCAAACATGCCTCCAAACATGGCGCCGATATCGAACGGGAAGCCACCACCACCCTCGCCAGGCGAACCAGGACCACCTGCACCCTGCTCACCAGGAACCTGACCCGTCTGATTGTAGAAATTGCGCTTCTCATCGTTGCTCAGAACATCGTAGGCGCGCTGAATCTGCTTGAACTTCTCCGCATCACCACCCTTGTCAGGATGATGCGTCTTGGCCAAGTTAAAATACGCCTTCTTGATGTCCCGAGACTCCGCCCCCTTTTCGACTCCGAGAACCTCATAGAGTTCCATTCTTATTGTTTCAGTGGGACAGCGGTTTAGACCATTAAAATTATAAAGCAGCAACTAGAAATTAATGGTCTAAGCAACCCCAACACATATCAAAACAGATGCAGACAAGTTGTCTGAACTGTTCGGATATTGTTGCGACCCTCAATAAAATCGAGTCCGATCCGCCACACCTCTTTTTCAGTGGGACATACGGCTCAGGCAAGACAACTCTCGCCACTGATTTTCTCAAACACTATTTCACCAGCCGCGGAGTGAAGTTCGAGGACCCGAACTGGTGTCTCCAGATTCGTTCCGACCAGGACCGTGGGATTCACCGTATCCGCGAAACCATTACAGAATTTGTTCGTCGTGTTTCCGTGAAACCCGGTGTCTATCGCTGGATTTTCATCGACGATGCTGATTCCCTTCCCGTTCTCAGCCAACAGGCCCTCCGCAGGCCTATGGAGACCTATGCGCATACGACGCGCTTCCTCTTCTGTAGTCGCTATATCAGTGATATTATCCCCGCCCTCCGTTCTCGCTGTCTCCACATTGAGTGTACTCCACTACTGAGCATAGATGTCTGGAATCTACTGAAAAAGCCTCTCTCTCTTCCCGATGACCCGCAACAGAAACAGGAACTTCTCATGCGCTGTCCGACAATTGACCAACTCAAACTCTACGCCCCTCTCTGGCAGCACATGCATGAAAAGACGGCATCTCTCAATGTCACCCTGTATCCCGACAAGGACCCCTTCTACAATCAAACACTGCGTGCAGTCCTTAAAAACGACACGGACGCAATCGTGAAGGCCGTCCTTGAACTGTACGGCAGGGGTCATTCCTTTGAAGACTGTCTCTTTATTCTGAGCGAGCGTGCTCAGCAGTGTCTCGTCTTCAAACCTGATGAGTTCCAGAAAATCCAGCGATTCTTTATTCAGGGGTGGATTTATACGACGCAGGGACGCACCGGTTTTTTGGACCTTCTAGATTTGTTTTTGTCAAGAAGGTGGGAGAATGTCCCAGGAGATAAAACATCTGTTTCGCAAGAAGCCAACGCCTGAACTTGTAGAGCAGATACTACAGGCACTCCATTTTACAGGGCTGGATGATGGCCGAACCTTTCAAAAGACCGATATGGATGTCACCGCATTTGAAGAGCTACTTCCACTTCTGGAGCCGTATTATCTTCCATGTAAAGCAAAACTTTTTTTGTATGATTTTTCGCAGGCAAAGGCGATTACTGTGATGCGCCATCTTCTTCGTGCACAAGGATACAAACTCCGTGCGTATGAAAAAGTGAGTCAAGGCGTTAAACAGACACTCTACCAAATCGAGCGTGATGCATGGGCACCAGGCTCAATGGATGTGAGCTTTGCTTAAAAATAGAGTCTCCCCAATTGGATTCGAGTCTGATCAATATACTTGTCCATTGGATGTCCGCAATTAGCAGCTTCACACATCTTATTACCAATATCAAGTTCCCGTGAATCACATCCACAGAGAATATGATAGATACCAAAGGGAATCGCCTCACGGGTCAAGGATGAACAGGCAGATGAGGCGTGAAATAGATTCCAGACAATATGTGTCTGTTGTAAAATTCTATTTGTGCTTTGAAGATCGGCAGTGCCTTCAATTGATTTCATATCCTCTAACACTCGACTCCAGAAGTCTTCAGTCCGTTCACAAGGACGAATTAACATAACACCCGGATTTACCGTCATTGAATTTTTGTGTTCGCGCTGAAACCACATATCAACAACTGGACTCTTTGTATAAATAGTTAAATCATGTACAAGGTCACCAATTAAAATATCACAATCTGTAAAATAAAAAGGACGCTTATCACCTGCAGCGCGTTTTATCTGAAGTAGACTTAAGACTGCCTCAACTTTTATGGTAATTCGACTGAAGAAGTGTTCACCCTCATGTTTATATAAGTGTTCATCAAATACACTCTGGTCAACAAAAATACCTTTAGCATTAAATGTATTTTTGGGAATCTTATCTTGAAGATATAAATGAAAGGGGTGATACCGCTGGCTATACACATAATACCAATCGGTTTTCTCCATTCTCTAGTATAGTACACTAGTATATTTAAGTCAAATATTTATCTATGTCAAATCCAAATCGACGTGCTTCAAAATACTTATCTTCCATATCCTTTTCACGAGATACTGAACCACAAAGAACATGATATACACATGTTTCATCCGTTTTCATTGTTTGACATGAACCTACATCTCGTACTGAAAAACAGGAATAATTTACAATATTTCTTCCTAATACCATATTTACAGCATCCATATCGGCAATCACAGATTCTGTAAATATTTGACGAACTTCCTTCCAGAATCGAAGTGTCTTTTCATTTGCAACCATCATCATAAATCCATTGTTTACATGAAATTTTGTTAAATATTCTCTTTGAAAAATAATATCAAATTCGAAAAGTCGTGTATAGCTAGTAACTCGTTGACTCCAATCACTCCGTACAAGAATATCACAGTCCGAAAAAATAAATGGTGCAGTATTACCTTCAGCAATACGCCTTTCAATAATAGTAATTGTCTTATCAACTTTTATTGTAATTCGACTAAGAAAATGTTCACCTTCATGTTTATAAAGATGTTCATCAAAAAAACTCTGATCTACAAAAAGAGGCTGTTGAGAAAAGACACTTTTGTCAACACTATCTTGTAAAAGACGATGAAATGGTTCGTATTGTTGGCTATAGACATAATACCAGTCAATTTTCTCCATTTGTAAGTGGGTCTATTAAATTACTGCCGACCGAGCGCAAGAACAGGAGCACTGTTTATGCTGCGCCGAAAGAGTTCCTTAACGACTGAGGCTACGCCGAAAGAGTTCACTCGCAACAAGATCATCCTGTAGAATCTGCTCTTCGCTCATGCGGAGAAACCAGCCGAACATACGGCGCTCCTTGAGTTCAGGCCAGGGAAACGGCACATAGACTGTGCTCTCGGGCAGTGCAAACGGAAGTTCGCCTTGGAGTCCCGCTGCAAGTAAGTCCTCGCACTGAATCGGTTTGCCTGAAGGTCCCTTTCGAGCCAGTTCCGCCTCAGGCATCATGAGTACATTCGGAGCCTTTTGAGCCAGCTCAACAAAGTCCGTCTTCTCATCACTACGAGCCTGGAGGCCACCATTTGAATTCTCAAGGCGATCAAACGCACGGGCCTCCCACGCCCTGAAGAGGTCGAGTCCAGCCTCAGGTGCCCATACGCAACGGAGACTCGGTACAGGTGTGCCCGCAGGACCAGCAAAACTATCTGTCGGATTGGTTCCAAAGAAGATCACCTTATTATCAGGCAGTACATGAAACGGCTTCATTGCGATGACAGCCGGTTGGAGCCAGAGGCCGCCCCACTTGGCCAACACGGTCGCACGAATCCAGTTCATCTCAGCCTCGCGTACAGAGGCAAGAGGATTGCGCAGTGGTGTAGGCATCTTCTCCCATCCTCCAAGGCGAACGGCCAGGTCAGATAGACCTGCAATAACTTCTACGCGGTACTTATCTCCATTATGCTTGACAATTGTGTCATAGCAGAGATTCAGAAACGGCATATTAATTGCACGCTTACTGCGTGCACCAAAGTCGGACCACCAACGGCTATTCACTTCAGAATTATCGTAATAGAGCCAGATTATCGGCATATGTGACCCCCGTTCAATTAAATGACGGTCCTTAAAGACATTTTGTTTCCGTTGTTCATCGACTTTCATGAAGGCGTAAATCACTGCCGCCGTAGTGAGCACTCCTAAGGGAACTGCCCATTCAATTGTCTTCATCCTCTGTTAGTGCGCCTCTTATTTTTCTGTAATGACTAGGCGCTTCATCCGCTCAAAATGGTCTTGAGTCTGAACATCATGTTGCGCAGCGCGCATCTTACGAGCATTCTCGCGCTGCATCACTTCACGCTCAGCAGCCTGAACAGCCTCCATTTCGTGATGCGCTAGTGCTCGAGGTGCCGACTTATATTCAGTCGAATACTGGTCAAAGCTGCGTGCATCTACACGAACATCCGCCACCTGTCCACTAAAGGTGGATTCAGTGGTAAAGGCATTCTTGAGGTCCGTGTACTTGAGATTGGCATTTGCAGCCGCTGTGTAATCGGAAGGACGGTCACGGCCAAGTTCAACGCCCATTGTAGGTGCAAGCATCATAGGACGAGTTGTCATGACGGAGAGTTGGTGATTATTTTCACGACCACCCTTTTTCGAATTCTTCAGTTCATCCTCGAACATCTGATGAAACACTTCACGATTGAACTTTCCACCAAAATTCTTCTTGGAATCAGTTTCTGACGCCCCACCTTCCGTTCGTAACCAGTCACCATATCCTTCGTCGTCGGGGTCAGGCATGCGCGTCTGTTCAAACATCTTGTTGAAGGCGTTCATATCGAGATTCTTGGCATTCAAGCGAACAGGCTCAACATGCTTCCAGGCCTCGGCATCTGTGCTGCGCCCTTGTGTGAGAACAGCGGGTGCCTCGACGACACCCTCCTTTCCACGGCCACCATGAATTCTCTTCAGAATCTCAGATAAATATGCATACGACCTCGTAACAGCTTCAAATGCCTCTTCAGAGCCTCCCTTATCGGGGTGAGCCCGCGTGGCCGCCTTTTTATAGGCCGATTTGAGTGCCTCGTCGGTAAGTGCAACCTCCTCTTCAAGACCAAGCACCTTCAGACATGAAGTGAAATAGGACATCGCCTTCGTATTTGCACCCGTCTTTGCGACTTGCTTGTGCGGATCAATGGTTGCACCACCACCACGAAGTGTCAGTTGGCTGGCGCCTGTGTTGCGTTCGGAGGTGTTCTGTGCTTGAGCCATAGGTGCGGGTATACCCGTACGCTCACCAGGCAGAAGAGCAGGTCGCTCACCGCGTTGAACAGAACTTATGAAGGCGAGAAGATTTGCGTAGACACCGAGTCGCTTTGCTGTGTTCACATATTCAGGTCCCGCAAGAGCCGTCTGAATCATCTGGACTCGGACAGTCTGACTGTGAATACTTAGAATATTCCGATAGATTCGGATATGAGCAGGGTCATACGATTCAAGGGAGTGTCCATTCCCCATTCTATCTATCCAAATACTCAAGATTTAGATAGCGCCCGCACAACCGGTAAATAGAGCAATGGAATTTCAGGCTCGCATTCCCATAAGAAAAAGCGACCCGCAGAGAAAAAACTGAAGCTAGTCGGCCAGAACTGTGGCGCCTTTTCAGGCAGTTCACGGAGGCGCGCATCACGAATAAAATGCCAACTCTCCTTCGGCAGAACCATTGCAAGTTGCTCCTGCGGCTTCAGGTCTAGGCCAGTCGACCATTTACTAGGAAACTCAAGCGACTCATGACAAAGCATCGACCATGTAGGCGGCAGTGACCACGGATAGACCCAGAGCGGATCCACAGGCTTTTGGGCGGTATAATAATCAAGAATCCACTGAAGGCCTTCACAGTACTTCTTACAGACGGCACTGCCTACAACACCGGCACCAAACCATGAACTCAACATACGCTCTTGCCAGTCTGTGTGTAGAATTCCACGCGATTCACACAGTGTTTTCTCTTCAACACGCCACACCGTTGGAAGGAGGTTCCAATCCTCGTAGTTTGTTCGTTGTCCCTTGTGCTTAATTGCAGTGAGCAGCATCTGTGTCTCCTCGGCCGCCCACGGTTTGATCAATTCTACGAGGGCCACTTTATTATAGGTCCAATATCCATTCACCAGATGCACAAGTTTATGTCCTGTAAAATAAATCCTATTTAATTCTTTAATGAGCAGATTGTGTCCATTTTCCCGAATCTTGATACTCAGACTGTGCGGCACAAAATCATTACCAAGAAGGCTCATTGCAGCGACGTAATCGAGTGTCCAGGTAAGCGCATCCACACCAGCAGGAACAAGGTTGTCTGAAAGTACATTCACAGAGAATCGCATGAAGGGTGCTTGGCCCTCTCCACCACCCTGCCCTCCACCCTGCCCTCCACCCTCCCATTCCGTCGCCTCCCTAAACAGCCAAACGCCCCGTGAGTCGTATAGCATCTGGCGTGTCAACAGACACAACAAAATCAAATCTGCATCAAGGCCATAAATCACAATATCGCCAGGGCCACTCGCGCCCCCTCGCCGCCAATACTCCATACACTTCTGCTCACCCTCTCCCGGTTCAGATGCATCCGATACGGTCCACCCCTGAACTTGACAAAGTTGCTGAAGCCTAGCACCAAGCCTCTCCATAAACGCTGTACCCGGTGTAATTGCATTTGTATCCCAGCGATTCGGATCCACCGGTCGAATGCTCCGTGTCTCTTCCTCACGCGCCATCCAAATTGACTTGAAACGCCGTAGCCGCTGCTGACGAATCTTTGCCATCGGCACGACTCCATCAACACCGATAAAAACACGCGCAGGCTTACCTACCTCCCGCCACACCTTTAGCGTATAGTCGACAATAGCCTGGCACACTTCATTTTCCCAGGCTAGTGCGGCTTCCGTATCGCCATAGCCTGGAAAAGGACGAAGCGATTTATCGCGAATGACTTGATAAATCATACAATTAAAATCAAACAAGAGTGTCCCCGCAGCAATAGGTGCCCGATGAGGAACAACTAAAGTTTTGATTGAACTTGAGAGGCGTTTATAATAAGACGGTATACCCATCGACTTTCTTACAGTTTCTTCTCTACCCTTCCTTAGGCTTAATCAGAGATGGCTACAGTTCAGCCCGACTTCCTGGCAAAATTCGCAAAAATGATGGACGCTTATCCTGGTGCTGGTCTACGCGAAATCATTCGCCTTACACCTGATAGTCTTCTACTCGGCACCGGCTTTCTTGGATTAATTACACAGAATTACGCCCTTGGAATGCTATTTGCAGCACTCTTTGAAACAGCTTTTATTACAGTAGGTCTTCAGAGCCTCTTTGGGTATATTTCTCTTAAGGACAATCCGCCAAATCCCAAGGCCGCCAGCCGTGAATGTGCGAGTGGATTTCAATCACCAACTCTTCAAAGTATGTCCTCTTTTTTCAAGGTTTCACCTCAGTCCTCTTTTCCTAGTCCTCCTATCTTTATTCTAACAACGGCAGTCATCTATGTTATTACGGCTATGCAAGGATTTTCACAGGAACTCAGTGAATTAGGTCCTGCCTACAGTACTCGCTACTATATTGGAATCTTTCTTTCACTTGTTATTCTCTTTATTGCGGCCTCCTATCGATTCCTAACAGGCTGTGATGCCTTTGGTACAATTCTTCTGAGCCTTCTTTTTGGGTTTGCTCTTGGCATTACACTCTGTTGGCAGAACAATGCACTCTTTGGTCGCGATGCAACGAATATATTGGGTATTCCGATGTTCGCGAATACCACTGCCGATGGAAAACCTCTCTATATATGTCCTACAAGTAGTTAGAGATGCCACCGGCAGATGGATCTGGATTTTTTACACAAGCAAGGGGCATGCTAGCAAGCGGCTTTCTTGCGCTACCTATCATACTCATTACAATGACGGGCTTCATGGCAACAACCACCGCAAATGTAGGTATGATTATCCTTTTTCTAGGTCAACTCTTTGCCGTTCCGTTTGTTCAGTTTATCATGTCGTATATTCGGTCAATTCCTACACTTCAACAAATCTTTACAATAGGCTCTTCACCGGTCTATGGCTCCTATAATAAACTCTGTGCGCTGTCACCTGCAGATATTCAGGGTGATCAAGGCGTTCCTGTTAATTCCTACTGGATGGCAAATGTTGTCTTTTTCATGACCTATATTCTAATGAATGCGCGTTCACTCTACACGGCAACCTCTGCAAGCTGTCCAGCTGGATGGACTGACATGGGATTCACATGCCAGGAACCCATCACCTATGCGCATTGTGCCGATGGATTAATTGAGAATGCAGTAACTTGTGTGGCGCCGATTATTTACAACGAGGATGGTTCAATAAAGGGTGGCGGCCAAGTGACACCGCGTGAAAAAATAGGTGGTAAAAGCCAGGCAAAATCAGATACTCTCAGTAATGATTACAAATCTGAAAACAGAAAAGCGCATGCGATGACTGCATTTGTGATTACGCTTGTTGTCTTTGTAACACTGATTACAATCCACTATAGAAATGTGGGTTGTGAAACACCTGGTTCACTTGCTCTTGCCCTGCTGCTCTATGTACCGCTTGGAGTGGGATGGTTCTACTTGGCCGAGGCGTGTAGTCTTCGAGCGGCTGATATTTTTGGTATTGCATCTCAAATGGGAACACCCTCTGAATCTGGTCAGAGTTTTCCCTATGCATGTGTGCCAGTGCCGACATCATCGTAATCATCTTCAATTTCATGGCCGCCAATATCATACTTTGCAATACAATACGCGGGTAAATGACCGGTACGGTCGCATCGCGGACACTTCAATTCCCTAACCTTAAGAGGTTCCCGCACATATGGAATCACAATCGTATCAACAATACGTAGTGCAGGAGCAGGGGCCCGGATTAGCATGACTTGGCGAATAACTCGAAACATTTTAGTCATTCCTAAAATCTGTTTACACAAAACAAATTTTAGGGAGCTGTAATAGAATGGACTTTCCAAACTCGTTTACGAATCTCAAAAATCCAAAAAATATGGGTGGGACAACAGGGACAAAAAAATATACAAATTCAAAACGAGGCAGCGATTGGATTGTCAAACGATCTGAAAAGGGTGCTGGAGGATGGGCTCAGGTCCAATCGGAAGCCATGGCAAATGAAATCTATAAGGCCTGCGGTATACCTGTACCTGCACAGAAACTCTATCCTGATGCACAAGCACTTGTACTCGAATTTAAAAGAGGAATACCATTAAACCAGTGCAAGGAATGGCAAAAAGAAAAACTAAAAGTGGAACTTGCAAAGGGCTTTGTTGTGGATGCTCTTCTTGCAAACTGGGATGTAATTGGTTTAACAGAAGATAATATTATTGTTGATGATAATGGAAATGGAACCCCTTTCAGAATTGATAATGGAGGCTCCTTACAATTCAGAGCCCAGGGTGAAAGAAAGGAATTTGGTCCTGAGGTGAAAGAACTTGAGACAATGCGTAAAACAACAAAGCAGCATAAGTTCTATTTTGGAGATCTTACAGACGACTATATAAAGGGGCAGATTCGGAAAATCATTAAGCCGAACAGGACCGCTATCTTAGCCGCAACCTCACCTGAATTAAAAGAGGTCATGGAGAAACGGATAGACTATATGCTGAACTATAGCTCAACCTGGATGAATGAGACCCAATTTGTAAATAGTAAAGAAGAGACTCCAGCAAAAGAAGGGGACAAGTTTCTTGTTGAACAAGCAATTGTTGATTTCTTTTGGACCAATTGGAATGCAAATTATGAGACATTTACGTTTGCAAATGCAAATTCAAATAATGCAGGTATATCAACTGCTGCGCATCCAGAATATGCAGTAGAGCAGAAAAGGCGAAATAAGCTATTGCGTTATATAAAACACCTACTAAAAACACACAAGGCAAAAATCAGTGGCGGATTTCTATTAAAAGCCATGGGTAAGTTTCAAGGTGGTGCCCCCTCCTATGATATTGATATCTATGTGCCTCATGCAAATGTTGAGCCGTTTAGAACAGAAATGGGAACCCTCTTCTTAGGACATGCACCAATCGCGGGCACTGATTATGTACAACATCAGCAAGGCAATGGAGTTGGTGGAGCAGCCTCTTTCTTTACAAAAAATGGTATTCTAAGCGTACGAAAGCATCATAGAGGGGTTGAAGGTACACCAACCTATGAAGAGATGGATATTGTTGAAGCCAATACTACAACCAGTCCTATTGGTATTATTAAAAACTTCGATTTAACCTTTTGTCAAAACTGGTATGATGGTGAACAGGTTTGGTTGACACATGCTGAACATGTTATTTCAAAACACGGATTGTTAGAAGATCATTATCTGGAACTTTTATATATTAATAAAGCCCAGACAATTGGCCGTATAAGAAAATATGCTGGGCGTGGATTTAGAGTCAATATAAATAATCCAATTACACATCTACATGAAGACATTACTGATAAAATTCTTGCTGGACAAACAGTTAATTATAGTGCCGCCACTGCTGCAGCAAAGGCAGCTGCCACCACTGCGGCAAAGACGGCCCCTGCTCCAGATGATGAAGTTAAAAAAGCGCACAAAGAATATTTAGATGCTCTCAATACATTTGGTAAGAAATATCCAGGTGAAGCAAATCATACGTCCAATAATGTTAAAAAAGACTATGCACCTGTACATGAAAAATATAAAGTATGGCAAGAACTTAAAAAAAAATTACTCGATCCTCAAAATGCAACCGGCCAAACTTATTTACATATGCCTCAAAGGCGGCGAGTTGCCCAACCAATTAATCAACGCAATGTAAAAAGACAAATTAATACGAGAAATGCAAGGCCGAATGCGAATCCGAATAATTTCAGACCGAATACCGTACCAGAACCGACCGAAGCATTCGAGCAATTTTTATTAGACAATCCTGTTAATCCGCCGTTTAATTCTTTTGAATCTCAGTGCAGAGATCAATGGGCGGGAGCAGGATATGTTGGACTCAATGCATTTCTACAAGGAACTACAGCTCGAAACCTAGGATACGACTATACTAGATTTCTCACTCCGTATTTTCCACAAGAACCAGGTGAAAGTGTTGAACAGTATACTAAGAGAAAACTCTATTACTTTTTTGTAAATTTATACAATGTCGTTCAAAGAGGACCGGCATATTCTCAAGTCTTCAAAGTCTATCGTGGTACAAGAACATGGTATTTAAAAGAGGAGCCCGCAAAAACACAGTTTTATTATTTAAGTGCATTTGCTGCAACAAGTACAAGTAAAAATGTAGCAAATGGTTTTGGAGGGGGTAATTCCTATGTATTCTATGTACACCCTTCGTGTAGATATGTATCTTTTAGGAGAAATGCAACAGATGCTCATTCAGAAAGGGAACTCTTACTTGCGCCGTATCATAGATATCTGTATGTTAAAGAAGTCAGAGATGCTACAAATATATATAAAATATTTTTAATTTTCCCTACTGATATAGAGATTCCAAATACATTTGATACATTTATGCAATGGAAAGATGGAATTGCAGAAAGAACACGCAATTTAGAAGGGGGGTCTAGTAAAAGAAAAAGTAAAACACAAATAAAAAGAAACAGAAATAAAAGTAGGAGTAAACGCAATGGCGGCGGCGGCACAAAGAAAAAGAGCCCGCAAAATTTGAATAGCAAACAAAAAAATCTAGTATACAATAAAAGTATGCAACATAACTCAAATAACAATCCAACGAATGTTCAAAATCCAACGAATGTTCAAAATCCAACGAATGTTAATAATAACTTGAATGTCGAACCAACGAATGGTAACAACAACAATCCAGTAAGTATAAACTCTGAACAAAATAATCTTAAAGACTATGAGCAAACTCCAGAAGATAATCGTTTTACAGATGCAATTTCATCCTTCAAAGGTGCTCAAGCAACCAGTAAAGAAATGGAGATGGCCGCAAAAATGGTCAAATTCTTCGAGAACAATCCCATCTAGGCTAGTCCATAGATACTCGCCATGAATCGATAATGTTTTACAAATGCTGCCCATTGATTCGGTTTCACATAGCCTTGCAGAATTGCTTTTTGTTCAAGTTTATTCAGATATCGGAAAGGTAATTCGACATTTGTATTTGCATATAACATATCCAATTCAGAATACTCAATGCTAGGTTTTCCAAGCGACTTATCTACAGTATCATGAAGAGACCAGAGCCAAGTACGAATAAATTCTCTCAGCGCCGTTCCAGACAACGTATTCATTGCAAGAATCGGTTTTAATTTAATCCAACTCTTGTAATGGCGCCTACACTCCTCGCACGGAAGAATTTCACCCGTTATTGTCAGCAATTGAAACCAGGCAATGCGTTCATCTTTTACAAAAAGCGGCGCACAGGTTCCAATCCGTTCAGCAAGACCGTGCAGAACTCTCCAAAGCAGGGGACCCCACGCAAGACCTTCAGGATCAATGTAGCGGTCCTTTTCACAGCCACACGGCATTTTTATACGCCAATATCTTTGAATCGTAAACAAACCGCGAGGAAAATTGAATCTCTCTGCAACTCTACCACTCCAATTAAAATGGAATGGTACGGTCGCACACATTTGAATCCCGCGCGCACCAAGAAACTCATGAAGCGCTGGCAAGCACCTGCGGGTAATTCTGCGGCTCGCTACTATGATGAGTTTCCCGAACTCTATCCGAACTACTTACCAGATGACCACTATAGTGTAAAATATGATGAGGCCAACTATCCTACACATCACGACTACAGAACCTTCAAATCGGCTCCTCAGCCAATCAAGTCACTGCATCAGATTTTATGGGAGGATGGGTATGGTCCATGTCATGTCTGCGCGGTCTGTATTGCGGCCGCAAAAAAAAATCAGGAACAGGTGACAGACTATTATAGACGACTCGAAGCCTGGCGCACGAATGGAACACCAATGTAGCCTAAGAAAATCTGCCTCTTTTTTAGTAGATGGGCTCATTCGTATCACGGCCTTTTATTCAGATTGATGATACAAAACTCACCTACAGAGAATTTCGTAAATTGAAAACCTACAAAGATGTTTTACAAGTTGCTGGATATACTGTCTTTGATACGACAACTCTACGAAAACTAGATAAGGGTTCAGAATATTTTACTGCAAGCGAATCATTTAAGTTTGGCGGAACATTATATCATGAGGATAAGGCTATTTATATTCAACGACTCTATTGATTAAACCCTTACAAAGGCATCTGTATTCATCAGATTTGTACTAATCAATTCGCCAGGTAGAGGTGCAACCTGTATAGTTGAGTCAGTACCTAATTCCTTGGATTTCATCTGACCCTTAAGTATAAGAATATCATTTTTCTTTACAGCGGGTGTTTTGTTTTTCAACCAGTTCGTATATTCTTTGCCTCGTAGCTCAGCATCACCCGATGCTGTAAATACATATTTTACATCAAAGTCTTTTGTACTAGAAGGCCACAGTGAACTTGATTGTCTTTCATACACGACTAGGGGTGTATTGATATGTTTTGCCAGAATCTTCGCGGTTAGAGGTCTAAATCCAAAAAGAGTTGCTGAATGAAAAGGTACCCATCGTTTTACATTAGTACTAGTCTTTTTTACTACATAGCGTTCTGTACCCCTTCCAAATTCAATTGTACCTTCGGGTTGTGTAGTGGCTGAGATTTGTGGTGCTTTTCTATCCTTCTTCAGTGTCTTGGATACCATTCGTTTTTTGCGATATATAGATGATCCACCTTCACTATTTTTTCTTATAACTATACATTCTAAAGATGGATTCAGTATTCCTTTATCAATTAAAGGAATATATACTGTCCTTGCTGCTTCATTTTCAGTAATAATTTCTGAAAATTTTTTAACTTCTACAGGAAATCCAAATGTAGTTATTACTTCTAAAAATTTCCCCTTAAGATGAGCATCTACAGCTTCTCTCCACTGTTGTTCTGTAGCATATTCAGATCTACGTAGACCATCTGGAACTGTAGCGGTATTAGTTATTCCATCTAATATTAATACACCATCAGGTTTAACTAATTTAATAAAATATTCAATAAAGCGACTATAAGTTAGAAACTTTAAAACAGAAAAGTCAAATATAACCGTATCAAATGTCTTACAATATAAAACGGATAAGCGTTTCATTTCTGGAAAATGATTAAAATCCCTGCGAAAAAATCTTGAAGTATCAGAACCTTCTTCAGCAGCCCAATTATCTAATAAATAATATGAAGGATTGCTATAAAATGTTCTACCATTTGGTGGTTCACCGGGCCTTGAGCCAACAACTAAAAAAACAGGACTAGGAAACGTAGTAAAATTTGGTGAGCCATTTTTTATTATATTCTCTATACGCTTTTCATTTGGAATTTCGCACTCCATCTATATATATGTGCTATATTCTATCTACATAGTCAGCAACTGGCGCTCCCAAGTAATCTTCTTCTCTTGATAAAGGTAGGTTAGAATCTTTGCAAATGGAAGTCCCTTATTGCCAACCATATATGCAGTATTGGCAGGAGTAGCATTGCTGAAATCAATCATAACATGTACATCTACACAATCACCGCTCCACTCATTCGTATGGTAACGCTTGACCGCAGTCTTCTTTACAGAATCAATATGCCATCCCTCTGTATCCGTGTAGCCAACAAGTCCGTCGCGATGAGCCTCGCGGTCATCCTTCTTTGCAGAAGTGAGCCACGACTTGTTCTCACCCACTGACTGTGCCTTATCATAGGTAATACGAATTGTCATATCTACATCTACAGTAGCACCTCCTGCCTCCGCTGATCCAGTTGCCTTGCCAAACCACGCCTGACGGACCTCCTTCTCAATTGTAAGTGAGTCGACGAGATTCATTCGGTCCATGAGTGCGGTCATATCGGTAATCATCTGAGCAACCTGTGTCTTCAAACTGGAGACCTCCTGCGTAAGATTTACAAGGCTGTCCTTTGTACTGAAAGTTGCCATTTGAGTACGCATTTCGGCGATAATTGCACTCACATCATCAAACTTATTCTTCTGACTCAGCTGATGAATCTGCTCGCAGAGCAAGTCAACTGCCTCATGAGTAGCAAATGTCTTCAGCTGTAGCCTAAGTTCTTCAATCTGCATGTTTACCCGTGTAGAGGTGTCACGATTTGTCTCTACAAAGTCAGTGAAGTTTGAGCTAAGAGTACTCACCTGCTTATGTACCCTCTCAACCTCATTCAGAACCGCATCATCCATAGGAAGAGGTGTCCAGGGACGGAGATTTCCAGAGAGGTCCATCTCACGCTCCCTAGTAATTGTAAGAGGCTCATACTCCTCAGTTAGGCCAGGCATATCATCATCAATATCCTCTACGAGAAACTCCTTGGCATCCTCTTCTTCTTCCTCATCCTCTTCTTCCTCCTCTAGTTCCTCGCCTTCATCATCAGCCTGTTCACCCTCATCCTCAAGTTGCTCCTCCTCAACTTCATCCACAAGTCCCTCAATATCCTTTACTTCCGTTGCGCTCTGAAAATCTAGAATGGTCATTGTAGTCTTTGAGAGCATATATGCAAGAAGTCCCATAAGACTCGTAACTAGAAGCATTACTGCAATATTTGTAGACAGCTTCTTCTCATCCATTTCAAGAGTATAGGGCTCCATGATAGTTTAGTTTTCTTTCTACATTTTTTTCCACCGCATACAAGCTTCAAATTTTGGACACCTATAAAACAAGTCGAATTAAAGTGAATACATGGCGTGAAAAACTCTTTACAGCTTCAAACTCAACAGCGCCACCTCGAACTGCTCTTTTTAAGAGTCCTTCTAATTCTAGCATCTTAGGTTTCAAGACAAACTTTCCATACCGCTCGCTCAGCATTTCACGAGTGAATGAACTGTCTACTTCACGACTCTTATTCACATAGTCATGAAGTATAAAAAGCCATTCTCGAACCGCTGGAAAAAAACCCGGACCAGACCCGAGTCCATCAAGTGGATGTAAACGCTTCCATTCCTGATAATGCTTTCTACAGAGAGCACACGGCATAACCATTTCGAGCATTCGTAGCGCGTAGATAATTTCCCGTTGTTGATCATCTAAGATATATTGATGCGGTGTTCTTCCAGCTCTTTCAGCAATTCCGTGAAGAATTTCCCAAAGTGCTGGCCCCCATTCTGAATTTTTTGGAACAGTTAAATCTAGCGCAGACATCTAATCGGGTAGTTAAAAATTTGACATTTAAAACACGCAATCAGCAAAGTACACAATGACGGACACGCGATTTCCTGTTCCAAGTTATCTGTGGATTTCTCTTGAAGCCACACTTCAAGCCGAATCTCGCAAACTTGTAAAAGAGATTGCAGCCACTCTCGGTCAAAATGAATCTGCCCTTTGGAAGGAGGTCAGTAAAGAGAAACTCTCTGCATATCTTGTTGATATGACCGATCCCACAGACGAAAACCTTCAATGTATTGGATATACTCTAGATGGTGTTGTACAGAAGCCGTGTACAAACCCAGTGATATTCGGAAAAAAGACATGTCCGCATCATACAAATACGGTAATTAAGAAGCCCGATTCATCTCTTCCAAAATACAGGCGTCTCAAGTACTTTGATGAAGAGGAGAGCATAGATAAAACATGCTATGTAAATGCCTCTACCAATGATGTAGTCGATTGTGAGACACTACTACGAATTGGCACGTGGAATCCTGAAACACAGTCACTCGTAGTATTTGTGGCCTCGGAGTAAAATTTGAATATTTTTTGTAGGTAGTATATACTACAACATGTTTTCAATCGGAATAACACCAGGAAGAAGAGGTATTCCTGAAACAAGTATTTCATCTACTTACGAATCATCCTTCAGCTCTGCACCAACCATGTCATTGGCAGATAGATGGAGTCTTATTGGTACACGCATTGAGGATATCATGCAACGACCTACAGTAAAAAAGGAGGTTGTTGAAAAAGTAGTACATCGTCCTTCACCAGATCCAAAGGTATTTCCACTCATTGGTTCATATGACCGTGTTACAAGCTCTGTTCTCGAGAAACTCCCTTCAAATATTCGAATGGCGCGAAGAAAGTTACAAATTATCTTGACACCGCCAACTGCCAATACCACCAAATTCTTTCCCTGGACACCTGAACAAATCAAGGAACTTTATCAAGTCTATCAAAAGCAGATACGCTTTCGCTTTCAGATGAAGCGGCTTGTGCTTCACTATCTACAGCGTAAGAGTAAGGTGATGAATGAGACTGACCCCATTACAATGGAGCCACCAACACAGGTCATCTCACTCTATGCACCAAATATGAAGTCTATCTACCAGTTTGAAGCTCGTTCTCTTGCGCATCATTGGACTACACTGCTTCTTGGACACGATGACTTCTTTGTTGAGCCGCGATTCCCCACAAATCCCCTTACAAATCTTCCCGTTGATATTCTGAGTCTGAAGAATGCAATTTCAACTCTACGCCAACACGGTCATCTGAACTGGGTCCTCGAATCCTTCGCATCTTGCAAGTTTAATCCTTCAAAATGGGAACTGCAGTTTGATCAACCTCTTCGAATTGAGGCTATTCGCTCTACACTGAGGGACAAGGACTCGCGAGACCGACTCGATTATTTGGTGGAATTTGCCGATAAGCAGTTCTACGAGAACATGGTCTCCTTTAATAAGCATCTCTTCACGTGGATGTTTAAGGAGCATCCTATGAGCCACTATGAACGCTCATGGGAAACTCTCTGTGCGCAGTATTATATTAATAGGATAACCACTACAAACAGTGAAATGCTTGAGCGCCTACAGGAGGCAATTGTAGTAAAGTCAAAACGGCTAATGGATATTCCTTCAGAGATTAAGGAGGCATGGGACAAGGTGCGTCCGCGCATTCGTCTTACTCGTAGTCGCGCACTAAGTGTACTTGATGTATCAAGCCCAAGTATCATCTATACAGCGGCTGTTCGTAGGGGTCGTGATGCGCTTATTGAGGACTTTCTTCTTGAGAGTGTTCTTGCAAGTGCGCTTGAATCAACAGCGACTAGTCTTCTCACCGCCGCTGCAGAAGTAGAAACGGACACAGAAGAGGAGATTGAACTCGAAAGGAGTTCACCGTAGAAAAATTTGAAGTCAAACCCAGTTTTTTGATTACACTACTCAAATGGCAAAACCCTGTGAAAAATGTTTCTGCTATGTCTATGATACTGTAGTACGGCCGCTGCCTCCATCAGATCCCTTTTATAAAATCTTCAAGTTTAAGAGCCTTATTCCAATTGCTCCAGAAGTTACACGAGAGATTCTTCGAACAGTAGATGCAATGGGGGACAACCTTTATCTAAGTGCATCTACAAGTAAAGAATTACTCTATCCAACACTACTCTGTGTAGAGGCTGGATTTGCACGGTGTGATAGAAAGGTATCAAAACACGAGTTTATGTTTCAAAATCCAATCACCTATACTCACCTATACCTTCAGAGAATCTGTACATCTCTGCGAATCGAGATTGCAGAGATTCATCGTCAACATTCTGGCTTGGCCGTAGTAATCGAGCAAAAAGATGATATTGATGACCTCTACGCCTGAAGTATGAGAACCTTCTTAGCCGGCTCCAAACACCATCCGCTCATCTCCTCGCGCCATGAGGGCAGCGCCTCTGTATAGAGTTCTCCGTAGTAGAGTGGTCCCTTTTTTCCTTCGAGTTCCTTAAAGGTCTGGTCAATTCCCTTCCAAATCAACAAGGATTTCTCTCTGCGTATCCAGGTTTTCCAGTATTTCACTGCGTCAATCTCTTCATCTGGTCTGAGCACTCCGTATCCGTGACTTTTTTCTTTCTCGGCGGTCAACCATGTAACTGGATGACCATCTGGAAAGTAGAGCTCTGTAAATTCAAGTTGCTCCTGCACACTTAAGTCTACAAAGGCTCGCCCACCGAGCGCTTCAGACCAATAAGGAGCAATCTCCATCTGTTCAAGTAAATCGCCCAGTTCACCAACAGTACTGTCTGTATTCACCGCAAGTCCACGCGCAGTGATTCCATAGAGACAGTCGCGTGGAATTGCATACTCTCTTCGAAGGTTTCGTCCCATAGCCGCCGCCCATTCACTCCGAGACTTTTGCACATCAGGTGCAACTGCATCTCGAAGTGTTGACTTTGGATGTGGAAAGAGACTTGCAACTGCAATCGTTCGAAGAACCCATTCCGTTCCTTCAAGAAATTCAACCTTCTCTGCGAGTCGAAGTACCTTTACCTGAGGACTTAGGCTCTCAAGTAAGTCCCATACAGCTTCAGGATGGTCCATCCATTCAACTCGAAGAAGGAGCCAGGCAAAGAGCACCTTTCGCTCAGCAACGGCAGCACGAAAGAGTGCTTCCCAACCAACTACCTTGTTCCGAAGGCGCTCAGGCACTTTTGGATATGTCTTCAGTGAGAGAACAAGTAAGCTCAGTGGAGTTGCATCTCGTACAGAGCAACATGCAAGTTGATAGGTGAGAAGAATCACTCTCTCTTCATCAAGTTCTCCAGAATCCCATAGTGCCATTGCAGATTCAAACCATGCGAGACCTCCGATACTCTTAAGTTTCATCATTGCAAACACCAGAGTCTGGAAACACTCCAAAATCAAGTTAGAATCAATTAATTCCTGTGCCCAGAAAACGGCTTCACGAGGACGATTTGTACAGATACAGAAGACAAGAGCCGCCAGGACTTCATCCTGTTTGTAGAAGTGGCGTGTAATCATTGCGGGTGCCTTTGATACATGCGCGCAATTCATTCAAGTTTTCGTACTCGTCCACTTTAGAATGCAGATGGGTAATAATGCAGATGAAATCCTGCCAGGACTCTGGCTTGGAAATTTCAATAGTTCAAAGGATGAGGTCTTCCTAAAGACAAAAAATATCAGTACAGTTTTCAATTGCACAAAGGATCTTCCGTTTAGCCCATTGGCCACAATCCGCTATCGTGTACCTGTGGATGATAATCTAGAAGCCGATGAAATTCGCAACATGGAACTCTGGTCCTATGAAATTATCTATAAACTTGTACATGAGATGAAGAAGGGAAAGCCAGTCCTAGTTCATTGTGCAGCAGGCATGCAGCGTTCTGCTGCGGTCGTTGCCATGTACTTAATCGCAACTCAAAGAATGAATTGGGAGCAAGCACATCGTCATATTAAACAGAGACGCAATATTGCTTTTTTTCCGTCTGCTAACTTTGAAAAGGCTATTCAAGGCTTTTATACGGCGTTTCAAAAAGAGATTCGCCCAAACCTCGAGTAGCCGCGGATGGGTCAATTCGCAGCACAGCATCTGTGCGAAATCCTGAGTCATCGCGCGGATAGCCGCGAGGGTTTGTAGTCAATAGAACAACACCCGTTTCTCCCGTAGCGGATTCCCATCCCTTGAACCATTCAATCGACTGATGTATATGCCCACACGCCCATGCCACCACTGGGGGTCGTATGAGAATATCAAGGTCACTTGCATAGAGTGTAGATTCTGGCCGTTCAATCCAGTTACGATTAATGAGCAAAAGACTCGGTGCATAATGTGTGAGCATCACAACCATTGTACCCCTTGACGCTTTGAGCTCCTGTTTTATCCAATTCAAATCCTCCTGATGAAGCGTAGCAAGTGTCTGCGCATCAAACGTGCGGTCATTATCTACCCATGCCCGCTCCTGTTCGTGAGGAATCACACCTTCAGCAGGGCGCGACCAGAGTGGTGTTCCAAGCACAATAATACCATCATCACTGTAGACTTTTCCACGCCACATAATCATGAGATTTGGATAGAGTTTTTCATACCTGCGAAGAATTGTGAGCGCTGAGGGAATTGTCTTTTTACTTCCAGGCTTCAGTCTCCAGAATTCGTGATTCCCAGGAACATAGAGAACCTGTTTCCACATGCGTGTACACCATTCAATAAACGTACCGAGCTCCTCTGATTCGGGGTCCCCTATATCTCCTAAAAGCGCGAGTACAGGTGCAACAGGTATTACTAGAGTATTATAATCAACGGCTGGATTCATCTCCAGATGTAAATCACTACAATACTGAATCCGCATCCTACCACCTACTAGATTTTAAAGCCACCAGAAAACAGCAGGAAATTAAGGACATCCACTTGATGCGGTGGAATAAACATATATTTCTGCGGATTCTCCTGTACGTGAAAAAACCAGGTCGTCTGCTCCGTATCAATTCGCTTCTTCAGAAGCATTTCAGTCACATAGTTCTTCAGTACATACTCACACGCCTCCTTTACAGTATCGCGATGACCTCCCCAGAATCCACCCATGAGAATATTTTCATTTGCTCCAATCATCTCATCGCGAGTAAAATGCTGCCCGCTCAGTGCTCGATTGAGTAGGTGCTCCTTATGACCACCGACCTGTATGAAGATTTTCTTCGACTTACGGAGGTCACGGAGTGTGCGAATATGCGGTTCAGTCGTGCGTGGATCATGTGCCCACTGAGTCCAAAAACGAGAGAGACCGCCATCAATCCAGAAAAACATATCAGTCTTAAAAGGATTCTCATCTATAACCGACCACATATAGGCCATTTTACTGTGAATCATCGGAGCATAGGTCGGTAGACGATTTGTCATATCATTCGGATGGCGTGCAAATTTCCTCCATTCTTCAGATGCAAGAATCTGTTCAACAAATCCAACACTCCATGCAAGTGGAAAGTTTATGACATTCTGCTCAATGATTTTCGTAGGGAGGCCTGCCCGAACCTGTTCAACCATATGTCTAAGTGAAGGCTCTGTATAGATAACCATAGGTGCCTTGATTTGAATTGTGACTAGAAACCACTTAATATAGTCATCAAACTGCCGTCCGTCAATCTTATCACGACCAATATTAATCAAGCATGTCACAAGTGTCACCTGGCTCCAAGTACCTCCCAGATTCTCTATGGGGGCTGGGCGTGGTTTTAAAAGTGCGCGAAGAAGATCGCGTGCACGGTGAATATAGGTGTGACGATCTGCAACCATACGCATTGCCCGCCGTTTCCGCTCGATATCCTTCTGTGCCTCAAGGCCCTTTTCTACAAGTTTCTCTAAATCTGAATCAAACACAATCGCATCTCCAAAGAGTGCTGCAGCATGAGGAGAATCTGTAACAGGAATATGGCCATAACTGATATTTTTGAAGAGTCTGCACGGAATATATCCAATCCCCATATGATTTTTTCCATTGAGAACTCCATACTCGGCAATATCCTCTTTACTTCCTTCAGGACGGAAATCAGGCGCAATCGCCGATTCGCGAATCATGCGACGACCCTCTTCAAAACTCACAGGAGCCTCCCATGGATTGTGGAGAATCCATGGAATTCCACGGGCTTCCATGAGAGCACGCAGACGACCATAGCGACTATCACCTGTGGGACTTCCAACCCAATGGACTACACGCTCCTTGGGGACATACTCTGCATCCGCAAGATCAATTTCCCACGGAAATAGATCCGTTGCCCAAAAAAGATAAATTGCCTCATAGTTCATGGGTGTGCGAACAGGTCCTGTAAATTCAGGATGTAGACCAGAATTAGATTTCAGAAGTTCATACTCAGTATCTTGACTCAGAGGCTCAAGTGTATGAGTGCCATCATCCAACTTGAAATCATTATTCACATCGTGAATTTCATTGAGCCTAAACCGAATCTCTACAAGCCGTGCTCCAGCGCGCATATATTTCTGCGGATAAATGGCATTATGGACAAAATAGACGGATGAAGCACAGAGTGGAATCTTTGTTTCTGCATACCCCTCCGTGATAAATAGCGTATTCTCATACGAAAAGGTTGCAGGGTCCTTAAAATCATTATCATGAAACCAGTGAACCTCTTTTCCGAGGGCTTCAAAGGTGTGAATCCAACAGGCGTGAATGTAGCTATGTGTATGAGAATGTAGAGGAAATCCCCAGACAATGACCTTCTTAAAGGTATTGAGAACACTCTTTTCTTCAGCGCTCAAATATGCCAGAGCTTGTTCCATTAGTATGCCTAAAGTCTGTTTATTTAAGCAGGATTAGAATGTCCCAAGTAACCGTAGTAAGTTGTTATTACCCACTTCCTCATGCAAAGCATACGCCTGAAGAATATACTCAGTGGATCTATCAGTTTCTAAACTTTGTTGATTCACCTATTGTTATATTTAGTGAAGGACCGGCTGCAGATATGCTTCAGCAAATGCGAAACAGTGCAAATCTTTCAGATAAATTTCTAGTCATTCGTAAGCCGTTTCAAAGTCTAAAGTTCTCGGGCCCTGAATGGGATGCCAAGTGGACAGAGCAACTGGAAAAGAGTAATTGGCGTGAACTTCACAACATTAATCTTTATAAAATCTGGGCCAACAAGTCTTTTTTTGTTCAGGAGGTGATTGAGTATAACCCATTCAATACTGAAAAATTTGTCTGGTGTGATGCAGGATGCTGGCGTGACCCAGTGACTACACAGATTTGCGCACCTGGATGGCCGATGGCATCAAAGATTGAACCGAAACAGATTCATCTACTTGCGATGGAACCGATTGATCCATATCTCGAAAAAGTAAAGGCTCGTAAATGGACACATGACGAGATTGTCACAGAACTTCCTACACAACTTATCTTAACTTTGTGTGGAACAATGATTGCAGGTGATTGTGAAGCATGGTCCGCTTTTGCACCGGCATTTGAGAAGACTCTTGAACTCTTTATCAAAAACTCCCAGTTTGCCGGCGATGATCAAGCTGTCTTAACCTCAACTGCACTCTGGCTTCATGCATCTGATCCTGAGCACGCTCCTCTTTTCTACAAGTCGCCCACAACTACACATTTCTTCCGTTATGGAGACTATGGTATTGGAGATAATTGGTTCGCCTTCCAGCAGCACTTTTCTCGTCATGATTTTAAACTGGAACTCTCAGATTTTCAACATACTGCGTAACAAGGCCTTGCCAATCCCATGTACTGCGGATCCATTCACGAATCTTTGCCCTCAGTGGCAAGGAGACAATACGATTCCGCTCAATTGCCTCATGAATTTTTCCAGAGTTTGCCAAATCCGCCTCGGGAATTACAGTGACCCAAGGAAGTGTAGGAAGTTCATTTGCTGCAGACTCAGAGAGTACAACTCCCAGACCTGCCGCCATCGCCTCCTTTACAACAAGAGGAGTGCCATTTTCACCGTCGCTCAGTAAGACAAAATTTCCATAGTCACCAAGTACATGAAGTAGAATTGAACGAGGCTCCAGTTCACCACGATAGTTCGGATGCACATAAGGTCCCTTTCCAATGTAATCGACTTGTTGGAGCCAATGGGTCAAATGCTGACGCTTTCGAGGCTCAACCTTTGCAAGTGTAACGGAGCGTCCTGAAAACTGCGGAGTCTCTGTGAAACGGAAAGAGTCTGTATTGACACCATTGCGCATGAGAAAGACTCTTGACGGAGGTAGTCCACCCATCTCCAAATAGGCACGGCGGTCTTTTTCTGAAATGGTATAGAGATGCACACCATAACTGCGAACCGCCGTAGAAATCCCTTCAAATACTCTGCGATATCCATCATGATCCCATTTATCGGAACGTTCAATATAGGGATAGTGGCTTGAAATACAGACCTTCTTGGCTCGCAGTTCCATGAGAATATCCCAAAACACATCATAGTGAACATGTGCTACATCGTAGGAACCACTGTTCACCTTTGTAATAATCTCTTGACGATTCGGTGTATTAATAATATCTACAGTATGTCCCTTGGATCGAAGTACAAGTGTATAATCCCAGATGAGCTGTTCTACAGCACCCCAGCCTGTAGGAGGAATTGGCATAATACCTGGTCCAACAAGAGCAATACGCAAAGGTGTCAAAGGCGCCTTCGGTGCCCATTTCTGTAAATAAGTGCGTGCACGCAGCCGCCAATCTAGATTCTCAACAGCCCAAGCACGAATCTCTTTACGCTTACTCATTCCAATCACGCACATCTCAGAAATCTCCTTGTTTAGATCAGCCTCAGCATCTACAATACGAATCCACGGTTTATCGCGAGGCAAATTTGCACTTGCCGCTTCACTACAGAGAATTGCACACCCTGCAGCAAGCGCCTCTCCTATTACTAGCGGATGCGCTTCAGCTTTACTAAGTAACACAAGACATGCATAGTCTGTTAGCCCCCTATAGACCTGTTCACGACTCCATTCTCCCTTATAGCGGTCATCTTTGGGAAATCCATCAATTGTAATAGGACCTGCAAAATCAACAAGTGGGCAGCCAAGAAGTCGTAATTGGCCCTTTCGCTCCTCAATCTTTCCAATACAGATGGCCCTACCAAACTTCGGCTGAGGTGCGCAATCGATTGAATCTGTGCGAGTTCCATTCGGCATCGTCCAGATCTTTTCAGTAGGAACTAAGCCGATTTCACGATAGGTTTTCGCAATGCGGTCTGAAAGAGCTACTAGCGTAAGCTGTCTTGCATGAAGAAGCTGTGAAGTGAGGATAAACTTACCCATGTAGCCATCCTGAATCAGTCGATACGGCTGATCTAAATATGCATAATGTGTTGTAATAAGGCACTGAATCTCAGGAAATTTCTGAAGTACAGGAATTAAATGAATAAAATGGTCATCGTATTCGCAATGGACCACCTCGGGCCGAAAGCTCTCTATAAGCGGAACAAGTTCCTTCTCAACGGCTTCTGTATGCAGTACCTTAACTGCCGCACCTTCTCGCTCGAGTGCCCATGCAAAATCCGCTGCTACATTTTCACACGCACCCCATCCATCACACGGCCATGGACCCGCACCAGTACTAATCAAGAGAATGCGCATTCACTTGATGAGTATTTACGAAATGGCTTAAGTGGTTAGTTGCCGCCACGAAGACGAAGAACAAGGTGGAGCGTTGACTCCTTCTGAATATTGTAATCGCTCAGTGTGCGATTATCCTCAAGCTGCTTTCCAGCAAAAATGAGACGCTGCTGATCGGGTGGGATGCCTTCGCGATCTTGAATCTTCTGCTTGACATTCTCAATCGAATCTGAGGGCTCCACATCCAGCGTGATGGTCTTACCCGTGAGTGTCTTCACAAATATCTGCATTAGTTCTGTATAGACTCTATAAAATATTTTTAGACCGTTGCCCTCCAATAACAACCACCCTCCACCTCATCTGCGCCGCCAGGTGTATCCTCAAGTCGTGGCCAGACCCATGCATCATTCCAAAAGCTCGAAATAATCGAATGGTTCTGCCAGCGTTGGCCTTTGATACCAAAGAGCACTTGAATGGCTCCGCCCATAACAATACACACCTTTCCGCGCATACGTAGTTCATGACCGATCACCATACCGAGTCCACCACAGCCAATTAAGACAATCTCGGCATTCTGTTCCAGTACACGATTCACCACAGCAGCTACGGCAGCCTCCCATGATTTCACCGTATTAGGCCACTCAGCACGACCTTGAGCAAGTCGTGGAGAGTAGCGTGTTTGAACTGGTAGATAGGTAGCCTTGGGTAAAACAGCGCGCCCACTCCATACTGCATCCGAGCGGCTCGCCTGCTGACAAGCGGTCTCTGCAAATGAGCTGACAACCGCAACACGATGACCTTCTAGTGTACTTGTCCATTGATACGCCTCGGGCACATAATACGGCTCAAGGGCCCGTAGAGGTAGGTACGGTCCACGCTTACCAATATCTCTGAGAAACTCAAGTTCATGTGATGCAATCGGTTTATACCATCCTGCGACCAGTAGATCACTGTCCTGAACTGCGACAAGTGTCTTACGAATCCAATTTGTTATACTTGCAGGTGTACTAGGAAAAACACCTGCGTTTCTCTCGAGTTGCATAGTGTGTCGCGGCTCAAGTTGCATACCATTGTGCCGAGTCAATAGAACTTCCATTTCAATTGTCCCATTACGACCCACCAAAAAACCCTTCTTGCTCGCAAGGGCTCCCTCAATACCCATCTTTATTTTTTGGCTAAAATCAAAGAGTTCCATCTAGATACAGTTTGCGAAAAGTGTTTAACTATCTCCTAGACGATACCCCCTGCCCTGGAAAGGTCTGAATCCGATTGGCTCGGAAGCAGCAACCATCGGTGTCTCTACATTTGTAAAGAGGGGCGCAGGTTCAGGCGGAATTGGAGTTCCTGGCCTCGGTGCCAAAGGCAAAGGCAAAGGCAAAGGCGCCCGATAATCCACTGCCTGTTCAAACTCGAGCGGAATCTCATCACCATCAAGATAGACCTCGCTTTCAGGTTCAGTCTTCTCTACAAAGAGATCAACTGTAATCCCAAGCTCTGCAATCGGCAGCTGAATCTGTCGACCCTGCTGTAGAACACCCATGCGTGAAAACGCCGTTTCAAGAACAGGCATAAAATCCGCATCAAAGAGACTGCTGTCAATTGGACGCAGAACAATTCGCGTCGCCTTAGGCAGCGAATCGCTCTGAAAGGCCTCAATTGTAACCGTCTCTCCAGAACCCTCCAGGCGATTTGAAGCCAGCATCCATTCAGGCATGAATACACGATTCTCTGTGATACCTGTAACAGGATTACCCAGTGCTACGATAAAAGTCTTGTCACCGTCAGGATGAAAGATGCGGAGAAATACGCGCGTAGCTCCATGATTCTCCTGCATCCACTTCGACCAGAGTTCCTGAGTTGCACGGACTACAAACTGGTCCTCTGTCACCTCATCTGCGTAACAATCTGAGTAAAGTTGACAATCCATTGTGTAAAAAACTCAACCTACTTACCTCAACTTCAAATTTTTGTCACCGCGTCAGCTAGAATGGGATATCGAAACTATACGCGTTCATTTGTAAAAACAATTGAAGCATTAAAGAGCCTGAATGAGATACAAAAACTCATTCTGTTTGAGCGATTTATTCCACTCATGAATGAATACGAGTGTCGGTGTTACTATTTTGCAGTTCTCTTTCACACAATGCGTTTTATTATAACAGTTGGGTCACTTATTGTACCTGCACTTCTATCAATACAATACTCTGCTCCAGGACAGATTGGAGGTGCAAGTGACTTTTCCTACCAGATTTATTGGGTAACTTGGGTCATTTCACTCCTTGTTACAATCAGCAATGGTATTCTTACACTCTTTAAGATTGAAAAACGATACTATCTACTGCATACAAATTTAGAGCACATTCGTTCAGAAGCATGGCAGTTCATAGGCCTCAGTGGTCGGTACAGTGGATTCCATACACCTACAGAGAAACCCACCCATACAAATCAATTTCTCTTTTTCTGTCACACATTGGAGAAAATCAAGATGAAGCAGGTCGAGGAGGAGTATTTTAAAATTAACGAGAACTCTCCATCGGCAACACAGACAAAACCACCGCCATCTGAGCCTGATAAAGCACAACTCATTCCAGACGGTCTTGTTCCGCCAACACCGCTCAATCATGTTCTCAAACAGCTTATAACAAATATGGGACAAACAATAGATGGCACCAGCCAGCAAACAGAGGTGTCAGTGCGACCCTCACTGCCACAGGCCACCCCTTCCAAAGGGTCCCTTTTGCAAAGTACATCAGAAGAAATGTCCCCGAAAGAGTCCATTATCAGGATGGGAGCCGAAATACCAACCTCAGCGTTGGGGGAAAGACCATCGAATTCGGAAAACACATAATTGTTTCTCCTATGCGATGAATGTCCAGGATGATAGACAAATCAAGGCGTGTGAAAAGGATCCGAACTGCGATGTACCGTATCATCAGCCCGGCTCTGCAGCTGGCCTTCCACCCTTTCGTGACAGCAACATTAAAAGTTGCGCGGAGATGACAGCACGTATTCGTGCGGAAAATCCCAATGTGACTCGAGTGAGTTTCGAGGGTCTCTGTCCGAACGGCAAATCAAAAATTGCTCTTGCCGTGGATCCAGACGAGGACTACCATTTCTGGCGCCAAGATTCAAACGGTTGGTGGTCAGGTAAACCAGGAAGTCTCAAGGTCTCAAACAAGGACGCATCGGGTCGGCTTGTGTATGACCCTGCTCTTTCTGACCGCAACTGGTCTGATAAGAGTTCAAATCTCGATTACACGCATTTCTGCTCATACTACTGTGTTCCGAGAGACAGACATCTATTTATGAAGGTTGGAGGCGCTGCTTCTTCCTCGTCTCAAGCCAAGCCGCGCCGTTATTCCGTAACAAGGCGTTCTTCGCGTCCCACAGGAAAAGGGCCTCGACGCAATCGTACCGCTCGGAAGGATCGGGAGTAATCATTTTCATAAGAATCTCCATGATACGGTCGCCCTTCTCAATCCAACGCGGATCTGCAGTGAATTCAGGTAGAGTTATTTGTACTTTGAGTACATTCAACAGTACCGCTCCAAGAGCAAATGCATCAAATCCGGTCCAATAGGTTCTCCAGAAAGCGATCCAGTCCTGTTTCTGAAAGGATGCACTCCTCTCTGTAAATTTCTGTAGTTGACTCTTAGCCGTAGATTTTGATATTTCAAGAATATCTTCTGCAACCGAGAAAACCGGCTTTCCATAAATACATTCATCGATAGCCTTTGAAAGTGATACTTTATCACGAAGTCCCGTAATAATAGTCACTTCAGGCGGCTCAGAATCATACTTCGGGTCATAGACCTTCCAGCGAGTACCAATTGTATTTTTGTTAATATCATGTGCACTAAAGGACATTCCAAAATCAAGAAGACGAGGTACTCCAAGCGGGTCAATCAAGATATTTGAACGATGAAGATCATAATGAACAATGCCCTGTAAGGCAAGATATGCACACCCTTCAAGAAGATGCTCAAAGAATTCAAAATAATCAAAGGAGCCCGGTCGTAGATTCCTTCCAGCAAGACTACTGAAACTCCGACCTCCAAAATCACTAATCACCTGTTTGAGTGCTTCAGGCTCCTCCGTCTTTGTAATTTTACAGGTGCCCCAGTTTGCAGAACCTGATGGAATCGGTTCGCAATTTGTCAGTTCGGGCAGTACATAATAATTTTTCCAGAGTGGAGCCTTCCGAAGAATCTCGGCGATTTGAAGTTCAACGGCCGCATCCATTTTGAGTGTAATCTTGCCCACTTGCTTTGCACGGCGGTCATCGCGTGCCTGTCCACGGCAGAGTAGAGGTGGACTCACGGCACAGCCGTATGTACCCTGTCCAATGACTGCGCCTCCTCGAAGCATTCTAGACTTCACATAGAAAGGAACGCTGCTTTTCTTCTCCGCAAATAAGAACTCACGGTAGATGTCGCAGACACTCCTTTTCATAGGAACAGCCCTGCTCCTTACAGTTCTGCTTCTTGAAATTTTTCGACCTCGTTTCATCTCCGAAGGGTTTGAATCAGTTATTTCATTTGATACATCATATTTTGCCACCCTGGCTCCTAAGCGTGGTGATGTAGGACCCACTACAGAGGAGGGAGGATACCTTCGTGATAGCCGATATTTCAAGGGATATAGCTCTGTACAACGCCTTGGAGTAAAAAATGACTTTTGTCGGATGATTACATCAAAGGGTACCTCAGATGTCACCTTCTTTGCGTGTGCACTTGCAGGAACTGAGAATCTCTCATCGGTAGAGTTTCGATCACCTACGACAAAGGACGGATTCAAACTGAGTCGGGATGATTATATGCGTGACATTGATGCGGATGGACGTGATGACTACTGTCGTATTCTAAAGACAAAAGACGGCTCCTATCATCCTATGTGTAATCGTGCGACAGACAAAGGGTTTGATGAGCGGTTGGTACTTGATTCTGACCCGCCTGATGTTATCAAGATGGTTACTACATTCTACGATGGCTGTGTCTTCTGGTACCGGTTCCGTGATGATATGGTGGACTATGTGAATAATACTCAACTCTATACAGCGGGTTCAATCAAAATGGATGAGACACCGAATCCATCTGTGACACAGGGCATTCATTTCAATGGAATTGACCAGTTCTTGCGACTCGGTGATAGTCCGGACCTTGATATAGGCTATATTGTACCGCTACGAAGCCTCCGTGCACTCTGTTTCTGGGTCTACTTTGACCAATTCACAAACAATGCGCATATTCTGGATTTTGGAAATGGAGCAGGCAATGATAATGTCTATGTGGGAATTATCGGTCGTGGAGATGCGTCTGTGAGTGAAGAGGATATTCGTCCTTCGGCATGTGGTGATGAACAGAGTACTGTACCAAAGGGAAAAACGGGTCAGCAAGAGGTTCCGGAAGTGACTCCACAAGAGCTTATGCGCACAAGTTCAGCCAATGTAGATGAGTATACATCAACTGGCTTTGAAATGTTCCCGAGAAAACTTCCTCCGAGCCGTGTTGTACCCCCTCAACCAAAAGGAGGGAAACCGAATATGGCGACTCTGATCTATGAAGTGTGGGACAAGAAACAGCGTAAAATGCGGATTAAGATTAATTCGGTGATTCCTCTGCAAACATGGACTCATGTGGCCATTACGGCGGTCACAATGGATTCTTCCCGACCGAGTATCAAAGTCTATATCAATGGCGAGGATGTCTACACAAAAGTCTCTGGATTTCTACCACAGGCCTCTACGACGACCAATAACTATATTGGAAAGAGCAACTGGATGAGTGCCACGAGTGAATTTGAAAACAAGGATGATTTCTTCAGAGGGTCTGTCTTTGATCTACGCGGATATAAGACACCAATGAGCGCACAGAAAATTAAGGATACTGTAGATTGGGGGAAAAATCTCTTGGGCTTAGAATAGAATGGGGCTGACGAACTCTAAACCTGAGGCAGGCAGTACAGACGGAGGGCTCGAGGGACTTAATAATACTGGAATCGGTGCTATTAATGCAGTACAGGAAAATATTACAAATGTAAAGAAGCAGATTGAGGAGTTGCGTACAAGTGTAAACGCATTAAAGGCTTCTTCTGGAAATACTTCTGCAGTTGCTGCTGCAAATAATGCCGTAAATGCTGCGAACGGGGCTGTTAAGGCAGCTGAAAATGTTAATAATGCAAACAGGGGCAACAATGCCAACAGGGGCAACAATGCCAACGGGGGCAACAATGCCAATAAGGGCAACAATGCCAACGGGGGCAACAATGCCAATAAGGGCAACAAGGGCAACAAGGGCAATAATGCTAATGCCAACAAAGCTGCCAACGCTGCAACCAATGCCGCAAATGCAGCAGTAGAGGCTGCAACAGCTGCCAATGAAGCAGTTGCAGAACCGAATGGAAATGCTGCCGCCAATGTTGCCGCCAATGCCGCCACTGTTGCCGCCAATGCTGCTACTGTTGCCGCCAATGCTGCTGCAAATGGAGCGCCTGGAGCGAATGCAAATACTGCTGCGGCAAACGCAGCGGCCGAGACTGCAACCGCTGCTGCAACAGAAGCCGCAGCAACTGTAGCCAATGCTGCACCTGTAGGTAATGCTGCAAATGCCAACAAGCCGACCACAGGTGGTCGTCGCAAGTCGCGCAAGAATCGTAAGAACCGCAATCGTAAGCATTAACCTCTTTTGTTTCCAGTGATACTCGAGATAAGACCAGGCTTCTGCCGTATCATTGACTTCGGATCCGCGGGTCCATAGACATTCAAATTATAATCTTTAATGGTTTTCGCATAGAGCCAATCGGCTGGATACGCAAACCCTTGACCAAGAAGTTCTTTATGCTTTGAAACAACTAAACTTGCTGTGCGTCGTCGAATCAAAAAAGCGTGAGTGCCCCAGAAGCGTTGAATACGACGCACCAAATCATAGTGCGGCTTCCCCTTTGTTTCTGCGAAGGGTAGACTCTCCACCCATTCATTCGCTCCTAGAAAGAGAATATCCCAATCAGGATTAATCTCTTCTACTACATTGATATATGTCTGTAGTACCTCTAGACTACAGACAATCTCCGCATCATCTTCGAAAACTCCAATGACATCCGCCCTCATCAAATCAAGTATGCGAATATGGCTTGCCAAACATCCGAGTTCTCCATCCTTTGTCTGTCCCTGATGCGGGTGTCGACGAGGCCAACCGAGTTTCGCAATTTCACTCCCTTCAGATGCTGACCACATCACAAGTGGGCGACCCAAACCCTCTTCAAGAGATCGCATAAGTTCAAGGCGACCCTCCTCACGCTCCAGATGGATGCAATAAAAAGGGATGTTGGGTAATAAACCCACCATCTTTTTTTATTTACATATTTGTATTCTTAAGCAGGGGCTCTGCCTCCCATGGCCGCCGCTACTGCAGGATTCATAGGGCCAGCAGCACGCATGGGTGCAGCCGCACCTGTCGCTGTGAGAATAACTTGAGCCTCTCCCATCAGAACTCGTATAATATTCCTCTGAAACTCTGTATAACCACCCCACTGCCATGCCTCCACAACATAGCGCGGATTTGTATCCTCTCCTTCAATCCGCATACACTGCGACTTAAGACGAGTCTCCCACTCGGTCACCTGAGTTCCTTGCAACTTACCCAGCCGATCCTCTGAAACTACCAGAATCCTCTCGCGCAATGAGCGTGTATCGACCTCCTCTCCACGATTACCTCCGTGCATGTCAAAGCGCCACGCCTCAGAGACCGCGGGAACCATACAGCCGTAGCGGGTGCCAATCTTCGCCAACTCTCCATTGACATACTTCTTCAGAGTCCGCAACTGATTCAGCAAATCTGTGAACTGCTTCTTCTTCGCCTCAGGTGTCTCTGTAACCACCTGGTAGACTTCTGCCATGCGTCGCAGCACCTCGGAGCAGACATTTGCGAGCAGATCCAGTGGACCACGAAGTTCCAGACTCTTCTCGCGCTTCGTCTCACGCTGCCACAACTTTCTCTTCCACTCCTCCTCGTTAATCAACTTGAGCGTATAATCAATGCCGAGGTCTCCATTGTCTGGAACCTCATCAAAGCGTGCAAACTGCCGCAGATGCTGGTCTAGAAGTTCTGCGGCGAGACGATGAATTGCCTCCACCTCCCTCTTTCGAGATAGAGGATAAATCTTCTGAGTGAAGCCCCGCTCAATTGTGTAGAAATTGACGAGCCCGCCACACGGAATATCTCCAGCCACACGCGGTGCCTCTCCACCATTCTGCTCGCGCATCCACTGGTAGTAGTGCGGATTGTGAACGACACCGAAGACAAGACGGCCCGTTGCCCAACTGAAGGGTGTCTGGCATGAGACACACCACATCTGATCACAGTTTCGCAGAGTTGTAAAGTCCTTTGTTACAAATCTCTTATTTCCATCCAGAGACCAACCATAATAGGTTCCACGGCCAACTGGCTTTACCTGAATACTTGTACGAAGACCATCCTTATTTTGTGCAGAAGAGATACACTTCTTCCGTGCAACACGGCACGGAATATCAGAGAGATGTTCTCCTGAAATATTTACACAGAGTTGGTCAGAGTAATCCTTTGCATTTTCTCCAGGAAATGTAATATTCTTCTTTTCAATTGTATGTATGCTTACAACAAATCCAAGAGAGCGAGCCAAGAATTCAATCTGTCGTGCAAGTGTATGATTTGCCTGAGGAAGTTGAATTCTCTTTCCATCGTTTCCGAGATAACCATCTGTATCAACAAGGCCTGCCAAGAGATGAAGACGAGTCTGACGATCGTTGACTAAGAAGTCATGTGGGATATGCTTATTCTTTAGAAGAGAGTAACTATCAAGGGCAGACTTGAGAGGATTCTTTGATGCTACCTTATGAAGTTCATGATAAGGCTTTGACGGAAGATCGCAGAGATCACATCGAAGTTCAGAACATCCCTTACATTCTGCAGAAGTAGCACCATGTTGAATGGCAAGGCGCCCCTGTTCAGCACCACAGCGACGAACTCGGAAGCGGTAGGCATTATCATGAACAACTTCACACTCATTCTGTTCGCACCAATCAAGAAGATACTGAAGAATTTCAGGATCCTTCTGAGGATAGATAGCATAGGAGATGCCATCAATGATGCCATCTCCCAAATAGAGGCCAACCAGATAGGGATCAATACGCAGATCCTTCTTTGGCCAGTGTACACCTGTAGACTTGAATCCCATAAGATTCTTTGTAGTTGACTCTGGTAGTTTCAGATACTCATCAATTGTAAGTTCAATGACATCAGGTAATGAGAGACTCTTCTTGAACTCATTCATCATTTCGAGCGCCTTACTCTCTTCACCCTCGGCGAAACGAATCGTCTTACTCTTCATACTTAGTGTAGGAACATCAAACCAACGCACCTTGTAGGTATCTAATGACTTGTAGATAGTCAACTCACCACTAAACTTAAGAGCCAGTTTGTGTTTGCTATTTACAGTGTAACTCATTCCATTTGTCTGAGTAATCTCATAGAGTTCATCATCTCCACTACAGAGTTCTTGGACGATTCGAGGAAGACCGTCATCGCCGATGAGAGTATCTCCAATAGCAATATCCTGTGACATCTTTTCAGTTCCATCCCAAAGGAGTACCGGGGTATTCTGGGCGAAACATCCATCCACCTTTGAGATTCCCATGCCGCACTTCGGACACGGCCTCGTCTCCTTGCGAATCAGAGCCGCTGTCGCCTTCGTATCTTCGTTGCATGTGTGTGCGGCATCACGGTCCTTACCCTTAGGAACAAGACACTCGTGGCAGACATAGGTCTGGCAAGTGCCACACTTCCATTGACTGCTCAGAAATCCGCGACAATCATCTACGGGGCACTTCTGTGTGAACTGACGCACCTCCTTCTTCTCCGCCTCCTGATTCTCAGCCTCTGGAGCGAGGCGACCTGCGGCAATCTCGCGGAGACGATACTGGCGATTCTGAACTCTGTAGACATCTTGACGCGCAGCCGCAACGGTCTTCTCCATGTCCTGAATCGCTTTCATGCCCTCCAGAATCTGCACATTCATCTCATCTGCACGAACCTTGGCACTGATGCGAGGCTGAAGAAGCGGAAGACGCGCCTTCTCGCGGTCCAGAAGAATCGCCTCGCGATGAGTCTTTAGAGCATTCTTTCGAAAACTCATTGACAGATACGAGTCAATGAACTCACGATTCCATGCGCGCTTGCAGTTCATGCAGTGCGCATCTTGCGGAGACTCGAGCATGTAGCGCTTCACGCATGTAAGACATGCAGCATATTGACAGTACTGACACGGTACCTCCTTTCGAAGAGACCCTGTAACCTTCTCGAGACAGACAGAGCACTCCTTGGATGGCGGCATTGTAGTTATACTTTCCATTCGCCTGTTTGTACTCATCAAATTTTTTTACGCCGTCGCCAACTTGCGAGTCAGTTGGAAGAACCCTTCGCAACTTGCATTTACATGCCACCACTCACGACACGCAGCAGACATCTCTGACCAGGCAGTCTCACTAATCTCCGTAATCTGCGCCTTGACCGTTTCGCGAGACTTTATACGAAGATAGTGAACACCTTCAACAGGTGGTGACGCATAGTGCGTCATATCAACTGCTGCCTCAACAACAGGCACACAGCCCATTGCCATGCACTCAATTTCACGGTGACACTTGGTTCCAAAGCCGGCCAAACAGAGACCAAATCGCGCCTCTGTAAGTTTCATAAGATACTCCTTCTGTGTAAACGGATACGGAGTGGCCTCTCCACGAGCCATATAATAGTCATCACATACGGCAGACCAATCACCTTCGCGGCGTCTCTCCTGGACACGATTTTCAATCTTTCCATAAAATACAAGACCTCGTGCCCTCTGTGACCATGTCGCAGCCGCTGCACCAGACGCCACAATCTCTTCTACAAAGCGCGGACGACGGGCCCAGAACGACCAGGCGTGACCCTTCGCAGTTGGCTCAGGATTTCCAAAGAGTCCCTTTGTCCACTGTGTCTCAGGAGCGGGTGCATTGTAGAGCCAATCGAGATTAGGGCGGTCATAGAGAAGTACACCTTTCCCCCCCACTTCTCCCCCCACTTCTCCCCACCAACACATGACGGCCGTCGGATGCTCTTTGACTTGACAGTATCCACGCTCGGCCCACATACGAGCCATTTCACGGAAAGAGTCACCTGCATGGCCATAGAATCCCTTGATATCTGCACGCGGTAGCCAGACGATAGGTAGATTAGAAGTGGCCGTAATGGCAGCCTCAACAGCTAGAGTCTTCAGAACAATCTTTACAGAGTCCTTAATCATCGGCTCCCGCAGCCCACGACGCATGATGACAAGTTCGTGGCGTAAACCACATGCGCCAGCCATGTGAATCGCATCACCATTCGGATCCATCTCATTCTGTACTTCAATCAGACGCGCAGCCGCAGGAAGCATCCACATCCACGACCAGAGCGCAGCAACCTTCAAGTCACCTGATGCATAGACAAAGACTTGAGTATCTTGAACTTCACTGCAGATACGCTCAAGGCTTGTGCGACCTGGCCAGAGTACCTTCACTGTCCACTCATCACCAAGCTGCTCTTCAAGTGCAGCAATCCACGGTGCATCAATGACAGTTCCATCCTCAATCACAGTCATCTTCTTCTTTGCAGGGACCAGTTCATTCCACGGAGTCTGGAGCGCATTGCGTAGGGCCGTTACATCTTCACGCGTTACCTGATCAGAGTCACTGCACGCCCAGACAAGGGCCCTCTTACAGTAAATTCCCATATTCGGATCCTGCGGCAAAACAGGGACTTCACGCTTTGACCAGCGAAAGAGCTGTAGAACATCAAGAAGTGACTTTTTCTCGGGACAGAGGAACTCGCCATCCACATCGCGAATCTGGAGAATCTTTGAAATATATTTCAAACAGAAATCCTCCTGACTGCGAGTCTCCTTTTCCGTGAGTGGTGCAGCCACCGCAAAATCTGTTCCAAGAGTTGGTGTACACCCACCTACACCTGTGGCACCCCAGAGCTCTTTTGAACGCTCTGAAGGACCAACATAGAGTTCATGATGACCATAGGGAAGACCATTCTGTGTGAGAAAGCAGTCCTTGAACTCGAGAACTGTATCCGTCTCCGTGGCAGTCAAATTCTGCGAATCCTTCAAATACGCGTACTTTTCGCCGCGCTTAATCATCGAAGAATAGGTTGTAATCTCCTTCTCCTGTACGGACTTCAGTTCACGAGCGAAAGGGGTGTGCGTCACCTTACGAAAGATCATACCCTGCGTCCACGACTCCTTGGCCTCAAGATCATTCAATCCTGTAGGAGAAATATGAAGATAAATCGACTTATCTACAATATCAAGGGGATTGTAGGTGCGAACTTCACTCATATGAACATGCTGAATCTTAATACTATAAGCAGGGTTCGAGATGACAAACTTCTGACGAAGCATCTCAAGATTAATTGCATTGTCGCACCCATTCTTACCAAAGGGAAACTCAAACTCACTCCACTTCCAAGTGCGCGACTTCACAGAGCTACTCCAGACAACCCACGCATCCTGAGAATCATCACGAGGACCAAAGATGGCAGACTTGCCAGTGTCATCCAAATCCCAGCGCAGAAGACTCAGAAACTTATTTTCAAGATTCATAGACCAGAGGAGGCGTGTAGTCTTCTCTAGAAAAATATCACTGTTTGCGAAGACAACAATAGTATCGGCAGGAACTTCATCCTTGATGGCCTTAAGAACATTTCCGTAGGTGAGGCGATTTCCAATGACGCGCTGCTTGATTTTTCCAGTCGGATCCTCAGGATACTGGTCAAAGAAATCATCTTCATTCAGCAGATAAATTCTATCAATATAAGGACACGCCACATTTTCAGAGAGGCAACGATTGATTTCACGGCGCCTAGCGGCCTTCTCAGGCTTGTAGAACTGTTGAATGAGCCAGAGAGCAGGAGGACGCGCATCCTTATCAAGCGCAGTGATCTTCATGCGCTCCATAGCCTCTCTGCGAATGCGTAGGGCTTTCTCATCTACACCCGCAATACGCGAATAATGTAGAACAGAACAGGTCATAATAGCAGCATCTTCTGCGGTACCGTGCCACGGTGCTCCACAATATGCATAGATCTCCTTAAATTCCTGAAGACAGAGAACATTTCCTAACTGCGCAGCGCGAAACGCCTCAGGACCAACTGTCTTAATAATGGCCGTTGAAATCACTAGAAGATGCGACCTCCTGCTGAGGTCAAGAAGTGTCTTCATATCGAGTTCAGGTTCATCAATGAGAATAGGAATGTGTACTTCAACCCCCTTTGCAAGTAGTGCTTGGACTACAGCTAACCCAGCCGCAGCCGTTTCCCAGCGACCCCAGGGTATAGCAGGGTCAGCAGTTGCAGGCAGCAACACAAGAGTTTTTGCATCTCGCCACAGCTGGGCCTGTGACTTTACAACACGGATAGGCTTTCCTGTAAGTGGGTGATGAGCCAGCATTCTTTACTAAAAATCGTCGCCAATGTTTAAACCTGTTGAGACAAATCTAGAGTAAATGGAACGAACTGACATTGCCTACTTGATTAACAGTACACCAAAGTATTATTATCTACTGCCGTTTCACTTACTCCTTTTGCGCCGCTATGCGCCTGAACTCGCCTGGCCTATTTACATTGCAAGTGAAGAGCCTGAGCATCCTATCTTAAAAGAATGCCTTAGCTATGGAGTCAAGATTCTTCCTTTGAAACAGGCGGATCGATTTTTCTTAGAGTCACGCCTTGCAGCAACACTCGCACTCCCTCCAGAGATTAGGTATCTCTTTCCTATTCAAGAAGATTTTCTACTAGAACGCCGACCTGATGTCGAGGCCATCAAAGAGGCAACTACTTTGCTAGCGTCTCTTAACGAACTGTCCAGCATTCGGTTCATGCCGTGTCCTGGACCTGTAACAAGTCAAGCCTCTGGCTGGGCGTCTCTCAAAGGCTGTGACTACATCTTCTCTTTTCAGGCAACTCTGTGGAAGCGAGGCGACTATGGACTCTTTTTATCGGCAATTCTTGATATGGAAGAGGCCTTTATTCACATGTGTCCACCGAATGGTTCGGATGACAAACGAAAAAAATGGCTCCAGGTTGATTTTAATCTTGCCGAGAATCAACACGGTCAACGAAAGTTTATGGAAATCCTAGGACATAAGACACATCTCGGATGGGTTCGCCGGGGAAAACAGCCAAATGCCGTATACCTGAGTCCATGGCCGTATCGACCGACTGCGGTTGAAAAGGGAGTTCTGGGACAATGGGTAAAGGAACTTGCGATTCGAGAAGGATATTCACTGGGAATTCATAGTACTTAGATTCGCTTGAATTTGAAGTGTTGCTTCTAATTTAAGTCCACTAAGAGTTGATTTATGAACGGATACAATAGTAGAATACGCCCGTCCAACAGGCGTTATAATATCAATTTGAGGAGAATATTCTGTAACTTTCATCTGTTCAAAACGAATCTGGTTGTAAATGCGTTGAAGCGGGTCCATTTCTATAATGCAACAACATTATACATAAAAGAATGATAATTATTAATTGCACCAAAGCTAAAACTACTTGGTACATTTAAATAGATAGTAAAAAAACCTGTGTTTGGTACACAACAATATGTTATAACTGTAGCACCACTCTCTGTTAGATCATCCAATGGCGTGATCATTACAATACCGCCAAGTGTCAAACCACTTATACCTACACTAACATTTGCAGTATACCCATAACTCGGACTTACACTACAACTTCCATTTATAGGATTAATCTGATTTCCTTGCCAATAGAGATTCGTCGCAGTTGAATCTGTTGTGAGTTGACCATTCACTGTTGCGCCATTATTTCCAAAATAGAGAGTACTTATATAGAGTGAAGCAGGTTCAGCTGTATTTGAATTATATGCGACAAATGCTTGTATACTTCCACTTGCACCAGTACCCAGTCCATCAAGAAAATAATAAGTATTTCCACCAGGAGAATTAGCAGGAGTTATATATACTTGCGCAAAAACAGGCGCGTAATTATATGTACCTGGACCACTATTATTCCATACATAAAGTCCGCTAGATCCCACTGAAAAATCTGTTTGAACACCATCAATATTCGAAAGTACACTATGATAATATACGTTAGAGGCACTAATATTATTTACATTGTTAATATTATAATTACACATATCGAGATCAGTCGTTGCAGTTCCAACCCAACTACTTGGGGGGGGGTATGCACTTCCATTTATATTACAAAGATTTGTAATATTATAATTACACATATCGAGATCAGTCGTTGCAGTTCCAACCCAACTACTTGGGGGGGGGTATGCACTTCCATTTATATTACAAAGATTTGTAATATTATTATTACACATATCAAGATTTCCATTTGTAATATTCACATTACCTCCGCCTGCCGCATAAGGAATAATATTAATATCATTAGTACTAAATTGTATTCCTGCATATCCAAATCCAGAACTAGAATACACATAACCAGCTAATACAGAACCTGCATTTGTTATACTATGACCTGCAAGATCAACATTTGTACTTGCAGCATAGCCTGCCCAATTTGAAGGTGTTCCAGTAACTGTTACATTTCCAGTTCCACCAGTGGGCAAAATAGTTATAGCATTTCCAGCGGTAATTTGTGTCACTGCGACATTGGATAAGCCAACAACTGTAGAGCCAAGTTGAGTAGCCAGATATGATGTACTGATTAAGGTGGCAAGATTGGCAGTTGAGACCAGGCCAGCCAAGTTGGCAGTCGATACTAAGTTGGCAAGATTTGCTGTGCTAATATGCCCTGCTAGATTGGCAGTTGATATCAAATTAGCAAGATTTGCTGTGCTAACATGCCCTGCTAGATTGGCAGTTGAGACCAGGCCAGCCAAGTTTGCAGTGCTAATATGCCCTGCTAAGTTTGCAGTTGATACAACAGGCCCCCAAACAATTGTGGAGAGGTAACCAGTAGTACCGAGGCCAATTACAGTGGATCCAAGTTGAGTAGCCAAGTAGGTGGTTGACACTAAGGTAGCAAGATTGGCAGTTGAGATTAAGTTAGCAAGATTTGCAGTGCTAACATGTCCAGCCAAGTTGGCAGTTGAGACAACAGGCCCCCAAACAATTGTCGAGAGGTAACCTGCTGTACCAAGCCCTATTACAGTGGATCCAAGTTGTGTAGCCAAGTAGGTGGTTGACACTAAGGTAGCAAGATTGGCAGTTGAGATTAAGTTAGCAAGATTTGCAGTGCTAACATGTCCAGCCAAGTTGGCAGTTGAGACAACAGGTCCCCAAACAATTGTCGAGAGGTAACCTGCTGTACCAAGACCAATTACAGTGGAACCGAGTTGAGTAGCCAAATAGGTGGTTGACACTAAGGTAGCAAGATTGGCAGTAGAAACCAGGCCAGCCAAGTTGGCAGTTGAGACTAAGGTAGCAAGATTTGCAGTGCTAATATATCCAGCCAGATTGGCAGTACTAACTACTGGACCCCAAACAATTGTAGAAAGGTAACCAGCAGTACCAAGCCCTATTACAGTGGATCCAAGTTGTGTAGCCAAGTAGGTGGTTGACACTAAGGTAGCAAGATTGGCAGTTGAGATTAAATTAGCAAGATTTGCAGTGCTAACATGTCCAGCCAAGTTGGCAGTTGAGACAACAGGTCCCCAAACAATTGTCGAGAGGTAACCTGCTGTACCGAGGCCAATTACAGTAGATCCAAGTTGTGTAGCCAAGTAGGTGGTTGACACTAAGGTAGCAAGATTGGCAGTAGAAACCAGGCCAGCCAAGTTGGCAGTTGATATTAAGTTAGCAAGATTTGCAGTGCTAACATGTCCAGCCAAGTTGGCAGTACTAACTACTGGACCCCAAACAATTGTAGAGAGGTAACCAGTAGTACCAAGACCAATTACTGTTGAATTTAATTGATTTACAGTAACACTTGCTGCGGCTGCTTGAATTTGTGCAGCAAGTCCTGCGGATGTACTTAAAAGAGTTGCTGTACTGACATAACCTGCTGTACCGAGGCCAATTACAGTGGATCCAATTTGAGTAGCCAAATAGGTAGTTGAGACTAAGTTGGCTAAGTTGGCAGTAGAGACTAGGTTGGCCAAATTGGCTGTTGAGACTAGGTTAGCAAGATTTGCTGTACTAACATATCCAGCCAAGTTGGCAGTACTAACTACTGGACCCCAAACAATTGTGGAGAGATAACCAGCAGTACCGAGGCCAATTACAGTGGATCCAAGTTGTGTAGTCAAGTAGGTAGTTGAGACTAAGTTGGCTAAGTTGGCAGTAGAGACTAGGTTGGCCAAATTTGCTGTTGAGACTAGGTTAGCAAGATTTGCTGTACTAACATATCCAGCCAAGTTGGCAGTACTAACTACTGGACCCCAAATAATTGTGGAGAGGTAACCAGCAGTACCGAGGCCAATTACAGTGGATCCAAGTTGTGTAGCCAAGTAGGTAGTTGACACTAAGGTAGCAAGATTGGCAGTAGAAACTAGGCCCGCCAAATTGGCAGTTGATATTAAGTTAGCAAGATTTGCAGTGCTAACATGTCCAGCCAAGTTGGCAGTACTAACTACTGGACCCCAAACAATTGTGGAGAGATAACCAGCAGTACCGAGGCCAATTACAGTGGATCCAAGTTGTGTAGTCAAGTAGGTAGTTGACACTAAGGTAGCAAGATTGGCAGTAGAAACCAGGCCAGCCAAATTGGCTGTTGAGACTAGGTTAGCAAGATTTGCAGTGCTAACATATCCAGCCAAGTTGGCAGTACTAACTACTGGACCCCAAACAATTGTGGAGAGATAACCAGCAGTACCGAGGCCAATTACAGTGGATCCAAGTTGTGTAGTCAAGTAGGTAGTTGACACTAAGGTAGCAAGATTGGCAGTAGAAACCAGGCCAGCCAAATTGGCTGTTGAGACTAGGTTAGCAAGATTTGCTGTACTAACATGTCCAGCCAAGTTGGCAGTACTAACTACTGGACCCCAAACAATTGTGGAGAGGTAACCAGCAGTACCGAGGCCAATTACAGTGGATCCAAGTTGAGTAGCAAAATAGGTAGTAGAGACTAAGTTGGCTAAGTTTGCAGTTGACACCAAGTTTGCAAGATTTGCAGTACTAATATATCCAGCCAGATTGGCAGTACTAACTACTGGACCCCAAACAATTGTAGAGATGTATCCAGCAGTACCAAGACCAATTACAGTGGATCCAAGTTGTGTAGCCAAATAGGTAGTTGATACCAAGTTGGCTAAGTTGGCAGTTGATATCAGATTTGCAAGATTTGCTGTGCTAACATGCCCAGCCAAGTTGGCAGTACTAACTACTGGACCCCAAACAATTGTAGAGAGGTAACCAGTAGTACCAAGACCAATTACTGTTGAATTTAATTGATTTACAGTAACACTTGCTGCGGCTGCTTGAATTTGTGCAGCAAGTCCTGCAGATGTACTTAAAAGAGTTGCTGTACTGACATAACCTGCTGTACCAAGACCAATTACAGTGGAACCGAGTTGAGTAGCCAAATAGGTAGTTGAGACTAAGTTGGCTAAGTTGGCAGTAGAGACTAGGTTGGCTAAGTTTGCAGTTGATATCAAGTTAGCAAGATTTGCTGTACTAACATATCCAGCCAGATTGGCAGTTGAGATAACAGGTCCCCACACAATTGTTGAGATGTATCCAGCAGTACCAAGACCAATTACAGTGGATCCAAGTTGTGTAGCCAAGTAGGTAGTTGACACTAAGGTAGCAAGATTGGCAGTTGAGATAATAGACCCCCAAACAATTGTTGAGATGTATCCAGCAGTACCAAGCCCTATTACAGTGGAACCGAGTTGAGTAGCCAAATAGGTAGTAGAGACCAGGTTGGCTACGTTTGCAGTTGATATCAAGTTTGCAAGATTTGCTGTACTAATATATCCAACTAGATTGGCAGTACTAACTACTGGACCCCAAACAATTGTAGAGAGGTAACCAGCAGTACCAAGCCCTATTACAGTGGAACCGAGTTGAGTAGCCAAATAGGTAGTAGAGACTAAGTTGGCTAGATTGGCAGTAGAGACTAAGTTGGCTAGATTGGCAGTAGAGACTAGGTTGGCTACGTTTGCAGTTGATATCAAGTTTGCAAGATTTGCTGTACTAACATGTCCTGTCAGATTGGCAGTTGAGATAATAGACCCCCAAACAATTGTAGACAAATATCCAGCAGTACCAAGCCCTATTACAGTGGAACCGAGTTGAGTTGCCAAGTAAGTGGTTGACACTAAGTTAGCTAAGTTGGCAGTAGAGACTAGGTTGGCTACGTTTGCAGTTGATATCAAGTTTGCAAGATTTGCTGTACTAACATATCCAGCCAAGTTGGCAGTTGAGATAATAGACCCCCAAACAATTGTAGACAAATATCCAGCAGTACCAAGGCCTATTACAGTGGAACCGAGTTGCGTAGCCAAATAGGTAGTTGAGACTAGGTTGGCTAAATTAGCAGTTGACACTAAATTAGCAAGATTAGCAGTACTAACATATCCAGCCAAGTTGGCAGTTGATATAACTGGACCCCAAACAATTGTAGATAAATATCCTGCAGTACCAAGACCAATTACAGTGGATCCAAGTTGAGTTGCCAAGTAAGTGGTTGACACTAAGTTAGCTAAGTTGGCAGTTGACACCAAGTTGGCTAAATTAGCAGTAGAGACTAGGTTTGCAAGATTTGCTGTACTAACATGTCCTGTCAGATTGGCAGTTGAGACAACAGACCCCCAAACAATTGTTGAGATGTATCCAGCAGTACCAAGCCCTATTACAGTGGAACCGAGTTGAGTTGCCAAGTAGGTGGTTGACACTAAGTTGGCTAAGTTGGCAGTAGAGACTAGGTTGGTTAAGTTTGCAGTTGACACCAAGTTTGCAAGATTTGCTGTACTAACATATCCAGCCAGATTGGCAGTTGAGACAACAGACCCCCAAACAATTGTTGAGATGTATCCAGCAGTACCAAGACCAATTACAGTGGATCCAAGTTGTGTAGCCAAGTAGGTAGTTGATACCAAGTTGGTTAAGTTGGCAGTTGAGACTAGGTTGGCTAAGTTTGCAGTTGACACCAAGTTTGCAAGATTTGCTGTACTAACATGTCCTGTCAGATTGGCAGTTGAGACAACAGACCCCCAAACAATTGTTGAGATGTATCCAGCAGTACCAAGACCAATTACAGTGGATCCAAGTTGTGTAGCCAAGTAGGTGGTTGATACCAAGTTGGCTAAATTGGCAGTTGATATCAGGTTTGCAAGATTTGCTGTACTAACATGTCCAGCCAAGTTGGCAGTTGATATAACTGACCCCCAAACAATTGTAGACAAATAGCCAGTAGTACCAAGGCCAATTACTGTCGAATTTAATTGATTTACAGTAACACTTGCTGCGGCTGCTTGAATTTGTGCAGCAAGTCCAGCTGATGTACTTAAAAGAGTTGCTGTACTGACATAACCAGCAGTACCGAGGCCAATTACAGTGGATCCAAGTTGAGTAGCCAAGTAGGTGGTTGAGAGTAAGTTGGCCAAATTGGCAGTTGATACCAAGTTAGCAAGATTTGCAGTACTAACATATCCAGCTAAGTTTGCAGTTGAGACAACAGACCCCCAAACAATTGTTGAGATGTATCCAGCAGTACCAAGACCAATTACAGTGGATCCAAGTTGTGTAGCCAAGTAGGTAGTTGATACCAAGTTGGCTAAGTTGGCAGTAGAGACTAAGTTGGTTAAGTTTGCAGTTGACACCAAGTTTGCAAGATTTGCTGTACTAATATATCCAGCCAGATTGGCAGTTGAGATAACAGGTCCCCACACAATTGTTGAGATGTATCCAGCAGTACCAAGACCAATTACAGTGGATCCAAGTTGTGTAGCCAAGTAGGTAGTTGATACCAAGTTGGCTAAGTTGGCAGTAGAGACTAAATTAGCAAGATTTGCTGTGCTAATATATCCAGCCAGATTGGCAGTTGAGATAACAGGTCCCCACACAATTGTTGAGATGTATCCAGCAGTACCAAGACCAATTACAGTGGATCCAAGTTGTGTAGCCAAGTAGGTAGTTGATACCAAGTTGGCTAAGTTGGCAGTAGAGACTAGGTTGGCTAAGTTTGCAGTTGATACCAAGTTTGCAAGATTTGCTGTACTAATATATCCAGCCAGATTGGCAGTTGAGATAACAGGTCCCCACACAATTGTTGAGATGTATCCAGCAGTACCAAGACCAATTACAGTGGATCCAAGTTGTGTAGCCAAGTAGGTAGTTGATACCAAGTTGGCTAAGTTGGCAGTAGAGACTAAATTAGCAAGATTTGCTGTACTAACATGTCCTGTCAGATTGGCAGTTGAGACAACAGACCCCCAAACAATTGTTGAGATGTATCCAGCAGTACCAAGACCAATTACAGTGGAACCGAGTTGAGTTGCCAAGTAGGTGGTTGACACTAAGTTGGCTAAGTTGGCAGTAGAGACTAGGTTGGTTAAGTTTGCAGTTGATACCAAGTTTGCAAGATTTGCTGTACTAACATATCCAGCCAGATTGGCAGTTGAGATAACAGGTCCCCACACAATTGTTGAGATGTATCCAGCAGTACCAAGCCCTATTACAGTGGATCCAAGTTGAGTTGCCAAGTAGGTGGTTGAGACTAGGTTGGCTAAGTTGGCAGTAGAGACTAAGTTGGCTAAGTTTGCAGTTGATACCAAGTTTGCAAGATTTGCTGTACTAATATATCCAGCCAGATTGGCAGTTGAGACAACAGGTCCCCAAACAATTGTTGAGATGTATCCAGCAGTACCAAGACCAATTACAGTGGATCCAAGTTGTGTAGCCAAGTAGGTAGTTGATACCAAGTTGGCTAAGTTGGCAGTAGAGACTAAATTAGCAAGATTTGCTGTACTAACATGTCCAACCAAGTTGGCAGTACTAACTACTGGACCCCAAACAATTGTGGAGATGTATCCAGCAGTACCAAGGCCAATTACAGTGGATCCAAGTTGAGTAGCCAAGTAAGTGGTTGACACCAAGTTGGCTAAGTTTGCAGTTGACACCAAGTTTGCAAGATTTGCTGTACTAATATATCCAACCAGATTGGCAGTTGAGATAACAGGTCCCCAAATAATTGTAGACAAATATCCAGCAGTACCAAGACCAATTACAGTGGATCCAAGTTGAGTTGCCAAGTAGGTAGTTGATACCATGTTGGCTAAGTTGGCAGTAGAGACTAGGTTGGTTAAGTTTGCAGTTGACACCAAGTTTGCAAGATTTGCTGTACTAATATATCCAGCCAGATTGGCAGTTGATACAATAGACCCCCAAACAATTGTGGAGAGGTAACCAACAGTGCCAAGTCCAATTACAGTGGATCCAAGTTGTGTAGCCAAGTAGGTAGTTGATACCAAGTTGGCTAAGTTGGCAGTTGACACCAAGTTTGCAAGATTTGCTGTACTAACATGTCCAACCAAGTTGGCAGTACTAACTACTGGACCCCAAACAATTGTAGACAAATATCCAGCAGTACCAAGCCCTATTACAGTGGAACCGAGTTGAGTAGCCAAGTAGGTGGTTGACACCAAGTTGGCTAAGTTGGCAGTTGAGATAACAGACCCCCAAACAATTGTGGAGATGTATCCAGCAGTACCAAGACCAATTACAGTGGATCCAAGTTGAGTTGCCAAGTAGGTAGTTGACACCAAGTTGGCTAAGTTTGCAGTTGATACCAAGTTAGCAAGATTTGCTGTACTAACATGTCCAGCCAGATTGGCAGTTGATATAACTGACCCCCAAACAATTGTAGAGAGGTAACCAGTAGTACCAAGGCCAATTACTGTCGAATTTAATTGATTTACAGTAACACTTGCTGCGGCTGCTTGAATTTGTGCAGCAAGTCCAGCTGATGTACTTAAAAGAGTTGCTGTACTGACGTAACCTGCTGTACCAAGACCAATTACTGTCGAATTTAATTGATTTACAGTAACACTTGCTGCGGCTGCTTGAATTTGTGCAGCAAGTCCAGCTGATGTACTTAAAAGAGTTGCTGTACTGACATAACCTGCTGTACCAAGACCAATTACAGTGGATCCGAGTTGAGTAGCCAGATAGGTAGTTGACACCAAGTTGGCTAAGTTTGCAGTAGAGACTACGTTGGCAAGATTGGCAGTTGAGATAATAGACCCCCAAACAAGTGTAGACAAATATCCAGCAGTACCAAGGCCTATTACAGTGGAACCGAGTTGCGTAGCCAAATAGCTAGTTGAAACTAGGTTGGCTAAATTAGCAGTAGAGACTAAGTTGGCTAAGTTTGTAGTTGACACCAAGTTTGCAAGATTTGCTGTACTAACATGTCCAGCCAAGTTGGCAGTTGATATAACTGACCCCCATACAATTGTGGAGATGTATCCAGCAGTACCAAGGCCTATTACAGTAGAACCAAGCTGAGTAGCTAAGTAGTTTGTGCTAACTAAATTGGTCAGATTAGCAGTTGATACAACCGAATTCCATACAATACTAGAAAGATATCCAGTAGTACCAAGGCCAATTACAGTACTTGTAAGAAGTAAATTAAACCCACTTGTTGAAATAAATCCGGTGGTACCAAGCCCCACTACAGTACTTGTAAGTTCAGTAACATCAATAAAACTACTAATATATTGAGTTAATCCAGCTGTTGTACTTAGAAGCTGCGCGGATGAAATATACCCAACAGTTCCAAGACCCACTACAGTGGATGTAAGTTGTGTTGCAGTAACACTCGCGGCAGCAATTTGAATTTGTGCAGTTAATCCAGCAGAAGTACTTAGAAGTGTTGCAGTGCTTACATAACCAGCAGTACCAAGACCTACAACGGTAGAGCCAAGCTGCGTAGCCAAGTAGGTTGTGCTGACTAAATTAGTTAAATTGGCCGTTGAGACAAATCCAACTAAATTGGCTGTTGATACCAGATTTGATAAGATAATACCTCCAGTGATGTAATTATTATTTAATAAGAGAGTACCTGAGCTAACGGAAAGTACATTTTGATTTCCCGTATATCCACCCCCAATCGTCGTATCGATTAAATTGATACTCGAGGCAAAAACATTTCCAGTACTAAATGAAAAAGCTTGTCCTGTAGAATTCATAACAAGCCAAGTAGTACCACGTGAAATAAAGCTGACACTGCCGTAGGGTGCATTCATTAGACATTGTTTTGTACCTCGTTCAAATGTATCAGAACCCTGTGTAGTAAATGTAATTGGATTTACGTTAGCATTTCCAGTTCTATCCTTAAATGTAATCACACGACCTTGGCGAGTAGTGCAGAGTGGAAGTGTAATTGTTTTCAATGAGGTTGTATCAACCCCCACAAAACCGGCCGTCGCGGATGGTGTTGACATCCTTCCCTTTTTTTACAAAAGATATTGTTGCGCCAACTTTTTACATGTCATATAGAATTAAGGTGAGTGCATCACCGAGATTTCCTGAAAAAGATGAGGCCTGTGCTTGAACTGATGAAATAAAGCCAACATTTGAAAGGCTTGATACATATCCAGTTGTCCCAAGTCCAATTACCGTTGATGTAAGTTGTGTTGCTAAGTACGAGGTGCTTACTAAATTTACCAAATTAGCAGTTGATATTAGATTAATAAGATTCGCAGTCGATATTAAGTTTGATAAACTAGGAAGGGTTGATACATATCCAGCAGTACCAAGGCCTATTACAGTAGAACCAAGTTGTGTAGCCAAGTAGGATGTACTCACTAAGTTTATTAAGTTAGCTGTTGATACTAACCCAGTTAGATTCGCAGTACTTACCAATCCTCCAGGAAGTACAGTTGCAGTTACCGAAGATAGATACCCAGCAGTACCTAGACCGATTACAGTAGATGCAAGTTGTGTTGCCAGGTAATTCGTACTGACTAAGTTGGTTAGATTTGCAGTTGATACCAAATTTACTAAACTAGGAAGAGTTGATACATATCCAGTAGTACCAAGACCTATTACAGTTGAACCAATCTGTGTAGCTAAATAACTAGTACTCACTAAATTGGCTAAGTTTGCAGTTGATACTAAGCCAGTTAGATTAGCGGTTGAAACATGTCCTATTAAGTTGGCGGTTGATACTACGTTGGATAAACTAGGAAGTGTTGAAATATAACCAACAGTACCAAGGCCTATTACAGTAGAACCAAGCTGTGTAGCCAAGTAGGATGTACTCACTAAATTTATTAAGTTAGCTGTTGATACTAAGCCGATTAGATTCGCAGTACTTATCAATCCTCCAGGAAGTACAGTTGCAGTTACCGAAGATAGATATCCAGCAGTACCTAGGCCGATTACAGTAGATGCAAGTTGTGTTGCCAGGTAATTCGTACTGACTAAGTTGGTTAGATTTGCAGTGGAAACATATCCTGTTAGATTGGCAGTTGAAACTAAATTAGCTAAGTTAGGTAGAGTTGAAATATATCCAGCAGTACCAAGACCTATTACAGTGGAACCGAGTTGTGTTGCCAGGTATTGTGTACTGACTAATCCATACAAGTTAGCCGCAGTAATATTTCCAGTAATGGTTAGATTTCCAAGTGGATTAATAGATCCTAATGGAATTGTCTGAGTTCCATAGACTGTATAAGGGAGGGTTCCAGTTACATTTGCACCAGTTAGATTCTGTATGTATGTACCATCGCCATAAAAACTTGTCGCTCCTATAACGCCGATATTTTGAGCCACTACATTAACAGAACTAAGCGTTTTTGCAGTAATTGAACTGGCAACGATTTGACCTGAAGAGAGAGAATTCACTTGTAGAGAATTAAATTGCGTGGAAGAGAGATAGCCTACCGTGCCAAGACCTATTACAGTAGAGCCAAGTTGTGTCGCCAAGTATGAAGTTGATACCAAGTTTGTTAGATTCGCAGTGGAAATATGTCCTGCTAAATTTGCTGTACTGATTAATCCCCCAGGAAGTATTGCAACTGCAGAGGATAAATAGCCGGCAGTACCAAGTCCAATCACAGTTGATGTAAGCGCGTTATTCAAGGCAGATGTTGATACTAAAGTAGCCAAGTTGGCTGTACTCACCAATCCTCCAGGAAGTGTTACAAGTGCAGACGATAAATAGCCGGCAGTACCAAGTCCAATCACAGTTGATGTAAGTGCGTTATTCAAGGCAGACGTTGATAGTAAAGTAGCCAAGTTAGCAGTAGAGACAAGACCTCCAAGAATAGGAATACTTGAGAGATAACCAACCGTACCAAGACCAATAACAGTGGATGTAAGATTTGTTGCAAATCCAATACTTGAAACAAAACCAGTCGTACCAAGACCTATAACAGTACTGGTTAATTCAGTTGGATCAATAAAACTGCTAATATATTGAGTTAATCCAATAGAAGTACTCAAGAGTTGTGAACTACTCACATACCCAGCAGTTCCAAGACCAATCACAGTGGAACCAAGTTGCGTAGCAAAATAGTTTGTACTTACTAAATTCGCAAGATTTGCTGTACTAATATATCCCGCCAAATTTGCAGTTGATACAATAGACCCCCAAACAATTGTGGAGAGGTAACCAACAGTGCCAAGTCCAATTACAGTAGATGTGAGTTGAGTTGTAGTAACACTTGCTGCGGCTGCTTGAATTTGTGCAGCAAGTCCAGCCGAGGTACTTAGTAGTGTTGCTGTGCTGACATAGCCAGCAGTACCAAGACCTATTACAGTGGAACCGAGTTGTGTTGCCAGGTATTGTGTACTGACTAATCCATACAAGTTAGCCGCAGTAATATTTCCAGTAATGGTTAGATTTCCAAGTGGATTAATCGCTCCAAGTGGTATTGTCTGAGTTCCATACACTGTATAAGGAAGGGTTCCAGTTACATTTGCACCATTTAGATTCTGTATGTATGTACCATCACCATAAAAACTAGTTGCTCCTGTAACACCGATACTTTGAGCCACTACATTAACAGAACTAAGCGTTTTTGCAGTAATTGAACTGGCAACGATTTGACCTGAAGAGAGAGAATTCACTTGTAGAGAATTAAATTGCGTGGAAGAGAGATAGCCTACCGTGCCAAGACCTATTACAGTAGAGCCAAGTTGTGTCGCCAAGTATGAAGTTGATACCAAGTTTGTTAGATTCGCAGTGGAAATATGTCCTGCTAAATTTGCTGTACTGATTAATCCCCCAGGAAGTATTGCAACTGCAGAGGATAAATAGCCGGCAGTACCAAGTCCAATCACAGTTGATGTAAGTGCATTATTCAAGGCAGACGTTGATACTAAAGTAGCCAAGTTGGCCGTGCTCACCAATCCTCCAGGAAGTGTTACAAGTGCAGACGATAAATAGCCGGCAGTACCAAGTCCAATCACAGTTGATGTAAGTGCGTTATTCAAGGCAGACGTTGATAGTAAAGTAGCCAAGTTAGCCGTGCTCACCAATCCTCCAGGAAGTGTTACAAGTGCAGAGGATAAATAGCCGGCAGTACCAAGTCCAATAACAGTTGATGTAAGTGCATTATTCAAGGCAGACGTTGATAGTAAAGTAGCCAAGTTAGCCGTGCTCACCAATCCTCCAGGAAGAGAGGCTACAACTGCAGACGATAAATAGCCGGCAGTACCAAGTCCAATCACAGTTGATGTAAGTGCGTTATTCAAAGCAGACGTTGACACTAAAGCAGCCAAGTTGGCCGTGCTGACTAATCCTCCAGGAATTACTGCACTAGTTGTTGCACTTGAAATATATCCAGCCGTACCAAGACCTATTACAGTTGATGTCAGTTGCGTATCAAAATAAGAAGTGCTGACTAAGCCGACCAAATTTGCCGCATTCAGATCTCCTGTAATCGTTAGATTTCCCAAGGGATTAATCGCTCCAAGTGGAATTGTCTGGTTTCCATAGACAGTATAAGGCAATGTTCCAGTAATATTTGCACCTGTCAGATTCTGTAGATGGCTTCCATCACCATAAAAGCTTGTTTGCCCTACAACACCAATAACTGCTGCATCAATATTGATTGAGCTGAGTGTTCCTGCAAAAAGAGTCTGAGTTACCGTGATAGAGGACGCAATGATTTGACCAACAGAGAGAGTATTTACAGATAGGTAAGGGTACCGTGTAGTGGAGAGTGTAGTAGATAGATATCCTACAGTTCCTAGACCAATTACAGTGGAAGTGAACTGTGTTGCAAGATAGGAAGTGCTTACAAGCCCTGCCGCACTTGATAGATATCCTACTGTACCTAATCCAATCACAGTTGATGTAAGATTTGCAGGTGTTACACCTCCTGGTCCACTTTGAATCTGTTGATAGAGTCCATAGGATGTACTGAGAAGCTGTGATGTACTTACATATCCTGCGGTACCTAATCCAATTACAGTTGAAGTGAGCACAGCAGTTGTTACAGTAGCACCAGGTGAACTCTGTATCTGTTGATAGAGTCCAAAGGATGTACTGAGAAGTTGTGAGGTGCTCACATAACCAGCTGTGCCTAAGCCTATAACTGTTGAACCGAGCTGTGTTGCTAAGTAGGATGTACTGAGAAGCCCTGCTAGATTTGCACTTGATACAAGTCCATCCAGGTTCGCTGTTGATATAAGTCCAGTCAGATTTGCTGTACTTACAAACCCTCCAAGACTAGGAATACTTGAGAGATATCCTGCTGTACCTAGACCTACAACAGTCGAGCCGAGTTGTGTTGCAAGATAAGATGTACTTACAAGTCCGCTCAGATTTGCTGTACTCACTAAGCCTGAAAGTCGTACAGTTGAAAGATATCCTGCTGTACCGAGTCCAATCACAGTTGAGGTAATATTTGCCGCTGTAATTGTTCCTTGAATGGTTGAACCGTTCAAGTAGAGGGTTCCTGAACTGACTGTAAGAAATCCAATTCCAAGTGTACCTGAATCAATAAAATTCACACTTGATACAAAAATATTTCCAGCACTAATTGTTTGACTAGAAAGACCTGTTGGATTTAAATATACATTCACAGCAGATGAAATATTTGTAGTACCATAGGCATAGACAGTTGATGCAGTATCTATATTATAAATATCACCCCCACCGCCACCTCCACCTTGGCCGATTACACTTGAAAGAGATGAAATTGCTGTCGGAAGTATACTCACAAACGAACTAAGAGCATTTATAGAAGATATGCTAAGTGGATCAATAAATGCTGCTTCGCCGTATTCACCGGTTGTTAAAACTAAATTTGGTTGTATAGGCAAGTTAGAACCAGGCGACGCAGCAAATATGCGTCGTAAGGTTATAATATCTGTGTCATATGTCTTATGTTGGCTCATCGACCCCTACTAGATAATAGAAATACTGTCAAAATACCTACCGTGATAAAAAATTTTGAAATAAATCTGTAAGATGATTTATTTGACTTGAATGCGCATGTAATGTAGAGGCTTGTTGTGAGAGCATAACATTCTGTCCTACAATAGTAGAGTTCTGTTGATCTAGTAAATTTGCCATATATTTAGTTGCACCAAACTGTGCCATTTGAATCTGTTCATAATTTACAAGTTGAATTGTGCTAAATGTTGTATTTGTAACTGAATCTATAAAGACAGACTTTGGAAAAATTGTACTTACTTCATCTGCTATAAATCCTAATTGATTTTTATCTCTTTTTATATCACTAAATGAACTAATAAATCCAAAATAATGTAGTGGAAGATCACGTACTGTTGAGTAACATCTTTCTAAATTAGCATCAACTATGTTTGTTTTAATACGACGGTCGGATGTACCATATACACCATTTATAAAATTTCCAAAATTAGCATTAATTGTAGAGGTTTTAATTGTACAAACATTTATTTGTGTTGTAAATTGTGCTTCACCCGTTATTGTGGTAGCTAAAATATTTCCTACTGGAATCGGGGCATTTGTTCCTGGTGTAACAGCAAATATACGACGCAGAGTAATTATATCTGTGTCGTATGTTTTTCTCGATGACATCTCCTCCTATCTACAAAGTTTTTATCTTGAGAGTAAAGTACCCACTGCAGTTGAAAGACTGGCTACTTGATCTTGAAGACTTTCAAGTACAACATTTTGACCCACAATAGTGGAATTCTGATTTTCTAAGAGAGTTGCCATATACTGAGTAGCACCATAGTGTGCCATTTGAATCTGTTCATAATTTACAAAGTAGATTGTACTAAATCCTTCCACAGAAACATTTGCAAGATGTACGGATTTAGGAAAAACTGTACTGAGTTCATCCGCAATAAATCCAATCTGATGTTTATCTATTTTTGTATCACTAAATGAACTGATATATCCAAATGAACGAAGTGGTAGATGTGTTAGATTTGAATAGCACATTTCTAAGTTGGCATCTTGTATGTCTGTCTTAATGCGTCGATCCGATGTATAGGTTACACCGTTTGCTAAAAGTGCAATACTCGCATTTATTTCACCACCCACATCCAATTGAAATAATGGGTTCGTTTTATTTATTCCTACAAAATTTCCATAACTTGAAGTACTAACCGCATCGAGTGTTCCCGAATTATTAATTGTTAGTGTATTATTAATCACAAGGGCATTACTTAATGCAAGTAGTTGATTGCCAGGCTTCAAATAGAGTGGAATTGATTGAGGTAAGATTACAAGATTTGATTGCTGATAAGAATATGTTGTATTGGATGAATACGCAATTCCAAAACCACTGGATGAAAATCCAAGACCTCCAGATACTGTATTCCAGCTTGTCAATACTGAATTTCCTGTAATAATTGTATTACAATTACCAACAGCAAAAAAATTTGCTCCATCCCAGAGAAGTGCAGCTTCAGTGGAACCTGTTGGCATTCCACTATTTGCCGTCCAGTTCATTCCATCCGTGCTATACAAGATAGTATTTGTTGTTAATCCTGCAACAAAATAGGTTCCATTCCAAAGTACAGAACTAACTGTGGTAGGTGTTCCAGGTAGGGGGTTTACATCGACAGAAGTTATATATCCATTTATATCAATCGTTCCGTATTGAATTGGTGTATGTCCACTACTTTCTCCCACAATAATTAAAAAAATCCCATTCCACGCAAGCCCATATGCTACATTTAAATTCATTATACCCACTCCAGTCCAAGAAGTACCTGTTTCACTTCTTACTATAGCATTTGATCCACCATTTCGATCTCCACCTACAAACCAATACTTTCCAGTCCAAAGTACACATGTAGCATATAGTAGAGTTGGTATACTATCGAATGTATTCCATATTTTACCATCTAAACTAGTTTGAATAACACTCGAACCATATCCAGTTGCAACCCAGAGACTTCCATTCCATCCTACTGCTGTACCACCACCTGCTGATGCAGTTGTATTAAATCCACTCTGTGATGCATTGTTAAAATTGTTTCCATCGTCACTGTATTGAATTGGATTCGCTCCGTATCCCACAGCAACCCACCTTGAACCATTAAAGGCTATACCATGTCCACCATATCCGTCTCCTGTAGCAAATCCACCAGATGCTGCATATAAATTGAAACTCTGTCCATCTGTACTTCGTATAATTGTACTTTCAGAACTTGTTCTACTATCTCCTACCGCTATCCATACATTGCAGGTTGAAGTAGGAATATTTACATTTGATATAACTAAACTACTTATATATCCCGCTGTTCCTAAGCCTATTACAGTTGAACCAAGCTGAGTGCCTAAATAAGATGTACTCACTAAATTTACTAAGTTTGCAGTACTCACTAATCCTGCAGGAAGCCCTACACTACCACCAGTGATTGCAGCGCCATTGAGTTGCAGAGTTCCACCATTTACAGCCAAAAGCTGTACTGTATTTAATGTAGTATCAATAAAACTAATTGATGATGTAAAGACTGTGCCTGTACTCATAGACTTACTGTTGAATGAACTAAGGTACCCTGCTGTACCAAGGCCAACTACAGTAGAACCAAGTTGAGTGGCCAAATAAGAAGTACTAACAAAATTTGCCAGATTCGCTGTACTTACAAGGCCAGTTGCATTAATTGTTCCACAACTACTAATATAGCCAGCGGTTCCAAGACCTATAACAGTACTTGTTAAGAAACTTGTATCGACATTCACTACAACATTGCCAAGACCAGGAGTATCACCTGTGAGTACAATGTTACTACCTCCGTAAATTTGTGCTACTGTAGCAACACCTGTTTGATTAATATTTATGCCATTCAAAAAGAGACTTCCATTGTAGGAATAGAGATTCTTTGGATATCCACCTACTAAATCTAAAAGAGTCAATGTTGATGTATAGACAGACGCACTACTGACAATCTGTGTTGTTAGATTTGATGTTACAAGTGTACTTGCATTTAATCCAAGATATACAGTATTATTTAGATAATCAGGTGTGAGGCTAATTTGACCTGTTCCAGCCAAGGTTAGAATTGAAGAGTAATTATTTGCATAGAGTGTAGTTGCTCCACCAAGCGATGAAATAAGCGAGGCTGGTGTAGTTGGGGTAGAGAGGCTCGGAAAGATCTTTATACTCTGAAAACTATTAAGTGTAGTACTGATAGGAATTCCATTACCTGTAAAGGTTAGTGTATTTGTCACTGGATTTGCTTGAAGACTAATACCACCAGCTCCTGCAAAATTTAGAGTAGGTGTTGTGACATTATTTGAAAAGCCATAAAGAGTATTTCCACCGACCGTATTAATCTGATTAAACCCCTTTGAATAGATATACATCTGATTTGTACCAGCGCCTTGAACAAAACCAATGCCACCACCTTGACTGAGCGTAAATGTATTATACGGAAGATTTGCCGTAAAGGTCCCAGCATCCGTTGCAATTTGGTTAAAACTCGGATTGTAGCCGAGTGTACTAGGAATCGCCCAATAAGTTCCACCTGCACCGTCAGCAGTGAGTACATTCATTGCAGGAACAAACTGATTATTTGTAGATAGCGCATAGACCTTACGAAGAGTTATTTCATCTGTGTCATATGTCCGCTTATGCATTCCCTACTCTAAGGCATATTTTGAACTGAAATAAAAACGGAGTTTGTTGAACCAAAAAAGACAGTCGCATTTGAATTTAGGAAACCCTGTGTTGTATTGAGTGTTACAGCATTCGGAAGATAGTGTCCTAAGACGAGCGGCGCATTTGGATAGAAATTCTGTAGTACAGATCCAGGAATACTCATTTTAATCTTTGGAGCAAAGTAATTACTTATATTTCCATAGAGACCACCTGCCGCTCCACTGTTATAATTCGTAGGGAAGAACATCGTTTGAAACATTTGACTACTCAGATAATTACTATTGCCGGTTACTCCACTCTGAACAAAACTTGACATGTAAATTGGCACAGGAGTTTGAGGAAGTGCTAATGGACTAAACATAAAATTACCGAGAACTTCAATATTTACTGTTGCATTCGATGTAATTAATGTAGAGAAGGAATCTAATTGTAGATTTGCCGTGGTAAAAGAGATTGGTTGTGTGCCTACAGTCCATTTTGGAGCAATGTTTCCGTTTGAACCCTTATAGGTTATAGTAGATTGGAGAAAAGAACTCAAGTAGACGATACTGGCTAAACTACTGACAGTTAGCGTATTCCCAGAGCCTTGAATATAGAGTGTATTTCCATTCACAACAAAAAAACTCTGTTTTAATGCAACCACTGAACTCTGTAATTGCGAGGAGGAGATATATCCAGCCGTTCCAAGTCCATTGAGGGTACTTGTAAGCGGTGAATCAAGAAGAGTAGTATTTGCTGTAAGAGTCACTACACCTGTGCCGACTGTTGGATTAACTGAGATACCAGGACCTGGAATAATCTGTGAAACACCTGCTGTTGTACTGGGTCCTGATGCAAGAGCTCCGTTAAAGAGAAGTTTTCCCGCACTTACATATAATAGACTTGGTAGGCCTGCATTTGCATTTGGCGGTATAGTTACATCTAAAAATGTAATTGATGATGTTTGTACGGTTCCTGTGCTAAATGTTTTTGTATTATAACTAGATATATATCCAAGAGTACCTAAGCCATTAAGACTACTTGTTATCTGCGCATCAAAGAATGATGTACTCAATAGACCCCTTAAATTTGCACTACTTACTAAGCCTACCAGATTAGCTGTACTCACTAGATTTGCTAGATTTGCTGTACTCACTAGATTTGCTAGATTTGCAGTACTGATTAACTTTGCCAAATTGGCTGTACTTACAAGACCATCTAGATTCTGTGTACTTATCAATCCAGATAGATTTGCAGTGCTAACTAAATCTGCTAGATTTGCAGTACTGATAAGTCCAGCCAGGTTTTGACTACTCACAAGTCCGCCAAGGTTTGCTGTGCTGATAAAGCCACTTAGATTTGCAGTACTGACAAGTCCAACTATATTTAGTGTAGAGACATATCCAACTGTGCCAAGTCCAATCACAGTCGAAGTTAGATCTCCCTTACTCACATCTCCTGTAATGGAGGCTCCATTCACTTGAAAGATACCATTTGTCACAGCAACAAGCTGTTTCACACCTGTTACTGTATCCATAAAGTTAATACTTGAGAGCCCAATCATTCCTGTACTCAATGATAGGCCGTTCAAACTGCTGAGATAACCAGGAGTTGTTCCTAAATTTACAATTGTATCTCCAATGCTTGTGCTGAGCGTTGAGATGTTTCCATTAATATAGTAAAAAGTTCCAACAGAAAGGGTTGAATAGAAGTTTGCAGTTCCATTCACAGTAAAACTACTAACAGATCCATCCCCCTGTGAATTTATTATACCTTGAATATATCCGAACAGATTTGTTGTTGTACTATTTAGATTTCCAGAGGAGATATATGTAATAGGATTATAGATAAAATTAGAGAAACTATTAAACTGTGCAGTACTGACATACCCTGCTGTGCCAAGTCCAGCCACTGTACTATAAAGACTCTGTGTACTTACATAACCTGTTGTACCAAGATTTATCACAGTATTATTCAGTGTTGCTGAACTCACATATCCAGCTGTACCAAGTCCAGCCACAGTGCTGTAGAGACTCAGAGTGCTTATATATCCATATGTACCAAGACCTTGAAGACTACTGGCAAGTTGAACAATACTGAGACCCGAGCCAACGACAGGGGCACCATCAACATAGAGTCCACCATTTGTAATTGTAATATTATGACGATAAGGATTATTCGTAGGTGTTGTATCTAACATCTGTATATTTGAAATGCTTACGGTACTCATGTACCATGCCATACTCTCCCATTGAAGACCACCAATTCCATCGGCCGTAAGAAACCAATTTGTACTAATTGGAATGTTTGTGTTAGGATCAAGTGCAAAAAGTGACCGGAGCACCGTTAAATCCATGTCATAGCCCTTTTTGTTATACATGCGAGGATCCATCGCGCTACTACCTTCTACTAAGAATCACTCCATCATTCAGAAGCGCCGCGAGATGACTGGCAACGGTGGTCTATTACAACTCGTCGCAGTTGGAAAACAGGACGTGTTCTTGACGGGAAACCCTCAGATTACATGGTTTAAGTTTGTCTATCGTCGTCATACGAATTTTGCCGTCGAAGCCGTTGAAATGTATTCAGACAATGAACCTGATTTTGGAAAAAAAATCAGTTGGCTGGTTCCTCGGAGTGGAGATTTACTCGGCCCCTGTATTTTAGAGATTACACTCCCTACACTCCATCTCTCCACTACGGATGAGGCCGTTGCCTATGTGAATGCCATCGGTCATGCACTCATTCAAGAGATCACAGTGACTATCGGCGAACAGGAGATTGACCGTCAGACTGGAGAATGGATGGAGATCTGGTCGAATCTCACCACAACCGAGTCACAGAAGTTTGGTTTTTATGATATGATTGGCAAAGTGGACGGATACTCTCAACCTACACTGATTGGACCCCTCAAACTCTATGTTCCTCTTCAATTTTGGTTCTGTAAGAATCCCGGTCTCTATCTTCCCTTACTTGCCTTACAGTATCACCCTGTCCGGATTAATATTACATTCAGGCCCCTACAGCAATGCTTCTGGACACCAAATGTTGTTGAAAACTGTACGGATATTACCGTAAAACCGGCCCATATAACGGATTGCACAATGTGGGGTGATTTTGTCTATCTTGATGTGGATGAGCGTCGTCGGTTTGTCAGCACCGCCCACGAATATCTAATTGAGCAGGTTCAATATACCTCACAAATTGCCATTCCTCCTAGTTCACAGTCTATTCCTGTACCCATTGAATTCAATCATCCTGTTCGCGAGTTTATCTGGGTGCTTCAACGCCAGATGGTCATTGATAATAAGGAGTGGTTCAACTTCAGTAGTCTGAGCGTAACTGAAACAGGAACCCGTACAGATATTCTCGCGAATGCTGTTCTTCAACTCGACGGGTTTGACCGCTTCCAAGTTCGCGATGCCACCTATTTCCGCCTTGTTCAACCGTGGCAACGCCATACAACCATTCCATCCGATGATTATATCTACTGTTATAGTCTTGCACTCCGTCCTGAGGAACTTCAGCCGAGTGGTTCAATGAATGCAAGCCGTATTGATAGTATTGTACTTCAAATTATGACCAGTCAGACAACAGTTCCCGCTCTGGGCAACTGTACTGTTCGCGTCTATGCAACGAACCATAATGTACTGCGTGTAGTGGATGGATTTGGCGGAGTTCTCTTTACAATTTAAGGTACCTATAAAATTGAAACGATTATCTGCTCTCATTGAATGATAACAGATAATGGAGCATGATTCAATAACACAGCAAAGAGTTCGACGCCTTGGCCGTAAACTGATTCAAGAGTATTCATTTGAGAGATGGTGGATTCCAAGGGCGAGTGAATCCTTTGAAAAGGATTTCGATTGGACAGAGCCCGATGTTATGTATGATGAATTTGAAGACCTCTGGCTCCTCTTCTGGAAGCATGGATTTGCCCTACGTAACTTTGAACTCTATCCGCAATCGAATGGAACCTTTGTCTTGACAAATTTCAGCGAGTTTGGATTCCGAATGACATCAGGCCCCGTCTCCATTCGTCTACCCGACCCCACACAGCCACTACAGACATTCTTTGAGGCTCCATGCTTTCCATCTGAGTTCTTGACTCATCTCCGAGCCAAGGGATTTGAAGTGCCTACGGATTGTTTGCCAAGCACAAAGACGGATACAGATTAGTAGGGATGTCTTTCCTAGGTTCATTTGACCATACATCCGCGAAGTCATGGGGAGGGTCACAAATCTCGCCGACTCTCTTCACTTTTATTACAATTATCGGTGGTTTTTTTGCACTCGACCATATTCTTCTACGGTCGCCGCGCACGGCGGCACTCAAAGTGATGGTTAATTTACTTGGTCTCGGTTTCTGGTGGATTTATGATATTGTCCAGACCTTTGCCGAATGGGATTCTGTAGAGAAATACGGTCTCTCTGTTCCGTATATTGGACGACCTGGTCTCGGTGCGGGTATTTTTACAGGTGGTGCATCGAGTCCCGCACCTGATACGGTACCGAGTCCCTTCTTCTTTCTTCTCTATGTTGGATTCCTGGGCCTCCCCTTTGGACTCAGTCATTTTGCAGCAGGTGATTTTATGGGTGGACTTGTAATGCTGCTCTTTACACTGAGTGGTATACTTGCAATCTTTTCATTCTTATGGACGGCCTATTCTGGACTCTATCTTCTCTATGATACAAAGTCCCTATTTGTTGATGGAACACCACGATTCTTCCCTTCAACTATCTACATGAATCAGAATGGTGCCGCTGGAAATGTGATGACACCGAGCGCCTTTGAAAAGATAAAATCAAGTGAGAGTCTCTTCGCAATTATCACAGGACCCTTTGCCCCTTTCTTGGGACCTATTCGGGCAGCACTTGGCCTTGTCGTCGATACAAAGTGTGCCGTTGAAAAGGTGATTCCACCTGTCATTGATGCCGTTCAAAAAACAATTCCACCGGCCGTGGCCGCTGTAAAGAGCACAGCTGCACTGGCTGCAAAGGCACCTGAACTTCTGAGTGCAGCGGATTCAATCTCGGCCTTCACCGACCCTGCAAAACTCAGGGCCGCCGCAGTACAGTCAGGTGGTGCATTAGAGGCTGCTAGCAACATGAGTTCATATGTCTTCTTTGGGACAGCACTTATTGTTTTAGCTGGTGCCCTCACGCTCACATGGGCGCGATTTACACCGTCAAATAAATCCTCCAAACAAGCAAATAATAACGATGTCCCACCCGATGTACACAATGACACCCCTCCCGGATCATAAGTATTTTGAAGCTCTTATCGCCCGTGGAAAGGATGAGCGCATTAAGGTAATGCCGAAATATGTGGTTGTCTATTTCACTGCAGAATGGTGCGGATACTGCCGCGACCTTGATCTCAAGAAGATCGCTGAGACATTCCCCATGGTCACTTTTTTCAAGTGCGATATTGATCAAAACAAGTATACACCTGGGTACTGTCAAGTATCAAAGATTCCGACATTTATTGCAATTCAGGACACTGAATTTCTAGATAAGGTGACCAGTGCCGATACGGGTAAAGTGATGAGCTGGATTAACTCTATCTTTATTAAGTAAATGGTACTCGACTATGCCATTATCGGAGGCGGTATCGCAGGGCTCTATGTAGCCCGCGAACTGGCCAGGCGTACTACACATGCAACGATCTCCGTGTTTGAAAAATACAGAGTTCTTGGGGGTCGAGTCTTGACATTTCATGATAATAGCCTACAATGGGAGGAGGGTGCAGGTCGTATTCATGAAAGTCATACAATGACACGCACACTTTTAAAAGAGTATGGGCTTCATGAAATACCGATATCAGGAGAATCAGGTTGGGTAAAAACCTATGGGTCACCCTTACTGCCCAATCCCTTCGATGATAGTCTTCGTACATGGCTCCCACTTGTTAAAATACTACCCCAGGAAATTCTCAGTACTCACACACTCTATGAAGTTCTAGACGGTATTTTTGGCCCTGAAAAGGCCAAGGCTTTTACGGACCCCTTTCCGTATCGTGCAGAACTCCATACACTGCGTGCAGATCTTGCTTTACAGAGTTTCACTCATGAAATGGGAGCACATCAGAAGTTCTCTGTCTGTAAGGAGGGGCTCGATAGTCTAATTCACGCCGTAGCAAAGGAGTGCGAATCAAAAGGTGTTAAAATCTATACGCACCACACCTTAGAAAATCTTGCACCTGAAATGGATGGGTTGTTAACCCTTTGGTTCAGCACAGGAAGCCCATCACTGCAAAATACTCGAACAATCAAAACAGTGCAGGCAAAAAATGTCATCTGTGCACTCCATGCAGATGCACTCAAGAAAATTCCAATTTTCAAGCCATTACCTGCATTACAGTGCGTGAAGATGGAACCGCTTCATCGTATCTACGCCGTCTTTCCTCCAGGAAAAAACGGCAAGTTCTGGTGCGAAGATCTTCCGAAGTTTGTGACAAAAACCCAGCTTCGCTATTTTATTCCTGTTCGCCCAGAACTCGGTATTGTTATGATCTCCTATACGGATGCAGGTGATTCGATTGTCTGGACAAATATTGCAAAGGGTACGAAACCGATTGCCGAACAAGTTCTGGGAAAAATCCTCACAGATGAATGTCGCAAACTCTTTCCAGGCAGAGAGATTCCGTATCCTCGTGTGGTAAAATCGCATCCGTGGGAATCAGGTGCAACCTACTGGGTGCCCGGTCTCTATGACCCTTACAAAGTCAGTAGGGAGAGTCTTCGACCATTCAATGACCTACCGAATCTTTTCATCTGTGGTGAAAGTTTCTCCATGAAGCAGGCGTGGATTGAAGGGGCACTTGAAAATAGCCGTGCTCTACTTAGAATCCTATGAACACTCACATTGTCTTATCGCTTTTCCACATCTTTTTTGTGGTGCCCTTTTTTCTTTATGTTGGCCTTCAACGGTCCGCTACACCAAATGAAATCTTTACAACTCTTCTAATTCTCGGTATTGTACTGACACTCTACCACGGCTACAAGGCGTATGTTCGTTTTGTCAATGCATCACCTTTTATGTATGTGAACCTCATTCATGCACTGCTCATTGGACCGCTTCTGATTATGATTGGCCTTAAAGGAAAAAATACGGAGACTCCGTATTATGAACTGCTACTCATGCTTACCTTTGCAGCAGGGGGTTATCATCTCTACAGTCTTGTTCAACAGATGAACAATCTGAGAGATGAGTAAGTACGCCTTATTAGGCTAACCTACAGTGAGCACTTCATCTAGATGAGGAATAGTAACTCCATCAATACTGTCAAGGCACTTCCCTGCATGATAGTAAAACGCGGTGCTGCTCTTGAAAGTCTTCTGACATTCGGTACAAGTAATCTCATTGCCTGTACCGTCCTTCATATCATCTAAGTAGTGACGACAGTGCTTCCGAGTAAAGTGGATAATACGGTTCGCAAAACTCTGAGATTCAAATTCACAGCAGGGACACTGATACTTTTCAATCTCCTCTTCATTTGTATGACGAGCACGCGTATGTAGATCTAGAATCTGCTTCTGTGAGAATCGTCTATCACAGATATCGCAGACAAAGGGCAATTCACCCGAATGCTTGGCCTTATAATGCATATGCATAGTACTCTGCTTTGTAGTTGTCTTATCACAGAATTTGCAGACATAGTCACCCTCCTTATTCTTGAAATACTCGAAACGCTCTTTTGACATAGTATATTTGTAGTATTGTTTGAGTGGGTTTGAAGTTTCAAATTTTTACATTGCTTTACTACTTTAAGGCTATCACAATAAACTATCAGCAAATGAGTGTTACAATTCTAACACTTGTGATTGGCGAAGACTATCGTACGGGTCTTCGTGAGGCCCTACACTCAAAGGTTGACTATGCAGCAAAGCAAGGCTATACATACATTCAGGGTGGAGAAGAACACTGGGACCGTGACCGCCCCATTCCGTGGTCAAAGATACCGTTTGTTCTTGCGGTTATGAAGAGCCTTCCTGAAGGGGCACTTCTCTGGTTGTCTGACGCAGATGTCTACATTACAAATCCCACGATTCGACTCGAGGACTGTATGGTACCCTTGCTTCCAGCCAATAAGGACCTACTTATGACACTGGACGCGTGCGGTCACATTAATTCTGGTAATATTCTCTTCCGAAATACGGCGTGGATGCGGGCCTTTTGGGAGAAGGTGTGGCAGAAAACTGACTATTTATATCATGTTTGGTGGGAAAACGCCGCGATGATTAAGGTTCTTGATGAAAACGAAGAAGACTTTGCAAAAACGGAGATTACGGCGCAGCATAAGAAGTTCAATGCGTTTCTCCGAGGGCTCGAAGGGCAGCCATTATGGGAGCAGGGGGATTTTCTCGTCCATTTTGCAGGTGTCTACGACCCGAAGGAGATTGCGAGTTTGATTTCCCAGATTCGTAATGGTCAGACACCCCGACTCCAAATGTAGGGTGTTAGTAGAAATGCCCCCACCTTCTGCAAGTAAGTTAACAGATAATGAACTTCAACTGGCACCTGCTGATTTTGGTTATACGGTGAAAGTAGTTGAGGGAACTGTAGAGCCTGTATTAAATGGAAAGACAGTTACAATTGCTCCCGAGCATGAGCTTAAAATCTCAGTAACAACTCAGCCGGCTACAAATTCTAATGCCGAAGGTGGTGGAAAGGTTAAGAAGAATCGCAAGGAAGCCAATAAGACCCGTAAGAATAAGCAAGATGGTGGCAAGCGCAAGCTGAGTGGGTACATGAAGTTTGCAAATAAGGTGCGCCCTCAACTGATGAAGGAGAATCCTGGCATGAAGATTCCTGAACTTGGCAAGAAGATTGGCAAGATGTGGGGAGAACTCACTGATGCCGAGAAGAAGAGTCATGCGTAGAAGCCATTGCGTAGATTTTTATCTAGTCTTTGAATATAGAATGGACGCTTCTAAGAAGACTCTGCTTGCTGGCGGTCGTCGTACACGCAAGAATCGTGGCAACAACCTTGTCGGTGGTGCCAAGATGGCCACGGGCTCCAAGGCCCAGGTATGGCACGGCACGGCCCGCCACACGTCCGGCGGCCTGACCAAGAAGGATCTTATGCGTCACAAGGGCAAGATTGTGAGCCGCCGCAAGCACGCCGCGGGACTCAAGGCAATCCGCAAGCTGCGTAAGTTAGGCTATGTCGCCAAGAAGGGCACATTCAAGCTTTTCAAGAAGCAGCGTGGTGGCACTATCCCGTGCGAGGATTGGGAGGCGCAGGGCTTTGCGAGCAAGCGGGACTGTTTGGAAGCGCAGTAAATAAATTTACGTATTAAGTCTCTATACTGAACTAAATCTTCTGGTTAAGTATAGAATACAATGAATATCACCATGACTCTATTCACCACGCTGCTGTTCGTTCTCCTGACGCCTGGCATGCTGCTGCGCATCCCCCCTGGAGGCTCTAAGCTTACGGTTGCGCTCGTTCACGGCCTGATCTTTGCCCTGCTCTACCACTTCACGCACAAGATGGTGTGGCGCTGGTCGATGGGCTATGAGGGTTTTGACACTGCTACCGATAGCTGCCCTAACGGGAGAAAGTGTGTGAACCACACGTGCTCTGGCAAGGGCGCAGCAATCGCCTGCTAATCCTCCGAACTTTCAAGCTGTGAAGTGCACCATTTGAGAACCTCACATACATCTTCAACACCAATTTCAGTACCGCGTACTTCAAGTCCCGCCGCATCGTACCATTTAACGGACCGATTCGGACAGACTACAAGCCCAGCCTTCTTCTCTCGAAAGTCTTCTAGACTATCGAGCACAGCCATACCCTGTAGTGTGCCCTGTGCAAGAAACCATTCTTTATATTTTAGCGGAGCGAGTAGAGGACTGAGAAAAGTATAATATGTATCACGGACACTCGGTAATCCACTACCAAAACAGACCCAGTGAACCGACTCAAATCGTTTTAAAAGGACCCCAGGCACCTCCGAGCCGACCCAGAGGACTGAAATCGGCTTGCCAGCATTTTGAAGATAGGATGCAAAGAGTGAATAGTCAATGTTTCCTCGGATTCGGATAACAAAATCCCACGACTCTTGAAAGATTCGCAGCCGTTGTCCTGATTTCAAGTCCTCTGTAAGAACCAGACAACGTCTACCACGAAAGAGAAGTTCTTGTTGAATTCGTAGGAATACCTGAATTGCTTCGCTGAGACCTCCCGCTATGAACAACCGTTTCGGTTCCGTTGTCCATTCAAATGCCTCCAGATGGACGGACATTTTCCTTACTAAAACAGAAGAGTCATTCAATGCTATTTGAACGCGCCACACTCACTACGGTTCTTATTCTGGCTGTTGCAGGACTTTTACTTGATTTACCGTGGCTTTTTATCAGTTCAAAGTGGTCCAGTGACATGATTCGTGATATACAGGGTTCTACCTTAGTACTCAATCCAGTTCCTGCTGTAGTAGTCTATCTGGCCCTCGGCTTCCTCGCAACCATTCCTACAACTCCTGCCGAGTCTTTCGGACTTGGTGCAGCCACCTATGCGGTCTATGATTTTACCAATCTTGCCACACTGAAAAAATATCAGCCACTGTTTGCACTGGCGGATACATTTTGGGGAGGTGTGCTCTTTACACTTTTATTTTATGTCAGATCTTTCTTCTCAATCTGAACTTCAACTGTGCGAAGTTCAAGAGTTGATTTACGACGCTCAGGCTCTACAATTGAATTTCTACGCGGCTCGGCCACTTTGGAGGGTCGGCGTTCAGTGACAGCAGTCACAGATGCTCTACGCTCAGCGACAGCCGAGGCGCGGCGCTCTGTAAGGGCCTGAGCAGCAGGAGAAGACCTCCGTAAGAAAATTCCAACCGCTCCACAACAGACAATAACCACAAGTAATCCAAAGATAGATGAAAATGCGATGGCTGCGACAAGACCTTTTGATAGTGGAGCATTTTCATAGATAATTACAACATTCATAGAGGGTGACCCAGTAGGTGTCATTGAATAAGATGGTGTAATGGATGACGTAAGTGATAGAGTGGGTGTTTGACTTGGTGTAGGTGTAGGTGTTATAGAGGATGTAAGTGATAGAGTCGGTGTTTGACTCGGTGTAGGTGTAGCGGTCAATGTACTTGTCTCCGTTGTTGAAGCACTTGTAGAACCACTTGCTGTTGGTGTTATTGTTACACTTGCCGAGCCACTTGCCGATACACTTGCCAAGCCACTTACACTAGGTATTGCTGTCCGTGTTGCACTTCCAGATGCACTCGCTGTCGCCGTACCTACAGGGGCTGCCGGGCCAAGTTGGCAATAGAGTGCGACCGTTGTTGAAAACTGGCCAGAATTAATCGTGCATCCATAACCGGGTCCTTTAAGGTAGCATGTGTCAGAGTTAGCAATATCCCATGCAGCCATCATATTACAGATTGCCGCCGAGTTTGCAGTGACATAAGCACAGCCAGGAATACCGAGTCCTGCGGGAGGAGAGTTCGTATTTCCCTGTACAACCGAACTCAAAGAAGTACAACTCTGCGCGGCCGCCGCGGCGACTAAAGAAAAAATGGAAACTAAACGCACCATCATTTTTCTACTGGGCCTTTTTATTTTCCCGTTGAGCCGAAGCCACCCTCACCGCGTGCCGTTTCAGGTAAGCTCTCGACGAGAATCACCTCCTTAATCCACCCCATATCAGGAGCTACAATCTGAAAGAGACGCGTACCCTCCTCTACAGTTGACAGTGACTGTATCATGAAATTCTTTACAGGAGCCTTGACGGGACCACGATATGACTTGTCAATGATACCTTCGGAGTTTGCCATGAAGAGGTTCGTCTTACAGATGCTCGACCGCGGTACGAGACGGTAGTGAACCTCCTCCTCAATCTGAAGTCCATGAGTATAATGAGTCGACGCATGCGGCGTAGAGGGTTCCGCTCCCAGAATACGCAGCATCCGTGCTCGGACGCCCTGATTCAGGAAGACAACGGCGTGGCTATAGGCTGAAATTTCCGTAGCCTCGCAATACAGATCATATCCAGCATTCTCATCGCTACGATTCTTATCCGTCTTGTAGTACTTTGTTGCCCAAGGTTCTACAAGAAGTTCTAGACGGTAATGCATTTTCTTATATATACTACACCCATATTAATGCCTCAAATTTTACGATAGAGTATCAACCACCTTCATGACCTCCTGTGCAGAGCGTGTCCAAAATGATTCAGTCGCCTCCTGATTTACACGCCATGCTTGAGCCATTGAATCCCAGCACGCTTCGATCCTCGCATTATATTCATCGAGTGACATTGAATAGATTTTCTGCCGCAGTTTTTCTGCCGTAGTATAGTCATCGAGGTCAATAAACGATTCACGAGGAAATGTGTAATAGACACTGCGATTGTTACGATAGATGGGTAGTGTATTTGTAAAAATCGGGTCCCAGAGTTTCTCACTGATGTAATGCGGTTGTATACAATTCTCCAGAGCAAGATTGTAGTCGTATTTACTTAAAATACCAGGTTTGGTTGCCTGCCAATCGGAGTGAGATCCTTTTGAGACTGTGCCAGGCCACCCCTTTCCGTAAATATCGCAGTAATCCGCACAATTCAGTGCAAAGGTAGCCCTTGCCTCAGTATCTTTTGCATAACTCCTGGGATAACTCATAAGGGCGACCATTTTGATGAGACTATCCTTACAACGATACACTTCGCGATGAAGTGGCTTCAGTGGCAAAGTAGGATGTTGCTGAAAGAGAAAGATTCCGTTGTTAAAAAGAGAATTTTGGTTCCAGAGATTGAAAATATGCATAGGAATTCCGTAGAGGTTGAGTTTTTTTTCTGTGTGTGTTGAAAAATACGGCTCCATCGTCCAGAGAATACACGCCTTTGGCATGGGGCGACGATTTTGAATTCTATGCTCAAGTGCCTGTTTCAATGTAAATTCATTATTTGAAACAAGTACATTTGCCTCAGTATGAGTCTTTACAAAGGTGAGTTGTGCAGGCAAGGGTGATTCATCTGGGTCCCAGACTGTATTCTTCGTTTTACAGAGAACATGGAACTTGAGCCCACTCATCTACAGGTTTATCAAGAAAAGCGATTAAGCCACACCCTTACAAAAATTTGAACTTATGTAGGGGGGTCAAGACCAACTGGAAACTGTGGTCATAGTGGAGTTGCTGGCAATTGTTCATGCGGTAGGCATCAAAATAATGTTAAAGAACTTATTCAAGCAGCCTTTGATAGGATTATAAGAATCTCTTAGATAAACGGATTATGTGCCCACTGTAGCAACGCCTGCCGTTGTACAGGTCTTTATAGGAAAATATCGAGCACCATACAGCGAACAGAACCTCCTGATTTTTCAAACTCACTTGTTTCTACTTGATGAATTTGTTTACCTGTAATCTTTTCAAGCTTCTCTTTCAATCCTACCTCTTGTAATTTATGTGTAACTAGTCTTTTTCCATCTACAACTGCATTCAAACAAAAGGAATCAAGTGTATCTAGAACAGTGACATTTGCTGCACCCAGAAATTTCTTTATTTTGCCGATACTCTTCACACTAAATGCTTTTTTATGTAGGATACACTTAGTATCATCATATTCAAGCATAGAAACATCTAAATGATAATAATCAAAACATTCGATTGGTACAACAAGTAGCTCGGGCGGACGGAGACCTTCTGCCATATAGATTTGAGTTAAAAGCTTCTCCAGAATTTGAAATGTCTTTTCTGTTGACCGATAGCCGTAGCCACAAATCGCTTTTGTTCCTCCATGAAACCATTTGAGTTCAGCTTGTCCTTCAAAAGGCGCATCCTGTGAACCTGGAAAGGATATATTTTTCACACCAAGAGCCTGAAAAAGTGCTTTTAAATACGGAAGTTCACGCTTCCTCTGTGCATATTTCATATAAGGAAGAATCACTGCAGGGTATGAAAGACGAGGCAGCGATAATCCTCCATTTGCAACAAATACAATATCAGAAACAGATACATGGGGCTCAACTTTCACCGATAGTAACGCAGGTAATTCCTTAAGAAGTTCATCATGCTGTCTCTTCACAGTTTTTTTATCAATAGGTGAATGATGACAATACGGATTTTGATTATCCTGCGATTTTTTTATTATAAAGGTATTCGGTTCTATTGCTACACGCAGCATCTACAGATTATACAGAGATTATACATGCGGTGCCTGTCGTTTGAGAAAACGAACACGTATTTTTTGAGGAGAGAAGAACTCTTTGAATACAGCAATTGCGTCACGGGGACTAAATAATTTACAGGAGAAAATATCTAAATAAATATCATTTGTCGCGTCAACAAAATGCGCGGTGATATTGGATGTCTCAATAAGTTGAACGAGAGAGAAACCCTTTTTATCTCCTTTACCAAAATTATTTATCATTGGTTTACCGTACGCGATCATATCAATCTCTTTTACAAGTTTTTTACTAAAGTCGGTGATTGTCTTTTTTGACCGTAGTGCTTCTGGATCACATCCACCCGCCTCCACAATTAAATGATAGCCCCAGTACTTTTTGAGTTTTCGTGTTTGACCCATCTCTATTAGATAAAAGGATTATGTGCCCACTGTAACAACGCCTGCCGTTGTACGGGCCGACAGGTCAGATCACCAGGTGAGCAATTTGCCCGAATTTGTCCTGCATGCCGTGTGAACGCACGCCAGCGCTTGATTTGGATTTCATCAAGTTCAGGAAGCCGCCTACCCATCCAATAGCGACAATACCACTGAAACCATCCGCGCTCATCGGGATTTTTTGCACGGCTACTCAGCACTCCAAAGCGTTTATCTGTACCACCTCCAGGCACCCAACCCGCTTTGCGCCACGCCTTCAGAGGCTGTCGTGACCCCACGCTAAAGGCATTGACGGAAATATCTGCACCTTCGGGACGAAGTTTGTCAAGCATAATCGCACCCGCGTACCATTCGGAAGGAAATTCGCCAATACAGTCATTCAGATACTTTCCTTCAAAGACACCTGCTGCCAACATCTCTCCAGGTGTTGCATACGGTTTGAAGGCCATGGCGGTTCCAGGTGCCTCCTCAAGTATATACGAATACCCCTTCACCATTTTATTGCTCACATGAATTGTATCACCTTTTTTGAATGATGCGAACGGATGACCCTTTCGCTTCAGATGTACGAGCATCTCATCTACACTCATTCCCTATCCTCTCTGTTTTTTATTTATTGAACCTAACATTAAAAAGTACTATAGTAGATGTCGGGAAGCCTGTTCATTTTCTGTTTAGTACTTTTTACAGTAACTGTGTATTTTCTAACACTCTATCCGCCTCCAAAACCCACGCCCTTACATATTGAAAAAACGTATGTAATTAATCTAGAATCCTCTACGGATAGATTAGCCAAATTCAAAAAACAACTTAAGCCTTTTAATATGGAGTTTGAGCGTTGGAATGCGGTCAATGGACGAGAGATACCCAAAAAACAATTTCGTGAAATGGGCGTGGCTCATTGGGCAATTCAAGACTTTACAAAGAAACGTCAGGGTGAAGTCGGTGCACTTTTTTCACATTTGTTACTTTGGAAGTATATCGCAAAACAAGACTATTCATCAAATGCAGGTGTTTTGATTTTTGAAGATGATATTCTACTTGCGCCCAATTTTAACAAACATCTTGACAAAATTCTACAGAAAATACCAAATGATTGGGATATGATTGTACTCGGATATGGTCATGAAAAATACTTTGCTGAACCAGAGGGAGATATTCGGAAAATTAAACGATTTACGGGATGTTATGCATATATTGTAAACCCATCATCTCTTGGAAAAATAATGCCGTATTTTTCATTGCCTGGAGAGGCCGTTGATACAATTTTAGAAGATTTAACTTCACGTTCACTCATAACAATTTATGGACCTTATAATCGAATCGTTGAAACAGGAAATGAAAAAAGTACAATTGTACCCTAAATTTGATAGGCATATACAATAGAATTAAAACTACAAATGCAGTATTCCCATCCTGAGCATCCAATCTCCGCAGAGGGTCGCAGTTTTCTTGCTTCTCTCACTCAAGAGCAACGCAATCTACAAACTCTTGCACAGAAGATGCTCAGCTCCTCCTATTTCATTGAGAAGACCCATGGATTTAAGATGTGGGTTGCAGCAAATGCGATACCGAAGCCTCCCGCAAAAAAGGAGTAGCACATAGAATGAATATAAACCCCAAACCCAACTATCAAATTGGACCTCTTGTAAATGGTAAAAATGACACGGGACTAGACCCCACAGCATTCACTACGCGTGGTTCAGGTGCTGCGAACATTAAGATTCCTGCCCGTAGCGAACGCGTCATTCGTGTTGAAATCAATAGCAATGACCGTGACTTTGTAAAATATCCGAATCCGGCAGACTTTCAATGGGTCGCCCCCTTTCCGATTCAAGGTATTAAGTCAATGACAATCGTGGGTGGAACAGTTCCTGTACCTATCTATACGATTGATGTACCCTATAATTCATTTTCTTTTGATACAGGTACGGCTATAAAGACAGTCACCTTTCCTCCTGGACTCTATACACCCCTCTACATTAGCCAAGTTCTCGCCCCACTTCTCACTGCCGCAGATGGTGTAAATACATATACAGCCAATGTTGATAAAGTTACACAACTTCTGACAGTCAAATCAAACGGTACCAACAATTTTGGATTTTTATTTGGTCCTGGTGCAAATGATGAGTATCGTAATGTATTCAATCCAGGCCTCTCTGCAAAGAAAAATCCGGCCTATATGCTCGGCTTTGATTTGAATGGATCTACCTACGCAGATCCTGTGACGCATATTCTCACCGCACCCTATGCTGTAAATGTAAACCCCCTACAACGTATCTATGTCTACATGAATTACGGAACAACCATTGATTTCCGTGGAATCTTTCTTGGTGGAGGCCGACCAAATCCGACGGCAATTCTCTACTGTACCGACCAAGATTCTGTCTCCTATTTCACAAAAGCCCTCAATAAGGATACCTATGACTCAATTATTGCTCACGGTAACATTATTCCGAGGGTAAATGTCTTTAATATTCGTCTTGAAGATGAATTTGAAAATATTCTGAATCTGAATAATCGCGCTGTCTCCTTTCTAATTGAGATGACAGTTGTCGAGACTTAATGAACAATCTTCAAAAGACAACTTCCGTGGTCACGGGCAATTTCTGAGAAACTTGAGTTTGCACTACCGAGTACTTTGAAAGCCCGTGCTAAGACAAAAAAAGCCGCCGCCGCCTCAATCATTCCCGCTTCTGTATGGCGCTCACGAATGCGTTCAGGAATGCGCATCCGTTCACCAAAACATTCATAGAGTTCGAGCAGCAGTTCTGTATCATCCGATATAAGGGTAAAGTTTTCGCCCGTCTCCTCCGCAATTGCACTCTTAAATACCCAGAGTGGTGAAAGCCGCCGCGCCTTTTCATTATCTGTTCCACGAATGTGAATCACAGTGTGACATAAAAGACCCTGTGATTTCCATTGAGAATAAAGAGCCTCTACCGCAGTACTTGGCTGTAATGACCGCAGATAGCCGAGCCACTTGATATTTGCCGCACCATCTGTACGAGGCCAGAAACAGCCGTGTGACTTGATACGGAGTTCTTCTGTGCCTTCCTTATCTTCAAAAAAGACACGCGCATCCTCTGGGCTGAGCACTTGTGTAGAGACTTCGGGAGATACCATATCTCTGATTTCAACCCATTCAGGAAGTCGTGAGCCGTTAAATAAAATTGAAAATCCCGCAGCGCATTCAGATTTGACAGGCCACCAAATCACGAGTCTCCGGCAGAGCTTCTCTGCCCAACAGACTCCTGATATCATTGCACGGATTCGATTACCGAGTCCAGCATTGACTTCCAAGTTAAGAGTTTTCATTCTACTCGTACTTCGTACGCGTGGCTTAAGCGCCGAATAATATAATACCTTATTACATCACAACACTGGAAACTCTACGGAAACTCGTTTCTCGCTTCGGCACAGCCGGTGACGCATTCTATGTCGCATCCAAGTCCCGTCTTAACGCGAACATTAAGTCGTGGTCCACCCATCTTCCGCAGGTTCGCCCCTTCTACGCCGTGAAATGTAACCCTGACCCAATGCTCATGAAATGGCTCAAAGAGGCTGGCGTAGGCTTTGATTGTGCCAGTGGCATGGAGCTTGAAAAGGCAGCGAAACTCTTTGATACGCCTAGCGAGTTCTCAAACTCAACTGTATTTGCAAATCCGTGCAAGCCGCCTCGCGATCTTGCAACTGCCATACACCTTCAGTCAGGTCCAACCGTGGTCGATTCAGTTGAAGAGGTTCAGAAACTTGCTGCGGTTAAGTGGAAGCAGGGTTCTCTCATTCGCATTGCAGTGGATGACCAAGGTTCCAAGATGCCCTTCTCCAAGAAGTTTGGCGCCGCAGTAAAGGATATACCTGCAATTCAGGCGATTGCTCGGTCGCTCGGCCAAGACATAAAGGGTATCTCCTTTCATGTTGGCTCAGGCTGTCAGGATTTGACTCAGTACTCGAGGGCAATTCAAATGGCACTTCTCTCTCTAACGGCTACAAAGGGTCCTAAGATTGTTGATCTGGGTGGTGGATTTGAAGTGGAGACCTTTCACAAGGCTGCGAAGTTCATCCAAGAATCAATAAGGGCTGTACCGTCCACTCTACCGATTCAATGGATTGCTGAGCCAGGTCGTTTCATGGCGAGCGATTTTCAGGACCTCTTTGTCCCTGTGATTGGAAAGAAGGGAGGTCCAAATGGTTGGCGGTACACGATTGATGAGAGTCTCTATGGTCAGTTCTCCTCTATTCCTTTTGACAGGGCCACGCCCAAGTGGCTGCGCGTTCAGAGTGAAGGAGAAATCAGAGCAAAGACACCAAATCGCAGGCGAATGCCTGGAGTCTTATTTGGAAGAACATGCGATAGTGTAGACATGATTGCACAAAGTGATGACATGGAAGAACTTGAAGTCGGTGATTGGCTCTGGTTTCCTAAGATGGGAGCCTATACGAGTGTCACAGCCACTGAATTTAATGGATTTCCCAAACCAAAAGTTATATATACAGAAGACAGCCAACCTCACCCTATGTTTATGGGATTTGAGCCTTGGCCTACAAAGATTAAAACAGTAAGCCATGTGAATGTCCCTCAGTAAAATTTGATGACCTAAACTTTAAGTTTTTTACATCAAAAGAATGACGACCATGGTTCCAATCGGCAATGCCGGCTATGTTGAACTCCTTGAGACCTTTGGCTCTGACCTTACAGTGGTCAATGCAGCGCGTGTCTCCTTTGCAAAGGAGTCCCTTGAGTTCAATGATAAGGATGCTGGGCTAGTCAAGTATCTCGCAAAGCATAACCATGTAAGTCCCTTCTTTCATCCGCAGATTCGTATGCGCATTAAGATGCCTATTTTCCTAGCACGCGAATGGTATCGCCATACAATTGGGTTTGCTCGTAACGAAGTGAGTCGTCGCTATGTAGATGATGAGCCTGAGTTCTTTATTCCTGAAATCTGTCGTGAGCGTGACCCGAAGCTGAAGCAGGGATCAAAGTCAGAAGAGGTGAAGGATAACTTTCTCTGTGTTCAGGCCATGAAGGAGGCGGTTACAAAGTGTCATCATATCTACACGGCACTTCTTGAACAGGGCGTCTGTCCTGAGCAGGCACGCATGATTCTACCCCAGTCAATGTATACGGAGTTTATTGAGACGGCAAGTCTGGCGGCCTATGCGCGTCTCTGTAATCTGCGCCGTGACCCTGGCGCACAGAAGGAGATTCGTGAATATGCGGATGCCGTTGTCAGTCTTCTCGAGCCAAAGTTTCCAGTGAGCTGGGTTGCACTCTGTAAGGCTGAGTAAAGTCCGTTTCCAAAAATTTGATTTTTTTGGCTTCACTATAAATCAGTAGAAAAATGTCAATCTACCAGTCTACCTGTGAACGATTCATCTGTAGTCCTGTTGCGTCAGGTCTTACTGCGATTCTCTCTGCGGTCTACTTTATCACCTATCCTTCTTTCTCATCATTCATTCTCACAGCAGCTCTTGTAAAGGGTGTCGATCTTCTTCAGAAGGCGCTTGTAAAGTATGACATTGAGCGATTTAAGAGTTTCCCTCGCCCTGTTGTTGAGGAGGAGCCACAGGAAGAGGAAGAGGAGGTACAAGAGGAGCCAGAGCCTAACGAAGAACTAAAGGATGACACCGAGTATCATGCAAATGATGAGCGTGAAGAGGATGAAGAGTATATTCCTTCTCATAAGCCTACTCTGAAGCGCCGCACCTACAATTTGCGAAATCGTACGGAGTAGGACGAACCAAAAATTTGATTCACTCTTTCCCACCTAAACATCGGTCGTGAAGGAAGTATGGAAGAGAGCCAAGGCTTCTCACAGCAATCCTCTGAATATAATTTTTAGAAGCCTGCTTAGCTCTCTTATATAGTATCTCTTATATAGTATCTCTTATATACTTACTCACCAAGGCTTCTCACAGCAATCCTCTGATTAAAATCCTTTCAAGAAGCCTGCGTTCAAACACACCTAACCCACTCAAAGTCTATACTATAGTTTTCCATTAATGTGGTAAAATTGTAGTATATGCTTTGAATTTAGTCTTTCCTGCACTAAGTAGCCAGATTAAGAATCCACACAGCAATCCCCCTATTATATACTATTTGGATTCTGGGCTACACACAGCAACTCACACTAACATATCACACTAGCATATCACACTAACATATCACACCAACATATCACACCAACATATCACATAGTTTGGCGCTATAGTCTAGTGGTCAGGACAGGAGGCTTTGAACTCGTAAAGTGCTACTTTACTCGTTAGCGACCTCTTAACGCAGGTTCGATCCCTGCTAGTGCCTTTAAGAGTTGATTGTCTCTTTCAAAAAACAATCATGCACTATGATGTCCGAGTGCTTCGGCACACGCCCATCATTAGTTTCACTAGGATGTCCGAGTTGGTTAAGGAGGCAGGCTTAAGATCTGCTGACGCGAGTCGCATGGGTTCGAATCCCATTCCTAGTAAAGAGTTTGGTGCTTCTTTCCAAAAAGCACCTGGTGATCATACGATCCGTTTGCTGTTCTCGTCAAACAGCATATCCGAGCTTCTTCAAAGCACGGTTTGCAACTTTGTTGCCCTCCGATGTAGTGTAAAGGTTAGCATAGGTCTCTTTCACAGACCAGATCCGAGTTCGATTCTTGGCATCGGAATTAAGTTGGCAACTCTTTAAAAGTTGCAACTAACGCAAATAGTTCAGTGGTAGAATAACGGGTTTCCATTCCGTTGACACGGGTCCGATTCCCGTTTTGCGTAAACAGTTTGGTTCTTCTGTCAAAAAGAACCTGGTGGAGGACAACAATCTTCTTATTACCGGTTTAACTCAGTATGGTAGAGTGTCGGCCTTTTATGATATTAATACTGTCATAATGTCAGCCGAACGTCATGGGTTCAAGCCCCATAACCGGTGTATTCATTTTTTTATGAAATCAATCTTTGGTTTTATAAGAACTTCCAAATATATCCTCCAGCAGTTTTATTTCTTCCATTACAAACACCAGATATACATCTTTCATTTACATTTGTTTCTACACTTGCTCTGTGAATACTTTCAAAATATTTAATTAATTCACTTTCTAAAGTATACATTCCAACTTCTCTCCTATGCACTGATTTTTTACCATAGTTTGGATTTTTATTACCTATTGTTTGTTCTATCCTCTTTTCTCTAAATTCAGGAGTCCAAACAGAATTAATTTCATCTTCAGTCCATTTTCTTCCGTATTGTGGATTCTTTTCTCCTTTATTTAATTCTGATAATTTTTTTAAAGTATTTGGATGGTGTTTTGAATTCATACCACCTCTTTTGAGATTATATCCGTTTGGACAAATAGTATTAAATTTATTTATGTATTCTTCTTCAAATTTATTACAATCATTATTAAAACATATACAAATAATTTTAAATTTAAATTTATCAATTCCATACTTTTTATATGCTCGTAATAAATAACTTCCACACGATTTTTTATCACATTTACGATGTGCTTTCCATCTTCTCTCAATATCTTCTTGCTGTGTTTGCCCTACATACCTCTTTCCAGTTACTGTATTTGTTATAAGATAAATGTATCCCATAGTATCCGGGTCAACCCTATACTATATAATTAAATTTTTGTGTTATATATAAAAATTTGAACTAATTTCACTACACTAGTAAATTTAACAAAATGTCCCAGCGTATTCATGCTTCTATTGTAGATGAGTCCATCAAACTCTCAGTTCCCTATGATGAATATACTATCATAAATGCCTTTTACGCATTCTATGCTACTCTTCCTCTTGAAGGTGATAATCATAGATGGGGTGTTGAAGATGATAATGCATGGAGTATTGAACTTTACAAACAGAAACGCTATATGACGGCCGAGCAAGTCTTTCAATGCCTTTCCAACTTTACACAGAACTTTCAAGATCGCCATGCGATTAAGGATCGCATGATTGGAAATATCTCTATTCTTGCAAAAATTCCCTACGATGAGGTTGAGGCACTGGCAAAGATTCACTTCAAGTAGATTCTACTTAAAAATCATGTAGCTATATCTATAAATGCGCGTAGCTATTCTTTTGGCAGGTCGTATCAAGGGCTGGGAGTATACAAAAGATGCACTTAAGAGTCTCCAAAACAAATATAATGCAATCTTTTTTGTATCTCTAAACCAAGAGGCTGCAGACGAATCAACGCTCGCTTTTTGTGAGTATTTTAACTTGACTCCAGAACAAATTGCATATACACCTACACATACACCTGAAAAATATAGACAGTTTCATCCTGATGGACGAGAGCACAATTTCTATTCACAGTGGTTTCATGTGCGAAATGCATTTGATTTATGCAAAGAGTATTGCCTTAAAAAGAATAGCCTCTTTGATGTAGTGATAAAATATCGATCTGAAATTCAACCAGAAACAATTCTGGAAATATCAGATGTTCGGCCAAACCGATTCTACTGTCCCGTTCATCCCGCCTATCAAACAAATGATCAAATGGCCTATGGAGATTTTCATATGATGGAGGCTTATAGTCGCCTTGTTAATTTGTATGAATTTTTTTATACTAATAAAATGCTTCTCTATTCTGGTGGTGTTCCGAGGCCAACTGAGTGTGTTCTTTTTGATTATCTAAATATCTTGGCGCACTATGATAAAATAGATGTAATTTATATTGATTTTAAGTTTTATCTAGATGGTCGCGGCAGATAATCTAACTTTTTTTTTCTCATTTAGTAAATGCGAGTTGCAATACTTTTGCCAGGTCGAATCTATGGATGGCAATATTGTAAAGAATCTCTTAAGCGTCTACAAGAAAAATACAATGCTACATTTTTTGTAAGTCTTAATGCTGAGGGCCCCGATGAATCATCCATTGCATTTTGTTCGTATTTTAACCTTGGCCCAGATCAAATTAAATATACTACTACAGAAACACCCGAACAGTATAAACAATATGATATATATCGTGATAGACCCTACAATTTTTATTCACAATGGTTCCAAATAAAATCTGTATTTACTCTACTCAAAAACTATGCCAGTAAACATAGTATTCAGTTTGACTGTATAGTTAAGTATAGAGCGGATATTGATTCAAAGGATATCCTTCCACTTGAATATCCACAACTGCATCGTTTCTATTGCCAAGTTCATCCTGTATTTCAAACAAATGATACAATTGCATATGGTGATTTTGAAATGATGGAAAAATACAGTCGCCTTGTAGATTTTTATGAATATTTTTACCAAACTGGAATGCTACTGTATGGAAGTGTGAGACAGCATGTAAAACCCACTGAAATACTCCTTTTTGACTATATGTGCCTACTTGCAACTATTACAAATCCACGAATTGATATCATTTATTTTGATTTTGACTATTCTCTTCATCCAAAACGACATGTACTAGAGAATTTTACTCTCAATCCTCTACTCGATTAGCATAGGGTATGTACGCCCATGGCAGAACTTCGCGATTGTCTCCATCTTATCGAACCCAATATGACCCGTGCCCATGTAGGCATGTCGATCAACACAGGAACCACATGGCGTAGCCGAATCATTGTAATGAATCAGCTTGACCATACCAGGCTCGGTCGAGACCTTCTGAATATAGTCAATCGGCTCAGAGCCGCAGGCAAATACATGGCAGGTGTCAATACAGATACGGATACGAGAATCAGCAAAGTCGCGCACAAACTCTACAAACTCTTCATACTTTGTCAATGTCTCTGTACCTTGACCAGCAGGTGTCTCCAGAAGGATGGGACACTCTGGGCTCGCGTGTTCCATGGCTGCGAGTAGATTAGTCCGCATATTTGCGAGAGCCTGTGGAAGCGGCTTATCGGTTGACTTTCCTACATGGACCACGACTCCGCGACATCCAATGGTCCTCGCGTAGTCCAGATTCTTGATGAGCAGCGCCGTATGATATCCATCCTGAATGGTAGGATCCGCACAGAGATTAATGATGTACTGACTATGAATGAAGAGCTTCAGGCCAGTCTCCTGCATGGCCTTTGCAGCCGCTGCGAGTTCCTCATCCTTGATGTTCATATGCGAACTCTGTGTGCTTCCCAGGAAAATCTGGTAGGGCTTTGATGTGCCTGCGGCGGCAAGTCCCTGAATGGTTGTCACAAGAGACTTCTGCTTGGCCGCATGAAAGCCAATATCATAGGTCTCGCGAATCATGGCTCCGCGAACCATGTCTAAAACCGCATTTGCACTCTTCTTCTTAGCAGCAGCATTTAAGAAATCGCGATAGGCTACGCGGCCCTCCCATTCACGAATGTTGGCATGCCAGATCAGCTCCTGGAGTGGAAAGACTAGAAAGAGGTCAGTCGCCTCAGGAGCCAGGGCTCCATACGCAAAGACCTGATAGAGGAAACTCATCCAGTTCTCCTTCATCTGTCCAGTCAACTTCACCTCAAAGATTTGGGTGTCTGTACGACCATCTGGATGTCCCTCGATTGCATCAAATGAGACGACCTCATCATAGCGAAGCGTGGCACCGCGTGTAATTGCATCCATCTTGCGTCGCGTAGCGACAATATGGTCAATGAACGGTTGGGTTGTCTTGGAGACACGAATCTTATTGAGCAGAGTCTCCGTGAGACTGGGGTCCATCGTCTTTGCTGCGACACAGACAGCATCCATGGTGACTGCATCAGGCGCAAGGCGCAGAAGTTCCTCCGCTACACAGCCCAGTATCGAGTAGCACTCCTCCTTCTGAAAGACAGTGAGCAGAGCATTTGGATAGCGAACAGCCTCTGTAGCCGGCATCTTGACCTTTGGCAAGAGCTTCTTGAGGTCAGCACGCTCGGTGGTGGTAAGGGCGCTGAGAATAGCACGAACACGAGTGCGGTCAGACATTTTGGTATACCTTTTCATGAACCGCAAAAAAACTTCAAATTTTATTGACCTTCACGCATTAGCACAGGGCTCACAAAGAGCCCACTTGCGTGACCTCTCTTTTGAGATATTCTTACCACAGTCTCCACACGTCTTCACATATAACGCAGATACAGCCTCCTTAATCTCTGCAATAACTTCATCTGTAATAGGTCCAATAAGCATGACCATCATAGGCTTATCACCACCTGTCTTATCAGTATATGCAATCCACAATCGTCCTCGAGAAAACCACACCTCCTCTTCAGGATAAAACTCGGGAGATATGTATCTCTTGTATTGGCCAATAAACTCCTCTACAACATCCTCTAGCTTTACAGTATTGATTCTATCATAAGCATCTGAATACTCGAAGGTGACGATTTCAAATGACATTGTTTCTACTAAAAAATTTGAAATAGTAAGTACCGGTTCAAATTTTTTAGTTACTATGCAGGCAATTGAATTCAACTCCAAGTCAGAAGCGTTCTCTGAGCTGAGTAATTTCTATGGAGCTCCCTTTACAGTTGGGGGTAAGAGTTATCCAACAGTAGAGCACTTCTTCCAGTCACAGAAGTTTCCAGGTGATCCTGTACTTCAGGAGAAGATTCGTACAGCAAAGACACCCGTAGGAGCAAAGCGTATGGGGCAGGCCAAGTCAGAACATTTTCGCGGTGATTGGGAGGAAGTTAAGGAGACAGTGATGCTTGAAGGGCTGAGGGCCAAGTTTGCTCAGAATCCCCAAGTAGCGGCCTTGCTACGTTCTACAGGGACTGCTGCGCTCTATGAAAAGATGCCTCGGGATTCTTATTGGGGAACGGGACCCAATGGATGTGGTCGGAATCGTATGGGGCGACTTCTAGAGCAGGTTCGCAAGGAGCTTTAGTTACGACGCGTCTTACGCCCGCGGTGCACCTTACGGCCTTTACGCGTCTTACGACGACCCCCAGCAACTGCATTGCGGATATTTCGAGACCAGGCAGGGTCAATATTCTTCAAAAGTGAGGCATTTGGACGAGGAGTCAGTACGATTTTTTTCGCAGCATTACAACTCTGATTCCAGAAACGCTTTACATTTAACCACTGCGTTTTATGCGTATTAGAGGGTGTACTATTAATAATCTGTGTAAAAGCATTTTTAGGCACAGTACTACAAATATTTTTAACTTCTCGTGCAGGTGCTTTAATTGTTTCTATCTCATTCTTCATCCTACCTAAGGGCAGGATAAAATTTGACTTAAGGAGGTGCCACTACAGGTAATTAGGAAGCTCCTGTGGCGCAGTGGATAACGCGTCCGCCTTCTACTGTGGGTTTATCCCTTGGTCGTAAGCGGAAGACCGTGGGTTCGACCCCCACCAGGAGTATCCTAAAGTGCCTCTTTAGCAAAGTTGGTTATTGCATCTGTTTTGTAAACAGAAGGCCGCGTGTTCGATCCACGCAGGAGGCAAAACCCCAGTCCTGGGTTACATGGATATCTTTGCTCTCATAGCTCAGTTGGTAGAGCTTTGCTCTTATGTCAGTTACGGCATGCATGTTAGGCAAAAGTCGGTGGTTCGATTCCGCCTGAGAGTATATAGATTTTTTTATGATGTCAATCTTTGACTTTATAAGAATTTCCAAATAAAACCACCTGCTTTCTTATTTTCTCCACGACAAACTCCTGAAATACATCTTTCATGTATACCTGTTTGTATACTTGCATCATGAATACTATCAAATCTTTGTATTAATATACTATTTTCATCAAATATTCCAACATTTTTTCTATTTACAGATTTTTTGCCATAGTTTGGATTCTTCTTGCCAAGAGTATCAGTACTTCGTTTTTGTCGCAATTCCTCCGTCCACTTTTTTCCAAACATAGGATTCTTTTCGCCACTAAATAAATCAGAAAGTTTCTTTATTGTATCTGGATGACATTTATGATTTTTTCCTCCAGATTCTAGATTATATCCATTTGGAGAAATAGTATTAAACTTTTTAATATATTCTATCTCATATTTGTTACAATCCTCATCAAAGCATATGCAGAGTATCTTAAATTTAAAATTGTCAACACCATATTTTTCAAATGCTTTTGAAAGATATCCTCCCTTTTTTGAATAATTACCAGTTTTATGTTGAATCCATCTCTTATTTACATCAAGTTGAGTTGTTTGTCCAACATACTGTTTACCCGTAATTGTATTTGTAATAAGGTAAATATATCCCATATGATATACTTACACTAGTACAATATTTCAATTTTGTAGATCCAAATAAAAAGAGTACAGCCTTACTTCCAAGATTCAACCGGTCCCTTTTGAACATATGTAATTTTAATCTCAATTGGATTTACAATCTCAATATGACCCGCTCTAGGCGGCACAACCTTTTCAACCGATGCCTGTTTGGATACAAGCCGTGCTTTCATATAGATTCCAAAACTGGCCGCAAGAAGGAGAAGTGAGACAATATATCCAGGCCCCCACGATTCAGCAAAGATGAGAATATTTGCAAGAGAACCGAGCAAGGCTCCAGAGGCCTGTGCAAATTCAAAGAAGAATGCATTTGCATACTGAATCGTCGCGTATTTACTATTTCGAATAAGCAGTTTGAGTAGAGGAAGTGCTACACTTACGCAGGCTAGAAGAACCATTCCTTGATAGCTTGCACTAATCGTGGTCAAATCACTGTTCCAGCGAACAATCTCTTTTGTAAATGTACTGTAGGCTACTGTCAGGACGGCCGCCTCCAGACTCGCAATAAGCGTCATTTCAATGATTCGCATATTAACATCTATCCACTGCAACTGTAGATACTCTTGCCACACCGTCATACACGCTACGAAGAAGGAGGCACCAAGTGCAGAGGGTATACCAACTTGAAAATTTCCATTCGTATCAGATGTGAAAACAGAGATTGAAATACTAAGTGCAGAGGCAATACAGCAGGCCACCGCTCCAATATGCCATGCATTAAACTTTTTATTCAGAAAGAGATAACTCAATAGCATAGTAAATAGAATACTTGTGCTTATGAGAATTGTAAAGACGCTTCCTGGAATTACATTTACACTTTCACTACGAAGAATTGTGACAATAAAGGTGAGGACACCCATGCCTGAATACTGAACAAAGTTGTCCATCGTCATCGAAGAAACCGATACTCGCCTCTGATACAAATAGATGGGAATCATGAAAATCCACATCTGATTGCTCAAGAGCGCAGTATATCCTGGTAGACTCAGAGGTGGAGTATTGTAGTTTAGACTTTTAATCGCAAGTGTTTCACCTGCCGAAGAGACTGCATAGGCAAGTCCAAAGAGAACTGCTAGCAGATGTTTTTGCTTAAATTGACTATAGTTGAAAGAAGGTATCACCATTTTTCAACTATACAAAAGGGTAGGCTTACTAACTACAAGCTCCACTACTCAAATTTACGGTCGTATCAGTGATACAAAAATAAATAATCCTAGCACTTGCCACACTGATTTCGCAGGGCGAGCAAAGGAGAAGAGATCGACGATGACATTGTTCCAGAGGAGTTGGCCGATAAACGCGAGAATAACTAGCGTAATGACAAACGCAACGAGAGTTGCAATCAGTTCTACATAGGTGTCACGGCTCTTCTCGGCCTGAGGTGAGCCGGACATACCCTCAACAACCGCACGGGTAGCACCACCGATTAAACTGCTGCTCATTTCTGCTCTAGCGATAGATTTTTAGAAAAGTGGTCTCGAATACTATTCTCTGGAAGCCAGAAGACTTTCCTACCTACCGTTGCACGATACATGCTCCTGTCTTCCATATGGGCTACATTTCCTAGAATACGATTACCAGGCAGTATCCCCCCATCAACCCCTACCGCACCGCACCTACAGACTTTATAATCATGTACAGATGTGCTTTCAATTGTATCGGTACATATCTTACAGTAAATTGCATGTCGTATTTGGGTGTATTTAAGACCACCAAATAGAATAGTCGACATTGTCTTAAAAAAGAGCCTAGTTTAAATTATCTCAAATTTACTCCGTCTCGTAGAGGAGACTCTCCTTCACCTTCGAGCCACGGTGCTCCTCAAAGTACTTCATAACTTCAGCCGCCTTTGTCTCAGACTTCAGGTGCTCAGAAAGCAGCCGCTGGATATTCTTATTCCCCAGTGACTCCTTTGAAGTCTTGCGACGGTAGAGAATACGGCCACCGCTGCTCTTCAGATCAAGGGCACCGATATTATTCCGCTTCATCGACTGCAGAATCATCTCCTCCAGAGCCTTCTGACGCTTCGTCTTCTCACGCATCTGGTCCTTTAGTTCCTTGGTCTCATCTACCAGAGCCTTCCAGGTCTTAATCAGATTCGGTAGGCTGGTCAGGTCATTTACGCTATCCGTGGGCGCATCTGCAACAGCTACAACAGGGGCGGTGGTAATGGGTGCACTCATTCTGATTATTAAGTCGCAGAGAGTTTAAACTCAAATTTTTGGGCACTTAACGGGTCGCCCATTGTCCATCCACGCTTCAAGATCCTTATTAGGATTTCTAATCTTTCCATTCAGTGCATGCCACTGAATATCAGAATGGTCTGTGTGATTCATGCGAACAGGTGTTGTTGTGCTGACCGCACCAAACCAATACGGTCTCTTTCCAAATGTGCACGGTCCGTCATAGACTGTATAGTCAATTCCTTCATAATATCCAGACTCTTCGATGACTTCACGAATCGCATTTGCTAGATAGGACGCATCATAGTCCTCGTGAGTTCCCTTTGTAAATCCCCAAGAGCCGGTATACGCATTTTTCACAAGAAGTACTTCCTGATTTCTCAGTAAAATAACACCTGCACCAGGAGGTGCTGCTTCAGAAGTAAAAAGATTGAGTAATCCAAGAACAAAGAAAGCGAGCATCTATCTTCTACTCTGAAATCTTTGTAACCGCCGTTTCACCAACACGCGCAGCAGGCTCCACATACTGGAGTCGCAGAAACTCGAAGATGGCCTGCTCATCTGGCATGAAGGGTGCAGCGACTGCATCCGCTGCAAGAGGCTTCAGGATATGCTCATTGAGTGTATAGCCGCGCGTTAGCGCATGAGAACGGAAGGCCACATTGAAGGTATCTGAACCCGTGAAGTAGAGCACCGCATATGCATACTCCTTGTACGGAGTCAGTAGAAGATCCAAGCGCCGTGCCTTAGCCGTCTCACTCAACTTGACGACGGCCATACACTTCTTGTCACCCAGTGCAAGAATATCCTTGATGTAGCCGGACCTACGCAACTTCTCTACATAGTCATGAAAGACCTTCTTCTGAGCCGCAGGCTTTGCATCCACATCAGGAATTGTAATGAGCATGTCAATGTCTCCAGAGGTCGCCGCCTGCCTGCGGAAACTTCCTACAATGTCTCCCTGACACTCAGAAGGCAGAGCAGCCTTGAGCCACTTCTCATGAGCGAGCATCTCTTCACGAGGAATGCGCTGAAGAATGTCCTCATAGTACTTGAGGCCCATGACCTGGACGTCGTTGAGAAGACGCGTCTTCGTCCTGAGGTCTTCAATGCTGGTGACACCCGCAGCCACGAGTTCACGCGCCTTGACAGGGCCAATGCCATGAACCCTGAGCAATTGGTTATAGAGGTCCATCTTGAGTTCAACACGGGTCTCTGCAGCCGCCTTCAAGCCTCCAGTATCAAGAATCTCCTGAATCTTCGCCTTAATCTTAATGCCGATGCCCTTGATGCCCTCAATATCTGCGATTGTTCGAATTGCCTCTAGTGGCCGCAGGCCATTGATGACCTTGCGATAGGCGAGTGCACTGAACTTCTCTCCACGAATGATGTCGCCTTGCTCCATGGTCTCGAGTTCACTGATGATAAGATTCTTCTTGTTGTCAGCCATGGTGTATTGATGTACAATACAATTGGATGTCAATCTACTTCAAATTTTTACTCAAATAGTTTTGTAGGCTTCAAAGAGCCCGTCATGTAACGATTAAAAAGGAATTTCTTCTCATCCACCTTCTCCAGAACCACATGTTCAAAGGTGTTAAATCCGAAGACCATATGAATCATATAGCCTGCACGGAGAGTGCTGATGAACTTCTTGCGTTCAGCAAACACCTGGTCACGGCAGAACTGCTCCATCTCATACATCAGATTCGGTATGTACTTATCAGATTCCGTATTATTCACATTTCCACGAGTGTAGCGTGTCGCATAACTATTTACATATACATGGCGCTCACCCTTCTTATTCTCGACCCAGAGAGCCCAGCAATCATCTCCAAGAAGTTCCATGACTTGTAGCGCTTGGTCAAAAGAAATAGTTGATTCCTCTTCACATAGCGTAAAATTGTGGGGTATCGGATAATCAAAGTCCATTCTATCCCTGGTTTACACTTTCTTTTCCCCAATTGTATCGAAGACGACCACTTTATTTAGAAGAGGGGCCTCCTTATTCTTGGTCGGCGCAGCGGGTGTTAAGATTCTGCGCGAATGCGGGTCAAAGAGTGTGTGGGCGCGTTTCAGTGCAGATTCCTTCTTAGGGCCATCGCCCGTTGGCTCAATGATGACAGGATGCTCTGCACGAATCTCTGAAATCCTCGAATCAATCAGCCGACCAATGCGGGCATCCAAGTCGGGAAGAACTTGCTCGCGCATGAGTTTCTTCTTATGATACATCATCATTGTGATTTCAGATGCAATCTGTTGCATGCGTGACTTCTTGTCTTTGAAAACGGTCGTATGTTCAATTCCGTGACAGATATCAGGCTTGGCAAGATTCGGCAGGTCCTTGAACTCCTTTTCGAACATCGCAATAATATTGTCGGGAATCGGAGGGGCCTGTTCAATCATACGGTCGAGTTCCGCACGGCAGATTTTCAGAAAATCCATGGAGTCAATACGGTCATTCGGGTGAAGCGATAATTCAACCGCAATTTGGCGCTGAAACTTACCCCATTGAATGGACGCAACGCGATTCGACTCGCTCAGTTGTGCATATCGGAAGAAGTTACCGAGTGTCGTCATAATTCCCGCAATAAGTGAGACACCACCAATGGCAAATTGCGCATATTTCTGATTTTCACGATCATCACCTACAAGTTGCCCCAAGCCAACGGACGCAGTGCCCGTAAGTGTTGTAAGGATAATCACTGGAACGGTCATTCGCATATTCGCCCGCGAATACTGCTTCTCACAGCGATCGTGCAGCCAACGATAGCAAGCAGCAACATCCGCCCACTTTGCCATGAGTTCTTCTTGCTCCTCCGTCCAACCGTTGTGAAACTTTCCCTTACGCACATTCCCTGATAAGTCCTTTACAATAGGACCCGCAGTAGGTGAGTTGGGTGCTGTGGAAGCTGCGCTCGGTGCTGCAGTAGGTGCAGTAGGTGGTGCCACAATAGGAGGAAGGCCAGTTGCGGGTGCAGGCGCTGACATCTACTCTTTACAAAAAAAATCTTTTGAAAGAACGAGAATTTTAGTTAGCATCAACAAATGCCGCCCGAAGTTCAGAATAACTGATAAAGTCCTCAAGTCTGAGGTCAGTCCGTTTCATCTGACCTGTTTTTGTCTTATCAAATGTATTCGAGCTATGAATCACATGAAGAATTGTTTCAGAAGGATTCAATTGAATCATTGGAACTGTGAATCCGCGTAGAAATCGCCTTTCAACCGCGCAGACTTCAGCGGGGTCAAAGAGTTGTTTTTGACTATAGGAGCTCTTCCAAGCAAGTGTACAATTTAGCGCATGCTTGTTATGATACGGTCCTGCACGATGCACTTCGCCTGTTGCTGTTGAATACATATAGACGAGACTTGTTCCAGCCACTTCGCACCATGGATTTGCCGTAAATGCTGCGACGGCGCTTGCAACACGCTCTGGAGGATAATAGTCATCATCATCCATTACGACAAGAATATCGCCACGAGCCTCGTAGACAAGTCGATTCAACTTGGTTCCCATCGGCTGTCGTCCTTCAGAACGAATGTAGCGAATATTGGGAAGACATAAGTCAGTAAAGAATGTTTCTACAGACTCTTCACCATCATCGAGAATAATCCACTCCATATCTTCATGCGGATATGTCTGATAGGCGTACATCGTAATCAGACGAGGCATGAATCGCGCTCGATTCGCAGTGGAGGTAATGACTGATACGCCGACCATTTTCTTACAAAAATATGTGCATATATGTACCTCAAATTTATGCCTTGGCACCACGACCACGACCTCGGCCACCGCGCCCCCTAAATCCGCCACGACCGCGACCTCCACCGCCAGGAGTAAAGTTCCTCGCCTTATTCTTCAGACTCTCTTGATAAATCTTCACCGCTTCGGTTTCTGTAAGCTTCTTGATATCAATCCCATCAGGAACACCTGCAAACTTCTTCTCCTTCAAGTCCTTCTTAAACATATAGATACCATATTGGCTCTTACGGAATTCAAAGGGTCCAAGCACATGAAGAGTTGCGCCCGCCTTTTCACGCAACTTCGTCTCAATCTCCTCCATTGTCTCCGTACCCACAATACTCAACTTAACATCACCCCAGACCACATACACACCAAACGGCCCCTTCTTCTTTTCAACCTTCTTTCCATCAATGGTTCCCACCAAGTCCCCACCCATTTCAACCTTCTTCTTTTCTACAAAGGCTCGCACCATCTCTTCCGTCAGGTCGTCCCACTTCACACCCTCAGGCCAGCCATAGAACTTCGTATTCTCCTTATCGTCCTTATCTTCAATAAGAATCAGCGGCCCCTTCTTTGACTGAACCGCCTTCAGCCCATCTCCAAACTCCTTCTGACGCTCAGAATTGACAACTGCGGATGGCACGGCTTTTAGAGTCTCATAGCGTTCCTTGTACGATGCCCATGTATCGCGCAGTACCTTCTTCCATTCCTCCTCGCCTTCAGCAATCTTGTCCAGCCGCGTCTCCATAAGTGCAGTGAATCCATAGTCAAAGAGGTCACTGAACTTATCAGCACAGAATCCCATGACCCGTTCACCAAGCGGCGTCGGCCCCAGCTTATCCTTCTCCGCACCCATGCTCTGCTCAAAGGTCTCGCGAGTCGCTGGCCACTGATTTGGTACAAGCTTGTAGCGAGTACGCTGAACCTTTTGAGCAGGCTTATTCACCTTCTCTACATATTTTTTGTCTTGAATCGACGCAAGAAGAGCGGCAAAGGTGCTTGGACGACCAATGCCCTTTTTCTCCAGCTCACGAACAAGAGTCGCCTCTGTAAAGCGACCTGCAGCCTTTGTCTCATGCGGATACGCTTCAAGGCTCGACCATCGTAGCACACTGCCTGCTTCAATACCGCTCACCTTCTTCCAGAGTTCAGCTTCTGCATCGGCAGTCTCCTCCTCTTCATCAAGGTTAGCCGTGTTACCAAGACGTCGCCAGCCTTGAAAGGTTGTGCGCTTCACTGCAGTCGTCCAATCAAATTCACACGGGTCACCCTTTGCCCTGAAGATAAGTTTGCGGGTATCTCCACGACATGTAGCCATCACACTCTGAACCGCACGATTCCAGATGAGTTTATAGACCTTACGATCTCCTGCTGACCAATCTTCAGTCGCTGGCAACTCAGTCAGTTCAAAGTGAGTGGGACGAATCGCCTCGTGCGCCTCCTGTGCCTGTGGCGCCTGTGGCACCTCTGTAGCCTTGGTCTTCTTCTTTGGCGCTGCTGGCGCAGGCGCAGCAGCAGGCCCACCCACATACTCCACTCCAAATGCTTCACGCACCCATGACTGGGCCGCGACCACTGCCTCCTCTGAAATCACTGCCTTATCCGTTCTCATGTAGGTGATATGTCCCGCTTCATACAGACGCTGTGCAGCCTGCATGGTGAACTTAGGATTCATTGCATGCAACGCACTCGCCTCCTGCTGAAGTGTGCTCGTAATGAGTGGCCGAGGTGCAGCCTCCGTCCATGGCTTAGTTTCCGCCTTCTGTACAGTCCCCTCCATGACATTGTAGATATTCTCCAAATAATTCTGAGCGGACTCCTCATCTTCAAGATCCTCCGTCATGGCCGCGGGCAAATCTGACCAGACTCCCTTCACTCGCCATGAGGAACTCACCTTAAAGTTTGTAATCTCTCGTTCACGGTCAACAACAAGTCGCAATGCAGGTGTTTGACACCGACCTGCACTGAGTGCGTGTGCAATATGTTTCCAGAGGAGTGGACTAATCGTGTAACCAATCATCATATCAAGCACTGCGCGTGCCTGCTGTGCATTTACACGATTCATGTCGAGTACACGCGGCTTTGCGACAGCCGCCTTGACAGCCTTTTCCGTAATTTCATGAAACACTGCGCGTGCTGTTGTTGCAAGAGGCAACTTTAGAAGAAGTGCAACCGAGTACGCAATCGCCTCCCCTTCGCGGTCATCATCCGCCGCGAGATAGACCTTTGTGACACCCTGTGCGGCCTCCTTGAGTTGCGCAATGGCCTTTCCCTTCTCCTTGAGCCACTGGAATCGCGGCTCAAAATCAGCCTCAAGGCCAACAGCCGTCAAATCCTCTTCAAGGGCGCGGATATGTCCCATAGAGGCAATCACACGCCAACCTGGACCCAGAAATCCTTGGATCTTTTGACACTTTGCAGGTGATTCGACGATGACGAGATTCATTCTGCTTTTTCTTACAAGGCCCATATAAAACAAATTTTCCCCTACCTAAATTTGAACTTGATGGGAGCCTGTTCTTATGTTAAAAAGCATTCATGAGTGCGAATCGGTTTGCAGCTCTTGCATATGATGATGATGATGAGATTCCTATGCTTCCACCTGTAAAACCAGAGGTTGCTATTCATACTCCTAAGACTCCACCGTTTCCCGAACTACCCCCATCCATACAGAGACCTCTTAGCAAGGTTTCAATTAAGAATCCAAAGCCGCGTTCATCCCGCACCTACTCCTTTTATGATATTGCCAGGCCTATTCAACCAAATGTCTATGCAATTGTCGATGATACTGGACTTGCTCCTCCTGATGTTCCACCCTCCTCTCCTCGTCAATTTCCTGATGCCCCACCCTCCTCTCCTATAACTACACTTGCGGACCGCTTGCGAAGCACACTTCAGAAGGAGGAGGAGCAGAAATTGGGTCGACATGAAGGGCGAACCTTTGAGATGAGTACTGTCATTACTGGGCAGCGTTTTCGAAGGGTGACTCCTCTAAATGACTTTCGTGTACTTGAAGAGCTTAAATCCAGTTCTTCAAAGTAAAGACAGAGATGACCCGCCACGATTCATCTGAATCAGTTGAAATTCCAGATGGTGAAACCGCTCCGTTTACTCAGATTCAACCTCGTAGAAACTGTTGCGATTGTTCCCAGAGTAATGAAATTATTCTACAGCACTTCATAAAGCATAAGAGACTGTATTACAGGGCTCTTAATGTTTGTGGTCTTACAAGTCTAGTTCTTATTTTTTTAGGATTTGCTATTTTATTTATCTATATCATTGTCTACTCCTATCAAAAGAGAGAATCAGACTGGAGTCACGGTGTCCAGTGACATCGCCTCTCTCACTTGTTCTACCGTAGGAACTGTGTTGACTCCGTACTTGTTCTTGATTGCACTGGCCACGCGCATCTTAGCCTGCCCAAGATTGACAAGTGACCACTTCGGGTATTCCTTCTTGAGAATCTCAAATACACGGTCGGTCAGCGCCTTCCAGATATCGGCGGAAATAACGGCTTCAGAACTCCACATTTCACCTTCAATCAAGTCAAAAAACTCTGCAACGGCCTCCTTGGTCACTTTAAAAAAATCCTTTGCGGGATGCACACGGCTTGTATACTTTTCAAGTAACTTGTGAAGAACTTTCTCCTTCTCATTTGCGGCAGTAACTCTCTTTGCAAAGGCGACTTCAAACGGAATCGGAACGGGACCATTTGAGAGCTCCTCGGCCTTTTCAGCAGGATTCATATTCGTGAACCCAACCTTCACCATGCCATCAAAAAGAGGATTTGTCATGCAGTAGAGATATCCAGGCTCGGTTGTCATTGTTCTCTTCTTAGGAGGAGTTTTAATTCGCAGCCACTTCTTCCGCGGCCTGCTCATCTAGCTCCTCAAGTAGTGAATCAATATCATCAATTATCTCAATTTGATAGTACTTTCCGTAAAGCCACTCAAACAGATAGGAGTCCTTCTGTGGGATATCATATGTAGAAAGATACTCGAAGTAATCAGTAATTGCCTCAGTAATCTCATAATAGAGCTCACGCAACTCTGTATACGCTTCAAAGCTTACCGTATTATCTGAACGAATAATATCTCCATAAAGACTTGTTGCCTTCTCCGTTGCATCCTCGATAAATGCAATCTGGTCATTCATGTAGGTGTAGTCAGGTTGCTGTGCCATGGTAGTCTAGGATACTATTTGCAGTAAAGCAACTTCAAATTTTTAATAGGCGAACATCAGCGCCGCACGACCACCATAGATGCGGAAGATGTTATAGGTCTCTGCCCAGATATAAATCCAAAATCTCTCTACGCCCGCACCAGGCAGACACCCTCTATCCGCAGCCATCGTAAGTTCCAGATCGATTCGTCGAATCTTGTCAAGATTCGCTTCTCCAGATGGTTGACTCGGTGCCATAAATCCATTCATCACACCGAATGGTAAATTATAGTAATATCGATTGACCCATGGCGATTTTCTCTGATTGATGCTTGGTAGAATCGTGCGAAAGAGTGAGGAGACTTCTGTACCGTATCGTACTAGCCGACCTTCATAGATAAACGCAATATCACTAATGGGGTCAGAATCACGAGTACTATATCCAGGCACATAGTCACCTGTAAAATATGCAGCATTCAGGCCACTTGCATCGGGCCACCAAGGTGCCACAGTACAATCAAGGCCACTGAGGTCACGAGTAGCCAAGAAGGGTGCATTATAACTCGGAGCCTCATATCGTCCTGCATAAAAGAAAATATCGCGTGTTGGATTGGGAATACGAAGCGGTACAGAGACTTTTGGAAAGTTTCGCGTATCATACGGTTCAATCCGATAGTGTTGCGGAACCGGTAAAAGAATATCAGCAAGACGGAAGCGATTCGCTTCGGCCTTGTCGAGATAGATGTATTCCGCCATTAAATAGGTATCTCCAAGTGATTGTATCAGCGGCATGGTGACTTCAGGAAGAATTGATGCCGCTTGTCCACTATAGGTGAATGTGCCCGCTGGATTCGCCACATAGAAGGGTGAGCCCAGAATGGGAGGATAGACTTTGCCTAATTGAAGCGTTATTGTCGGATCCGTTATTACATCACTGACATAGGTATCTCCAATAGGCGCAAAGTTAATTGTGAGTTTCACGGCATCTGTACTAATTGCATCAATCGGTAGAAAGGCTCCAGCGTCCCCTCGACTAAACCAGAAGGGCAGTGGAACAGCCACTTGTGCAGGGCGCTTGCGCGGATCCCAGCCAATGGTTCTCTTTGTAAAGCCATTGTCATATCGCTCAATCAGTCGATTCACGGAAGTCACTTTCTCCAGAGGTGTACGAAACTCATCGAGCACTTCAAGTAATTGTGAATCGAGCACTTCTGTACGACTTCCTCCAATATCAATCTGTGCGCTACTGACAAGCACATGGCCAAGAGAATTTGTCCAGCCGAAGGTCGGTCCTAGGAGTGTCTGTCCAGCAGTGGCTGCAGCGGTAGCAGCGGCAAGTTGTGCACCCACGATATCGGGCAGATTCACAACGAGATACAGACGGCTAATCAAATGCCCCTGTCTCGGCAAGGTGACTGTCGCCGCCCTTCCAAAATCCGGAATTTGGTCGAAATCAATCCGTGACCACTGCGTTGTAAATCGCCCTGCCTTAATAAAAACCTTCTTAAAAAAATCTATTTTTGGCTGACCCTTTGGAGCCAGGAGTCGCACATCCTGAATTCCAGATTGAAGAATTTTGAGGAGTGCCGCGACCATCTATCTATGAGCCCGTTAGATAGAATAGAAGACAAACCGCAGACCATACTCCTTCATACACTTCTTCAAGAAGACTTCACAGGACTGGCACGGCTGTGAGAAGCGACTCTGTGCTGTGCGACCCATACGAAAGACATACATGTCGGCTCCACGAAGCAAATCAGTATTGCCGATTTTCTTGACAACTGCACGCTCCGCATGAATACTCCAATCTGAATATCCACAGCCCATATGACGTGCACCGAACTGATTACAGGCCTCTGCGAGAATCTTGCCACGCTTTACAATAAAGGCGACATGAATATGAGCCCAGCCTGTATTTGTAAGAGAGTTATTCTCAAACTTTGCACCTTCATTTTCAAAGAGAGTCCTTGCAAAGGCATGTGCACATTTTGGTTCCTTCTCAACTCGATTAGGATACTTGTTGAAACGACGAGGAGTAGCCATTGTGTGATGATAACCACTATGCAGGCAACTAAGTTCAAATTTTTACTAGCCTCATTAACTATCAAACATCTGGTTGCCGATGCCATTCTCAAAGCGCAGCCAGCGTAGACCAAGAACATAGACGACCACCTCCCATTCCTGATTGTATGCTCCACCAGGAGGACTGACTGTGAGCGTCAAGCGGACACTCTGAGCACGCGATGCATTCAGAGTTCCACTCGGCTGATGATCTGACGGTTTTCTCGCAATGGGATATCCATAGATGTAGGAAGCATACGAAGTAATACCTCCAAGATGGTGACGGCTCAAGAGTTGACGGAAATACTCCTCCTCTGCACGAATCAGTTCAATTCCATTGACTTGTAGAATCGCAGAGACTACAAAGGGCTTCGGTGGATTGAATATAGGGTCATATTCCGCACTGATTACAGAGGTATAGTTCGTCCACTCATTGTTTTCAATGATGGCCGCCTTACGCCTGACAAACCAGATAATCTCCTCCATCGGATGATTTGCCTCCAGCGGTAACTGTACAGTAATTGTATCACCTGCCGATTTATTCACTAGATATTTCATAGGCTCAGAAAAGGTAAAAGTCTGAACTCCACGATAGAGCATTTCAAAGGGTGTATAGAGCATCCGCTCACGCACAAGACCACTTACATAGGCTCCATAGGTCACCAGCTTGAAATCTTCAAATGCAGGTGCATCGTCTGTCGCCGTGATTTGAATAGTGGGTCGGAAGGGAAAGCCGTTATCAATAAAATTGAAGGTCTGTCCTAATGGCGTAGCCGTACAGGAGGAGCGAAGGCCGTTGGCGACTCGTACACAATCTATGAAGGGCCGTAGAGTGATATGAATGCGAACTGTTCCTTCACGACACGCAATCAGTGGAAAGGCCTCCTTAAGTTTCGCACGGCTGAAAAAGAAACTTAATGGAATCATGAGCTTTCCCCCTTCGGTTGGAAAGACACGGTTCGGATTCCAGCTCTTCAAGCGAGCCAGATTTGAAAATCCAGTTCCGTCTACATTGATTCCAACTTGTGCATTCGTATCGGCCATTACACGACCTGCCGTGAAGGCAAAATCGCCGTCAATGGTTTCAATCATCTGATCTTCAATTTCGAGTTCCGCCTTCTGTACCAAGACAGTGCCAATGGAGTTCGCATAGAACCAGGCGCCACTTGGATCCGTATATTGGTACCGACCTGAGAGGATACGGAGAACTGTTGTAGGATCAAACCAGTGACCGAGTTTCACTTGGAGAAACACTCCAAAGAGAAGATCACCACATGCAATGGAGCCGACATCAAAGGAGAAGCGTTGACCGAATGCAGCGGGTCCACGGAAGGCAAAGGACTGGACTGCTGGAACAAAAGGGCGATTACGCCGTTCCTGGTCGCGTGCAAACCATGTTGTCTCAGAATTTAATGGTGTGAAATAATCGTCTTGACTATCACGGGTAGCCAAATCGATTAGGGTTGTTATGTCACCACGAGGTCTACTCGACATCTCTCTATAGGTTCATTTGAAGTCTTTAGACAAATACTATAGCCAGCCGCAATGCCCGACCCAGCAGCCATACTAGTTCCTTCTGTTATGTACCCCTCCAGCTGCGTAGAGAGAGGATACTTCTGAAGCTTTTACCGGCAAACCGTACATATCCCCAGTAAATAAGCATGAGTGGAACTACACCAAGTGCAATATATACAAGTCCAATTAGAATCTTTAAAAGGACTTTAGCCCATGGCGATATCCACGACATTTCATGTTTATGGTCCATGATAGACTCCTTTGAAGGAGTGCATACAGGATCCACTGAGAAACACGGCTCATAGTATCTATGATCTAAAAAGACAATCTCACCTTTATGTTCATAGAAAAAGGTATTCTGAAGACTAGGACCTGTAGTTCCATTCAAATAGAGTTCCTTTGTTAAGAAATCTGACTCCTTTGCGGTTACTGTTGTCATTCGGGTAATCAGTTCTAAAAGGAGTGGGTGATGCGGCTTTGCCAAGACAATTGCATTATTTGTCTGGCCTATCATATTTCCTGGAAAGGCTGAGAGACTTATGATGAGTTCAGCCGTATCAATCTTCGGAGTTGTGTCAATTGGTTTCAGAGATTTCATATCGGTATCTACACTTATGCCTCCATATGCATACAGTACGATAAGGCGGCCAAAGTCGACTTTCTGAACGAGATAGGGTAGCGACTCAAACTTTGCGAGCACAGCTGGAAACAGTTTTCTACATTCATCACGAAGACTCGCTTCATCCCAGACCATGTGCGTGTATCCAGGATTTAAGGTCCTCAAACTCTCGACATTTCCTTTGAATTTTGGTGGCAGCGCATTCCAACCCTGTAGCCAAATTTGGTGTGTAATTCTGGGTATTTTACGCCCATCCATCCTATTTATGAGCCTTAAAAAAATCGGTAAAGACATGGTAATCGCCATCATAGACTAGATATGTAATCACAACAGCGAGTACAACATCTACAGTATAGTGCGACCGCGTTAAGATAATCATAGCCATATTGAGTAGATTAATAAAATAAAAGAAGGCGGGGCTAATAATTCCTTGTCTCCAGAAAATCAGCGTAGCCAGCAAGACAAAGGCGGTGTGACCGCTAAAGACTTTGTCGTAGCAATTGCCCTTAAAATAATTGAGAAATCCCATTGCCGTATCACAATTGTCATGCTTAGGAAGAATTGTAGCGATTGTCGTAATTGCACGAACCACCATAATCAGGAGAAACTTTCCAGCAAACTCTTTTACAATCGGAATAGGATTCGGAATAAAAAAGAAGCTAAGTGCAGTGAGTGTAATAATAACATCGTTAAAGGGTTTATAGTTATGCAGGTCGGGAAGAGTTATATGGAGTAAATCAAAAATCTTACCTTTCTGATCGGACTTGTAGAATTCATCTCCAAGTACTTGGACATAATAATTGGAGACAAAGACTAAGATCAGAAGAAATCCGACCCAGAGAGTATCCCTCATCCTACTTAGATTCCGTTTATTAAATCTAACTATTTACTATAGAATGTCTGGTATGTTCAATCGTGCGGTCAAGCAAGTTGCTGCAGTTACGGGATTAGCCCGCCGTGGCGTAGTCTACTTCGATTACGATAACGGCGATCTGATTGTGCCTGTTCAGGTGAGTGGTTCACCGAACTTTGAGGCGCGCGGAAAGACGGCCGCTGAACTGAAGATGGATTTCGACCGCAAGATTGGCACCTCCAAGACGGGCTACAAGGTTCTCGGCTCTATGCCGAATATGGCGAAGGGCATCTTTGCCAAGAAGGGTGGCAAGTCACGCAAGAACCGCAAGGCAGGCCGCAAGAACCGTACTCGTCGTGCTTAATTACCAAAAAGTAACGCCGAGCGACCCTTCTCAAACTCGAGCGCCGCCCATGTCTCAATATAGACATCCAAATACGTGTTGGGCGAGCCTGGCAGTGCAACTAGCGTAATTAAGAGTGTAGGCCTATCGGCCGTCGTAAAATTAATGGACCCCTCCAATTGCCTAGCAAAGGGAGCAGTCCGTCCTACGATGTCACCGAGTGCCCAGTTCATAAAGGAGATGGTATACCCCGAATCTCTCTCTTCTTTTGCATGCTGGACGAGTTCATGCCAGACAAGAGAACTCCACGATGTCTCTCTATCACGACCCGCAATAATAAGCGATAGTGCACTGTACGCCTGTCCTCCACTCACATCCATAGTGTACTTCCACCGTTGATTCGCTTGTAGCGCAGGCTCTGTGCGGAATGTCATCACCATGCGCGCAGCAGGATGGTCTGCATCGAGGCGTCGTGTCACATAGGCCGTTCCACTTCGTGTTAAAGGTGCATAATCAATCTGTCCCTGTGTAAAGTTATTCTCATATTGGCGCTCAAAGGGCACAGTAAGCACACTGCTTCGTAGCGCATCTTGCATTTCCCTATCGGTATAAATATGCCGAGTCTCCAATTGTATAGTCGGCGCAGGAATATCCAGGCGACCGAGTGTAGTAAATCGTACAGGGGTTGCCCCAGGGGCAGTTACAATCTGGAGATCTGTTCTGTTCCAAGGCACAGGCTTTGCCCGCCCATCCGAAGCTTCTACGAGGTCCTCCAGTTTTCGCAGAACACAGCGTACACGAAAGGCCTGCTCTGTTGCACAGATACGAGGGAATCCGCCGTCATCTGCATCTTGACATCCTACAAGCGGCAATGGAAGTCGTAGACGACCAGGTGTTGCATTGTGTTGTATCGATAGAGGCGATCCACTGTGAACACCTGTCAATGCATTCTCCAGAAAGGCGGAAGCCAGTGAGCCACGGCTGCGCGATGTGGCAAAGAGTTCATCGCCACTCCATTCCTGGACAAGAAGTCTGTCCTGGAAAAACTGAATCTTCTCAAAGAGAAAATATGCGATGCCGCGTGTATATCCATAGGTGACACCTGACAGGTCAGTGATGACTGATTTATCATTTAGAATAGCTTGTGGTGCAGGGAGCCATGTAGGCAGGTCAATCACCAGTGTGGGCTCAATCACAACATCTCCAGCCACTTCAAATTGAAACTCGATGGAGCGACCGAACTCGGTGGCCTGAAGAGGTGGGATACGGCGCAGTTCATGAATCAATGCTGCTTGCGGCTCATACCGATTATCGTAGGGAAAGAGTGCAGTCGCATCATCTGAAATAAAATAAGCGTCCTTGTTGCCTCGTGAGATGAGTTCATATAAAGGACCTTCGCTGGTTACATTAACCGAATTCATCAGCGACTCTTGTCTATGATGAATGAGTTTTTCTATTGCGCATTCACGCGTTAGCCTTCGGCGTCAGGCTCAGGCTCTTCGACAGGTGCAAGCAGCTTCAAAGTAGCCGCCCTCTCGACACGCTTGGGTAGGTCAATCACCGCTTTTCGTCCGTATCGAGCAAACCAGAATTCATGAGTGGCCTCTTCGCCATCCTTAATCCATGTATCTAAGAATGCCTTGGCCTGTTTATAGCCGGGATCTGAGACCACAATACCGAGTTCCTGAAGTTTTTTTAGCAAGGTCACTGCTTCTTGAACACGCTCCGCTTTTGTCTTATAGACAACCATACTAGCCCTACTGAGCATTCGTTGTATAGACATTTACCGTACTTAGATAAAATCGACCTTCGGCAATCAGATCGCGCTGCTCATAACTCGTATAGTTGTAGGTCGCCGTCGTAAGGGTGCTGAGGGGAGTCGTATTGCCATATCCTCTCTGTGGTGCCAAGACCTGAGCCTGATAGTTAATCCACTGAGTACCTGATTGGATATTTTTGATATATTCGCTAAAGTCCATTGCGCTCTATCTAAAACTCTGAAATTCAATTCTATAGAAAGAACGAAATGTGCGGCATCTTTGCCTGTTTCGGTAGCGCACAATGTCCGGACATCGAGGCGTGTGTTGCCAAGCTCAAGGCCCGCGGCCCTGAGACAACAGCGCTCGTTAAAAAGTCATGCGGCACCTTTGGATTTACTCGCCTTGCCATTAATGGCCTAAATCCTGCTGGAATGCAGCCGTTCACCAAGAATGGCATCACATGGATCTGTAATGGTGAAATCTACAATGCAAAGGCGCTTGCGGAGGAATACAAGATTCCTATGCCGTCAGGCTCAGACTGTGAAGTGCTCGGTCATCTCTACGAAGTCTATCGTGATACACCTGAATCCTTCTTTCGTTGTCTTGATGGCGTTTTTGCAATTATCCTCTATGATGAAAAGCGTGACCTTCTACTTTGGGGCCGTGACCCTTATGGCGTTCGTCCGCTCTTTGCCGCTTGGCCATCGGTGAAAAACTTCAGTTTGTCAGGAGTCAAGGACTTCTGTGCGCTAACACTCAAACTCAATCTGTACGGTCATCCTACAAATAGTCTCGTACTTGCGAGTGAGCGCAAGGCCATTCCATCTTCACACGGAAATGTCATGCAATTCACTCCAGGTCACTGGGGCTCTATTAAGGCATCGGACGCCTCTAATTTCTCCATGTATGCATATCATCAGAGCCCCTGGCTGAAGAATCCTTCGTATAGCCCTGCAAATGTGAAGGGGGTTGCAACCGCGGCAAACGCAGTGCGCTTCGCCTTAGAAGAGGCTGTTAAAAAGCGTCTTATGACGGAGAGACCGTGTGCTGCACTGCTGAGTGGCGGCATTGACAGTAGTCTAATTGCAGCCTTAGTACAGAAGAATCTGAACGCTCTAGGGCTTCCACCCTTGAAGACATTCAGTATTGGAATGCCTGGCAGTACTGATCTCAAATATGCAAAGATGGTGGCGAATCACATTGGCTCAGATCATACCGAAGTGATTCTAACAGCGGATGATTTCTTCCTGGCAATTCCTCAAGTTGTCTATGATATTGAATCCTATGATATTACATCTGTACGGGCCAGTGTAGGCAATTGGCTTGTCTCCAAAGCAATTCGTGAGCAGACAGATTGTAAGGTCGTGTTCAACGGCGATGGCAGCGATGAGGTCTTTGGGTCCTATCTCTACTTCTACAAGGCACCGAGTGAGCAGGCCTTCGAAACCGAGGTGGATAGACTTCTTAAGGAGATTCACTACTATGATGTGCTGCGCAGTGATAGAACCATTAGTTTACACGGACTTGAGCCGAGAACACCCTTCTTAGATAAACAGTTTGTGGCCGTGGCGAGATCCGTTGCAACGGTATGGCGTCGCCCTATAAAAGGGGTACAGGTGGAGAAGTGGATTCTACGAAAGGCATTTGAGGGAACGGACCTTCTACCGAGCGAGGTGCTCTGGCGTCAGAAGGAGGCGTTTAGTGATGGAGTGAGTAGCCAAGAAAAAAGTTGGTTCGAGGAGATTCAAGAGCGTGTTGAGCCGTGTTTGCCTGAGGACTGGAAGATGAAGGCGCTTGAGATTAAGTATTTAACACCTACCACGGCAGAGGCCTTTTTCTACAGAACTCTCTACGAATCCTTCTATGGAACGGAGTCGATTGAGACCGTAATTCCTGCATTCTGGATGCCGCGTTGGTCACCTGGAGTCACTGACCCATCGGCAAGAAAGCTGGCGCATTACGGTACAGCAAGCTCCTCTTGAGAGAGAGAACTGCCACGAGACTTTGGAAAATGTCCGTATTCCTGTTCGTAAGTGAGTTCACCCGTTGGTACTATCATATTTACGCAGAAGGTGAGTGTTAGCATAATAAATCCTGCAAGAATCAGATTTGGCACAGAAAGGGCACCACCAATCAGAAGAAGAGTTACACTAAAGGAGTAATAGTAAACAAGCATCCTTACTGTCTTGCTCATGGGATCTCTGGCTAAGAAAGTAGCAGGCATTGTACTTGAATATATATAGCCTAAGGCGAATATTCAAATTTGACTGGCGTTTCCTGTACACTTAATGAGCATAAACTCATGCAGTGTAAAGGGCGTTATACGAAGGAAAAGAATGGCCTTAAGTTTCCAACGAAGGGATTCTATTTTACAGAGAGACGGTGTGGCGAGATTGCTACAAATGATGAACTCTGTAAGGAATGTATTGAAAAGAGAACTAAGACAATTGTAAAAGATGGATTGAACTATACACCCAAGTATCAACAGTATAGTTTTCAAGGGAAAATAGATGAGCCATATTATGAGAATAGTTGGATTTATGGCTCAGAGCGATATCTAAAATGGGCTACTTTAGACGGCAATGCTCTTAGTATGAAGGATCTTGCTGTGGCAGAAGCAGCACAAAGAATTGCGCGGGGGAACTTAGAGATGAAGACAAAGTCTGTAACAGAGGCTAAAAAGGTAGGGCGTCCTAAGAAAAATGGGACCGTGGCACCTACCCCTACAGCAGCCACCAGCCCCCAAGCGGAGCCAACTCCTGTTCCTGCTCCCGCTCCTCCTGTGGAGCCTAAGCCAGCACCCAAGCCCAAGAAGGTCGTAAAGAAGACGCCTGTTGCTATACCACAAGTTGCCAAGGCAGTTGAAGTGGCCGAGGAGCCTCTTGAAGCAATCGAAGTCATTAAGATTCAGCTTGTAGCCAAGACAATTGTAGACAAAGTCTATTGGTACGATTCAACCAAAGATAAGGTCTACGAGAAACCGAAGGACGGCACGATTGGAAAGTATCTTGGACGATACGATTCGCGCGAGCAGACGCTTGTGAGTTTTCCGGACTCCGATGTAGAATGAACGACGCAAAGCAGTGTCCTTGGTGTCAGCGTTGGTGTCTAAAGGATAATGCCTGTGATTATATTTTTGCCTGTGGCCTCGAAACTCGCGGAACTTTTGTGAAGGGTGCAGGATGTGGCCGATCATGGTGCTGGCGCTGTGGTCTTAAATACTGTAGTCCTTATTATGACCCAACTACAGGTCAGAAGCTCTCTACGGCAAAAGATAGTCATGGAGACTGTTGTCGTCATGAGCCTGGATTCAAGCAGGAGGACTACTGTCCAGGTGGTCATAGTGGACATTGTGGACAGCGCTGGTAAATTCTTAGCATCTGCTAGATGGGTAAGACACGTAAACTTAAAAGCCCAGACTATGTCATTGCAATCCCCTCCTATAAACGCGCAGAGATTCTCAAAGAGAAAACACTCACAACACTACATAAGTATAAGATACCCAAGGAGAAAATCTATGTCTTTGTTGCGAATAAGGAGGAGCACGACATCTACAAGGAGACACTTGACTCTGCAACATATGGGCATTTAGTCATTGGTGTTCCAGGACTCGCTGCAGTCCGTAATTTTATCTCGGGCTATTTCCCTAAGGGGAAAAAAATCGTCAGTTGCGACGACGATATCCGAGGGTTTATTGAGTTCGATGCCAGTAAAAAACGCCATGAAAAAGAACTTGTGAGCCTCAAATCGGTCATTGAGCGCGGTTTTAAAGAATGTGCGGCCAAAGGGGCCAATCTCTGGGGTCTTTATCCAAGTGCAAATGGATTTTTTATGAAGGCTACTGTGAACTATGACCTCAAATTCATCATTGGAAACTTCTTCGGATATATTAATTTTAAGAATGAGCGAAAACTCACAGTCACTACAGGACCCAAAGATGATTATGAACGCAGTTTATTATTCTACAAGGAGGATGGTGTCATAGTTCGTCTGAATTTTGTTGCGGCTAAGACATCTATCTATACAACTCCAGGAGGTCTCCAAGACGGAAATCGCCTAGCGCGTGTAAAAGCAGATGTGGAAGGGCTTATGAAAAAGTATCCTGAGTATGTTTTTTCCAATCCACGGCGAAAGGGACCATTTCCAGAGATTACAATAAAGGACAAAAAAAATTGAATAACATAGTTACCCTATGTAATATACATATAACAAGCAAAATAACACACAATGGCTAAATATTCAGATGCTTCACGCTGGTCTTTAACTTTTAACTATAATACGATTCGTGGTCGTATTCTAGATGGAGAACTAGTTTCTCCAAAGCCGTCAGTTAATTGGCAAAGGGGTAAACATAGCCTTGAAGATGATTCATGTGCATATTCTATGATTAAATATTTGGAGAGTCGGCCAAATCGCACTGCTTCTATTGAGGATATTATTGCTTCTCCAATTCTAGCAAAGTATACTCTTGATTCTCTTAAAAGCAACGGTGAAAGATTAATTGCACATATGCTTCGTGAACTCAATGAACAAGGAATTGTTACTAGAATCTAATACTAATAAAAGAAAAAAACTTATTTATTTTTGCTGTTGGTCTAAACCAACCTAACTAAATACACTCACTATGAACACTATTCGTACTGAGTTTATTACAGAGGCCATTAAGAATAACCAAGTCGTCCGTTTTGCAAAGTTTGGAGATGGAGAATATGCCTGTTCTCTCGGCCAACAAGGCCAGAACTGTGATGGCGATGTCTATTTTCCTGAACTGAGCCGTGCACTCAACGAGGCGTTTCTTATCTTGGCACAGACTCCAAATACTTACATAGGAATGTGGCACGATGAGACTGCTGTAAAGTTTTATGAACAACATCTACAGGATCGCACAGGAAAATCAGAAGTTCCCTGGGTCGATTATCATCTTCTTCTACGGAGTAATGATCGTGTACGAGGTGATTTTGATCGTGCACAGACTAAAGTGATGTACAACTTAGTTGAGGCCATTCGCAACTCTCCTCGTAAAAAGATTTATGTCTGTAATCAACAGAATGCTCGTCTCTGCCAAGTCTTTGAGGCAGAGCATGTAGAGATTCCTGAGAACTGTTGGGTACTCAAGTATCAGCAGGTCTTTGAACGGATTCTAAAGGCTATTACACCTGATGCAATTGTACTCTTTTCAGGAGGTCTCTGTTCAAAGGTGGCCATTGCTGATCTTGCTCGTCATGCACCTACAGTTACATGCCTTGATGTAGGCTCATCTTTTGACTGCCTTGCTCGTGGTACACCCTCTCGCGCCTATCAATTCCATTTTTTTGAGGAGGTGGATTACTATGCTGGGCTTCTACCGCAGAATTGGCTTGCAACTACACCAGGCCGTTAGTTAAAAATAAAGTAATCTCAGATTTTTTCTTTTTATTTTGGTTTGTCTTTTATTGCTCAGATGTCATCATACCAGTCATTGATGAGACCTGTGACAGGGTCGCGGCGCACCTCCAGATTCTTGTAGACGGGGCATGGGAAGCCAGTCTGGCGCTTCATCGCCTCGAGAACTGCAGTCGTGCCGAAGAAGTCGTGTCCAATCACCTTGCCACGGATGCCGTGGGCCAGAGTGCAGCAGAACACACCCTCCATGTCGATGATGTGACCCTTGTCCAGCACCAGATTGTACACTGTGCTAATGGGCATTGACTCATCTCCCACAGTGTCCCTGCCAGTCACCCAAGTGCCATCCTTGATGTTCATGTAGGGATGGTAGGGCGTCAGAAGACAGACGCCGTCCTTGCCCTGAACCTTGCTCATCATCTGATACGGGTTCTTAGAGCCGCAGGTCACAAAGACCTCGACCTTGGCCTTGCCCTGCATCGTCCAGACGAAGTCACCAGGCCGAATCTCTGAAATGGGCTTGCGGAAATACACCTGCGCGAGAGGGTCCCATGTCATAATCCGCACATGGCCTGCGAAACAGCCGCCGCTGTATGCACCCTGAGTTGCACTCCTCATGTACTGCTGGGCAGATGCAATGACTGTCGCAGTCTGCGCAGCACTCAAGTCCGCCCTGTGCCCACTGGGCTCAGGAACCGGCAGACTGATGAACTTCTCCTCCCCGTCTGCGACAACAGCCTCAAAGAGAGGATGCTTGCCGTGGAGCAGACTACCAGGGTCCTTGAAGTTCAGGCGGCAGCCGCGCTGGAGAACTGTGCGCAGATAGGAGCGAGAGTAGTGTCCGCCCCACCGCTGCCAGTAGTGCGGAGCCATGCCAATCTGACCCTCACTCGAGTCATCTGACTTGACATCCAGCAGAAAGGCCTTCGTCTGAGGGCAGGCGCTTGCAGCCATCTTTGACTCAAGCGTCATCAGAGTGTCGGCGGCGATGTCCGTCTTGCGCGCCTCGGCAAACTGGATTGCCATCTGGAGCAGATCCATGTAGAGCTTGCGCGTCTTGACGAAGTCGCTTGCTGCACCTACAGGAGCCACAGGTGCAGAGCCGTTTACGCTCACCTGAATTGTAGAGGCGGGCAGAACTGGGAAGAAGAAGTCGCGCGGGTGACCCATACAGAGGAGGCCCGTGTTCATCTTCGACTCCGTGCCGTTCACCTTGATGGAGAGCTCGGAATTGCGGCAGCCAGATGCTGCGGCCGTTGCGATGAAGTTGATGAAGACAGTGCCGACCATGCTGACATCTGGAATGAAGCCGAAACTGCCGCCACCCATCTCAGCGAGCTTGATGAGCAGGGCGCTATCAAGAGAGTAGCCCAGGCCAAAGGTGGAGAGGTTCCACTGATTCCGCATTGGGATGCGAGACAGGGCCACGACCGTTCCGCTGGGGCTCGGCTTGACCGTCTCGGCACCATCTGTTAGCAGAGCCGCGACGATGTTGCGACCCGCCATCTCAGGACGATTGGCGATGCTCATCATCTCGCGTACAGCAGCCTCAATGTTGGTCATACCATCTGGTTTGATGGTCGCAAGTCGAGCCTTGAGCTTCGCCTTGCCTGCAGCATTCATCTGTGTGGGCTCCAAGACAGTCTGTGCGGCCGCACTGAAGGAGACGAGTGCCACACTGTCATTCTCCGTCATCATTTCGGCAGCCGTGTTGACCGTGTGGTAGACGAGATCCATGCGAGTGAAGAGCGACTCCTTCGACTCAGGGTCTGCAAGTTCACCCATAGAGCCCGAATTGTCCAGGCCGAGGATGTAGACCGTGCCCTGGCGCAGACCACTGGGGTCAGTCTGCACCTGAACATGGAGGAAGCTCTTGCCACTCTCCTCCAGCATGTCGGCCATGCAGGTCACCGCACCATCCTTGAAAGGCGGTGTGGGATTCTGCGGTGCAGGCGGAGGATTTGCCACGAGGTAGTCCTGGATCTGCTGCAGAAGAGCGCGGTTCAGGATGAAGTGCGGAACAAGAGTCTGGCGGCAGGTGGGGCATGTGTTATGCGAGCTCGCCCAACGCACAATTGCAGTCTCGTCAAAGATGTGCCCCTCGCCGCAGGCGATGACAGGGCGACGCATGATCTCGCCAGTGATGGGGCAGAGGAAGTCGGAGTTGATGGAGGCCATGGTTGCTTATTGCTTATGCCTTTCCTTAAGGCAAAAAAAAGTTTTCAAATTTTTGCAATTCTCTTACTAACTCCAGTTCACCCACAGAAAGTCATCTCCAGGCATGAACTCCGTATCAGGAAAGAAGACCTGCAACTTCCGAATCACATCAGGAAGATAGACTCTCGGAATGGGACCAGGATCATAGCGATTCAGATTACCGTTAGAAAGACGCTGAATCGGTCCAGAATAATTTGCAATTGGAAAGTAAATCTTCTTCTCACCGAGAGCTGCGTGCTTTAGAATACCCTGTCCAATATACTTCGTAAAGATATTCGTCTCATTATTAATAACGGCATCAGCGTAGTCCCTACCCATCTCCTGTAGAAGTTCACGGGTATAGGTTGACATTTCTACTGATTTTACAAAAATAAGTAAAAGGTTCAAATTTTGGGGAGTATTACGCACTTGACATCAGGATACGAAGACGCTCACGGACAGCATCGTACATCGGGTCATCCAACTGAAGACGCAGTGCGGCTATAGGTGTAAGAACCTCAACGCGAGTCTCCTGAATCACCTTGAAGAGTGTGGGCGACCAGCCACTCAGCATGATGACGCCATCTTGGTCGGCAGCCGCATGAAAGTCCTTGTACTCTGCACGAAGGTTCCAGATGACAATGCGAGGCGGCATGAAAGGCTGATTCCACATGTCCTCGCCAGCGCGCTTCCACGCCTCACGAATCATCTCGATGTGCGTCTGCCAAGGCGCTGTCTTCACCACATTGCGGTAGGAGTGACCTGTCCAGAAACTGGTCTTATCCGAGCCGCACGCCTGGTCAAAGCCCATGTCAGTAAAGACAATGAGATCCTTGGGAACCTGTTCAGGGCGGAGGCGCTGCGCCTTGACATCCGCGAGGACAAGATCCATCGCCTTCTGGAAGTCTGTGTTGAGGCCGTGGCCAATGTTGCCAATGGCCGCTACACGCTCAATGATTGTCTGTTCGGGGCGCATCTGGTGCCACTTCGGCTCGGAGTCAAAGGTCAGAAACTTATTGGTGCCGCTCACCTCGGCAATCAGGAGACCAAGGGCCATCGAGACCATCTTTGGAACACCATCCATGGAGCCACTGAAGTCGCAGAGAGCAATGCAGTCGCGGAGAGCACCTGACGCACGAGCCTTCTCTACAAAGCCACGCCACTGGCCGAGGATAAGATCATGCTGACCCTGTGAAAGGTTTGGCGCCTCTCCATAGTACTGGTCGTAGCGGTAGGAATCGAGGATCTTCTTGATAACCTCATGAGGGTAGACTGTGTCAGCACCCTTGAGCGTAACCTCTCCACGCGCAGCGGCTGCAAAGTGCTCTTGAAAGTGCTCGCGGCACGCCATGCGGACCTCATCATCTGGATGGCGAAGATCAGGTTCAAAACGAGGGCGGTAGACACTGCCACGGGGAACCTTATGGAGTGTCTCATTGAGGAAAGCGGCGCGATACTTGTCGAGGGCGCGACCAGGCACCACAGCCGGCTTAATCTCCTCCCAGTCACCCGCGCACATCTTCACTTCGACGGTGTCAATGCGCTTGTTCAACTTGGAGAGGAACTTGCGATAGGCAGCGAGGCGCTGGCTCATCTTGCTCATCTGAGGGAAGAGAGCGGCTGCAAGTTCCTTCGCAAGTGTCTGATCATTGGCACTGCCCTTGCCCTCACGAGGCGCCCACTTTGCACAGAGGCTAATCGGCTCATCGACGGTAAAGGCATCCTTCTTTAGCTGGTTTCGAGCAATCTCAATGACTGCCTCCTTAACCGAGTTGCATCGCTCAGACTCACGCTCTAGCATGTGGGATGCTAGATGGAAGAGATCACGCCAGCATCCGTACTTGGGAACAAGATCAAGCATCTGAATCATGAAGGGAGTGTGGCGAAGTAGAATCGCCATCATGGTATAGGATACATCACGCTCACCCTTGCCGCCCCGTACATTGCGTGTCTGGAAAGCGAGCAGAAAGGCATCCTCGTAAGCCTGCGGATCTGTCTTGCCGAGTTCCAGAACAGCCTTCATGAGGCTCTTAAGAGTGTCGCCTGAGCAGCCGCGGACGGCCATAGTGGAGAGGTCAACGCGAGGGTCGCCCGTGCTCTCGTAGACGTCGCTGCCCTTGACGCCGGCTACGCCGGTTAACCCCTGCGGGACGCCGTTCTTGGTGGAAACCTTAGATGACAGGTTAATGGAGGCCATATTGGTATATGCTTGTAAAAAATGATTAAGTACCCAACGGCTTCAAATTTTATCACCGTTAAAACGGCAGGATAACAGTCTCAAGCACCTGTCCCCAAGGAAACAGCACAGTGCCATCCTCACGCCACTCGGCGAACTTGTCGAAATCAATCATGGCCACGCTGCCATCCTGCTGCTTATAGAGTTCGTAGTCACATGGAAAGATGTTCTGCTGTCCAGCCATTGCATAGAACATCTTCAGTTCACCTGCGACCTCGCTGTGCTTGACAGGCACAAGACAGTCAATACGTTCCATCTTGTATTGATGCTGCTCAGGGTCCCAGGCACGAGGTACAAAGAGCTTCTTGAAACCATTTTTCGGCGTCAAGATGCTGCCTGCCCACTGTTGGATGCGACACTGCGCAGGAGCACGGTGAGAAGAAGTGCGTGTATGTGGACCCTTATGGCGATGGACCCTCTTGATGACCACAGCCTGGTCCTCGGTGTCGATAATCTTGCCACAAGCGCCCTCCATGGTGTCTGTAGTGAGTGACTCGTATGTCGCGTACAACTGACTTCAAATTTACAAAAAAAGAGTGGGTGGCCGCCAGGGAACACCGTTTTTCTTTTTTTTTGTGTATATAGCTCTCAAAGCGCACCCGTCGCGAGCAGGCGCTCATAGATGAAGATGGAGGAGAGGAGCTTCGAGTCAGCGCAGATCTTCCATGCGTCTGCATACTCAACAATCTCCAACTTAATCACCTCGCCCTCCTCCAGAACACCCGTCGCCTTGCCGCGCATCGCATCTAACTGTGCGCGAGTGACGGGACGCTTGTGGAGCATGAGACGAAGAAACTCGTCGCAGCCACCAGGGCTTGGAAGCATCCCCTTCACCGGCTTCAGACCACTGAGCCTATTCACCGCTGCAGTGAGGTCAACTAGGTCTGCAGCGGGCAACTCCAGACCAGTCTCCTCCTTTAACTCCTTGGCCGCTACGCCCGCAAAGGCGCCGCTGCCATCGAGCATACCAGCAGGAAGCTCGAGAAGACCAGACTCACCTACAGGAACACGAGGCTGTCGCGTCAAGATGATGTAGTCTGTTCCCTCGCACTCGAGAATGACGAGAATGGAGACGGCACCACCGCGGAGAAAGCAGATGCCAGGCACACGAACTCCCTGGAAGAAGGTGATGGTCTCAATCTTCAGAAAGCCGACGCGCGGACCGAAGAAGTCGATGCTGGAGACGGAAATCTCGCGAACATCCAGACCAGGCTCCACGCCAGCCGCCCAGTCAGTGAGAAGCTTGGACTTGACCGCGGCATCCAGATCGAGCCCAGGCGAATTCGGGTTGCACTTCACAGGAACAGAGATGCCATTGATGGAGATAGATGCCATGGTAGATGTGCTTGTTATACAAATCAAATGGTGCCAAGCCACTTCAAATTTTCAAAAAAAGAGAATTGGCTTGCGCCGTTTTTTTCTCTTGTTTTTGGGGGAGCTGACTCTCAGTAGTCGTAGTCAGCCGCATGCTCGGCCTCCTCCTCTTCCTCAAGGCGCTTCACCTCCTGTGCTTCGAGAGCGCAAGTCTGTGTGCAGAAGACCTTCTTATTCTTGGGGAAACGGATAGGTGAAGAGCCTATCGAGTAGGTCTCGCCGCAGTGGTCGCAGTGAGTGACGGGGAATTTGGTCGCCGCCCTCTGCACCGCCAGCTCCTGCCGCTCACTGCGACCGTTGCACAGGTAGCTCACCACGATGCTCTGCTGGTAGCAGATGCCCGAGGGAAGCTGCTCGATCTCCTTGCACTCGTGGTGACAGATGAAGTTCGGACCGAGCTCACTGGAGATGGCCAGAGCGATGTCCGTGAACTTCAGCACCTTCCAGATGCTGATGGGGTAACGGCCAAACATCGGATCTTCAATCTGGTCGTGTCGCCCCGTCTTGGTGACATAGTCGAGATGCGTCAGCTTGTTGCCGCTTCTAGGCGCGACCATCACCTCGTCGCGACAGTCGCGGTCAGGATGGGTCGCAGAGGGGGCGAACTTGGTCGTGAAGGTCCGCCAGAGGATGCTCTGGGGCTGACGGCCAGCGCGGATGTCGGAGATGAAGTCGAGCATCATCTTCTCGTGGTTCACCTTTCTCTCCACCATGATGCTCTTCATGAGGTAGATGGCAGCGGCCTGGAGACGCGCGGCCTCGTCCAGCTTCTTGGCTGCGGCGATCTCCTTCGCGAGAATGGAGAGGTCGTCGTCGCTGAACTTGAAGTTCTCGCGCGGGTAGAAGTCCATTGTGGCGTGAATGGGTAGATAGAGTGTATGGGATGGCCGTACCTTCCATCTACGGGGCGTCGCCACCTCAATTTTTTTTACCGCCGACTCTTACCACCTCTTACCAACGCAAAAAAAGAGAACAAAAGAGAGTTGGCTTTCGCCGTTTTTCTCTTTTGTTTTTGTCTTATGGTGCTTTTTTCTTTTGTTTTTTGTCTTTTGGGTGTTTTTTTTGTCTTTAGTTGCGGCCCTTGTAGGCGCCGCCGCCAGGCTTGCCGCAGGTCTCCAGCGTGTGGTTCGACATCTGCTGCCCGCTGGGCAGGCGGCAGCGCGGGTTCGTGCAGCACGGGCGCTGGGGGCGCTGCTGGGGCGTGCTTGCGCCAGACCGCCAGTTCTGCTGGGGCGTAGACGCGCCAGAGCGCCAGTTGCCGCCACCGCCGCCGCCACCGCCGAAGGCCGCAGAGCCAGGGCGCGAGAGCTCGAAGGTCGGGCGCGGCTCGGCCTCATCCCACTCTCGCTCGCCCATGTGCGCCACGCGCTTGCCCGCCTGCGCGCCCTTGCTGAGCGTGCAGAGCTCGCTCGCGTCGAACTTCTCGCAGCCGGCCTCGAACGCGCGCTCTTCGTTGTTGCCCTCGGCGTTCACGATGAGCTTGGTGCAGGCGGGCGAGAGGCGCCCCTTCACGCCCTCGTGGGCGTGGCAGCGGCAGCACATGATGCTGCCATTGGGGTTGCGCGCCCAGACATCCGTGTTCTCGACGAACGGGATGGTGACGGGCGCGGGCGCGGGCTCTGCGCCGGCCTCGAGCTGGGCGGCGGCGAGCGCGAGGAGCTCTGTGACCCAGGGGTCGACGGGGCGCGGCTCGCTCTCCTCCATCATGTCCGCCCAGTTGCGCGGCTCATCGCCAATCCAGCGCATCTCGGCGGGCAGGGCGGCCACGATGGCCTTGTGGCGCAGCATCTTCGAGAGCGCGCAGCTCTCGTCGTTGCACGCTGTGCAGAGCACCTCGCACGCGCTGGCCCCGGCAGAGACGTTAGTCTCCTCGGTCGCCTGCGCGCGCGGTGTGCTCTCGTCCTCACTCTCGCCGAAGGCGAGCGCGAAGCAGTTCGACATGGTTGCTGTGGGAGCGGAAGAGTCGAATGGAGAGAAATGGGGGCGGGTATCTCTCACAACCAATCAGCTAAATGGCCCCCTCTTGTTCAAATTTTTTTATTCTTTGAGCGCAAGACCAATATCAGAGGTGCGCGCGCATACGCGCATAGGCGGGCGCGCGCGCCCGCGCGCGAGGCTCTTTCAAATTTTTTTAAGAGGTGAAACGCAGAGAAAATCTCTGTGCGCCCAGAGCGGCTAGATGGCGCGCAGACTCAAAGTATAAAAAAATTTGAATAAGAGGAGGCCATTTAGCTGATTGGTTGGAGAGACACCGCCATCTATCCATCTATCCATCCATCCATCCATCTAGCACCCATCGCAACCATGGCCACCAAGACTGTCTCCCGCACCGAGTTCGCTGCCCTGACTGCTCGCCTCGCCCTCATTGAGGAGCGACTGGCTGAGCTGCAGAGCGCGCCCACGGTAAAGAAGGCAAAGAAGAGCGCGCCCGCGGCCGCGGACGGCGAGGAGAAGGAGCGCTCGCCCTGGCTCCAGTTCTGCTCGCGCATCACGGCGCTGCTGCAGGAGGAGAACGGCGAGGCCAAGAGCGCGGCCTGGCCCGCGCGCCTCGCCTTCTGCTCGTCCTGCAAGGCGCTCTGCAACGGAGAGTACGAGACGCTCACGGATGACGCCATCCTGAACCACGCGCTCATGTTCGAGGCGCCCGAGAAGGTCGCGAAGCCCAAGAAGGCCGCCGCCGAGGAGGCGCCCGCGCCCAAGACGCCGCCCAAGAAGAAGGCCGCCGCCGCTGCAGAGGAGGACGCGCCCCCTGCACCCAAGAAGAAGGCCGTCAAGAAGGCTGTGCCCGCCCCTAATCCCTTCGCAGAGGAGGAGGAGGCTGACGTCTAAGCGCGCAGCAGCAGCAGACTAAAGACAAAAAGAAAAGAAAAAAGAACCGAAAGATAAAAATAAAAGAGAAAAACGGCGAAAGCCAACTCTCTTTTGTTCTCTTTTTTTGCGTTGGTAAGAGGTGGTAAGAGGTGGTGATAAAAAAAAATTGAGTATGCCGTGGCCTGCCTATGGCAGCTACAGCAATCCACATATACACCATCTACCTACAGACACCATGGCCTCATCTGCCCCATCTGCATTCCACGACCGCCTCCGCGAGATCATCGCAGAGCGTCCCGAGCTCTCCTCTAGTAGCGCCGCTCTGCCTGGCCAAGTAGAGGAGATTGACCTCAAGGCCATTCCAGACGACCACGAAAGCCTCCTACTCTCGTCGGCCATCACCTTCGTCTTTGACGAGTACAGTATGTTCTCTGGCCTCAACGATGAGGAGATTCAGGCGACTGACTTCAAGACGTTCGCCCTCACCATCTGGTGGTTCCACTGGGACTTCCAAATTGAGAAGGGGGGCAAGCGCATCTTTATGCGCGATGTGGTCAACACACCTAAGTTCCTGTATCTTGTGGGCCAAGAGGAGTCCAGACGCAACTCGTGCGCCTGCACTGCCCATCCTCTTGAGCGCCACACGAAGGTTGGAGAGGATGGCACTGTTATGTTCGACACTGCCGTCCTCAACGTCACCTTCTCGAAAGACGGACCGTGTGATGAGTGCGGCAAGCACAGCAAGAACGGTCGCGCCACCTGCCTCTGCCCCTTCGACAAGGACGACATCAACAAGATGGACCTCGCGCTGCGCCGCCAGTAAATACACACAGACAAAAAAAACTTCTTATTTATTTTTTCTGTGCGCAAAAAAAATTGAAGCGCGGCCGCCGTCCAGTAGGAGTTACACATACTACAGACACCATGGCCTCCAACTTCTCCGATGATTCTGACCACGAGTACGAGTCTGAGCCTGACTCGCAGAACTACCGCTTCGCAGACGACGATGACCGCGACGAGATTGACGAGTACATCGCGGTTCTGCAGCGCAGTTGCGGCCGTGTCTTCCACTATGAGCCTGAGGAGGACACTACGCCGCCCACTCCGCCGCCTGTCATCCGAGAGACTCTCTTCCCTAGCGCTCGCCAACACGTAGGCCGAAAGACGCTCATTCTCCCCGCAATTACGCGGTGCGTCGCCGCCATGCGGAAGCGTCGTGCAGCCGTGACCAAGTAGAAGCTCTGCTCATAACCCCCCAAAAAGAAAAGAAAAAAACGGTGCAAAAACACCCATCTTCTTTTTTTAATAAAAATTTGAAGTTTGCATGTCGCCTGATGGCATCAGTATCACTCCATACGCTACAATGTCTTCCACTACATATGCCCACTTTCCTGAGCTGCAGGCCGTCCGCCGCCGTGCTCGCGACGCAGAGCTCAAGGCGTTTGAGGCGTTCCAGAAGACACAGGAGACCCGCCTCGTAGCCATCAAGGCAGCAGAGGCCATCTACCGAGCTGCTCTCGCAGCCGCAGATGCAGCAGCCAAGGAGACTCGCATTACCTACGAGACTGCTGCGGCTGCCGCTCGCACGGCAGAGAAGACTCTTGACAAGGCTCGCGTTGAGGCGGGCGGACGGCGTCCTGTCCGCTACCAGGTCTCAGATGACCTCGGTCCGCGCGTCTTTGAAAAGATGATTGCCGACCGCACCTACTCAACGATGCTGCCCTCTGCAGCCTTCTACTCCTCACAGTCCTCTACCGAGTTTCTCGCGAGGATGCACGCAGAAGGCGTAGAGGTGAATAGCAACATCTGCGATATGTGGGCCTGGCGGAATTTGAAGGAGATTAAGAACGGCGACATTCTCTATCTCGTCACCTCATCTAACGCGCACGACTGGGTTCCTTCGAAGATCTACAAGGGCGCAGTTCGCAGCGGACCCGTTCACACTCTGGAGGCGAACTATGGTCGTGACTACCAGAACCATCGCAATCCTACAACGAGTCTGAAGATGACATGGGAGGTGAGTTGGCGTCTTCTTGGTGACTACGACGAGAGCTACAAGGACTGCTTCATCGATCTCACAAATGGGGCAGCTGCTGTGAAGATTACAAAGCCCCTGCCTCTGCCCATAGCTTCTGGTGCTCTGCCTCCAGCGACAGAGGTATAAAAAAAATTGAAATACCTGGTTCCAAATAAACTAGGTAGAGCAAGACAAAGCAATATACAAAATGTCCATCTCCTCCATCATCCGCAAGCTCTACCAGGCGCTGGCTTCGTGCGACAATTGCGGCGGCGACGGCGGCGTTGCACGCTCGGGCGAACTCGGCGGCCGCGTTCTCTGCGGCAGCTGCTACTCGGCCTGGAAGAACTAGAAAAACCCAGAAAAAAACCACAACAAAAAGAACGGCGAAAGCCAAACTTCTTTTGTTAAAAAAATTTGAAAAATGGTCACCACTTTTTTTTGCAGCATAGCGAATATCATCATCCAAAATGTCCAAGTCAATCATCTTCCTCAGCATCCTGGCGTCGGCGACGGCCATCTATGTGGCCATTCCGAGCGATTCAGTTGGTGTACATGTCTGGATGGGCCAGCAGTATGATGAGCTTCAGCACGGCGTCGTCTTCTACAATCCTCTCTTCTCTAAGGTCCATATCGTGAAGACGGAGCAGGACACGGACGAGGTTCTCAATGTTCGGTGTGTCTCGAAGGAGGGTGTCAACATTGAGATTCCCAGCATTCAGACTGCAAACCGCATTCGTCGTAGCCGTGTACTCTCAACCTTCTACAAGTATGGCCCAGACTACGATAAGAAGCTTGTTACCGAGCAGCTTGGTCAGCTTGTCCGCGAGTTCTGTGCAGAGAATACGCTAGACCAGATTGAGATTACAGAGTTCAAGAATCTCAACGATCAGCTTCGCGCCGCAGTTCAGAAGCATAATGATGACCTGGATACTGGAGTAGAGGTCGATTGGGTCCGTATCATGAACATCAAGGTTCCTGATACAATTAAGCAGAAGCGGCTTGAGCTTGCTGCAGAGAAGGCCAACCGAATTCTCGCAGAGGAGCGGAAGAATCGCGTAGCAATCGAGAAGGAGACTGAGGCAATCATTCAGCAGGCCGATAATGAGCGATTTCTCAGTGCAACTCGTCGCGAGGTTGAGCAGATTACTCTTCTTGCCAATGCAAATTCAGAGAGTACACGGCTCGAGGCACTTGGCCTAGCAAAGCTCTACGAGATTCCTGGCTACGCAGAGGTTCTGAAGATTCAGGCACTGGCTGGAAACATGAAGGTCTACTTCGGTGACCATCTACCTGGCAACATGTTCCTCGGTGCACCTACTGCGGGACTGCCCCTTGATGTGCCTGGCTCAGTTCCTGTGCCTACAATGCCTCTGCCTCCGCAGGTGCTGAAGGTGTAAAAAGAACAAAAAAAGAGGGACCAACGTCCCCACTCTTTTTTCCAGTGGCAGAGGCCCAGAGGCAAAAATAAAAAAATTTGAAATTGAAAATCGCCCTAGTAAATCAGCACAGCAACAAGTATTAGCATATCCTACAATGTCTTCCATCAGCAACTCCAACGCAATCAAGATGGCGATGGCCCAGCTCCGCTCTGCGGTGGCGGCTCTGGATGCAGCTCTCGGCACGCCTGCAGTCGCAGTAGCCGCCGAGAAGCCTGCTGCCAAGAAGAAGGTGGCTAAGGCTGTGGCGGCAGAGGAGGATGAGATTCCTGCACCTGTCGCTGCAGAGCCCAAGGTCCGCAAGCCGACGGCATGGAACGCCTATGTCGTCCAGAACGGCGGAGTCAAGGCTGCTAGCGCTCTCAAGACGGCGGACCCCGCAGCCTATGAGGCGTGGATTGCAGAGTGGAAGGCGCAGAACCCTGACCCTGCTCCAGTGGCTGTGAAGGTGAAGGCAGAGGCTGCTGAGCCCAAGGCGCGCAAGCCCCGCTCTGACAAGGGCAAGCCTCGTGCCAAGAAGCCGGCTGCAGAGGAGTCGGCTGCGGATGACGAGTAGACAGCAATAAAAAACGGGTGTAAACAAGAAAATAAAAAGAAAAAATCACACCCAATTTTTATTTGGCAGAGTGGCAAGAGCTAATAAAAAAAATTTGAATAATAATTTTTTATTGGCAAGTAAGTACAAGCAAGACCACCTGCAAAATGTCCAACCTCTCCAACGCACAGATTCTCGAGATCATCGCGTCGCTGCGGACGCTGACCAACACCCTGGAGGCCTCTCTTGGGCCAGTCAAGGCAGAGGCCGCTGCAGAGCCCAAGGGCCGCAAGGAGCGCTCTGACAAGGGAAAGTCTCGCAGCAAGAAGCCGGCCGCTGATGAGGAGCCTCCTGAGGAGGCCGAGCCAAAGGCCAAGAAGGAGCCCAAGGCTCGCAAGCCGAGCGCATGGCAGGACTTCGTGAAGCAGGAGGGCGGCATCAAGAAGGCCAGCGAGACCAAGACGACTCATCCCATGGCCTACCAGGAGTTCGTAGAGGCCTGGAATGAGGAGCATGGTGTTTCTGCTGCGCCCGTGCCTGTTAAGAAGGCTCCTGCTCCTGCTCCTGCGCCAGCACCTGTCAAGAAGACGCCAGTGGCTAAGAAGGCGCCTGCACCTGCGGCCAAGCCCAAGAAGGAGTTGCCTCCACTCCCTGCCTCTGAGGACGAGGAGGAGGCAGATGACTATGAGCCCATTGAGATTGATGATACTAACTACTGGCTCGATGCAAAGATGGGCATCCTCTACCATGACAAGCGTGGAGAAGACTTCGCCACCTTGTACAAGGGCGGCAAGATTGTTGACCATCTGCCCTAAAATAAAAAGAAAAGAGGCTAAAAGCCCACCTTCTTTTTATTACAGAACTACAGTATGCAACTCAGTGAAACAGAACTCATTGAAACAATTGAAAATATCCGGTTCAAGTTGCTTACAAAGATGACACCAGGACAAAAAGCAGACTGGCAGTTTCTTCTAGACAGATATACTGTTAAACTGGAGCAGGTAAAAAAATTGAATAATGCTTTCCCTACTACTACTAGTATCAGGCAGAATGGCAACCGTTAAATCTCCTGCAAAGCACTATACGCCCCATCTCTCTCCGATCATGGGAACCACCACCTACACCTCAGAGAGCTCTGCTGAGAATACTCCCCGCCCTCGCTTCCGTCTTCAGGCGGCTCCACCTACAGTGGAGGAGGATGGTCAGAGCCTCGATAGTGACGACTATGAGGTTCTCTCTCCACAGGCCATTGAGAATCTGCGTGAGGAGATGCGCCAGATGTATGAGGAGGCGTATGATATCTCAGACAGTGAGGAGGAGGAATTCGCTGTACCACTGATATCTGTTCAGGGTCCTCTAGTTGCACGGCATCCGCGAGTTCTTCTCGCCTATCTTCGGTTTATTGACCTCTACAATGAAATCGCAAAGCCAGAAGAAGTCCTGCCATCCTTTAAGATGAGCCATGCAATGCAAGCGGAGGTTCTCTATCACTCTACAGTGTTCCATGCACCGCAAGAGTTCAAGGCAGAGGTAGATGAGCTCCGCGCGAGGGTTCTTGCTGCGACCCGCTAACTAAAAAAATTGAACATATACATACTTATTTATTTTTGTATGACACACGGAGCAAAAATGACTACTCTCACCATCGACATGCTCAAGAAGGCATTTTGGACAGAGATTGAGAGTGCACCTGACTACAATGATGAGAAGCAGTACATGGTGCCAGACTTTGAGGATGAGGAGGCAGACCTTCTAAAGTATGCAACTCTGGCGGTGAAGCACGGCATCTTGAAGGTTGAGCACGGCGATCCCTTTGTCTGGCTTTATGATGGATACCGCAATCAGAATATCCGCTTCTACGACAAGAAGAAGGGTGTAGTTTACCCCTGGTCAGATGGACCTGATGATTACGGCACAGTTCCCTACCAATTCAAGGTGGGAGATTTCCCGCCTGACAAGTGGTCTGACTATGTTGACCATAACAATTATGTCTTTCTCCGAGAGGACCTTGTAGAGCAACTCAAGGCAACTCTGAAGAAGGTGACGCCTGATGTTTGGAAGACGACACTTGAGATTCTGGGTGTCATCTACCCAGTCACGCTGACTGTCCATCGTGAAATGAAGAGCAACGATAAGACTTTCACCTTTGATGACCTCCAGCATCTGGACTGGGCTCAGTTCACCAGCGCAAAGATGGTGGCGAGGAACAATGAATGGGCAAAGGAGAGTCCCAGTTATAAGAAGTTTGCAGATACAAACCTCGAGAATGTGAATGGCTACTTTGAGATTGACTGCTATATCTAAAACCAAAAGAAAAAGATTATTTATTTTTTTGGTCTTATTAGAATGGCAGACGCCAGAGAACCAAGAGAAATTGCGAATGAATTAAGAGCTAGGGCAGCAGAGATAAAACGACTTGCTGATGAACATCTTGATGCTTTTAGGGCTAGAAATCCTGCGCTCAGTGATATGTTAGACGCTGAAGTAGCGAATTTAGCAGCTGCTGCTCCTCGTGGCCCTGCACCTCCTCGTCCTGCTCGTCGTGGCCCTCCACCTGCTCCTCCTCCTCGTCGTGGTGCTGCCGAAGCTGCTCGTGCCGCCGAAGCTGAAGCTGCTCGTGTTCGTGCTGTTGCCGTTGCTGCTCAAGCTGCTGCCGAAGCTCAAGCTGCTACCAATGCTGAAACTGCTGCCGCTATTGCTCATGATGGTGCTGCTGCCGCTTCTGCTGCTGCTCGTGATCGTGTTGCCGCAGCTGAAGCTGCTCGTGCTGCCGCCGCTGCTCCTGCTGCTGCCGCCGCTGCTGCTGCCCCTAATGCTGCCGCTGCTGCTGCCCCTAATGCTGCCGCTGCTGCTGCCCCTAATGCTGCCGCTGCTGCTGCCCCTAATGCTGCCGCCGCAGCTCAAGCTGTTGCCGAAGCTCAAGCTGCTCTTTTTGCTGCCGAAACTGCTCTTGCTGCCGCCGCCACTGCTCATGATGGTGCTACTGCCGCAGCTCGAGCTGCTCATGCTCGTGCTGACGCCGCAACTGCCGCAGCTGCCGCTGCTACTGAAGCTGCTACCGAAGCTGCTCGTCTTGCCGCTGCTGCCGCTGCCGCCCCTAATCATGGTGGACGGCGTAAATCAAGAAGGCAGAGAAAGCAGCGCAAGAGCAGAAGAAATAGAAGCTATAAAAAGTAAATAACGGCTAAACCCAACTGGAAATAACTTTTTAAAAATCTCAAAGAAAGGGCAAATAACCTCAGAATAAAAACAGGCACTACTGTAGAGATGTCCCCGCGTAAAACTCGTCGTGGTGGTGGCCGTGGCAAGCGTCGTCCGGCGAAGCGTGTACCGGTTCAATTTGGTCCTAAGACATTCGAAAATACGGTTAAGAATACATTTGCTAGCATGGGTAAAGCAGTAAATGAGGCGCGTTCATGGGGCGACTACATGATGGAAGAGGATGCAAAAAAGAAGAAGAAGGGCGGCCGTCGCACGCGTAAGAATAAGAAGTGCTGGTAAAGTATAAATTTGAAGTTGTTGGTCATTATATATAAAATATATATCATGACTACCTGCTGTGCTCGCGATTATAAAACATATCTATCATGCAACTCACACTCGCACGATGGCTCTACCGAATGCTACGAACATCGTGGGTTCTATCAAAAGGATCTATGGATCAAACGATATCTACGACCGAATAAAATCCATAATATTCTATCACGCGACTATCCTCTCACAAGTTCAATTGGTTGTCATCAACTCGCCATTGAGGAGTCCATTACCTCTAAGCGTATTACCTTGACAGAAGAGGATATCAGAACAATTCCTGATCACCGTGACCTAATGACAGTGTATCTGATTCTCTGCCCCTTCATCAACCCTTCATGGAACCTACCTCTTCTTGGCAGGGCCATCCGTATCTTCTTCGGACTTCGTCAACCAGGTGTAGAGGATATTTCCCCAAGTTTCCACACCTACTTCAAGACTCTTCTGGAGCATCCATTGTTCGGCCTGGAAAAACTCATTCCAGAACTGGTGCGAAATCAGTATCTCTTTCTGGAGGCCCGCCCAAATGCCCGAATCAACTTTACTCGCATCTGGAGGGAGGCACTTCATGAACTTCGTCCTGATCTCTGCTGGTATTCTGAGGAAGGTCTCATTACCATCTGGGGTCAGAGTAATACACCAACAAAGAATGAACTCAAGACTTTTACGACCATGATTCTACCGGCTATGCGTGAAAATCTCGCGACTCTCAAGCAATGGAAGCACTCGAGGAAAATGTCAATGGCTCCACTGAAGGAGGAGATTGTTGCAAAGGTCTATCATCCGAGGCATGTCGAGCGCTGGCTGGAGACAGGTGGATGGGACCTTTTCGATATGATGTGCTAATAGAATAGATGGGGTTTTCATATTATATGATTAATCGAACACGCAAAGACATTATTCATGTGGAAAAATATGATATTCTTGTGTATCTGAAAGAGGCTTGTAAAACAAGAGAATGGACTCTCAATGATACGATTGATTTTTTAAGTGAGCAAGACCTCTATATCTATAATCTTGTAGATATGGAGAACTATAGAATTGATTATCCGTGCTGGTGAGTAAAAATTTGAAGGAATTGTATAGTATAGTAAACTCAGAACTACTATAAGTTTACAATGGCACAACCTTTTGTAAAGATTGATGGCAGCGATCTCAAGCTTATGACAGATATGAAATTTTCTGGACTAAGTACAACTAGAGTTGTTAGTATTCTTGGTAAGGCTCGCATGGGGAAATCTTCTTTCCTGAACTGTCTGGCATATCAACTTACAAAGGAGAATAAGAAAATCTTTGCAACAAAGGGAACATTTGAGCATGTAACAAAGGGTGTTGATTTCTATCATCTTCCTCAAGATAATCTCATTCTTCTTGATACTCAGGGCCTTGATCACGAAGATTCTAGTCACGATCCAATTCTCTTGCTATTTGTATATCTTATTAGCGATGTCATTGTCTTTAATGGGACCCAGCAACTTCAGAATGATACTCTAAAACTACTGGAACCTATTTGTGCTTTTATGCATTCAGTTGACCTTGAGGATATTGTAAAGCCTCATCTCTTCTTTCGAATTGCAAATGCATTTCCTGTTGTACTCGATGACCCTCGTAAGAGTTTGGATACGATTAATGTTTCATATAATGATCAATACCAATCAATCCGCGATAGTATCAAACTTCTCTTTCAGGATGATATTGATATAGTGGCCACAGATCATCTTGGCAAGTCATCAACTGCATATATTGATGCAGGTACATACAAGCCTCTCCTTGAAAATGAAGAGAATGGCTTTGCGGCTGCGATTGAGAAGATTCTTAACTCTCTAGAAAAGCCTTCAGAGAAAAAGAATCAATATCTTACAAAATTGCCTGAAGTGATCAAGCAAATTAATAATAACGAAAAGATTAATATCTCAAAGTTAGATGTTGTTGCACTAACAACTAGTAATGAGATTCTTCAATGGCTTCAAACAGTTGATCAGTCTGATTTTGGAGTCATTAATGTAGATGGTCTGCAAAAGACATTCATAGAAAGTGTTGAGCCTCGTAAGACAAAGAAGAAGGCAATTCTTACTGGATTTACAAAGCGATTCAAGTCAGTGCCTGAGAAGATTAAGGAGAGTTATTATACTGAACTAAGCCGCAAACTCTCATCTCCAATTGACACGGCGATTCATGAATCTGAAACTAAGGCAATAGCACGAGTTGCCCATATTCATGAACAAGCAAGGGCTGAACGGGCATTTGAATCTATTAACTCAAGTATTCATTCCTTTACGAATATTGATAGTAGTTTTAAGAAGCAATACTTGCGTATTATCTATACCTTTGAAGAGGCATGTGCAGATTTATATGAACCTGTCAAAGAGAGGTATGTAAAGTGGTGTTGTGCGGTGTATAAGGCGTATGATGATGCTCTTACTAGGCTAATTACTGCTGAAACTGAAGATATGGCCGCTGTAGACCTAATCTATAAAAATACATTGGAGAATTATATTAAGGAATGCACTGAGTATATGAATGAATTTACATCGACTGATATTCTTCTACAATCAAACGAGGAGATTGTAAATAAGATTTGGTCTGATAAGTGTAATGATACAAGGAAAATTGTCCTTGATAAGGTTAAGGTGCGAGAGATGAAGGGTGGAATAAAATCCGCCATCCCATTCTTCAATACATCCTATAACTCTTCGAGGACTAGTGCAGTGGAGGCATATGATCTAATTAAAACCAACTGGAGTCAATTTGTTACAAATCTTAAGCAACTATCAAATAATACAATTGCTGATTGGACTTCTAAGAAAAAGGATATTCTCTTTGGAAAGAAGTTTACTATAACTGAATTTCCTATGGGGAAAATGGTACATGTAAATCCTGAGATTGAGTTCATCCAATGTGATATTACACACGAAACAATGATTGATAGCGTTCATGATTCCCATAAAAGGTCCTATATGACAATAGATACATATAATGAATTCTATCTACCCATTATTACTGCTTCAGTTGATAAAATGATTTCAAAGGGTTATGCACATAAATCCTGTAAGTGGTATTCTGATTCAGTAGATATGAGTTATAAGAATCTTATAATTAGAAAGAATAGTTCATTATCTACAGCATATTCAAATAATCTTGAAACAATTCTGTATAATCAGATTATAAAGATGTATTGTAAGGCGGTTATTATAGGAACAGAGTTTCCAAGTGATCTTAATTTCTAAAAAAATAAATAGAGATCTACCTTATTCACTTAGTTTGTTCACTTATTTTTTAGACAGTAATCTTCAGTGAAGATGATGCAAGGAAACCAGTATTCTTTACACCCGTATCACGAAGATCTAGTTCACGAAGGGCTGGAAGGTCCTTAATGGGTCCAACATTTACAAGTTGCCTACAACCTCGAAAGGAGATACTTTGGAGGTGCTTCAGATTTGTAATCCATGAAATGTCACTAAGAATAGGATCATTACGCTGAGGAACACACTCCCACCGCTGACCTTGCGGTGGTGTATTTGTCATTCTATTACACATTACTGCAATAATATTCAAATGAGTCAAACTCTTCAACTCGCCAAGTTCATAGTTTTTTAGATCACTTGCTCCACAAATTGTAAGTTGTTGAAGTTGCTTCAAGTATCTTAGATTCTTTAGAGAGGAAAGTGTAGTAAATGTATAGGACTTTTCATGTAGTGGTAGGGCTTGCCAGTTCATGGGATGATTCTTTCCATGGTGAGGGTGGGAACTTGGATCATTCTGTGTTATACCATTCCCCCATCCATCTTCCCATTTATGAAATCGATTAGGATAAGAGGATGAGAATGTTCGTGCATCTTGAAGAGTTCCACCATCATTAATCAGAATCAGATGTGTAACATTTGTAGGAATCGCATAGTCACATCCTGGCAGAGTAATTGTATCACCACATCGAGTCTCAAGTTCCTCAATACGTGTGGAAAGAGTACGACAGAGTAAAATTGCCTCCTCCATCTTCTTAAGACGAATGCTCATATCCTCTACATCTGCACCAGCCTTCTCTCGCCGAATCGATGGAATCTTGAACTGTAGCGTAAGTGGCTTTGGAAGAAGTGAATGCGTGAAGGGTATAGTGAGATTCAGTTCAGCAGTTGTCTCTGTAAGTGTTGGTGTTGGATTTGTAAGCCCTGCAGAAAGAACCTTTCCAACAAACTCAATGCCACCAAGGACAATGAAGTCTGCAAAATCACGTTCAAAGAATGTACGTTCATAGACACGATGGTTTTCATGATGCTCAAACCGAAGAATAAGATCTGTCGGATTGAGAATCAAGCGTGTATTATAGTTTCCAGTTTTGAACTCCATAGTGTTATACTAAAAAAATATACCTATGTATTGTTCAAATTTTTCAGTTAACTAAAGTCGAAGTATTGACCACATAAGACTACTCTCGTGTATTTGCCTTCAACTCTGCAACTTCTTTTCGCAAACTCTGAATTTCATTGACTAACATTACCGGCCAACTCTCTTTATCATCGCCAATCTGATCAATAATCTTCTTAAACGTATGAGAACTCATATCTTCTTCTAAAGGTATATAATTCTTCTTTTCTTTTACAGGTTCATAACAATTACAATATCTATACAAGAGTATACTAATAAGAATAGATATAACTAGAGTGTAGATCTGACATAATAGCATAGGGTCTGTAACTATTTTTATAAAGTTCTCACGAACTGTTAGAGGGTTAGATACAAATGGTATAATCTTATTTTCAAGATGATTTTCATTAAGAAGGATGTAATTCATTCTATCTTATATAGTAATGTATATAAGGGGTGCTATATTTTCAAATTTTTGATAGATATGAGTAAAAATTTGAAACTTTTTTGTATGTAATCTACTTAGTACACACTATACCTGCAACAATGTCTACCAATATGAAGAAGATGGAGCAGAAGATGAAGCGTGACGCGAAGAAGTCAGTTCGCAACTCAAAGGAGGAGGACAAGGCCATGGATGACAGGACGACCCTCTTTGGCATTGCAAAGAAGCATCTCGGCAATGGCATGTTCCTCATTGATGTACAGGATGAGAAGCATCGTGAGCACATCTACGAGGTGACTGCAAAGGCTGTTCGCACCAATATTGCCCGCATCATGGTCAATGATGTGGTCATCGTGGCACAGAGTGGCCGGCACTTCGAACTTGAAGGCACTATGAGCAGGAAGAATATTAAGGCTCTTATTGCCGAGAGGCGAATCCCAGCGGCCTTCATTGGATCTACCACGGAAGAGGAGGAGGGTGGCATCGAGTTTGAGGCAGAGGAGGCAGCACCCACAGAGGAGGTCAACATCGATGCAATCTAAGACAAGTCACCTACAAAAAACAGAACAAAAACATTTTTTTCAGCCAGTTTAGATCATAATTCCAGAGCGTCGAGCCCAGCGCCTGAAATTATTGATATCTACATTACATTCCCGTCCAGGTAGGTCTGAGAAGTTAGTCATCTCCATCCACTGTGCCGTCTCAATTTCGGCCGTATGATGGGGAAAGAGCTTGGGCTCATTGGGAAGGAAGTAGAAGAAGTAGCCCTCGGCTCCGCCGCGACCGAGGTCATCACGGGCAGTGAACTTCTTAAATGAACTGTAGGGTACAGAGGGACGAATGCCAGTCTCTTCAAACAGCTCGCGGAGTGCACATTCATTACCCGATTCAAACGGCTCCATATGGCCCTTAGGAAAGGACCACTTGCCACTGAGGCGACCTTTTACGAGGAGAACACGACCTTCGCTACTGATACAGATAGTACCATAGACCTTTTGATGACGCGGCCGAAACGATGAGAATGCGGTTGGAAACTGCGTAGCAGCAGGGGATTGCGCTGAGAGGCCCATAGTAAATAAGTGAGTACATTCAGTAAAAATCGGCTTTCAAATCAAATTTTTGATTATATCGCCTCCACAATGACGGCTGATTCAAGAGGAGTACCATTTGGATTTATAATCTCTTTACCATCTTTATAGATAAGTGGCTTAGTAAATTCTCCATAAAGCCCACTCTCAAAGGATGCATATCCTGGAGGAAGGTCGTTTGTCCCATAATCATAGCGGATACGCTGGGCTGTATTTAGAATTGCAAAGGTGTAACCTATAACTTCATCGCTTAATAGAATACGAGTCTCAGTATGGTAATTTTCAAGGAGGGGAAACTTGAAGGTGTGCCATGTCTCATTATAGACATCACTCGACTCGAGCACAGTCCTATTCTCATTCTTGCGATCAGAATGAAAGACAAAGACACTTGCAGGTATCTCATTACGAGTATAGCACTTAATACCTACAATGAGCGGTTTCATCTCTGTCCAGCCACTATGACCAAACTTGCGAGCCATCGAGTCCAGATTTGTCTTTACACGAAACTCTTGGTCCTCAAAGCGATTGACAGTCACCTTCACGCATAGATAATTTGAAATGTTTTTCTCAAGAGGAAGATTGCGATGAAGCACATCAAACTCATTCATAGTTGCCATTTTGTGTGTAGCCTTAGCAAGGATACGCACAAAGTTCAAATTTTACAATATAAAGCCGCATGCTAAATTTGATAGTAGCCTATGTCAGTCATCTATCAAATAGAAATGGACGACCAAGGAAAGGCAGTGCTATTAACTCTGAGGCAACTCTGTAACCAGGTATATGAAACCCTAGGAAAGGGATATCCTGAGGCCGTATATCAACGTGCCCTTGGTATTGAACTGCAGTATAAGTTTCTTAACTATGATTCTGAGATTACTATGAGTATTCCGTATAAAGGGCATGTAGTCGGTCAGGTGCGTGCAGATCTAATTGTGCGAGGTGATACTCCTGTCGTCATTGAAACGAAGGCGACAGCGGCAGCCTTGAAGGTGGAGGAGCGTTGGCAACTCAGTCGGTACATGAAGATTCTGGATATTCAACTTGGATGCTTGGTGAACTTTCCACAGACGGCAAATGCAACGCTGCCACAGATTGAATTCTTCTTACTCGATGGTCCAGATGTGCTTCTCTATAATCTGGATACAGGCGAAGCGGCGGCATTTTAAAGTGGGCAAAATTTGAACTTTCATGTCATCTTTTTGATTTGTAGATAAAAATGCCATTAGGGAACGGAGGAAAGGGAGGAAAGGGAGGGAGGGGGGGAGGAAGGATCTATATAGATGCACACCCAATTTCACGAGATTCCCTGCGTGGACTAAAGGCTTCAAAAGATGAGGCGGTGCTATTTGAGAAACTAAAACACTGTGTTACACAGTTACATACGGATATTCTAAGAAAGGCCGAATCTTCTACCGATACATTCTATCACTATCAACTTCCATCCTTTCCTATTTCAAAAGCGACACAGTTACCTGTTCCTGAGCCCGAGTTTCACAGGGATAATATGAAACTTATTCTAGATGAACTTCAAATTCTATTTCCAGACTGCTTGGTAGAGCATGCAACTCTTGTTAGGGCTCAGGACGGAAAACTCTATGATATTTCAAAGCTTGATGACAAGATGCTTCCGTTTATTAACAGACAGCAAAGCGCAGAGTATATTGTAGTTGATTGGTCCTAAAAACGGCTCAAAGCCGCCGTACAAAGTTTACCCATGCCGAATAAGTGGGTTGCCCCTCATAGTACAGGAGGCCTAGGAAACAGACTCTTTGAACTTGCTGCGGCACTTGGTGCGGAAGAGAAGTGGGGTCATCAATGTGTCTTTTTTATGAAGATGTTTCAAAGCAATGACCATGATGATGCTGATACAATCACAAAACTCTTTCCATATATCTTCAAAGTTACAGATGCACCCTCCTACTATATTCATCCTGAGCCTAATGGACATGTCTTTACTCATACACCACTACCACAGATAGCCCCAGCCGATAGAGTTGTCTTAGGAGGATACAGACAAACGGATAAATATTTTCCACTTGGCCGGGCAATTCAGCCAGTCTGGGAAAATATTCTTGAAAATCCAGAACAAGAAAAACTTTTGAAACTCTACAAATTGGAAAGTTCTCAAGAAAAATTTTCCACTTGGTTTTTGCATTTCCGTCTTGGAGATTATAAAGTCCTCCCGCATCACCAGATTCCACTTGTACCCTATATGTTAGAATGTCTGGATAAGATTCCTAAGGGTTCCCGTGTATTACTCTTCAGTGATGAGCCCGAATTCTGTAGTCAGTGGGTTTTTCAAGAGACTCATAAGCGCGACCTTGACTTTGATATATGTCATGAAACGAAAGATTACAAGGCACTATGGCTTATGAGCCAGTGCTTGGGTGGAGCCGTTGTCTGTAATAGTACCTTCAGCTGGTGGGGGGCCTATTTTGCAAGGGAGAATTCTCTACCCATACGGCCGTATACGGCTTATTATCCAGATATCTGGGGTCAAGGTCTACCTCCTGCAAAGGATGTAGTGCCATCATGGGGAACTCCTATTCATGTAGTACTACCAAGTTAAAAATTTGAAATAGGCGAAGCCCGAAATAATCATTACAGTTACAATGCAGCGTCCAGCCTTTATTGAGCCAGCACCTAAGTCTCCTGTGAAGAAGGAGGAGGCATTTAGTATGAGAGCAATTGAGGCAGCAGATCGAAAGGCATATGAGTATTCACTCTTAGACGACCCGAATACTTGGAAGGCACATATCAGGGAGTTTCACTCACAGATTCAGGCCATCTACAGACGAACGGGTATACGTGGTATAACCGCAAATCAGCTCAATGAGATTGAGCGACTTGAAGATACTATTCGAGAATGTCTACAGATTCTTCGAACTCTGCAATAGATAATAAGTATATAATTTATTTTAATGAAATCACATTGGAGTAAAACTCCAATATTGAAACTTGTTTCAATGTGATTTCTGAAGTAAGTTCCGAAAATAAATTTATTCTCGGCAAAAATCATTAGTTCCTAATAAAGATAAATGACGATATTAATGTCGGTTCATATGATATAAAAATAATTTGCAAAACGGCTCTTTTGTAATGCATAATTTTCAGATGCTATTTATTTTTATATCATATTATGACATAAAAATATTTAGGCAATTATTCTTTGATTTTTGCCGAGAATAAATTTATTTTCGGAACTTACTTCAGAAATCACATTGGAGTAAAACTCCAATATTGAAACTTGTTTCAATGTGATTTCTGAAGT